>Ga0160454_100035_pt1 | contig 253683 bp, 198 predicted proteins | sample HID1971M_E6MG_FD_108218 | JGI IMG/M metagenome (GOLD analysis project Ga0160454, IMG submission 108218) | Enriched millipede-associated microbial communities from UW Madison campus, WI, USA - HID1971M_E6 MG | ecosystem: Host-associated > Arthropoda: Insects > Digestive system > Unclassified ...
AACGTTTCCAATTTATTGGATATTAAACTTTTACGACGGATCTATTTGCACACATGAGCTTACGCAGGGAAGTTAGTCGGAAATTCGTACAACGCAGCTCGAACCAGGCTTAAACGGCGGACGATTGTAGGAAAAACCGCACAAAGCAACTCAGCTCAGACTCAAACGACGAACGTTTGTAGGGAAAATCGTATAAATCAACCAAGATCAGGGATTGTATGTCACTAAAGCGTCTTCGATGATTATACAACCTCCCTCCGATGCTATACGCTCCTGAAATTTGAATGGGTAAACCCGTTACGAGGTGATTTCAGAAGCGTATGAGGCAGTCTCCAGGAGATATATACACCTTTTTTAATTATCGTTTATCATGCAACTTTGCTTATGGGACAGCCTCTTGACTTTACTTATAGTATTCGCGATACACCGGGTGCCGGGCTAAACGGAAAGCATGTGTTCCAGCTTTAATCTGATGTCCGGCCATTCCGAAGCAATAAAGCTATAGTAAGCAGTGTCTCTGATATAACCGTCTCTTAAGATGCGATGACTTCGAAGCACCCCTTCCGGAGTAGCGCCGATTCGCTCCATCGCCCTTAACGATCTGGTATTGCGGGAATCGGCCTTAAGCTGTACGCGCACCGTACCCAACGTCTCGAAACAATGCCGCAGCAGCAAATACTTGCACTCGGTATTAACGCGAGTCCTCCACACCTCTCGAGCAAGAGCCGTCCAGCCGATTTCCAATTGACGATGGGCAACGGAAATGTCAGCGAACCTGGTCGTGCCTACCAGCCGATCCGTCTCCATGTCGCGGATGACAAAAGGCATAGAAACTTCTTGGGATCGCTCCTCTAGAGCAGCCTCCACATAGGCCTTCATGTCTTCAATATGTCGCATGCCTGGCGGCGAATACGTCCATACGTCCGGATCGTTTAGCGCTTCGTACAGCGGAGCGATATGAGAGGTTTCCATAGGAACAAGCGCGACCCGCACTCCTTGCAAAATAACCGGTTCAACCTGCATGGGATCTATCTCCTTTTGACCATCCAATTCCGTTAACTAGCGGTTAGTATTTAACATACAAAAACAAGTGACAAATGAAAAGCGCCAATTTTCTTGCTTATGACTAGGCCATTGTGGCGAAGACGATGAGATCGATCTGTTGCAATGGACGCCCGCAAGCTAAAGGGCGCGAGTCCATTAGCCGATATAGGACAATATGACTATACCCCTGTACGAATGCCAGAGATGGCTATCGGATACGGTGCAGTTATTCCTATATAGGAGAGGAAGATCAGCCCAGTGCCTCGGATGACTAAAGCTGTCGGATTCGTTTTTGCGTTTGTCCTGCTCCTGTCTATTCAGCCCGCTTATGCCGATGAACGCTCTTACAGGATTAGCGAAGTTGATATTCATGCGGTCGTCAATAGCAAGGGCGATATGCGCGTAACAGAGGCATACAAGTACCAGTTTGACGGAGCCTTTAATGGCATTGTCGTGGAGCTTGACAGCTTAAAGTCGGACGGGATCGAGGATTTTCAGGCCTTTGAGGTTTCAGAAGGGCGGGAGATACCCCTTCGCACTGAATTATCAAGCGATGGGAGTCAGCTCGAATATAAAGCTTTCAGTCCATCCAAGGACGAGTCCAAAGCATTTCGATTGACGTATACGGTCAAAAACGTCGTGCAGGTCTATGCGGATACGGCAGAATTGTATTGGAAGTTTTTTGATGGCAGAAATCAGAGCACGTTGGAAACAGTGAATATTGACGTTGAACTACCGAACGGGGCGGTACGCGAAGAGATTACCGCATTCGGGCATGGACCGCCTCATGGCAATTTTCAGATTGAGGGCAACGGCGTGATTCGATATCGCATCAGCCCGCTGCCGTCCGAGGAGATGCTGGAGGTGCGGGTTCTCTTTCCCGGCTCTTATGTTCCTGAAAGCACACGGGTAAGCGATGAGAGGATGCTTGAGGCGATTACGAGGGAAGAAGAGAATTGGGGGAACGAGGGCGACGATCGCAGCGTCTTTGGCGCCTTGGCTCTGCTGCTTGTAAATCTGGCTGGCGGGATTTATCTCAAATTCGGGGATAGGTTTAAGTTCGGATGGAAAGAGAAATATTACCGGGAGCTTCCTGGCGATATTACGCCTGCTGTTGTTGGTTATCTGGAGAAGTATGAGGTTAAACCTCAGGATCTCATGGCGACGTTAGTTGATCTGGTACGGAAGAAACGCGTCCATATGGAGATGGTCAAGGGTTCGGGTCGAAAGCAGACCAACTACACTTTCCAGCTTCTGGAGAGGGAGCAGAAGGAAGAAGAGCTTCAACCGCACGAGACGATGCTGATCAACTGGTTCTTCCAGAAAATAATGAAGTCCGATAAGATATCGCTCTCGGATATTCGCAAGTATGCCAAGGAAGAGCCAGGCGACTTCAGGGAGCACTGGTCGAAATGGCAAGAGGAGGTCGCACAATCAGCAGTTCGCACCGGCTATATCGTAAGCCACAAGCTTGCGCGTCGAACAGTCCAATTAGCGTCAGTTGTTCAGTTTTTCGGTCTACTTTTCCTGGCGACGGATGCTTGGAGATGGCTGATGTTCTGCGCAATCCCTTTGATTTTCTTGATCCCCAAGAGGATGCGCAAAACAAAAATGGGGCGGGTCGAATATGGCAAATGGCAGGCTTTCAAGCGCTTTTTGCAAGATTACAGCCAGTTTGAGACGTGCGAGCCGATGGCGGTTCATCTGTGGGAACACTACTTTGTTTACGCAATTCCGCTAGGAGTAGCGAAGAAGGTGATCGCTATTGCCCGTTTAAGCGTACCTGCTGCGCAGAAAAATAATTTTACGGTCGATAACTCATACTTCTACCATTACGAGCTTTGGACAGAGTCGTTTGAACAGTCGATCAGAGTAGCAACTCCCTCCAGTTCATCGTCGGAATCGGGAGATTCGGGCGGATCGTTCTCCTCTGGCGGCGGAGGAGGAGGCGGGGGCGGCGGACGCGGCGCGTTCTAGTCGTCTAAGAAGGCGTCAGTTGTTTTGCAGACAATCAAAAAAACGAGAACCCGATCAAGCCTTGCGGGTTCTCGTTTTTTTCGTCAAGGTCAGCGAGTTGGCGCGAGCGGCGTGTCGTATGCTGTCGAGGCTTGTTTATTACCTGTTTATTCGGTCGTGTTAGGATACCGGAAGGAAGATATTAACAACGTCTTTGACGAGAAAGGTCGTTGACTATGGAAGAGCAGGGAAGCATGGTGCGGCATGCGGCATGGCGCGACAGAAGAATGAAATTTCCGGGCAGCAGACTGCTGACCAGGCTGACGATTATGCTGATGGTATTGTCGTTGGGGCTGCCGGCGGCATACCCGGCTGCGTATGGCTCAGAAGCGGGTCCGGTAAAGATTGTCGAGCGCGAGACCCTCATCGTAGATGGCGGATCGTCAGTCACTGGAGCTGTCTATTATCCCACAGAGGCGGATGTGATCGCTTACTTGAAGGCGAATGTGACAAGCGCAACGCTGATAGCAGAGGACGATACCAGGGTTCAAGTTGATGTAGATTCAGAAACGTGGGAGGCAGCGCGTAGAGTCCCGGAAGAATACGATCTAACGTTGCCGGGGTACTATGATTTCTGGGCAGAAATTAAAGACCCTCCGGACGGGTATGTGAATCCATGGGGGATAGAAGCCTATGTCAAAGTTGCAGTAAAAGGACAGGATGTGTCGCTACTCGATCCGTTGCCTGCTGCAGCACCGGGGCTGAAGCAGGGAACAACGAGGGTGACGGGACTGCCGACGCTAGGTCCTTGGTCTGGAGAACAATATGTCGTTCGAGTAACTTCCAGCAGCACTCCGATTCCAAACGAGATCGATGGTGCATTTCCCGGGTACGAGGGATTCGTGGCCTACAGAGGCGGCGAGGATATTCCGGGGGTAGATGCGGTAAACAATAAATATATCGCAGTGTATAAAGTGGGTGGAATGGGCAAAATTATATCTTTTGGTGAGATCGAGCTTGTTGCAGAAGATATTGCCGACAGTGATTGGCAGATACCGGAATTCGTGTCGTTACAAGCAGAACGCGGAACGAAACCGGGCACAACAAAGCTGACCGGGGTGACCAAGGCTGCTAATCATACATTAAGGGTGCAGATTTCATCCAAACCGATCGACAGACCGGCGGTGGGCGTGCCGTTTGAAGACAATTCGGGCAGCTATCCTCCTCCTGATCGTGTCATGACCGGAAGCGAGCATGTCATTCAAGATTACACGATAGGAGCAGATGTTGGGGGCGTCGACGTGACCTCTAACAAATACATTGCGTTATACGAGACCGACAACGACAGCAACTATGTAGCCCGGTTCAGCCAACTAGAATTGACATCAGGCAATTTCAGCCAAAGGGACTTTACCGATGTTTGGTACAACCTAATGCCGCTTGCTCCGAAGCCAACGACCAAATCACTTATGGATGTGACTTATGGACAAGGTATTTATGTGGCTGTAGGTGAAGCTGGAACCATTCTAACTTCGCACGACGGGTTGGATTGGGAGGAGCAAGATTCAGGTGAAAACTTCGAGAATTTTAACAGCATTGGGTATTTCAATGGGAAGTTTATGGCAACTAATTCTTCTTGTTCGGTTTTTGTCTCTTCAAACGGAACTGTGTGGGATAAAATCGCTATAGATGACAATTCATTTACTTGCTACATCTCGAAAGTTGTTTATGGGGATAGAGACGGGCACGGCAGCGGTACTTTGGTTGCGGTGAGCGCTGCTGGGGGAGGCATGATAAATAAGCATATCTACATCTCCAAGGACGACGGCCTAACATGGATGATGCCGGATCAACCGGATATCCAGATGGCTCCGATCTCGGATATTGTGTTCGCAGATGGAAAGTTTATTGCTGCAACGCAGGGCTATCAAATTTATGAGAACGGTCAGTTTAAAACTGCTCCGGGCGGTATCATAGTTTCTGAGGACGAAGGGGAGAGCTGGCAGAAAATAAATGAAGTTTATGCAAACAAACTGGTTTATGTCGACAGTGTTCTTTACGCGTCGATTCCGAATGCTGCCGGTCAATTTCCAACTGTTTCTGTTTCAAATGACGACGGTTTGACTTGGCAATCGAGAAGCATGATGTCTCCGCAAATACTGAATGCTTTTGCCCACGACGGCAAAGGGAATTATGTGTGGGTCGGAGGAGATGAAATGATTCTTGCTTCATCGGACGGGGGAGCCACTTGGGACAATAGATATAAATCGTCAGGGCTGGCGTCCACAGGATTTGCACCTGTGCAGTATTTCGGTGCAGCTTATGGAGATGATGGGAGAGTCGTGATTGTGGGTGCCCGTGGAGACATTCTAACTCCGATCATCCCGCCACCGGCGCCTGATTTCGATCCGTTGCCGGATGCGGAGCCGGGCGTAGCAACAGGAACGACGAAGCTGCCATCGGTAACGCTAGGCAAGGTTGGCAACAAGCTGAAGCTGCGTGTAACTTCTGCACCGATCGCCCCGGAATCGAGACCGTATGTGTGGGATGATGTGCCTGCGGGTGCTGTTGCATATACAATCGGCGACGATATTAGCGGCGTAGATGCAACGACAAACAAATATGTTGAACTGTACGAGACAAGCCCATCAGGTAAAATTTTGTCGTTCAGTATCATCGAACTGACAAGCGCTGATATTAAATCCGGTTCGTCCGGCGGCAATCCGGCCCCAGGGTTCGGATCGACGCCGACAGCCGAGCCGGGAACACAGCCGGGAACGACGAAGGTGACCGGAGTGACGGCGGGAGGCAACAATCAGTTGAAGGTGCTGGTCACGTCCAACAGTACGTCGAAGCCGAATGTTGGCGATGCCGTTCCGAACGGAGCGAAGGCGTATACTGTTGGCAGCGACATCACGGGCGTTGACGCAACTACGAACAAGTATATCGCCGTGTATGAGGTAGACGGCAACGGCAAGATCGTGAAGTTCAGCGAGATTGTGCTGTCTTCGGGCAACATCAACTCCGGTTCGTCTGGCGGCGTGATTCTTCCGGCTCCGACTTTGGCGGCGGACGACAGCGATAATGACACAGCGCATCCGATTGAACTGACGTTCATAGAGGATTCGGCTTGGCGCGGAGCGATTACAGAAGTGAAGGTAGACGGTACGACACTGTCTGCTTCGAACTACACAATCACGGCCGGCAGGCTAAGTATTCATGCCGGCAAGCTGAGCAGCGGCACGCATACGATCACAGTTAAAGCAACAGGGTATGCGGATACGAGTGTCACACAGAGCGTAAACCTGCCAGGCAAACCGAGCAATCCGCAAAGCTTGATTGCAGTTGCCGGAGACGGTTCTGTAAACTTGACCTGGAGCGCGGTTTCGGGCGTAACGGATTACCGTGTGTACGTGTCCGAAACGCCGCATACGTTTGCCGATGGGAACTATACGACTGTAACGGGGACAACGGCGTATCAGGTGCAGGGTTTGACGAATGGCAAGAAGTATTATTTTGTGGTGAAATCCGTCAGCGGCAGCGACTTGAGCGCCGCATCCAATGAAGCCGAGGCTGTACCTGCAACAGTGCCGGGAACGCCGACAGGGGTAACGGCAACTGCGGGCAACGGTCAGGCGACGATCAGCTTTACGCCTCCAGCCAGCACAGGGGGAAGCGCGATTACCGAATATAAGGTGATCTCCCAGCCGGACGGAATTACGGCAACGGGAACGACCAGCCCGATCACAATGACGGGTTTGACGAACGGCACGCCTTATACGTTTACGGTAGTTGCTGTGAATATCGCCGGTGAATCTGCGCCTGCAGCGTCGACGGCCAGTGTGACGCCAACCGGCCCAGCCGGAGCGCCGAGTGCGCCGACGAACGTGACGGCCGTTGCAGGAAGCGGCGAAGCGACAATCAGCTTTACGCTCCCAGCGAACGATGGGGGAAGCGCGATTACCGAGTACAAGGTGATCTCCCAGCCGGGAGGAATCGAGGCGACTGGGACGAATAGCCCGATCAAGGTGACAGGCTTGACGAACGGCACAGCCTATACGTTTAGTGTAGTCGCTAAGAATGGCGCTGGCGATTCTCCAGCATCGGCATCCTCGGGAAGCGTTACGCCGACGGCGGCGGTTGGAGTGCCGAGTGCGCCGACAGGGGTTACTGCGGCTGCCGAGAACGGCCAAGCCACGGTGAGCTTTACACCGCCAGTCAGCACAGGTGGCAGCCCAATTACGGGTTACAAGGTGATTTCCCAACCGGGTGGATTCACGGCAACGGGGACAGCCAGCCCCATCACGATCACAGGTTTAACGAACGACACATCGTACACGTTCAAAGTCGTGGCGACGAATAGCGCTGGCGATTCCCCGGCATCGGCTGCATCGACAAGCGTGACACCGATGGCACCAGCCGGAGCGCCGGGTGTGCCGACAGGGGTAAGTGCAGTTGCCGGAAACGGGGAGGCGACGATCAGCTTCACGCCGCCAACTGGGGGCAACCCGATTACGGGCTATAAGGTGACGTCCCATCCAGACGGATTGACGGCTACCGGGGCGGACAGCCCGATTACGATTACAGGGTTAACGAACGGGAAGAGCTATACGTTTACGGTTGTCGCTCAGAACAACGGAGTCGATTCCGCAGCTTCTGTGGCCTCGGCCAGCGTTACACCTAAAGTGCCGGCCACAGCTCCGGGTGCGCCGACAGGGGTAACAGCGGTTGCCGGGAACGGCCAGGCCACGGTAAGCTTTACGCCTCCAGCGAACGATGGGGGCAGTATGATCATGGGCTACAAGGTGATTACTGAACCGGGCGGAATGACAGTCACAGGAACAAAGAGCCCGATCACGGTGACTGGCTTAACGAACGGGACATCGTACACATTTAAAGTCATTGCGACAAACAGTGTTAACGATTCTCCGGAATCGGCGCCATCGGCCAGCGTGACACCGACAGCGCCAGCCGGATCGCCGGGCGAGCCGACAAATGTGACCGCAGTTGCGGGGAACGGCGAGGCAACGATCAGCTTTACGCCTCCGACCGACAATGGGGGCAACCCGATCACGGGCTACAAGGTGACGTCCCAGCCGGATGGAATTACCGCGACGGGAACGACCAGCCCGATTACAATTATCGGCTTGACGAACGGAACGGCGTATACGTTTACGGTGGTCGCGACGAACAGCAAAGGTGATTCTGCGGCATCTGCGGCATCGACAAGCGTGACGCCGACGGCGCCGGCCGGATCCCCGGGTGCGCCGACGAATGTGATCGCGGTTGCGGGGAATGGCCAAGCGACGATCAGCTTCACACCGCCGGCCGACAACGGAGGCAACCCGGTCACGGAGTACAAGGTTACGTCTCAACCGGGAGGAATCACAGTAACGGGAACGAAGAGTCCGATTACGATTACTGGATTGACAAACGGGACGAGCTATACGTTCACCGTACAGGCGATTAATTCAGCGGGCAGCAGCGCGGCTTCAGCCGCATCTTCGGCGGTTGTTCCTCGCACATCTGGGGGCACCGGGGGGGATACCGGAAGCAACTCGGGCAATAACGGTGCTAACGGAGGCGCAACTTCGCCTTCCGGCAACGCGAATGAAGAGGCTGTCATCGTACTAGTGAACGGCAAGGAAGAAAACGCAGGAAAAGCGACAACCGGCAAGCGCAACGAGCAAACGCTTCTGACAATTGTCGTAGACCAGAAGAAACTGGACGACAAGCTGGCCGCCGAAGGCCAAGGCGCTGTCGTGACGATTCCGGTCAAAACGAAGTCGGATGTCATCATTGGCGAGCTGAATGGCCAAATGGTCAAAAACATGGAAAACAAAGAAGCGGTTCTCGTTCTCCAAACCGACCATGCGACCTATACGATTCCGGCTCATGAGATCAATATCGACGCGATCTTTGCACAGCTTGGCAAACCGTCCAATCTGACGGACATCCAGGTGCGGATTGAAATCTCCGCCTCTCAGGCAGAGACGATCAAGCTCGCGGAGAACGCTGCAGCCAAAGGCACTTTCTCTCTGGTTATGCCGCCGCTCGAGTTCAACATTACAGCGGTATATGGCAACCAAACGGTTAACGTGACGAAGTTTAATGCCTACGTCGAAAGAACGGTCGCCATTCCGGACGGTATAGACCCGAACAAGATTACGACAGGCGTCGTCATCGAGACTGACGGTTCGGTGCGTCATGTGCCGACTCAGGTGACCAAGAACGGCGCAAGATATTTTGCCAAGATCAACAGCTTGACCAACAGCACGTACGCCGTCGTCTGGAATCCGATCGAGTTCAGCGATGTCGCGAAGCATTGGGCGAAGTCCGCAGTTAATGACATGGGTTCGAGGATGGTCATCGATGGAACGGGTGGCGGCAAGTTCACTCCGAATCGGGACATTACCCGCGCCGAGTTTGCAGCGATTCTCGTGCGCGGGCTCGGGCTCAAGCCGGAAAGCGGAGCGACGAGCTTCTCCGATGTGAAAGCAGCGGACTGGTACAGCGGTGTCATCAACACGGCCTATGCGTATGGATTGATCGACGGTTTCGAAGACGGCACTTTCCGTCCGAAAGATAAAATCACGCGCGAGCAAGCGATGCTGATTCTGTCCAAGGCGATGGTATTGACCGGGCTGACGGATACGTTATCCGTTCCATCGGCAGAAGCGGTGCTGAGTCCTTACGGGGATGCGTCTAAGGTTGCTAAGTGGGCGCAGAATGGCGTTGCGGGCAGCGTGGAAGCGGGCATCGTAACGGGCAGAAGCGCGGATACGCTGGCGCCGAAGGCGAATATGACCCGCGCGGAAGTCGCGGCGATTATTCAGCGGCTGCTGCAGAAGTCCGAGCTGATTGAAGTAAAGTGAGACTAGGGGAGCCTACCCCATGAATGCTCTCACGGTATAGGAATATATACGCAAAAGGACCTCAAATTCCACTGAAGTGGAGGCTGAGGTCCTTTCTTTAGTCAGCTTTTTTATAATGTGACGACCACGTAATTGCTTAGGCTACCCATGGTGGCTTTTTCGCGTTTGCTCTCGGGCAGACCGTTCAGCGCTTTTCGAGCCGCTTCCATTAGATCGCTTGTGTCAATTTTTGCGCCCAAACGGATCACAATATGAGTGCTTCCTGCTTCCACTTGCCCCGACAGCGCGGAGCCGAATTCGGAAGACGACTTGGCCTCCAAGCCATTCGCGACATAGTAGTCCTTGGACCCATCCGTGGAAACGAAGTTAGAAAGCTCCGAGTCTGTCCAGAATTCCTTGGATAGCTTAAAGTTCAAAGACTCCGCAATCTCATCGCTGGAATAGAAAAGAAGATAAGGAATGCCGCTGTTGGTAGCATTGTTCGTCGAATCGACATGCACCCAACCGTTGGCGAGCTTGACCTTGTTCCAGGCATGGGGAACGCCGTCCATATTTCCGGTGACGACAATCGTCTCCAGCCCGGCCAGATCGCTCAGCATTTTGTACACTGAAGCATAGGAGGCGCATACGCCAACCTTTTTCACCATAATGCCGTAGGTCGTAAAAGAATCGTTAAATGCGGGATCGATATTCCGGAAGTCGTTGGCTTCGGCGTTGGCAAGCGCAGCGTCGTCATACTTCGTGTTATCGTTCAGATAGTCGTAAATAACTTTATATTTCTGCTCTGCGGACATGTCGGGTTTGACGATTTCCGCCACGATTTTATTAGCCTCGGCCAGCACTTCCGTCTGCTTTCGCTTGATGTCGTCCGCGGACTCCTCGTATTTCAGCGTCAGCGTTAAGGTGCGATAGTCGTAGCCCCAGCCTTTAAGACCGATGACAAGCGGGTTTTGGTACATAACCTCCTGCAGCACATCGGAGATGGTCTCGAAGTTTTGTGCTTCCGGGAAAGCCTTCAACGAAATTTTCTCCTGAACATCAATCATGTTGATCGCCAGAAACTCCTCCAGCGCCGTGTCCGCGTTAAGCGGAACCTCTTCAATGATCTCGGGAACAGGCACCGCTTGTTGGTTGCCTTCTTCAACTTTCTGCTCCGTATTTGTCTTCTGGATTTCTTCCAGGCTTTTTCCCTGCTCTTCGCTGGCGGAGGGTTCAATGATGGTCGGGACATCCGGCGCAGGAATATAGTCTGTCGTATTTTCAGGCGCGACAAAGCCCGTGGCGCTGTCTTTAGGCTGGGCATCCGCTAGCTTCTGTAAATCTTCCTCGGTCAGATTCTTGACGTATACTGCGCCTTTCAGCGCCGTGCCTTTAATGACTGCAGGAATTGCGGTGTTTCCAACGTTTGCGATGCTTACGTTGCTAGGGTCATAAATAACGTCTCTCGAAGAGAGGGAGCCATCAATAAAGGTGACATCGATTTTCGAAGGTAGAGAAGAAATCCCGTCGAATGTTTCGTACAATATATTATTCTCTCCCTCAAGCTTATAAGGCAATTGGGAGGACAAGGCTATGGTGCTAACGGCATTGCTCAAAATAGACTCTTTGCCGTCTTTTACTGCCGTAATGTAGTATTCGCCGTTCACGCCTTGATTTTGCACCGAAACTCTATCTTCTTCGACGCTTACAAGGCCGCCGCTGCCGTTGAGTAAAAAGTCGTCGAACTCGGTTTCCGTTAAGGAGGTCTCCAATAAAGGCGAAGGACCGATATAGCCCTCTTCAGCCCCTGTTACCGGCAGATTTGTCGTTTCTCTTAATACGATCTTGCTGCGCTGGTAGATTTTATATTCGGTTGCTCCCTCTATCTTGTTCCAGGTCAGCTTGAATCGGCCGTCATGACTAATGGTATATTTAAGGGTGGGAACTTCTACTTCCGATTTGATCGTGAACGGAATGATAATCGGCTTTTCCAATGGGGTAGGAGTCGTTGCATCCATATCGTAGTTGATCCGGATGTAGTAGATCGGGGCATTGCCCCAGCCGTTATAGCCGTTCAGATGCTGGGAGGTCGATAACACGGCGCCATTCGGCTTTACTTCAATCGTATTCTTATTTTCTCCGAAGTCCAAAGGCCAAACAAAGGCTAAAATCCGGCTTTTCTCTTCCGCCTTAATATCCGTGTGTACGGTGATCGCGTCTGTTGGGACTTCGCTGTTGAACTTGAATTGGAAGACTTTGTCCTGAGGGACATTGTACATAGGCATATATGCCTTGTCCTTGTCGGAGCCATACTTCTTTTTGAGGTCCAGTACCGTCCTGCCGCCCGTGTTAACGATGCTTTCCTTAGGGACTTGTTGCGTTTCTGTTGGGGACTTGGAGGGTTGGACGACTTCCGGCTCGCCGCCTTCCGTACAAGCGGCAAGGAGCATAGCAACTAGCAAGAATACAGACAACGCTTTCTTCAAAACTGCACACCTCTCCATATCTAATAGTTATAATTCCCTATAAATCGACAGGAAATAAGGCTATTATACCTTATTTTTGGAAGGACGTGGAACAAGAATGAATCTTTAGATCGATTTAAGGAAGGGATTGGGTCTTCTTTCCCGCTCACCAAAGCGGCATTTCAGAAATTGTAAATTATGTTATTCTATCAAAGAGAAGGAGCGGGTGCCGGTAAAATTTTCAGCCTGAACGTGCTCTGGAAAATTAAGCCGATCAAGGCCGTCACAAACGTTTAAGGTGGCGTGAGGCTAGATAGACAATTGAATCCGCAACAGCGGGGAAATTACCCAAGGGGGAAAAGAAGGATGACTGCTCAGCAGCAAGCGGCGACACAAGCGATGATAGATTGGTTGGAAAATGACGACGGGTTAGGTAAGCGACCGAGCAGAATAGAATGCGCCGGGCAATTTACGCTGAATGATATGCAATATTACTTATTTCGATTTAAAAAATCGCTGCTTGGCAAGTGGCTTCTCGGTGTCTGCGGCGGCTATTCGAACGCATTCGAGACGGAGCACTGCGGCCATGTGACTAGCGACATGCAGCCTTATGAGCCCGCAACTGCGGAGCGGCACGCAATCACGATGGTAGACAAGCTGAACGCAGACTCGAATGAGTCATCCGGCCTGTTTACCGGCTTCGTTCTTCTCAACTCCCATGAGTGCGATCTTGAACGGCTGAAGGAAATTCTTGAACAGGACTGGAATATTTCCTGTTCGCCGGAGGATGAGGAGTCGGAAGGCACTCTCGTTTTTGAAACGGACGGCTTCACCCTGGCTGTAAGCTTTATCGATGCCCCTGTACCGGACGGCGAAGCCGAGCACTACGCGCAAGGGAACTACACGTGGCGCGAAGCGGCGGATGTGGTCGGGACTCATGTGGCGCAAATGATCGTAGCCGTATTCCCCCGCGGACGCTCCGCGCTTGAAAGCGGGATTATGTATACGAAGCTGGCTGCGAGCTGCTTAAAGCTGCCCAATGCCATCGGGCTTTATTCCTCCGGCACTGTGTTTCAACCGGAGATGTTTGTGGAAGCGGCCGATTTGCTGAAATCCGACGAGGGTTTCCCGGTTCTGAATCTCGTTTACTTTGGTCTTGTCCGCTCCGAGGGAGGAATGAGCGCGTACACCTGCGGTCTGAAGCCGCTGGGCAAGGACGAAATCGAAATTATCGACAGCCATGCCTCTCCTGCCGAGCTTCGCGATTTTCTCATGGATATCTCATCTTATGTTGTTGAGTACGACGTAGTTTTGCGCGATGGGGAGACGATTGGGTTCACCGCCGAGCAGAAGCTGCCGATTACCCGATCCGCAGGGGTGTACATAGCCGGAGAGAGCTTGAAAATCGGATATTAAAGATTGAGCCTGTGCAGGTATACGTCAAGCAGGCGGATTATTAAAACAGACCGGTCGATTGCGTCATTCTCAGTGACGTTGCAGGCCGGTCTTTTTATCGACCTCTTCTATAATTAAAACAAACAGTCACAAAAAGCCAACCGGGGTGTTATATAGACGAAAACGGAAGGAGGGAGAGCGATGAACCAGGAGCGAATGTGCGAGGCTTCCGACGAAATGCTGATTCGTGCCGTTAGGGAAGGGCAAGTGGAGCTGTACGCGGAACTGATTGAGAGGTATCAGCAGCGCTTGTACGTCTATTGTTATCATCTCCTCATGCAGCGGGAAGAAGCGGAGGATGCGGTACAGGACGTGCTGATCAAAGCTTACGAGAAGTTGGCGCTGTATGCCTACAGTCAATCTTTCTCGGCATGGCTGTACAAGATGGCCTATCATCATTGCCTAAACCTGCTCCGCAAGCGGAAAAGATCGGCGTTGTTGGCCAGACTGCTCAAACCGCTCAGTCAGGATCATGCGGATGAAGGGTATGCGGTTGCGAGACGGAAGGAAGTGCTGGTGCAAAGCGAGCGGGCGCTTCGGTGGCTATCGGTTGATGAACGATCGCTGATTGTGCTCCGTGTGATGGAGGGAAAATCCTACGAGGAGATCGGACAGATTTTTCCCCAATCGTCGTCGGCCTTGCGCAAAAGGGTGGAGCGAGCTCTAGCCAAGCTAAGAAGAATCTGGGGGAAGATGGAGGATGGAGAAGATGAGGAAGAGTCAGCCTATAGATTGGCACGCGAGTCTGACGTTGTTGAAAGAGCGACTGCCCCGAATCGATAGAACGGAACGGATTATGGCGGAAATTCGGAGCAGAAGTCAGGCTGAGCAACCGCAGTTGGTCATTTCATCGGGGAAGAAGCCAGGCCGGATGGGTGCATGGCGCATTTCCTTAATCGTAGCGGCGGTCCTCTTTGCCTGCGGCTTCGGCTATGCGATGGAATCCTGGAAGCTTTTTGCTCCGGATGGTTCGGTTGCTCTGGAATATAGAGGCTTCATGCCGGGTGACGAGTCTGTCGATGAGGTCGATACGGGAGCATTGCGGAGCCTGTTGGCTGAAGGAGAGGCGGCCGTGTTTTACTTGAAGGACCAGAATCGCTATATCGGTTTGGCGAACGAGCGGCAGTATACGGATTATTCGCAATTTGCCGCGGGGGTCGGCCAACGGAAGCCGTTAAATGAACTCGGGAACGGTTTTGTTTTTCAATCGGGCTCGCTTGTGCATGATCTCAGGTCGGAAGTCACGGACGAGAAGGATTGGGCGGACAGGGAAACTGCGGAGGGGGTCAGCTATCAGGCGATACCGCTTGGCGAAACGGTCGGATACTATGCGAGCTACGGGAATGAGCGCGGGGATAAAGTTTCGTTAAGCGTATGGACTAATGTGCCGGATCGGGCTATTTTTACAGACGAAATGAACGAGCTGGAGATGAAAAAGGTTCAAATCGGCTCGCGGGAAGTCTTCTACTTAAAAGGTCGGAACAGCGCCTCACAGCGCTTGGCTTGGGGAGAGGGCGAAGGGGATCAGTACGCCTATTATCGTCTGGACGACCTCTCTGCCGAAAAAATGTCGCAGGAGCGCCTGATAGAAATCGCATCTGTGTTGATCGGAGAATAAGGGGCGGCTCGGATTTCTTTCATTCCTCTTTCATTGGGCTCTGATAAGTTGGGTGGGACTGACTTATCGGAATAGGATGAAATGGGGTAATGAGATGAGGAGAAGCTTGATTTTGCTGCTGGCGGTTGTGTTTGCTGGCTTGCCTTTAACGGGGGTGGGACCGGGGAAGGTTCAAGCGGCAGGCGGCTACGTGTTCAGTGCGGGAGGAGACGGGACGCCGGGGAATCCCTTCAAGATTGAATCTGCGGCGGATCTGAATGGTGTCCGGGAGGACTTGAGTGCAAGTTATCAGTTGGCGGGGGATATCGATCTGTCTGATGACTTTGATAATTGGGAGCCGATCGGAACTTACGGTTCTCCATTTGAGGGAACTTTCGATGGAGCCAATCACACGATTAGCGGGCTGAAGATTCATTCGGACGCAGGATATGTCGGTCTATTCGGTCAAGCTGTGGGAGACGATATGACGATTCAGAATGTGCGATTGGAAGAGGTAGACATTACAGCGACGGATATACACGCCCAAGTTGGGGCTCTTGTTGGATCAGTGTCTCGCGGCAGATTAACCCATATTTCTGTATCCGGGGAATTAAAAGGAGGAAAGGTCGCTTCCGCTGGCGGATTAACTGGGCAAATTAGTACATCAGCAACACTTGAACATAGCCGTTCGAGCGTTAACTTAACTTTCCAGAATGGCTTGGTAGGCGGCTTGGCAGGCGGTTTGTCTTCCCATGGAAAGATCAAACTCAGCTACGCGACAGGTCGTGTTTCCATTGGCGGGAATGGGGCTGGCGGAGGCTTGGTAGGCGAATCAAGGCCAGGGGAGATTCTGGAAAGCTATGCAACCGGGGACGTCACGGCGACGGACAACGCCTTATCGGGCGGCTTGGTAGGCAATGCCGACGGCGGAAAGATTACAAACAGCTATGCAGCGGGGAGGGCAAGCTCTGCAAGCGGTTCGTCTGGCGGATTAGTCGGAGGATATTTGTATGGTTTGGCGTTACCTGTTGTTATTGATAACTCCTATTGGAATTCGGATCATAGTCCCGGTCTAACGACTATAGGCGGGAAACCAGGGGACATTGAGGCGATTAGCGATGACCAACTCAAGGATTTAGTGGCTTACGCAGGATGGGAAACAGCTTATTGGGGAATTCAGCAAGGGGAGAGCTACCCTTACTTAAAAGCTTTTTTCCCTGTACTGAGAGTGAAGCCGCTCTCCCCGGTCTACTCCGCAAAAACGGCCAATCCGGAGCTGAAGGTGGATGGTTCAATTTGGGACGGCAGCATCGGCGAGCCTGTGCAAGCCGGATACGTCATTACCAATCAAGCGACTGGAACGGTCGTGCAGGCGGTATACGATGCCTATGAGACGTATGCCACGGGGGAGGATCAGCAGTTCCAGTTCTCGATCATACTGAGTGAGGCTGACTATCCCGACGGAAACTATACGCTCACTGTTATCAGCGCAGACACCGTTGAGATGAATGAACAAGCTCGGCAATTTACGTTCGAAGTTGACTCTACGCCGCCGGAGATTGTATTGACCGGTGCGGGGTTGATTGCGCTTGAGGTAGGCGATATCTTTGTAGATCCGGGAGCAACAGCTACGGATAATCGGGATAACGTCGTTGGAATCGTAACGAGCGGAACCGTCGATACGTCGCAGACGGGGACCTATACGCTCACCTACGAGGTGACGGATGCGGCTGGCAATACGGCGACAAAGACGCGCACGGTAAAGGTATACAACAGTCTGTACCCCGAAGTGCAGCTAAACGGTCCGTCTACGGTGGAGGTAGAGGCTGGCGGCGAGTTTAACGATCCGGGGGCTGATGCGAATGATGAGCGGGACGGCAACGTGACGGATAATATCGTGATTACCGGATCGGTGGACATTGGACGAGTAGGCACCTATGTTATCCAATATCGTATAACGAATTCATTGGGCAACCAATCCTTCGTATCTCGCACAGTGAAAGTCGTAGATCGCACACCTCCCGTCCTCACACTTCTGGGAGCCAACCCGATGCGGATTGAGGCCGGGAGAGGTTTCGTCGATCCGGGTGCAACCGCCGTGGATATAGTAGATGGCGATTTGAAGGATGAGATTACAGTAACGGGCACCGTCTATACGAATCGGATTGGTACGTATACGCTAACGTACAGGGTGCAGGATCATTCGGGCAATGCGGCAGTGGATGCTGTGCGAACAGTGAACGTCGTTCAATCTTCCTCCTCCTCTGGCGGCGGACCAATTGGTGGAGGGCAAACCGGAGGTGACTCGTCTGCGGGGCAGCCGGGTGGCAATTCAACCGAGGGGGGGCAACCCGATGATGACAGTACAGGAAGCACGACTCCTCCTGTAGCAGGATGTTCCTTCACTGATCTGGAGAAGCACTGGGGTAAGCCGGGAGTTTGCGAAGCAGCCAAGCTTGGCATTGTGGAGGGAGTAAGTCCGCGTATTTTCATGCCGAATGCCGCTGTCACCCGAACGGAGTTCGCGGTCATGTTGCTTCGGGTGCTGCGGATCGAGATCGATAACGAAGCGGCCGCCCTGACTTTCGGCGATAGCGATAACACCCCGAAGTGGGCGGTTCAAGCGATTCGGACGGCGGTGGCAAGAGGGATTCTGACGGGCTACCCCGACGGAACACTTAAGCCGGTTCAGACGGTAAGCCGATCCGAAATGGCGGTTATGGTTTCCAGGGCGATGAAGTGGCAGGTCAAGAGTGAGAGGAACGCCCACTTCTCCGATGTGGCCAGCATTCCGACATGGGCCAGAGGGTACGTCGAAGCTGCCCGCGAGCACGGAGTGTTGAGCGGACGAGCGGGCAACCGCTTCGCGCCTGCCGAAGTCGCGACAAGAGCCGAAGCTGCCGTTGTCCTTCTGCGGCTGTGGAAGGTGCTGTATTAATTTCAGTGTACACAGAAAGACCGATCCGGTGTGTCATTTCTAATGACGTCAGGGACGGTCTTTTTTTGTCGATTTCTGAAATGGTATACTGGAAGCATGAATCCCACAATTGAACTTATTCTGATGTCCGCTTCGGTGGTCATGTCGGGCATCATTTTATTTTTCGTATACGGGTATAGAAAAGAACGCGGAGTCAGCTATCTTATCGGCCTGATCGTCTGTCGCATGATCTACTCCGCCAGCATCATTATGGAGAAAAGCAGCTATTTATTAACCGATAAGCTGATTTTTCGCCATCTTCAAAGCACGGCGCTGAATTTTATCGTGCCTTGCTTTATTCTCTTTGTCTATCAGCTGGTCGGTCGGGAGAAACTGGTCAAGCCGATCTGGAGGGTTGCGCTGTTTTCCGTATTCGCGCTCTGGTCTTTGCTGTCTTGGTTTGACTCCGAGCTTCATGTGATCTACCGTCTCGCAGAGCTCGAGAATGGTCACTTGGTGACTTCTCGGACTGTCTATTCCATTGCGTTCGGTCTTCTATGTTTCAGCATCATCGTAGGGGGCGTCTTCTTTCTATTCCAATATATACGGAATATCCGCAGCGATTTTCGCAAGCCTGGAATGTGGGTTCTGTTTCTCAGCATGTTTCCGTTCGCACTGGAGGTTGCCAGGCTTATACAGCCCGAATGGTCGCCCTGGCTGCTTTCGTTATCGGTTTACTGCGGATTTACGGGGATGTTGATGCTCGTTATTATGCTGAGGATTAAGTTTTTCGCGGTTGTTCCTTTCGCCAGAACGATCGTTCTCGATACGCTTCAGGAAAGTATCGTTATTACCAATGCTTCGGGAAAAATCATCGACAGCAATAAACAAGCGTCGCGATGGTTCGCGGGTATGGGACATACGGAGATTTCCGGCCGGGACGTGAAGGAACTGCTGGAACCATGGCCGGAATGGCGGCGTTTGTGCGAGTCCATGCAGGAGGGGCGGGCCACAATTGAGGATTGGCTAGACGGGGAAAGGAAAATTTACAACGTCAACGTCTATCCCGTGCATCGTCTGCGCAAGCAAGGCAGCGTCTCTCTTGTCGTGGATGTCACGGAGAAAGAGAAGCATCTGGAGCAAATTGCGCAACTGAACCGGATGAAGGACCAGTTGTTTACGATCGTATCGCACGATATTCGCAGCCCGCTGGCTTCGCAGTATCAATTGATCGCGATGCTGGAGGAGGATAAGGGCCGGTTCGAAGAGGAGCACCGGGACATTGTCGGGATGCTGGGCGATCAGATTCGCCAAACGCTGGGAATGACGAACAATTTGCTGGAATGGTTCCGAAGTCAGCGGGAGGATATGGCGCTTCGTCCGCAATGGCTGGAGTTGTCCGAAGTCGCCGAGGATTGCTGCCATATGCTGCGGACACAGAGCGAAGCCAAGCAAATTGAGATGAAGAACGCGATCCCTGCCGGTACTCGCGTATATGCCGACCGGGAAGTATTGGGCCTGGTTTTGCGCAACCTGTTATCCAATGCCGTTAAATTTACGGGAGCAGGGGGCTCCGTTCGCGTAGGCGCACGGATTTCCGATGATTTGACAACTATCTCCGTTAGCGATAATGGAGTGGGAATGGATGAAAAGCACGTTCTGCGCTTGTTCGAAGAGAAGGCGTTAAACTCGTTGCCCGGTACGGCGGGGGAGCGGGGAACCGGACTCGGACTGCTGGTCAGTCGGCAGTTCGTGGAGCGAAGCGGCGGGAAAATGTGGGCGGAAAGCCGCGCAGGGCAAGGGAGCGTATTTTATTTTACCGTGAGGGGAGGAAAGGAAGGATGAGAGTTCTTGTCGTCGATGATGAACCGGCAATGCTGCTCGCCATGAAGCGGCTGCTATCCAAGTCGGAAGGCATAGAATTGGTCGGGAGCTTTCAGGACGCGGCGGAGGCTCTGCAATTCGTTCGTGACAATCAGGTGGATCTTGCCTTCCTGGATATCCAGATCGGCGAAGATAATGGGCTGGAGCTGGCGCGGGGATTGCGTGCGTTATGTGCCGACGCGGACATTGTGTTTACGACATCGCACACGGAATATGCGATACCAGCTTACGATGTATATCCGCTGGATTATATGGTTAAGCCGATTTCCGGCACGCGTCTGGAGCAGACGCTCGCCAGAGCGCTCGGCAGACGAAGCGTTTCTTCCGGAGAAACGGATAGCCGCGCTCCTCAACGTTTGACGGTTCGCGGATTGGGGGGCTTCGAGGTTTCCAGTTGGCAAACGGGAGAAGTAAAATGGATATCTCGGAGAAGTGCGGAGCTATTCGCTTATTTGCTGGTACATAGGGGCCGCAACGTATCTAGAGCCCGCATTCTAGAGGATATGTTCCCGGATATGCCGCTGAAAAATGCCGAGGTTTATCTTAATACAGCGGCCTATCAGCTGAGAAAGGCGTTGTCGCAGCACGGATGCAAAGAGGCGATTCTGTCCACGCCGGAGCAGTATCGCGTTGACTTGAGCCAGATGGATGTCGACTTTATTCAATTCGAGCAGGGGATCGAGAAGCTGTCCTCCATTGAACCGGGAGAGGAAGAAGCCGCCGTTGAATTGGAAAAGCGCTTTGCGGGCGAGCTGTTCGAGGACAAGTCGTATATGTGGGTGACCGCGGAGCGTTCACGACTAGTGCTCGTCTACGATTCCTTCGCCAAGCTTCTCGTCAACCGGTTGTTAAACCGAGAGCAGTACCGGGAGGCGGCTCGAATCGCGCGAAGACTGGTGTCTCACAATGAATTCGACGAAGAGTGCAATCTTCTGCTGCTGACGGCTCTTGGAGCTATGGGGGATCGGCAATCTCTTCATAGCTCCTATGAGCGCTACTCGCAATTATTGCTTCAGGAGTTGGGTCTCCAACCTTCGGATAAATTGCGCCGGATTTGGGAGAAGCGACACGAATATTAGTGATCTATTTTAGATGGAGGGGAGAGGGGAGCCCGTATGGAGCATGATTCAGGTCGGGAAGCCGGAGCGCCAATCGGCGGCGGGCTCGGGAATGTCTGGTTTCAGCTTAAAGAATCTATTCGCGAACGTGAAAATAAAACGTGTCGAATTGTGTATACTTCGGCTCCGACGTTCATGCTCTTCGTACCCGGGCAATCCTACGGGAAAATTGTGATCGACGGCTTGCTGTATCCTCTACAGGCCAACTCGGCTTATTTTGTCGCTGCGGGGCAGCGTGTGGAGACTCACTACGAACGGAAAGGCGATTATCCTCAATATCGCTTTTTATTCGATCTGGTCGGCCCGGAGGAAGAGATCCAGCGAACGACGAGCTGGCTTACGGAACGTGGACGCTTCAGTACGGCGGCCGACTCGCGACTGCTCTTGTTATGTAATAAGACGGCGGAAGGGTGGAGCATCGCCGATCCGATCGCTCGTCTTGCCGGACAGGCCGGCTTTCTGGAGCTTCTGTACCTGCTGTTCCGGAGGCAGGACGAGCATGGCGAGGCGCTGGAGCGGGTGCGTGCCTATCTCGAATCCGCTTATCGAGAAACCGTGACCGTAGAAGATTTGGCGGACAAGGCAGGGATGAGCCGCTATTATTTTATGAGATCGTTTAAGGAGCGCTTCGGACAGAGCGTTATGGAGTATATGACCGAGCTGCGAACGAACGAGGCTAAGCGGCTCATGGAAGCGGGAGAGTCGCTTAGGAAAGTGTCGGAGACCGTCGGCTACAAAGACCCGCTGTACTTCAGCAGTCAGTTCAAGAAGCATGTCGGGATTTCGCCGAGCAGTTACATCGCTAGTCGGAAATGCCGAACCGCGGCATATAGCTGGCCTAATGTCGGCCAATTGCTGACGCTCGGAATCATTCCTTACGCGGCTCCGATCGATCAGAGCTGGTCTGACGATTATCGACGCAAATATCGTTTCGACGTCAAGGTGCCGCTCAGCCATGATTACAGTTTTAATCGCCAAGCCTTGACTCGCGCTTGCCCGGATCGAATCGTGGCCCTCGACGAGATGATCATCGAAGAGGAGAAGATCAGACTGCGGCAAATCGCGCCGACCTTGTTTCTAAGATGGCACAAAGAAAGCTGGAAAGAGCATCTTGTTCAGGTTGCCCGGTTTATAGAGCGGGAGAAGGAAGGGGAGCAATGGCTCGACCGCTATGAAGGGCAGGCCGAAGAGCTGCGAAGTATCGTCCCGTCTGCGTTTCGCAGCGGCAGACTGCTAATTCTGAACATCTGTGCCCGGGGAATGCAAATTTGGGGCAAGCGCGCCGGATCGGTGCTTTATAACGATCTGAGGATTCCATGTGCTGCCGGGGTCGAACAAATTCCTTTTACGGAGTTTGCAACGGTAGAACGGCTATCCGAGCTGGATGCGGATACGCTGCTGGTCACCGTCGTGAAGGACCGTGAGTCGCAGGCGGAATGGGAGCGACTGCAGCTTACGGAGGCTTGGAAAGGTTTGAGGGCTGTACGCAATCGCAATGTGTACCGCGGTTCCGACCGCAATTGGCTGCAAGAGCCTATACTGGAGTACACGGCCAATCGGCAGGAATTGTTGCTTCAAGATTTGAAGCAGTTATTTCGTGCTCTCTAGAACGATAAACTCAGCATTATATCGTATTCCTTGAGAAGGTAAACCTCTTTATAATGGGCATGGTGATAATGATTCTCATTCACAACCGGAGGGATACGAGTGATTCGATTAGAAAGACCCGCTGGCGTTGGCCAGAGCGGTTCAATGGTTAGTAAAAGGTTATGGGGAGTTGCGGGACTGATCGTTCTATTGCTGGCGATGCTGACGGCAAGCGCCTGCGGCAAGCAGGAGACAAGCTCGGAAACGCCGCCAAGTCCAAGCCAGAGCTCCAGTCCCGAGGCTTCGGCTTCATCCGAAGAAGCGCAGACACAGACGATCAAGCATTATTACGGCGAGACGGAAGTTCCGCTGCATCCGCAGCGCGTCGCCGTTATCGGGCACGAAGATATCGCCCTGTCGCTGAACGCTCCTCTAGTGTACGCCTACGGCTTCGACGGCTATTATTTGTACGATCGATTAAAGGCATTGAATATTCCGCTATCGGAAAGCTCCGATCTTAACCTGAACTTCGAGGCGATCTTGGCAGCGAAACCGGATCTGATTATTCTGCAAGGATATTTTACGGATGAGCAAGGTTACGAGAAGCTGAACAAGATTGCGCCGACGATTGCTTTCAAGCCGGACGACTGGAAGGGGAATATCGTCGTTATCGGACAAGTGCTGGGATTGGAGAGCAAGGCGATGGAGGTTGTCGCAGCTTACGAAGACAAACTGAAGCAGGCTCAAGAGGCGATCGCCGCTGCCGCCGGCTCGAAGAATAAAGTCGCTTTCCTTCGTCCCTCGGATAAGGAGATCCAGGTATTTTTCCCAAGCTTCGCTCCGCTGATCTACGATGAGGTAGGACTTAAACCGGATGCGAGCATCGACGAATTCAAGAAAAAGGCCGATGGGGATTGGGGGATCAACGCGTCGCTTGAGGAGCTGCCGAAAATTACGGCGGATTACGTATTCGCCATCTACGGCGGCTCGATCAGCCCCGCCGAGGAATACGAGAAGGAAAATGCGGCTGCGATCGAGGTCGAGAAGCTGCAGGTCTGGAAGGCGATGCCTGCCGTCAAGAACGACCGTGTATTTAAAGTATCGGCCAGAACCTGGATGTCTTCCGGCCCGATAGCCAACAGTAGCGTTATCGATGACATTAAGGCCGCTGTTGTCGGAAGCCCATAAATATCAGCTATATCCGGTTGCTGTGAGATAGCGGAACCGCCTTCCCAATACGAGGTTAGGCGGTTTTTTCGTCTTAGACTGCCGGGACTTTCTCAACAATTTGAGGGGGAGTTGCACGATTGCGAGACGATTCAATTTCCCCATACCCGACGAGCCTTCACATACTTAAGCTGAGCCACAATAATGACGCTGATGATGGCTAGAAGGAACCACGAGCTGATCTTGCTGAAGCTGACCAGGTGCCAGACTTGGTGCTGGTTAGGGTACTTCCACGCATTAAAGAATGTCGAGATATTTTCGGCCAGCCAGATGAAGAAGCCAACAATGATAAAAGAGAGCGTCAAGGGCATTCGATAGGTGGCCTCGCGTACCCGATAGATGATCCATGTTTTCCGAAATACGATAAATACAAGCCCCGTCAGCCACCAGCGAACGTCGGGAATAAAATGATGGGTAAAAAAGTTCAAGTAAATCGCCCCGCCCAGGAGCGCAGCAGACGCCAGTCCGGGCCAGCCGGTCATGTCCATCCTCAATCTCCGCCATACCTGACACATAAAGCTCGCTACGCTGGCATACATAAACCCGCTGTAGAGCGGGACGCCGAACAGCTTCGTATACGCCGGCTCGGGGTATGACCAGGAACCCATATGTACCTTATATAACTCGAGGGCCAGACCGATCAGGTGAAACAGGCAGATGACCTTGATTTCATCGCGAGTCTCCAAGCCGCTGCGATACATGAAGTATTGTACGCCTAACAAAACCAGCAGAATAGCGTCGTACCGATAGATGAACGGCAGATGAACTACGTTGGAGAGAGCCAGAGTTCCGAAGATCGCGACCGGGAACAAGCAGCTCATCGCCTGATGATAGCCGAAATGCAGCAATTGAACGATTGATTTCAATATTGAGGGTACCCCCTGCGCCTCAACGGGGCGCATTTATTTGTACTCCATGATAAAGGCGCCAGGGGGATGGAAAAAGAGAAATTACTTGGCGGGAAATTGCTTGTTTTCAGCTTGTTCAATGGATCGCTTCCGTTTCATCCTGATATTTCCATGCGTAAGCCCTTATAGTAGAATAGGTTTCAGCACCTTCGCATCTATTCTACATATAGGAGGATATATTTCATGAAAGCGGGAAAGCCAGCAACATTAGTTCGGTACCTGATCATGGCAGTTCTCATCGTTGCAGCAGCCCTTCCGGGACTTGCCGCCGCGGAAGAGAGAGATCAGGAGACGATGGAAACTTCGCAGCCGATCACCTTTCCGGTCAAGTTCAAGCGGGCTACCGGAGATCCGATGAATAATGTCGCAACGGACGGCAAAGGGACGATTATTACCCTGTCGGATAAGTTTTTGAATATTACGAGGGATTACGGAAAGACATGGGAGGCGCGTCGGTTGCCGTCCTCGGAACCCTATTTTGAAATCGACTACTTGGATGGGCTTTATTACATAACTAACGATTATCGTTATTCCGGAGAACCGCACTACTATTCCTCAGACGGAGCGACTTGGACGCCGTTCTACCTGAAGGCGCCGGACGGGAAGAAGCTGGGGATCAATAACATCCAGAAAGTGAACGGAAAGTGGATTGCCGTGACCACGAACGAGAAACTCGACAGCTTGCACATCTTTACGTCCAAGGACGGAAAAGAGTGGGCTCGTGCGGGAGCGTTGACCGATATTCTGTGGTCCGGGAGCAAAGTATACATCGTTCCCAGCGGCAAAGGCTACGCAGCGATCGCGGGCGGTCATCGTTATTTCAACTACAAGAAAACGACTTTACCTAACAACTTCCTTACCGAGCCCAAGGGCGGCGAGGGAGCGGATTTAATTGTGTATACGTCTCCGGACTTGGAGGAATGGACGCTTCGATCCGGAGCGGAGGGCAATTTCCGTTACAACTGGTATACGTTAAACCTGGCAACAGGCGAACGGGTGCCGGAAAGGGATTATCATATTTATGAGGAAGAGCCTCTGGAGAAGGGCAATATTCGTTTCTACGACGTCTACTCGAACCAGTTGAGCTCCAAGGATGGAATCACGTTCACGCTTAAGAAGGCGCAACCGATTTTCCAGAAATACAGCTTGGGCGATTATCGCACGCCGATCTTCAAAGCGAACAATCAATATTACGTGTTCGCTCAGTTCTGGAACGGCCCGGGAGGGCAACATACGAGGGTATTGATCTCCAAGGACAAGACGAATTGGAAGGAAACCGCGCTGAAGAATGTGCCGAGAAATATGTATGTGATCCAATCCGGCAAATACTTCATCGGGTACAATGAAACGGAGATGGTAATCTCAAGCGACGGGCTTACGTGGAAAAAAATCAAGTAACTTAATAAGACAATAGATTTGCTAGGGGGTGGCCAATGATTAGAAAAGTACTTATCTATTGCATGGTTGTTGTGATTGTATTTAATCTTATTCCTTCACACGAGGCTGCCGCAGCAGCAGAGGGGCGGTTCGATCAGACAATAGCAAGCGGAAATGGCCGCGTTTACGCGATCAAACAAGATGGAAGCTTGTGGTATTGGGGTAAAGGAACGTTTAACGATCAATCCGGAGATCAATCCCCCGAGCGCGCGAAAATAACAAAATTAATGGATGACGTCATCGGAGTGTATGCGGATTGGTTCAGCGGGTATGTCATTAAGGCTGATCGCAGCATGTGGACAGTCGGCGATCATGGAGAAGTCGTTAAGGTAATGGATGACGTCAAAGCGGTTGCTAATAGCTATACCGAATGGATTGCCTTGAAAACGGATGGAACCGTCTGGAAAGGAGACATTCACAGATCGATTACACCAAAGAAAAAGTTGTCCGACGTTGTACAAATCAGTGCAGGGATTAATGCTTTCTACGCTGTGAAGGAGGATGGTACGCTGTGGGGCTGGGGAAATAACTACTCGGGTACGCTTGGGATTAAAACCCCAAGTCCAGATGTGCTCACACCCATACTCATTATGAAGGATGTAGCATCCGTTCACGGAGCCGGGATGGCCGCATTTGCGGTCAAGAAAGACGGCTCGCTGTGGGGCTGGGGCAATCATGATGGATTAATCTTCAACGGAGCGGATGAAACCTGGGCATTCGATCCCTATGATGACGGGAGCCAGAGCATCGTAGCTTCGCAGTTCACTCCAGTGAAGCTTATGGACAAAGTTCTGAAAATCGATGGCCGCAATCATCTGGCGGTCATTAAGAAGGACAAAAGTCTATGGTTATGGGGAGAAAATGAAGATGGGCAATTGGGGGACGGCACCCAACTCTCCAGGTTTACCCCGCAGAAAGTGCTTGACGACGTCGTAGACGTGACAGCGGAAGGAGCTTTCACCATTGCGTTGAGGTCGGACGGAACGCTTTGGGGATTCGGTACGAATTCGGTAGGCGAACTGGGGCTCGGCGCGTTCGATTACGATCCCCATACAATGCCGATTCGACTCATGGATAACGTCGCTAGGACAGGAGCGCAAGCTTCGTTCCCTTCCTTGTGGGCGAAAGAAGATATTCTTTATGCAAGTCAAGAAGGACTACTGCCCAAAAGGCTTCAGTCGCAATATCAAAGCAGTATAACTCGCAGCGAATTCGTTTCATTAATCGTGCCCTTGATCGAGAATAAGACGGGTAAAGATCTTGATACTATTCTATTGGAAAGAGGGTTGACACTGAACTATTCGTTCTCTGATACGAGTGATTCGGACATTCTTCATATTGCTGCAATTGGTATTATCGAGGGGATTGGAGGAGGCAGATTCAATCCTGAAGGCCTAATCAACAGAGAACAGGCGGCATCGATTCTTATGAAAACCGCCCTTTTCCTTGGCAGTGACAACAGAGTTGTTCAATTAGATGAGAGTCTCTTAGCGGATCGCGAGCAAATATCCAGTTGGGCTCTGGAAGCTGTTAACTACTGTCTTAACGCTGAAATTATGCGAGGTGTAGGAAATAGCGTGTTTAGCCCCAAAGCCTCGTATTCGAGAGAAATGAGCATAATAACGACTATGCGTTTGTATAAGCTACTGAATGTAGGATCGGAAAAGGGTCGCTTCGACGAGCCCCTGTAAAAGGGCTCGTCGATCCAACCCTGACCTGAGGAGATAAAGTCGTGTCGTATATGCCTACAGCGGCTTAATAGGTACGCACAACTCGCAATAGCCCTCCTTCAGCAATTCTCCACGATACCGCTCGATAATCGGTTTGTTGTCGTCCATACGATAGCCGCCGCTCTGCAAAGTCGGGAAGATGGCTGCCCATGCTTGTTGAACGGCTTCCGACGTATGCTCGATTTTGCAAATCGCGTAGCTTCCGCCCGGGAAGCGATCTTCGCCAACGGCTTCATCGATGGGTTCTGCTTGAGACAAGACAATGCATGCGTCGTATCGGCAGTTTTCCGGCGGCGTTGTTGCAGGATGATCTTGCGGAATTCCGAAGAGCAGGGCAGACTCCGTGAGCAAGTTTTTCCCATCTGCCCATACCTTTAACCTTTCCATAGCTTGCGCATTGGCGGGACCGTATGGTCCAACCTGACGTACATAGGCAATGCGGTAGGTCGGAAGTGTTTCTACTTTAAGTTGCATGGTTGAATCTCCATTCCTATTAGGATTTGACGCATTTCGAATGCTAACATGATATAAAATAAATTTCCAATAAATGTTTTAAAATAATAATTTTTATGAAAAAAGAATTGCTGAAAGGCAAATAAAAAACAAGGAGCTGCTGCCAAAAACAGCGACCCCTTGCTTTTTTTATTGCTCCGAGCGTTCCACCGCCGCTTCGGCAGCCGTCTGCTCCCACGCTTCATCCAGATCGCGGATCAGATCGTCCGCGCTTTCCAGGCCGACGTGGAGCCGCACTAGACTGCGCGCGCCGGGTGCTCCATAACCGGTCGGAACCGGGTTGGCGGTGACCAACGATTCGAAGCCGCCCCAACTGACCCCGATCTTAAAGTAGCGCAGACGATCGGACCAAGCCCGCATCGTTTCGGGGGACTCGGCGGATTCGAAGGAGAACAGCCCGCTTGTGCCGTCCATCTGCCGCTTGGCCAGCTCATACTGCGGATGAGACGGCAGCCCGGGATGGTTGACGCGCAGCACGTACGGCTGTCGGCACAGATGCTCGGCGACCTTTAATCCGCTGCGTTCGTGGCGTTCAAGCCGCAGCGGCAACGTGCGCAAGCAGCGCTCTACTTGAGCGGCCGTATGCGCCGACATAATGCCGCCCAGCAGCATATATTCCCCGGAGGCGATTCGACCGACAAGCTCCTTAGAGCCGCTGACAACGCCTCCGACGCTGTCGCTCTGTCCGGAAATATATTTCGTGATCGAGTGAATGACCAGATCGACTCCCAGCTCCAACGGCCGTTGGAAAACCGGCGTTGCCCAAGTGCCGTCGATTGCGGTGACGATGCCGCGACTGCGGGCAAGCTTAGCGCATGCGGCTAGATCCTGCAGTTGGAACAGCATCGTTGAAGGACTCTCCAGATACAGCAGCTTCGTATTCGGCTGCAGCGCAGCCTCGATCGCTTCCAGCGAGCTGCCGTCTACGAAGGTCGTCGCGATCTGGAACCGGGATACATAGTGTTCCAAGAAGTGCCGTGTCGGTCCGTAAGCCTGATCGACGCAGACGACATGATCGCCTGCCTGCAGGTTGGACAGAATGGTAGCCGAGATCGCGGCCATGCCGGACGCGAAGCACTTGGACATCTCAGCGCCTTCCAGCTCCGCCAGCTTATCTTCGAGGAAGCGAACGGTTGGATTGTTCCCTCGGGAGTAGACGTGCTGCTGATGCTCGTCGGCGTGCGCCTGCATGAACCGTTCGTAACTATCGAAGGAAAACAGGCTCGTCTGGTAAATCGGAATATGAATCGCTCCGTGATGTCGGCCGTCGTACGGATCGTGTGCGACCGATGTATGAAGATTTTCTCGTTGGTTGATCTTATGCATAATACGCATCCTCTTTCTAAACGGATCGGCTCCTGGCGTCAACGTCAGAGCTTGCCCGACTGCGAGTGAAATTACCCTTTGACGGCGCCTTGCGTCAGCCCGTCCACGATGAACCGTTGCGCAATCGCGAACAGCACGACAGTAGGGATAACGGACATCATCGTGCCCGCCGACATGGCGCCCCAATCGATGTCGAATTTCATGACGAACGAGTTCATCGCTACCGGCAGCGTCTTCAGTCCTTCATTATCGATAAACATGACAGCCATAAACAATTCGTTCCAGTTTTGAACGAAGGCGAAAATAAACGTAGCGGTAATCCCGTTCATCATGACCGGTAAAATGACGCGGATGAGCGCTGACAGTCTTGAGCAGCCGTCGATCATGGCCGCTTCCTCCAGACTTTGCGGAATACGCTCGAAAAATCCTTTCAATAATATGGTTGAAAACGGGATCAACCCGACGGTGTACATTAAAATCAGCGAAAAATGCGTGTTGATCAAGTCCATTTTTGTCATTAGCATATACAGCGGTGCCAGCGAGACAAAGCCGGGCAGCATCTGCGTCAAGAAAAAGGCGAGCATGATCTGACTGTGTCCCCGGAACTTAAAGCGGGCCATGATATAGGCGCTGAGTACGGAAATCACAGAGACAATTAACGCGGCCGTCAGCGCAATGAACAGGCTGTTGGCAATATAAATCTGAAATTTGGAAACCCGAATAATATCGGCATAGTTTTGCAAAGTCAGAGCTTCAGGCCAGTAACGGATAGGATACGTGAAAATTTCCTTCTGCGGCTTCAGAGAGGTTATCGCAACCCACAGCAGAGGGAACACCATCAGAATCAAGTAAACACCTAACGAGACCGATTTAAGTCCTTTCAACGCGAATTGTTTCATGCTAGAAATCCCCCAGTTTCCCGGCCTTCGTAACCGTTAAATAGAAGATTGTATACAGCAGCAGCATGCCGATCATAACAATGCCGATCGCGGAAGCCGCGCCGTAATCGCCGCCGTACATAATGCGGTCGAGCATGAGCGAGGACAGGATGTGCGTCTTGCCTGCCGGTCCGCCGTTCGTCAAACCGTAAATAATGGCCGGGTCGTTGAAAATCCAGATCGCCCTTAGCAGCGTTGTCGTGAGAACCGTCGGCATAATATAAGGAAGCGTAATGTTGAACAGCTTGCGTATTCCTCCTGCTCCGTCCATACTGCCCGCTTCGTAAAGCTCGGAAGGAACCGATTGAAGCGCCGCCAGCAGCATAATGGCGAAGAAGGCAATGCCGTACCACACGTTGGCTATGATGACGGAAATCATGGCCCAGTTCGGATCGGAAAGAAAGCCGATTCGTTCGTCGATGAGGCCGACTCGCAGTAATAGATCGTTAATGACGCCGATCTGCGAGTTAAACAGCCATTTCCAGATCAGGCCGATCAGAAACCCGGACAGCGCCCACGGATAGAAAACAAATCCTTGGAATAGGCCGCGTCCGCGAAATTTCTTGTTCAGCATAAGCGCGACCGCCAGTCCAATCGCAAATTGCAGGAAAAGCGACACGAACACCCAGTAAGCGCTATTCGTTAGCGCTCCGAGGAACTTGGGATCGCTGAAGATCCCTTTGAAGTTGTCAAAGCCTATAAAATGCACATTCGTCAGGTCGAACAACGTATAGTTTTGGAAAGCCATCACGATACCGCGTCCGAACGGATAATACGTAAAAGTCAGCACCAGCAGGAGAGCCGGCAGCAGGCTTAGCGCGATGAATTTGCCAGGGGAGTTGCGCGAAGCCGATAAGCGCTTCGACAGGAAAGAAGGCCGACCATTCATCATTGTTCACCACCCTTGATCGTCAATCGCAAAAGGTAAACGATGGGCGGCTTGTCGCCGCCCACCGCCCGTCTACGGGGAACTATTTGTCCTTAAAATTCGTTCTTTCGTTGGCCCAGAATTCGTCCCACTTCTTCAAGGTGTCTTCAATGGACGAGCTGCCAAGCAGCATCGATTGGCCGGTTTCCATGGCGACTTGTCCCCATTTGCCCGTACCCGGATATTTCGTGTTGGCTTTCAGGTTGACGTATTCCTCCGGCTTGCTTGCCATTTCCAACAGCGACTTGTACATGGCATCCTGGAAGAACGGATCTTCGCTTGCGCTGGTGTGAACAGGAACAAGTCCGGTCGCTTTCGCGAAATCGGTATTTTCCTTCGGACTGGACAGGAACTGGATTAGCTTGAAGGCCGCTTCTTTGTTCGTAGAGTAGCTGGTAATGCCCCAGCCTGCTCCGCCGGCGGATACGAACGACTTGCCGCCTGGACCTTTAGGCATTGGCGCGGTGCCGACCGTGCTGATGTCCATTTTCTCCTTCAGAGACGGGATCACGTCAGGGTCCTGCAGAATCATCGCGGTTACACCGGATGTGAAGGCTTGAACCTGCTCGGAGAAGCCCCAGTTGATCGAATCCTTCGGCGAGCCTTCCTTGAACAGCTTGATGTAGAGCTCCACTGCCTGCTTAGCTTCCGGCGTGGAGAACATCGTCTTGCCGTCCTTCAGGAAGTATGAATCGGCATGGTCGATATTATCGAAGTTGTGGTTTTGAATGATTGTATCCGGAACGCCGTTGGCGCCCGAGCCTCCCCGGAACGAGAAGCCGTAACGGTTTTTGCTCGGATCGGTCAGCTTGATCGCGCTTTCAACAAGCTCTTCGTAATTCGTCGGCGCGGAAAGACCGGCTTCCTTGAACCAATCGGCGCGGTAGAACAGCTGACGTTGGTACATCCCGTTAGGGATAAAGTACAGCTTGTCTCCCAATGAGCCGACCGACTTGGCGACATCGGTGACCGTGCTGTAATCGCTCCAGTTGGTCACATAATCGTTCAGCGGCTCGATATAACCGTTGTTGGTGAACTCGGATACCGTCAGATCCCGTACCTCAAGCACGTCGAGCTCTTGCTTGGCCGCCATCATGGTCTTAATCTTGTTGTCGGCCTGATCGAACGGAGGCGAGACCAGTTCAACTTTGATGTTCGGATTTTCCGATTCGAACCGGGAGATCATTCCCTTCAGGTAAGTCGTCCGATCCGGACTGGTCAGGCTTTCGATCATCCGCAGCTTGACTTGCTTTTCCTTGCCGCCTTCGCTTGCGCCGCTATTGCTGGCATTATTGGCTTTATCGCCGCCGCAGCCCGCTAAGACGCTTAAGAGCATGACCCCCGCAACTGTACCAGACAATACTTTTGTTTTTCTCTTTACCGCCATCTCTTTTGGCCTCCTCTTTTACTTACCGACCTCAATCCATAGCAATCGGACAGTCATCCTGTCTGATAGGCATAAGTGTAAAAGAAAGCGCTTAACTCTGTCAACAAAAAATTCTTAAACTTGTCAAATTAATAATGGCAGCAAGCAAACGAGTTAATAAGTTCTAATAATTTCTTCAATCCGGTTCATCATCTTGTTGAATTCCGCCACCGCCTGCTCGGGATCGCGCGCGGCAATACCTTCAAACATCGTGCGATGGTAGGGATAGGTTTCGTCGAACAGCCGCTTATCGCCAAGCGGTTCATTGAAAAATTTCTCGTACATGCCGGAGATCGACTCCAGTACGCTGAATAGAATCGGATTGGATGCGGCCCGCATGACGCTGCGATGGAACGCCAAGTCGATTTTCGACGTGTCGAGATCGGCTTCCTTCAGCTTGTCGTATTCGCGCAAAATTTCCTCAAGCTCCGCCGTTTGAAGAGGGGTAATTCGCTTGGCCGCCAGATCCACCGCCTTGCCTTCGAGCGCTCGCCGCACGTCCAGAATCGACAGCAGGAAACGCTTCTCGTTCTCCACTTTGATTTTGCCCGCGAAGCGGTAGGTGCCGACGTCGCTTACAAAAATGCCTTTGCCGTTCACGACTTTTACGATTTCAATCGTTTCCAGGTGCCTCAGCGCTTCGCGCAACGAGGAGCGGCCGACGCCGAACATCCTTGTCATTTCCTCTACCGAGGGCAGCTTGTCCCCTTCTTGCAGTTGCTTCTCTTCGATATATTTTTGAATTTCCTGGGACACCAATTCATGCATCAGTTGTTTATGAATTTTCGCCACGGTTAGCACTCCTATCCGAATAGCTATTCTCCCATCTTAATCACGTGAATCATAGAAGATCATTGCGTGCCTGTCAAGACTAACTGAGTCTTGCGGTTCGCCGGAGCAAGCTTCGGCACTAGCTGCGAAATGTGCGAACGATCTGTTGAACGATCAGCAGCAGAACCCCCGCGAACACCCAAATATCGGCAAAATTCATCGTTGCCATCTCGGAGAAGAAGAGGAAGTCCGTCACTTGATTGTACAGAAGTCGGTCGATGGCGTTGCCAAGCGCCCCGCCGATGATGAGTGCTATGCATACTTGTACGAATGTTCCGCCGAGCTTCCCTCTCCGCCGCAAGTAGATTGCTGCCACCGCGAGTAAAAGAACGAGAACGGCAAGAGCTCTTCCCCAGCCGTGGAACAGATTGCCGGTCGAGCCTGTGTTGACGAGATGGATCAGCCGCATGCCGATCCCCGGAATTTCCGCCGTTTCTCCAAGCTCCAGCTGCATGCGGAGTGCGAGCTTGGTCACAATGTCGATAATGAGCGCTGCGGCAATAATCAAGTAGAAGTACATCGCAATCCCCCTCATCCTTCATAATTAATTCTACCCGGCTGCGCCGCGCCCTTCCTGTCTGAGTACGCTAACTCCACAATATCAAAAAAAACGCTTACGTAATATGACAAGATTCGTAAAATTGAACCGATGGCCTCGACTAAGTCGGCTTAAGGCGATTCATCGCGGGACGATGCAGTTTTTGGTACACTAATTACGATAATAGAACATTCTGTGAATGCGTATGAGGAATCTCTCAACTGAGCAGATGCGTTCGTCAACGGAAATGAGGATAACTAATGCTTACACTTTTACGACACATCGGCAACCGTACACGCTTATGGATAGCTGCGATGGTTGTCATTCTGGCCATGCTGCTGACGGGGTGCGCAGGCCTTATCGAGGCTCCCTCTTCGACGGCCGAGTCGTCTCCTTCACCAATCGCCTCCGAGATTGGGGAGGAGCCTTCTTCAGCCCCGCTGACCGGATTCAAGGAAGTGTCCGATTATATCCGTCTTCATCACGGACTTCCGGATAATTTCTTAACCAAGAAGGAGGCGGAGGCGCTCGGCTGGGTTCCCTCCAAAGGGAATTTACATAAGGTCGCCCCAGGCAAAAGCATCGGGGGAGACCGGTTCGGCAATCGGGAGGGGCTTCTTCCGAAGGCCAAGGGCCGCGTTTGGTACGAGGCGGATATCAACTACGAGCAAGGAACGCGCGGGGCGGACCGCATTTTGTATTCCAGTGACGGTTTGATTTATATGACTACGGATCATTATAAGTCGTTTACGGATATCACGAAGGAGGGGAGCGTGTCGGAATGATAGTATCGGTGGAGCTGAGACAATCGGAAGCGGATCGTTGCGAGGACGTTCATGAATGGCTGAAGGAAGAGCTTGGCTTGCCTGAATGGTATGGCCGCAACTTGGATGCGCTATGGGATTGCGTCACCGGTTATTTGCCGAAGCCGCTGCAGATCAGATGGTTCGTCGATTCCGAGCGCGAGGAACGCTACTCCGCGATCATAGAGCTTTTTCAGGAAGCTGCGGACGAAGACGAGGAGATCGGCTTTGAGCTTGTGCGATAAGAGCAGTCGAATCATAGGGAGAGAGGGGAAAAGATCATGATCGTTTTGAAGGACATCGGAAAGTTCGAGGAACTGCCCGAAATGGCGATGCACATTCATACAGGCAATATCCCGGCGCTACAGGAAGCGATTGCGGCCGGTTGGGATTTGGAGGCGGATATCCCGCTTAGCCGGCACGTATCGCTAAGCCCGCTGGATCTGGCGCTGATCTCCGAAAGACTGGACGCGGTAAAGCTGCTGGTCGAGCACGGCGCGAATCTGAACGTCCCTCATAATCCGGCCTTTTTGCGGGCTGTTCGCTACTGCAAGGAAAACATCGTTCGCTATGTCGCGGCGCAAGGCGCCAAGATGGATAAGCTGAATCGCGTCGGATCGGGCGCTTATTCGCAAGCTTATTATGGCAATAAAAAGAATATCCCGCTCATTCAGGAGCTTGGGCTTGAAATAAGACAGCATGGCGGTCCCGTTTTGCGGCAAGCCGTGTCTAATTATGATAGGAATACGATATCCTATCTACTGGATCACGGGGCGGACATTAACTATAATGAGCCGGACATGGTGTATCCTTACCGGGCCACGCCGCTGACTGTGGCTACGCGCATGGGACACGTCGCTATAGTCAAATACTTAATCGAGCGCGGAGCGGACGCGACCCTAGCGGAAAAAGACGGCGAGCGCCCCTACACGATTGCGGTCGGCAACAAAAACAAGGAGCTGGCCGATTATTTGAAAACGCTGGAGCCCGCCGAATTTCACGATTTGGAGAACAAGAAGTACGAGCTGAGGAAGTATAAGCTGCCTGACGGACTTATCGCTTTCCTGACAGGGGACAAGCTGCGCATAGAACTGCCGACCAACGAGTATGCCATCGGATTTATCGACTTTTTTACTTTGACCGATACGATCGAGATGAAGGCGGGTCGTCAAAAGCTGCTGCGTCTGTCTGCGGACATCGACAACTACTCCCATCTGCAGCTGGTGTGGAATCCGAAGAAGAAGGGGCAGATCGGCTGCTATGATGTGGAGCATCAGACTTATGCGGATCTATGCAGCTTTGCCGAGTTTATCGCCCAGCCCGAGCTTTATCTCATCAAGGCTCTTGAGGGAGAGCTGCACGAGTAGGATATATTCGGATGGTTAGGGGGCAAATATATCCAGTCTACTTCCTAACGAAAATTCCTTGTGGTAGTTTATGGTTAATGCGGTCCGCTGCCATTAGGAGGATGAACGGATGAGTCGGGATGTGCGGAGAAAATTTATAATCGGCCTGCTTAGCCTGTTTATTTTTGTCGCCGGTTGCGGCAAGACGGAGAACGCTATCCCCGCGGCTTCGTCAACTCCGACTCCGACATCAGTCTCGTCTGATCCCATTGCAGCCGACGAGCCTTTCGAATGGCCGGAAGCGAAGCCGGCCGAAGCGGGAATCGACGAGGCCAAGCTGCAGAAGATCGATGAAGCCGTCGCAACGAAGCATAAGAAGACGCTCAGCGTGCTAATCGTCAAGGACGGTCGTGTCGTGTACGAGCGCTATTATCAACATAAGGGCAAGGACGACCCGACCGGCGTGTTCTCGGTCGTCAAGAGCGTCACTTCGGCGCTTGTCGGCATTGCCATCGACAAAGGCTATATAAAAGGCGTGGACCAGAAGCTATCGGAGCTGCTGCCCGATTTGTTCGCCAACGTGGACGATGAACGCAAAAAACAGATTACCGTCAAGCACGCGCTGACATTAACGGCCGGCCTGGAGTCGAATGACGAGAACATGTTCTCTAGCTTGGATCTGGGAGCCGACACGTTGGCTAAACCGATGGTGAACGAGCCTGGAGAAACGTTTATTTATAACACCGGAATGGTTCATCTGCTTTCTATCGCTTTGACCAAGGCGTCCCATATGACGACCAAGCAATTCGCCAAGAAATACTTGTTCGAACCGCTGAATATTACCGAATTCGAGTGGAGCACGGACTTGCAGGGCTACTACAACGGAGGAACGTTGCTATCTCTACGGCCCCGCGACATGGCGAAGCTCGGTTATTTGTACTTGCAGAAAGGGAAATGGCAAGGGGAGCAGATCGTGTCCGAGAGCTGGGTCGAGGAATCGTTCACTCGGTACGTTACTGCCGAAGAGACGTACGGCTACGGTTACCTGTTCTGGTTGTCCGAGTTCAAGGACAAGGCGGGCAATCCGGTATCGGTCTATGAGGCGAGCGGCTACGGCGGGCAGCACATTCAGATCATTCCGCAGTGGGATACTGTAATCGTTGTTACCTCCGATCATGAGTCCAAAGACGATTCTATCTCCGATAAACTCATTCTCGATTACGTCATTCCGGCGATTCAACCCGAATAAATAAAATACATAATTTACAAATAAAAAGTTTTAATTTACAATTATTAGTACGAGGAAAATTTCCTGAAAGTAACCTTCCAAGCTAATAGCTGGACCTACGCGGCCTATTTCTCGGCTTCATTCCAGTAGAATAGCGCAGTATCGTTAAGGCCAAGCGCAAGGCAGGCGATCGTTCCCGAAGAGTAGGGACGGTCGCCTTTTGCGCAAAACTTCGACCACTCGTCGGAACTGCGATGACAGATGTTAGGGCTGGTTCGTCGCTTTACGATTTTAAGGGGGGACAACAGGGATGCACTTATTAGACTTGGATCAGCTGTCGTCTACTGATATAGCGGGTATTTTCAGACTTGCCGAAACACTACAGCGAAATCAAGAGGACAAGCGGCTTGCGGGCAAAACGATTGTTCTTTTCTTTCCCGAGAAGAGCTTAAGAACCCGGATCACGTTCGAGAAAGGGATCAGAAGCTTGGGAGGAGAGTGTATTCTCTTTCCGCCCGAAGCTCTCGATCGAAAAGAGCGACTGTCGGACATCGCAAAATATATGGAGAACTGGGCGGACGGCATCGTGATCAGACATGCGAGCTTCGCCAAAATCACAGAGCTTGCCAAGCACTCGGCGATTCCGGTCATTAACGCGATGACATCCGAAAATCACCCCTGCGAGATTTTGGCGGATCTGTACTCGATCCGCGAGCGCAAGGAGAATTATCGGGAGCTGACGTATACGTTCGTTGGCCCGGCCGGAAACATCGGTAAATCGTGGGCGGCGATCGCTAAGGTTATGAATTTAAAATTTAACCACGTCAGTGCGCAAGGTCATCAGTTGGGGGAGCAATCGCCTAATTACTCTTTCTACACGGAATTGGAGGAGGCGCTGCCGAACAGCGACGTTGTGCTGACGGATTCATGGCCTGAGGGTTTCCGAACGGAAGAGCATCTTCGCGACTATCAAGTGACCTTGGAGCGAATGACGAAGGCGCGACCGGGCGCCTTGCTGAACCCTTGTCCGCCTTTTTACAGAGGCGAGGAAGTAAGCGCAGAGGCGTTGGCCTCGGATTATTTTGTCGGCTACGACTTCAAGAAGAACCTGGTTTGCGTTCAACAGGCGATTCTGCTTTACTGCGGCGTTTGAGCGACGATCTTCCAATTGACGCGATCTTCCAATGAGGTGAAGCGAATGCTCAGCCGAATCGTTCGAAGTCATTAGTTCTCGGGCTGGGTCAGCCGCGTGTCGGCCGTCAAGGGGGATCTCTGCTCATTGACCCGGGATAAAGCTTCGGACGGTACCGACTTGTCATCGCATGCGAATGTAGTCAAAGGACGCCATAAGTTGCGCGAATGGGACAGGTGTATTCTCTTGTACTCTATGTTCGGCAGCTTCAGCCTTCTTTGGCTCTTTATTTACCCTTGGAGAGGCTGCACAGCTTTATCGTCAAGTATCGGACGAGTCGAGGAATCCGGACCAATGCCAAGCGATTTATGATTACGGCTCGGAAGTAGATTTTCGATTGTCGACAGGCAAAGGAATTTGTCGATTCCTTGTCGAATGATTCTATATCGAAGATGAATTCCATATTTTCGGACAAAGCTCCAAGACGGCAGCCTGTAAATGGCCGAGAAAATTCAGCTGGCAACGGAGGTGTATGATGGAGGAGCTGCAGCGGCTTCAGGAGTTGGCTTCTCGCTATGCGCGGTTAACGGATCTTTCGTTCGATCCCGTAATTATCTACACGCAGGATGCCCGAATCCGCTTCGTTAATGACCGAGGGCTTAATATGCTTAAGGGGACCAGAGATCAGGCGATCGGAAAATCGATTTTCGGGTTCGTGTTGCCGGAATACTGGGACGCCCTGAAGCAACGTATCGAGTATATGATCAAGGAAGGGAACCAAACCTCGCCTACTGAAATTCGAATTCGTAATTCAGAGAACGAGATTCTCGATGTTGAAGTAACCGGCGTTGCCATTCCGTATGAAGGCGAACAGGCCATCCTGGCGCTCATTCGCGACGTTACCGCGCGGAAGAAGTATGAGCGCGATATTGAGCATTGGGCCTATCACGACGAGCTAACCGGCTTGCCGAATCGGCGCTGGTTCGATCATCATGCGCTCCGTCTGATGCAGCAATGCGAAGAGGACGGGTATTCCGTCGGTTTGATGTTTATCGACTTCGACGATTTCAAGCATGTCAACGATTCCTTCGGGCATCAGCTCGGAGACTTGATGCTGCAGGAAATAGCGAAGCGGTTGGATGAGTATACGAGTGAACGCCGTATCGTCATTCGCATGAGCGGCGACGAGTTTATGTTTATTCTGCTCGATGTGGAAAATCAGGACGAATTGATCCGCTGGAGCGAGCGCATCTTGTCGAAGTTCAGGGTGCCGTTCCTGTTGATGGATACGCCGATCCATTCCACCTGCAGCATTGGAATGGCCTATTTCACGGAACGCGGGACAACGGCACAGAAGCTGCTCAAGTCGGCCGATATCGCTTTGCACCATGCGAAGCTCCAACGCAATTGCGCGGTCATGTTCAAGCCGCAGATGGAGCAATTGTCGGTCAATCGGCTTACGATTATCGACGAGCTGCATAAGGCGCTGGAGCACGGCTGGTTCGAGCTGCATTATCAACCGCAGATCGATCTTCGCACCGGGGCTATTCGCGGAACGGAAGCGCTCATTCGCATGAACCACCCGGCTAAAGGCATGCTGTCGCCGGCCTATTTTATCCCGACCGCAGAAACCAGCAGCTTGATGATTCCGATCGGCGAGTGGATTTTGCAGGAGGCTTGCCGCCAGAACATGGACTGGCAGAAGCAAGGGCTTCGGTCAATGACCGTATCGGTCAATGTCGCGATATGCCAGTTTCAGGAAGAAGCGTTTACGGACAAGGTGATTCGCGCTTTGGAGCTGTCCGGCATGCCGGCCGAATTGCTGGAGCTGGAAATCACCGAGAGCTGCGCAGCGGACTCGGCCCGTTTGGAGCAGGTTTTGCAGAAGCTGAAACCGCTTGGCGTGCAGGTCAGCATCGACGATTTCGGTACCGGTTACAGCTCGCTAAGCCAACTGAGCCAGGTCAGCATCGACAAGCTGAAAATCGACCGCTCGTTTATCCTGCAGATGATGGAGCACAAGAAAAGCGAAAACCTCGTCAAAGCGATGATTACAATGGCTCACAATCTGCAAATTCAAGTGGTGGCCGAAGGCATGGAGGCCGTCGAACAGGTGGAGATGCTGCGCATGTGGGGATGCGATACGGCACAGGGGTTCTACTTCTCCAGGCCGATTCCGGCTGATAAGCTGCTCGCTGCATATCGCGAGTGAAATAGGCGATGCATCGGTGTCGCAGAGGTTGACTTGCGGGGCTGCACTTTCTCGCTATGAAGCGCTAAAATCCTGTTCCAGGGATCTGTGGCCCTATTCGCACACATGAGTTTACGCCCTGCGAGGAGACCTCTGCGAGGGAAGTTAGTCGGAGGGTCATACACCCAGTTCGAATCAGGGTTAAGCCGCGGACTTTTGTCCGGAAAATCGTACAAAGTAGCTCAAATTGGACTCAAGTTGGCGGACGTTTCGGTTTGTCCGAAAAATCGTACAAAGTAACTCGAATCAGAGTTAAAAGGCGCACGTTTGTTCGAAAAATCGTACAAAGTAACCCAAATCAGACTTAAGCCGCCAACTTTTGTCCGGAAAATCGTACAAAGTAGCTCGAATCGGACTCAAGTTGGCGGACGTTTCGGTTTGTCCGAAAAATCGTACAAAGTAACTCGAATCAGAGTTAAAAGGCGCACATTTGTTCGAAAAATCGTACAAAGTAGCTCGAATCAGACTTAAGCCGCCAACTTTTGTCCGGAAAATCGTACAAATAGACAAAATTCCAAGGGTTGTATCGTGTGGCACTAAAGCGACTCAATAGATTATGCGGATAACTCCGGGTAATTATCCGGAAATATTGCCCGCAGACTGCCTTATACGCTCCTGAAATCACATTGCAACGGGTTTCCCCATTCAAGTTTCAGGAGCGTACAGAGTACATCCCCTTGTGCTTTTATCATCGATTATCTTTCGGAGAAAATTGAAGGTTGCTTATAGGACACCGTTTGTTGAGAGCGAAGACCGGTTACTTAGCCGACTTGTCCGGCTGGTGAATGCCGAAAACGTTGCCTTCCGGATCAAGGTAATACCCCTGCCACGCCATGCCAGGCAGCGCATACTTCGGCAAGGCGATCTGGCCTCCTAGGCTAACGATTTTCGCTTCAGTCTCATCGTAATTTCCTACGCCCATCGTACATGCGTAACCGCTCAATGGCTGACCAGGTTCGGGGGCTGGGCCTCGACGTTGAACCAAGGCACCGTTGACTCCCAGTTCATCCGCAGGCCCTGTCGTGGCGCCGAAGTAGGGCATACCGGCGTACTCGCTCCAATCCTCGAACGTCCATCCAAATACCTCGCCATAAAACTGCTTGGCACGCTCCATGTCATTTACATGAATCTCGAAATGCACTAATCTGCTCACACAATCCCTCCTGCAATTTGACCTCGCTAAGTAATTCTTGATCGGGTTGTCCAATCCTACGTATTTACATAAAAAACTTCTCTTAAGTATGTCCAAAGCGAGCGGTAGGCAATAAGGGAATAGATAAGGCAGAGAGCTCTGGGGCTTCTCGCGGTTTCTCCGGTATATGTTCAATAAAAAAACGCGGCGGACCAATAGACGTACATCTACATACTCCGTAACGGCCTGCTGGACCTCAAGAGGAGGTCGAGTACTCGGATTTGCGCGTGTAAGAGGCTAGTTGAGTTCCAAAGACAATCAGTTCGAGAGGTGTTGCGGGATTGCTTCGAGTTTGTGTACGCGTATGGATCATCAATAGAAAAAAGCAACCGACAACTGTCGGTTGCTTCCCTCATATATAAAAACAATTTACATGCATTCGCTCGTGTGGTATGCTTAGAAAATCCATGCGCCTGTTTTCGCTTAATCAACATAGTTATTGCATTTTATCTACACTACTATCTTATCATGCCGGCTAGCTGTTTGTCAAATGTGTTTTTTACACTGCCCAAGACCGCAAAAGGAGCGTGTTCGAAACGATGATCAATGCGAACGATTGGAAGCAAGAGCAGGAATGGCTTGAGCGGGTCACGGAGCAACTGAAGCTGAGAATCGCCGATATGGAACCTGAGGTGACAGGGTTACGCAATCAGGTGACGGACATCCGCAGACGGTTCTGGGAAGAAGTGACGGTCAACACAAGCACGCATGAGGACTTCGAAGAAACCTTCTATAGCATCAGGCAGCAAGAGGCGCTGCTGTCCGAGCGCGAGCGCAGCCATCGCCTGCGTTTGCGGCAGTGGAACAATATGAAGCGATTATTGCCTTCTCCCTTCTTCGGTCGCATTGATTTTGAAGAGGATGGCACGGGTTTCAACGAATCGATCTATATCGGTGTGTCGTCCTTCGCCGCTGAGGACGGGATGAGCTTCCTGGTCTACGACTGGAGAACGCCGATTGCCAGTTTATACTACGACTATTCTCCAGGAAGGGTCGCGTATGCCACGCCTGGCGGTCTCCTCACAGGAGAAATGCGGTTAAAGCGTCAATACCAGATTCGCGACGGACAGCTTCGCAATGTTTTCGATACCAGCATAACGATTGGGGACGAGCTGCTTCAGCAGGCGCTCGGCCAAGGCGCAGATACGCAAATGAAGAGCATTGTGGCGACGATCCAGAAGGAGCAGAACGCGATAATAAGGGACGATAAAAGCCGGATGCTCATCGTACAAGGCGCAGCCGGCAGTGGCAAAACATCCGCTGCGATGCAGCGTGCAGCCTACTTGCTGTATCGACACCGCGACCGACTTGCGGCGGATCAGATCGTGTTGTTTTCGCCTAATCCGATGTTCAACAGTTATGTGTCTACGGTTCTCCCCGAGCTTGGCGAGGAGAATATTCAGCAGACGACGTTCCAAGAATACCTTGCTTACTGGCTTGAGCCCGACATGCGCCCGGAGAGCCCGTTTGACCAACTTGAAGACGTGCTCACAGCGGCGCCGACAACGGAAAACGAAGCGCGTATGCAAGGGATCCGCTACAAGGCGTCGGAGGCGTATCTGCTGGCGCTCCAAGGCTACGCGGCATGGCTATGCCGGGAGGGCATGAGGTTTTGCGATATTCGCTTCAGAGATCGGGTGCTGATTACGGCGCAGCGGATGGAAACGCAGTTTTACAGCTACGACAGTTCGGTTCGACTGGACAATCGCGTTGCGCTGCTGAAGGATTGGCTGCTGAAGGAGCTTAAAGCTCTGGAGAGCGAGGAGTGCGCGGCGACCTGGGTTCAAGACGAGCTTGATTATCTCGACAACGATCAATACGACGAAGCCTACAGAACTCTGCTCAAAAAGGTTCAGCGGGAAGAAGTGGTATTCGATTTTACACGAGAGTACGTTGAGGAGTATGGAGAGCTTCGCGGCCGGGAACAAGGCGAGGAAAATGTATTCGATTTCGCCGGACAGGAGGAGGAACTGCTTCGCCGCATGATCGTGAAAGAGAGCTTCCGTCCGCTGCGGCAGGAGGTGAAGCGATTCAAGTTCGTGGACTTGATTGGGCTGTACGGCCAACTGTTTGGCGAGGAGGCGGATTATCGCCGGATGACCGGCGGAACGGAGGTACCCGAGCATTGGACGGAAATCGGCAGGCAGACGCGGGCAAAGCTGGAGCGGCTTGAGCTGTTGTACGAGGATGCGACTCCTTTCCTGTACATGAGGGAGCTTGTGGAAGGCGTGAGGAGAAATACCGATGTGCGGCATGTTTTTGTAGATGAAGGACAGGATTATTCGCCGTTCCAATATGCTTTTCTGAAACGATTGTTTCCGCGCGCTCGCATGACGGTACTGGGCGATTTCGGCCAGGCGATCTTTGTGCAGGCGACCAGTTTGCATGAGGAAGACTCGCCGCTTGTTCGTCTGTACGGCCATGAAGAAACGAATCTGATTCGGCTTGTTCGGAGCTATCGCTCCACGCAGGAAATTGTGGCGTTTACGAAGGGGATGCTGCCCGGCGGGGAGGAGATCGTCCCGTTCGAGAGGTTCGGAGGCAAGCCGCGCCTGTTGAGGTTGGGCGACGGCAAGGAGCGGGATGAGCGAATCATTGCGGACTTGGCGACGCTTCAGGCCGAAGGCTTCGATTCGATGGCCGTCATTACCAAGACAGCGACGGAAAGTCGTGAAGCTTATAAGGCTTTGACGGAACAAGGAGGAAAAGCGCTGCGGCTCGTCACGAAAGAGACGCTGACGTTCGAGAAAGGGATTGCGGTTATTCCCGCATATCTGGCAAAAGGCGTCGAGTTCGATGCCGTGCTCATCTATGATGCTTCCGCCCAGGCTTACGGCCAAGAGGGCGAGCGCAAGCTGTTCTATACCGCCTGCACCCGCGCCATGCACCAGCTTAGATTGTATTCGCTTGGAGAGGTGACGCCGTATTTGCGAGATCTTGATTCGGAGTTGTATGAGATGGAAAACCGGACGGGTTCTTTGTGATTGAAGGTGGATCAAGTAAGCCCGGTATTCAGGTCCAACTTACGTAATTGCCTCCGTTAGGCCCATATTTCGTTCGCATGAATGACGAAGTCTGGGAAGATCGAAACGGGAATCACGTCGTCCACGCTATAGGATTCGAGCAACTCATACTTACCACTTGCCGATAGCGTATATATCGTAACGATCTTTTCCGAAGGGTACACAATCCAGTATTCTTTTACCCCGGATGATTCGTAAAGCGACTTTTTCGTTGAGATGTCCAGCTTGAGGCTGTCTGGCGAAATAATTTCCACAACAAGATCCGGCGCTCCCTTGCAGCCTCGATCGTCTAGCTTAGATACATCGCACACAACCGTAATATCCGGCTGTACGACCGTATCGGTATCTTCATCCGCCACGCCGGGCTTCGGTAGACGAACGTCAAAGGGAGCGGGGTAAACTTCGCAGGTTTTACCGCGAAGATGGGCTTCAAATCGGGAGCTTAACGCCATAAGTATTTTTTGATGCATCCGAGAAGGTGCAGGGGTCATATTGTAGACGTTCCCATCGATCAACTCAATCCGCGCGCCTTCCGGCCACCGCAAATATTGCCGATAAGTCAGCTTGGATTGTTCTAACGGCATCTTCATCGTCTTTCCTCCATTCGGAGAATACTCTTATTCCCATTATAGCATAGATCGTGAGACGCCAACCGTACCCGGATGGACCGGTAGAGGAGATCTGATCGCCGACTAAAGAACCGTTGCAGAAACAAGGGAATGGAGCTTTAAACCTGGTGACCGGGCTGCTGAGTCGCAACGTTCCGGGCGCACTCCTCGTCTAAGTTAGCAAAGAAGTATCAGTTACTTACAGGGGGCTAGGTGGCATGGCGCGGAGAGGGATTTTGCTGCTTTTGATTGTTGTGGCGATCTTGTCGGCGTGCAGTCCGATCAAGCCGGAGAAGGCGAACAACGACCGAGTGCCGATTCCGTTGCCGGAAGACGTCGTATCGATTGCTGTGTTGAATCGCGATGGCGGCGTTCTGCGCGAGCATCGGGAGGGTGATGTTCTTCAGCGCTTGCTGCAGGGAATCAAGAGCGCGCGTCCTTCCTATATCGGGGATCCGGAGGAGTCGGGCGAAGGCTATGAGTTGGTGGTGCGCGGGGCTAAGCAGACTCGGACGTTTGCCATTCAGGATATGGGGAAAACGAACGGTTGGGGGGTCAGCGTTAAGCTGTATGCTTCGCTTCCTGGCGAAGAGAGCGGGAGAGCTTGGGGACTGAGTATGGAATGGATTCAACTGCTACTCGATCCGTCCGCGGAGAAGGCGGAGCCAGAGCTCAACGTTACCGTCGATGAAGACAGCGACAGGGTTATCCTGACGGCAAATCGCGATATCGATCTGCAGTCCATCCGGGATGCGGTGCAAGCCTCGCTGCTGCTACGTTCGGATGCCGCGAGCTTCGCGAAGCCGGATTACAAGATGCCGGATTTGCGCCGAATCGTCGTTCTGTTCCCGGATTTGCCGGAAGGAGCCGAAATCCAGTTGCTGCTGAACGAGGTTAAAAGCAAGGACGGTGAGCGTTTTTCCGTTCGTTCTTCGCAGGACGACGGCAGGGTTACGGTTCGGCAAGGCCAGGCATGGAGCGGACTGCGCTGGCTGGATACCTCCGGGAGAACCGTGCATGAGCACGGCTTCGATGCGGCTGCGCTGATCCAGACTCAGCCGTATTCTGAAGCTCTCGACCGGGAAATTCTGATTTATAATCGAAATGGCATCGTATATCTTTTTTTTCCGGAAAGTAGGGAAATCGGCGATGTTACCGTGCAGGAATGGAGCAACCTCAACGAGGGGAGCTACAGCGACGAAGGGTTCGGCGCGATCTATTCGTTTGCGCAGTCGGTGGAAGCGGAGTTCTATGTCGCCAAAGGGTTAAAAACGGTCTTTCGCGTAAATCCGTCCGATGGAACAAAGCAGTCGATTTACGAGTCGAAAAGTCCCATTTACGGCATGGCTGCATCCCCTGACGGGAAGCATATCGCTGTCTTGGCGGACTCGGATTCCGACCTCGGACCCTCTGCCGATCTTACGATCGTGGATGCGCAGGGTAAGGTGGAGTCGACATTCCCCAAAGCGGCGTATATCGGGCACAGTAATGGCTGGCACTTGATTTATCCGATAGAGTGGACCGATCAAGATACGGTGGAGGTTCCTCTATTCGGAACCTCGGATTTCTCTTCCGCCAGAGGCAAAGCGCTGTATCATTATCGCCAAGGGCTGCAGTCCAAGGAGGAGGCGCCGGTTCTGCCGGAGAAGGCATTGGCTTTACTGAAGTCGGAGCTCGGCGAAGAGGCGGCGTCACAGGTCGTGCGCACGCTTCCCGAGCCGCACGATGAGCACGCTCGGTATTACGCCGTCTCGCTGGCGGGGATGGGGAGCTATCTGATCGATCTCGACAGCGACAAGGTTACGCGATTGGGCACCGGAGAGCCGATCATGTGGACATCGGATCGGCAAATCATCGTATGGCACTCTACGGAAGGAAAATCCGTGAGCGTTGCGAGTCTGGAGTAGGCTAGACAACTGAATAAACGACCCTTGCATAAGGAGTGGTTTTGCCGGCTGTAGGCATCGGACAAAACCATTCCTTTTCTCTATACGGCGTTATGCTCACAGCTATGATCTTTTTGGAAATTCGGATAGCGGATTGACAATCAAAATCGGGATATGTTATATTTCCAATGTACAATAAATTGTACGTTGAAAATAGGATCTGATCAGAAACCGGCATGTCTCAGGAGCTTGTACAACTTGAAGAGGAGTGGTGGCATGGCGATGGTTACGTATCCGGTCAGGGGATTCGGCGCACCCGGTAAATACATACAAGGGAAAGGCGAGTTTAATCACTTGGCCAGCTACACCGGACGATTCGGCCAGAAGGCGCTGGTGCTAGTAGACAGTTTTTTCTACGAAGATTTCAACGTGAAGCTCCGCAGCATGTACGACGCAGCGGGATATGACGTAGCCGTAGTGAAGTTTAACGGAGAGGTGACTCTTCAGGAGATGGAGAGGGTAACCGGTCTGGCAAGCGCCGAACAGGCAGAGGTCATCGTAGGGATCGGCGGCGGAAAAACTCTGGACGTGGCCAAAGGCGTTGCCGCGGATACGAAGCTTCCTCTTGTTATCATGCCGACGACGGCTTCTACGGATGCGCCATGCAGCGCGCTATCCGTCGTGTATCACGAAAACGGACAACATAGCCACGAACGCTGGTACGCCAAGAATCCGGATCTCGTATTGGTAGACGTCGAGATTATTAGCAAAGCGCCGGTCAGATTTCTTGTCGCTGGAATGGGAGACGCTCTAGCCACCTATTTCGAGGCAAGGGCCAATGACTGGTCGGATAGCGGGAATTACATTTTTATGAACCGGGATGGCAGCGGTTGCAGAAGGACCCGGCTGGCGATGGCGATTGCAAAGTCCTGCTACGAGATATTGCTCGAAGAGGGCTTGAAAGCGAAGATCGCAGCAGAATCTGAGGTATGCACGAAAGCGCTTGAGGATGTCGTAGAGGTTAACATTCTGTTTTCGGGGCTAGGCTTTGAAAACTCCGGATGCGCAGGAGCGCATGCCATTGCCAACGGAATGACGGAACTCCAAGAGAGCCATAAGTCGCTTCACGGCGAGAAGGTCGCATTCGGCACAATCTGCCAGTTGATGATCGAGAACAGGCCGATGAGCGAAATCGAGGAAGTCGTAGGGTTTTGTCTTCAAGTCGGCTTGCCGACCACGCTGGAGGACCTGAGCATAGAGCCGACTGAAGAGAACATAAGAACGATTGCCAAAGCTTCGACGCCGTCCAATTGGCTATGCGAGCCGTTTCTCGTAACCGAGGATCTCATCTACGACGGGATTGTCCAAGCGAACCAATATATGAAATACGTCAAATCGCAAAGATAAAAACCGCTTTTTTTTCACACTAATATACAAAAAAATGTACTTTCGATAAGGGAGCTAAGAGAAATATGGTGAACAGTCTAGCGAGTCAAATGCAAAATATTGTGGGTCCGAATAATGTAGTTACCGACGAACAGGTATTGAAGAGACAGGCGAGCGACTACGTGGGTTACAGACTCTGGGAAAGATTCAACGGTCAGCACCTTACCAAGACTTCCAACTGTATCGTCAAAGTTCAAAGCACGGAGCAGGTATCCGAGGTGCTGAAGTATCTGAACGAGCACAAGATCAGCACGATTCCCGTCACCGGGAACTCCAGCTGTACGGGTTCCATCGAACCGATCGAAGACGTTTCCGTCGTTGTGGACGGCTCGGCGATGAACAAAATCATCAAGCTTGACGAGAAGAATATGATCGTTACTGTTCAAAGCGGCGTAGGATTGGCGGATTTGGAGAAATATTTGAATGAGAAGGGCTATACAACGGGTCACTATCCGCAATCGCTGCCGATGGCGCGAATCGGAGGGTTGCTTGCCACAAGGAGCACGGGACAGTTCTCTACCCTGTACGGCGGAATTGAGGATATGGTCGTCGGCTTGGAAGCGGTGCTGCCTAATGGGGAGATTGTCAGAATCAAGAATGTCCCGAGAAGAGCGATCGGACCGGACATTCGCCAACTCTTTATTGGTAGCGAAGGCACTTATGCCTACATTACGGAAGCGTCCTTGAAGCTTTTCAAATACAATCCGGACAATTACTGGAAAATGGCATACGGCGTGAAGGACATGCAGCAAGGGCTTGAGCTGATTCGGGAAGTGATGATAGAAGGGTATAAGCCTGCGGTCGTCCGTCTGCATGACGAGTTGGAAGCGGCGGCCGAGCATTATAAGGGCTACGTTCAAGAAGGGGAATCTTTGCTGTTGTTCATTGCCGATGGTCCGCAAGAGTTGACAGAGGCGACGGGCCGGGCCATTGAAAGAATCGCGGCGAAGCACAAGGCGAGAATAATCGGTCCGGAGCTGCTCGATACTTGGCTGAAGGTCAGAAACCATCTGTGCGATATTATTGACCAGCTGCCGGCCAATCAGCAGGGCCTTGTCGCCGACACTTCGGAGGTATCTGCGAACTGGAGCGAGGTAAGCGAGCTGTATGTTGCGGTTAAGCAACGGATCGAACAAGAAATCGAGAACATTGCGTATGTTACGGCTCACTCCTCCCACAGTTATACGCAAGGAACGAATCTCTATTTCATGTTCGGATTTAAGGCGTATGAGGATTACGACAAGTCCAGAGCCGAGTATATGAAGCTGCTCGGAATCATTATGGAGGAAACCCTGAAGGTCGGCGGAAGTATCGCTCATCATCACGGCTGCGGAAAGTACAGATCGGGCTGGACGAAAGAGGAATATGGCTCCTCCTATCAAGTGATGAGAGCGATTAAGGATACTTTCGATCCCAACGGCGTCATGAATGCCGGCACCTTGTTCCCTGTTTCTTAATTCGGTACGCGGTTTGCAGAAGCGGTCTTCCCTCGAAATCTTCCGGCGTCAAGGGAATGGCCGTCCTCCTAACCCTACATTCCTAGAAAGAAAGGAGGCGTTTCTTTTGGAAATCAGATTCGACAATCACGTCGTCGTCATTACCGGCGGCTTCACGGGAATTGGGAAGGCTACGGCGAGACAGTTTTTGGAGTCCGGCGCGCGCGTCGTGGCATGCGGCATCGAACGGCCGGATCAGATTCGTTCCGAGGATAATCTGAGCAAGGAATTTGATCAGGCTGAGTATTATGAGCTCGACGTGACCAAAGAATCGGAGGTTCAAGCTTTTGCGAGCTATCTGGAGGAGAAATACGGAAGGTGCGATGTCTTATTCAACAACGCCGGCGTTCTGTATGCGAATATTCTGCATGAAACGCCGACGGAGCAATGGATGCGGACCATCGATATCAATCTGAACGGAATCTATTTCGTGTCGAAATACCTCCTGCCGCTCATGATCAAACAAGGAAGAGGAGCGATCGTCAACACTTCGTCTATGTCCGGTCTTCTGGCGGATCATACGTATAGCGCTTACAACGCATCGAAGGGAGCCGTGGCCAATCTGACCCGGAATATGGCGCTTGATTATGCTCCTCATGGAATTCGCGTGAACGCGGTGGCGCCGGGCTCTATCCGGACGTCCATGTACTTGGGATTCGCGGATCGCGTCGGCGGGCTTGACGTTCTGGATTACGGCACGGGCAAGGTTTATCCGTTAGGCAGACCGGGACTTCCCGAAGAGGTCGCCAATGCGGTATTATTTTTATCCTCCGACAAAGCGTCGTTTATCACCGGCACAAACTTATTGGTGGATGGCGGGATAACGGCCCATACCGGAGCGCAGCATGAATGGGAGGAGGTTAGAACGCTCCTTCAATCCAAGGCAACCGGAGGGTGACAAAATGGAATACGTTTTGGGGATCGACATCGGAACCAGCGGCTGCAAATGCACGCTTCTGAACGAGAAAGGCAAGCCGGTCGTCACGCGAAGCAAGGAGCTGCAGCCTCGAATGTCCGTAGACGGCACGGTTGAGCAGGATCCGAACGAATGGTATCAAGCGGCAATCGATTGTCTGAAGGAGTTTCGCGAGCTGGACGGCATTGATCTTCACCGGATCGAGGCGGTCAGCGCAACCGGGCAAATGCAAGGCATTACGCTGATCGGCAAGAATGGAGAACCGGTCAGGCCCTCGATCCTGTGGAACGATATGAGAAGCGAAAGCCATTCTTCGGCGTTAAATGCGAGCTTCGAAGAAGCTTTCAGGAGGAATATCACGTTCGCGTGCGCGCCTTCCTTAACAGTCAGCAAAATCGCATGGCTAAAGGACAAAGAGCCGGACAACTGGCGCCAAACGGAAAAATTTATTCTAGCTTCGAATTTCATTACCTATAAGCTTACCGGCCGAATCACAACGGATACGAACAACATGATTTATACCGGTCTGAACGATACCCGCAACAACTGCTGGTCCGACGAGCTGTTGGACTGCTGTGAGGTAGAGCGGGAGAAAGTCCCGGAGCTGATCGGCTGCTTCGATCAGGTGGGCGTCGTTACGGCCCAAGCGGCTGCGGAGACCGGATTGAGGGAAGGCGTAACCGTTATCGCCGGCGGAGGAGACGGGGCTGCGGAAGGGTATTCCGTCGGGCTGGCCGGTAGCGAGAGGCTGAAGATCAGGCTGGGAACGGCAGCCGATATCGGCATGGTCATCGGACTTGAAGAAGTGGATCGCTCGCAGACCGTATGGCCGGGGCAAAGAGACGTATTGCCCGATCATCTCCTGATCAGCACCTATACGAAAGCGTGCGCGGGATCGCTGAAATGGGTCAGAGATGTATTTTACAGCGATCTGCCTGCGGAAAGCTCGACCTATTCTTTCATGGACCGGGAAGCGGAGGAAGTAGAGATCGGCGCGAGCGGTCTGCTCTACCATCCGTATTTGTCGGGAGAGAACGCCCCTTATTTCGATAACAGCCTAAGAGCGAAGTTCACCGGCATGAACATGGGGCATCGGAGGAAGCACTTCGTCCGGGCGGCCTATGAAGGCGTCTCGTTCTCCGTCCGGGATGTTGTCGAGTCCGTCTCCGAGTTCAAGAATGCTAAAGAATACGTATTCGTGGGCGGAGGGACGAAGAGCGGGCTTTGGACGTCCGTACTTGCGGATGTACTTGGCGTAAACGCCACGATTCCCAAGTATTGCGATGCCTCCTACGGAGTTGCTCTTATGGCCGGACATGCTGTAAAGCTTTTCGACAGCGGGGAGGTCGTCCGCGAGGCGATGCAGGAAGCTTCGCAAATCGGATATCGCGAGCAAAACCATTTGAAATATAACGAGATATTTAAGAAGTACAAGGAACTAGCCGGCAAATAAGGGGTGGCAAATATGAAGCCTATGCGATTGACCGAGGAGAATCTGAAGGGGTTCGGTCGTCTGATCAGTTCCGGCGCAATAGCCGCGAATATCGACGAGCCCGAATTTGCCTTTAGTGCGGACATTGCGCAATTCACGATCCAGGGCAAAACGACGACGGGAATTTTAACGGGCAAAAAGAGGCCGTTGGCCTTGGAGAAGTTCGAAAGGCATTTAAGAACGCCGGAGATTCTGGTCGCGCTTGAGAACGACTCTCTCATTGCGATGGCCAAGCCTAGCGAGACGGTGCCTGAGCCTCAACATATTCATTTGTTTCACGTCAAGCAGGGCGAGGCTTTTCTTATTGTTCCGGGTACATGGCATTGGGTTCCTTTTCCGGTCGATGCCGAAACTTGCAGGCTGCTCGTTCTTTTCCGGGAGAACACGGGAAGCGAGGACGGGGGAGTGATCGAATTTGCCGAGAAGGTTCATCTTTCTGCTTGATGAATACGCTTCCACGAAAGTGATGAAGGCGGCCTATCGCAGGTGGGCAAGAAAGCCTTGCGGTGCTGGCGTTCATATAGTTTCACAATTCTAAATCAGGGGGAACGAACATGAAGAAATTATGGTCTGTACTGCTCGTCATGATTATGGCAAGCTCGCTGCTAGCGGCATGCGGGGGTTCTACGAACAAGTCGAATGAGGCGAAACCGTCCTCTTCCGCCGGGGCTTCCGGGACGGCTGCTCCCGACAATTCCGATCTGATCAAGGACGGAATCGGCACAGATTTCGGCTTCGGTCCGATCGGCCATGACATGGAGGGCTTGGTCAAGAGGATGGGGGCCAAGGCCGAAGGGCTTAAAATCGGGATCAGCGTTAGCACGCAGGAGAACGACTGGATGGTAGAGTGGGTCAAGTCTCTGAAAAAAATGTGCGAAACGAACGGACTGGAATGCATCGTAACGGATGCGCAAGGGAAGCCGGAGAAGCAGGTAGAAGATTTGAAAAGCCTGCAAAACCAAAATGTAGACGGAATCATCCTGTTCCCGCAGGAAGAGAAATCGTTGGTTCAAGTTCTAGGTCAGCTTGAAGGAAAAATTCCGGTCGTTCCTACCATTCCTATCGATGGAGCGAAGGTAGCTGCTTATATCGACGTGAATCAGCAGTTGAAGGGAGAACTCGGCGCCACGGCGCTAAAAGCCGCGTTTAATGGAGAACAAGGGAACATTCTGGTCTTCGATCTTGTAGGCCGGGTAGATTTCGCCATCAATAGAATCGAAGGATTTACGAGAGCGGTCGAGAAGATCCCTAACTTAAAAATCGTGGAGACGCAATCCTACGGCACTGCTGAGGAGTATTTGTCCGCAACTAAAAATATTTTGGCATCCCGCGAAGACATCAATGCGATTTATACTCCGTACGGAGTGTCTATGGTAGCGGCGGCGCAGGCTCTGAAGCAGATGAACCGCAAGGACGTTAAAATTGTAGGCGTCGATGGAGACGTCGTCATTCTCGGTTTGTTAAAAGAAGGATGGATTACGGGGACGAATCCGCAATCTCCACAGCAGAACGGAAGCATTGGATTGTTTACCCTGCTTCGCCTCATTAACGGAGAGAATGTGCAAAGCCCGGTTTGGGAACCGCCTGCATATGCAGCTTTGTGGGCAACGCCGGAAAACGCTGAAGATGTCAGCATGAAGCTTTGGGGAAGAGCCCCGGTTGGCTCGAACTGACGAAAACCTTAGTTAACGGAAATTGAGCCGGACTTATCGAAATTTGGTAGCCAACTTGTTGTTGGCTACCAAAACTTTCATAATAGGAGCGTTCAAGCATGGAGAGCCTTCAGAAGAAAAGCAACTTCAACATGAGCGAGTGGATGGTCAAATATCCCCAACTCGGCACAGGGCTGCTATTTGTCGTCCTCTGCATCATATTTATTATATTTTCGCCTACGAACAAAGCCGGCGATAACGTCTTTCTAACCGCGCAAAACTGGACGAGCATTCTGGAATCGACGGCCGGCTTTTCAATCGGCGCGTTTGCCATGGCGCTTGTGCTACTAACCGGAGGGATCGATTTGTCCGCGGGAGCGGTCATGGCTTTTACCGGCATGGTCGTCGCCAAGCTGATGGAGCATACTTCGTTGCCGCTGCCTCTGATTATCGTCATCTCTCTCGGGCTCGGTTTATTGTCCGGTTTGTTTAACGGCTTCATTATCGTGAGGTTTAAAGTGCCGCCATTTCTGGCCACATTAGGTACGGCCGGCATTTTGCAGGGGCTGGGCTACATGATCGCGGATGGGAAATCCGTCTATGTGACCAACGAGTCTTTTACTCGAATTTTCGGCTTCGGTCAATTTCTAGGCGTACCCATGCTAGCATGGTGGACCCTCTTGTTTACGATCATCATGTATTTGCTGATCTCGAAAACCAAGTTCGGAAGAAGGGCTCAGGCGATCGGGGGCAATGAGGAAGCCGCCCACAATTCGGGAATCAACGTCAGCGCCATGAAGTGCGCAGCTTACGGAATCATGGGTCTCGTCTCGGCCTTTGTCGTCTTGACAACAATCGGAAGATTGGGCTCGGCCGTACCTACTCAAGGTCAGGGCTACGAGCTGCAATTTATCGTGGCGGCAGTGCTTGGCGGAACGGGCTTCTCCGGTCAGGGCGGCAACGTGTTCAGCGTTCTACTCGGCTCTCTAGTTCTGGGCGTGCTGTTAAACGGCATGACGTTGGTCGGGGTGAACTATTACTTGCAGGCCGTCATTAAAGGACTGGTCATTATTATGGCCGTTATCGTTACGTTGCAGCTATCCAGGAAAAAATAAGAGATTTGGGGAGAAGCGCCATGGATAAAGGCAATGAAATCCTGCTGGAGCTAAAAAATATATCCAAACGTTTCTACGGCTCATATGCCCTCAAGGATGCGAGCTTCCAACTTTGCAAAGGGGAAGTGCATATTCTGTGTGGGGAGAACGGGGCCGGAAAGTCCACGCTGATGAAAATATTGGCCGGCGTCCAGGGGAAAGACGGGGGAGAGATCTTGCTGGAGGGCCTTCCGGTATCGATCGGTTCGCCGCTGGAAGCCAGGGAGCTGGGGATTGCGATCGTTTTTCAGGAGCTCAGCCTGAGTCCGACGATAACGGTAGCGGAAAATCTGTTCTTGAACAGGGAATTCGGCCGGTTTTTTGTCAACAGGAAGAAGATGTACGCCGAGAGCCGTAAAATTCTGGAGCTGGTCGGACTGAAATGCGATCCCAACGTCCTGTTATCCAGCCTTTCGATTGCGGAGACGCAGCTTGTTCAGATTGCCAAAGCTTTGTCTATGAACGCCAAGATCATCATTATGGATGAGCCCGTCTCTTCGATTACGGAAGAAGATACGGATAAGCTGTTCGAGCTGATCAACGGGTTAAAGCGGCAAGGGGTCGGCATTATTTATATCGATCACAGAATCGAAAACTACAAACGAATCGGGGACCGGGTCACGATTCTAAGGGACGGCTGCGTCATCGAGACGCTGGACGTGGGGACGGCGACGAAAGCGGACATCGTGGAAAGAATGGTCGGCAGGGAGATCTCCCAGCTATACCCGAAAACCTCAAAGCCGACAAAGGAAGTCAAGCTCAAGGTACAAGGGCTAACTGACGATAAAATTAAAAACATCAATCTGGAAATCTATAAAGGCGAAGTGTTCGGATTGGCGGGTCTCGGCGGAGCGGGGAGATCGGAGATTCTAAGAATGATCTTCGGCGCAAACAAGATCAATCGTTCCGGCATTGTCGAAATCGACGGGAAAACCGTTCGAATCCGCTCGCCCAAAGATACGATGAAGGTCGGAATGGGTTACGTGCCGGAGGATCGCAAGCTGCAAAGCTTGATATTGTTTCGGCCGGTGAGCTTTAATCTGTCGTTGGCGTTCCTAGATCTGTTCGGCAAAGGTCCTTTTCTGAACAACAGCAAGGAAAATCAAATCGTGGACGAGCAGATTCGTTCCATGCAGATCCGGATGCTGAGCAAAAAAGCGGCGGTAAAGGAGCTGAGCGGAGGCAACCAGCAAAAGGTGGTGCTATCGAGATGGCTCATCAACGACAAGTTGAATATTTTGCTGCTGGACGAGCCGACAAGAGGGGTAGACGTCGGCGTTAAGTATGAGATTTATAAAATGATCGACGAATTGGCCAACGCGGGAATTACCATCCTGCTCGTCACATCGGAATTATCGGAGCTTATGGGATTATGCGACCGAATCGCTATCGTCAGAGAAGGCGAGATTAGCGGTATTTTGGAAAGAGACGAATTTGACCAGACTGCGATAATGCATTTGTGCGTTCACTAATTATGTCGGAAAAACATTCCAATTATGATTGTACTGGGGAACAATATTTGATACTTTAAAGCTAAAAAAAGGATATCGGCGACATGACTGAACGGGAGAAACAACTTTTCAAGCACGGTGTGACCCTCATGAAAATCGCTCGCGATCTGGTCATCAAGAGAGTGGGCGACCGGCTGCCGACGATTGAAGAATATACAAGAAGTTTAGATATTTCCAGAGGTACGGTTCAAGCCGTATTGAAGCTTCTACAGGATAAAGGCTGCGTCGTTCTCCACAAGCGAGGACATCAGGGCACCTTTATCGAAAAGATCGACATCGCCAAAACTTGGGAGTACACGAATTGGGCCCATCTCACCGGAGCGACCGAGCTTCCTCTGGATACTTTGGCTGCCGGATTGGCAACCGGAGTCTGTCTCTGTATGAAGCAGAAGAGCATTCCTTTCAATTTTGCGTTTATGCAGGGCTCCAGAACGAGGGTAAGGGCGCTGTTGGATCATAAATACGATTTCTTGATCACGTCTGAGCTATCCGCCAAAGTGCTGATCAACGAGGGACAGGACGTTCAGATGATTGCCAAGATCGAAGGCTGCTTATACGCGGAGACGTACTCCCTGCTATTTGCAGAACCCGGACATGAAGAGATTGAGGACGGCATGACTATAGCTTACGATCCGAGCTCCATCGACCAAACCTTCCTGACCAACGAGCTTACGAAGGACAAGAAGGTCAACAAAATCGAGCTCACCTATATTAACACCTACGAGAGCCTGAAGGACGGGAGGGCGGACGTCATCGTCTGCCGGCCGGATGTCGTGCGCACCGGGAAATATTTTCAGTTTCACATGAAGGATATTGTGTTGAAGGATCCGACTATTCCGGACGCCAACCAATTGACTTATTCCGTCGTGTTGGCGGCGAAAAACAATTACGGTCTCAAAGAGCTTCTACTCAAAAATCTGGATGACAAGCTGATCAGCGACGTTCAGCAGAAGGTTATCCGTCAAGAAATGGCTCCCAGTTATTATTAAGACTTGTCTCGCAAAAGGTTGTCCCTTAAGCGCTTCAAGTTGCTCTGAAAGATGATCAATATTAAAGGTTCAAGGGGTATGAACCTCCTTCCGATGCTATACGCTCCCGAAATCTGAATGGGTAAACCCGTTGAGGGGTCATTTCAGGAGCGTATGAGGCATCTACAGGAGGTACATATCCCTTACTATTTATAGATCATCTTAAGCAACTTCTTATTGGACGGCCCCTTTTTAATCCTTCCCTGTTCAGAAATGATTCAAATTCGGAAGCTATACTGAATAGGTATTATTTTGAAGGATTTTACATTGGATAATGGAGGGTGAGTATGGGTTTATCTGCGAAAAAAGGATTGGCGGAGTTTATCGGCACCTTTGTGCTCGTGTTGTTTGGCTGCGGCAGTGCTGCGACGGCCGGAGGGAATCTCGGCAATCTAGGGATCGCTCTGGCGTTCGGATTGTCGATTGTGGCGATGGCGTATGTCATCGGTCCGATTTCGGGCTGTCACATTAACCCGGCCGTATCCTTCGCTATGCTGATCAGGCGCAAGCTGTCCGGCACAGATTTCATTCTGTACGTGGTCTGTCAGATTGCCGGAGGATTGGCCGGCGCGGCGGTGCTGTACGCGATCATCGATTCGACGGGCTCAGCCGTTGTCAATTTAGGCGCGAACGGCTTCGGAGAAGGCTACGGCATCGGGATCTCGCTTGCGATGGCGATCATCGTGGAAATCATTCTGACTTTTGTCTTCGTGTTCACGATCTTCGGCGTCACCTCGGAGGAGAGCAACGGCAAAGTAGCGGGACTGGTGATCGGTCTTACGCTGGCGTTCGTGCACATTTTGGGCATCGCGTTGACCGGAACTTCGGTTAACCCCGCTCGCAGTTTGGCTCCGGCCGTCCTATTGGGCGGCACTGCCTTGGAGCAGGTCTGGGTGTTCTTAGTAGCCCCGCTAGTTGGCGGCGCATTGGCGGCGATCGTCCACAAAGTATTGCGTCATAAGTAGGTCCGCACCCGCGCAACGACACAGCCGGGAGCCCTGCAGAGAAAATCTGCTGCGGCTCTCGGCTGTTATTTTTTGCGAGGATTAGAGCGCCTGCGGTTCAACGAATATCTTTAGTTATCTCCCACTGGTATTCATGGGGAACGGCGGTTCGGATAACGGGAAGAATAAAGGAGCAACCGGAACGCCCAGCGCCTTCAGCTTCTCCGCCAGCTCTCTGCCGTGGGTCTCGAATGAACCTGCGTTGCCATCGGTAACGAACTTCGGGGGGATACTACCCGGAAATCAGGTCGTAAAATGCGAGGGTTTTGGTCGGATGAGGAGCGGAAGCGGCTCGGGGCAAGCGTTATGATGAAGCGGGACAGCGCGACGGATGGGCTATAATAATAGGTAATCTCATCATCCGCACGACAGGGGGAACCCATCATGATCAGACGCTTTGCTTCGCTCCCTTGGAGCTCGATTCGGGTCAAGCTCGTGCTTGGCCTGTTGAGCATTACGGTTCCGTTAATCGCTCTGCTCTTATACAACAACAATTACAGCGTGCGCGTCATTCATAACCAGGTGGCCATGTCCAACAAGGCGCTGATTTCCATTCATATGAAGCAGCTTGACGATCAGCTCTCCGAGGTGGAGCGACATTTGACGGGCTTGGCTTTTGCGGATTTCAATCTTCTCACAATGGGCGACTGGCAGGCATCGGAGGATCAATATATGATGGCCAAAAGCGGCGTCTCGCGCCTGTTGACCTCCGATCTTATCGTTTACCCGTACATTGACGGCTTCTTTGTTTACTCCCTGCCCAAGCGGGATATGATGGAGGCCTACAAACTGAATATCGGCTATAGCGAGCTGAATGCGCTTAGACAGACTATGTCCGAGCAGATTTTACGGCTTGAGGATCAGCCGCAGCATGCCAACAGCGAGTGGACGGTCATGCGGATCAACGGCGAAAACTACATCGTGCGTCTGCTTCGGAGCGGAGAATTGTACATCGGAGCGTGGGTGAAGTCCCGGACGATGCTCGCTCCGCTAAGCGGCATGCATACGGGAGAGACGGGGGCCGTGCTCCTTGTTGACGGCGCGGGGGAGCGGCTGGGCGGTACCCGGCCGCTGGAGGACGACGGCTTGGATTTTACGCAGGGCTTTCAGGATTATTATTTGTCCGGCAGCCATAACGATTATCTGGTCGTCGGAGAGACGTCTGGGAAGGGCGATTTCAGCCTCGTCTCGGTCAGCCCGGACAAACAAATCCTTGAGAATCTCCCTTATCTGGCGAATGCGGCGAACTTCGTCATTGTGGTGGCGATCGCGATGCTGCTGCTCAGCGTATGGTTTCTGCGCAAGGTGCTGCTGCTGCCGCTGCGCAAGCTGATGGTGGGGATGCGTCTGATCGGAGAAGGCAACTTGAATCACCAGATCGAGGAGTCGCCCGTGCCGGATGAATTCCAGCTCGTCAACCGAACTTTTAATCAGATGATCACCCAGATCGAAGAGTTGAAAATCCATGTGTACGAGGAGCAGCTTAGCAAGCAGCGGGCCGAATTGAAGCATCTTCAGCTTCAGATCAATCCGCATTTTTTCATGAACTCCTTGAACATTTTGTACAATTTGGCGCAGGTTAAGCGGTACGAGCTGATTCAGGAAATGACGATGTGCCTTGTGCACTATTTTCGCTATATGTTTCAAAGCAATCACCCGCTCGTGCAGCTCAAGGACGAGCTGAAGCATATCTCCAATTATTTGCGCATTCAGGAGATGAGGCTGCCGGATCGGCTGCGCTGGGAAATCCAAGTGCCTGATTATCTTCAGATGACGCCGATTCCGCCGTTGATTCTCCAGACGCTCGTCGAAAACACGATTAAGCATGCTGTTCAGGTGGACGGCCCCGTCGTCATGAGCATCGAGGCTACGTTGGATACACTGGCCGACGAGCCGATGGTCTGTCTGTTGATTCGCGATACAGGCAAGGGCTTCACCGACGAAGCGTTGGACGCGATTCGCGACGGCAAGCAGATAACGGACGGGAACGGCGCGCATATCGGGCTGTGGAATACGCGCGAGCGGCTGCGGCTGCAATTCGGAGAGCGGGCATGGATGGAATGCTACAACGACGATCCGCAAGGAGCCGTCGTCGAGCTCATGATTCCGCTGCGACCGGACGCAGAAAGCGAGGAGGGGAACGAGAATGTGTCAATTGTTGATCGTGGATGACGAGAGAATTGCTGTGGAAGGGCTGAAATCGGGCGTGGACTGGTCGGGCATCGGGATTACTCGTTTGTTCGAAGCGTATGATCCGGAGCAGGCCAAAGACATTTTTCGAAATGAGACGATCGATATTCTGCTCTGCGATATTGAAATGCCGCAGGGGACAGGCCTGGAGCTGCTGAAATGGGTCCGGCAGCATTATCCGCGGACGGAAACGATTTTCTTGACCTGCCATGCCGACTTTCAGTACGCCAAGCAGGCGATGCAGCTCGGCAGTCTCGATTACTTGCTGAAGCCAATCCCGTACCCGGAGCTTACGGAAGCCGTGCAAAAGGCGATGAGCAAGCTCGATCAGGACAATCGACTGAACGAGTTCAGCCAGTACGGCAAGTACTGGGTCAAGCACCAACCGTTGATCGTCGAGAAATTCTGGACCGATATTCTGAACCAATCGATTCCGGGCGACGTCGCGGCGGTGAAGAAAGCGGCCGAGGAGCGGAACATTCCTTTCTCGCGCGAGCTGACGTTTGTTCCGGTATTTATCCATATTAGAAGATGGGATAAAGAAATTTCGCTGCGCGACGAGAAGGTGCTGGAATACGCCGTTCGCAAATCGGCGGAGGAGCTGCTGGTGAACGATCTGGAGAACGGGCTGCTCGTCTCGCTTGGCGGCGGCTGCCTGCTGGCGCTCGTGAGCGGAGAGTCGGACGTTGCGGCCGAGGATCGGCTGCGCGAAGCCTGCGAGAAATTTGTAGATGCGGGGCGCGATTTCTTCTACGCCGGAGTGTCCTGCTATATCGGAGACAGCGCGCAAGCGCATCAGATGGCGGTTATGTACGCCAGGCTGCGTCGGCTGGACGCGAATAATGTGGCCTACGACCGGGGCGTCTTCTCGCTTCATGATCCACAGGCGTCCGGGATCGGACATCTGCCGCCGGATATGAGCATGTGGTCGGTTTTATTAAAGGAAGCCAAACGCGCCGAGCTGTCCAAAGCCGTAGAGGAGTACCTGAAGCAGGGGGCGGCCTCCGGTCAGCTGAATTTCGATACGCTGAGCCAGTTTGTTCAGGATTTTCAACAGATGGTGTATTACACGCTTCAGGTGAAAGGCATACAGGCGCACCAGCTATTCGGGGATCGGCGCTCGACGGAGCTGATCGCCGCCTCGATGCGCTCGGCCGCCGATTCGCTCAATTGGCTTAGACATATGGGTGACAAAGCGATCGGAATCATCGCCGACATCGATCAATCGCAGAGCGTCGTAGATAAGGTCAAAGCCTATATTCGCGAAAATTTGGACAAGGACATCGCGCGCGAGGACATCGCCAACTCCGTGTATTTGAATCCGGACTATTTGACGCGGATTTTCAAGAAGGAGACGGGGCTGTCGATTTCCGACTACTTGCTGCATCAGCGTCTGGAGATCGCCGCCGGGCTGCTAGTCAATACGGAGATGTCCGTCGCCTCGATTGCTGGCAAGATCGGCTACGCCAACTTTTCGCATTTCTCGCGCATGTTCAAGAAGGTGATGCAGCTTAATCCGGTCGAGTATCGGAGCAAGCACCAAGTCGATCATGCCGCGGACGGAAGTCGGGAAAGTGGCAGGGAGAAGTCGTAAGATGAGCAGAGCCCGGCGGATGAACCTCGTACAATGAAGACAGTAACAATACAGTAACAATACAACGATTAACAGCGGGGGGATTAAGAAATGAAAAAAGTCGCTCGGGGAACCTCTTTATGGCTAATCTGTTTCATGCTCGTCCTGTCGGCGTGCGGCAATGGCAATAACGGCGGCAGCGAGAGCCCAGGCAGCAGCGCGCCTGCCAACAGCTCCGCAAGCGGAGAAAGCGGCGAAAAACCAAGCAGCGGCAAAATCGAAGAATTGACGGTTGCTTTCCCGGTCGTCACCGCTGACCAGCATGGCCTGCAGATGGTGCAGGACGAGATCAACAAAATCGCCGAAGCGAAAATCCAGGCCAGAGTCAAATTCGTGCCGGTTAACGCCGGCGAGTGGCTGCAGCGCACAAACCTGATGTTCAGCTCGAACGAGAAGCTGGATCTGACCTACGTTCACGGCGGCATGTACAGCAATATGGTAGCAAAAGGCATGCTCGCTCCGCTTGACGATCTGATTGTGCAGTATGGCGGAGGAATCTCGGCGTCCATGGACGCAAAATATCTGAACGCGACTCGCATTAACGGAAAGGCATACAGCGTGCCGTCCGTTCGCGATATGGCAGGCAGCTACGGACTCGTTATGCGCAAGGATCTGGTGGACAAATACGGAATCGACGTGAATGCGATCAAGACGTTGGACGATGTCGGCAATGTGCTGAAGCAGATCAAGGAGAATGAGCCGGGCGTTGTGCCGCTTGTACCGGGCGCTTCCGGACAGTCGTTCCGCGACAGCTACATTTTCTTCGATCCGCTTGGAGACTTTATGGGCGTTCTTCCGAACTACGATAACGGACTTAAAGTCGTCAACATGTTTGAAATGCCGGAGTATCAGGACTTCGTCAAAAGAATCCGCGATTGGTATCAAGCCGGTTACATTCTGAAAGATGCGGCTACCAACAAGGTGGCGACGTTCGAGCTGATTCGTTCTGGCAAGGCGTTCGCATATACGGCGATGCAGAAGCCGGGCTTCGCGGCTCAGGAATCGAAATCGTCCGGCACCGAGATGGTCGCGGTCGAGCTGCTGCCTCCGGTATCCACGACGACGAATATTACGGCCGCGATGTGGGGCATTCCGGTGCAATCCCAGCTTCAGGACAAGGCGATGCAGTTCCTGAACCTGATGTACGAGGACAAGGACATCGTTAACCTGTTCGATTGGGGCGTTGAGGGCACGCATTACGTCAAAGCGGACGGCTCCGACAACATCATCCAGTATCCGGAAGGCAAAGATGCTTCGTCCGTCGGCTACAGCAGCCTGGCCTGGATGTTCGGCAACCAGTTCCTGTCCCGCATTATGAAGAACAACGATCCTGAAATCTGGGAGAAAACAAAGCAGTTCAACAATGTCGCTACGTCGTCTAAAGCGCTCGGATTCCTGTTCGACTCTTCGGAGGTCAAGACGGAGTACGCGGCGGTATCGAACGTCATCACGCAATATAAGCTGCCGCTTGAGACGGGCAGTGTCGATCCCGACAAGCAGCTTCCGGATTTGATCGCGAAGCTGAAGGCGGCGGGGATCGACAAGATCATCGCCGAGAAGCAGAAGCAGTTGGACGAATGGGCGAAGGTCAATGGAGTGAACTAAGCAAGTCAGTTGAGCCGCCCGGCCAGTCGAAGATTGGTCGGGCTTGTTATTCCACCATGCTCTTCGTGTAAAGGAGGGAACGCGATGAACAGTCAGATACGGCCCAAGAGGAATTTTCGTCTTCGCAGATTTATCCCTCTGTATATCATGGCGATTCCGGGGCTCGCCTATCTGTTGATCAACAATTATTTGCCGATGTTCGGCCTGACGATTGCCTTCAAGGACGTCAACTATGCCAAAGGCATCTGGGCCAGCGATTGGATCGGCTTCAAAAACTTCGAGTACTTGTTCAAGACGACCGACGCCTACATCATCACCCGCAATACCCTGCTCTACAACGTGGTGTTTATCGTGCTTGGTCTCGCCATCGCGATCGCAATTGCGATTTTGCTGAATGAAATTCACAGACGACTGGCACAGCGCTTCTATCAAAGCGTCATTATTTTGCCGCACCTGATCTCGATCATTCTTGTCAGCTATCTCGTATATGCGGTATTGAGCCCCGAAACGGGTCTGATGAATAAGACAATCCTGCCGATGCTGGGTGTGGAGCCGATCTCCTGGTATTTGGAGCCGAAGTATTGGCCGTATATTCTCGTCATTGTCCACATTTGGAAAGGGGCCGGCTACTCGTGCATCGTTTTCCTCGCCGCAATCATCGGCATCGATCGGGAATATTACGAAGCCGCCAAGCTGGACGGAGCGTCGAAATGGATGCAAATCCGCAAAATTACACTGCCGATGATCTCGCCGATTATTACGATGCTGACGCTGCTCGGAATCGGACGCATTTTCTATTCCGACTTCGGCCTGTTCTATCAGGTTCCGATGAATTCCGGCGCGCTGTACGATACGACGAACGTCATCGACACTTACGTGTTCCGCGGGCTGATGCAGCTGGGCGATGTCGGAATGTCGGCCGCAGCGGGCTTCTACCAGTCTCTCGTCGGCTTTGTCCTCGTCATCGCATCCAACTATATTGTTCGCAAAATCGATAAAGACAACGCCTTGTTCTGAGCGGAGGAGGGAGTTCAATATGATCAAAGAACATCGGGGCTGGCAGGTCGCGGCGCATATCGTGCTCGGATTGCTCGCGCTCTCGTGCATCCTTCCGTTCGTTCTGCTGTTCGTGGCGTCCATTACGGACGATAGCGCCATCGTAGCCAACGGGTATTCTTTTTTTCCGTCGAAGATCAGCTTTGGCGCTTATGAATATTTGTTTCAACGTTCGGAGCTGATTGTTCGGGCTTACGGCATTACGGTGCTGATTACGGTTGTAGGCACGGCGGTCAGCCTCGCGATGACGTCCATGCTGGCTTATCCATTGTCGCGCAGGGACCTGCCGGGCGGTATGGTGCTAGCGTTTATCGTTTTTTTCACTCTGCTGTTCAACGGCGGCCTTGTGCCGACTTATATGGTGTACACGCAGGTGATCGATATTCAGAACACGATATGGGCGCAATTGATACCATGGCTGCTCATGAACGGTTTTAACGTGCTGCTGATGCGGGCGTTCTTCATGAATACCGTTCCGCCAGCGCTGATCGAATCGGCCAGCATTGACGGTGCGGGCGAATTTACAATCTATTACCACGTCGTACTGCCGCTGTCGCTGCCGATTCTCGCGACGATCGGATTGTTTCAGGCGCTGGCTTTCTGGAACGATTGGAACAACGGTCTGGTGTTCATCAACGACCCGAATTTACTGAATCTGCAGAACGTGTTGAACCGGATTATGAGCAATATCGAGTTCCTGTCCATGAACAGCAACATGGGCACCGGTGAGACGTTGGCCCAGTTGCCGCGAGAAACGTTCAGAATGGCGATTGCCGTCGTCGGCATTGTGCCAATTCTGCTCGCTTACCCGTTCTTCCAGAAGTATTTCGTTAAAGGATTAACGATCGGAGCTGTGAAGGGCTGATCGGACAGAGAGGAAGGCTCGTCTATGATTGGAATATGGCATGCGATTGTATCCACGCCGCTGATGAAGCTGAAAATGCAGTTTAAGGTGATGAAAAAAGCCGGCTACACGCTCGACGTCGCGTCGGAGCCGCTGTCTATCCCGATCGCGATCGAATCTCTTGCCGTCGAAGGCAATCGGCTGCGCGGAACGGCGAAGGCCTTCTGGCGGCCGGGGGCGGAGATTGTCGTTCAGCTAGCATTTGAGGAAGACCGGTTTACCGGGGAGATCGAGCTGCCCGGACTTGGAAAGCTCCCGTTGGAGGGTTCGCGCGGACGAGGTCCTTCTTTGTCCGAGCCTTTGATTGCGGAGGTGCAGCCTTACCGGAAAAACGAGACGCCGCAGCGCACGGACGAGGAAATCCGGGAGGCGGTGGACGCGCTGCTCGCTCGCATGACGCTGGAAGAGAAGGTCGGGCAGATGTTCCAGGTTCCGTCCTCGAACTTCTCGTTCGGGAGCGCGGTGGAGAGCGATCCGCCGGAGAAGCTGATCGCCGAAGGGCGCGTCGGTTCGGTGCTGGGCGCTTTCGATGTGAGCCGCGTATTCGAGCTGCAGAAAATTGCCGTTGAGCAGTCTCGGCACGGTATTCCGCTGCTGTTTAATGCGGACGTCATCCACGGCAGCCAGACGATTTTTCCGATTCCGCTGGCGTGGTCGTGCAGTTGGGACACGGAAGCGATCAAGGAAGCGTGCGCAATCGCAGCCAAGGAGGCGAGCGCTTCCGGCACCGTTTATAATCACGGCCCGATGATCGATATCGGCCGCGACCCTCGCTGGGGACGCGTATCGGAGGGGGCCGGCGAGGACCCGTATCTGGGCGCGTTGATCGCGAAGGCGCAGGTCGAGGGGTTTCAGGGCGATTCGCTGTCCGATCCGGAGACGATCGTCGCTTGCTTGAAGCACTTTATTGGATACGGCGCCGCGGAGGGCGGACGCGATTACAATACGGTCGATTTCTCCGAAGCGACGCTGCGCAACGTTTATTTGCCGCCTTTCGAGGCAGGCTTACAGGCGGGCGCGGAGTCGGTCATGAACGCCTTCAATATTTATCAGGGCGTTCCGGTGGCGGCCAACGTTTCTCTAATGAAGGATTTGTTGCGAGACGAGCTGGGCTTCGACGGCGTGCTGATCTCGGACTATGGCGCGGTGGACGAAATCGTCATTCACGGCCATGCCGAGAATGCGGACGATGCGGCGCAAAAGGCGGTTAACGCCACGATGAACATCGAGATGGCGACCCGTTCCTTCGAATGCCTGCCTCGGCTTGTACGTGAAGGGAAGCTGGCGGAGGCGCAGATCGACGCTGCGGCCGGCCGCATTCTCGCCTTGAAATACAAGCTCGGCTTGATGGACGATCCGTTCCGGTATGTTCGCCCCGAGAAGGAGAGCGAGTACCACTTTCACAAGGATCATTTGAAGGCGAGCAGAGAGTTAGCCGCTAAATCGATCGTACTGCTCAAAAATGACGGTGCGCTTCCGCTGGCGAAAGGGCAAGGGAAGCTGGCGTTGATCGGTCCGTTCGCGGACAGTCGGGATTTGCTGGGTCCGTGGCAGTTTTCCCGTTTCGGGCACGAGACGGTGACGCTGTATGAAGGGCTTCAGGCGCAAGGCCTTGCCGAGGAGCAGATGCTGTACGCGCGCGGGAGCGGAGTAAACGAATCGCTGGAGGGCGGCATCGAAGAGGCGCTGCGGCAGGCGGAGCAGGCCGATACGGTTATTCTCGCGCTTGGCGAGAGCAGCGACATGTCGGGCGAAGCCGCATCGCGCATGAGCATCGAGCTGCCCGAGTCGCAGCGGAAGCTGGCGGAGGCCGTTGTTGCGCTTGGCAAACCGGTTGTGCTCGTACTGACGAACGGTCGACCGCTGGCGCTGGAATGGTTTGAACATCGCGTGAACGCTATCGTGGAGACGTGGTTCCTCGGCTCGCAAGCAGGTCATGCGATTGCCGACGTGCTAACCGGGGTGTGCAATCCGTCCGGCAAGCTGACGATGAGCTTCCCTGTGCATATCGGGCAAATTCCGGTGTACTACAATCACTTCCGTACGGGCAGACCGCTGACGGAAGCGAACCGGCATCAGAAATTCATTTCGAAATATTTGGACGGCTCCAATGACCCGTTGTATCCGTTCGGTTACGGCCTCAGCTATACCCGGTTTGCGTATTCGGAGCCGAAGCTGGATCGCGATCGGATGACAGCCGGCGAGGAAATCAGGCTCTCTGTTACGGTTACGAATATCGGCACGGTAGTCGGAGAAGAAATCGTGCAGCTCTATATTCAGGACTGTTACGGCAGCATCGTCCGTCCAGTCAAGGAACTGAAGGGTTTTCGGAGGGTTTGTCTCGCGCCGGGAGAAAGCCGCGAGATCGAGTTCACGATCGCGGTCGCGGATTTAACGTTCTGGACGCCGGGGGCGGGATACGTGGCGGAGCCGGGCCAGTTCGTCGCTTATGTCGGCGGAAGCAGCAGGGACGTGCAGTCGGTTGAGTTTCACTTGGCATCCCATTGATCGGGCAACCCAACCTTTTAGAGCAGAGGAGAAACGCAAATGAGCGAAAAACGCGACATTAAACAATTGATTGCAGAAATGACGTTGGAGGAGAAGGCGAGTCTCTGTACAGGGCTGGACACTTGGCATACGCAAGGAATCGAAAGGCTCGGCATCCCGTCCGTTATGGTGACGGACGGTCCGCACGGATTGCGCAAGCAGCGGGCGGCATCCGATCATCTTGGCCTGTTCGACAGCGTGCCGTCTACTTGTTTTCCGTCTGCCGTGGGCGTGGCAAGCTCTTGGGATCGTGCTTTGATCGAACGAATGGGCCAAGCGCTAGGGCAGGAGTGTCAGGCCGAGAACGTCGCCGTGCTGCTCGGGCCGGGAGCGAACATTAAGCGTTCGCCGCTGTGCGGCAGGAACTTCGAATATTTCTCTGAAGACCCGTATCTCTCGTCGGAGATGGCGACTCATCATATTCAGGGCGTTCAGAACCAGGGCGTCGGCACTTCCCTTAAACATTTCGCGGCCAACAACCAGGAGTTTCGCCGCATGACGTCCGATTCCGTCGTCGACGAGCGGACGCTGCGCGAAATCTATTTGGCGAGCTTCGAGGGTGCGGTCAAGAAGGCGCAGCCGTGGACGGTGATGTGCTCGTACAACAAGATAAACGGCGAATATGCGGCGCAGAATGAATGGCTGTTAACGGATGTTTTGAAGGATGAATGGGGACATGAAGGGTTCGTCGTGTCGGACTGGGGAGCGGTGAACGACCGGACGCAAAGCTTGGCTGCAGGGCTGGAGCTGGAGATGCCGCGCGAAGCGGAAGGCATAAAGCAGCTTGTCGACGCCGTTCAAGCCGGACGGCTGCCGATAGAGAAGCTGGACGCGGCCGTGGAGCGGCTGCTGACGATTGTATTCCGGGCGGTAGATGCAAGCAAGCCGGACGCTTCTTACGATCCGGAGGCCCATCACTTGCTGGCGCGCCAGATTGCGGCCGAAAGCATGGTGCTGCTGAAGAACGAAGAGAACGCGCTGCCTCTTGCACGCATCGGGAAGATTGCCGTGATTGGCGAATTGGCCAAAGCGCCGCGTTACCAAGGAAGCGGAAGCTCGCAGATCAAGCCGACCAAGCTGGATGATATTGTCGAGGAATTGACGGCTTCGGCGGGAGAGGCGCAGATCGTCTATGCACAAGGCTACGAGTTAAAGGGAGACGATGTGAACGAGGCGTTGACGGAGGAGGCGCTGCGCACTGCGCGGGAAGCTGCGGTTGCAGTCGTGTTCGCTGGGCTGCCGAAGCGGTACGAGTCGGAAGGCTTCGATCGCAAGCATATGCGTATGCCGGCCAATCAGGTCGCTCTGATCGAGGCGATCGCAGCAGTGCAGCCGAATCTGGTCGTCGTGCTCAGCAACGGTTCTCCGATCGAGATGCCTTGGCTGAATAAAGCGAAGGCTGTGCTGGAAGCGTATCTCGGCGGTCAAGCGTTGGGCGGTGCGGTAGCCGACTTGCTATTCGGCGATGTCACCCCGTCAGGCAAGCTGGCCGAGACGTTCCCGGTGCAGCTCAGCGACAACCCGTCCTATTTGAACTTCCCTGGCGAAGGCGACCGGGTTGAATACCGGGAAGGACTGTTCGTCGGCTATCGCTATTACGATAAGAAGCAGCTTCGTCCGCTATTCCCGTTCGGCCATGGGCTCAGCTATACGACCTTCGAGTACGCCAATCTGACGGTGGATAAGAAGGAGCTTACGGATCGGGAAACGCTGCGGGTTACTGTGAATGTGAGGAATACGGGACCGCGCGCGGGCAAGGAAGTCGTGCAGCTCTATGTTCGCGACGTCGAGAGCGGCGTAATCCGGCCATTGAAGGAACTGAAGGGTTTCGACAAGGTGGCTTTAGAACCCGGCGAGGAGAAAACGGTCATTTTCGAGCTGGATAAGCGCAGTTTTGCCTTTTATGATGTTAGCGTCAAGGACTGGACGGTGGAGACGGGCGAATTTGAAATTCTGATCGGCCGTTCCTCTCAGGAGATTGCGCTGTCGGAGACGGTAACGGTTCGTTCCACAACCGCACGCAAATTCGTCTATCATCGCAATTCGACCGTGGCCGATCTGATGCTGACGGAGAAGGGAACGGCTTTCGCCAACAAGCTGCGCGACATGCTGCCGTTCGGAGCGGTTGTCGGCGAGGAATACAAGGATATGCTGGAAGCGTTCAAGGAGAGCGTGCCATTGCGCGGTCTGATCTCGTTCAGCGGCGGCAAGTTTACGGAGGAGCATCTGGCCGAATTGCTCGTTCACTTGAATAGTTGAGGAGCTGAAATAGCTCATTGCAAAAAAAGGGGGCCTGACGGATGTCGAGCCATGAACAACGACGGCCGAATATCGTATGGATCAGTCTGGAGGATACGAGTCCCAGATTCGGCTGCTTTGGAGACGAATCTGCGCAAACTCCGAATATCGATCGTCTGGCACAGGAGGGACTGCTGTTCCGAAATGCTTTTGCGACGGCGGGCGTATGCGCACCCAGTCGCTCGGCGGTTATTACCGGGATGTACGCGACGGCTATCGGGACGCATCATATGCGGACGGAGCATGTTAACGCGGCTACGCCGGAGCTGCCGACGCCGTATTCGCCTGTCGTTCCCGCATGCGTCAAGCTGATCCCCGAAACTTTTCGAGCGCACGGGTACTACTGCACGAACAATTGGAAAACCGATTATCAGTTTCCCGCGCCGCTGACGGCTTGGGACGAGAACGGCGCAGAAGCGCATTGGCGGCATCGCGATGCGGATCAGCCCTTCTTCGCCGTCTTCAACTACGATTTTACGCACGAATCCGGCATGTGGCCGGCGGAGCTGAGACAGCGGATTGGAATCGGCAGGGACAATCCCCGCGTAACCGATCCGGAGCGGGTATCCGTTCCTCCCTATTTGCCGGACACCGTCAAGGTGCGTGAAGCGCTGGCCAAACATTACGACAACATTGCCGACTCCGATGCCTATGTCGGCCGAATGATCAGTCAGCTGGAAGAGGACGGGCTGTCGGATAACACGATTGTCATGCTGTGGAGCGATCACGGCGAAGGGCTGCCGCGCGCCAAACGCTGGACGTACGATGCGGGCATTCGCGTGCCGCTTATCGTCCGCTGGCCCGGCCGCATTCAGCCGGGGCAAGCGACCGAGAGGTTGGTCAGCTTGATCGACTTGGGGCCGACCGTCCTGTCTATGGCCGGCCTTCCTCTGCCGAGGCATCTGCAAGGCCGAGCTTTCTTGGGCGAACGCACCGAGGAGCCGAGAAAATACGTGTTTGCCGCCAGGGACCGCTTTGACGAGGCGTATGACAAGGTGCGTGCCGTTCGGGATAGCCGGTTCAAATATATTCGTAACGATCATCCTGAGCAGCCCTACCTGCAATGGATTCCGTTCAGCCACGCTCATCCGGCTTATCAGGAGTTAAGGAGGCTGCAACGGGACGGGCAGCTATCGGAGCAGCAGCGGCCGTTCATGGAGAACAGACGGCCGCCGGAGGAGATGTACGACTGCGAGAACGATCCGTACGAGCTGAACAATCTGGCGAGCGACCCCAAGCATCGGGCGGAGCTGCTTCGCCTGCGCCGGGAGCTTGATCGATGGTGCGCGCAATACGATGTGTGGGGCGACATTCCCGAGGCGCAGATGGTCGAGACGATGTGGCCGGGTCGCGTTCAGCCGCAAGCGTCCGCTCCACTCTTTATCCCGCTCAATCAGGAGCTGCCGGGCTATACGCCCAAAAGTGAAGGGACGTTCGGTAGTGCTACGATGGTCATGCTGCATTCATCGACGCAAGGTGCTTCGATTGCCTACACGTTCGCCCCATCGCCGGAAGCCCAATGGAAGCTGTATACGGGGCCGATTGCGCTGGCGGACGGAACTACGCGCATCAGAGCCGTTGCGGTGCGCATCGGCTATAAGGACAGCGAAACGGCGGAAGCGGTATTTACCATCGACAGTGTTAAAAGTTGAAGAAGTCCCAGTCATCTTTTATGGAATGAAGAGGTCTTTCTTTGCACGGGTTTAGTTTATCCATTCAGAAAGGAGTCCTGCCAATGTCGGAATCTAATTGGATTTATCCGCAGCCGCGTAGTTATCAGCTTGTGGGTGGGAGTTCCGCGCCGTCTTCGGACATCGTCGTTCATGCCGACAATCCGGAGGCCGAGCAGACTGTGCATGAGCTGAATGTCGAACGGCGGATTGCGGCGGCGATCGGCGGTTGGATGACGGGAAATCAAGGAACGCCCGCCGGAACCGTCATGAATGTTCGGATCGAATACGATGGAGCACTTCATCCACAGGGATACAAGCTGGAATGGAGCGGGGATGGTCTGCGTTTTGTATTCAGTGCGGCGGTTGGCATGCACTATGCGTTGGTTACGTTGGAGCAACTCGCGAGCCGGAAGCGGCAACTGTCGGAGTGGGATTGGGCGCATTTTCGAATCGAGGATGAGCCGATATTTCCGGTGCGGGGCGTCATGCTCGACATCGGCCGCAACAAAATCCCGCAGATGGACACGTTGTACGCGCTGATCGACAGACTGTCCGAGCTGAAGTACAACCATCTTCAGCTTTATATGGAAGGCTTCTGCTTCGATTATGCCAAGTACAAAGACTCTTTTCCCGAAGCTACGCCTCTCACGGCGACGGAGTTCCGGGAACTGGACGCATATGCTCGCAGCCGGTACATCGAATTGACGCCGAACCAGAACTGTCTCGGCCATATGGGACCTTGGCTGGTCAAGCCGGAGTTCCGCGATCTGGCCGAGCATCCGGACGGCATGGAGCCGCCGCTTCCGCTTCCGTTTAAGCTGCCGCCGACGACGATGAATCCGGTGGACGACCGCTCCGCCGAGCTGGCGAAGGACCTGTTCGACGAATTGCTGCCGAACTTCACGTCCGAGTACGTCAACCTCAATATGGACGAGCCGTTCGGGCTGGGGAAGGGCCGGAGCAAGGAGCGGGCCGACGAGATCGGCGTCGGGGAGCTATACTTCGACTATGCGGAGAAAATGTTCGAGGTCGCTCGCAGCCACGGCAAAAAGGCGATGATGTGGGGTGACGTGCTGGCGCACCATCCCCAGGTGATCCGGCGTGTGCCGTCCGACGTGACCGTGCTTCATTGGAACTATGACGCTCCCGTTCCCTATGAGCCTCATTGCCGCAAGCTTCAGGAGAGCGGGGTCCGCTACTACGTATGTCCTGGCACCAGCTCCTGGTCTTCGATTGCCGGGCGGACCGACAATATGCTGGCCAACATCGCCGATGCGGCGAGGAACGGTCAAGCCTACGGAGCGGAAGGGTTGATCGTGGCCGACTGGGGCGACGGCGGACATTGGCAGGTTTCGGCTGTCAGTTATCCTGCTATTGCCTATGCGGCTGGCGTAAGTTGGCAGGTAGAGGCGAATGTGGATCAGATGGCGCTTCTGGAGAAGTATGTCTCATCGCAGATGCTGAAGGATCGCAGCGGCATTGGAGGACGCTTCCTGATGAAGCTAGGCCGGTATTGCCATCTGGAGCGCAGCACAGTGGAAAACGGAACCTACACCGCCTATCTGCTCAGCCGGGGACTGTCCGATCGTGCGACTTTGGAGCGGGATACCGCAATCCGTACGGAAGTGCTGAAGCTGATCGGCGGCAGCGGCACGCCGTTTCAAGTCGATTATCGCTACGAGGAGATGGAAACTTGGTTGAGAGAGCGAGAGGAGGAACTGGAGCGTCTCGATCTTCAGGGGCCGGACGCCGATCTGGTGCGGGACGAGCTGCGCAATACTTTGCGGCTGATCGAGCAGGGCGCCGGTCTTCATCGGTACATTTTCCGTCAGGACCTGGAAGGGGCAGCGGCTGAACGCGAGTGGCTGGAGCGGCTTCAGAAGCAGCTGGTGACGGCGCTCTCCGAATTTAAGCGGCTATGGCTGGCGCGCAACCGCGAGGGCGGCTTGTCCGCCAGCACGGCGGCGTTCGCCAAGCTTCTTGCGCAGTATGAAGAGGCGTTGCAAGAATAGAAGAGGAGGAGCCCTCGCTCGGGAGCGGGGGCTTTTCTTCTGTACACTACGGCTGATCAACGCGCAACGGTCTGCGAGACCGTTGGAGGCAGTCATCCGCTTGGATTCGCACGCGCAACGGTCTAGCTGCAGTCAGACCGTTAATAGTGCTAAAAACAGGTAAACGATTGAATGTTCCGAAGATCAAAGCCGGAAAACATCCAAAACAATCCGTTCCAACGGAATCCGGAGACGGACGTGCGTCCGACGAATACCGGATAGAACCAGAAGCCCGGCCCGTTGCGAGGCCAAATATAGGTTTGGCGGAACAAGCATCCGGAGATGGCGCCCGGATCTATTGCAAGCGTTGAGGCGAGAGGCTGCTGAGGAATCGTCTGGGGCGGCGGAGCCGTCGGAGGCTGCAAGCCGCTTTGCGGTCCGAGTGGAGGCGTAAGGGCCAACTTGATTACTCCTTTCTTGTTCGGGACGGGGCGTCCTACAATAGCGAAATCGTAAGCAGATTAAAAAGAACGAGCGGAAGCACGAAGTTGGCATAAGGATTAGGCGGGGGCGGTCCCGGGAAAAAGGCGCGGGCGCAGCCTTCATTCGACAGAGTCAAATAAAGAACCCCGTTGTGGCAATGGCGGATGTATCCCTCGAACACATCGCCGTCCATCGTCTCGATCACGACCAGCCGATTGGCGTGTTGATCGCATAGCTGATGGAGCTGCTCTCTCACCGAACGCAGAGTTCGATGAATATGGGAGCCGCATTGATAGATCGGCTTTAGCTGAGGCTGAACCTGACTGGGCGAACTCATAGTAACGACCTCCGTATGTGGTGCATGATGCATTCTATGCGGATGCCTAATAGGGGGTTACCAAGAGAGGAGTTGACACTCGATCGAACGCATACTACACTGTGTAGTATGAGGTGAGCCGGATGATGCAGATTAAGAGGCTAAACATGAATGGCGAGGGGCTGACCCGTTTTTTCGGCCCGCTGGAAGCGAAAATTATGGATATTCTCTGGTCCTCCGAGGGGCTGACGATCAAGGAGGTGCAGTCTCTGCTCAACCAGGAAAGCCCGATCTCGGTCAATGCGGTGATGACGGTGATGAACCGGCTGCTGGACAAAGGGCACTTGGCCAAGTCGAAGTCGGGAGCCGGCCGGACGCAGGCGGCGAAATTCCGCACGCTGCAATCCAGAGAACAGTTCCTGTCGGAGCAGACGAAGGAAGTGTCGCAGGGACTGATTCAGGAATACGGAAGTCTCGTCGTGAATCACATGATAGACGCTTTGGACGAGGTGGATCCGGAAGTGATCGCCAAGCTGGAGCGTAAGCTGCAGCAGTTAAAGGATGATCGCCGCAAATGAGCAATCCCGCCGTTAAGCTCCGAAGTATGCTGGCGCTTCTATTTGCTTTTCTGATCGTAGTCGTCGTACAGATGGGAGTATTTATCGTCGAGCAAGTGGGAGAGAAATCGCTGCCCGATGCCTTCCTGCTGTTCGCGTTGGCCGATGTGGCAATCGGATACGCGGGGGTCAGAATCGTGTGGCGCTGCCTGAAGCAGGCGTACCTATCTCGCAAATGGCTAAAGCACTTTCGGGCCAACAGGCACGCGAAGCTGTCGAAGCGGCTTAACGCCAAATATCGCGACTGGGGAACGGAAATTCTCGTTGTCCGCGACGACGCTTTTGTTGCGCTGACGCTCGGCATGCTGCGCCCGAAAATCGTGCTGTCTACAGCGCTGTTTGAGATGTTCGACGACAAGGAGCTGGAAGCGGTCCTGCTGCACGAATGGTATCATTGCCGCAACCACGATGGCCCGAAAATGTTCCTTTCCGCGCTGCTTGCGGACGCCTTCGGCTACTGGCCGCTTATCCACCCGATTCTTCGTTACTATCGGACCTGGAAAGAGCTGTTCGCGGATCGTTACGCCATACGGGAGATGGGGACGGAACTATATTTGGGCAGCGTCCTGCTGAAGCTGTCCAAGCTCGGCCATCCGAGCCGCAACGAGGCTGGCGTTCATTTCGCGGATGCGGCAATGAATTATCGGATGATGCAGGTGCTGGAGCCCGACAGGCCGGTGAAGGTGCCGACAGCGCTGCTCAGACCGCTGCTGGCGTCGTGCTCGCTGTTGCTTCTGTTGATGCTGGGCGGGGATTCTTGATCCCCATTTTTTTAGCCAATCATACTACATATTGTAGTTTAATGAAACGAATAGAGAGGATGAACAGAAATGAAGGTTGTTTTATTCAGTATCGGAGATTTCCAGGTCCATTCCTATGGAACGATTGTGGCGCTGGCCGTATTGCTCGCTTGGGGAGTCGCCCATTATCTGTCGGCAGGGACGCCTTACCGGGAGCACCTTGACCGATTGGCCGTCTACTTGATCGTGGGCGCACTCGTATTCGCGCGCGCTTGGCACGTATTTTTCTTCCAATGGGCGTATTATTCCAAGCATCTTCATGAGATTGCGTATATCTGGCAAGGGGGTATCGCGATTCAGGGTGCACTGATCGGAGGGATGGCCGCGATGTTCGTATACACGCGCAAGTACCGCATCTCGTTCTGGGGAATGGCGGACGTGCTGGCGCCGGCTGCCGTATTGGGTCAGGCGATCGGCAGAATCGCCTGCTTCTTGAACGGAGACGCTTACGGTTCGCCGACAGGCTCGGGTTTTGGCATCGTGTACCCGGAAGGGACGATGGCTTACGCCGAATACGGCGCACAGCCGCTGTGGCCGGCGGAGGTGTGGGAAGGGCAATGGGATATGATCGTCTTCGTGCTGCTGTTGCTGCTCAAAAGTCGGCGGATGCCGGCGGGCGCGCTGTTTCTGGCTTACAACATGCTCTACTCGACAGGACGTTTTATGCTGGAGATGTTGAGAGGAGACTCGCCGCGTTATCTGTTCAGTTGGACGGCGGGGCAATGGACGAGCTTTGGCGTTTTTGCCGCCAGCCTGATCCTGTTAGGCGTGCTGGCGCTGCGTAACCGCCGTGTTGGAGAAGGGCTGGCTCAGGGCTAGTTGTGCGTTCGGATTATAGACCGTTATTTTCAAGCGATTCGGACTACAAACGCAGGGCTGCCCTCCAAGCCGCTCTTCCGACAATTCGGAACATTCGCTGGCGCGAAAGGCAGCCCTCTCTGTTTATTTTCTAGCCTGAATCAGTAGGAAGTTTTGCGGCTCGTCCATGAATCCGTGCGTAACGGACATCGTAAATTCGTCTAATGTCATATCGATGCTGATCTTCTTGCCTCCGGCAACGAGATCCTTCATTTGCTGCAATTGCTCTTCCGAGAATTGCAAAGCGGCCAAGCGGCCAAGTACCTTCTGAAGCAGCCCAAGATCGTCTTTCCGGTCGCCATGATGCAGGTTAACGTCCAGCCCTTGCCGTCGTCGTGCTTCTGATAGCTTAGAATAAGCTCATTGCAGGAAGTGTATGGAAATTGCATGAACAAACAATTGGAGGAGCGGAGAGGCCTGAGCCAATGATAAAGGCAGCGCCCGCGTCTCCCGTAGGGGAACGAAGGCGCTGCCTTTTGCGGGCTACAGCAAAGAGGTCAGGGCGACAGCAAGTTCAGCGCGGGTGAGTTGGCTGCCGGCGCTGTTCAATGTCGCCGGCTTCTTGCCGCTCAGAGCGGCGTAACGGTCCAAAATCAGCTGCATATGCGCGGCGGTGAGGTTGTCGTCGGGGCGGAAATTACCGGTATTGTCACCTTGCACGATTCCGTTGTCGACCGCCCAGCCGACGTAGCCGCTGTACCATGTTCCCGGCTTGATGTCGGGGAACCGATTGCTCTCGGCCGTCTCCGCGCCCAGTAGTCTGCCAAGTACTGTAATGGCGGCGGCGCGGCTTACCGGAGCGTTCGGGGAGAAGCTGGCCGATCCGGTTCCGTTCATGACGCCTTTGTCGTACAGTGCCTTGATCGCGGCATAAGCGCCGTCCGCCGGGTTAACGTCGGTGAAGGGCAGGCCGCCGATCGTGAATTGCCATTGCGATACGCCGGCATATTCCGCGTTGCCGGACACGACGGCGACGGTGAGGCGATAAGTTCCGTCCGCTTTCGGCATAATGTCCGAAAGGGAGCTTTGGAGCTCGGACAGCAAGCGGGTCTCGGAATAGTTTTCCGAAGGCACGTCCGTCACGGTAACCTGGATGTCCTGAGCGGGCACGTCCGCGCTAGCTTTGATAGACGTCAGCTCCGGCTTGCTGCCGGATGCCGATCCGGTCAGGCCGGCCCCGTTATTGACGCTGAAGGTCACGCGCTGCTTGCCCGAAGCGTCGGCGGAATCCGATATGCCGGAGAAGCTGTGAACTGTGTCGGTAATGACGAATTCTACGGAACCGACGGCGTTAGGATCGGAAGTTTGCTCATTCTGCCACGGATTAAATCCTTCCGGAAAATCGGGCATTCCTTCCGGTCTCGTTCCCGGGAATCCGTTTCCTTCCGGAGGCATTTGCCCGGGCGCCGGGCCGCTGCCGTCGGTCGGAGGGGCTTCTCCGGGGGCTTGGCCGTTGCCGGGACGAACTCCGCCGGGGCCGCCCATCCCACCCATCATACCGAAGGAATTACCTGTATACTGCTGCTGGATCTCGTTGATATAGACATGGTATTCGGTATTCGGGGCCAGCTCCGCAGAGCTGAAGGTTACGCTCTGAAAAGCTTTATCCGCCGTGTGAGTCAGCAAAGCTTTACCATTCGCATCCGTCAGCTTAATAACGCTGCCGGCCGCTTGCGTCGACGCGAAAGCCAGCTCGATGAACGTCTGCTTGGAGCCGGAGCTTGTTGCATCGTTGCGAGTGCCGAGCGCGACGACCGTTCCGCCGTTAAGGGAAATATCCATGTCCGCGTCTATGCCGCCGTCCGGGCTTCTTTCGTTGGACTGGGTCACGACCGTCCCGCCGTTGATCGTCAGATAGCCGTTGGAGTCGATGCCGTCTCCTTCCGCCCCGAGCCCGGCGTTCACTTTCAAGTAGCCGCCGTTGATCGTCGTCACGGAGATGCGGTCCTCGTTAGTGTTGATGCCGTCATCCTGCGCTTTGATCTCGATGTGGCCGCCATTGATTGTCAGGTGCAGCTCCGAATTGAGCCCTTCGTTGTCTCCTTCGATATACAGCTTGCCGGTCCCGGCGGATTCGCCGAAAATGTTCATCGACATTTTGGAATAGAACGCTCCGTCGTACTTATGAAGCTTCTTGGTGGTTCCTTCCTTGTAGATGCGTGCTACGTGGGAGCCGTTCGCCTTGTTGACCGAGCCGTCCGCGAGAACGACTTGAGCGCCTGCTTTGGACAGATCGGTGACGCCTTTCGTATCAGCCGCGGCGTCGTAAGGCTCGTACACATTGTAGAAAATGACGGCAGGCGCAACCGTGCAGGTAACGTCCGCTCCGTCCAGAATCAGGACCACGACCGCCGTCGAATCGCTGGAAGCTTTGTCTCCCAGGTCGACGGCAAGCTGGCCGGCCGACAAAGTACCGGAGACGCGATAAGTTCCGGGTTTAGTAATCGTTACGACAGTGTGTCGGGCCGCCTCTTCGGCAGAGTGTTCGTCGGCCGTTGTTCCTTCCCCGTAGGAGCTGCCTTTGCCAGCCTCGTAATAGACAATTTTCGCTCCCACATATACGGCGGAACCGGAGTCGGTCGACGCTGCTTTTCCGTCTACTGTTACTCCATCGTCGGACAGCCGGATGGCGATCTCCCCCTCCGCGCTTGCGGCCGATGCGGACACCGTGGCGCAGGACAGCGCGAGCACCAAGGCGAGAAGCAGGAATGAAGTTCTTTTCAGCATGTGTATCGGGCACTTCCCTTCACTATGATATGCCCCTACTGTAACCGGACAGTCTTAAATGAAACTTAAATGGATTTTCGCAGTTGCTGTTCTGCGATGCCGTTCGAGACGAAATCAGCTTTTGATCAGCCGGGTCGGATACCTATATAATCATGAGAAAGAATAACGGCTGAAAGGGGATAGAGAAGGGCGATGGACGATTACCGGGAAGACGAATACGAGCTGTGGGACAAGCTGCAGGTTCGGGTGCAGGGAGTGAGCAGGCTGACGCTGGCGGGAGGGAAGTCGTCCTATCGGGACGTGCTCGCATCCAACGTTTTTCTGCTGACTTGCAGCGGCAAGGCCTTGCTGCACGTGGACGAAGGGGTGCAAGCGTTGGAGCCGTTCTTTATGCTGCATCTTCGCCAAGGCGCCTGTATAAAGATTACGGCGAGAGAACCGTTCGAATCCTTTATTCTCAGCTATCGGGCTACACCCCCGGTCTGGCGAAGATGGACGCAGGGGGTGGCGTATCCGCCGCCTTTTTCCTTTGCCCCGGCTCAGCCCTTGGCGCTCTATGAATTACTGGATCGAATGAATAGAATAAGGGGGGCCTCGGGAAAAGAAAAGCTGCTGCTCAAGTCGCTGTTCTATCGGTTTATCGCCGAGATGTTACAGCAGAGACAACTCTCGGAGCCCAGGCAGCCGGAATTGAAGCGGCAAGTGATCGACTATTTACAGGAGCATTTTGATCGGTCCCACACTTTGGAGAGCTTGGGGCAGGCCTGCGGATACAACCCCAGGTATCTCGCACGCCGATTCAAGAAGGAGACCGGACTAAGCCCGATCGACTATTTGATTCGTATCCGCTTGGGCAAAGCTTGCGAGCTGTTGTGCCGTACTTCCGCGACGATCGGAGAGATCGCCCAAAGCGTGGGTTACGACGACATGTTTTATTTTAACCGGCTGTTTAAGAAAAACCTGGGCTGTTCTCCCGGACGCTATCGGCAGGATCCAAGCAAGCAGGTGCCCTTTTCTCCATACGAGGGGTACGGATTGTCCATGGAGGGCTTCGTTTTCCCGTGGTACAGTGTTAATGATAATGAAAATCAATATCATTCACACCTCGGAGGAGAAAGAAACATGTCGCGAACGAATAAAACCATGAGCTTGCTGCTTGGACTAACGTTGCTGTTGACCGCATGCGGGGGCGGAGGCGCATCTGAGAAAGCGGCTGGAGCTTCCCCAGGCCAGTCGCCAAGCGCCGGACCTTCCGCAAGTCTGGCGCCGAAAGTCGGCGCGAAGCAGGAGGCGCAGCAGCAGCCGACGACGAAAAAGGTCAATACCTTATTCGGAGAGCTGGAGGTGCCCTCCAAGCCAATGAGGATTGCGGCCATTCAATATGTAAGCAGCATTATGGCGGTCGGCGTTCAGCCGATTGCCTCGACCAACCGCGTGCTGGACAATCCCTATTTCGAGGGTTTGAAAGACGGGATCGAGCTTGTAGGGACCTCGTCTTCAGATATCTCCTTTGAGAAGCTGATCGCTTTGGAGCCCGATTTAATCATCTTGATGACCTCTGATCGGCAAGAGTACGAGAATTATAGCAAGATTGCTCCTACCATCTCGATTCCATGGGGTGCTTTCCAGACGATCCAGGAGGAAGTGCTGTTCTTTGGAGATCTTCTGGGTCGTGCGGAGGAGGCTCGGCAGTGGGTGGACGAGTATGAGGAACGAATCGCCCTCTCCAAGGCGAAAGTAGATGCGGCTATTCCCGAAGATGCCACTTTCAGTATTTTTCAATGGTCGGATAAGTCGTTGTCGCTGTACGGAGAAGGGATGGGGCGCGGGGGAGTGCCGATCTACCGCAACCTCGAACGAACGATGCCGGAGTCCTATGCCGACGATTTGAAGAAGGAGGGCGATTATCGACGAGTATCGTTGGAGGTGCTTCAGGAGCTGGCGGGGGATTATATTTTTCTGACCACGGAAAGCTCGCTTGAGGAGATCGAGAACGATCCGATCTGGTCAAAGGTAGACGCAGTCAAGAACGGCCGCACCTATGTATGGCGCAACGAACGATCCTACTTCAACGACCCGCTTTCGGTGCTGATGCAGACGGAGGAGCTGGCCGATTGGCTGGTCGGCAGCGTGAAATAACTGGCTGTCCCGGTCACCAGGCAACGTTGGCAACCCGATACGAATTCAAGTAAGAGGCCCTCAGGCGCGCAGATTCGAGGTTTTGCTCATTGGTCTTAGCCGTAGTTTTTTTTCGGGACCCCGATCTGATCGCGGGACGTTCCCGCCATTCAAGGGGGCTGTCTCATAAGTTCACAGGGCCGTACCGAAAGATTATCGATGGATGCAGGGGAATGGGCATCTATCTCCTTCCGATGCTATACGATCCTGAAATTTAGAATAGGTAGACCCGTTACAGGGTCATTTCAGGAACGTATGAGGCAATCTCCAGGAGATAGATGCCCTTCTCTTTTATCGATAATCTTGTATGTTCCTACTGATGGGAGGCCTCGGCTACGGCTCCGCCAAGGCACATTCTTGGCCTTCGCGCCGCAACCCCGGCCCAGCCAAGGCACATTCTTGGCCTCTGCGCCGCCATTTTTCAATGGTGTACCCTTTTCCTTAGGTAAAGGATCTCCGGGGATGCTAAATTCCACCGCTACTTATCCCAATGTTCCGACTCCCCTATCCTATCCGCCGGCCTCCTTCGAGCGCGATCCGATTAAATAGCCGATAATCGTGGATTCGACGGGCAGAACGACAAGCGTCCACAATTCCTTAAGGCCGAAGTCGGGAGAACGGTATTTGTCGGGGGTCAAAGTGTACACCAGCGCGATGAGCAGGACGACAAGCGCGATTGTGCCCACGATATACAGGCGGACGTTGTCCCCCGAGCCGAAAAATCGGCCCAGGAAGCCAAGCTCGGCTTTGCGCTTCTCGCTTTCCGAGTTGGCGGCGATAATTTTGCTGGCGACCTTCGGATCTTGAATTTCGAGTTTATTCATGCCCCGGGCCCCCCCTCTCCCGCGAAAAAGGTGAACGTAAGCGACCAATTCGTCGCTTCGTAGTTGATCGTAACCTCGTAACGAAGAGAAAGGGGGCGATTGTTCAGGACGCCGAGGCGGATCATGTCGCGGTTGCCTGTCGGCTTGCCTCTGGGGAAGTTGACGCAGGCGATTCGCACCTCATTGTAGCGAACAAGGCTGATGTCAGTCGTGAAGTCGTTCCTCTCCGGCTCATACTCCACGCAGAATACGAATTTCAGCGGATCGTGCTCTTCCGAAAGAACGATCTCGATCGGGTTCATATCGTAGGCGAATACTCTGCCGTGGTAGACGGCTTCGAATCCTCCGGACGTAATTTTCATCGCGATTCCCTCCCCGAGGCCCGAGCGATTAAGCCGCGTACAGGCTTCTTTAATCTATGTTTACGATTGGAATCGCCGAGACATGACATCGGGATCAGTGCCGTTCCCGATGCTGCTCGCGGAATGCTCCCGGGCTTGCGCCGTGATGCTTGCGAAACGCCTTCGAGAAGTACGAGAGATCCCCGAACCCTACGGAAGCCGCGATCGTGCCGACCGGGACCCGGGTGTGGATCAGCATGCGAGCGGCTTGTTCCATTCGGTAGCGGGTCAGGAAGTCGTGAGGCGACTTGCCGATTCGTGCGCGGAACCGCTTGGAGAAATAGGAGCGTTCCAGTCCTACATGGCTCGCCAGGTCGGCTACGGTCAGCGGGCGAGAGTAGTTGGACCGGATGAAGCGGATCGCTTGCTGCACGGACTCGTCTGCGTCTCGTTTGGACAAGGAGCCGAGCGCGACGGAGGACTGACTTGTCTCTTCCATTAGACAGGCAAAGAAACGAAATAAATGGCCGATACCGTCGGCCTCTCCGATGAAGGATTCGTCCGAAGTGCCTTCGAATATCCGCTCGAACAGATCGGAAATCCGTCCCGGCTCGCGAAAAGAATACGTAGGATGCTTCTCCGTCAGCCCTGCTGCGGTCAAATACGCGCCGAAAGCTTCCGGGTCGAATCCGACCCATACATACTGCCACGGCTCGTCCTCATCCGCGCGATAAGCTCCCGGCACGTTGGGGAACAATACGAAGCAATCCCCGTTTTTCAGCTCGTACGACGTATTGTTCACTTGAAACTTTCCTTTGCCTGAACGGATATAGTGGAGCAGCACGTGATCGCGCATTGCCGGACCGTAGCCATGGCCGGAGGAACAGCGATGGTATCCGCAGTAGTACAACCGAATCGGCCGCCCCGGCAAACTGGTAGTAATAAAATGTTCTCCGAATTCGCGCTCCATCTTTTCGCCCCTTTACAGCTCCCCGTCGAATCGTCGGAGAGACACATTTTTCTCACCATATCTCTATCATATTAAGGACTTCTGCAAAAATAAACACACAAAATTACTAATCTATCACACAGGACTAAGCTCCCTGCCGCCGCTGGCTTCCGCTACAATGGAAGCACTTCTTTATATTTCAATCGATAAGGAGCGGCATTACGATGAGCGCTAGATTAGAAAATGCCCGGTGGCAATTAAACGAGAACGGCATCCTGTGGGAGATCGGATCGGACGCCAGACTGCCTCACAACGATCAGCTTGAGATGAGCGGCCGCAGCGTCTCCGCGATCGTCCGGTACGGCGTCAATGAAGCGGGAGAACTTCTGCTCGTTAGACAGGTTGTATGGCCGATGCTTCGCACGATACCGAACAATACGCATGCAAGCTTGACGCATGAGTATCCCGAAGAGGCGATTCCCCGTGTAAAAGCGAACGGTCGGTTTCTGTCCGCGGAGCGGCCGCAACAAGTCATTTTCGACGGGCTGCTGGAAATCGAAAGCGAGACAGGAGAAGGATTGACGGTGCGCCGTCGTCTGTTTCCGGCTTCCGAGAGTCCCGCGCTGCTAGAGACGGTGACGATTACGAACGCGACGGACAACCCTGTTATCCTGGAAGCGGAGCCGTCGGAATACTCCAGCCGTGGCAGAGGCACCGGCGGAATTTACGCGATGGAAGTCTGCGTGGATGCAACCGGACCGGTCGAGCTGAAGCCAGGCGAGAGCGTCGAATTTCACGTGTCGTACGTCGGGCGCAAATGGAGCGAGCGTCTTGAAGCTCCAGATCATCAGCAGGAAGAGCACAAAAGGAGGGAGCAGGTCGAAGCGCTGCGGGGCAAGCTCCGTTTCGAATCGCCCGAACCGGTTCTCGGCCGCATGTTCGAATTCGCCAAGCTTCGCGCTTCGGAGAGTCTGTTCCGCACGGAATACGGACTGCTGCACAGCCCCGGCGGAGGGCATTACTATGCCGCGGTTTGGACGAACGACCAGATCGAATACGCGGCGCCTTTTTTCGCTTACCTGGGGGACCGACCCGCGATTGAGGCCAGCTTAAACGCCTTCCGGCTCTACATGCCCTTCATGGGACCGGACAATGTGCCGATCCCAAGCTCCGTCATCTCGGAGGGCATCGATATTTGGGAAGGGGCGGGTGACAGGGGCGATGCGGCCATGTACGCCTACGGAGCGTCGAAGTTCGCGCTCGCGACGGGCAGCCGAGAGATTGCCGAGGAGCTGTGGCCCGCAATTGCGTGGTGCTTGAACTATTGCAGAAGCCGTTTGACTACAGAGGGGGTCGTCGCTTCCGATTCCGACGAACTGGAAGGGAGATTCCCGACCGGCGGGGCCAACTTGTCTACATCGGCGCTGGCTTACGGCGGATTCCATTACGCTTCGGCGCTCGCCCGGGAGCTGGGCATGCGGGAGGAAGCCGATGCGGCGGCGAAGTCGGCGGACGACCTGCGCGAGGCGATCGAAGCCTATTTCGGCGCCGAGGTGGAAGGCTTCCGAACGTACCGCTATTATGCAGGCAACGAGGTTTTGCGGTCTTGGATCGGTCTTCCGCTGTCCCTCGGCATTACGGAACGAAAAGACGGTACGATCGCGGCAATGCTGTCCCCCCGTCTATGGACGGAGGACGGGCTGGCGACGGAGGCCGGAGACACCGTGTTCTGGGATCGTTCTACGCTATATGGACTGCGCGCGCTGTTCGTAGCAGGCGAGACCGAGAAGGCGTTGGATAAGCTGTCCGCGTATTCGAAGCGGCGCTTACTTGGAGACCATGTGCCCTACGCGGTTGAAGCGTACCCGGAAGGAAACCAGCGTCATCTGTCCGCCGAAAGCGCGCTGTACGGCCGGATCGTGACGGAAGGCCTGTTCGGCATTTCTCCGACAGGGCTCGCTTCCTTCTCTTGCGCTCCGCGCTTGCCGGAAGGCTGGCCTTCCATGGCGCTGTCGGGAATTCAGGCGTTTGGACGGAGCTTTGATCTGAAGGTGAGTCGTTCCGGCGAGGGGACCGTTCTCCTGACTGTGACGGCGGACGGCCGCGAAAAAACGTATTCCTTACGGGATGGAGAAGCGGCGGAGGTTAGGTTCGAATCATGAATTGTTGAAAAAGGCAGCGCCTTCGGGCTTCCTGTAGAGGGGGCAGGGGCGCTGTTTTTTCTGAAAAGAACTCGAATTTATCTGTATGATAAATCGTACAAAAACCGCGATTTTGTTGGTCGATGCGTACATTCCATGTGATTTTTCGTACAAAATACGGCGATAGAAAGGTCGGATTAATGGATTTGTACGATAAACCGCACAATTTCATTTTGATCACAAAATACCCCTCCAGTCCCCAACTTTCCTTTATGTACCATACGGCGTATGGTAACCTTGATCTAACGCCGAGTTTCGCGGTTTGTCGCGTCCGGTAGGGGAGAAACCAGTTGAAGGAGAGATTGGGCGTTGAAGAAGAGCACTTCTGCCATTCTTGTTTTCATGATTGCGATACAGATGTTTACGATTGCCTACTCGACCGGCGTCGAGCGTTCTTCGGCTGCTGCTGCTGAAGCTCTTTCGGAGGAGGCGCGGGAAAGGCTGGAGGAGCTGGTTGCTCAAAACATCCTTCCGGATTCTTTTCAGCGCAATTTGCGTCAGGCGATTACGGTGGACGAGCTGGCGCGGCTGTATTACCGAGAGGAGCGGGGACTGGATCAAATCGAGATCGACCATCCGGGCTTCGACGAAAATACGCCCGATTACATCAAAGCGGCCTTCTTGTACGGAATGATCGACGATCTGAACGATCTGAAGCTGACGATGACTCGCGCAGAGGCGGCCAAACGGATTTCGAAGAGTCTGACCTACACGGTGGGGACCGACGTTTTCACGCTGGATTTCGCTTCCGTTAAGCCAAGCGATTTCCATGCGGTCGGGAATGTTCTGTCTGCCAGCGTCATCCCGGCTATTCAGGGCAATTTTCAACCGAACAAACCTTTTACCCGGGAACAAGCCGTCATTGGAATGGATGCGCACTCGTCGGGCAATATCCGCGGAATTTTGCCTTTTAGCGGCTTGAACGGCCAAGAGAGCATAACGGTGGGCTCCAATTACGCCTATCTGAGCTTCGAGTCGGCCAAGGACGCCAAAGAATACATCGGATATCAGGTCAAGAATATGACCAAGGGCGTGAAGCTGACGGGCAAGCAGCAGAGGATCGACGTCGGCTTCGCTATTTTGGAGCTATGGACTCCGACGCACGAGGTCAAGTTCACGTTCAAGAACGGCCTGGAGCGTCTTCGTTTTCGCGGAGACTCCGTTCTGTACGGTACTTTCGTCTATACGAACTGGCATGGAGAAGGCTATCTGGCCGAGCCGCGAGAGCTGAAGGCGGGAGAGAAGGCCAATCTGGAGCTGCAGCCGGACTCCGTTCACCGCAAGCTGTATGCCCGTACGGATCAGATTTTGAAGAAAATTCTTAAGCCGAACATGACGGAAGAGCAGAAGGTTAAAGCTATATTCGATTACGTTGTAACCCAAATCAAATACTCCAGCGGAGCGGACTATATCTCGGCGGCCAACGCGCTGAAAGCGATCGAGGAAGGCAGAGGCGTGTGCGCTCACTATACGTCGCTGTTTCACTATTTGGCTACGAGGGCGGGCATTCCGACGATCCCGCTTTCCGGACCCTCTTTTGTCGGGGAGCATGCCTGGAATATGGTGTATTTGAACGGCAAATGGGTCTATGTCGACGCTACGCTGGCGGACGGCAAGAAAACCATCGATTACACTTACTACCTGAAAGACGCCATGTTCATGATGAAGACGCGGACGTGGATGGGCTACGGCTACCCGGACATCAACATTTATCCGGAAGTGGACGGCATGAACTTGAAGACGACCGAGGAGCTGCGCGTGTATTTGTTGCGGAAGATGCGGGAGAGCGGCAATGAGCCGCCGAGGAAAATTACTTTTAAGGTAGCTGGCGCCAAAGTGGATACGGACGTCAAGTTTCTGACCGTGGTCAGTCCTGAATATAAATACAAGCTGAATTACGATTCTAAGAACAAGCTGTACACGATGATCCGAGGCTAACGGGCGTGGTGCAAAAAGAGCAAAAAACATCAAGAACATCAGTTCTTGTACGGCTACAATAAGGAGTGAAGGGAGGTCGCAAGGTGTCGTCGTATGAGGAAGAGATTCAGCGTGTCGTAGATGAGATCGAGGAAAGACTGGGAGAGGAATTGAGGTTTTCCGGCTTGGCGCGGCTGTCGAATTTTTCGGAGTTTCATTTCCACAGGGTTTTTCATACTTTTGTGGGGCTGCCTGTCATGGAGTACGTTCGCGTCCGCAGGCTGGCGCGCGCAGCATGCCGCATCGCCTATTCGCAGGATCGACTTCTGGACATCGCGCTCGATTGCGGCTTCGGGACGCCGGAGACGTTCAGTCGAGCCTTCCGCAAGCTGTACGGCATGACGCCTGGCGACTACCGGAAGAAGGGCCTTCGTCCTCCAGAGTACGCTAAGGTCAATGTGCTGGAACGAAGGATTAATCCGTACTTAGGAGGAATTCGCATGAAGTATCGTATTGAGACCAAGCCGGCCTTCGAGGTGATCGGCTACTCGATTCGTACGAGAAACGAAGACGGGCAGAACAATCGGGACATACCGGCTTTCTGGGGGCAATATATGGCGGAGAAAAAAGGAGAAAGCTTGTACGGGGTGGCCGCATCGAATGTGGAGTACGGTATCTGCGGCGACTTCGACATGGAATCCGGCGAATTCAGCTATATCATCGGCGTCGAGGCCAGAGACGACGCCCAAGCCCCCGAAGGGACGATCAAGCGCAGCTATCCGGAGGAGACCTACGCCGTATTCACGACGCCAAAGGTTGCTCCCGATCAGTTTACGGACTCCATTCAGAATACGTGGTTAGCCATCTTCAGCGAATGGTTCCCCAACTCCGGCTACGAGCACTCCGGCGGCGCAGAGTTCGAGCATTACGACGAGCGATGCTGGCAGGACCGCAACGAACAGCTGGAGATGGATATTTATATCCCGATCAAAAGCAAATCCTGAGACGCTGCGCGGTCGAACGATCATTCGCCGAGAGCTGCGTTTGGCGGAACAAATTTCGATTGAAAATGCGATTGGTCTATGTTAATGTACTAGTTAACAGGTTGGAAAACTAATAATTAAGCTCGACCGGACAGCCGGAGAGACGCTATTCACGTTAAGTGGGCGTCTTCCGGCTGTTTATTTTGTTGGATTTAGAGGGGATTAAGAGATGAAATATCGTAGATTGGGCCGCACTGGCCTGAAGGTATCCGAAGTCGGCTTGGGCACGATGGCGTTCGGACGATGGATTGACGAGCAAGCCTCGGAAGCGGTGCTGAACGCAGCGCTGGAGGCTGGCATTAATGTGGTGGATACGGCGGATATTTACGGTCGGGGAATGGATCTGGGCGATCCGACCCTCATTGGGGAGTCGGAGGAGATTATAGGGAATACGCTGCGGGGCCGCCGGAGCGAGGTGATTCTGGCTACGAAGTTTCATGCCCGAGTAGGGACGGGCGTTAACGATGCCGGGCAGAGCCGCTATCACATTTATCGTGCGTTGGAAAACAGTCTGAAAAGACTGAAGACGGATTACGTCGATCTGTATCAGGTGCACAGCTTCGACGCGGAGACGCCGATCGAGGAGACGCTTCGCGCCCTGGACGATCTGATCCGGCAGGGGAAAATCCGCTATATCGGCTGTTCGAATTATGCAGCATGGCAGCTCGCGAAGGCCCATGGGGTGAGCGCTCTGAACGGCTTGCACCGCTTCGAAAGCGTTCAGCCGGAATATAGCTTGATTGCGCGGGATATTGAGAGGGAGCTGGTGCCATTCGCCGAGTCCGAACAAATCGGCATTCTTGTGTATAGCCCGCTTGGCAGGGGCATTCTGACCGGCAAATACCGCCAAGGCGAAGCGCCGCCGGCCGAATCTCGACTGGCCGCCGGAGAGAAGCGTCTGGAGCTGCTGCTGCAAGGCAACCCGGCATACGCCTTGGTCGATGCGATTAAGCCGTTGGCGGAAGCGAGAGGATGGACGCTGGCGCAATTCGCGTTCGCGTGGGTGCTCAGTCAATCCTATGTGTCCTCGGCCATTCTCGGAGCGTCCAAGCCGGAGCACGTTCGCGACTCGCTGCGCTATGCGGATGAGCGTCTTACTCCGGAAGAGCTGACAGAGATCGATGAGATTTCCAAGAAGCTCGGTCTTTTTTTATAAGCTAATCCCTAGTTAACCGATTGAATATATAAATTTGGGAGGCGTACAGATGAGCGCACAGAAACGTCAGCTTCACTTAGGCTTGTTTTTATTTTCGACCGGCTATCATCCCGCGGGATGGAGGCTCCCGGAGGCTGTAACGGACGGCGCGTTCGATCCGAAGTTTCTTCACAGGGTCGCGCGCAGACTGGAGGAAGCCAAATTCGATTTCTTCTTCCTCGGAGATGCCTTGGCATCCAGCGCGGACATGCAATATCAATTTCCATCGCAAATGGTGCGGCTGGAGCCGTTCACGATGATCGCCAATATTGCCGCCGTTACGGAGAAGATCGGCTTGATCGTGACTGCGAACACGACGTATGCCGAGCCCTATCATATCGCCCGATTGACGGCGTCGCTGGACTATTTGAGCAGCGGACGCGTCGCCTGGAACGTCGTTACGGGAGCCGATACGAGGGCCGCTCTTAATTTCAGCCGCGAGAAGCACTGGGATAACACCAAGCGCTACAATTACGCCGACGAATTTGTACAGGTCGTCAAGGATCTGTGGGACTCATGGGAGGATGACGCCTTTGTCCGCGACAAGGCTGGGGGCGTGTTCGTCGACGAGAGCAAGGTGCACAAGATCAACCATGCGGGAGAGCACTTCTCCGTCGCCGGACCGTTAAACGTTGCGAGGCCTCCGCAAGGACAGATTCCCTTGCTCTCGGCAGGCACTTCCGAGCGCAGTCAGGAGCTGGGGGCGCAATTCTCCAACGCCATCTTCACCGGGCAGATTCATATCGCCGGAGCGAAGCAGTTCTATTCCGGCATCAAGAGCAAAATGGCCAAGTACGGGCGCGATCCGGGCGAGCTGTCCATTCTGCCGGGGCTCGTGCCTTTAGTCGGCAGAACGGAGGAGGAAGCCAGAGCGAAGTACCGCGAGCTGAACGAACTGCTCGTGACGGACTTTAATCTGGCTCCATTATCAGCACGCATTGGCATCGATCTGTCGGGTTACTCGCTTGACGGACCTCTGCCGGACCTGGAGTTGTCCACTCTGCCGGGAGGCGCGGCCAAGGACTTGGTGACGCTGGCCCAACGGGCGTCCGGCCGCGAGGATATTACGGTGCGCGAGCTGTTCCACTACTTCTCGGCCACCTGCCGCGGGCATTTACTCATCGTCGGCAACCCCGAGCAGATAGCCGACCAGATCGAGGAATGGTTCGTTCAGGAGGCAGCGGACGGGTTCAATATTTGCCCGCCTTATATGCCGGGAGGCTTGGATCTGTTCATCGATCTGGTCGTTCCGGAGCTGCAGCGGCGCGGCTTGTTCCGCACCGAGTATGAAGGCAGTACGTTCCGCGAGCATTTCGGCTTGTCCCGTCCGGACAATCGGTTCGCGAAGCGGGCCGTCCTGCAGACGGCTGCCGAGTAACGTAACTATTGGCCGGGAGCGCCGCAAGACGAGAAATGAGGGAATTCAATGGGAATCGGAAAACCGGCCAAGAGCAGTTGGCGCATTGTTGCCGGACAGATTGCGCTGCTCCTGATCGTACTCGGCTTAATCGAATATATCGTCCGGGCGGAGATCGTCGGAAGCTTATACCTGTCCAAGCCGACGCTGGTCGTCGAAGAGATCGTAAAGCTGTTCACGCAAGGGGAAATCTTTCATCATTTGTTCGTTACGCTTAAGGAATTTGCCGCAGGCTACGTGCTCTCGGCAGTGGCGGGCATCGGCACGGGTATGCTTCTTGTACTTATTCCGAAAGCAGAAACGTTCTTTCGTCCGTTTCTGTCGGCTCTGCTCGCCGTGCCCAAAGTGACGATCATTCCCCTGCTGATGCTCTGGCTGGGTATCGGTTTGTCGCACAAGGTCGCTATCGTATTCCTGTTCTGCTTCTTTACGATCGCGTTCAATACGATTACGGGGATCAAACAGACGGCGGACAATCACCTGAAGGTCGCGAGAGTGTTCGAGGCATCCAAGCTCCAGACGATCGTGAAGGTGATTCTCCCTTCCGCGGCGCCTACGATTTTCGTAGCCTTGCGAGTGTCGGCGGCAACCGGGCTTGTCGGAGCGCTGTTCGGGGAAATGGTCGCTTCCAAAGACGGGCTGGGCAATCTGCTGATTCAAGCCACCTCTCTGTATGATACGGCCAAAGCCTTTGCCATCATTACCGTCGTGACAGTCGTGTCCGTCCTAATCATCGCTGTCATCGACCTTCTGGAGAAGAGAGTCGTGCTAAAGTGGAAATCCGCTTGATTTTATTTTCAACTAGGGAGAGAAAACCATGAGAAAAAGAAATGGATTGGGAGTTCTTGCTGCTGTGATCGTTCTATCTATAGGTCTGGCCGGATGCGGGGGCTCGAATAAAGGGGACCAAGCTTCGAAGCCCGCGCAAGCTTCGGCGACGAATGTGTCGGCTTCGGGCTCGGGCAGCCCGGAGCTGCAGAAAATCCGTTACGCGCCATTTAACGGAGTCAGCGGCTTGGCCGTTCGTTTCGGCGCTGAGAAAGGCTTTTTTAAGGAAGAAGGGCTGGACGTGGAGTTCATCTCCGCCCAGAACGCGATCGAAGCCGTTACGAGCAACTCTGTCGATATTGCCGATAATGCCACCACTTCGGCGATTGTAGCCGCAGGCAAAGGCGCACCGATCAAAATCGTCTCTTCTATGTTCCGTACAAAGGGGCCGTTCTATTTGGTTGCCGCACCCGGAATTGAGAGCGTGGAAGAGTTGAAGGGGAAGAAGGTCGGAGCCGCCGCCTTCGGCAGCGGGCTGGATGCGTATACGCAGGTTATTCTGAAGCAGCACGGCTTGAGCAAAGACGACGTTACCTATCTAGCTAACGGAGCGAACGACGCGGCATACGCCAGTCTGACCTCCGGTCAAGTCGACGCCACGATCATTCACGAGCCATTCGCTTCCTTGGCGGAGCAGTCGGGCAAAGGCAAGATTCTGGCGCGGGGCTGGGACTACCTGCCGAACTTCCATACCGGCGTGCTGATCTCCAGCAACAGCTTTATTTCCGATCATCCGGATTTGGTTGAGAAGCTGCTGCGAGCCTACTTCAAGTCGCAGGAATACGCGAAGAATAACCTGGACGAGTACAAAGCCTTTTTCCTGGAAAATATCAAAATCGATGCGAAGGCCGTCGACAGCGCATTCGAACGCGAACAGGTGCTGTGGGAGAACAACCCCGACGTCAATCTGAAGGATCTAGAGGAGACGCAGCAGATTCAGGTCGAGCTGGGCTTCCAGAGCGAAGTGTACGACGTCGAGAAAATTCTCGACCTGCGCTATATTCCGAAATCGTAACAGAAACGCGGGGGTGTTCATATGGCTGGATTCACAATTCGCGGAGTGTCCAAAGTATACGGCGGAACGCCTCCTACCGAGACGTTGACGAATATCGATCTGACAATAGAAGACGGCGAATTTCTCAGCATTCTTGGGCCAAGCGGCTGCGGCAAAAGCACCTTGCTGGAGATTTTGGCCGGTCTGCAGCTGCCGTCGTCGGGCGAGGTTTTTATTGGCGGCAAGAAGCTGCAAGGTCCGGGCATCGAACGCGGGGTTGTGTTCCAGGACCCTTCGCTGTATCCGTGGCGCACCGTATCCAAGAATGTCGAGCTGGGGCTTGAGCTGCGCGGAACGACCAAGGCAGGGCGCAGGGCAGCTGCGCAAAAATATTTGGACCTCGTCGGGCTGACCGGCTTCGAGAACAAGTATCCCCATCACTTGTCCGGGGGCATGAAGCAGCGGGCCGGGCTTGCTCGGGCGCTGGCGAACAGCCCCGAGGTGCTGCTGATGGACGAGCCGTTCGGCGCGGTCGACCATCTGACGCGATTGCAGCTGCAAGACGATCTGCTCGACATCTGGGAGGCCGAGAAGAAGACGGTTGTCTTCGTCACGCACGATGTATCCGAGGCGGTGTTCCTGGGGGATCGCGTTGTGCTGCTCTCCCCGCGCCCCGGGCGGATCAGCCGGATTTTCCAGGTTCCGCAGAAGCGCCCTCGCAAGCGGGACGACATTGAGTTGTTGAAAATTCAGAGTGATATTTATGCTGTCATTCATGAGGTCAAAACTCAGGAGAGTTTGGAATTTACAATTTAAGTTTAAAGTTCGTAATCTAAATACTGAAATTCTCGATCTGAAGTCGTCGGAAGTTCGCGATCAGAAGTCGGAAGTTCACAATCTAAAGTCTGAAAATCACGATCTGACTGAAGGGGCTGTTGAAACAATGGCAAATTCGAACGTGGTTAATGTTGCGTGGGTGCAAGCCCGTCTGGCGGAGAATCGGCCGCTTGTGTTCGCCGACGTGCGTTTTCATCCGAAGGAGGCGGAGTATGGGACTAAGGCATACCGGCAAGGGCATCTGCCGGAGGCGGTGTTCATTGACTTCAAAGCCGAGCTAACGGACCCGGCGCAGCAGCATGGCGGCCGCAGTCCGCTGCCTTCTCCGGAGCGACTGGCTCGCACATTTGGGGCGCTCGGCATCGACCGCTCAACGACTGTAGTCGTTTATGAGGACGTGAATGGACCGGCCGCCTCTCGCTTGTGGTGGATCCTGAAATATTTGGGCGCGGACAACGTCTATGTGTTGGACGGAGGCTATCAAGCATGGGCGGCGGCAGGTCTGCCGATATCGGTCGAAACGCCGACTCCCCAGCCTCGCGAGTTCGTACCGGAAGTGCGGTCGGATTGGCTTGTCGGCGTAGAGGAAGTGCGAGCGGCTTCAAGTGCGGGAAGAGGCAGCGGAGCAGCACTCGTCGACTCTCGTGATGCTGCCCAGTATTTGGGGCGTGAGGCTCCGTTCGATCCGATTGCGGGTCATATTCCGGGAGCGCGTCACTACTTCTGGAAGGGCGCGCTTAACGAGGACGGCACGTGGAAATCGACTGATGAGCTGCGCGAGCGCTTCGCCGATCTGCCTAAGGATGAGGAGATCATCGTCTACTGCGGATCGGGCATCTCGGCCACTCCGAATGTGCTGGCTTTTCGGGAGGTTGGTTACGAGAACGTTAAGCTGTATGCGGGAAGCTGGAGCGATTGGATTAGTTATGCAGGAAACCCGGTGGCGGTGGGGGGGAGTAATAGCTAAGGAACCGCGTCGGACGGGCACCTTAGGGCTTAATATACAGCAACGAGGGGGCCTATAGACGATACCGTGAATGGCTCCGAGTCAATACGAAGTCAACGCGCGGTTGCTGAAAATACTTTCATTGCGGGTGCAACTGAGCGCCCGCCCGTATACCGAAATTCTCGGATTGAAGCGATTGGATTGTCTACCCTAACAATCCAATCGCGGTCGGTGACGAAGAATTACGGAAAGACGTATAACAGTACCTAATTATCGAATACATTGCCGGGGGTGCTAAAGGCCACCACGGCGATGTATTTTTTATTCCCACGAAATCAACACATTTTTTTTGAAAGTACTTACAAAGGGAAGGGGAGCGGGGTGAGCGCGTCACAGTCATTATCATGCGCTTTAAAGATACCAATACGGTCGATGCAGCCACTATATCGATGACTACCTCGTCCCAATTGGTATTAAATCAACTGGTAGAAGATTAGAACCATAAAATCAACCGATATTCAACAAATCTATGCCTAGACTTTGTGCTGATTATTACTACCCGATTCTACCCAGTGATCGTTCTAATGATTCAAGAGATCTTTGGAAATTGTCTTTTTTAGTTAACCGCAACTCTCGATATATACTTGTTGTCATTTGACCTTTAAACTTTAAAATTAATAGCTAAGTTTGAACCAAGTCCTGAAGCGTTTGATTCCCACGTGGTTTGCCAGCGTTGAAACTAGCGGTAGTGGCTTTTGTGGTCATTCAGCGTCCGGGGCTTCAAGCCTTCAGTTTTCTTGGCACGGAGAAACAAGGTGAAGTAATAATCGAGTGGATGATGCAAGGTGATCGCAGCGGAAGTCACATCGCGTGTTGCTATTGCCAGGGGCATATGAGTCGCTCCTCTCAAAATGGGTGCAAAAAAAGCCACCAAAGGTATGGCGGCAGTGATCGGTATGCTATCAAAAGTAATATTATTTTAAAATTATCCAAGCAGACAAGGTATCTAATGTGAGTCTGTAGAAGCATATCTACCAATGGGTTGATTGACTAAATAAAATCATTAGGAGGAAAACATGCTGCGTCCACTACATGGAGCTTTTCCCACCGACAAAAGAATTGCTGGCATACATAGCATACCAATTACCAACGACGGATCAATTGTTATGGTTTGGGACAAGAATGAAAAGGCTCTAACTACCGTCGGGGGAAGAATTGAAAATGATGAGGATATCAATACTGCTTTAGATCGTGAGACAATAGAAGAAGCTGGTATTATTCTTGAGTCTCAAAGGATACCTATCGCTACTTGGTACTGGGAAAATACGGATACATACACCGTCTTTGTTGTGGCACGAGTAAAGAAATATACAACGTTACCGGAAGGTTTTGAGACAACAGGTAGGGTAACCATGAACTTTGAAACAGCTCGCCAGATCATAACAAAAATTGAAGGAGACGGATTTCGTATCGGACTCTTGGCACTGGCTGAACCAATATATCATCAATTACACAAGTAAGTTGAGTTGAGAGCGATTGTAAACAAATCACCAGGTTGCAAACAACAACGTTGCAGTCTGTTTTGTTCCGTTTACATCCCCAGCTCAGCGAAGCGTCACCCTCTAAAAAGGGGGATCCCATTCCCTTTCATTATTTCTTAGAAGTGGCCCTTTGCTTGATATCTCTTGTGCGAGAGGCTAGCTCATATATAAAGAATATCTAGGTCATTATAATAATGGTTTTCCATTTTGAAAGGTAGGCATGTAGATGAGATATGCAAAATGGAGTGTTATGCTTATTTGTTTCATTTTGGTATTCGTTTATTCAGTCCCCGCTTCTGCACAGGGATCGGCATTAATATCGGAAAAGGTCTATGACTTCAAAGAGTCGAAAGTTCGAGTACTATCCTATGAAAAAGACGGAACCATCCTATACCGAGCCTATAATAAGAAAAGGATTTACTATGGCGCTCTTCAAAATGGGAAAAAACTGTGGGAGTTTCATGACCAATCTGGAGGCGATCTTACTCTATCCGATTATGCCAATGGTCATACGTTTTTTTATAGCACTCGTGAACAGACGTCAATTACGGTCGTCTCTTTGGATGGTAAGAGGAAGGAAACGAAATTAAATAGCCGTTATAGCTTCGATAATTATACTGGGGCATTCGGGTATACAGATCAGAAAGGCAACTACTACTTGTATTTAACCAATCGAGATGAAGGTCCGTCTACAATGTTTGCTTTCAATACTGATGCACAACTTTTATGGACGCGTGATCTGACTACAGTTGTTTCCTCAACTTCGGTGGAAGACGACATTGTTATGCTGGATAAAAAATATGGCCTCTTCAAACTGAACCGGACTAGCGGAAAAGTGAGTTGGAAAAAAGTAATTCCTGTTTCGGATGAGAATAGCTTTATCTATGGGGAACGAGATGTACTGTATCTTATTCTACCCAGTACCTCAAGTAATCAACTAGTATCTTATAATTCGCTTGGAGAACGATTGTGGATGCTTGACTTGCCGTCACTTCCTTTAGATTATTACGGTTATAATCTAAAAGTGATTGAACAGTTGATTTATTTCTATGACACCGAGGGATATTTGAATGCAATAGAAAAACATACCGGAAAACTATTATGGAGAACTGAGTTCCCCACCCCTCTTTCCGGTGATGATTCTGACAGTAACCCTTACGTAGGAATCCACGAATTGAGTACATCGTTGGTTGGTATTACTTATGTTACCTATGGGCAGGATGGAACTGCGGTGAATCATTTTACAATCTTTAATAAGCTGGGACAAATAATAGATGACCTAGAGATAAATACGGGCATCAAATACGGTGAAACGATTTTTTCAGTAAAATATAACATCATTTGGGATACCGATAACCGAAAACTTACATACTATAATAATATTCTTGGACACTCCATCATAGAATACGAAGTTAACAACATAGAGGATATTACTTTTATCGACGATTTTACTTTTGTAGCTAAAGAAGGATCACGATTGGTGAAGTATTCCTTGCCACTCACAGATCAAGCACTTATTAATAAGAGCTCCTCTGAAGCTGTTGAAAGTTTGTAATTGACGGTAACTAATCATGAGTACGAGTAGCTATCTGGCAGCTGGAGTGATTGGATTAGCTATGAAGGGAATGCGGTGGCTACGGGGGAAGAGGAGAGAGCGTAAGCAGTTATACAGGTTGTGACAAGGAGTACGTCGTCGCTCATGTGACGATTTACTCCTTTGCTTTGTGTCCATGAGTATCGAGGGTAATTTGCACCGTACGTGCGATTCCACTTGATTCACAACCTCAAGCTCGAGAAACAGTGGGATCATCCCTTAAGTGGCCCTTAAATCGGGAGAGTCGACAAGGGTCTAATTCACTTCTTGCTTCCCGATCGATTATTTCACTTGCAGCCAGACGTGCAATCAACGGCGCCAACGTAATCGCAGAATGCATCACAGCCAAATAAAGTCCCTTTATGTGATTATGGAAGCCCACGATCGGATAGCCGTCTTCAGGCATTGGTCTCATCCCGACCTTGATGCTTTCCAGCTTTAATTGCTTCCCGCCCTTCAGACTGCGACGCAACGTCTCGAACGCTCTCTTGCCGACCGCCTCTGGCCCGTTTTCCTCCGACTCGTCGATATAATCTTCCGCAGCCAGCAGCGTATGATCCGTCAGTTGACGCGCTTCAAATTGCGCATTTGAGATTAATGTGCGTATCAGTTTATTCGCAGTTTTCATCCGAATCAGAATGGAAGGCGATGACGTTAGCGGCACGTGACAACCCAACGGGTTGCAAAGTTCGGGTACGCCTGTGCCTGCGGCCAATACTACGACACCCGACTCCAGAAAACCCTTGGACGTGTGGACGCCGACCAGGCGGGAATCTTCATGTTTCAGCTGAGTAACGTTGGTACCGAAATGAACCGTTGCTCCGTACTCCCGCGCTTTGCTCAACAACAGCTCCGTTACTCCTATAGGGTCCACCGCACCTTCTTCGCTGACAAACATCGCTTCATCCGGATATTCCTTCAGATTCGGTTCCAATGCCTCGAGCTGCTCCCGGTTTAATTTTTGAAAGTGGCGTTTCTCCCTTAGGGGCGAAGTGCCCCAAGTCAGCGCTCCATGCCAATGAATTTTCAGTTCGGACAGTTCTTGCTGAAGCGCATGATATTCTTCCAACGCCGCATCGTATAAATGCCAGTATTCGGGAGCTACCCTATGAGTCGTATTTATCCAGGCAAAAGATTTTTCAGTGACTTCACGCGCAGCGGCGGGGTGTCGTTCAATTACGGTTACATCTTCATTTCGTTTGGCCAGATGATAGGCCACGGACGCCCCGACAATACCTGCGCCAATAATCACGATTTTTTTGTTTATTCAATAATGCCTCCCCCTTTGTCACCCTATTGTAGCATAGGCGTCATAATAATCCCGACGTAATAACATATGAGGGCAGCTGGAGCGATTGGATTTCGTATAGCGATAACCCCATCGCTTCAGGCAATGAGGAAAACAGGAAAGATGGATAGCGGTATGCAAGTTCTGAATACATCGCCATATGGATTGCTCTTCCCGGCGATGTATTTTTCAATACTCGGAGTCAACGCGTGGATCAGGAAAATACATGCTCGGCGTGTTGGCTAGAGCGTATGCTCTTTTGATTTATAGAGATTAGCACTAGGCAGGAACCCCTTGCCTACCCTTGGTCAATGCTTCAACAACACTGAAGCGTAGACGATACAATCAACAAGAAGTCAACTTATGATAAGCAGTTGGTTCTTTAGTAATTGTGTTGCTTTTACCGCATATGCTAAAATAGCAATAGAAAGACCGAGTGCGCTAACACTCGGCCATACAATTGGCTTGGATGGGATGTCCCTTCTAAGTTACAGGAACTCGAAAACCCACCTTTGGCCTACGAACCTTGGGGTGGGTTTTTACTTTCTCTTGTAGTTATTTGCGATGTATGTTAAAAGAGCAATGACAAATGTTGAGAATCCGATCATGATGAGGATTGCGTCTTTTACTTCCATAGCTTCACCTCCTTTCGAAGGGAAACTATGCCCACCCAAGGTATTCAATTGTACAATCTAATATTATATTTTTTCATTCGTGCGATCAAGTGTTCGCAAAACAGTGTATGAGGTGATTCGATTGATCTGTCGAAGCCTAAAAGAGATTACTGAAATGGTCAATGGTGATAGTGTTGTTGACTCAGCAAACGACATTCTTATTCAGGGAGTCTCCATTGATTCAAGGACGATTAATCCTGGAAATTTATTTATTCCTCTCATTAGACATAAGAACGGCCACGACTATATACAGGAAGCGCAAGCTAAGGGAGCTGTAGCTTCATTTTGGCAAAAAGATCAACCGAACCCACCGTCTAATGTATCTCTAATACTCGTTGACGATTGTCTTCAAGCTCTTCAAAAATTAGCAAGGGTTTATCGACAACAGTTATCGATCAAAGTTATCGGCGTTACCGGAAGTAACGGTAAGACGACAACTAAGGATATGATTAACTCGATTCTAGAGACAACCTTCAATGTTCATAAAACGAAAGGAAATCTTAATAGTCAAATTGGTGTTCCGCTGACGCTGCTGGATGTTTCTCCAAGTACAGAAGTAGCTGTCATTGAAATGGGAATGAGTGAGCGCGGACAGATTGGACGTCTATCTGAAATTTCCCAGCCGGATTTCGTTATGATTACCATGATCGGATTGTCGCACTTGTCAACTTTAGGTTCACGGGAGGCAATCGCGTCGGCGAAGTTGGAGATCACAGAAGGTCTTGTAAAAGACGGCGAGCTCTATTTTAACGGGGACGAACCGTTACTTATAAATAAAGTAGATTCGTTTGAGAAACCGATTCCTTATGTAAGATTCGGACTTTCGAGTACAAACGACTACTATGCGGAAGACATCCAAGTTGAAAGTGATGGGGTCACCTTCAAGTGCAGGTCCAATCAATATCACATACCGATTATCGGCAAGCATAACGTTATTAATGCATTGGCTGCTATTGCAATTACTGAAAAAATGGGTCTTCAACCTGCGGCGATTAAAGCAGGACTGAATAATGTAATCATTACCGGGATGAGGATGGAAAAGATAGTATCGCCTACGGGAATTACGATTATTAACGATGCCTGGAATGCTAGTCCAGTATCCATGAAAGCTGCAATTGTTACACTCATCGAGATGAAAGGATTTTCGAATAAAATAGTCGTATTAGGTGATATGCTTGAACTGGGCTATCATGAACTAGAGTACCATAGAGAAATAGGACGGTATTTGAAATCAGACAATATCGATTACGTATTCACGCTTGGCATTCTTGCCAATGAAATCGCCCAAGAAGCCGAGAAGCATTTTCCTAGCGGGAAAGTAAAATCTTATCAAAACAAAAAAGAATTAATTCAGGCAATACAGGATGTTGTTAATCCAACGGATATAATTTTGGTCAAAGGTTCAAGAGGAATGAACTTAGAGAAAGTCGTTGAAGGGCTGATAAACCGATAGCTGGAGCGATTGGATTAGTTACAATAAACAAGCCGCCATGTAGCCCGAGGGCCTTGGCGGCTTGTTCTGTATGCTCTTCGATACGACGCACTCAGTTTAAAGCTTATTGGCATACTTGAAAATCATCGCTCGTCTAACGCCCCTGATTCTCGTAGTACGTCTGGTCGGCATAAGCCCGATCCGTTCCGCGAAGATATGCGCGAATAACGGCAGGGTTGCGAGCAAGCCCCCAGTCGCCGTGCTTGTCGAACTTGCGGCAGGACGTAATCATCTGCGCTTTGCGGATGGTGCCGTAACGCTTGCCTTGGCGCTTGCCCCACTGCTTCAGCCGGTAGGCGAACTCCGCATCCTCCGCCATCAGCCGTTTCTCGTCGAAGCCCCCGATCGCGTCGAAGTCGCTCTTGCGGCACCAGAAGATGCCGACAGACACGGCTCCATATTTGAACAGCAGAGGGATGATGAGCATCATGACAGAGACGATAATCCCCAGCGACATGCGCTCGAATTTGCCGGCGACGCCACCGCCGATATAGGTTCCGGAAGCGAGACTCTTGTCGATCTCCGTCAGCATGGCATCCGTCATCCGGCTGTCCGCGTCGATGGTGACCAGATATTCTCCTCTGGCGATGCGGGCGCCGGCATTGCGTATTTGCGACAGATTCTTGGCGTCATTCTTCAGCGTCACGCAGCCGTATTCGTCCGCGATAGCCTCAGTGGCGTCTGTGCAGCGATTGAGGATGACGATGACTTCGACCTGTTGCGGGTAGGCGGCGGCAGCGGCGGCGATTGAATCCAGACAGGCACGAAGGTACTGCTCCTCGTTGTGAGCGGGAATGAGGACGGAAAATTTGATCGGACCCTTAGCATCGGCGGCGGCAAAAAGCTCAAGAGACGGAGATGCGAGTGAGGCTTGCGTTGGCGACAAGGTCATTCGGTTACACTCCTTTGGATTAAGGGGATGACGTACGGCTAATGCCTTCCAACAGCAGGGAGGTAGCTTTGCGGAACAGATTTTTCATGCCTTCCCGATCCAGGAACGAGCGGCTGTCGCTTAGACCCGAATAATAGCTGAGGATCATAAACGCCAGCTCCTTAGGGTTCTCGTTCTTGAACTCTCCCGAGGCGATCCCTTCGGCGACCAGTTTCTCGAAATCGTCGACAACGCCCATGACGATCGCGAAGAACTTCATCCCGATCTCAGACTGAGGCCCGACCTTGGCGATGAACTCCTCACCGGCTTTATTGAGCGGCTTGTTGTGATGGTCCACGAAGTAGTCGGCATAAGCGAACAACTTTTCTCTAACGCTAGGGATCGGGGTAGACAGTTCGTTCCAGACATTCCAGGACTCCTTGAAGGCAAACTCGGCCAATTCGAGGAAGAGCTGCTCCTTGCTGCGGAAATGATAGTACAGGCTTCCCTTGCTACAGCCTGAATGCGCACAGATGTCGTCGATGGAGGTAGCCGCGTAACCCTTCTGGGCAAATAGCGCCATGGCGCTGTCGATCAGCTTCTTGCGGGTCTGTATCGCGTCGTAAAGTCTCTTGTTCATGCGCTTCGGCCCTTTGAATAAATTAAACCGAATAGTCGGTTTAATTTGATGATATCCGAAATGGATAACTGTGGCAATGGGGAAGATATGGATAAAAATGTAAAATTGATGAACGTTGCACTTCCGTAGTACTCAATGTAACCCTCATACTCGCAAGCACAAAACGATTTCTTCCATGGAAGTCATTGGGGTATGATGATGAATAGTGAGCCGGTGGAAATGAAGGAGAATGTAGATGAAAACCTATATTGTGTTTGGTGCTAGTAAGGGATTAGGCGATGCATTTGTAAGGGGGGTACCTCAGCAAGGCGATAAAGTTTGGGTAGTTGCACGTAGTAGACCAAAAAGTTTAGATTTAGAGGACGGCATTCACCGGGAGTGGATACCGGCGGATTTGTCGGATCTCCATTCTGCCACACTTGTAAAGGATAAGCTGCAGAACGAATCATTGGATGTTCTCATATACAATGTGGGGGTTTGGGAAAAAGAAGGGTTTGAGGAGCACTATACCTTTGATAACGATGAACCTGCCGACATCAGTAAGCTTATCCAAGTAAATATTACCTCTGCAATTGTATGTATTCAAGCATTGCTGCCTCATCTTCGCAAAGCTGATGCGGGGAAAATAATTCTTATCGGTTCGACCGCCGGGCTGAATAATGCGAACAGCAGCCAAGTTTCTTTTGTTGCCTCAAAGTTCGCTATTCGAGGCATTTCAGAAGCTCTTAGAGAGCACACAAGAGAAGACGGTATTGCTGTGACATGTATCAATCCTGGAGAACTAGCTGCTGAGATTCCATATGAAGAAGGGGCTGACCGTGCCCTTTCCGTCTATAATGGAACACGAATTCCGCTTCAGGATATCGTTTCCTTAGTAAAATGTATTGTTAGCTTGTCTAGAGCAGCCTGTGTAAAAGAAATCAATATTCCGGCGTTATTGGATGCAAATACCTAACTTAGAAAAAGGCCTCTTCCATGTTAGTGGAAGGGGCTTTTTCTCTCAATAAAAGATGAACCAAGCCCTAATAATCTGAGATAGATGAAAGTAGGTACCCTCTTTGGCTAAACGCTCTGCTTGACGAATTCATTCTACCGGAGTAGAATGAACAGCAACACATTCTACTGCAGTAGAACGAATAAGAGGTGCTTTCATATGAGCATAAAGCTGTTTGACAGTGAGCTTAACATCATGGAGATTTTATGGCAGGAAGGTAATACAACTGCCAAGAGGATTGCAGAAATAACAAAGGAAAAAGTGGGATGGAGCAAGACTACAACTTATACCATTATTAAGAAGTGCCTCGATAAAGGAGCGATTGAGCGCAAAGAGCCAAATTTCGTTTGTTGTGCGCTTGTGACGCGAGAGCAGGTACAAGAGCATGAAACAACGGAACTAATCAATAAAATGTATAATGGCGCTCCTGATAGGCTGATCGCTTCGCTTCTGGGGCAGAAACGGTTGACGTCGGAGGAGATTAGTCGCTTAAAGCAACTTATTGAGAGATTGGAGTGAGGTGGGGCATGTCGTTGATTGAAATGAGTTTATCGGCTTCCCTCTTCATTCTTGTAGTTGTTTGTTTTCGTCCCTTGCTGCTGCATAGAGTTCCGAAGATGACCTTTATCCTTCTTTGGGGCGTTGCGTTATTACGGTTACTGGTTCCCGTTTCTTTTCATTCGCCATTTAGTATTTTTACGGCGGTTAACGACTTAGGCACGATGTTCACCTTACAGGGGAACACTCCCTCAACGCCAAGTTCGCCTGTTACCAATGGTGAATCGGTTACCCTACCGTTCATTACTGAGCGTATGGTCACGCCAAACGGACCACTGGAGCCGAGTGCAACCCTATCGCCCTTTATGCTTGTTTGGCTTGTTGGTTTTACTCTATGTGCTTTATCTATTATCATCCCGCATTTAAGGTGCCGAAAGCATTATCGCAGCTCGCTGCCGATTAAAAGCGATTTTGTCCAGAAATGGCAGCAGTCTAATCCCTTATGGCGAAAGGTGCAAGTTCGGCAATCAGATCTCATTCTGGCTCCGCTCACCTATGGTGTTTTTCGGCCCGTCATACTCTTGCCTAAACATATCGACTATACCGATACCGAACAACTCAGGTTTATCCTTGCCCACGAGTATACTCACATCCATCGATTTGACACGCTCAAAAAGTGGCTGCTTGCCGCCAGCTTGTGTATCCATTGGTTCAACCCTTTCGTGTGGGTCATGTACATCCTTGCTAATCGTGACATCGAGCTATCCTGCGATGAAAAGGTCATAAGGACATTTGGGGAAAGCACGAAGCCTGCTTATGCCAGGACACTTGTTCATATGGAAGTAAAGAAAAGCGGGCTGTCGTCAATGGTTAGTTATTTTTCTAAAAGCCCCATTGAAGAAAGGATTATATCGATTATGAAAATTAAAAAAGTCTCTATAGCGACGATGCTGCTCGCTATTGCGATTGTGACCGGAACCGTTACAGTATTTGCAACTTCCGCTCTGGATAAGAAGGAAGTGGCTTCTGATGACAAGCCAGTAGCTGAAGAGGCTCCTGCTTTGTATCAAGGTGAATCCTCAACGGCATTAATGCCGATTGATTTAACCTTTAACCGTTCGGATGTACCGCAGCTGATGGATCAGCTTCATGCTTCAAAGTATAGGTCAGTTTACGTGGACAATGAGATGGTTCTGCGCATTACGAATGACAACTCCATACAGATTCGCAAGAACAATGGAGCCGGTTGGAAAAAATATGATACGGATCGTGTCGACGCTAAAGATTTCGCCAACTGGCTTTTTAAAAATGACCCGATTCCGGGGTACTCCATGAAAGAACTCCAGAGTCGCTTGGCAAACGGAGCAGAAGTCAAACATATCGCATTTGAGAACGGAAAAGAAATGTATATTGTCATAGACAGTAGCGGTGTACAGATTGAGCTTGTTCAGCCCCAAAAAATAGCCTCTGTCCTGATTGATGGACAAAGAATGATGATTACTTCCGAGAGGCATCCTTATGTTATATCAGAACAGATGCTGAAGTCATTTTATGATTTATTAACTTCCAGTGATATCCTGACAAAAAACCAAGCAGAACAAGATTATTCGAAAAGGATACAGTTTCTTAAAGAAGATGATACGATCTTTACGGTAACGAACTAAAAAATGAATCTGGCGGAGTAGCGACGGGAGAAGAGTAAGGGTTAAGAGGCCGCGTTTGACGCGGGTTAGAGGGCTGTGACAGGTTGCCAGGAGGCGGGCTGTTGCAGCCCTCATTTGGCATTATCCTTTTATCGGGATAGCGGACGGTCTAGGTTTTTTCTATTCGGGCATATTGAGGGAACTGAAGCGGGATATTCCGGCGTTACCCAAATGTGAGTGCGGCGTCAGTGAGAGGTGGTTTCATTCATCCTCAATTTGAGTTACGATTACGAGTGGTAACATCAGTACAATCAGTACATGTATGGACTTGCCTGTTCTGGCCAATGGAGGTGCAACATGGAAGAGGACTTTGCATGTCTTTACATTATTCGAGGAGAGCCTTACCGTTCCGGTACCTGCGTGAATTTAAGGGCGGATGAAACGCTGGTCGGCAGGGTATCTCATCTGGTCGTTCCAGAACTCGCGTTTACGAACGCGTTCGTTTCCCGGAAGCATTTCATTATCCGCAAGGAAAATGACAAGGCGGTCCTATACGATTTGGGGAGCCGCCACGGCACGGAGATTAACGGCTCGCGGCTAACGCCGCATACCCCATATTCTCTCAATAACTTCGATATTATTAAGCTCGCCAAGGGAATGATCGTCCTGCACTTTTCTTTTTTGTTTGCGGAGCAAACCCTTGAGTTCGAACCTCTGAGCATGACCAAGCAGATGGAGATTCCCGATTTGCAGCCAAAGATCCATTGGGAGAAGCGGGAATGCTTGATAGGAAACAAGAGAATTCCGATGTCGGATAAAGAGTATTTGTTCATTCGAGTGCTCCATGAGAAAATAAACCAACTCGTTACGCTCGAGGAAATCCGATCGAAGGTGTGGCCGGAAAGATCGTTGGGGGCCAACGGGTTTTCCGACGTATCGCACGACGAATTGAACGCCTTGGTATACCGAATTCGCAAAAAATACGGCAAAGACACCTTCCTCATTAGTGCGGTACGCGGCAACGGCTACGTGCTCGAATCTGAATTGATATCGTCCTAACGAAAGTGGGTATCTCCATGAAATATATACAGGTAGAAAATTCAGGGCTGTTGCACGGCACTGTACATATCCCAGGAGCCAAGAACAGTTCACTCGCGCTTCTTGCCGCCGCTTGTCTGGCAGACGATGTTGTGACGCTAAAGGGAATCCCGCATATCGAGGATGTCAGTATTATCGCGGGAATTAGTCGGGATATTGGTATGGCGTTTAAGCAGGAAGGCGGAACAGTCGTCATTGACCCGCGAACCGTTCACAGCGCTGTAATAGATCCGGGCAAATCTTCGAAATACAGAGCCTCTTACTATTATGCAGGCGCTCTGTTGTCCAAATTCGGCAAAGTCACGATTGGATTCCCAGGGGGAGACGATTTCGTTTCGAGACCGATCGATCAGCATATCAAAGTGTTCAAGGCGCTTGGGGCAAAGGTCTATACCTTCGAGGATTACTACATCATCGAAGCCGCGGAGCTGAGGGGGGCAGACATTTATTTCGATATGCTTACCTCCGGTGCGACGATTAATGCGATGTTGGCTGCTGTTCGGGCAAAAGGACGGACGATATTGCACAACGCGGCTTTGGACCCAGAGGTCGTCGATACGGCCGCTTTCTTGAACCGGATTGGAGCTCGGATCTACGGGGCGGGAACGGAACGTATTCGCATCGAAGGCGTTCCGTATTTAAATGGGGGATCGCACACGGTGATTCCGGACCGCTTAATCGCTGGGGCATTTTTGATGGCGGCCGGGATTCAAGGCGGGCAGGTTACCGTCATGGACGTCATCCCCGAGCATCTTGGCTCCTGTCTCTCCAAGATGGAGGAGATCGGAATGGATGTGGAATGCGGTGACGCCCATATCACGGCCTGTCGCTCAGGGCAGCTTAAGGCGACGCGGGTTCGCACCGGCATGTTTCCGGGGTTTGCCACCGATTTACAACAACCAATGACAGCACTGCTGCTGCAGGCTCAAGGCAAGAGCATCGTAACCGACCGCGTTTATCCGAAACGGTTCGCTCACGTACCGCAATTGCGACGGCTCGGTGCAGAAATTGAGTTGCGAAGAGAATGCGCCTTTATCCGCGGAGGGCTTCCCCTGCAGGGCGGGTGGGTGCATGCTACGGATGTGCGTGCGGGCACCTGCCTGCTGCTTGCCGGTTTAGCGGTCGAGGGTACTGTGCGAATGACAGGAGTCGATCACATTGAGCGCGGATATGAGGATGTCGTCGGCAGTTTCCAATCGATCGGGGCCAAGCTCTCGATGCATGAACTAAATGCGCAGGAAATGCCTGTCCGGGGCCACACGAATTATATCTAATTTTTGTGGAGGATCTACCGCTTAATCCTATATAAGCATATTTGTCTGCCGCTACGATTGCTACGAACGATAACTGCAATAACAAGCCGCCATGTAGCCCGAGGGCCTTGGCGGCCTTTTCAGCATACTGATTTTTTTGTGCAGTAAATGCACGGCATTCTATATTTATCTCCGATAAGATGGATCTTGAAGGGAGGGAACACGATGGATTGGCTGGACAGGATGAATAGCGCCATGGATTACATCGAAGGAAACTTAACGGACAGCATCTCCTATGATGAAATTGCGCGCAAAGCCTATTGCTCGACGTATCATTTTCAAAGAATGTTTCCTTTTATAACCGGTGTATCGTTATCTGAATATATTCGGCGTCGGCGTCTGACGTTGGCGGCGTTTGAGCTCCAGACCACAAATGTAAAGGTTATCGAGGTTGCTATGAAATATGGATATGATTCGCCAGAAGCGTTTGCTCGTGCATTCAAGAATCTTCATGGGATTATGCCGGTGTCCGCGCGTGATCAGGGCGTTACGCTAAAAGCCTATCCTAGAATGTCCTTCCATATCTCGATTAGAGGAGATGTCGAAATGAATTACCGTATTGAACAAAGAGGGTCTTTCGAAATGTTTGGAGTCTACGGTCTAATAAATGCAGATCGGAAAACAGCTTTTTCTGAAGTCCCTATATTCCGCAAAAAATGCGATGAAGACGGAAGTGTTGCTCTCATGAACGAACTACTGGGACGATTCGGAGACACAATGCTGCATGCTGCCTTATACGATCACACTAGAGATAATTTCAAGTATATGGTGTGTTATAACTTGCCAAAGGGACTCGAAATTCCAGAGCGGTTTACAAAGCTTTCTGTTCCTGCAATGACGTGGGCGATTTTTCCAGAACCGCAATGCGATATGCAACGATTATGGGAGCGAATCTATTCCGAGTGGTTCCCAACTTCAGAATACGAGCAGGTTGAGGGGCATAGCTTTGAAATGTACTATGGGATGGCAATTAATGATATGGGAGAAATTTGGATACCTGTAAAGAAAAAATAAACCACTTATCTCAGCGGGAAGTAAAGATGATTTTATGGCTGGAGCGACTGGATTAGCTACAAGGACAATCCGATCGTGACGGGAGAAGAGTAAAAAAGCTGAGAAACCCTTCGGGACGCGTGTTTGGGGGCTGTGACAGGTTGAGAGCTGTGACCTGTTACAGCCCCCTTTGGGTTGTTCTGCAAACAGTGTGTAAACAAGAACCTGAGGAAAACAGTTGCAAGCGACCCGAACCTGCCGCAGTCACGCAGTCGGGTCAGATGGCGGAATGGCATCAGGAGCCTTGCTTTCGTTCGTGCTGTAAGCAAGTTTGCTAGTCCATCTGTCTGTAAACAATGGCGGTCTATCCTTTTCTACGGAGCACAAATACTAAGCCATTTCTTGCAATTCCTTCGTAAGGCTGGCTAGTGTCTTTTCTCGTTCATGCGTCTCCTGTTGGTCGAATAATAGCTGTTCTATCCATTCCCAAATATCCTCTAGTCTGCGTCTTATTTGATAAAAACGCAGAACGTCGGGTTTCAGAGCAAAATCAGGGTGTCGCTTCCGATAGACTTCTAAAAACGTATCATAATAGGGTTGATCAACAAGGAACATGAAATCCGCCTCGACGGGTGCCAGGCGCAATCCTTCCCAATCAATTAGGATAAGCTGATCCTCTGCTTGCATCAGATTCCAGTTATGGAGGTCTGTATGGCAGAGTACATTTCGTAGGGGGCGTTGCGGCAGACTCCGAGACAGCTTTTCGATTTCTTCGATTAAATTATTCATTTGCCCTCTATACTGGCCTATCGCTTCGCTCACGTCTGATGGAATAGGCGACGCTTGCCCTTTCACCAGCTGATTTAATTGCCTGACAAAGGGGATGGAGAAATCCTCTTTAAGATGCTCTGTATTAACCGGTAATTGTTCGCCGTACGAGTGAAGCTCCGCAATAATGTCCGATAGCTGTACCACCTGATTTTCCGTTAAATCTCGAGGCCCAATTGTTTCTCCGTCAATGTAATCATAGAGCAGAAAAATGCCATCAGCGTTAGCGCATTGATAATTGCCATCCCTTGTCGTAAGGGGAACAGGGATTTTTCTATTTAACCTGCTATAGCGATGGAGCCAGATCAGGACAGGAGCATATTCGTCTATCAAGGCAGTCCATTTCGGAGTGGATGCTCTGTTTTTCTCGTAAACTTTTAAAAAGTAGGAGTGGTTGTCCGCAGTCATCTTGTAGGCAAGTGAGGACCAGCCTCCTTGTTGCGGTTTAAGCTGCGACACATTTAGCCCATAATGCTCATATATCGTTTCCTCAATCTTGTTCATAAGTCCTCCTCTTGGAAAAATGCAAAGGCATCGTTTGTCCACATTGTAAAGAATGTCGCACTGATTGTCATCTCGGGTTTTCGCAAACAGCCTGGAGTTCCCGCCGCGCTGTGATCGAATAGACATAGAAGTTGAAGTATCGCAGGAGCGTTTAGCCGAGATCGTTGGTATCACGGGGCAAAATAAGCAAGGCTTGAATCTCCCCTTACAGGAGGTTGTAATGTTGAAATCAATTCAACTACAACATTGAACGAGGAGGTTCAAAATCATGAGAATTTTTGAAATGATGTCTGCTTGCTTTAATATTCTGATGCTTGGTTGGCTGATACTTGGCAAACATAAGCCGCAGCGAGGATTGCTTATTGGATTCGGTGTATCCGCTGCATTCGTATTGATGCAATGGTTAATAGAAGGGATGCGGTGGCAGATCCTTCCCGTGCATGCTATCACATTGGTCCCGCTCTTGATCGTCGCTGTCAGGTATATCCCCAGAAGGGAAGAAGCCCCCCGAAAAGCATCCCGATTAAAGTTAGGTTTAATCTGTATTTTTGCGGTGTTCTATTGTTTCTTAGCCGTTGCTTTGCCACTTGCTCTTCCGGTCATTAAATTCGATAAGCCGTCAGGTCCATACAAGATTGGGACCGTCACCTATCACTGGAAGGATGAGAAGCGGGAGGAAGGTTACGCACCGCAATCCGGCGATAAGCGCGAATTAATGATACAAATCTGGTATCCGGCTGATTCAAAGGCAAAGGGAGAGCGCGCTCCATATGTATCTAATGCGGATATATTCGCACAAGGGTATGGACAAGCTTTGCATATGCCGAAGATGTTATTTACAAGCATTGGATTTATTAAGACGAATGCGATTGAGAACGCTGCGATATCCGATCAAGAACCGACCTATCCGGTCCTCATTTTTTCCCATTCCTTAAACGGAGTGAAAAACCAGAATACTTTTCAAATTGAACAATTAGTCAGCCAGGGCTATATCGTTGTGGGGATTGATCATACGTACAACAGCACGGTCTCCCTTTTCCCCGACGGTCGTGTCGTCCATTTTGTGCCGCAGGAAAGCAATGCCATCGAGGATCTGGATCGTTTGAACATGGTGTGGGTGGAGGATGCCAAGTTTGTGCTGGATCAAGTGGAGGAGTTGGCTAATCACGATCCCAATCTGCGCTTTACAGGAAGAATGGATTTGAACAACATCGGCATGTTCGGTCATTCCTTCGGCGGAGCGACTACGACCCAAATGCTGATGACAGATCCCAGAATTAAAGCAGGCATCAATATGGACGGGGGCCTGTATGGCAAGCTTCGGATTCCGGAGGAAGGGGTGAATAAGCCGTTTCTGATGATGAGCGCCGATGATACGTTAGCCGGTACGCAAAATATGAGCGATGCGAATATCGCATCCCAAGGCACCACTAGGGCAGAGCTTGATCAGTTTTTTGCAGACACATTGGCAAGATATGAGCATGTAGCAGTCGGCGGCAACTATTGGTTGAAAATAAACAAGATGAAGCATATGGGCTTCTCCGATATGTATATGATTTCTCCTCTGTTTGAATGGATGGAGGGGGTCAATGTGAAGAAGGTTCATGGGCTCATTAATGATTACTCGCTGGACTTCTTTAATCACTATTTAAAGCAGCAGCCGTCTAAGTTATTGGAAAAAAATATCGGCGAACATTCCGAATATTCGTTGGAGAGAGGCTGACTAGAATGCGGTCAGAGCATGACGAGGACTTATGATCCTCGTCTGTTCTCTTTACTGCATCTGCTGAAGCTTCCACTGAATGGCCTGATGCAATAAGGCGTTCCCTTTTGAAAGCTGTAGAAATGTCGGACTGATTATAGAGCATAGCGTGTCAAATCTCTCCATACGTTCCGTTATAACCGTTTGTGAATGTTCGGCAAAGGCACGGAAAAAATTCCCCCTATCGGCTAATTGCTCTACATTTGTGTACAGCAAGGCCGTATCCTCAACGATCGCTTGCACATACGGGCTGCTTGCCGGAAGTTTTTGCTTCAAGGCCTTATTCAAGCGGTTATGAATGTGTTCCAGCTTCTTGACCCATGATCCGGCTTTGAGCGGCGGCTGATTAACCATACTAAAGAATAGGAACTGATTGTGCTTTATATCTTCGATGAACTGGGGATCGTTGATAAGCTCCTGCAGCTCGTCCCACGCGCCAGCTTGTTTGGCGGATGGCTTCACTTGTTTGACAATATATTTATCGAAAAAATAGAGCAAAGAGTTTCGCCAATCTTCAGGAATCCCCTCTAACACGCGGGTAGTCTCCACTTTTTCGGATATGAACTGTTTACGCTTCTCGCTGCTTGTGGTCCGTTCATTCACCAATTGATGAATATAACGCAAGGAATCGCCCTGATGCTGCTTCGCTTCACGTAAAATCTTTATCATGTTCGTCAGCGTACTGACTTGAGCCTCCAAGGAATCGATCTGCCAGTCCAGCGCCTTATCTACCGAGAGTTCTCCGGAAATCATTTGACGGATTTCATCAATGCTAAAATCCAGATAGCGCAAGGTTGTAATCAGCTCCAGACGCCATAAATCCTTTCCCGAATATAATCTGTGGCCCCCTTCCGTATAGCCGACAGGCTTCACTAATCCGACTTCGTCGTAGTATCGGACGGTTTTGATGGTGCTTCCGATCAAGCTCGCGGCTTCCCCGATCGAATAGATTTTTTCCTCGAAACGCATAACGATTCACCTCCAGTCGGTATTATATAATCTCCTGTAGGGGGAGATTCAATAAGCGATAATCTGATCGTAATGGTTTTTCTTTCATTCTTCTTTCATTGGGTTCTTTTATACTCGTATAACTTGTGTGAAATCAACTGCACATAGAAAAACGCCACAAGAATATCACGTTAAGAATTCATGAAAAGTAAGGAGTGGAAGGAACGTATGTTGCATATTAAATCTGGATTCATTGCGCTCTTAACATTTGTATTCTTATTTACTTCGGTTGGAATAGTCGCTCCCGGCACAGCAGGGGCAACGGAGGCGACTTATTATCAGGAGCTTAACTTGACGGGCAATTCCGAGGGATGGAACGGCGATCCCGCAAAGGATATCTCGTTTTCGATCCCCGCCGTAATGGAAAGACCCGGGACAATCGCCCAACTTCTTATTTACGCATACGATGTCAGAGAGGAGGACGGCGAGACTGCCCGTGTCTATTGGGGGGAAGATGAATCCGCTTTGTACTTAGGCGACATGTCCGGCATGGCCGGTCAGTGGTCCGTCTCCGTGTTGGAGGTTCCTCTTGATGCCATTCAGAATACGAATCCTGTCTATATTACGGTAAACGATACGAGCGGCGGCAACGCTTGGGAGGTAGAGATCGCCTGGGCACAGCTTCTCCTGGATGGAGGTCCCGGCATCGATGCCAGAGTTTACGATCCAAAAGTGATATATTCGGGGGCATATATAAGTATTTCCTGGTATTTGCAAGCTTTGAACGCAAGAGCTTATGTTTCGCCCGCTCACGTCATCGATGAAAATGGTTTTAATTTCCGAGAGGGACCGAGTAATCATAACTTTTCTGCCCCATATAAGATTCCATCAAGCTTTTCAGCCTTCAACCAAGGAACTGTACATACGACTCATTTTATGATTGGCGATCCTTATGAAGGAAACATGAATCGAATCGGACGAGTCCACCATATCGTTACGATTAAGACTTCTCAAGTCCCGGTGCTGGATCGGTTGGCCTTCAAGGACAACGGACAGAATATTGTGTTGAGTCCATCATTTGCTCCTTTGACAAGGGCGTATTCTTCGACGGTATCCTATTCGACTGCAGAAGTTACGCCAGTAGCGATGCCGCTCGAGGGACATGCGGTAACCGCGCGTATTAATGGAAGCGCGGCAGATCCTTTTGCGCCTGTCCCAAGCAGTATTCCGTTGCAGGTAGGCCGCAATACAATCGAATACCTGGTTACAAACGTTGAGGACCCGGCAGGTAAGATCTATACCGTTACGATAGATCGTCTTCCGAAGCTTGACAGTCTAGTCGGCAGTCCGGCCATTACGCTCTCCCCTGGCTTTAATGGGGATATCTCGAATCCGGCCTCAGGGTATCATTCGTCGTTGGACAACCATGTCGACAAGATCGTACTGACGCCCGTACTGCCTGCAGGCGCCGGATTGAATCCGGAGGACGTTACTGTAAGTATCAATGGCCAACCGTTTGAAGCGCTGGTTGCCGGTACATCGAATACGAGCGAGCTCCTACTGAACGTTGGGCGCAACGCGATTACGGTTCGCGTTACTTCGCCGGACGACCATGTATATACGGACTACCCGTTTACGTTGGATCGCGCCCCTGCGCTTGCAAATCTGAGCTTCAGCGCGGGCGATGAGGCATTAACGCCGGGTTTCAGCAGCAATGAGTACGTCTATTCGACGGTAGTCGAACATGTTGAAACCCCGATTGGGCTGACGCCGACCGTCAACGATGGGGAAACCGTCGAGCTTCGGGTGAACAGCAATAACGAAGCCGACTTTGCTGCAATTATACCTAACGTGCAGACCGGCGGCCTCGCTCTGATCGCAGGTATCAATAAAGTCGAAGTGCGCGTGAAGTCCTCCGATTATGACGCGGCATTGTCTGCCGTTCCTGTCGCAGAGAAGGCTGATTTGGTCAAAATATATGCGTTTAACGTTGGGCGCTCCCCGTTCTTGACGGATCTGGTTGTGAGCGGTGAACATTTGACGGAGTCGTTCGACGCGGCCAAGCTCGATTATTCGATAAACAGAACGATTCCGTATACCCAATCATCCGTTAAGCTAATGCCCACTTCCTCCGATTCTCCCGTAAAGCTGGAGGTTCGCGTGAACGGCGGCGCTTACGAGACAATTGACAGCGGCACGGAAAGCGAGGAGTTGGCGCTGCAAAGCGGAGCCAACAAGATCGAAATCAAAACAACCTCGGTGAATCCGCTGGATCAGAGGGAGTACTCGACCGTATATTCCGTAGTCGTGAACAAGGATGCGCCTCCACAGGGGGGTTCATCATCATCTCCGACTTCAGCGGGACCCTCTTATCGGGATTTCGAGCTTGACGCGGGGATAGATAATAAAGGTCAACGTATGCTGGTGACCGACATTATCGGAAAGGAACTTACGCTGTCGGCTTATCTGCTCAAATCCGATGGTACAAAGCTGGATAGCCCGGCGATACCGATTGATTCGAACGGGAGGTTCACTTTATCCAACATTTCATCCGGTACTTACGGTATGGTCATAAATGTGAACGGTCCGTCGGGCGAGAAGCTGGCCGGAGGATTAAGCAGTTTAACCGTGGGAGCGGGCGACAGCGGGAAAGTGGTCGTCAAGCCAATCGACCCGCAGAGCAAAGTAACAGACGCCTCGACAGGTGACGCGTTGCAAGGCGTTAAGATCACTTTGTACTGGGCGGATACGGCGCTGAACCGTTCTAAAGGCCGCACGCCGGGCGAGATTGTGAAGCTGCCGACGCTTACCCACTTTGCTCCCCATAAGAACAACGCGGTACAGACCACTCCGGCCGAGGGGATTTTCGGTTGGGTGCCGTATATTGATGGAGACTACTACATCGTTGCCGTGAAAGACGGCTATGAGAAGTACGACAGCCGTGAGGACGACCGCAATAGGCCGCTCGGAGACGGCAGCTCCATCAAAGACGGCATCATCCATGTCGCACAATCGGTTTTTACGTACGACTTGGCTATGAAACCGGATGGATGGGAAGCGCCGGGTGGGACGCACCGTTCCTATATGAGTGGGTACCCGGATGGCAGCTTCAAGCCGGAAAAAGGAATTTCGCGAGCGGAGCTGGCTGCCGTACTGGTCCGTATCCTTCCGCAGAAGGCATCCGCAACGTCGAACGCACGTAACTTAAGCGATCTTGCCAAGCCGTTCTGGGCTACCGAATCGATTAACATCGCACTCGATCAGGGGTGGATGAAAGGCACCGCCGCCGGGGCTTTTCACCCGGACAAGCTAGTTACGCGAGCGGAGCTGGCTCAGGTCGCCTACAATCTTAGGAACGAAGAATGGAGCGGAGTCAGCTCGCCGACTTCGACAGCGTTCAGCGATGTGAAGGCCCATTGGGGAGCCAAGGCGATTGCGGCAGCTGCAAGCAACGGGATCGTTGAAGGATATGTCGACGGCAGCTTCAAACCAAACAACGTGGTCACCCGCGCGGAAGCCGCAACTCTGTTGAACCGGTTGCTTGACCGCACTCCCGGGAAAGTCGGGGAACAGCCGCTCTGGCCCGACGTTCCGACATCGCATTGGGCTTACAAGAATATTATGGAGGCTTCCGTTACGCATCAGTATAACCGGTCGGACGACGGAACTGAGTTATGGTCTGGCAAGTAAGCAACAGATAGGTTAGAGGGCTGCGACAACTTGCCGGGAGGCAGGCCGGTTGCGGTCCTCTTTGGGCTTGTCTGCGAAAAATCCTATATGGATAGCTCGCCCACGACTTCAATGTGGGGATTGTCAGGTACGTATGCGTCACTTCCGACATACGATAAGGATTTGAACAATATCTCTTTCTTCAATTGGTATTCATCATTATTCCACTCAAAGATATAACTAACAAGCCCGAGGACGTGCTGCAGATAAAACCCCGGAATATAGCGAGTACAGACGATCTCTTCTATGCCGTCGCCGTTTAAATCGATAGCGTCGACACTATTATAGAAAAGAGCCGGCTCAATTCGATCTAATATATCCTTAGGCATCTTCTGCGGATCATATAGTTCACGATAGGATTTTTCTATCGCGATATCGTAAGCGGCTTCCATACCGGTAAAACGATCTTTAAACTCGAATCGGTTGCCTTCTCCGCTATAAGTAAACGCAATGTTGTCCAACTTCATATAAGGTTGATTTAAAGTATCGAACACGACAGATAGCTTGTTGCCGTCATAACCTAACACAACCCAGAAATAACTTTTGTGCCAAGCCGGTTGAGACTTCGTCGGTTCTTGCTCGTCCCCGCCAAACATAACCGCCAAGCCTTGCTCGTTCGGTCCAAGCTTAATCCATTTACCGAACCGGGCATACCCGCCTATCTCATGCTGATAATCGGTCAATTCGATTTTTGAACGGCCATTGATTTCAACCAGGACAGTTTGCATGCTTCCCGGGTTATCCGATCCAACCAGCCGAATATCATCGTCTTCGCCGTCGTTATTCCAATCCTTCGAAATTTGATCGAGCAGTACTTGATGCGGCAGTTCTTCATTAGCTTTGGCTGACGGACTTGAAGCGGTTTTCGTATTCATTTCCGAACTTATCGGCTGTTTATCGTTCTCTCGCGATACACAGCCAACTAACAGAGCCACAATAGACAGAAACAAAATCCATAATTGCTTTTTAATGATTTCCTCACCTACCTTTTTTGAATGATTAGAGCCAATAAGGAGAGGCTAATAGGTTGCCTCAATTGGAAGTATGACATAACATGACAAAGGAAGAGACATATAATTATAGAGAACCGCAAAATATACCAAACTTTTCTGGTAGAATTGTCGTAATTATAGATTAGGTGTAGGTTCTACTACCTAGAGCTACATCATGAAAGGAGTGACGTCATGCTGCGTGTAGAAGGCTTATCCCATGCTTTTCGGAACGGGACAGAGACGACAACTGTGTTGCGGGATATTAATTTCCAAGTAAGGCAGGGAGAGATCGTCGCACTTCTCGGAAGCTCGGGCTCGGGCAAATCAACGCTGCTCAATCTGATGGCCGGCTTGATGAAGCCCACGGAGGGCGATATTTACATATCGGATCACAATATCGTAAAGATGAACGAGAATCAGCTTTCCGAGTTTCGACGCAAGCATATCGGCTTTATATTTCAGGCATATGAGCTGATCGCGAATCTGACGGTTCGTGAAAATGTCGAGTTGCCCCTTGTGTTCCAATCGGTCTCGCCCTCAATCCGAAAGCAGAAGGCCCTGTCGCTGCTTGAGCAAGTAGGCATTCCCGAGAAGGCGGAGCTGTTCCCTTCGCAATTGTCCGGAGGTCAGCAGCAGCGTGTCAGTATAGCTCGCTCCTTAATTACCGAACCATCGGTCATTTTTGCGGACGAGCCTACCGGCAATCTGGATACAAAGACGGAAGAAGAAATTCTAGCGATATTGAAACGGTTGAACAGCATGATGAAGACAACGTTCGTCATTGTTACGCACGAGAGGGAAGTCGCCGCTCAGACACAGCACATTATTTCGCTCCGGGACGGCTACCTCATTACGGATCGGGATCCATCTGACGCTACACCGTTAGCGGAGGTGACGACGGGATGAGGATTGGCGATCTTACGCGACTGTCATGGGATCAGGTCAGGCGCCGGAAAGTCGTGACCGCATTGTGCGCCGCAGGACTATCGATTGGCTGTGCCGCGATTATTCTCGCCCTCAGTATAGGAGAGTCGGCTCAGAAGTATATCGAAACCGAGATGAACAGTTTCTTCAAGATGGACGAGATTACGGTGACAGCCAATGAAGGCGTATCGACCGGTAGGAACCAAGGGGGGCAGGCAAGCAGCGGTAATCCGGCGGTTGGCGACGATTCTAAGGACCGCGGCAAGCTGACAGATCAGAAGCTGGCTATTATGAAGAATATGAAGCATGTGACGGCAGTGGCTCCCTTTCAGCAGATCAATTATATGGAAATGTCCACAACGGACAACCGGAAGAGCTATGTGGAAGTGATCGGGACGGACCTGAATATGCTGGAGGCTTTCGACAAGCCGTTCATGAATGGCGGACCTTCAGACCTCATCGGTACGATCGTGTTGAACTATGGGGCGACATTGGGGCTGGCAGATGCCGAGGCTCGAGATAAGCTGATCGAGCAATTGAGCCGCAATCCCTATGACAGCACCTTGGTCGAGCAGTATGAGAAAATGAATCGGATGCCGGCATCCCTATTCCAGCGGCAGGTTCAGTTTCTAGGCTACTTGAATGACGGTAAAGCCATTCGAACCTCGCAGCTGCGGGTAACCGGCGTATTGAAGAAGCCGAAGGGCGTAAGCGAGAATGCGGTTGCTTACGACAAGAAGGCTTACGTATCGCTCGAGACAGCGCAGATGATGAGGCAAGAGCTGAATATGGGCCGAGGCGGGTCGGCCGATGAAGCCTCATATAACTCCGTTATTGTAAAGGTGGACAGTCAGGAGAACGTCGAGCAGGTGGAGCGACAGATTAAGAAGCTTACTCTAAATACGCAAACGAATTTGCAGCAGAAGGAACGGCTCGCCGAGCAATTCAGCATTATTAAAGCAGTGGCGCTTGGCGGCGGCGTATTTATTCTCATCATCGCTTCGATTTCGATCGTCGTGGCCATGACGATGTCGACTTACCAGCGACGCCGTCAGATTGGCATTATGAAGGTGCTTGGGGCGAATTTGGCGCAAATCCGCAACATGTTCATTATCGAAGCGGCGCTGCTAGGCCTGCTTGGAGGCTTGCTTGGCATCTTGTTCTCCTATTGGATCGTATGGGGAATCAATGGCTTAATCCAGTCCATGTCCGGCGGCGGTCAGGACGCCGTTATTATCTTTGTCCCCATGATGGCCATTCCGGTTGGCATGGCGTTCGCGATTCTGACCGGCGTCATATCGGGAATCTATCCGGCGGTGAGCGCTTCGCGCACCGACGCGTTAACGGCTATTCGACGGGATTAGCGGCAAATGATGCAATGCTTTTAGAAGGAAGGGGTAGAAGAGATGAAGAAGAAAATAAAGTGGATCGTCATCGGGCTTATCCTAATCGGGATCAGCTGCGCCTTATATTCGATGTCTCGGCCGGCAAAGCCGATGGATTCGATGGAAGATTTGCAAGCCATTACGTTCCAGGTGACGACCGAGACGCTTGTCAATACGATTGAAGTAAAGGGCAAGTCGCTGTATGAGCAGGAAACGTTTGTTTACGCGCCCTTCAGCTCGAAGGTTACGAGTTGGAACGTGGAGGACGGGCAGCAGGTCAAGAAAGGAGACGTTCTGTTCAAGCTTGACCAGACGGCGCTGAAGAATGAAATCTCCCAAGAGGAAGCCGCTCTTCGCAAGGCGGATCTCGAAGCGAATCTTAAGGCCTACATGGCGGAGTTGGACGAAGAGGGCATGACAGTCGGAACGACGGAAACGGAGCGGAAACGGACGCTCGCGACGAAGGAGATCGACCGGCTGACACAGGAGCTGAACGATGTAACCAAGTCAATCCAGCGCAAGACGCTGGCGGAGAAGCAGACACTGCTCGGGAAGTCGGAATACCGCTCGCCAGCTGAGGGTATCTTCCTCTACGATACCGCAAGCAAGCGGCCGCAAGCGGTTGGCGACAACCAATATATAGGCAAAATTGTCGATCTCAGCAAGCTGCAGTTTATCGCGCTTGTCGGTGAACAGGATGTTTTCCGTATTAAGCCGGACATGCAGGTTCAAGTGAAAATGAATGCGATGAAAGAATTGAAGCTGTCGGGCAAGGTGCTGCGCGTATCGAAATTCGCCAAAACCGGCACCGATCAGAACAATATCGATCAGGCGGCCCAGTTTGAGGTTGTCATCGCGCTGGAGCCGAATGAATATCTAATCGCAGGCCTTAGTCTTAACGGGCAGATCGAAACCGAGCGCAAGAAGGATGTAACGGTCGTGCCGACGATTGCCGTCATGCGGGAGAAGGACTCCTATTACGTAATGGTGGATAAAGGAAATGCGCAGTTCGAGCGTCGGGATATTAAGATCGGCATGGAGACGCCCGAGAAGACGGAAGTGCTGGAAGGTTTGAAAAAGGGCGACACGATCGTGCTGCAATAAGCATACAATCTCGTTGGCGGCATAGGCTGGGAAGCGGCAGGCTGTTCACGTGTTGAGCCGACGGTAAGGTAATTGAGGGGGGAGAAAAAATAAATAAAAATAGCGTGATAGCGGGTTGTCTGTTTCTTTCGCTTATAGCAAATGCATTTTTGTTGAAAATGTATTTTGACCATAAATCCAATCAAGCTGCAATGGAAAAAGGAATTCTCATGAATGAATATATTGAAAGGGGAAAGAGACTAGGCCACTTTAGAGCATTTGTCCAAGAAATAGCAGCGAAAGAGGGAAAATTTCTCCCTATTAGCGAAGAACAATCCAATTTATATTGGTTACTGGCCGTGCCTGAAGAACTGAACATTATGAATTTTGCTTATGAGGTGAAAGCAGACTATGAGCTTTACGATGATTATCTAGAAATCATTCAACAATTTGATAGAGAGTACAAGGAAATTGTTAATCAATTTAAATCCAAATTACCGTTAATGAATAAAGAACAATTAGTTGCTTTTGGTCAACGTTTTGATAAAGCTTATGATTTATTTATTGATAAAGCATTACGAGATTGGGGAGTTAGCAGATCGGGTAAAAAGCTAACCATTCAATTTCAGCCGCCAAAAGAAATACTTATTCAGGGAATACAAGAGCTGACATTGATTCGCGAAGAGCTGGAAGCTCTTTAAAAGCAATGTTCAACAACCTGAGGATCGCGTCGTGCAAGGACATGGGGGCTGTGACAGGTTGCCGAGGGGCAGGCTGTCACAGCCCTCTGAAGACGAAAACAGTTGCAGCACTTGTCGGTCCGCTTATGCCCCGCACGCAGGCAACCGTGTTCGGCGGCTAGGCTTGCCGATTGCGCAGGTGCCGCTAGACGACCTTGGGAGCGCTGCCAAGAAATTCGTGTTCGTAGACCTCATGGATCCTTTCCAGAACATTCACCGCTTGATCGATAAATTTTAATTGCGCAATCCGACCTTTCAGCACAAACACGCCCGTCTCATGACGATGTTCCCCGAGGGCTGCCTCATACAACAGGTTCGCGCCATGGGTTGGCGGAGAGAAAAACAGCTTCATTAGTAAGCTAACCACGATAGGAAGTCCGGATTTCTTTCCTTTTCTTAATGTGTTATTGCCACCCGGATCAACACTGCGGATTTTAATGCCCTCTTGGGCAAGCTGAGGCGCTATAGCCTGAGTCCACAACGAAAGCGCCAGCTTTGAAGCGGCATAAGGACCGAACAGTTTGCGGAAGGTTTTGGGGCGTTCCAGAATTTCGAGATTAAACTCTTTCACATGCTTCAGCGCTGAAGAGGAGGTGTTGATTACTGTCTTTAAGCTCCCGTTTGTCAGGAGTTCCTTCAATTCCATAAGAATGAGATAGGGAACGACCGTCAGCAGCTCATAATGCTTCTCGCGTCCTTGCTTCGAATAGCTTAGTTCATGAAAGGCTCCGCCGGCGTTGTTAAACAAAATATCGATCCGCCGCTCCTTGCTTCTGATCTCTTCCAAAGTCCCTCTCAAGCTGGCATAATCCGTGAGATCCGCTGTTTTATAAATTCGAAGCCATCCGTTCATAACCGCTTTTTGAATTTTTGTATCCTCCTTCGGAAAGTCGGAACGGTTCAAAGCAACCACCTGCCATTCCTCCGATAGCAACTTCCGCGTTAATTCCAATCCGATCCCGGCGCTTGCCCCCGTAACCAGGGCAGTATTTTTGCGTTTGTTCGCATTCATTGTGCGTTTCCTCCTAAAGTGGGGTGTTTTTCTTGATAGCGCACATTCTATAACTTGGAGTCGGCTCCAAGTCAAGGAGGAGATTTGACTTGGAGTCAGCTCCAAGCAGTATAATGAACGAACAAAGCCATTTCTGGGAGGGATCAAGATGAAGGCAGAGCTAACTTTTACGATTAAGCAAGCCGCCGATACCATCGGAATTTCCGAGGATACGATCCGTTATTACGAGAAGATCGCGCTGCTTCCCCGAGCGAACCGCAAGGCCAACGGACATCGCGTTTACCGTCAGAGGGACATCGATACGATTCGTTTAATATCCTGTATGAAAAAAACCGGGATGTCACTAGAGGAAATACGGCCATTTCTGGCGGTCTCCGCCGACGCCGATCCTGCGGAATATCCCGAATTGGTGGATAGCTTAAGGAACCACCGTGAAAATATCGTCAGCCAAATCGCCTCGCTGCAACAGGTCGTCGATTTTATCGACATGAAGCTGGAGGAGGGGAGATACCGCCGGGACTGCTCGGTTGAAAGCCGAAACGAGCACTCGGAGATAACAATGGGGGAACCGCAACTAAAGCCCGTCTCACCCGCCGAAAGGGGTTACTTTTCCGCACCGGCCAAAGCGGGCAAGTCATCGGCTTCCGTTAGATAGCAGGCGAATATTAAGCCGCTCTCAAGCGCAGTCAAGGGATGGCTTGCACTAGTGAGGAGGTTCGGTGAATTTGGACTATCGGTTAAGGCTTGACGGAGCTCTAGACGAGCTCTATGAACCTCTTTGGAGGCTTCCGATCCGGCTGTTCGATGCAGAAAAAGCGCTGCTGAGAACCGTAAAGATTCGACGGCTCCATTTTGTACGGCATGGCGGCGCGTCTTTTATCAACTCCCATCATACCTACAGCCGCTTACAGCATACGTTAGGCGTATTTGCGCTTGTGGCATATTTTGAGCCGGACAACCGTGCGTTAAGGGCAGCGGCGTTGCTGCACGATATCGGGCATGCGCCGTTTAGTCATACGTTAGAATCTCTAGAAGGCGTGGATCATCATCCCTGGACGCGGGAGGCGGTATTTTCAGAGGAGATCGTGAATATTCTCTCCCAGGCTAGTATCCGTATTGACCAGGTTATGGACTATATTGATGGCTCGCAGCGCAGCTTGTTGAGGAACAAGGATGGCATACTCCATGCGGACCATCTGGACTCTTGGGTTCGGAGCGCGTTTGTCGGCGGGTATATGTCCCTTTCTACGGGTGAGCTTCTGAACGAGATCCATTACATAGAGGGTAATCTTCGATTCACGCCGGAAGCAGGCAAGCGTGTCGCTGAACTCATCTGGGAAGAAGCTCGTATGCATGCATCCCCTGCCAATATCGGAGTAAACGCGATAATGCGGAAGCTGGTTCGCCGTTTAATTAGTAATGGTGCGCTTGAAGTCGCTAGATTGCCTATCATGACAGATGCGCAAATCGAGCAGCTGCTTTGCAGCAGTGGAGAGACGAAAGAAGAATATGAAAAGCTGCTCATGGAATCGTGGCGTATTCGCGTGACGAGGGAAGAACGCGCCGTTGCGTCGGAAACGGCAATCTTGAGCAAGCTCTATCTCGCCATGCCTCTCATAGGAGATGTGTCGATCGCGGCAACCTCTCAGGATATTCCAGCGACGATTGAGGAGCTCAAACAGATGCTCGGTATGTACTATGTTTGGTGGGGATGATTGGATTAGTTCTCCAAGAAGAGAACGACGATGAATGCGAACCTAATCCAATTCCATTGACAAATCAACCACCCTCCCCTATTATATATTTAAGTTAACTAAGTATATAGCGTGACAGTTGTCGTAAGAGATAGTTTTATGGATCATGTACTAGCTGGGAGAGGGCAAGAATCATAGGGAGGTTATTCATGCGAAAGATGAAGGCGCTTCTATTGTTAGCTGCATCCTTGTTATTGATCGCTTGTTTTCAATCCTCAAGTTATGCGTATTCATCGGCGATTCAACCGTTTCCGATCGGGATTTTCTGGCCGCCGGCTCCTGTGGATACAATGAACGCCCGCTATCAGGAGATCAAAGATATGAATGCCAACTTGATTGTGGGCGGCAACGGGGTAAATACTATCGCGATTAACGATACGGCTCTTGCCCTTGCGGCGGGTAACGGGCTGAAAATGCTGGTAGACGAATATAAAATGGCTTGGCGAGATCAGGAGATTTCCCAGACAACGACCGGATTCGGATTAAACGTGAGCAATGCTTCCACTCTGGGGCAAACGTTTACTACGCCTTCAGGAACGGATTGGGCTCTGAATACGGTCCAAATGTATGTGGATAAGAACAATTGGCCATCAGGCGTAACGCTTACGCTCAAAGTATACGACAGCCCTGCCAAAACGACGTTGATCTCTTCCGACTCCATCGCGGGGCCGGGATCGACCTACTACCCGCAGTTCATTGTCGCAAAGGCGCTGCAATCTAATACTTCTTATTATATGGAGCTTACGAGCAATAGCCCGACAAGCGTAGGCTGGGTCGTAACAAGCTCTGGAGACGCCTACGGCGGCGGCCAAGCTTATGTTAACGGCGCAGCACAGAGCTTGGATTTCTGGTTCAAGCTGCTTTTCTCGCAACGAGCATACAATGATGGAGGGCGTCCGTCAGACACCGATTTGGATGCGATTGCCGCGCATTATAGCGGGAAACCGGCATTGCAAGGATACCATGTGTACGATGAGCCTTCCGCGCTGCAGATGACGAGGTTACAAGATACCGTCCGCCGTCTGAAGTCGGGAGATCCCAATTCTATGTCCTTCGTGAACTTGCTTCCTACATATGCGTCATTGGGCCAATTAGGAGTCAATCAGTTCACTGGCGAATTTCTAAACTCTGTTCATTCGTTGGGACAGACGTTCAAAACAAACCCAGGGCAAACGTCCGTCAACACCGTACAATGGTGGATCGACAGGACGACGTGGGGCAGCGGCGAGAGTGTAACTCTTAAGCTGTGGAACTCTGCCTCGAAAACAAACTTGATCGCGTCGCAAACGCTATCGTCCGCGCCTGCTAACAACTGGCCGCAGTTTACGTTAAACGCTTCGGTCCAGCCGAATACCGTGTACTACATGGAGCTTACGCATAATGGCGGCGGAGATAATTCAATCGGCTGGGTCGTTCGGTCCAATAACGGCAGCAAGTGGATCAACGACGGAACCGGTTACGTGAATGGAAGCGCGGTTGACTCCGACTTTTGGTTTACCCTGAATCAGAATATTCAGGGCGGCACTTACGAGGATTATGTGTACCGATGGGCAAGCAAAAACCCGGACGTGCTCATCTTCGACCACTATCCGTTCCTTGCAAGCAATGGAATGACGACGGATTATTATACGAACCTGGAAATCATCCGGAGGCAGGCACTGGCCGCGAATATCGACTTCTGGCCGTACATTCAGTCCGTCGGATTCAACAATACGAATCGCGCCCCTTCCCAAAGCGATCTGAGATACCAAATCTACACGAGTCTTGCTTACGGGGCTAAAGGCTACATCTATTTTACTTACTGGACGCCGGCTTCAAGCGGAGGCGAGACGTTTAATCAAGGGCTTATTCTTCCGGACGGGACAAAGAATGTTTCCTATGCGTGGGCAGCTACAATCAATGCCGAGGTATTGCAGCTTGGTACTACGTTGACGTCCTTGACATCCCAGGCTGTCTATCATACGGGCTCGGCTTTGCCGGCTTCGACGACGGCGTTGCCCGGAACGTTTTTCTGGAAGCCCGACGACGGGAATACGCCGCTGATTATCAGTTGTTTCACCGATGGCTCCGGGCGTAAATACATCATGGTTGTCAATCGGGATACCGATAGCGGCCGAACGGTGTCGTTCACGCTATCGCCAAAACCGGCAGCGGTAACCGAAGTATCCAAATCGAACGGCACGGAAATCAGTACGAACTATAATGCCGCCACAGGCGCGATTTCAGCGTCCTTCGCGGCGGGGGAGGGCAGACTATTCGCGCTGCCGGCCGGTTACTGATCAAGCAAGGGTGGAATTTACTGAGCATTTATGGTATATAAGTTCCATCACGTATGGCGAAAGCGGGCATGATATGAGCAAAAAAGGAATTAATCACAAGCAGATCAAGGTCACCAACCAGACGTTGATCATTAATGAAGTTCGCAATAGCGACGGGTTGTCCCGTTCCGATCTCGCAAGAAAGTTAAGACTAAGCGCCCCCAGCATATCGGCTAACATCGATGAGCTGATCTCCCGGGATATTATTCTCGAGAAAGGCGTGGGCTCCTCCGCCTTTGGAAGAAAGCCTATCCATATCGAATTCAATAACGATTATGGATATGTCGTGGCCGTCGACATGAGCGGGGGCGCCTTTCGCATGGCGCTGTCGGATTTAAGCGGAACCAATATATTGGAATACGGGTCGATCTCGGACGTGATTCAGATCACATCCGAAGTCATCGAGCGCACAATGGAGACCATCGCCGGGATGCTGGCAAGAAGAGGGATTCCTCCGCAGAAGCTTCTATGTATTTGCATCGGATCTCCCGGATTCATAGATCCGCGCACGGGATCGGTCGTATACGCGCCGAGAATCGTCGATTTTCCGGGGACTGCGCTCAAGGACGCGTTCGCCAATCGATTTAATACGCTCGTGTTGGTCAAGAACGATATGAATTGCGCTGCCGTCGGAGAGCATCTATTCGGAATAGCTCAGAGCTATCATAGTTTCATTAATATTTTAATAGATGTGGGAATCGGGTCGGGCCTTGTCCTGAATGAAAAGCTTTACGAGGGTTCCCGCGGTTCGGCGGGCGAAATCGGACTTTGGGTCAATGACACGGAAGATGCAGTGCGTCGGAACAAGGTAACGTTGAACAATATGCTCGACAACCAGGCGTCTGTTTTCGGTTTGATTTGCCGTGTGAAAGAGAAGCATCCCGATCTTTTTGCCCACTTGGGACAAGGAGAAATCGACCTTCATCGCGTACCGGAATACACGGATGTCATGTTCAGCGCTGCAAGGGCCGGAGATCCGAGAGTCATCGCCATTCTTCGAGAAGCGGCAATCCGACTCGGCTGTGTCCTGAAAAATCTGTATGAGCTTCTGGATTTAGAGGCGATCATTATTGGCGGACTCATTCTGGAAATCGGCGATATTTTCATGCCTTTACTCGAGCAATTTTTGACCGATAATGTATCGGGCAAAGTGAAGGTGCTGTCTTCCACCTTGGGGAATAACTCGGTTATTTACGGGGCGATCGGGGAAGGCATTAATCACGTGCTGGTCGATATTATGAACCAGGTGAACTAGAGGGACGGACGGTTGCGATAGAAGAATGGGCTTCCGTCTCTCCTTCCGGTTATATATTTAGTTAACTTACCGAAAAAATGTAACAAGGTGGGAGAATATGCGAGGAAAGTTAAAACGGGCAACGGGTGCGACACTGATCGCAGCATGTCTCGTCCAAACCGCAGCATGTACGAAAGACAAGCCGCTGGAAGAGCCGCAGTATTCGAACGACAAGAAGATAACGATCGGAGCATGGGTCGCCCCTCCTCCGGAGTTCATCAACGAGACGACGTACAAGGATATAGCGGATTCGGGCATCAACCTGATTTACGGGCTTTACGAGGATGCCGATCAGAATGCCTTGAAAGCGCTGCAAATGGCCGAGCAGAACGGCATTCAGTATTTGGTCCGCAGCAGAGGGGCTAGCGTTATTCCCGAAGACGAGACGGATTTGCTGGATGGCATGTTCGACGAATTCAAGGATAGTCCGGCATTCGGCGGAGTGCTGGTTTCCGACGAGCCGGGCGCATCTAAGTTCAAGCAGCTCGGCGCGCTTCACGAGAAGTTTAAGCAGCTGCTTCCGGGCAAGCACTTCTATGTGAATCTGTTCCCTACCTATTCCAGCCTGGATCAGCGGAGCGGGCGCACGTACAAGGAATATATCGACGAATACATTCAGACCGTCAAACCCGAGTTTGTATCGTTCGATCACTACCCTCTGATGCAAAGCGTGGACGGAACTTATACGAAAGAAGATCATCTGCTCAATCTGGATATCGTGTCTAGTGCCAGCAAGAGAGCGGGACTGCCGTTCTGGGCGTTCATTCAATCGATCGGCTTCTCGACCGCCGGGACTCAGAATCGCGATCCGGACGAGAAGGATATCCGCTGGCAGGTCTACAACGCGCTTGCGTTCGGGGCACAAGGCATTCAGTACTTTACCTACTGGACGCCAACCAATGACGGGGCAGCCACTTTCTCCAAAGCGATGGTAGATGTCGACGGAACGAAGACGCCTCTCTACGAATCCGTCAAAAACGTGAACAAGGAGATTCAAGGGTTCGATCGCATTTATATGAATTACGACAATGTCGGGGTAATGACACTCCCGGCGGAGAACGCTCCGGCAAATTTGTATACGGAGAACCGGCTGGCGCAATTCAAACCGATTAAGGACATTGTCAGCGAACAACCGATCGTCGTGGGCTGTTTCCAGGACAAGAGCGGGAATCAGGCGCTCGTGCTGGTGAATTACACAGATCCGGCAAGCAATCAGAACAACAAAGTGAACATTAAGCTTGACGGGATCCGAGGGGTCAGCCAATACGACAAGAACGGCAATACGATAAGTAAAACCGGCGGCGGCAATTACGAGGTTACGTTGGAGCCGGGAGAAGGCAAATTCATTATGCTTCTTAAATAAACTTAGGGGTGATCTGGTCATGATGAAAAAAAGCGCAACACTGTCGATCGCATTAGCAGCTGCCTTGAGTCTGTCTGCCTGTCAGGGAGGCAATTCCGAATCCAAGGAGTCGGCCTCGAGCAATCCTACGGGGTCCGCGAAGGTACAGGAAACAACCTTGAAAATCTCTTATTTCAAAGGCGGCTTAGGCGAGGAATGGATTAAACAATCGGCGGATGCCTTCGAGAAGGCTCATCCGGGCGTTAAAGTCGAGCTCGAAGGAGACCCTGGCATTACCGAGAAAATGGGGCCGAGACTCGAATCGGGGGCCAACTTGCCGGATGTGGCCTTCGTCCTTCGAACGGGATGGCAGAGATGGGCGATTAAGGGCTACCTCGCCGATCTTTCGGACATTTACGCCACAGAAATCGATAACGGCAAAACCCTGAAGGACAAGCTGCAGCCCGGCATCGCTGAGTACGGCAATATTCAAGGCAAGTATTGGATTGTCCCTTGGGCGGATGGAGCCACCGGTCTCGTCTACAACGCGCAAATGTTCGAGGACAACGGCTGGAGCGTTCCGACGACAATGAAGGAGTTGGACGAATTGCTTCCCGAAATCAAGGCTAAAGGAATTGCGCCTTTCGCTTGGGGCGGTAAAGTAATGTCTTACTGGGATTTTCCTGTCGTAGGTTGGTGGGCGCAATACGAGGGAACCGAAGGCATGGAAAGTTACAAGAAAATGGAGGGTCCCGAAGCATACGGTCAAGAAGGAAGACTGAAGGCGCTGGAGGAGTTCGAGAGATTGCTCGGCGACGAATCCAATTCGATTGAGGGAGCCGCCGCAATGGATCACATTCAATCTCAAATGGCGTTCCTGCAAGGCAAAGCCGCTATGATTCCGAACGGAGGCTGGCTCGAGACGGAAATGAGAAACTCGACGCCCGAAGGCTTCCGCATGAAGATGATGCAGCTACCCGCCATTGACGGGGCGAAAGAAACCAAAGTCAACAACACGATGGGCGGCGACTTCGCCATCGTTCCGGCGAAAGCGAAAAACGCGGAGCTGGGTAAGGAATTTTTGAAGTTCCTCTCTTCGGACGACATGCTGAAGCTGTTCACGGAAAAGTCGGGGTCCGTAAGACCGTTCGTATACGACGCGGCTTCCGTACCGGGGTTGAGCGAGTTTTCCAAGAGCGTAATCGACATCTGGCAAAACAGCGAAAACCTGTACCTCTATTCCGAAAACCCGGTATATTACAGCAAATTTTACGATTGGCCGCTAGCCGGGGCGCCTTACATGATGATCTACCAAGGCGACGAAACGGCACAGTCGGCGTTCGAAGGCAATTTGTCGTACGCAGAAGAAAACTGGGATGCGGTGAAAGCCGATTTGGGCATCAAGTGATCGTTATTTTCAAAAAGAGGTATAGAAGATGAATTCAAATACGAAACGGCGCTGGTTCATTTTCCTGATGCTTGTTATCCCGGTGTCTCACTTGCTTGTGTTTTTCGTCTACATCAACATCAACACGATCATCATGTGTTTTCAAAAGCTGAATTTCTTCGAGAACAAAGTCGAGTTTGCCGGATTTTATAACTTCTCGGAAATTTTCAAGAACTTGAAACGGGATCCGCTACTGGGCAAAGCCGTCGTCAATTCGGTGTTATTCATACCGGTAACGAATGGGATATTGCTGCCTTTATCGATCGTGTCGGCCTACATTTTGTACAAAAAGGTAATCTTGCACAAGGTGTTCCGAGCAATCTTCTTCTTCCCGTCCATTCTGTCGATCGTGGTTATGACCATGGTATTTTCGTTCATGTTCGACAGTACCTTCGGAGTGTTCAACGATCTCCTTAAAGCGATCGGCTTGAGCGAATGGCAGCGAACCTGGTTCGGAGACCCGCACACGGCAATGCCTATGGTATTCGTCTACTGTATCTGGACGGGGATCGGCTTTAACGTCATCTTGCTTAGCGGGGCGATTAGCAGAGTGCCGGGCGAAGTGATCGAATACGGCCAGCTCGAAGGAATCGGGATGTTGAAGGAGTTATGGCAAGTCGTCATCCCGATGATCTGGCCTACGATCACTACGGTGTTCGTGCTGGGATCGACGTCCGCATTTACGATCTTCCTGCAGCCGCAGCTGCTGACGGGCGGAGGTCCTAACGGAAGCTCCTACACGATCGCCTTGTATGTTCTGGAGCAGGTAAAAGCTTCTCAATATGAGTATGCTGCGGCAGTAGGCGTATTTTTCTCCGTGATCGGAATCTCCGTCGTGATGATGTTCAAGGCGATTCTGGAGAGGCTCGGTCCAACGGTGGAATATTAAGGTCCAAATCAACATAAGGGAGCATTGTAAATGAAGAACACGAAGCTTTTCTCGATTTGCACGAGCGCGGCACTGATTATTAGTTTGTTGGCAGGAATTAGCCCGGTTTCGGCTGCAACCGCCGGCAAAACGGTCATGACCGACTTTGGCGGCGCCGTCCCAACCTCCGAATGGCGCATGTCCGCCAAGCCTGAAGGAACGGTCAACGTGGAGAACGGAACGCTTAACTTCGATGGCGCGCAGGACCATTCTATCTTCGGCCCGCAAGGCGTATACGGCGATTTCGCCTTGACGTTCGACATTACCGGCTATGAGGGCAATTCTTCCTGGCTGGGCTTGTCGTTCGGCCTGCCGGAGCCGGACTCCTTCTTTGCCGAACCGGAACCGTATCTCCTTCTTCTCAGCAACGACAGCGTTATGCTGCTTAAAAACAAAGTAGCTGATACCGTTCCTTGGGACGATCCGGCGCAAAGATGGATCCCGGCCGATTACGCCCTGGCTACCAATGAAGAGTCGCTGAACGTTAAAGTCGTATTGCAGCAAGGTACGCTAAGCGTGTACTACAAGCTCCAATCCGAGGCCGCTTCCGAGCTGGACAAGCCGCGTGCCGTATTCAGCAATTTACCGGAAATTTCGGGGTACATCAACTTGACCACTTCCGGCAACGATCAGGTTCAAGGTTACTTTTCTTTGGACAATCTTAAAGTTTTCGACAATCCCGACGCCGATACGTCGGTTGCCATTCCGGCCTCCGGGGGGGATAAACCGGTTGTCGAGAAAGACAAGCCGGCAACGCCTGTCAAGCAGCCTTTCATCGTTGTAGGCGATACAGGGTATCGGGTAGACCCGGCTAACGGAAATATATGGAAAGATAATGCCTATATTCCCGTCTCCAAGAAGAACTTGGCGAAACTGCCGAGCGAAGTGCTGAAAACAGTGCGGGAAGTCAAAGCCGCGAATCAGAAAAAGTAGTATCCTAAGGCTCTGATTGAGCAGTCATTATGAGGCAAGGTGTGACAAACGTGAAAAAAACTAAACTGCAAAAGCTGGTCTTATTCCTATTTTTCATCTTATTCATGCTATACGCGCTGACCCTGGTTTTCCCGTTCCTATGGACGTTGTACAACTCTCTTAAGGATAACAGGGAGTTCTTCTCCGCAGGAGGGGTCTGGTCGCTGCCTCATGATTGGCTACTCGTCAATTACGCGAAAGTGTGGAAAGAATACAACATTCCCGTTTATTTCGGCAACAGCATCAAAATTACGTTGGCGGGCACTGCTCTAACGGTCATGTCATCGGCGGTCACAGCCTATGTCGTCGCGAAGTACGACTTCCTTTTTCGCAAAGCGATCTACGGCATGGCGCTGGCCGTCATGCTCTTCCCGGCGATCGGTTCGATCTCCGCTCTCTACCAGTTCATGAACGATTCGGGTCTCTATAATACGCACATGGGCATTATCATTTTGCATGCCAGCGGATTCGGACTAAACTTCCTGGTTTTGTACTCGTTTTTTCAAGGAATATCATGGAGTTATGCGGAGGCCGCGTTCGTGGACGGGGCTACCGATTGGCAAGTATTCCGCAAAGTGATGCTCCCGCAAGCCAAACCCGCTTTAGGAGCCATATCCATCATTTCGGGGATCGGCATCTGGAACGATTATTTTACGCCATGGATGTTTCTTGCGGACAAGGATAAGTACACGTTGGCGCTTGGGCTTCGGCAAATCGTGCTGGAGCAATCGTATGCCGCCGACTGGCCCAAGCTGTTCGCCGCAATGATTATCGTCACCGTTCCAGTCCTGATTGTGTATTCGTTTTTTCAGAACACGGTTATCGAGAACACAGTATCGGGGGGGCTGAAGGGTTGACAGGTAAAAGCGTTGGAAAGATCGGTTTTCTGTTATCGGCGTTGCTTCTATTACCGGCGGCCGCGACTTCTGCATCGAAGGTGGAAAAGATGAACAATTCAAGCTTTGCGCCGCTCGGCAACAATATTATGCCGATCGGAGCTTGGGTGGCGCCGCCTCCAAGCGAGATTCTCGAACATAAGAATCCGAATTTTATTACAAATGCCAGTTACCAATTGGCCAAAGAAGCCGGTCTCAATATGGTTTACGGCCTGTATGAAAAGGTTGAAATGCATCCCGAAGAGGTCCTGCAAGCTCTGAACGCGGCACAAGCCAACGGATTGAAGTACATGGTGATCGATGCCGCGATTCAAGCGGGAGCGGAAGACCCCGACATCATGAAGGAATCCATGCAGCAATATATGAAACACCCTGCCTATATCGGCAATCTCGCGATTGACGAGCCGGCGGCCGCCTATTTCGACGATTTGGGGGCAAGCGCCCGCAACTTCAAGAAATTCGCGCCAAACCGCTATTTCTATGTGAATTTGCTGCCGAACTATGCGACGAAAAATCAACTCTTCATTGACAAAAGCGATGAGACGGGCGGGCAACCGTCGGCCGCAGACTATCAGAAATATTTGGATCAATTCGTGGCCAAGGTAAAGCCCGATTTCCTGTCCTATGACAATTACCCTCTTGAAGGCGAATTTCCGTCGCTCAGAGACGAGTATTTCGAAAATATGTCGGCAGTTCGCAAGACGGCGGCCAAAAACCATATTCCTTACTGGGTATTCATTCAAGCCTCCAGCTGGTCGAAGTACGCCAGGCTGCCGAAGGATTCCGAAACGTTCTGGCAAGTGAATACCGCACTAGCCTACGGAGCCAAAGGAATACAGTATTTCACCTTCTGGTGCCCGTTAGAGCCCGGATTTAAGGGCGGCATGGTCAGCAGGACAGGCGAGAAAACGGAAATCTACGGCGCCGTTCAGAAAATCAACAAACAGATCGCGGCTATCGACCACATTCTCATGAATTCGGTTTCGAAAGGCGTGATCGTCCATCGGACGAGTCCGGTGCCCGTACCGGCCAAAGACCAATTAAAAAAAGACGCGTTGCTGACGTCGTTAACGGGAACGACGCCCGTGCTGGCGGGGGTGTTTGATTATAAGGGCAAAGCCGCTTATTACGTCGTGAATAACACTATCGATCAAGACGGCGACGTCACGCTTCATTTCAGCAAATCGGTAGCGACGGAGCTTTATCAGAATGCCAAGAAATCGGCAAAATCCGGCAGCGAGCTCGTCTTGAAGCTGACTGCGGGCGAAGGCGTACTGGTTGTAGTTTCATAATTGTGGCTAATCATAAACCAATTCTAAAATGAGGTGCGAGCATGAAAAAGACAACAGCATTGATCGTCCTTCTGATTTTATCCATGGTTATGGCATCGCAAGCTTTCGGAGCAACCAAGGCCGCTACCGGCTTTACGGAAGATTTCTCCTCCGGCAAATTCACGAAATGGACCAACGGGCATCTCGATAACGACAAGAACACGCCGGACGACAAGGAAACGATAGGCGTCGCGACCATCGAGAAGAAACAATTGCATATCAATAACAAGGCGACGGGAGGCAGCTTCTTCTATATCGCTCCTAAAGATGTAAAGGCCAAAAACTTTACGATTTCCATGAAGATGAAATCCCTCGACTTCAATAATTCGTGGGTAGGCTTCTCCATTCGCAAAGACGTGAATGACAGGTATAACGGAAGCAACAATATCCTGAACACCTTCACGTTCAACGAGAAAGGAATTACGTATCAAGCTTACAGAGGTTATCCGGGCGGAGCGGGCGTTGTCCAGTTGAACAAGAAGATGAGCAAAACCGCCGCTTTCACGACGAAAATAAAGGAATGGCATACGTATACGCTGGTAGCCAAGGACGATACGATTACCGCTAAGATCGACGGTAAAGTGGTCGGCGTGCTGAAATACGACAATGCGAAAGTACAGAACAAGGGCTTTATTAGCATTAATGCTTGCTTGGCGGACGTACTGATCGACGATGTGAAAATTACCATCGACGACAAGAAATAAAAATCGGAGTTCCGAGAAACAGTGAAGCGCGCCATCCTCATCGGATGAGCGTGTTTTATTGTTCGTAGGTTCTTACCGCCAACGATGGATTCTAAAAAGCCAGTCGAGAACAGGCTTGGCGACGGGTTTGATGACAAGCGTGATAGCACTGATAAAGTCGGGGCCCATGGCGCTAGGGGCTAGAAGGGCCTTTTGCGAATACTGATCGTTAATGATGTACGTCCATGTCGAGGAAGGGCTTTTCAAGCCCAACCGTTCCCACTCGGTGGGATCGTTGGAATTGCCGAGCTTTGCCAGCATTTCCGAAGCTTCTTCCACTATTTTCGCCGGAATTTGTTGAACGCCTGGATAATCCGTTTATGGAACTCGTCGATCGGGTTGAGGTTCGCAAGGCCTTCCAAATGGATGCCGATATCAAATCACTTGTTCATGCGATCCTGCATATGTTAAAATTTCAATAGAAAGACCGAGTGCAGCGAACACTCGGCCTATACAATTGGCTTGGATGGGTTTCCCTCCAAAGCTGAAAAGGACAAAACCCACCTTTGGCCGCTAAACCTTGGGGTGGGTTTTTACTTTCTCTTGTAGTTATTCGCGATGTATGTTAAAAGAGCAATGACAAATGTTGAAAATGCGATCGTGATGAGGATTGCATCTTTTATTTCAACTCTATCTTAACGATTATCTGTAATCCGATCAAGCGTTCTCGTCTCTATTCTTTTAGATGCCACCGTTAATGAAAGTCATATTAGCCAATCCGCTTTTGACGACCAATCCCCATCCGAACGACTCCCTTTGCGATAGCTCGGCGCGAATCGAATTTGCACCCTTCCGCCACTTGATCGGCACGCTTGCAAAATCCGGACGAATTCGTCCGTCATGGTGTGGCGGATTCCAGAGCCAATCGCCTTGATACACTTCCTTGCCGTTTACCCATAGTCGAATCGAGTCGCTGTAGCCAAGCGTTAATACGGTCTCTTGCTCCTCCGCGATTGTAAAGTCGCTTCTGACTTCAACTGTGGCGCCGGGCTGCGCTTGATGAATTCGGTTGATGTTGAGTGTCCCGTTCTCCTCGACGAATGTTTTCGTCCATGTCTGATCCTTGGCTCCGTCCTGAATCACTGAACTCGACACACGCCATTCCGTTATGAACGATTCCGACTTTAGTTTGCTCAAATCGGTTGCTTCGGGTTCGATGGGCGCCGGGGGAATTTCTTCGATCAACAGATTGCGGATATAGCTCGGCAAGAAGCTCCACACGCCGACTTTGCCTAATCGCTGCCCGCCATGTTGCAGCCGAGTGAGCACCAGTGCCGGCTCTGCGTTCTCCCCTATGAAGACTCTAACCCTTCCCGGTTGAACCTCAAGACTGAGCTTGTGCCATACGCCTGTCATGTTAGGAAGCGGTTTTTGATAGGACGATCCATTATAAATCTGCCAAGTCATCGATCCGTTCATCACGGGATCGTATTGAATTTCAACCGGTGCGAGATATACGAGTTCGTAATTGTCGGGGTCTGTGGCCCCGAATATCAAACCGATGAAACCTACTTCGCCAGAGATCGCCACTTCGGCTTGCAGCCGGAATGAATTGAACTTCACCTCGTCGCGTAGAAATACGGCCGAATTCATCTTCTCTAAACATAAAGCTTTTTTATCTTTCCACTCTGAAGGCTTTGCCTCGGAGTTGCCCAAATCGAATCGTTCCAAATCGTCCCATAACGAATACATTTGTTGACCAACCGTCATCAAGCCCACGTCTCCCTTTTCACGACTTCCATTTTAAGTTAACATTTACGTTAAGACATATACATATTAAAAGTAACGAATATTGCCGGAAACACTTGATTATTGAAAGAGGTTCTGACTCATGCTTGATTATACGGACAAACGAATTTTGGAGGAGCTGGCCGAAGATGGCCGCATTTCAATGAAGAAGCTGGGCGAAAAGGTTCATCTAAGCGGCCAAGCAGCGGCTAACCGGGTAGCGAAGCTTGAGGAAGATCAGGTAATCGAGGGCTACACCGTTCGTCTGAACTATAAAAAAACGGGCTATGCCGTGCATTCTTTTATTACGATTTTAACGCGAAGCTTCGATCATCAGCTGTTATTCTCGTTTCTAGATACGAAGCACCCATTCCTACTCAATCGATTCAAAATCAGTGGAGAGGGCTGCTATCTCTTGGAATGTCGGTTCCCGTCGAATGAAGAGCTTGATATCTTTCTAGGTGAGTTGAACCGCTACGCCAATTATAGATTGAATATAGTCGTTAGCGAGGTTTAGAATATCCGGTGCCGCCAAGGATGGTACTTTTAAGCATGAAATGTGCCGTGAGGAGGTTTACGTATTGAACAAAAAGCAATGGGTTTCCAGGTGGGAGCCAGAGCAGATCGCCGCCGTGAACAAAGCATTGGCTTCTATAACAGGGAAGCAAAATTTACATAAAAAAGACCGCGCTTTCCCTCCATCTCCTTTTGGCCAGACCGCTTCCGGGCTAGAGGATTTCCGAGGGGTCGTTCTGACCGAGCCTATGCAGTATCTCACTGTACAGAACCTCGATCTATCCTACGCGATTTTCGAACCGAGCGGCGGCCTGATCTACTCTACTTTTACGAATTGCCATTTTGACGGGGTCAAACTGGATGGGAGATTTCTTACGAAGGTATTCAAACATTGTTCGTTCCATAAAGCCATTCTCAAGAATGCTGCGTTTGGCGAGCGCTTTGAGGATTGCGATTTTGCAGGCAGCAATTTAAGCCAGACCAAGGGAAGGGACGTATCGTTTATCCGTTGCCGCTTCTCGGACGTTAGCTTTCGCGGCGCTCATCTCATGTATTGCCAATTCGAGCAATGTCTTTTTGCAGGAGCAAAAATGAATGATGGGTCTTTAGCAGGCAGCAAGTTTCTAGGAGAGGCGCAGCATCTTCCCGATTGGGGAACGATGATCACGGACCACGTCAAGGTTAATGGAACAGCCCTTGCTGTTGATCACGATGATTAGGCGTTCCCCCAAGGGTGAATAATTTGTATTATGCTGAAGACTGTTCCCTGCCACTTTTGCTTCGGAATATCGGAATCATCATGAAGAACCCTGCAAAAAAGCAGCATCCGGCGAGTTCATATATAACGGTAAGGGAAAGTTCAATTCCGAACTGTTGATACGCCAACGTTCCCAGAATCGGACCCAGTACCATAAAGACCGATGTTATCGTTTGCAATAAAGACATGCAGGATTGCGCGTCTTCGTCACGCACATGATTCTTAAAAAGCTTCATGCCGGAAGGCTGTGCGAACTGCGATAATATAGAGGAGCATAAGGTTGCGAAAAATATGACCTGCCACGTTCCGGTCTCCAACACCGCAAAAACAAAGATTACGGATAATGAACTGAATACCTCGCACCACACCATCGTCTTTTTGGGACGCCATCGATCCGCGAACACGCCGCCAATGAAAGAGAAGATGAATATTGGCGCATATTCCGCAACGGAAATCATAGAAACGGCAAATGAATCTCCGCCTGTTGCCTCCATCACATACAAGAGAATAGCAAAATTACGAACCCATATCCCCATCTGAGAAAACAAGGTTGAAAGCATAACCGCTCGAACAAAACGATTTTGGAGCAGCCGAAAGGATTCTGACATGGTTGTGTTCCTCCCTTATCATTATTCGATTGTCATCTTAATGGCTGCTGTAAGGGGAGGGTCAATGCCTTTTCGGAAAAAGGTTCGACTTGACTCTCCTCTTAGGGGAGGCTATAAGCTACGTATGGAAGGGAGGAATGGGCAATGATGTACACGGTAAAAGAAGTATCGGAGCTGTCCGGCGTGACAATCAAAACGCTTCATCATTATCACAAAATCGGTCTCCTATTGCCGGGCAAAGTAAGCGAAGCCGGATACCGGATGTACGGGGCTAAAGAGCTGGAAAGGCTGCAAGAGATACTTTTTTACAAAGAGTTGGATTTTCCCTTGGATCAGATCAAAGAAATCATGGAACAGCGTGCAGACCGGTTATCCCTTCTTTCGCAGCAGGAGGAGTTGCTTCTTAGCCGCAAATACAGGTTGGATAACATCGTTCAAACCTTGCGTAAATCCATTTCATGTGCAAAGGAAGGGGAAACCATGGATAGTATGGAGATGTTCAAAGGTTTTCAAAACGAGGAAGAGTGGAACGAGGCGCTGGCCGAGCAGAATCAACATTTGCAGATTACGTATGGGATGGAGTCCTTAGAGGTTGCTCCGACTGATGTTCAGAAACTGAATGAACAGGCGGTTGAAGCTATGACATTTATGAATAACATGGCGGGATCGCTAAGAGAGGGCATCAAACATAACGATGAGAGAATAGATAATTTGCTTCGAAACCATCTAGAGTTTATGAATGAGCATGGGAATCAAATTACGGCTCATGACTTTGCGGCACAAACTCGATTTTTCCTAAGCGATGACTTTCATCTTAAAATGCTCGAAAGCCAGCAAACTGGGCTGGCTTATTATCTTTCGGCTGCGGCGGACTCTTTCTCGGCGGCGAATCCATAAAGCTCTCGATTGCAGAATTCGATCGCAACGGGAGATAAATAAGAACAGAGAGGCGGCGCCGGACAAAAGAAAGAGGAGGATCACTTGTTTATGCGATACCGCATATGTTAAAATCGCAATAGAAAGACCGAGTGCAGCGAACACTCGGCCTATACAATTGGCTTGGATGGGGTATCCCTTCAAGTTAATGACGGACAAAACCCACCTTTGGCGCTAACCTTGGGGTGGGTTTTTTACTTTCTCTTGTAGTTAATCGCGATGTATGTTAATAGTGCAATGATAAATGTGCCAAAAAGAATCATGATTGTGATTGCATCTACTATTTCCATGGCTCCCTCCTTTCCGAAGGGAAACCATGCCCACCCAAGATTCAATTGTATACTTTCATTTTACCTTTAATGCGACATGGGAGCGAATGTTCTTGTTGAGGAAAATTAGATTAAATTCGGCACTGAATTAAGGAGGATAACTTTGAGAACGGACATCGACAATTGGACGCCCTTAACTGTATCGGAGATAGGTGCGATTTTTTCGGAGATCCCCATTACGTGGTGCATTGCTGGAGGATGGGCTTTAGATCTGTATTTAGGCAGACAATCAAGAAAGCATGCGGATATAGACATAATCGTTTTACGCGAGCAGCAGGCAATTGCATTCCAACATTTATCCAAGGGATGGCAGTTATACAAAGCTGAAGAGGGAAAGCTTGCACTTTGGGAAGAGGGGGAGTACCTACCTCTTACTAATGATATTTGGGTGAGTAGGGATGGCGGTTCACCATGGGCATTCCAAATCATGCTGGTAGATGTAGATCAAGACTTGTGGATTTATGGCAGGGAACAATCGATTCGCAGGCCGATAACCGATATCATTGCGCGGACACAGGAAGGCATCCCCTTTTTAAAACCGGAGATCCAGCTTCTATACAAGGGCGGCAGTTCGAAGATCAGGGAAAAGGATCATCATGATTTTTTAACTGTAGGTCCCGAACTGACGCCGATGGCTCAAGAGTGGCTCAGATCCTCATTAATAAAGCAATTTCCCGAAGGACATGTCTGGATGGACCACATGGGAAAAGGGGGCCGGAGGTAGCGTAGCACCCGGGATTTTTCTGTTCATACTGAGTTTAAACGGATATCGTAAAATGTAGCGAAACAGGCGAAAAGGGGGAAAGCGGATGCCCAAAGTGCTGGTTGTAGACGATGACACACACATTCGCGAATTAGTACGCCTATACCTTGAAGATGAAGGAATCGAAGTCGTGCAGAAGGGAAACGGCGCTGAAGCGCTGGAGTACGCCGAGAATTACTCGCCCGATCTGGTCATCCTGGATATCATGATGCCGAGAATGGACGGCTGGGACTTGTGCGTCAAGCTCCGCGAGCTTGGGGACATGCCGATTCTCATGATTACCGCAAAAGGCGAGCCGGCCGACCGGATCAAAGGCTTCAAGCTGGGGACCGACGATTATCTCGCTAAGCCGTTCGACCCGATGGAGCTTACGCTGCGGGTTAAAGCGCTGTTGAAGCGTTATCGGATTTCCTGTTCCCAAACCGTCCGGCTTGGTCATCTGCAGTTAGACCGCAGAAGCTACCAGGTGATGAACAAGGACGGTTTGGAGATTACCCTGCCGATGAAGGAGTTCGAATTGCTCTACAAGCTCGGGAGTTATCCGGGGCAGTTGTTCACCCGAGATCATCTCATCAGGGAAATATGGGGAACGGATTACGAAGGAGACGAGCGGACCGTGGACGTTCATATCAAGCGGCTTAGAGATCGTTTTGTCGAACATGAGTCTGAGTTCCGCATTGTAACGCTGCGAGGTCTCGGCTACCGCATGGAGGTGTACCGGGATTAAATCGCTTTATACCCGCATAGTCCTCTTATTCATCGGCGTCATCGTAGTCAGCCTTGTTATTGCTTCCTTCGCGTCTACGCTGCTGTTCCAGAAACCGTTCGAGCAAACGCTGGAGAACAGCCTGGAGTCGAACGGCAAGCAAATTATTCAGACTTACCGTTCGTCCTCCGGAACGGAATTGATTCCTTTCATGAACAACGTTTCCAACCTATCGATTTATGCGATTCAACTATTCGACGCCTCGGGCAAGCCGTTGCTGGAAGAGGGCGCGGAGCCTGTCGTCCCCGATGCGGAACGGATTCGTCGCGTGTTGGCCGGCGGAGTGGCCAGGCACATCGAGAACGAAGGCCGGTATCCGATGGTCGGACTCCCGTTTTCGGTTAACGGCGAGTCCTATGCTTTATTCGTCATGCTGAAGAGCAACGAATTGTGGATGCAGTCGAGCAGAGAAGTCAACACGGAGCTACTGACCGTCTTCTTGATCGGAAGTTTTCTCGTTCTGGCCGCCGCACGATTCATCGTGAAGCCGCTTCTTCAGTTGAGGGATGCGGCCGGACGAATGGCTCAAGGCCATTTTGACGTGCAGCTTCGGACGAGCCGCAAGGATGAGATCGGCCAGCTTAACGCGAGCTTTAACGAGATGGTTCGGGAGCTTGCCAAGCTTGACCGGATGAGGCGGGAATTCGTGGCGAACGTATCGCATGAGATCCAGTCGCCGCTGACATCCATCTCCGGTTTCGCCAAAGCGATGAAGCAGAAGCGCATGAGCGAGGAAAGCCGGATGCATTACCTGACGATTATTGAGGAAGAAAGCGATAGGCTGTCCAGGATCAGCCACAACCTGCTGCGGCTTTCTTCCTTGCAGCACGATCGCCATTCCGTCCAATTGGCGGCTTTCCGGCTTGACGAACAGCTCCGCAACGTCGTCATCGCTCTGGAGCCGCAGTGGTCGAGTAAAGAGATCGATGTCGAATTAGACCTGGAACCGGTAACTATCCATGCGGACGAAGATCAGCTCAGCCAGGTATGGACGAATTTGCTGGGCAACGGTATTAAATTCACTCCTGTCCGCGGGAGGGTTAGTATTCGCGCCTATATCGACGATCGATCGGCGATCGTCCGCATAGTGGATAACGGAATCGGAATCCCGGAGGATCAGCGGACGGATATTTTCAAGCCGTTTCATAAAGCGGACAAGGCCCGTGACCGAGCCGTTAGCGGAAGCGGGTTGGGATTGTCCATCGTCAAACAAATCGTGGATATGCACAAAGGAGAAATCCGAGCGGATGAAGAGCCGGGCGGGGGTTCGGTTTTCACGGTGCAACTGCCGCTTGGGAGGGATCTGTAACAACCGCATAGTCACATCTCGTCTGATTACATCACAAACGGAGGCCGTCGGCCTCCGTTTTTTTGTAACGTTCAGTTCATTTTCAATTCAAAAGCGAAGCTTATAGTATCCCTAGACGAATGAAAGGAGAAAACGGGAGAAAACATTACTTGTATAGTAGGAGGAAGATTATGCGTTTATTTATCAGTCGTTGGGTAAAGCGCGTGGCTATCGCCATCGTTATCTTAGCAATCGCTCTAGTCGCAATTGGTGCGATTTATGAACAGGCAGCTCGCAATAGGGCCGCTAAAGATTTTCCGGCTCCTGGAGAGCTTGTGGATGTCGGCGACGGTCGCAAGATTCATCTGAATTGCGAGGGGCAAGGCACACCGCTCGTCGTGCTGGAAGCGGGAGCAGACACAAGCGGATCTGCGCTCTGGCAACCCGTGCAGGAAGAGGTCGCGCGTTTCACACGAGTGTGCTCCTATGACCGGGCCGGCATTATGTGGAGCGATCCGGCCAAGGATCAGCGAAACGGTCTCGCCATTGTCGAAGATCTTCACAAGGTTCTGCGCGCCGCAAACGAACAACCGCCTTATGTTTTGGTCGGTGCGTCTATGGGCGGTCCGTACGTCATGACGTACACCAAGAACTACGGAGATGAGGTTGCTGGGATGGTTCTGGTCGACGCCTCGCATCCTGAGCAGACCGCACGCCTCGCCGAGGCCACAGGCGAACCGGAGAGCGATCCGATTCCATTTGCATTTCGTGCGCTCGCCGCAATCGTATGGACCGGTTTGCCGAGACTCGTGCTGCCCGACGCCGAAGTTCCGGAGCTGCCGCCCCAAACGGCTAAAGCCATCACAGCCTATCAGCCGACATCGCTCAAAGCCGCCTTCGCGGAGGCAGCCGTATTCGAAGATTCGCTACGCGAGGCTGGCACATTTCGCACCCTCGGTAACTTGCCCCTCGCCGTTCTCTCCAGAGGGAAGCCTTGGAGCGCCTTCACGGAAGCCGAACAGATCGCGAGCGGCCTCACGGAAGAACAGTTCAATCGTGCGGAAGCGGCTTGGGCAAGCATGCAAGCCGAGGAAGCCAGTTGGTCCGCCAACAGCACGCATCAAGTCCTCGCAGACTCCAGTCACGTGATGCAGTTGGAACGTCCGGATGCGGTCATTTCTGCTATTAAGGATGTCGTTGGAAAGGTAAAACGCGAGGGTGCAGTTCCTTAATCTGTAGTAGAAGCCAACCGTAATGGGAAATAACGTGTTAAAATAATAAGAACAGGGAGAGGAAATGTGAAGCAGTCAATGCGCCTGTCGCCTGTTCGGTAAACGTAGGAATAAATCAACGGTTAGCGCAAATAAAAAAGAAATGGAATGAGGATATGGTTAAAGCAGTTGATTGTCCCTCCTAGAACCAAAAAAATTTAGGAGGGTAAAAAATGAATTTTCATCCGATTGATAAGGATAGTTGGACCAGAAAGCCTTATTTTGAACATTATTCAAACCATGTAAGATGCACTTACAGCATGACCGCCGATCTCGACATCACCTTGTTGCGGACTGAACTGAAAACCAATGGGATTAAGCTGTATCCGGCTTTAATCCACATGATTGCGACGGTAGTTAATCGCCACAGTGAATTCCGAACTTGCTTTGATTCGGAAGGGCGGTTGGGAATATGGGACCGTATGTCTCCCAGCTTCACCATTTTTCATGAGGAGAATAAGACCTTCTCAAGTATTTGGACCCCGTTCAGCGAAGAGTTTCAAGCGTTTTATGATGGTTACCTTCAAGGGATAGAGACGTATAAGAATGCGAAGCAGCTTTTTCCCGACACGAACGAACCGCCGAACACGTTTCCGGTTTCCAGCATCCCTTGGGTTAGCTTTACTGGATTTAACTTGAATGTCTATAATGACGGAACCTATCTGCTGCCCATATTCACCATTGGAAAATATCGCGAGCAGGACAAAACGGTATTGCTGCCTCTATCGGTGCAATTCCATCATGCAGTTTGTGACGGTTACCATGCCGGCGTGTTGTTTAACGAGCTTCAGGAATTGGCGGAGGGCTGTAAGTGCTGGCTTGCAGGTAAATAATCTTATTCAATTGTAACAGGCTGCTAACAGAAATGTTGCAGCCTGTTTTTTCGGAACAATTCCCAACAAGTCTGGGGAGGATCGGTAATGAAGGTCACACTAAGCGATTATAATGAGGACTGGGTAAGACTGTACCAAGAAGAAGCCGATTTTCTGAAATCTATATTTGAGGATCAAGTCGCTCGTTTCGAGCACTTTGGGAGCACATCAGTGCCTGGTTTAAAAGCCAAACCCATAATAGACATGATGTGTATTGTACAAGACATTAACAGAATCGATTTATACAACGATAAAATGAACATGCTTGGATATGATGTAGCCGGAGAGTGGGGCATTTCCGGGAGAAGGCTATTCCGCAAAGGCGGCGAAGAAAGGACTCACCATATTCATTTTTATCAAACAGATAACCCCCAAATTGAACGACATTTAATATTTAGAGATTATCTGAGATGTCATCCTGAAGAAGTTGCAAGGTACAGTCGCTTTAAGGAAGAGTTGGCTGAACGCTTCGAAAACACAAACGAATATAGCCCGGCAAAAAAAACGTTCGTCAAGGAAATGGAGCAGCTTGCACTTTCGTGGTTAGCTACTCGATTTCTTTCATAAGGTTTTCTAGATCATTCATTAAATCGGGTATCCATGTCACTGAACCGGGAATTAGGGAAGTTCCCCCGTATACAAGCCATCTAAGTGTTTTAATAAGCCAACAGATCCCGCCGATTGCGACTTGCCTATTTAACGATTCTATAGACGTATCGGTATCCATTTCATTGTGAAATGCGAATACTAGATCCTCCTTTCGTACTTTGCTCCAAGTTTGTGCTTCGTTAGCTAAACAATATAAATCACCGAGATGGGGGCTTAAATAAGCAATTGACCAATCAATCGGTAATATTCGATTCCCCTGAATGATAAGGTTTTTGGCATGGTAGTCATGATGGACCAGCGTAAGCGGGGTTGTTCTATATAATTCATCTATAATAAAAGGAAAAGTGTTTTGTAGCCGTGAAAGCACATTGTTTTCCGAAAAAATATTCGACTTAAGAAGGTCATCCAAAAGTGCAAGAAAGTCCGAAGCCGATACTGTGTATGCACATTGGATTTCACTTGGAAGGTTTGCTCCTAAGTTAGCCGATGCAACCTTTCGCAGACTTGCCAATTCCCTCGCTGCTTCTAGAAAGAGATCGGGCTCAGGTCGTTGTTCTAAATTATCTCTTCCGGCATCCTCCATAATCATGATGGCGCTAGTTTTTAATTCGTAAAACTCAAAAATGCGTAGTGACTTTATCTTTAGCGGTCTTACCAGCTGTTGATAAATCGCCGCTTCCCCGGCCATTTCTTGTCCGCCCCACTTAATAATACGAGTTTCACCTGATTTCAGTGTTACTCTGTATACTTCAGACAGGGACCACCGCCTTAGGAGTGACCATTCGGTTACTTCATGAAGTAAGGGAATTATTGAGCCATATACAGATAGCCGTTCTGGAATCATACAACTCCTCCTGTAATCGAGATCTTCTTACAGGAATAATCTTCACACGAATATCGCTGAAAATATAGACTTATAGTTAACTGTCGGATATGATGTTGAATTAGGTCTTGATAAATTTCAGGACTCCTTTTTTATTTAAACGCCATGCTAGCAACTTTACTGGAAATATAGATGAGATGAGGCTGCAGCCAGTGGAAAATAAACTGCCTTTGTTTATCGTTACAGGCGCAAGCGGGTCGGGAAAAACATATGTCATCAAGGAACTGCGGACAATAATGCCCGACTTTGACATTTTTGACCCGGATCATCTTACTGATTTTATTGGCCATGATTGGGAGAAGATGCGAAATATATGGCTGCGCGTTGCACGTGACATCGCACAAAGCGGACGCATGACGATCATATGCGGAACGATGATGCCTTGGGACATTGAAAAATGCGCGGACTTTCCCTTTTTCAAGCATGTCTATTACCTCAACTTGCATTGTGATGAAGAAACTCGCGAGAAACGGCTGCGTGAAAGAAATTGGTCGGAGGAAGAGATTCAAAACCACAAAGACTTTGCGAAAAAATTGCTTGAGATTGCCGATGAGGTCTACGTCCCGCCTATGCCAACTATCGATACAACGACTACAAATGTAACCGAGGTTGCTGCTAGAATAAAAGAGTGGGTTCTTCGATACGCTTAAACTGTATGAACCTTACTTAAGGGAGGACAAATGAGTGGGAAACTATCATTTACTAGAGATAGAGTTTGAGAATAATGGACAGAAACAAACGATTACCCCGGTGCTTCTTCAAGATGATCGCGATCTCATTCTTGTCGATTGCGGCTATCCCGGTTTTATCCCCCAGCTTGAAGAAGCGGCTAATAGACACGGCTTTACACTCGCTTCGATTACAAAACTAATCGTGACGCATCACGACATGGACCATATCGGTTCGCTGGCTGCGTTAAAGCGGGCGTATCCGCAGATCAGCATCGTCGCGCCCGAGCTGGAAGCGCCGTATATTGAGGGGAAATCAAAATCACTGCGACTCGAACAGGCGGAATCGACGCTTAGCGTATTGCCGGATGAGGCCAAATCGCAAGCGGAGCAGTTTATTCGTTATTTACAATCGATTGAGCCGATTCCAGTCGACCAGACAGTCTCCAATGATGAACGACTGCCTTGGTGTGACGGCATCGACGTAATCCACACGCCTGGACATATGCCGGGACATATATCGTTGTATTTGCCTGCAAGCAAAACATTGATCGCAGGGGACGTCGTTGTCATCGAACATGGGAAGCTGAATATCGCTAATCCGCAATTTACAATGGATCTGCCTGAGGCCGTTCGTTCCGTTCAGCGGTTGTTGGACTATGAGATTGATCAACTTATTTGCTATCATGGCGGTTTGTTTCATGGCGATGTAAAGCAGGCGCTCCGACAACTTCTTCACGAATATTCATCCTAGTTAAAGAGAATTTACACGCGATTGAGAGTGTGATATGGTTTCGTTGTTGAAACTTCGGTTTCATATGACGAAACCTTTTTTCTTGCATTGGCAGGGTTTTCTGTTTCTGAAAATTTTGTCGAATACGAGAAGTCTGACAGAGTACAATGAGAGTAGAGTTGGCAGAGAGAAGGAAGTGATGGCTGTTGAATCTCGAAGAAAAAGTAACTTCAATTCGGCTTTTCCCCAAGCTGCTCCTCAGTTTTCTGCTCGTTCTTGCTCCTCTGTATGTCATCGGCGTACAGATCAATATGTCCGGTTCCAAGAATGTGAAGCAGGAAATAGAGGACTCCTTGTCTTCCCGTGCGGATCTGTACATGGAAATGCTCGACAACGATTTAGAATCGATCCTCTTCTCGTTACAGGACTTTGTCGTTAACGACGATGCGCTTGGATTGGGGATGGCCGTCAGCGTGATGTCCGACATGGAGAAGACTCAGGCGATTTTGCGCTTAAAAGAGAGAATGGACAATCTAGCCCGTTCGAGCAATTTTATCAAGGAAGCGGCGATTTCCATCCCGCTGATCGACCGAACCATCTCGTCCAACGCCGATTCGATTACCGATTTCGACCGGGAACAATTTCAAGGAATGCTGCAGAAAGTCGATCCCCGCGATATGCCCTTCTTGCAGTGGCAAGATCGGTTGTTCATTCCGCTCGTTTATCCGTCGGTTTCCATGAACATTCCCCCGTTATTCGTCGTCGCGGTGGAAATATCCAAGCCGGAATTAAATTCGACGCTAGCCCGGTTTTCCAACAAGGGCGGAGGCGTGATGCTCGTCGGCTTATCGGACAACCAAGTTATTGCAAGCGCTTTCGATATTCCGGCTGAGTTATATGCGAAGCGTTCGGAGTTGATGAAGGAGTCGCAAGAAAGCGTGTTGCAGACCGTGTCGATCGAGGGGGACTCCTATCTAGTGGCACGGGAGGATTCGGATACCTCGGGGATGAGCCTGATTATGTACGTTCCGGCCAAAAACGTAAATCCGGCCCTGCAAACCCATAGCTACTGGCTAATCGTTTTGTCAATCGCATCGGCGATTATCGTGATCATTTTCTCCATCGGAATTTATCGAATGATTCATAGACCGTTGATTCGTCTGCTGCACTCGTTCCGTCGCATCGAGAAAGGAGAACTTAATCTGACACTCCAATATCCGCTTAAGGACGAATTCGGCTACCTGTACGGAAGGTTTAACGCGATGGCCAAGGAGCTGAACATCCTGGTGCACGAAGTTTACGAACAAAAATATCGGGCGCAATTGTCCGAGCTTCGCCATCTGCAATCTCAGATTAACCCGCATTTTCTCTATAACACTTATTTTATTTTGTACCGTATGGCGCAATTGGAGGATAACGAGAACGTGATTCGGCTTACAAAGCATTTGGGAGAATACTTCCAATTTATTACGCGGGACGGAGCGGAAGAGGTGTCGCTCGAGAAGGAAATCCATCATGCCAGAACCTATACGGAAATCCAGACCATTCGCTTCTCCCCCAGAATCGAGGCAAGCTTCGGAAATATACCGGAGGGCTTTGAAAATATACTTGTGCCGCGCCTTATTCTTCAACCCATTATCGAGAACGCCTACAATCATTCGCTTGAGAAGAGATCGAAGGGCGGGTGGTTGAATGTGGAGATGGACGTATACGGGGAGCTTCTGGTTATCACGGTCGAAGACAACGGACAGCAGTTGACCCCGGACAAGCTGGAGGAAATGCGGAATAGACTGCAATCGTACGACGAACCTGCCGAAAGCACGGGCATGCTCAACGTTCATCGCAGGCTTAAGATCAAATACGGCGAGACGGGCGGACTCCGTCTGAGTACAGGCGAAAGAGGCGGACTGAAAGTCGAAATCGTGATTCCGCTCGGAGAGGTGAACCAATGAAAAGATTGCTTATCGTGGACGACGAGCCTTATACGGTTGACGGGCTGTACGAGATGCTCTCCAATGTCGAGGATTTAGAGCTTGATCTCTATAGCGATTATGCCGCCGAAGATGCCATGTTAAGGTTGAGCCGGTCGAAAATGGACATCGTGCTCAGCGATATTCGCATGCCCGGCGTGGACGGGTTGGAGCTGCAGCAATGGATTCGAAGCCGCTGGCCGAGATGCAAAGTCATCTTTCTGACCGGGATCGGAGATATTTCCTATCTACAGCAAGCGCTGCGGGCAGGCGGAATCGATTACATTCTGAAAACGGAAGGCGACGAGGCTATCGTTCGCGCCATTCGCACCGCTATTGCGGCATTGGATGAGGAGGCGAGGAACGACCAGTTCATGCTTCGCGCCAAGGAGCAGGTCCGGCAAGAGCTGCTCCTGCTACGGAGAGAGTGGTTCGCGGGCTTGACCGACTTCGCCGGCACTCCGTCGGATTTCGCGGAAGCCCGTTTTCGTGAACTGGAATTATCGGTGTCGCCGGCGAATCGCGTGCTGCTCGTACTGGGCAGAGTGGACCGATGGCCGGAGATGACGACATCGTCGAATAAAACGTTGCTGCTCTACGCGATTCAGAACATAGCGGAAGAATATTTGGAACAAACGCGGTTTCAATCGATTGTGCTGAACGATTCGCAGTTCGTATGGCTAATCCAGCCGGGCAGTTCGGAGGAGGGTCCGGAGCTTGCGCGTACCTGGGAGGAAACTCTGACCTTCGCGACAGGTACGTTGGACAGCATCCAAGCCACCACGAAGGCGCTTCTTCGCTTGCCGTTGTCCCTCGTTACGACCGGGGATTCCTCGGACTGGGAGGAAATTCCCTCTACCTACAACACGGTCAAGAAGAACATGATTCTTGGTCTTGGAACGGGCACCGAGATGTTAATTCTAAAGTGCGAATCCGAGGAACAGCTGGAATATCCCCACTCGCTGTCGGTTCGGAGGCTTGCGGAGCTGGAGGCGGCCCTGGAGACGGGGAATAAGGACGAATTCAACGAAAAGCTGGATGCCGTGTTCTCCATGCTCCCGCCGCAGTACGGATTATACGCCCAGACGTACTATTCCGTGGCCGTGCTGCTCCTCGGATATTTGATGAAAGCTTCGGGGGGCATGTCGGATAACGAAGCTATGATGGCCAAGCTCATGAATCTCGGTCATCATGTTCCGAAGGAATCCGCGCTGCAAGCGTTGAAAGACGCCGCGGAAGGCTTGTTCTCCGGAAGGATGACGACTCTCGACGAACGGACCAATCGCATTATTCACAGATTAAATCAACACATTCGCGAGCATTTGGACGGCGACTTGTCGCTCGATCGGCTCTCGGAGCTCGTTCATCTCAATTCGTCCTACCTTTCGACAATGTATAAGCAGTATACCGGCCGCAATCTATCGGACTATATCTCGTTTCTGCGAGTCGAGAAAGCCAAGGAAATGTTGGCCGATTCTTCTTGCAAAATTCACGAGATTTCACTGCAGGTGGGCTTTGGAACGGCGGGTTATTTTACGCGCTTCTTCAAGAAATTCACCGGTCTTACGCCCAAAGAATACCGCAATACACACTTGGAATGAATCGGCCGACAAGTGACAAACGAAAGATAAGCATTCTAGAAGAAGTGAAATATACGGAGCTCCCTTGCGGGTTTATACTGAAAACGAAAAATAAAACCTACGGTAATTAGGGGAGGAACAACGTTGATCCACTCATCGAAAATCAAGCTGTCCTATGCGTTGCTGACGATGGCCGTCGTCCTATCCGCATGTTCGGGAGGCAACAACGCCAAGCCGACAAACGGCTCGTCTGCGTCTCCGTCTGCGTCGCCTTCCGCGACGGCCTCCGCGACAAGCTCCGCCTCCGCTTCGCCGGCGGCGAGCGAGGAGACGGAAGCCGACCTGCAGTTCGGCAAATACGATCCGCCGATCGAGGTGTCTACGGTTCGCGCAGTCGGCAGCGATTTGAAATTTCCGGAGGGGCAGTCTTGGGAGGATAACGTGTGGACTCGCAAGCTTATGGACTCCTTGGGGATCAAGCTTAAGCACCAATGGATCGTCAACACGGATCAAGGTACGGAGAAGATGAACATTTCCATTGCCTCGGGGAACCTTCCGGATTTCTTCTCCGTTTCTGCTACGCAGCTCAGTCAGTTGGTGGAAGCCGGACAGATTATGGATATGACTGAAATCTATCAGAAGCATGCCTCTCCGACCTTCAAGAAATATACGGAGAGCGTCACCAACGGCCTGGCGACAGCTACGTTCGACGGCAAAATGATGGCGCTTCCTACCGGACAGGCGACGAGCGACAGTGCGCCCTTGCTCTGGATTCGGAGGGACTGGCTGAAGAAGCTGGACTTACCCGAGCCCAAGACGATGGCCGACGTGCTGGCCATCTCCGATGCATTCACAAACCAAGATCCTGACGGCAATAACAAGAAAGATTCTTTTGGATTGGCCGTCAACAAGACGCTGCTGATGTATAACGGCGGGCAGGCATTCGGCTCGTTGGAAGGCTTCTTCAACAGCTATCACGCTTATCCGCAGAGCTGGATTAAGGGCGAAGACGGCAAGCTGGTCTACGGCAGCATTCAACCGGAGATGAAGCAGGCGCTTGCTTCTTTGCAACAAATGTACAAGAGCGGGCAGATTGACAAGGAGTTCGGGGTGAAGGGCGACGCGAAGGTTCTGGAGCTCGCCAGCGCGGGCAAGCTGGGCATGGCCTACGGTCCGATGTTCTTCTCGCTGACGCTGCTGGATAGCCGCAAGAACGATCCGAACGCCGATTGGCAGGCGTATCCGATCGTCTCCATCGACGATCAAGCAGCCTATTCCCAGACGCAGGCGAACGCGATCAGCGACTACTACGTAATCAATAAAAACGCCAAAAATCCGGAAGCGATGTTCAAAATGATCAACGTCTCCGTCGATATGGACACCAACCCGAACGTCTCCCAGGAGGAGTACGAAAAATTGAACTACGTCGACGGTATCGAGGTCTGGCAGTACTTCCCGTTCTTCGTCGTGAATCCGAACAAAAATCTGGAGGTTCACAAGAAGGTCGTCGCGGCACTGGACAGCAAAGATACGACGGGATTGAACCAGGAGCAGTTGGATGCCTATAAGAATAGCTTGGCAATGGAAGAGGGCACAGGGGATGCGACCAATTGGGGCATGAGTAAGGTGTTCGGTAGAGAGGGCTCCTATTCGGTCATCGACAAGCTTCTGTCCGCAAACTTATTCAAACCAAGCGAATTCATCAAATCGCCGACTAAGACGATGACGATCAAGAACGCGACGCTGCAGAAGCTGGAGATTCAGACGTACACGAAGATCATTATGGGCGAGTCCCTTGATTCCTTCGATAAGTTCGTCGAGGATTGGAAGAAGCTCGGCGGCGATCAGATTACGGTGGAAGTCAACGAAGCAATGCAATAGAGACGATAGGGTCGACCACCGAGTCGGCGATGGAAAAGCGGGGGCGGTCAAGGGAGGTTCCTTGCCGCCCCAAGCTTTATCGAATGCCCCTCGGCGGGGAAGGAGCGCAATTACAAATGAAGATTCGATGGACTGGACAAATAGGAAGAATGCGAACCCTTCCCTTGCATTTCATGATTTTACCCGGCCTGGCTCTAGTATTGATCTATAGCTACGGCCCAATGATCGGAATCGCCATGGCGTTCGAGAGATATATTCCAACGCGAGGAATTACGGGCTCCGAATGGATCGGATTGGACAACTTCCGGTATTTGCTCGATATGCCGGATTCCATGGACGTTCTAAGAAATACGATCGTCATTTCGTTCATGAAGATCGTCGTGGGTTTGTTCGTTCCGATTGTTGTCGCGCTTTTGTTAAACGAAGTAAGGAAGGAAAGCTTCAAGCGCGGAATTCAGACGATGATTTATTTGCCTCACTTCCTTTCGTGGATTATTCTTGGCGGCGTGCTGATCGACATCCTCTCTCCGACGAACGGATTCGTGAACGATATTTTGGGTTGGTTCAGGATCGAGCCGATCTATTTTCTGGGCAGCAACAATTGGTTTCGTGTCGTGTTGGTTACTTCGGACGTATGGAAGGAATTCGGTTTTAATACGATCGTTTATTTGGCGGCGCTGACGGGTATCAATCCGAGCCTCTACGAGGCCGCGATCGTGGATGGGGCCAACCGCTGGAAGCAGACTTTTCATGTGACGCTGCCGGGTATGCTACCGATTATCGTGCTGCTGGCGGTTCTCAGTCTGGGCAATGTTCTGAATGCGGGCTTCGATCAAGTGTTTAATCTATACAGTCCCCAAGTATACGAAACGGGGGATATTATCGATACGTTCGTCTATCGAACCGGATTGGTTGAGACGCAATACGGCGTAGCTACGGCGGCCGGGTTGTTCAAATCCGTCGTGTCGTGCATCTTCGTCATCGCGGCGTACGTGATGGCATACCGTTTCGCCAACTATAGAATTTTCTAGAGGGAGCAACAATCCTATGGTAGAACGCTACTCCCGCGGCAGAGTCGCTTTCGTCGCGTTTAACTATATTTTTTTGGCCTCAATGGCTGCGGTTTGTTTATTGCCTTTAATTCACGTGCTGGCCGTATCGTTTAGTTCAAGCCAGGCCGCGGCAGCCGGATACGTCAAGCTGTGGCCCGTTCAGTTCACATTAAGAAGCTACGAATTCGTGAGCGGCAAACAAGAATTTCTCGACTCGCTACTCATTACGTTGGAGCGGGTCGGCATCGGCGTTGCGCTTAACATGCTGCTGACCGTTCTTATTGCCTATCCGTTATCCAAGGAGACGTCGGCATTTCGTTCCCGAACGCTTTACGCATGGATATTTGTTTTCACCATTCTATTCAGCGGGGGACTAATTCCGCTGTACATGATTGTGAAAGATACGATGATCATGGATTCGATCTGGGCGCTCGTACTGCCCGGAGCCGTTCCCGTCTTCAACGTTATCCTGATGCTTAATTTTTTCCGCGGGCTGCCGAAGGAATTGGAAGAAGCGGCTTATATCGACGGAGCGGGGCATCTGACCGTACTGTGGAAAATCTACATTCCGCTCTCCATGGCATCGCTGGCGACGGTGACGTTGTTCTCGACCGTCGGCCATTGGAACTCCTGGTTCGACGGCTTGATCTTCATGAACTCGCCCACGGATTACCCGCTGCAGAGTTATCTTCAGACGGTCGTGATTCAGCAGGACCTCAGTTTGTTCTCGGTCAAGAGCATGGAGCGCTTCTCGGAAATCAACGATCAAACGGCTAAGTCGGCCCAGATTTTCTTGGGCGCGCTTCCGATTTTGCTACTTTATCCGTTCCTGCAACGTTTTTTCATCAAAGGGATTGTTCTGGGCAGCGTCAAAGAGTGACGCTCGCCCGCATTTCACGGGGAAGGGATGCACGAGGATGGCGATTGTCGGCACTGTTCGCGAAATGTACCGGTACCCCGTCAAATCCTTTGCGGGAGAACGGTTGGAAACGGAATGCAGAATTGAATCCTACGGGATATTCGGAGACCGTCTTCATGCTTTCATAGACGAGACGAAGGAAGGCTGGAACAGCTTTATTACCGCGAGGGGAATCCCGGCTATGTTAAGCTATCGCGCGATTCTTGAGGAGAAAAGCGCCGAGGACGGGGAACCCTGCGTCATCGTGACGGCTCCTGACGGGAAGCAGTACCGCTGGGACGAAGAGCTTCTTCGCGAAATCCAGCAATTCGCCCGTGTGAAAATAAGCATGAAGAGCTATAGACCGAAGAGCGGGGGCGGGACCGGAATTGACGACAGCCATATTCTGATCGTCACGGACCGTTCGCTTCTCCAGCTCGAAGCGTTATGGGGGAAGGAGCTGGATCCGCGCCGATTCAGGGCAAATCTCATCGTTTCGCTCAACGACGAAGAGGCGGAAGAGTCGGAGTGGATTGGCAAAAACGTGACCATAGGAAGCGCGGAGCTGCGGATCGATAAAGGCTGCGAGCGCTGCGCGATGATCGGCTTGCATCCGGACACGCAGGAACGGGATCCTTCGTTGCTGAAAGTCGTCAACAAGGAGCTGAAGCTAATCTTCGGCGTCTATGCCTCCGTCGTTAAACCGGGTGCGATCGCGGTCGGCGACAAGGTTCTGCTGAGGAGTCCGTAAGATTCATATTTTGGAATCGAGTCAAGGGGCTGTCCCATAAGCGAAGTTGCTTAAGATGATCCATACACAAAGTAAGGGGTATGTACCTCCTGTAGATTGCCTCATACGCTCGCGAAATTACTCTGTAACGGGTTTACCCATTCAGATTTCGGGAGCGTATAGCATCGGAAGGAGGTACATACCCCTTTAACCTTTAGTAGGGATCATCTTTGAGAGCAACTTGAAGCGATTACGGGACAGCCCCTTGGCATATTCGCAGCCAATGAATCTTGCGAACGGAAGATAAGAGTTCTATAGAAAGTGACATATACGCTCTAATCCCCCTTTTGTATACTGGGAAGCGAAAGGCTTGGAAGCAAGGCTGGATCGCGCTACACCACTACTGAAGAGGGGTGTCCATGATGAGAGCTTCAAAGCACGGGAGCAGCAAAGGTTCGTTAACGACGCTTGTAGCAAGAGTATTCACGGTCTTACTGGCATTTGCAATGATCGCAGGTAATGCAGGGAACGTAGGCCGTTTTTTACCGCAACCGCTAACGGCTTACGCCCAACAAGGGACCGTCGAACAGACGATCAGCGATTTCGAAAGCAACGACGAAGGCTGGATTTTCCACAACGGGCCTGAATACCCCGGCGCGACCGGCGGCTTGGTTGCGGAAACTAACGATTCCTACGAAGGAACGAAATCCGGCAAGCTAACGGGGGACTTCTCCGGCGGAGGCAACTACGTCTCGATGTACATGGACTTGGCCGACGTAGACATGCAAGAGCTGCGGTTCTGGATCAAGACGGAGGATTTGGCTTGGCTGGCGCTCCGGCTCACAGACAGCACCGGCCAAATCCATCAGCAGGAAATCGATATTACGCCCGGTCCGAACTGGCAGGAGATCGTGATCACGGATCTGGCCGGCGGGAACGAACCCGGAACGTATCATTGGGGCGGAGCGGAAGACGGTTTATGGCACGGTCCCGCTATCCGCGTGGGCTTGAATCTCGAGTACGGGGCTTTCGTGAACACGCCGACCACCGGAACGCTGCTGGTCGACAAGGTGACCGCTATCGTCCCTGACGGTCCGGCCGGGCCGTATTACGACGACGAGATCATCAGCGACTACGAAGGGAACGACGTAGGCTGGGCGTTCCATAACGGTCCCGAGTTTCCGGGAGCGACGGGAACTCTTACCCGGGATACGAACGAGCACCATACCGGTGCCGCTGCCGGGAAGCTGACGGGGGATTTCACGAACGGCGGGGTTTACGTCTCGATGAACAAAGAATTGCCGGACATCGACATGGAAGAGCTCAGTTTCTGGGTGAAAACTCAGGATCTTAACGCGATCGCACTTCGTCTGTTCGACGAGACTGGACAAATTCATCAGCAGCGGATCGAAATCCAGCCGAACGGAAACTGGCAACAGATCGTTGTCACGCATCTAGCCGGATTGCCCGGACCCGGCACCTACCATTGGGGCGGGGCGGAAGACGGCCTATGGCATGGCCCGGCCATCCGCATGGATGTACTGATGGAAGAGGCGGATCTAGTAGGTACGCAAACAAGCGGAACGCTCTGGATCGACGATATAAGCGCCCATGTGCCGAGGCCGACGATCCGTATTAAGCAAGATCATCTCGGGAATTCGTTCGCAACTTCTGAAGCGATAGCCTTCCAAGTGGACTTGGCGCAGGACGCCGATCTGGTCTGGTCGGCGACCGACTTCTGGGGGCGTCGCGTAGCGGGCTCCAGCACCCAAACGATCGACGGCACGGCGCAGCTGCAGCTTCCGCAGTTAGGCAGCGGGTATTACCGCCTTAAGGTCGAGGCAAGCTCGGCGGGACAACCGGTCGGTACGGCCGAGACGACGTTCTCCGTACTGTCTCCTGTCGACCTGAGCCAGACGAACGCCTCCTCTTTCGGCGTAGCGACTCACTTCGCGCATGGCTGGAATCCCGATATGATTCCTCTGATCGAGAACGCTGGAGCGAAAAATTTTCGTGATGAGATGTATTGGAGCCGCATGGAGCCGAGCGCGGGCGTCTACGAGACGCCGGAGGATTACACGGAATACTACGAGACAGCGGTAGATAACAACCTGGAACCGCTGATGATCTTGTCGTTTAACAATGCGAATCACGACGGAGGAGCAACGCCTTATACGAACGCAGGCAGACAAGCGTTCGCCGACTACGGCAACGCGCTGTTGAGCGATTTTCCCGCCACCAAGTGGGTGGAGGTTTATAACGAATTCAATATTATGGGCGATTTCGGAGATGGACCGGCGGATAACCTGCCATCTTACTACTACGAATTGTTGAAGACCAATTACCAGACGATCAAAGCGGCCAATCCCAACACGATCGTCATCGGCGGGGTAGTCGCGCATAACGACTGGAGCTGGATGGAGGAATTGTTCCAGCTCGGCGGGCTTCAATACATGGACATTCTGTCCGTGCATCCGTATAACTATCCCGCCTCTCCGGAAGGGATGGAGGCGGAGCTAAAGCAGCTCGACACTCTCGTGAAGCAGTACAATAACGGGCAATCCAAGCCGATCTGGGGAACGGAGACCGGATGGCCGACTCAATTGGACGCCAGAGGTATTAGCGAGTCCTCGCAAGCCTCGTACGTCGTACGCGCGAATGTTACTCAGCTGGCGGCGGGCGTCGAGAAAGTATACTGGTACGATTTCATGAATGATGGTATCGACCCGATCATTAACGAACAAAATTTCGGCTTGATAAGGAATGCGAGGGATGCGCTCGGCAAGTACGCGCCTAAACCGGGATACGCCGCTTACGGCGTCATGACCCGACAGTTGGAAGGCAAGTCGTATGATCACAAGGAGACCGTCTCAGCCGATATTTACAGCTACATCTTCGGTAGCGGAAGCGGCCAGCAACGCGTTCTCTGGTCTTCCACACCGAAGCAAGTCGCGATCCAGACAAGCTCTCCGATCGTGATTACGGATGTGATGGGCGGGACGACGACTTTAAATCCGCACAACGGTTACGCATATTTGACGGTCACGGGAGCGCCGGTCTACATGAACGCAAGCTCGTCTACCGTTATCGCGAATAATCGATTTACGCTCACGGGCGGAGAGGCCGTTAAGGGGGAAGCGGCGGTTCTCACGTTGTCCGTCGATAACACCGCTTCGGGCAGCCAAGCGATCAGCGGAACCGTCGAGGTTCAAGGAACATCGGTGGCGATCAACGTCGGGGCAGGCCAACAGCAGCAGTACCAGATCTCGGTTCCGGCTTTGAGCAACGATCAGACGTTGTTCGGAATCGTGAAAGCGGGAGGTCAGGCGATCGCGAAGCTGTCCGCCGACGTCCGTCTAGTGGATCCGGTCGTCTTCAGCGCCAAGCATGTTCTGACGGGAAGCGGGGATGCGATTCGCATGGCGGTCGTTAACCGAAGCTCGCAGCCCTATACGCTCGACGAAGTGGATTGGCAGGTTGGCACCCAAACCGGGACCTTGAACGCGGGGTTGACCGTTGCCGCCCATTCGTCGGGCAGCATCGACTTGCCCGTCACGGGGCTGACGGCCGGAACGCCTTACGCGACGACGTTGTCGTTCCTGGCGAACGGATCGATTGCCTACGTCTACGAAGGCAAGCTGATCGGCCGCAATCCATCCGCCATGAAAGATATGAAGAATAGGACCGTTACGGTCGACGGCACGGCGGATGCTAATCCGGGCACGCGGATCGCCAATCTAGCGACCGATGGCAACAACTTGATTCAGAATTACGGCGGAAGCTCGGATTTGAACGGCGACATCTGGCTGAACTGGGATCAGAACAATGTCTATATTACCGCCAAGATTCAAGACAATGTCTTCTCGCAGACGAGTCAAGCGGGCTCGATCTGGCAAGGCGACAGCTTGCAATTCAGCATTGCCCAGGGCACTCCGGGAGAGAGCGGGTTATGGCACGAGTTCGGAGCGGCGTTGACGCCACAAGGGCCGGAACTGTTCCGTTGGTTAGGTACGGAAGGTTATACTTCGGGGCCGGTGAGCAACGGAAACGTGGCGATCACTCGCAACGAGACCACGAAGACGACTTTCTATGAAATCGCCTTGCCATGGACGGAATTGGCTCCGGCCGCTTCGGGCGACGGCATGCTCAGCGTATCCCTGCTCGTGAACGACAACGACGGCACGGGACGCAAAGGGTACATCGAGTGGGGAAGCGGCATCGGAGACGAGAAGGATAGCGCGCTCTTCCGTTCACTCAAGCTCGTCCCGTAATTTGTACCGATCCGCGAAATCACGTCCAAAAGGCTTATGAAGGGGTAGATCATCACGATGGATATTCAAGTTCGGCCCGATCGTACAAACGGGCCTCTGAAAAAGCTGCATGGGGTGAACAACGGACCTGTCAGCTTCGGCTCGTTAGTCGATGTTACGGAGCATTTTCACAATGCGGAATTCCCGCTGGTCAGATTGCATGACGTGAATTGGCCGCATGCATGGGAAGTAGACATTCATACGATTTTCCCCAATTTCGACCGCGACCCGGAAGATCCGGCGAGCTACGATTTCGAGAGAACGGATGCTTATCTTGCGTCCGTTCTCTCGACGGGAGCTAAAATCGTCTATCGCCTGGGTGAAAGCATCGAGCATACCAAGACAAAGTATTATGTGCACCCGCCTAAGGATTACGAGAAATGGGCGAAAATATGCGTAGGCATTATTCGGCATTATAACGAGGGATGGGCGAACGGTTTTCATTATGGAATCGAGTATTGGGAAATCTGGAACGAGCCGGACAATCCCGACAATCAGGTGATGTGGACGGGAACGGCCGAGCAATATTACGAGCTATACCGTGTCGCCTCGCTTGCGATCAAGCGGCATAAATCGACTCTTAAGGTCGGAGGACATGCGGCCACGATGGTCAATCACCCGTTCACTCAGGGATTTATCGAGTATTGCCGTAAACACGTACTGCCGCTTGATTTTTTTACATGGCATACGTATGCCGGCGATCCGGAGGCGATCGCGGCGAACTCCAGGTTGGTGAATCGCTGGCTGGAAGAAGCGGGCTACTCCGACATGGAGTGTCACTTGAACGAATGGGGCTTCTTCAAATCCGCAGGCGAGCAGTTATGGAAGCCTGAAGGGGCGATGCAACGGCAAACGACTTTCGAACGGATCAAGAACGAAGAGGGCGCTTCGTTCGCGGCGGCGCTGTTCGCTCTGCTCCAGGATTGCCCGGTTCATGAAGCGAATTACTACGACGCTCAGCCCCATAACTTATTTTGCGGACTGTTTGATCGTTACGGCGTGCCGACGAAAGTCTACGATGTGTTCCGCAAATTCAACGAGTTATGCGGATACTCGCATCGGATAGAAGCCGAAACCGGAGATGGAGCGCAAGGGGTATATGCGCTTGCCGTAACGAACGACTCTGGAGGCTCGGCCCTGTGGATCAGCAATTTCGGCGGCGAGAGCAGAGAATACCGAATCTCTTGGCCGGAGCTCGGTTCGCGACAGGGCGAATGGCTGATTATGGATCGGGAGCGGCGGTTCGATCGTTTGGAAGACTCCGGAATCGCGAGGGAGGACGGGACGATTTGCGTATTTCTGCCTAAGCATTCCGTGCTATTCGTCAAGTTTGATTAAGAAAGGAATGCATTGAACTTTCTCTTAGAAGGGGCTGTCCCATAAGTAGGAGCGTACATGGTTATCGGTACGACTCTTTCACTTATTGGGCAGCCTCTTTTTCATGATTGGAGAAAGATACTGCCGCGGCTTGCAAATAACCTTTTTTCGATTAGTCGGGACAAGCTGTCGAATTATGTATATAATAAATGGAAAAGTTTACCGATATATCGACCGAAAAAGGAGATATTTTGCTATGCGTATGTTTCGCAGTTTGACCTTGTTGCTTGCATTCATTCTCGCTACTCCCTTGTATTCGTCGCCGATGGTTCAGGCAGAGGAGGTTGAATTCACGGATCCGACTCAGTCGGAAGCGACAGGCGAAGAGCAGCTCGAATGGACGAAGCTCTATCCGGAGCTTACAGACCTCGCTAACCATAAGGATCTCTATGCTTACGGCAACGGAATATACGTCAGCTCGGACGGCTGCACGTCGAAGGACGGAGTCACCTGGAGTAAAAATCCGCAGCTCGAAAATTTCGAGATGCAGGCGATCGTCTGGGGCAAAGGCCGGTTCGTCGCGCTCGAATTTAAGTTACACAACAAATCGTCATTGTGGACTTCGGCGGACGGATTGAACTGGACGGAATACGATCCGACTATCGACAAGCTGGATTCGATCGCGTTTAACGGCAGCAGGTTCGTAGCCGTCGGCGGCGACAGCGACGGAGCGCTTGTTATGACCTCCGAAGACGGCTTGAAATGGACCCAGCGCAAAACCGGCATGAAGTCGGCTCTAGGGGATATCGTCTGGGGCAACGGCACGTTCGTCGCATTAAGCGGCGAAGGCACTTCCGCCGTGTCCAAAGACGGCATAACGTGGAAGAAGGTTGCGATTCCGACGAAGGATAAGACGATTCGCGATCTTCACTTCGGGGGGAGCACCTTCGTCGTGGTTGGAGATTACTTGCTGATTACGTCCAAGGACGGGGTCAAATGGACGTCCGTGCCATCGGACGGTATCTTCTGGAACAGAGTCATATGGGTGAAGGATCGGTTCTTTGCCGAGGGTTCGAAATATTCCAATGACAGGATCGAGTCGTTTTCCGTATTAAAGACGTCGAAGGACGGCAAGCAATGGGTCGACATGACAGGCGTCGGACCGCTGCCTTCCAAACAGTATTTGACGTTCGGAACCTACTATAATCTCAATATGCTGCATGACGGCAAGCAATATGTCATCTACACGGACGTCGGAATCTATACGTCCGCGAACGGGGTACAATGGAAGCTGCTTAAGAAAGTCGCTCTTCGGCCGGTTCATTTGAACAGCATGGCCGTCGGAGGCGGCAAGCTGGTCGCCGTTGGCGGCGAGGTGGACGACTACTACCCCCAAGCCGAGAAAGCGGCGGATAGGGAACTATGGTCCATCGATTCCAAGGGGGTCGACCGCTCCAGTTTTGAGTTCGGCAAATTTCCGCTTTACGACGTTATGTGGACGGGCAGTCAATTTTTTGCCGTCGGGGCGGAAGGCCTGATGATGACGTCCAAAGACGGGGTCAAGTGGAACAAGGCCGCCGCTACGCCGGTCAAAGAGTCGTTATCTCGTATTATCAGGGCCAACGGAGTTTATTATGTCACCGGTTCGAACGGACTTATTATGACTTCGAAAGATTTGAAGACGTGGACGAAGCACAAGACAAACACGACGGCGTCTATCTACTCCATTGCCTGGAGCGGCAAAAAGTTCGTTGCAGTCGGCGAATGGGGAGTTACGCTAGTCTCGGATAACGGCACGGTATGGAAGGCGGGCAAACAAATCAAAAGCCCGAATGGGGACGCCATATATAATCTGTCGGACGTGATATGGGGCAGCGGTATGTTCATCATAACGGCTGCGCAGAGATATCATGTGGATCGGGAATACGCCTTGTTCAAATCCGAGGACGGTACGAAGTGGAAGAAGCAAGGCCTTGAATATTCGAAACCGGCAGGAATGAGTACGCTATCTCCGAGTTTGTACAGTATTCGTCATTTCGAAGACACATTCGTAACGGTCGGCAATAACGGGTCTGTCTATTTGTCCAAAGACGGGAACGATTGGTCGAGACATGCCGTTCCCGATAACGTTATCCTGTACTCGGCACAGTTATTCAACGGCAAGCTGTATGCAACGGGGGGCTTTACGGATCAAGTTTATTTGGCCGAGTTCATAACTGCCGACAGTCGGTGACTTTCAATATGATATGTTCAATTTGACATGACAATATCAAATTGAATATGATAAGTATATATTAAAGTTGCTGGAGGCCCCTGATGGATCAAGCGTCAAGAAAACCGCTGTACTCTGTTATTCAAGAAGACATTCGCGAAAGGATTCAAAACGGCGATTTGAAGCCTGGAGACAAGATTCCTACCGAGCATGAGCTTAAAGAACAATTTAAGGTCAGTCGCATGACGATATCGACTGCGATGATCCATTTGACCAAAGAAGGTCTCATTCGTCGGATTCCCGGCAAAGGGACGTTCGTAGCCGAGAGGCCGGAGAACGGGGAATCATCCGGTACCGCGCAATCCTCATCAACCGTGAAGGCGTCGGAGGCCGCGAGAAACGTAACGGACGAGCAGAGGAAAATCGGTCTCGTCATGCCCAATATCGACAGCATGTTCGCGATGCGAATCGTGGACAGCGTTCAGAGAGCCTTGAACGAGAGGCAATACAGTCTGACCATGGCGCTCACGAACAACTCGAAGAAACAAGAGCGCGCCGCAATTCGGGAACTAATCGAGGCGGGAGTAAGCGGACTTATCATTTTTCCCGTGGACGACAACGCCTATAACGATGAAATACTGTCTTTAAAGCTGCGGCAATTCCCGTTCGTCCTGATTGACCGCTATCTGCCCGGCATTGAGACGCATTTCGTCGGTTCCGACAACCAAGCCGGTGCCCGTTTAGCGGTCTCCCATCTGTGGGACCTGGGCCATCGGGATATTGCGGTGTGCTCGGGAATCGATTTTCCTACCGTGACGATCCGGGATCGAATCGACGGCTACGTGAAGGAATTGACGGCTCGGGGAGCGATGATCAATCCGTCTCTGATGCTCTCCGATATCGACATCAAACATCTCGATTTCGATCAGGATCATCCTTTGTACCGTTATATCAAAGCGCGGCATGCGACCGCCTATCTGGCTTTGCATAATTCGATTGCCATTTTGATCTACCACGCGGCTAAAGCCAACGGCTTAAAAATTCCAGAGGACATTTCCATCGTCTCCTTCGACAACCCGACCTCCTTGCAGGACGAGTTCGCTTATTTCACTTATGTCGACCAGTCCGAAACGGTCATGGGCCGTACGGCCGCGGAGATGATCGTGGAGATCGCAGAAGCTGCGACGGATAGCGAAGGAACGGAAAGCGCCGAGTACCGGAAAACCGTTCTTCAGCCTGTCTTGAAAACGAATCTTACCTCGATGAAAGCCCGAAGCTAGATCGCGGGAAGAGAAAAAATATACGATCTCTCGGCTTAAGAAAGTCGGGAGTTTTTTTTAGCCTTTTTTTGTTTTCTCATTGACATGAGATAGTTCACATAATAGAATTGAATTGTAAATATAAACATGACAATATAAATCATGTTTGTACATAACTTATATCAAAAGGGGATATCGCATGCTCAGACTGAGAAGAGGCTCGGTAAATCTGCTTGTATGTATGGCGCTCTTGTCCGGCCTGTTGACCGGATGCTTCGGTTCTTCGAACGAGACGAACGAGGTCAAAAATTCTGCTTCCCCCACTACCGCGGCATCAAATGAAAGCGGAACCAAACGGAGCTTGAGCGGCGAGCTGCGTGTCGTCACGTTCATGGAAGACGAATGGGGCGATCAAATGCGGGCGGCGATCGCGGATTACAACGCTGCCCAGCCCGAGGTCAAGATCGAACTGGAGTCGATGCCTTACGCGAACTACGCGGAGGCTCTGAAAGCTCAGATGATCGGGGGCATATCCGCCGACCTGATGCTCGCGGAACCGGCGATGGTGAGCGCGTTTGAGGGGGCCGACGGCATTCTGGCGCTCGATGATTACCTGAATCAACCCAATCCGTACTCCGACTCGGGGAAGGCGTGGAAAGACGATTTCATCTCGCCGTTCCTTGATACGTCTCGCAATGCGGCCGGTCAGGCCAAGCTCGTCCCCTGGTCGCTCGTATGGGTCGGAATGTTTTACAACAAGGATGCCTATGCCAAAGCCGGCATCGAGACTCCGCCCGTTACCTGGAATGAATTCCTGACAGCGAGCGAAAAGCTGAAAAACGCGGGGTATTTGCCTTTCTATACGGCGATCAAGAATAACGACGCTCAAACATGGTGGATGTTCCAAACGATGCTGAACGCCATGTTCAGGGTTAAGACGGAACAAATCAACTTGCGGCATGCCGACGGATGGACGTACAAGTTCGATGATCCGGACAGTACCAACGGAGAAACGTATACGGTCGACGAGCTCTATGTCGCTTTCAAGAAAGGACTCATCGACCCGGCTAAGTCTCCGGAGTACCGCAAAGCGGTGGAACTCATCCTCCAGATGAAGCCGTACTTCAACGATAACCTGCTGACGGCCGACGGATCCGAACTCCTGTCCAAGTTCATCTCCCAAAACGCCGTTCAGAAGTATGACGGAACGTTCAGCTTCCCCAGCACGGACAGCGAGTTGGCCAAGCTCAAGGACGAAGGCAAAGCGGACCGCGTATTCCAGTGGGATGTCGTCAACTTCCCGACGATTACTACCGAGAACTACGAGGGCTTGACCGCGGGCGGATTGAATCCGCTGTCTGGTCTCCGCAACGGTTGGGTGATCAGCCAAAAATCCGATAATCGTGAGCTTGCGCTGGATTTCCTGCAATTTTTGACTTCCCCCGGCGAAGTGAACAAGTTGTACGAATTGAAGCGGGCAAGCAAGGATAACTCTTTACAACCCGACGCCTCGGCGATTGCGGGCGTCACCTACCCTGCCGAAGCCAAGAAAGTAGACGCGGCGCTGAGGTATGCGGAAATGCCAATTTACGGGTTCGGTTTGCCGCCGGTATTCGATACGGGCAAGGATTTCGAAGAATTCCATTCCCAATGGCAGGGACTGTGGTCCGAAGCTCTGACCATTGACGAATTCCTGCAAAAGCGCAGCGCTTCCAACTTGGCCGCTCTGGAGAGAAATCTGAAGCAATTTCAGGATCAGGTCGACCAGGCCTTCATCGACAGCCATCTTAAATAGCAGCGTAATCGGAAATTCCCGGGAAAGGGGCGACGCATACCGACCGTGTCGCTCCTCGGGAAATCGATCGACGCCGTGGAGAGGAAAGCCGTGTTATGCGCCATACTTTGAAATCGGTCTATAAAGCTCGGTACCTTTATCTGTTTTTGCTTATTCCTTTTGCGTTTATCGCGCTGTTTATCTTCTATCCTTTCTTTCGCGGATTCCAGATTTCGTTGCTCGATTGGTCGGGAGGCAACCGTACGGAATTCGTCGGCTTCGACAATTACCGGGAATTGTTCTGGAACGAGCCCCTCTTGGGGCGCGCGGTGAGAAACATTCTGATCTTGGCTGTCGCGGGGATCCTCCAAGCCGTCGGCATTTCCTTCCTGATGGCCTGGGTGATTCACCATATACGGAGCGCGAAAAGCAAATACGTTATGCGGATTTTCGTTATCGTGCCGTCGCTCATTCCCGCGATCGTCGGGTATCTGCTCTGGAAGAAGTTCTACGAACCGGAAGGGCTGGTAAATCGGCTTCTGGGTCTCGTCGGATTGGATTTTTTGCAGCAGGCCTGGTTGGGCGACGTATCGGTCGTGGTGACCGCCATTGTGTTCGCCGGATTCCCTTGGCTCAACGGAGCCAATACGCTGATCTATTTAGCCGGTTTTCTGCAGATCCCGAAGGAAATGTACGAAGCCGCCAAAATCGACGGCGCTACCTCGTGGAGGACGCTATGGCATTTGGAAATTCCGATGTTGGCCGGACAGACGAGAATTCTGCTTTTGCTATCGCTGATTTCCCTGCTCCAAAACTACGACAACGTGTTTCTACTAACGCGGGGCGGGCCGATGGACGCCTCCGTCGTGCCGGGCATATTGCTTTACAAAAATGCCTTCCTGTTTGGCCGTTACGGATATGCGTCCGCCATCGGCGTTTCCCTATTCGCGTTCATTTTCATTCTGTCTTTGCTCAGCATGAGATTATCGAAAGAAAGCGGGGAGAAAGTCTCATGAGCATGCGTAAAACAGCCGAGATCATCCGATACGCTTTCGTCATTCTGATGCTGGCAGCCACGTTTTACCCGATTTTGTTCATGCTGTTCACCTCCGTGAAGTCTACCGGTTCTCTCGCGATCAACTTTTTCCTGCCGGATTTCACGGCTGTTCATTTCGAGAATTTCAAGACTGCCGCGCCGAAGGTGCTTCCCTATATCGGGAACAGCGTCAAGGTGTCGCTGTTGACGGTAGCGGGCATTCTTTTCGTCAGCGCCGGCTCCGCCTACATCTTCGCTCGGTTTACTTTTCCCGGGAAGGCGATCCTATACCAACTCCTAATGGCGACGATGATGATTCCGATCGTTCTTACGTTCGTCCCTTCGTATCTTCTTGTGCGGGACTTGGGACTGCTCAATTCCCACAGCGCTTTGATTCTGCCCGGCATCGCTGTGGGTCTCGCCTTCGCCATGCTGCTGCTTCGAACGTTCTTCGAAAGCATCGACCAGGGGTTGATCGAAGCCGCGCGGATCGACGGAGCCCGGGAAATTCGCATTCTGCTTCAGCTCGTGCTTCCGTTAACCGTTCCGATGATTGCGACGGTCAGCATTCTCAGCATTTTGCGAACCTGGAACGATTTTTTGTGGCCCTTGGTTACGATCAGTAGAGACAGTCTGCGGACGCTGCCGATCGGGTTGGCCTTTCTGGTCGACAAGCCGGGAAGCAATCAGTTTACGGTCATGATGGCCGGCTATACTTTGGCATCGATTCCCTTGGTCGTTCTTTTCCTGTTCGCCATGAAGCCGTTCATGGACGGAATCAACGCCGGGGCTATTAAAGGATAAACCCTATGAAAGGCATGAGTGCATGAAACCGTCGCTTACCAAAATACACGTCGTTTCCCATACGCACTGGGACCGGGAATGGTACCAGGATTTTCAGGGATTCCGCAAACGGTTGGTTTATCTGATCGATGAGCTTCTGGACGTGATGGAGAACGATCCTGAATATCGTTATTTCATGATGGACGGCCATACGATCCTCATCGATGATTATTTGGAGATACGGCCGGAAAATAAAGACCGCCTGCTTGCGCTCATTCAGGCGGGAAGAATTTCGGTGGGGCCTTGGTACGTCATGCCGGATGAATTTCTCGTTAGCGGGGAGTCCCTGATCCGGAATTTGCTGGCGGGTTTTCGTCGGGCGAGGAGCTGGGGGGCCGAGCCGCTCAAAAGCGGATACGTATCGGACATCTTCGGACACAACAGCCAGCTTCCCCAGCTGCTTCGCGGCTTCGGCATCGACAACGCGGTGCTCTTCCGCGGCTTCAAGGGAAAGGACCAGGCGTCTGAGCTGCAGTGGGAAGGAGCGGACGGTTCCGTCGTTTTCGCGCTGAAATTGGATGAGGACCGCTCCTACGGCGACTTTTACTTTTTCTTCCGTTGGCCGTTCGCGTCGTCCGGGTTTCAGTATGATAGCGAGAAGTTGAAGGAGCGGGCCTTGGAGATGCGCAGCTACAAAAGCGCGCGGGGGACGACCGGCTTGGGGCTGGGACTCGACGGCGTGGACCATGTGGAGGTTGAACCGCAGCTTCCGAATCTAATCCGAACGCTGAACGGGCTTCCGGATGTGGGAGTCTCCTTCGAACATTCCACGCTGGAGCGGTATTTGGACGAGCTGCGGCCGAAGCTGGGGGAACTGGAGCTGCTAGTCGGGGAACAAAGGTCGCCCGGGCAGGCGGGACTCAATAACATGGTGCTTGCCAATGTGCTGTCCTCCCGCATTCCTTTGAAGCAGGCGAACTGGGAAGCGGAGAAGCTTCTGGAAACATGGGCGGAGCCGTGGAGCGTATTTACCCGGCTGAAGTCGGGCAAGGCCTATCCGGCGCGGTTTCTCGAGAAGTCATGGGAATTCCTGCTGCAGAACCATCCGCACGACTCGATCTGCGGCTGCTCAATTCGCCAGGTCCACAAGGACATGGAGTACCGGTTCGATCAAAGCCGGTTGCTGTCGGAAGGCATCATTCGGGAGCAGTTGCGTTTCATATCGAATCATATCGATGCTTCCGCTTTGACCGGGGAGCGGATCGTGACGGCCTTCAATCCGTCCCGTTTCGAGCGCTCCGGCGTCATAGCTCTCGAATTCTTCCTTCCCGCCGATGCGAAGACGGGTTTGCCCGGCCCTACCGTCGGCGCAGACGGATTCCGGATTTATGGAGAGAACGGGGAAGAGCTTCCTTATCAGTTGCTTGACGTCAAGAAAAACGCGACGCACACCTGGAGACCTTACCGAGATATTCCCTATGCGGAAGCCGCAGATTGGTATCGGGTCGCCGTATCCGCGAGCGTTCCTTCCTTCGGATACCGGACGTTCGGCATTCGGACGATCTCGTCCAAGCCCCCGGGCGCGGGAGAATACGCCGGATACGCGTTGGCCGTTCCCGTTCGGAATCCGGGGACGATGCGAGTTGACGGACGGTCCTGGGATAACGGCAGGGTTCGCTTAACGGTTCATGGGGACGGCTCCGTAACGGTTCTCGATCATGCGACGGGAGAAGCTTTCTCGGGTCTGCACCGTTTCGAAGACGACGGCGATGTCGGGGAAGGGTGGAACCGCGCGGCTCCGGCGCTTGATTCCGTATATACGTCGCTGGGAGGGAACGCCGGCATCTCGATCCGGTCGGACGGTCCTCTGGTGACGATCATCGCGGTGAACCTGGGGCTGCGCGTTCCGGTTGGCGTGGTTCCCGGAGGACTGCAGCGAAGCGCCGAAGTGACCGAGCTTGCCATCGAGACACTGATCGAGCTTCGCAAAGACGATCCGGTCGTCCATTTCCGTACGAAAGTCGTAAATGCCGCCCGGGATCACCGGCTCTCGCTGAAATTCCCGACAGGCCGGGAAGCGGACCATTATTATACAAGTACGCCGTTCGATCTAGTGAAACGCCCGCTTCGGCGTCCGGATTACCGGGATTACCTGGAGACGGCTTCAGAAGTCGTTCCGCATAACGGCATCGTGGCCGTTCACGACGACAAGGCGGGTCTCGCCATTCTGAGCAAAGGGCTGTACGAGGCGGCGATGTCGGAAGACCAAGAGGTGACCGCGTCGTTAACCTTGTACCGGTCGACGCACAAGGAGGTTCTGAGCGACGGCGATGACAGCGGACAGCTCCTGCAAGAGCTGACGTTCGAATACGCGGTATATCCTTACTCCCCGGGGGACGCGTTCGCCGAAAAACTATGGAAAGGCTGGCAGTCCTATGTCCAGGAACCCCGTACCGTCGACCGTGATCGCTGCAAGGTCGTTCGGGAGGACCCGTTCCATTATGCCGGTTCTTTTCTTGCGACGGCTTCGTTCCTTACGGTGGAGGGCTCGGACGGCGTGCAAGTCTCCGCCGTCAAAGCGGGGGAAGACCGCGAGGAACGCGTCATCGTGCGGTTGTTCAACGCGACGGACACAGAGAAGTCATGCAAGCTGGAGTTTCACCAACCGATTGACGCTGCCTATCGCGTTGATCTGGACGAACGCCGCTTCGAACAGATCCGCGTGGACGGGACGAGTATTTCCGTATCGATAGGCGGGAAAAAGCTGGAGACGATCGAGTTATCTTTTTCATCACGAGAAGAGGAAGTGATCTTGTGCAACCCCTAACCTTTGAATTGGAGACGAACGGTTTTCGGAGATCGATCTCGATCGACGAGGCCGGAACGCTTAGAACGGCATCCCTCGGGTACCGCGGCATCGAGTTGCTGCAAGAAGGCGGATACGAGTTTGCTTTCGCCGGTTATATGAAGGAATCGATGAGGTTTTTCCAGTGCGAGCATTTCCGCTGCGTTGCTCATGAAACGACGAAATTCGCCGAAGGGGAGAGATGGACTTTCCGACTGGAACTGAAACCGTCGAAGGAGCAGAATTTCAAGCCGTTCGGACCGGAGCCTTGGGACGAATCGCGAGGCAATCTGCATGTCGAATTGGTTTTCGACGTCTACCGGGACTATCCCGTCATCCGCAAGAGAATCCGGGTTTGCAACCAGTTCCCGGATCCGCTGCGGCTTCAGTACATGACTTGGGAGGATTTGCGGCTCGCCTCCGGCGAAGGGCGGACCGTATGTCATCAATATTTCACTAGAAATTCACCGGAAGCCGCCGACAACATGGACGAAAGCGCGATGGGGGTCGTATGGCCCGGGCTTGATGCCGGCATTCTGGTCGCGACCGAAGCGCCCGGCTCCATGAAGCGGCTGGAGCTGTTCCGCGAACAGGACCGGATGCGAATCGCGTACAACTTCAACGAAGAAACCGTCTTTGAGTGGGTTTTGGGAGAGGGCGAATCGTTCGAGACGGACGCGGGGTTCCTGCTTCCGTTCGCGGGAGGCTTGCAGGACGCGGTGGATGGCCCGTTCCGCGATTTCGTGGGAAATATTCTGGCGATTGCCAGGGCGCGGGACATTCCGACTTTTACGGTCAACACTTGGGAAACTTTTCAAAGCGAAATTACGGAAGAGATCGTGCTGGAAAATATCCGGATCGCGGCGGAGCTGGGCGTCGACGCTTATCAACTCGACTTTGGCTGGCATGTGGACCACGGCGATTACCGCCCGCATCCGCGGAAGTTTCCAAACGGTCTCGAGCCGGTCGTCGAGGCTTGCCGCAATAATAACATGAAGCTGGGGCTATGGATGTCCGTCCCGAACGTTCATGTCGATTCGGAAATCGCACGGAGCCATCCCGAATGGAGACAGATCGACGAAGACGGCGGACGAAGCTTTATGGTCGGCTGGACGGATACGCAAATCATGTGCTTGGACTCCGGTTACGCCGATTGGATCATCGACCAGATCGATACCGTCGTCAAACGATACGGAGTTTCGCTGCTCAAGCTCGATTTGGCATCGGTGAGAGATCCTTATAATCCTGGCAAATCGATCGGGTGCCATGCTCAAGATCATCATCACCCGACTGCGAAATCCTCGCATTTGGGCATTTACCGCAGCATGTTCCGGATCATGGACGAGATTAGGCGCAGAAACCCGGATTGTCTCATCGATTTGTCCTTCGAGCTATACGGGGTTTTGCACGGGACCGATTTGGCCCACATCCAGCATGCTCATCAGAACTGGGTCACGAATCAGGACACCGGATGGCTGGAGCCGCTTCGCCGCATTATCCATAACCGGAGTCGGATCGTCCCCAGCTACACGCTGAATTTCGGCTCTTGTCACTTGACGGACCCGCTGGCGAAGAGCTACGGCTTCTGGTCGGCGCTTCTTGCGCACGGCTTGTATTACGGGGATTTGCGGCAGCTGTCGGAGGAGGACAAGGCGCATTACCGTTATTGGATCGATTGGGTCAAATCTTATCGCGGCAAGCTTGATGTCTACGACTTCTTCCGGGTATCCGATTCGCTTCGCGCTCCGGACTGCCGGGAGCATGCGGATCGCCGCTATGAGCCGTATTCGACGGAGGGCGGAAGGATTGTGTCCGCTTCTGGAATCTGGGACGGAGCGGCCAAGGTATCAGAGAAGGGAGAGGGCTGGGTTCTTCTATTTCGGCCGGAGACAAGCGGGCTTAAAGAGGAGACGGTTCGTTTCCCCTGGGTGGACGCAAGCGGAACGTATCGCTTGCTGGACGTGCTTGGTCATGAGGAGATCGGCGTCCTAACGGGTGAAGAGCTGCAGCGCGGGTTAAAGCTGGCGATCCCGGATGCGCCTGGCGTTCTGGTTGTAGATTGCACTCGAATTTAGATGTACGGCTTTTAAAATTCAACTCATGGGAGGAACGAACAAGATGGTAGGATATCGGATGATTTCAAACAGAATAACGGCTGCTCTTCTGGCAGCGTTGGTGATTTGGGGGGTTATCGGCGTGGTGCCTCCGAGAGCCGAAGCGGCAAGCGGCTCCGATTACAATGTCAAAGCCGCGCCGTATAATGCGGCTGGCGACGGCACGACAGATGATACGACGGCCATTCAGAGCGCGATTAACGATGCCCAAAACGCGGGCGGCGGAGTCGTCTTTTTCCCGAAGGGGAGCTACAAGATCAGTTCGACTCTGCGCGTGACCGGTCATAACGTGCAACTCGAAGGCACGGGAAAAGGCTCGGCCATTTTTCTCGACAAAAGCACGGATGCGGTGATCCATATCGGCCATACGACGGATATGCATCAGACCACGCATAACAAAGTGAAAAACCTGACGGTCGATCGTTCCGTCGCCCCGAACTCGGATGTCGCGAATTCTCCTTCCTATGGGATCCGAGTGGAGTATGCCCGGTTTACGACGATAGACGGCGTTACGGTTTACAATGCCGGTTACGGCATTTCCGTCGGCGTGAAGGGCGCAACGGGATTTAATACGCAGTTTGCCAATATCCTCAACTCGAATGTGATGGTAAGCGGCAGTATGCGGGGAAATGCGGTCTTTCCGGGTGCTAACGTCGTTTTCTGGTCGGGAGCGGATTACAAAATGTCGGCCAACTTTCTGGAGCCGACCAACGTAGGCGTGTTGATGGAAGGGGATTCGAACGGCATCAATATCGACACGACGACCGTCATTAACGGAGCGGCGTATAACTATGGCATCGTGAGCGGAGGTATGGGGTTTGCCCGTTACATCGTCAACTGCATTATCGAGAATGCGCATCATCAGCAAATCTATATCGCCGGCAGTTCCTCTCGCGTAACGGTGGCGGATTCCTGGATTGGCGCGGGAGACGAAGAGGGGACGGCGACTCGCAGAGGAATTCTGATCGAGGCGGGAGCCAGTCGAATTACGATCGCGGATAACCGGATTGGCGATCAGCAGCTTCAGGGCATTTTCTCCATGGGAGACAACGTGACGATTACGGGAAATATGCTGGAGCGCAATGTCGTCTATAACCGCTTGAATGCTGACAATTGCACGACATGTGACAGCGTGCAGATCGAAGGCGGCAAGCATGTCATCGTCAGCAATAATCGCGTATATAGCGATTATGACCGGAACGGCATCGGACTGTTCGACGACGGAACCCGCGTATTGAATTACTACATCGTCACGGATAACGATACGTCCGAATCCGGCAGCGGGATTTATGACGGGGCCACGGGGACCAATAAAGTCGTTGCCGACAACCTATAGCCGCTAATCGACGGGAAGAGAGGGGTGACGTAAGTTGAAAAACCACTCATTAAACGGCAGCGACTGGACGTTGACCGGCTGGTACCGGAATCAGTGGAAGTTTACGGTGTCGATGGAGCTCGGAACTGCCTTTCCTCCGGCGGTAGGTCCGCTGCCCGCGGCAGTTCCGGGCGCGGTTCAGGCCGACTTGCTAAGGGCGGGCCGAATATCCGATCCGAATATCGGGCTCAGGAGCCTGGAGTCCGAGTGGGTGGGCAACCGCGAATGGGCGTTCGAGAAGACGTTCGAGCTGCTGGACGGTTGGGTCGAAAGCCGCTGCGAATTGGTATTCGAGGGGCTGGATTACGCAGGCGAAATCATGCTGAACGGGACGAAGGTCGCCTCTTTCGAAGGCATGTTCACGCCGCATATCATCGATGTGACCTCCTGCATCAGAACGGCCAAGGACGGTCCCAACCACTTGTACGTGCTTTTCTATCAGACTCCGGAAGTGGACGGACAATACGGGTACACGGAACGGATCGACATGGTCAAATCGCGGTTCAACTACGTGTGGGACTGGTGTCCGCGAATCGTGCCGGTCGGCATATGGAAAGGCGTCGGCGTGCGCACGTACAGCCAGGCGAAGATCGTCGATTTTTACCCGCGAACGATTGCCGGAGAAGATCTGGAGTCCGGCGAAGTCGAATTTAACTTAACGTTGGATGTTCTGTGTGCCGGCAACTTGCTAGCGGAATACGAAATCGCGGATGCATCCGGACAATGCGTGGCTCTGGAACGGGCGATCGTGTCCTTGAACGGGGGAATCAACGCGGTAGGCCAGTCGATTCGCTTGGATAAGACGGAGCTGTGGTGGCCGGCCGGGTTAGGCGCATCGTATCTGTATACCGCCAAAGTTCGATTGACGGATGAAAATGGACGCGTACAGGCGGAAGCGGAGAAGAAAGTCGGTTTCCGGCGGATCGCGATGGCGGCCAACGACAACGGACCGGCCGGGGCCCTGCCTTACACGGCAGTCGTAAACGGGAGACGAATCTTCCTCAAGGGTGTCAACTGGGTTCCGATTTCCCCCTTTTACGGTACGATCGAGCAAAGGCATTACGAAGCGGATCTAAGCACGTTCAAAGCGATGAATATCAATGTACTGCGGGTATGGGGCGGCGCGATATTCGAACACGAGGCGTTCTACGATTTTTGCGACGCGAACGGACTGCTCGTCTGGCAGGATTTTCTGCAATCGTCCAGCGGCATCAACAATTGTCCTCCGAGCGGGGAGAGCTTCATGAATCGCTTGAGGCAGGCCGCGACGCACGCGATTCTGGAGAAACGGGCACACCCGAGCCTGCTTCTCTGGTGCGGCGGCAACGAGCTGATGTGGGAGGGGTTCGTGCCCGTCGACGAGCGACATGCCAACATCGCGATGTTGAAGCGGCTGGTCGGCGAACTCGATCCGGGACGTCCTTTCTTGCCGACGAGCGCATCTGGCCCTAGATTCACCGCGGAAGAACGCGATTTCGGAAAAGGCGTTCATCACGACGTTCACGGGCCGTGGCAATACTTAGGCGATACGGCTCATTATGCCTATTTCAATCGCGACGATGCCTTGTTCCGGTCGGAGACCGGAACGCCAGGGATGGCGAGTGCGGATACGCTTCATAAGTGGAAGGACGAATTTACGGTCTGGCCGCCGAACCGGAATAACCCGTATTGGGTGCATCGCGGCGCATGGTGGATTCAATGGGACCAGCTCGGGGAATGGTTCGGGCCGTGGAGCGAGAGCCGGGACGAATTGGAGATCTACGCGCAAGCGAGTCGCTATTTGCAATGGGAGTCTCTGCGTTACGCCGCGGAGGCGGTTAGACGGCGGGAACCCGCTGCGTCGGGCTTCATCGTGTGGATGGGCAACGAGCCGTTCGCCAACTGCGCCAACACTTCGCTTGTCGAATACGGCGGCATGCCGAAGCCGGCTTATTATGCGATGAAGAAAGCATTTTCCCCACGGTTTGTATCTGCGCGTTACGATAAGCTCTCTTATCGGGCCGGCGAGCGTTTCGTCGCGGAGCTATACCTTCATGACGAGCAAGGCGAGGCGTTGCCGTCCGGCAGCGGAGCCGTCGTATCGGCTTCGATCTACGGATTTGGCGGTCAATTGCTGGCGAACCGGCAGTTGGAGGGGATCGTATCCGTTGGGGGCGGCGTCCTCTCGATCGGGCGTATCGAATGGAAGGTTCAGGCTGATGCGGCCGCCAGAGTTTTTCTGCTCAGGGTGGAGCTTGCCGTCTCCGGCCAGGAACCGCTGAGCGACGATTATCTGTTCGCGGTCGCGGAGAATGAGGGCGCCCCGCCGCTTACTTCGTTGCGCTACCTGCCCTCGGCCGAGATCGCCGTCAGACAAGTCGGCGATACGATTGAAGTCGAGAACGTAGGGGCGGTCGCCGCGCTTGGCGTATTCCTGAAGCCGAAGGGCGATACCGGACCAATCGTGTTGGACCGTAACTATTTGATGCTGCTGCCAGGGCAGAGAGAGTCCGTCTCCGGTTTAAATCGGCAAGCAGCCTTGGAGGATCTGGCCTGGGAAGGCTTTAACCTCTAGACGGGCGGATGCGGTCATCCCGTTGGTGTTTCCGATCCCCGATATCGGGTCCGTTTATTTGTCCGTGGCCTGAACGAATGGTGTAGACAAGCGGTTCCCGATAACGTTATCCTGTACTCGACGCCCAACGGCCGATCAACGGATACAGGGAGGGGATTTAGGATGAGTTTGTTCCAAGACATTGAAGAGCAGTTCTTCGATCCTGCTTCGGAATACCGACCGCAGCCGTTCTGGTTCCTGAATCACGATTACAAGAAGGAAGAACTGGAATGGCAGCTTGAGGAGATGAAACGGCAAGGCGTCGGAGGCGTCGTGCTTCATTCGCGGCACGGCAAGAGCGCGGAGTACATGTCGCGCGAATACTTGGACATGCTGGCTTTCTGCACGGAAGAATGCAAGAAGCGGGGAATGGAAGTATGGCTGTACGATGAAGACAATTGGCCGAGCGGTACTTTCGGCGGAAAGCTGACTCGGCGTCATCCCGAATACCGCATGCGCTATTTGCGGTTGGAGGAGAAGCGGCACGAGGGCGGGGGGACGGTCCGGCTCGATTTTCGGCAGGAAGAGAATAACGAGCTGATCGCCTTGCTCGCCTACCGGGTGCTGCAGGAAGAAGGAGAACGGGTCGTTCTTGCGAAGGATCCGATCGAGATTACGGATTTGAGGGGACAGGACTGGGCTCCGTCCCATTCCGGCAAGTATATCATTCTGGCTTGCTGGGAGTGCGAGATTGCCGAGAAGGTCACCTTCGGAGCGGGATATTATCTGGACACGATGAATCCCGAGGCGGTGCAAGCCTTCGTTGACGTCGGTTACGAGCCGTTTATGGAGCTGCGGGAGCATTTCGGTCACACGATCCGAGGCATATTCACCGATGAGCCGGGGTTGATGATACACGACGGATTTTTCGGCACGGAAGCCATCCGGACATCCGTCCGGACGTTAAACGACAATTTGCCGGGATACGTTCTGGGCTGGACGCGAAATCTGCTGTCGAGATTCGAAGCGGAACAGGGTTACTCGCTCCGTCCTTTGCTGGGCGCTCTTCTATATGAGCTTGAGGATGCCAGTCATACCGTTCGCGAGCATTACTACGGGGCCTTAACCCGTTGGTACGTGGACGCTTATCATGGCACGTTGAGTCGGTGGTGCGAGACGAGAGGCTTGGCTTACATCGGTCATACGCTTGAGGAACCGCTCTGGGGGCAGGCGCGCTCCCAAGGAAACCAGACGAAGGTGCTGCAGCAATTTCATTACCCGGGCGTTGACTATCTGACGAAGGGGATCGGCACGAAAGAGAATCCTTATCGCATTTTATCGGTCAAATGCGCTTCCTCTGTCGCTCGCTTGGAGGGGAAGCCGCGAGTCGTGTGCGAGGCCTTCGGAGCGAGCGACCACGGGTATTCGATGAGAGACAGGCGAGTGGATGCCAACTTTATGGCGTTTCTTGGCGTTAACTTATTTATTCCGCATGCTTTCTATTATTCGTTCGAGGGGTATCGCAAAACCGACTTCCCCCAGACCGAATTCTATCATGCGCCCCATTGGGAGCATTATCGCAGCTTCGCCGACTATACCGGACGACTGTGCATGCTCGGCAGCCTGGGCAAGTCCGTATCGAAAGTACTGCTGGTTTCGCCGATTCATACCGTATACCAGGAGATGTTTCGAGACGGAAAGGCATTTCGGGACCTGAAAGCGGACGAGCTGTTTTCTTTCCTATCAGACAGGCTGATCCGTAATAGATTGGATTTCGAATATGCGGATGAGGCGCAGATTGAGCGCGGAACGGTCTCGGAAGAGGGATTGGCTTTCCCGAATTGCGAGGATGGCTTCCCAATTGTCATTTTGCCTGCTATGAAGGTGATGGGGATCGAGACGGCGCGGAAGCTGCTCGAGTTCGTCCGTGCCGGGGGGATGTTGATCGCGCTTGATGAGCTGCCCGTTCACAGTACTGTTGTTGCGAACGATCCCGAGCTGGCGGAGTGCGTCGATAAATGGTTTCCGGGCCCCGTCAGGAAGGGCGGCGGACACGCGTGCGGCGCCGGTCGAACGCTCTTTATGACATCCGAACAGCTTCGCAGCGACGATACGTTAGCGCTGTGCGAGGAATTGCGCGATCGACTGTCCGACGAAGATCCGGCCGGTCCGTGGTCCGTTCCTCAGCAAAGCAAGGAGCAAGTCGTCATAACGGGGAAACGGATCGCCGGTCGAACGTTTACATGGCTGTTCAACTGGTCGGATTCCCCGGCGCAGCTTCAATATCGGCCAACCGGCGAACAATTGGAGGAATGGGAGCTGGAGACGGGGCAGGTTCGTGTGTTGGCCGAGCAAGATCTGCTGGAATTCCGGCTGGCTCCTGGGCAACTGCGCATCGTGGCTCCGAGTCCCGGGGACGCGCCGCGAGAGGCGACAGCCGTGCCGCGCGCGATCGGCCAGCAGACGGTTGAGCTTTCTTCGGAATGGGATTTTGAACCGGTAGATCGCAACGCTCTCATTCTCGACCGTTGGGAAGTGACGATGAACGATCGCCAAGCCAGAATGCCGGTAAGAATGCCGGGCCAGGTCAATACGTTTCGTAAGACGATTCAAGTCAAGGAAGAGCTGATCGAGGCGCTGAAGGAGACAAACGGCATACAGGCGGAGGCGCCCGAGCGGGAGCGCCGCGGCGTATATCTGGTGCTTGACGATCTGAAGCAGGAGATCCAATCGCATATCGGGTTCCTGTCGCGTCGCCGCAGCATCGAAATCTTCGTTAACGGCGAGCGGCTCCCCGCGCTGGATCCGGCGCAGTGGCAGGATCGCTTTTACAGTTGGGTCGAGATTTCCCCTTATCTTCGCAGCGGGGACAATACAATGGAGATTTTGACTTTCTCCTTGCTGGAGCCCATGCCTAATTTTGCTTATCCCGCATTTTTGACGGGCGAGTTCTCGGTGACCGGGGAAGGAGCGTTGACGGCTCCGGCGTCCCGGCTTTCGGGCTACTGGACGAATGGGGGATATCCCTATCTGTCGGGCAAAGGCGTATATCGGCAAAGCTTCGACTGGGCGCTCGAGACGACGGACGGAAGCGACGGCGATGAGATCGCGATCGAGCTCGAGGTCGAGGACATTCGGGAGACGGCGCGGCTCAACATTAACGGCAAGGACGCGGGAGTCAGACTATGGCCTCCGTACAACTGGGATGTGACGAAATGGGTAGTTCCCGGCGTGAACCGCATTGAGCTGCAGATTGCCAATACTCTGGATAACCTCTACGGCAAATCGGTGCTCCCGTCGGGCATCGGGGGGCATGCCAGATTGACGGTTAGATCTTACCGCGCTTAACGCAAAAGAAAAGGCTCGCATTGGCAGGATCGTAGAACTTTCCTGCTCAGTGCGAGCCTTTTTCGAACGGTATTTGCAGCAACAATGAGGACTAATTAATTAAGCGAATGTCAAACTTCGCTCCGGCTTCGCCGGCGAACACGATGATGCCGTTCTCGGGCAGCACAGTCGTATGGTCCGGATTGACGATGCCGAAATCCACGCAAATTCCGTTCTCGTCGTATACAGAATAAGAGCCTTTAGACGGCGGAGTTACTTTGATGGTCTTGCCGACGGCGCGATCGGGAATCGTGAACCATTTGGCGTATCCGTTGTCTGGAAGGGTAAGCGAGGAGCTGCCGCCCGAATAAATCGGCTTCAACGCTTCTTCGCCTACGAACAGACTGCCGCCGAGATTCAAATATTCGATGCCGTTATCCTCGTAAAAACTGAATTCGTTGGCGTCTCTTCCGCCTACACCTGGAAGCTCCAGGTTGGCCGCGGCGGTATTCGGTCCCGTCATTTTCTTATCCAACACGTAACCCGGAGCCTCTTCAATCAGCTGGATTTGCAGGGATGAGGCCAGCAAATAAGAGAGGGACGTATATTTCTCGTTGATCGGATAATAACGTTTGCCATCGCGCTTAGCCCAAGCTTCCGACGTCGTCTGCGGGACGGAGATAGACTCAAGCTTCTCGGCGGAATACTGCGACAAAGCCATCTGGCCGAGTCCCGGAAGAGAGAGGTATTGACGGGTCCACAGGTAGGTGCGTCCATTTTTCTCTTCCACCACGTTGATCTTCACGCTTCCGTCTTCGCTCCTGAACGAGCCGTCCGCCGCGTAGACGTATTTCTCGGGCGGATATGCCGGCACTTGGGGGAGGGAGATCGACATTTCTCCGTTCTCGGAGATGTCTACCTTCATCACTTGATTGGTAGAGCCGTAGATTCCCGAATCTTCCATCCGTTCCTTCGGCATTTCGGTTTTAATCGGTCTGCCGTACGACTTATCCGCTTTGAACTGTTCGATCTCGCCTTTCTCCTTCAAGGCGTGAAGAAGAATCTGGCTTGCCAGAAGCTGGTTGGTCGCGCTGGAGCCTCCGGACGATAGCACGGCCGCAGCCATATTCTTCTCGGGAAGAACGACCAGCGCCGCGTGATACAGAATGGTGTCTCCGCCTTTAGTCAGCGCCTGAATGTCGTATTCACCGAACGGGAACAGATTCACGCTATCCCAACCCAATCCGTAGTCGATCGAGTTGTCGGCATCCTCGGGCCACAATCCCTTTTTGTACTCCGCCTGGGCCATTTCTTCCGCGGCTTCGGACGATAGAACACCATCGGTTTGCCCTGTGAAAATCTGCGAGAAGCGAACCAGGTCCTCTGCCGTGGAGTAAATTCCTCCCGTTCCGATGACGTTCACCGTCTCGTTCGGAAGCTGATCTTCAATGCCGGGAAGATAGAGTCCCGCCATCTTGGAGCCGCTCGGCTCGTCCAAAGGCGTCTTCGTGTTCTTCAGATTCAGCGGCTCGGTAAAATTGCGATGGATGTAGGACGTGAAATCGATGCCGCCAACCTTTTCTACCAAGATTTCCGCTAGAGTAAAGCAGTCGTTGCAATAGACCGAATAAGCTCCCGGATCGGCTTTTAATTTCTGCCCAGCCAACTGCTCCAGCAGCGTATCGTGCGCGTATGTATCGTTATCTTCAAGCAGAAAAGCGTTCGCCAGAGACGATCCGTTAAATCCGGCGGAGTGGTTCAGCAGCATGCGCGGAGTAATCTGTTTGTACCGCTCGTCCTCCATCTTGAATTCCGGAATGTACTTAGTAACGGGCGTATCCAGATCGATTTTGCCTTCGTCCGCGAGCTTCATCACGGCTGCCGTTGTGAACATTTTGCTCACCGAGCCGATACCGTACATCGTCTCTGCCGAGAGCGGCTTCTTGCCTTCTTTGTCGTTGATGCCGGATTGTCCGGAGGCGACGATCTGGTCTTGGTCGATCAGCGCGTATTGAATGCTTGTTGTGCCGTATTGTTGCGTCAGGAGATCCGCCGCCTCGGATGCGGCTTTCCGCGTGTCCTCGTAAACCGCCGGAGTATCTTCGCTTGAAGCGGCCGATGCTGCACCCGCCGGGGCTAGCACCGCCAAGGCCAATGTCAGGGATAAAAACCGGAACGATTTTTTGCTTTTCATAAATACCTCCTCGAATACGTTGTATACAATTACTACGAATAATCGATCCCGAGGTTCCGTTTCGCGATAGAGCAAGAATTGATACAAAATCACAGCAGCGGGCCGGTTATTGGCGATCGCTCCGCTTGACACGATTTTCGGAACCTCCTTATAATGTGGCAATTGTTCGGAACCGCCGTAGAGTGCAGACGGGGAACGGATGCCGAGCGAACAAACTTGGAGAAGGATCGGTGATCGACTTGATGCCGTCATGGTTGAAGCGTGACATGGAAGTTCTCTGGTACGACGGTTCTCATTGGGAGAGGTGCCGCTTGAGCCGGGAAGAGGCCGGTTGGAGAGGGAGTTCGGCAGATGGCGCCGCGTTCGCGGTTACTGTAGAGCTGTCCGGCCAACCGGAAAGTTCAGAGCGGGAACACTATACGGTTGTCGCCAAAGTAACGCCGGGAGCGAGCGGGACAATTGCGGGGTTTCAAGTGATCTTGTCGGCGGATTCTTCCTTGCAATGCGTATGGAAGCCTCATCTGGCGCCCGAGTCACATATGACAATAGGTGATAAAGCGTTTCGTTCCCCGACGATCATCATGGAGGATGAGGAGCGTCTGTGCGCGCTTATTCCTGACCTGGCCCACCTGCAGGAGCATCGGACGATACCGCACATCATGGATTATGTACAGGAAGATTCGAAGCTCAGCTATGGCGTCTGCGATTACAAGGAAAGCGGCCATGTCTATTATGCCATGACCCCGCAGCCGCATCTGATGAGCCGGTCGTTGGAGATTAAGTTCTATCTGGCATCTTGGCGGAAAAAGTCCGGCTCGCCGCGACGGGACTTCCGTCCGGTCGAGCGGCTGTTGTGGGAACTGACGGCGATGGACAACATGCGAATCGACGACACGGCGGCGCAGTGGATGCAGCAGCTGGAAAGCTATCCGCTACGGGCATATGAATGGGCTTTGGACTCGAACTGGAGCGGTCTTACTTGGCAGCAGTTCCGGATCGGGGAGCGTGAGGCAGGGGGCGTCGTCTTTATTGTGGCCGCCAGACAGAAGCCTGGCGAAGGCAAGGAAAATCAATGGAGGGAGCCCAAGAGTATCTGGAATCAGGCCTGGTTCTGCAGTATACGGTCGGCATACGGCATTCGTCTGACGGGAGTGAGGACAGGCAAGGCCGATTGGGTAGACAAGGCTAATCTGATGCTGGAGCTGACTTTGAGCGCACCTCAGACGAACGGTTTGTTTCCGGGCTACTATGCTGCGGGAGAAGACGGAGACTGGGGGCGGGGAAGCTGGCATCTATCCTGTCCGCGCAGGCCGGACGGTCATGAGCGCTACGTGCATCTGTTGGATGCATCCTGGACATGTTATTGGCTGCTTAAATGGTATCGGGACGTGGAGCAGGATGAACGAATACTGCCTTATGTAAACCGATATGCGACTGCCCTGTTGCAGCTCCAGCGGGAGAACGGCCATTATCCCGCATGGGTCGATCCTGCGACGCTGGCTTGCTCGCCTTATCTAGTAAATAGCGCGGAAACGTCCGCTCATATCATGCTGCTAGGTTTATTGCAGGAAATCGAGCCGCGTCCAGGCAGAATAGAGGCGATGGAACGCGCTGCGTCCGCCGTTCTGAATACGATAGCCGCAGAAGGACGCTGGGAGGACTTCGAAACCTACTGGTCTTGTTCCGGTCAATGGGATCACAAACGATACGGAACGAGGGAGACGCGCAGCGGCCTGTATAACCAATGCAACTTCGGCATCTATTGGACGGCGGAGGCCATGCTGATCTTATTTCGCCTGACGGAAGAGCGCAACTGGCTGGATGCGGGGGAACGCATCCTGGCCGAGTTATCGCTCTACCAGCAAATTTGGCAACCGGCCTATATTGCTGTTCCCACGGTCGGCGGGTTCGGCGTCATGAACAGCGACGATGAGTGGAATGATGCTCGCCAAAGCTTGTTCGCCCTAACCTACTACGAATTTTATCGTCGTACCGGAGACGAGCGGTATTTGCTGCGGAGTTTGTGGGCGATGCGCGCTTCGTTTTACATGATGTACTGCCCGGAGAATCCGGAGGTCAAGGCGTTGTACGAGAAGGTGCATCCGCATTTCGACGAAGGAGACTACGGTTTTCATATGGAAAATTTCAACCATCACGATGGCACGGAAGTAGGCGGATTGGGCGAGTTTACGATATTTGATTGGGGCTGTGGCGCGGCCGCTTCTTCTTGGGCGGAGCTGCGCGAACTCGTGGAACGGACTACGGGCTAGCTGTTTATGACTGACCGCCGAGGCATTCTTGGCGGTTTTTATTTTTTCTCTTAGTAAATTAAATAAAAATTATTTATATTTAATAATTAAATTTATTGACGAATATGAATAAATAATATAAATTGTTTTTACAAACGTTTATGAATGTGCTTACATTGGGAAAATCATGAGGGGGATCGAGCATATGAACAGGGTCAGTTTGCTGGAAACTCAGGCGGGATTTTATCCCGCGGATCCGAAGCAGGCATTGCTAAGAAGCGCGGAGAGCCATCCTCCTTGCTGCCCGGAGGGGAAGCGCTTTGCGTTGCTGGAAGCGTCCACGGGGCGAGAGGTATTTGCCGGCACGGTTGAACGCTGGGGTGAGAAGTGGGGCTCGTATTGGTGGAGGCTGGATTTTACCGATGTCGAGCAGGAAGGGCGCTATCGATTGTCCGTGCCGGAGCTGGGGTTGGACTCGTCCGAGTTTGAGATCTCCCGGACGGCGCTGACGCACTCCGAGCATGTGGATTTGACGATGGTGGCTCTGCGCCAACTGGAACAACGACAACTTCCCGGCGTGCCGGGCTGGCGGGATTGCGGCACCGAAATTCGCGAGCTGTCCTCGCATATCGTCACCGTGCACGGACTGATCGACTACTGGGACAATCGCGAATTGCGCGACAGATTGGGGCCGCAAGACAGACAACTGCTGCTGAATTACATTGCGGAAGGTGCGGATTATATCGTTCTGTCCCAGGAGAGCTCCGCCAATCCGCTTACGGACGGGCGATTCAACCACGATGCCGGTCGCCAGACGGGCTACGGGACGTCCGATTATCATAACTGGCACGGCACCGCGTACGCGATCACCGCATTGGCCAGAGCCTGCCGGACGATGAGGGAGTGCGATCCCGGCAATTTGATTGACGGAACGGATGAATCGATCTTGACGGAACGGTCGGAGCGATACTTGCAATGCGCCAAACGTGCTTATAAGAACGCAATGGCACGGCCGTACAACCTCGATTCCGATTTTTACGGCAGATCCGATGCCGATGGGCAAACCGATGGGCCGGATGAGACCGAGTACGTGCATGAATTGGCGAGAACGGTCTACAACAAGCCGGATGACTGGACGATCCCCTATTCGCTTCAGACCAAGGATAAGCTGACGTTCTTGTGGGGAGTCGCCTTATTGTATCGTCTGTCGGGCGAATCCGAATATTTGGAGACAGCCATTGAATATGCCAGAGCGGCGTCCGAACGGCAGTTCGTCGACCATACGCGTCCGATCGACGGTCTATACGGCAACTTCTACGCCTTCGAGCAAGACGACGAGACCTTCTGCCTGGAGTGGAATCAGAATCACCGGTTCCACATGGGGAATATTGAGCCAACCAACGTGCAAGGATTCATCGAACTGCTCAAGCTGCAGCCGGATCATGAGGAGGCGGCGAGTTGGCACAACGTCGTGCGAACTTACGCTTACGGGTATGCAGCGGTATCCGAAGAGCTGTCTCCGCTGGGCATCTATCCGTTGACGCTATATGCCGACCCCGAATATGGCGGAGCGAAATTCTTCCAGTCGACAAACCACGGTGCGACGGCGTTGTATGGCCAGATTGCCAAGAATCTGCTCGACATCGGCGAATACTTGAACGACCGGACGTTCGCGCGACTCGCTTCCCGCAACCTGCAATTCGTGGCGGGCTTGAATCCGGGTTTTCCCGATGCCTACGAAGAGAAGTCATGGCAGGCGATCTCCCTGATCAAGGGATACGGCGTTCGCTCCTTCGCCGGCGCCGGCAGCCAGATTGCGCCTCCCGACGGGAGCGGCATGAACGGTTTCAGCGCGGATGTGCAATTCCAGCCGCAGCGAATCTCGGTTACGAGAGACGCTCCGCGGGGCATTCTGTTCGCTGACGGCGAGCGCCAGTTCAATGAAGATTATTTGCCGCACAGCCACGGCTACGTCAGCGGAGCGGCACGCGCGGAACGGCCCTTCAGGCTGAATATCGAAACCCGTTACTTGGGTCAGCCGGTCGACGCTCAGATCGTCATCGCGCTCCAGTCCGCCGAGGAACTGATCTGCCACACGGGAGAGGAAGGTCGGCTTGCGCTCGACGAGCTCCCGCTGCAGCGGGAAGCGACGGTGACAGCTTCCTACCGAGGGCTGTCCGTGGCAAGAACGCTGGAGACGTTGGCGGGAGCGACATGGAACTGGGATATCCATTTCGATAGCTGTATTGAAGCCGGCATCGAGGCACCCGACAGGATCGAAGCGGAGCCGGGGACGGAGGGCAAGCTCTTGGTTCATCTTCAGAATCGGGGAGGCGAGATAGCCGATGTCAAGGTGCGGCTGTCGGCCGATGGCGTGACGATATCCGCGGACAGTATCGAACAAAGCTGCACTTTACAACCGGGCGAGAAGACGGTCATCTCCGCAATATTCCATACAGGCGGCCGGACGAAGCCTTATACGTTAATGGGCCGGATTCAGTCCGGCAACCACCGCTCTACCGTCATCAAGGACGGAAAGTTAATCGTTGGGGGAGGTGGAGCCGCCATAGAAGGCGGGTTAACAAGCAAGAGGCTGTAACGGGGAAGCGTCCGGTTGATCGTTAAGGGGGGGGATTGCAATCGAGAGTCTGTGGAGTCGAATCAAGAGTCACAGGCAGTTATTCGTCATGCTGCTGCCTTGCCTGATCTGGTTTGTCGTATTCGCCTACGTGCCGATGGGCGGGTTATTGCTCGCCTTCAAGGAGTTCAAATTCAATGCCGGCATCCTGCACAGTCCCTGGGTCGGGCTCCGTTATTTCGAAAACTTCTTCGCTTATCCGGGAGCCTGGCAGCTGGTGCTGAATACGATTATTGTCGGTCTGATCAAGATCGTACTCTATTTTCCGTTCCCGATTATACTGGCCTTAATGTTGAATGCCGTTAGGCGCCGGGGGCTCAAATCCGTCGTTCAGACGATTTCGTATTTGCCTCATTTTCTGTCCTGGGTCGTCGTCGCCGCGTTCACGTTCCGTATTTTGAGCCCGAACGACGGCATCGCAAATCAGCTTCTTGCCTGGCTGGGGGGAAGCGGAGAAACGTTCTTCATGATGGAAGAGAAGTATTTCTATCTGGTTATGTTCCTGACCTTCGTATGGAAAGGCATCGGATGGGGCTCCATCATTTACCTGGCCGCGATCACGAACGTGGATCCGACGCTCTACGAAGCGGCCCAGATTGACGGGGCGAATAAGTGGCAGCAGACGGTTCACGTGACGCTTTCCGGCATTCGCACCACGATCGGCATTTTGCTCATTCTGGATCTGTCGGGTCTGCTCTCCACGGGCTACGAGCAGAATTTCCTGCTTCGAACGGCCGGCAACTCGAACGTCGCGGATATTCTCGACGTATACGTTCTGCGCACCGGTATGATGCAAGGACAATACGGCTATGCCACAGCGGTCGGCATGATGCAGGGCGTCATCGGGCTGGTGATGGTTCTGCTGATCAATAAAGCTGTCGCCAAGCTGACGGATCGGGAAGCGAGCCTGTGGTAGCTATATAGGTTGAACCAAAGATATCTCAATGGGCTTTCCTGCGCGCAACAAGAAAAAGAAGGAGCGGTGAAACATGAGGGCAAAGAGCAACACGGCGGAGAAGATTGCCGGGGCGGTGAACATAACGCTTCTGCTGCTTCTGTGCCTGTCGATATTGTTACCGTTCGCGAATATTTTGGCGTTGTCCTTTAATGACGGCACGGATTCCGCGCTTGGCGGCATTAGTATCTGGCCAAGGGAATTCACTTGGGCGAATTATCAGGAAGTGTTCCATAACGATGACATTCTTCAGAGCTTGAAGATCAGCGTGCTGCGCACCGGAATCGGCACCGCGCTCAGCGTGCTGCTGACGGCGATGGCGGCGTTCGCGCTCAAGAAGAAGACGCTGCCGGGGCGTAACGTTTACATGTTTTTCATCGTCTTCACCATGCTGTTCGGCGGGGGAATCGTACCGTACTACATGGTGCTGAAATCCCTCTATCTGACGAATACGTTCTGGGTATACATTATTCCGGCGCTCTACAGCGCCTGGAACATCATCTTAATGAGAACGTTCTTCCAATCGATAGACGATAGTCTGGAGGAGTCCGCCAAGATTGACGGAGCGGGAGACTACAAAGTGTTCTTTCGCATTATTCTGCCGCTCAGCCTGCCCGTCCTGGCGGTTATTGGACTGTTCAATGCCGTTGGGCATTGGAACGACTGGTATGCAGGCACCTTTTTCGTCAAAGACAAAGATCTGTATCCGCTGCAAACGCTGCTTAAGCAGATGCTGGATTCGGCGGAAGCTATGCGCAAAAAAATGATGGTCGTCTACTTGCCCGGAGATCCGCGCCAGAATGTGACAGGCGAATCGCTCAAGATGGCAACATTGGTCGTCGCCACCTTGCCTATCGTCTGTGTGTATCCGTTTGTGCAACGCTATTTTGTAAAAGGCCTCATGATCGGTTCAGTGAAGGGTTGAAGTCGATAACCCCAATCCAAGGAGGATGCATGACAATGACGAGATGGAAAAAAGGGATCGCCAGCATGCTTGCGTTGCTGTTGATTACGGCATTGGTTCTGTCTGCATGTACAAAGAGCGGCAATAATGAGGCGTCGGGAACGAACGGCAACTCGCCTGCGGCAACCGGGGATCGCGGGCCGTACTTCATCGCCGATCGCAAAATTACGGGAAGAATATTTCTGGAGAACGACGGCGCCGGTCTGCCTGTCGATCAGATCAACAATGAAGTAGCCCAGAAAATCAAGGAAATGACAGGGATTACGCTGGAGTTTCAGTCGACCAATCATCCGGACGGATTGGAGGAATTGACGACGGCGCTGGCCTCCGGCGATCTGCCGGACGTGATCGTTAATTATCTGGACCACGGCGGCCGCCCGGAGAACTCCGTCATTCTGAAAGCGTCCCGCGAAGGCGTCTTTACCGACTTGGCCCCCTATTTGAAAAATACGAAAGTGTACAGCAAGTACTTCGAAGACGAATTCCTGCCGCGCGATTCCAAGGAGAACATCATGTTTCGTCCCGAATTCGACGGCAAAGTGTATGCGGTGCATTTGAACATTCCAGGCTCAGATCTGACCGATGAAGAGCGCGTGCACGGTCGATCCGGCATGTGGGTCCGTCAGGACATCGTTCAAGCGCTTGGCGTCGATCCGAGCAAGATCAAGACAATGGATGAGTTGTATGATCTGGCCAAGCGAATTAAAGAGGGCGATTTCAAAGATAACAACGGCAAGCCCGTTACCGTCATCGGATCGCGATTCTGGGGCGGTTCCATCACGAGCACACTGTATCGTAATTGGGATTTCGGCAACGGCACCCGATTTGACGTAGATACCGACGGCAAGGTGAAGCATCTGGCCGAAACCGAGTACATTACGAAACAGATCGAGTTCGTGCGCAAACTGCTTTCCGAAGGGCTGCTGGACAAGGAAGCCTTCACGATGGACAATGTGCGCGCGGAAGAGGCAATGGCCAACGGATCGTTCGCGATCACGACATACGCCAACGTGATGCCCGACAGATTCCTCAAAGCAAGGTACGTACCGATGGACCAAATGTCCAATTACAAGGGCGAGGATGCGGTATACGAGAAGTATAAGTCGGGGTACATGAGCTGGGAAATTCCGTCGACGACCAAAAATCCCGAGGACATCGTCAAGTTCGCCGACTTTCTGGCGTCCAGGGAAGGCAAGCTGTTGTGGAAATTCGGTATCGAGGGCAAGCACTATACGCTCAAGGACGACAAAGTAGTGCTGACCGAGGAGTGGAAGAAACAACGTTCGGAGAGTCCCGATCGCGTCAAAGATATCGTGCCGACGTTATGGGGTTTGCTGCTCGGATCGACGGACAACAATGATGTCAGGGATTTCGGCGAGTCATGGCAGGAGGAAGAAAATCCGGAAATGTTCGGCTTGTCCAAGGAGCTGCAGATGTATGGCAATCCGACCTTCAAGTACTGGGACGGTTACTCCGCGCTCTCCTATCTGTCGGAAGTGCCGGATATCGAGGAACGGTTGAAGCCTGTGTTGGACAGCTACCCGGATATTGTCGTGAGGGCTTACTTCGCCGGTTCGATGGAGAAGGCGACCGATATCGTGAACGACTATCGAGCGCAATTGAAGAAGGCGGGCGTGGAGAAATTCGAAGCGTATCTGCAGGAGCAATATGACAAGGATCCGAGTTCCGTCGCTTTCTATATCGATGCGCTGTATTAATAGCTAACAGTCTAGCAAACAAAGACAGGAGAAATGGAGAGAAAAAGATATGAAAACGCATGATCGTATTTATAACTCCCAATATGAAGGGAAATACAACGCTAAAGTAGCCTTTCCGCTAGGCGGGCTGGGGGCAGGCATGTTCTGCCTGGAGGGCACGGGCGCAATGACGCACTTCTCCCTAAGGAATACGCCTGATCTGCTCAATGAGCCAATCATTTTCTCCGCTGTTCACATTCGCGACGGTAACGAGTCGATCGCGCGAGTGCTGGAAGGGCCGGTTCAGGATTGGAAAATATTCAACAGCCGGTCGACGGATTTCGGAGGAGCCGGCAACGGGCAGACGGGCAAGCATTATGGGCTGCCGCGATTCGCCGAATGTGCCTTCACCGGACAATTCCCGTTCGGACGTGTGAATCTGAGAGACGACACGCTGCCCATCGAAGCCGTCGTCACGGGCTGGAGTCCGTTCGATCCGGCGGATGTCGATCATTCCAGTCTGCCTGTCGCGGCATTGGAAATTACTTTAATCAACCGGACGAAGCGGCGTCTCGAATTGACTTATTCTTTTCACGCGACGAATTTTATGAAGATTGAAGACTCTGAGGGCAACCGGGTTGCAGCGGGGATCGTACCCGGCGGATTCATACTTGAGCAGGATCCGACGGAAGGGAAACCCTGGGAGCAAGGCGCCTTCTCCGCAGCCGTCGACCATCCGAACGCCGTAGCGGACTGCTCCTGGTTTAGAGGGGGATGGTTCGATCCGCTCACCATGTTGTGGAATGCCGTGGAGACGGGCGTGTCGCAGGAGAAGCCTCCGTTGGCAGCGGGAGATCGGCCGAGTCCGGGCGCGAGCTTGTATGTGCCGTTGACGCTGGAGCCGGAAGGCGAGCAACAGGTGAGGCTGCAATTGTGCTGGTATGTGCCCGAATCCAATGTTTCTACTGAAGAGTTTGACAAGACGAACAAGAAATACGTCGAATGGCCGCATTTTCATAAACCCTGGTACGCTGGCAGATTCGGAAGTATCAAAGAAGTCGCTCAGTATTGGAGTACCCATTACGATCGCCTTCGGGAGAGAAGCGCCCTGTTCAGCGATACGTTCTTCGACACGACGATGCCGCCGGAATTGACGGAGGCGGTCGCGGCCAATCTCAGTATTTTGAAATCGCCAACCGTGCTTCGACAAACAGATGGCCGGTTGTGGGGCTGGGAGGGGTGCTTCGATTTAGGAGGCTGCTGTCACGGTACTTGCACGCATGTATGGAATTATGCCCAGGCGATCCCCCATCTGTTTCCTTCATTAGAGAGAGGGATCAGGGAGACGGAGCTTGGCGAAGGGATGGATGAACGCGGACATCAGACGATCCGGGTTCCGCTCCCCATCCGTCCGGCGGATCATGAGCATCGGGCAGCGAGCGACGGGCAGCTGGGCGGCTTGATGCGAGTGTACCGGGAATGGAAAATAAGCGGCGATACGGCCTGGATGAAGCGGCAGTGGCCCAAGCTGGCCCTCAGTCTGCAATATGCGATGGATACATGGGACCCGGATCGCCAGGGGATATTGGTTGAACCGCATCACAACACTTACGACATTGAATTTTGGGGCCCTGACGGCATGTGTACGTCCATTTATCTAGGCGCGCTGAAGGCAGCTTCGCTTATGGCTGCGGAAGCGGGAGAGAGTGCGGAGAGAATCGCAGAATTCGAGGAGCTGTACCGCCGAGGACGAGATTATATGGAGAACGAGTTGTTTAATGGAGAGTATTTCGAACAACAGATCAAGTGGATCGGTCTGAGGGAACCGGCGCCTACCGCGGAGCAGGAGACGTGGAACGGGGATTACTCGGAGGAAGCGATCGAATTGCTGCGCAAGGAAGGGCCGAAGTATCAGTACGGCAAAGGGTGCCTGTCCGATGGCGTCATTGGGGCCTGGTTGGCCCACATGTGCGGGCTCGGCCACATTCTTGACCCGGGCAAGGTGCGCAGCCATCTGATCAGCGTTTACCGTTACAATCACGTCCGCGACTTGAGCGTGCACGCCAATCCGCAGCGTCCGGGCTTTGCGCTTGGCCGGGAAGGCGGCCTGCTGTTGTGCACTTGGCCCAAGGGCGGCAAGCTGTCGCTGCCGTTCATCTACAGCAACGAAGTGTGGACGGGAATCGAATACCAAGTGGCGTCTCATCTGCTGACGATGGGGTGCGTAGAAGAAGCCCTCGACATCGTGCGCGTATGCCGGGATCGTTACGATGGAAGTATCCGTAACCCTTATGACGAATACGAATGCGGCCATTGGTACGCAAGAGCGATGGCTTCCTACGGGTTAATTCAGAGCTGGAGCGGGGTCCGCTACGACGCAAGCAATCGGGTGCTCTACCTGGAGGATCATTCCGGCAAGCCGTTCCGCAGTTTCCTGAGCGTAGAAGGGGGATACGGGACGGTAGCGTTCGACGGCAACGAGGTGTCTGTGGAAGTGAGGTCGGGATCCATTCCAATCGATAATATCGTTAAAGCTGCAGGAGGATAACCATGAATACGAAGTTCGGCCCAAGCAGAAAACCCGGAGTCAAGAAGATAGCGGATAAGACTGGCTTCTCTCCCGCTACCGTGTCCCTTGTGCTAAATAACAAAGGCACGTTCACGGAAGAAACCAAGCACGCCATACGGCAAGCCTACACGGAGCTCAGTCACGATCTGGCCGTCAGCGAAGGCAAACCGTTCGTCCGACTACTGATCGAGGAAACGATCGCGGTGCACAACGATTCGTATAATGGCGAGATTCTCCGCGCGATTGAAAACGAGTGCCGCCTGCTTGGATTTGAAGTGATGCTGAATTTCGTAAGGGCCGGAGACGAGCCGCTGTCATGGTTGGAAAATATTTCGGGGCTTATCCTGCTCGGCGGCGGATTGATTACCGACGAGATCGTTCAGGAATTGAGAGGATATGCCGTACCGATGGTGCTCGTCGACAACTACACGCACACAGGCGACGGATTATCCGTTCACTCGGATCATTACGGGGCAGGGTACTTGGCGACGGAGTATTTGATCCGCAATGGACATACCCACATCGGTTTCATCAGCGGACCGGCGAAGTACAAGCCGCTGATCGACCGTTATGCGGGCTACTGCGCCGCGCTGAGAGAGAACGGATTAACGCTTGTGACGGACTACATTACGCCTAACTTCGACCGTAAGTACATTAAAGGATATTACGAAATGAAATATTTGCTCGAATTGCCCCGCAGGCCCACCGCGGTCTTCGCGGTTAGCGACCGATCGGCGTTCGGAGCGCTGCAAGCGCTGCAGGACGCAGGCTTGACTCCCGGGCGCGACATCGAACTGATCGGGTGCGACAATATTAGCGGCGACCAGGAGATTAAGCGGCGAATACCGACTGTACACATTCCGCGAGCAGAGGTAGGTCAGATGGCCGCTCGTTTCCTGCTGGAGGCGATGAGGGGCAATGAACTGAGCGGCAAGGTTATCATTCCCGGTCGGCTGGTGTTGCCGGAGACGTCGGAAGCGGCGGCGGGGGGCGCGCAGGGCAATGCAGTAACGGCTGCGGCCGGCGGGAGCGAATCCGGCCAGCACTTCTCATAAGCGATGCGGAGGGATAGGCATGGGCAAGGATATCCGCCACTTTACGCCTTTCGTCAGAGTTGCCGCGGACAGCGTGCATCCTGTTCCGTGGATTATCAAAGAGCATATCGCGAAGGAATATGAAATTTTGTATGTGAAAGAAGGGGAGCTGTCCGTCGTGGCAGACAGCCGCAGCTATCGCGGTATGCCGGGTGATTTATTCCTGTTCCGCCCGGGACAGAGCTATTCGATTCGCTCCGTTTCGAAGCAGGCGATTCGCAGGCTGTACCTTCAGTTCGGTCTGGAGCGGGGAACGGGGGCGCACGAGGACCCTTCGCCGCTGCCTCTGGACTTGCTGCCGATCGGAATCCAGCTGCGGGAGCCGGCCATGTTCGAGCAGAAGCTGCTCGATATCATCCATGAACGCGATCAGCAGATGCTCTACTATGAGATCAGGACCGTCGGCATGGTCATCGAATTGCTCGCCTGCTTGATGCGGGAGCGCCACTGGCAGAGGTTGCCGTATGTTCACATCAACCGGGAAGTGCTGCTGAAGGTGCAGCAGTATTTATACCTTCGTGCAGACTGTCACGTTACGCTCGACGAGTTGTCGTGCGAATTCTGCTTCAGTAAGTTTTACCTGAACCGTATGTTTCGCGACGCGTTCCAGGTCAGCCCCATGCAATATCATCAACAGATTCGGTTGGAGAAAGCCAAACAAGCGATTCAGTTGACCAATCGGCCACTGACCCAAATCGCTGAACAATTCGGGTATCCCAACGTGCACGCATTCAGCAGATCGTTCAAGAAGAAGCAGGGGGTTCCGCCGTCCTTCTATCGAACCGGTAACAATTGAACGCTTGACCATATCGCCTTCCGGCTGACATTAGTGTTGAATCTGTAAAATATTTCTGTCAGAATGCAATTAGATGTTCGGTATGCGTAACTGGCGAAACGTGGAGTACCACGGGGGAGCGCATACTTCATATAGCCGGTCGCCTGGGCAGAGGTAAGGAGTATATTTCCTTGCCTCTTTATGTTTTTAACTGGGAGAAAGGGATGATGAGTATGACAGTCAGGCCGTTTATTCTGGATGGTAATGAGGTTGCCGCGAATATCAAGGCGCTCGTAGAAGGCGATGTAAAGAAGCTTATTGCGGGAGGAATCATTCCTTGTCTGGCCACGATTCTGGTCGGCGACGATCCTGCCTCGGCTACCTACGTACGGATGAAAGCAAATGCCTGCAAAAGGCTAGGAATCCAATCCGTTCGTATTGAATTGCCCGGAGAGACAACGACCGAACAGTTGATTAGAGAGATTCAGCAGCTTAATGAGAACCCGGGGGTTCATGGCATCCTGCTGCAGCATCCTGTGCCTCACCATATCGATGAGCGCGCTGCTTTTGATGCGATATCCATTGAAAAAGACGTAGACGGGGTAACGACGCAAGGGTTTGCTCAGAACGCATTCGGCTTTGCAGCTTTTCCTTCTTGCACTCCGGCTGCTATTATAGCCATTCTGGATCATTATCGTTTGCCGGTATTGGGAAAGCATGCGGTAGTCATCGGAAGAAGCCCCATTCTCGGCAAGCCCGTATCGGCCATGTTGTTGAACAAAGATGCGACGGTAACCACATGTCATTCCAAGACAGTGAATCTGGAGGGGTTTGTTAGAGCGGCGGATATCGTTGTCGCTGCGGTCGGAAAACCGCGCTTCATTCGGGGCGACTGGGTTAAGCCCGGGGCTGTTGTGTTGGATGCCGGATACAACCCGGGGAATATCGGCGATGTGGACTATGAGGCATGCCTTCCGCATGTATCCGCCATAACCCCGGTTCCCGCCGGAGTAGGTCCTGTGACCATCGCCACGTTATTGAAGCACACGGTTGCCGCCGCTATGAAAGCTAAAGGATACTAATTTCGGATCGGAGCGAAAGAGATGAGCGTGCAAAACACAATTTCTTATATAGTCGAAAGTTTAAAGCATATCAACGGGATAAGCGCACTGGTTCTTGGCGGCTCAAGAGCCAGAGGGACTGAAGGACCGAACTCCGATATTGATATCGGGATTTACTACGATTCCGATAAAGGGTTGGACATTCCCGAGCTTCGCCGGATCGCGACAGTCCTCGATGACGAGCATAGAGACAACTTAGTGACAGAGATTGGCGACTGGGGACCCTGGATTAACGGCGGCGGCTGGTTGAAGGTGAATGAAACTCCGGTCGATTTTTTGTTGCGCGATCAAAATAAAGTGTCGCGAGTGATCGAACAGTGTGCTGCGGGAGAGCTCACTATCGATTATCAGCCAGGGCATCCCCACGGCTTCGTCAACTCGATTTATTTTGCGGAAGTCGCATCGTGTAAAGTGTTATGGGACCCGTCCGGCGTCATAGATAAACTGAAGAACAGAACAACGCCTTACCCGCCCGCTTTTCAAAAAGCAACCCTCCAGAAATTTTTCTGGGAGGCGTCCTTTTCTCTCGAAAACGGATATAAAGGAGTCTACAAAAACGATTTGTCTTATGTCGCCGGCTGTTGTTTCAGAGCGGTAGCCTGCTTGAATCAAGTTTTGTTTGCAATTAACGAAGCCTGCTTGATGAACGAGAAGGGGGCTGCCGCGATCGCCGATTCGTTTAAAGCGGTGCCAGACAGCTACTCTCAAAGAATAAACCATATTTTCACCTTGCTCACAGCAGAACAAGATAGTTCAAGGGAAGCTTTAGGCCTGTTGCGCGAGCTTATTGATGAAACGGAGCGGCTCCTGAAAAGCGAAACGCTTCCGCGCTAGAGGGATATTAAGCCATTTCTTACCTTTTTGACGGCAGTGAGTGAAACAGTATGCCTTTCTTTGCATCCAGAGATGTGCTAAAATAACTTCAATTCGAGGATCGGAGGGTTGTCCTAACAATGGGTGTTATAAATTATTTCAGATTGCGTTCTGTCTCTTTGGCCACTAATTAAATAGTGAACAAAGGCTCTGCCTGCGTGCGGAGCACAACGGAATCGGTCTGCCCATTTTAGGATATCCTGCTGCATATAGGGATGAAGGGGACAGCGCGTCTGTCTCTTTTTTGCGTTCTTCAAAGACGTAATATCATCTGCAACGGAAAACCCTGCCAATCGTTGTCCTCATCGACAGAGGAACAGCGGTTTATTCGAATGCGCATAACCATTCAATCCCATTTCCGTCGTTCCGCCGCAGGCCTATGCCTGCGGTTTTTTTTATGTTGGATTCGCGGATATATGCAAACTCGGGAGGAATGTGGCAATGCGCAGACAAAACAAGAAACATAGAACGATAAGGAAATGCATCTCCGGGCCAAACTTTACGGGCCAGCACCTGCTGCATCATCCTCAAACGATCAGGCAGCTTATGGAGACGGTACTTTTGAGGTCGACGGATACCGTATTGGAGATTGGCGCAGGGAAGGGAGTTCTTACTTTTCCGCTTGCCGAGAAAGTCGACAGAGTCATAGCGGTTGAAATCGATGCGGATTTCGTTAAGACGCTGCGCGAAAAAGCGGAAAATCATCCTAAAATCAAACTGATCCAAGGCGATATTAGAGAGATCCGTTTGCCGGCCAAGCCATTCTGCGTGGTGGCGAACATTCCGTTTTCCATCACCACGGCCATTCTTGAGAAACTGATGGGGGCCGAAGGCCACGCCTTTCAACGAGGAGCTTTGATTTTGGAAAAAGGGGCAGCCCGAAGGTTTACGGAAAGCTCTACGATGGACCCGCGATTGTTGATGTGGAGAATGAATTTTCAGTTCGAAATGCGAACGATGGTGCCGCGCACTCATTTTGCTCCGCCCCCGAGCGTTGATGCGGCAATTGTGCGAATTGTCCGAAGGGATCATCCGCTCATGTCCGCTAAAGAGGGGAATAAATTCATTGCATTCGCAGCTTATGCGCTGAGTGAGCCGAAACAGCCGGTGGCTGATACGTTTAGAGGGATTTTTACGCCGGTTCAGTTGAAAATGGCCTTAAAGAACGCAAAAGTTGATCGGGAACAAACCGTGGCTTTCTTGTCGCTGGAGCAGTGGGCGTCGCTCTTTCATACGATGCTTCAATATGTGGCACCTAATCGTTGGCCGAGAAAATAAGTCACTTTCTTTAACGGCAGGAAAGCATGCCAATCAGCCTCTCGATTCGCATGCTTTCCTATTGGCTTAAGCTTTTTGCTGTACCGGTACGGAGCGAGGCTTCAAGACGGAAGCCACGATAACGACGGCGCTCGTTAAGCCGATCCAGGTGAGGGAGGATACGGCGCCGTTCCAGTTCAGACCCTGGCCGAAGAAGAACAGCTCTCGAAGACCCTCGACCATAAAACGCATCGGCAGCCAAGAATAGATCCAATCCCGATAGAAGGGCGACATCATTTCCGGGGCCAGAGCAAGCAGAGGCGCGCCGAAGAACAGGGTTAAGGCAAAGATGGCAATTCCTTTAATGCCCAGCCACGACACGACGGCAGATATCATCAGGAAAAAGCTGAAGAAGGTAATCGTCAGGAAAAGCGCGGTGTCGGTAAATTGCGGGATATGCAGTCCCACCATGTCTTTTGCGAGCCATGTCAATCCGAAGCCCACGACGACCGCAACAACGGCTCCCGCTGCAATCTGAATGAGCTTAGCGGACAGGGTGTCCCTGCGGTTTTGGACCGTATGCTTGCTAATTCCGAGAAACAGAATCGCCGCGCTTGCCATGCATGCCATCCAAAGCGGCTGGAACAAGGATATGGGAGCGTTGCCGTTTGCGCTTTTCGTACCGATCTCGTTGACATTGGTTACCTTCTTGGCAATTGGGGTTGCCAGAAGGGACGCTTGCTCGACTGTCAGCGTTGCTCCTTGTTTTTGGAAGCCGTCGAGTATTTGAGTGCGAACATTATTGTTAAGGGTGTCCACGACTCCGTTCAGCATTTGTCCCGCCATTGTGGAAGCCGCCGTATTCATACCTTGATTGATGAAGATTTGCAGCTCGGGAGAAGCGGGCGTCTCGGTCCGTAAGGAAGCCTGCTTCGCGCTAAAGTCTTGCGGGATGACAAGCGCCGCATAGTATTCCTGGTTGTTCAGCCCGGATTGCATTTCTTCGACGCTGCCGACTTCCACCCATTTAATGGCGGGCTCCTCGCCGGCTGCCGACGATACATTGCTCCGCATCATATCGACGATCGTTTGCCCCATATTCATCTTCGGTTGGTTAGGAATCTCCACTCCCTGGTCCTCGTTGATGACGGCGATCGGCAGATTTTTGGGCTGAGCCTGAACGGATGGGAAAAGGGTGAGAGAGAAAACGAATATTACTAGCAATGCGACAATTGGCGATAGCAGTACGAGTTTGTTCTTAATAGCTTGCATAAACGAATCGCTCCTTAAACAATCATTATGAATGTTTTGCAGGGAGTTTCCGAATGCCGTCCAAGACCATACGAACGACATCTTCAACCTCCTCGTCGTCAATGGATTCCCGGTTCAACAGCACAAAACGGGAGGCCACAAAACCGCCAATGACGGTGAACAGCAGCTTTAGGATACTGCGGGTGGGCATGTCGGCCAGCTCGTCGCGCTCCTGAAACAGCTCAACGATTTTCGTTAAGCGAGTTGCCGCTACTTCGGCGATATAAGGGAAAAGCTCGTTTTTCAATTCCTCCTTATAAATGATCTCCTTAATTAGAACCAGAAATATGTCTCTGTTTTCCGTTATGAATGCGATGCGGTTTTTCAGGAGTGCCCGGAGAAATGCTTCAAAGTCCGAATAGGCACCGCTAAAAACTTGATTCATCGTCTCATCTGCCTCGAAAGGGAACATTTCTTTGATATAGGGGACGACAAGAGATAGCAGCAGATTGTCCTTCGTGCCATATTGCTTGAAAATACTTGCTTCCGACACATCTGCGGCTTTAGCGATTTCCGCTGTTGAAGTGTTGGAATAGCCTTTTTCGGCGAATAAGCGAATGGCGGCTTCGACTATCCGCTGCTGTTTTTCCGTTCGCTGGGCGCTTTTAACGGCCAAGATTTCGTTAAATAGGTTGCGGGTCGTCAAATCGGATGCACCTCTATTCGTTTTCCCGAACTAAAAGTGAGTGATTACTTACTAAAATACATCGATAAACTTGTCTGTGTCAATGGAAAAGTGAGTGGTTACTCTAAAATAATCAGAAAGTGTCTGCAAGGGAAGCAACCAGAGGCTTATATTCGAATGTGCGCCGATGTCAGGTATAATAGTGGGGTCGATGTATGGCAAGTTGAGGGTTTAGAGCGGAGGTTAGATAATGGCCAAGGAAATCGAAAGAAAGTTTATGCTGGCGGAGTTCCCCGATTCTCTGGTGCAAGAGGGAGTGCTTGTTCCGGCGAAGGAGCAGCATATTGAGCAAACTTATCTGGCAATTGACGATACTCAGGAGCTAAGAGTTCGGAAAATCAGGGATATGGCTACAGGGAAGCATGAATTCACGCATACGTTCAAAAACGGCAACGGTCTTGTGCGCGAGGAAATCGAATATTCTATCTCGGAGAGCTTGTACGAGCAGCTAATGCAGGCTTCCGGAGCGATTCCTCTGACCAAGGTGAGAACGACGGCCGATTGGGCCGGGACGACCATTGAGATCGATACGTACGACCAGCTTCAGCTCAGGGTGTTGGAGATTGAATTCGAGTCGGAGGAAGCGGCGTTGGGATTCCAGGCACCGGACTGGTTCGGCCCGGATATCAGCTCGATGAAGCAGTACAGCAACAAGACGGTGTGGAAAAAGCTGCAGGAGGGACGCGTGGAATAGCGGCCGCGGAGTCGATTAAGAGCGCAATGTCGCCGTCCTGATACGAAGAGAGCCCCGTTGCAAGAGCCGATGCTGCAACGGGGCTTTTCGTATTCACAGGGCTTTACTGCTGCTTCGTGAGCCATGCTGCCAGCTCTTCCGTCTGGGCCAGCACCGCGATCGGGTCGTAATACCACGAGCGTTCCTCCGGCCAGACGTAAAGGCGGTCGTTCTTCACAGCCGGAATACTGCTCCAGATTGGATCCTTCTTGAAATCTTCCACAGTGCGGCCGTTAGCCGTCAACACAATATAGTCTCCGGAGTAATCGCCGATCATCTCCGCAGAGATTTCCGCCCATTGCTTTTCCATAATTTGATCGGCGACTGCAGCCGGAGGCTTGCGACCGAGAGCTTGATAGACAGGCTGTCCGCCTCTGCCGAAGTTATCTCCGTACGCATAGATCGACTTGTCGGTGCTTTCGATGATCGAGAAGGAGGCATCGGCCGGAATCGCCGCATCGACCTTAGCTTTGGCTTCTGCAATCCGTCGGTCGTATTCCGCTAACCACGCTTCGGCTTCTTTTTCCTTGCCGAGTACTTTGCCGAAGAAGGTCAACTCTTCATGGGCATTTTTTAATTGCCCATAGGGGATTTCCAGAGTGGGAGCAATCTTGCTCAGCGTCGAGTACACATCCTTGTTGCCCGTAATGATAAGATCCGGGTTTAAGCTTGTGATCACTTCGGGGGAAGGAGACCCATACGTTCCCGAATCGGCCACGCCGGTAAGAGCTTCCTTAAAGTAATAATTTTGCAGCGTCAGCCCGGGAGCGCCGACAGGAATAACATCCAATGCGATCAGACTGCCTAAATATTCTTCCGCAACGATACGCTGCGGATGCGCCGGTACTTGAATAGGACCGTTCACGGTGTCGATCGTCCTAAATTCCGGTTCAGCGGATGGGCTCTCCGAAGCGGATGGTTTGGACGATTCGGAGGCCAGCGGCGAGGATGATGCGGCGGGCGCGGCATTGTTCGAACCGCAGGCGGCGAGAAGCGAGAGACAGAGTGCGGCTGCGATAACGGCGATTTTACGCGAGGTTAAAAAGTGATGCAGCAATTCGAATACCTCCAGTATGCAATCGATAATGATTCTCAATGAAACTATACAAGGTATCGGGTCGTTCGACTACGAGCAGAAATGACATTTACTCATGCAAATTTGTGATCAGGCAGCAGCCTTCGCGCCAAAATATTTAATTGAGCCTGCGTGGAGAGCGGGTCATAGCCGCAGAAGAGGATGGCCTCATACAGCCAATACAGCCGATTGCTGCGGACGGCCTCTAATCTCGACCACTGCTGAGCTTGGGACAGGCGCCGAAGGAAAGGACGGGACTTCGGGCAGGAGGGCGTTCCCGTTATGAAAATATGATCGGCCGGATACGAATACAGTTCCTCGACCGATGTCTCTACGTAACCGTGGGAGAACAAGCCCGGCTCCGGGGGTCGAAATCCGAGGTCCCCATACAAAATGTGCGCGCCTCTTCCGTAGCTGCCGCTGAACGCATACGCCTTGTCGCCCGCAAATTCCCACACGATGGCGGTTCCTCTTTGGCCGAGCCTCTCGTCCAAGGCCCGGTTGATCCGGTCGACTTGTTCGTCGTAGCGGGCCAGCCACTGCTCGGCATCTCGTCTTTTGTCCAGCATATTGGCGATCACAAGCAGCTGTTCCCGCCAGCTCATCGTGCGAAACGGCAGCTCGATCACGGGAGCAAGCGGAAGCAGGCTCCTGTTCTCCGCTGCGGTGTTGTAATGGATAATCATGTCCGGACGCGCTTCGGCTACCGCATCGTACAAGCTGGATGGGGTATGCCCGTTCGGATTGAGCGAGAACCCGGAATGCGCTGGCGTTCGGGCTTTGTTTTTCTCCAACCAGGAGGTATAGACGCCAAGCTCCGGCGTTTGGCCAAGCGCCATCAGAATGCCGGTATGATTCAGATTCAGCGCGACGATTCGCTTGGGCTTGCGTCTGAAGGCGGTCGGGGACATCCCGACGACGTCCTTGAATTTGCGGCTCAGGTACAGGCCTTCTTTGAACCCGACTTGATGGGCCAGCGCGTTCAACGCCGTATTGTCCACGAGAATGCGGCTTTGGGCGCTGCGAATCCGCAGCATCGTCAAGTAGTCGATGAAGGTGCGGCCGGTATGCTTGCGGAACGCGCGGGAGAAGTGCTCCGGACTGACGTTTGCCCTCTCCGCCAGCTGTTCCCTCGTCAGATCCTCGTTGTAATTGGCTTCGATAAACTGCACCGCCCGCGACAACCAGTTCGCGGACGCTACCCGAGTCGACGACAGTTCCCGGCGAAGCTCGGACAGCAAGCGGCTGAACAAGAGCTGCACCCGGTAAGGCTCATCCTCGTCCGGCTGCTCTTGCCATGCGGCGTACAGCTCGGCGGCCAGCCTGGTGCAATCGGCAGAGCAGCGCTGCACCGTCTCGAATTCCGGATCGGAGCTGCGTTCGGCGGCGTTTGACGGATAGTGAACGAATTCGATATAGAGGCCTTGTAAGGAAGTGTCGGGCTCGATAGCGACAGCCTGCGAAGAGGAGCGGCCAAGCAGCGCAAATCCGCGAGCTACTTTATGCGGATGCTCGTAGAGATGCAGAGCGCCCTTTCCTCCCCAAACAACGAGCAGTTGGGAACGGTTCGGCATCGGTTCCAAGGGTCCGGATGCAGCATATTCGGCAAGCTCGACAATCCGCATAGGAATGGCATAAGGATGCGGGGCAATCATATTTTCACTCCTCTATCGAATAGTCTCTATGACCATAGATCCGGAAACCGTTCCAGCGTCAATCGACTCGTAAACGCGTCGTCCGAATTCCAAAACGAATCCAGATAGTGGACTTTACCCGTCTGAACGGCGGGCAGCCGATCCCACCCCGGCCATCGGTTAAGCTCTGCCAACGAGTCCGAGGCGCGCTGTTCGGGACGAATAAAAACGAAAAGCCGATCGCCTACGGCGTATTCGCCGAGGCGATCAGAGGCAATCGATATATAGTAATGACCGCGGGCGGGACGCAGGAGTTGAACGCGCTCGTCCATGCGGAAACCGAGAGGATGGTACAGCAGCTTGGCCAGCCCCCGAAGCCGATGAAGCAAATACAGCCGCCCGTTGCTGTCGTAGAACAGGATCGTCGCCGATTCGTGACGGGCTTTGCGGGATTGAAGCCGCTGCCACAGGTGCTCGCGGCGGATGTCGTAAGCGTCAAGCCATTGCCGGGTTCGTTCGCGCATGCCGAGCACTTCTCCAAGCTTTTGCATTCTCAGGCGCATAGGAGCATATTCGTTCAGCCCGATTGTCGGCGCGATCGCGGACAGCTCCGGATGCCGTTCGCTCCCGTAACGGCTCAATAGGACGAGATCGGGATTTAACGTGCGGATTTTGTCCGGATCAAGCGGAAAACCGATCTCCTGGGTGGACTGAATTTTGTCGGTAAACGAGTCGTTGTCGCAGAAGCGCAGATTGGCTCCGACAGGGGCGATGTCCAACGCGAGCAAGTCGCCCAGAGTGCCGGCATCGTCGTAGACGATGCGTTCGGCCTGTGCGGGAAGACGATGCGGGGTTCCCCAGCCGTCCGTCGCGGCGGGCCTGCGGGAATAGATTCGGGCATACTGGCCGGGAGATATTCCGGTTGTCAGCTTGAATCTGCGGTTGAAATAGTGCTCGTCTTGGTAGCCTACCCGGTGAGCCACCTCCCACACTTGTCCGTCGGAGTCGCTCAGCAGTCTCTTGGCCTGTTCGATTCTCAATCGGGTAATGTAGCTGCTCGGATTGCTGCCGGTCATTTTCTTGAACACGCGCAGGTATTGCCAACGCGGAAGCCGCGCCATATCCGCCAATTGTTGTATGGTGAGGTTTAGCGAATAGTTTTTTTGCATGAAGCTTAACGTTTGCTTCACGGCATGCTTCGGATCGCAGAGCTGCTCCTTCTCCTCGAGAACGCATTGCTCCAGAAGCAAAGAGAGCAGGGAAAGAAACCGGCTCTGTCGGCCGAGCCGGGGAAGCCCGTCCTGATGACGATCCTCGCATTTCAGACTATCGGCATATTCATGAAGAACGGCCGCAGGGAGCTTCGCCCTGCCTGACAGCAGCTTCAAGATGCGCTGCAAAGCGGAGCCGTTGGCGCGGGCGTTTAATGCTGTAAAGGAGAGCAGGCATACGTCGCATACGGCCCCCTGGCTTATCAGCGAAGCTTCGCTGCCGGAAACGATCAAGAGGCAGACCCCCGGGCCTGCCGACTGCGCTCGCTGTTCGATCATCGCCTCCAGCGTGCCCTGAAGCACCAGAAGGAGGCGATGATCGTCGGTTTGTTCAAGAGTAAGATATTCCGGGCCTTCGCACGTCAGACGAAGCGCATCCGTTAGAACGAACGTTAACGGGGATGCCGATCGGCCGTTTGAAGAAGGTAGAAACATAGGCTTGCTCTCCTGTTGCTTACTCGAACATCTCGCTGTCCAGTATCTGCGGGAAGACGTCGACGAGCTTACGAGTAGTAATCAAATCATTGTCGTTATATTCGAGCGGGATGTAATGGATTTTTCCGTTTTTAACCGGCGGGAGACTCTGGAAAACCTTGCTCCGCTTCAACTGCTTAAAGCCTTCTTTGGCATCGGCGTTGCTGTCGTACAGCAGGAACAGACGATCGGCGATCAATACGTCGTGCAGCGCCTCCTCTGTAATTTCGATATAAGGAGAAGGGGAAGACGACGACAGTGAAGCCACCTTGTCCGACATTTTGAATCCCATAGGATGATTGATTAGGTCGAATACGCCGAAGTTTTTCATCAGGTACATTTTCTTGTTCCAATAATAGACGACGACAGCCGCGGTCTCTCCCTCGGCTATTTTTCCTTGCTCGCGAACCTGCTGCCACATCGAACGGGTCTTCTGCTCCAGGTCGGACAGGATCGCCTCGGCCTCTGTTTGTTTGCCGAGAATTTCCCCGATAACGGTAATTCGCTGCTGCAGCGGCACAGATTCGTCGAAAGCGGCTACAGGGCCGATTTTCTGGAGCATATTATATTCGTTGTCCTGCGTCTCGTAGCCCATAATCATCAGGTCGGGTTCGAGCGCTGCTAATTGCTCCAGATTGGTGGGCATGCCTATATCGGGCGCTGCGACGCTTAAGCTCTCGTGAGTCGACTTGAGAATATTGGAATTGCTCATATAACGATGCGGATAGGCGATCGGCTGGAATCCCAATTCCTTAACGTCGATAATGGCTCCCGATCCGGCAATCACGGCGATCCTTTGCGGATGGACGGGGATCTCGGTTGTCTTGTCCTGAAAGTCTTTATACGTTTTGAACGCCGGAGGGGCTTCGGATGCGGTGCCGTTATTCGCACTTCCCTCGGGCTGCGCTTCGGAGCGCGATTGCGTGGCAGAGGGGCTACAGGCGGCGAGCAAAATAATCAGTGCAAGGAATAAGGCGGTTGTCGATACAAAGGAAGGCAGTCTGTTCATGGCGTTGAATTCTCCTGTTCTATCTGTACTTTACACCATTTGATAATGATTATCATTATCTTTTTTTCGCCATTTTAGATTACACCGGGCTCTTCGGGAACGGCAATGGATGAAAGTTACGACTTTTTGCACGGAAGATACGGGTTGTCCATTCAAACGCTCTAGCTCAGATTGATACTTTAGTAGCTACAAGCTCTAACCTTCCGGGGGATACAATTCAGGTTAACGAGGCGGAACCGTCCGCCTATTAACGGGAGGGGAAATTATGGATACGTATAGGGAATCAGCGGCCTTCGCTGGTGTGCTGTTTTTGGTGGCAACGGCTGCATACATGTCGGGGAATGCGCTTATCGAATCGATCTTAGGCGCTTCCGATTATCTGGAACGCGCCGCAGATTATCAAAGCCGGATCGTCTTTGGGGTGGTGCTGGAGTTCATCAACTCCGTCTCCGTTGTCGGTATCGCGATTGCGCTGTTCCCGATTTTAAAGCTATGTAACGAGAAAATCGCGCTGGGATATGTAGGATTTCGAGTGATTGAGGCAGTTTTGCTCCTTGTCGGCTCAGTCGGTCCGCAGTTGCTTGTCGCTTTAAGCCGGGAATATGCTGCAGCCGACGTTTCGTCCGATCTTCACGTGTTGGGAACGCTTATTAAAGAGGGAAGTACTTACGCATTTCAATTGGGCATGCTGGCGCTCGGGGTATACAGCTTATTTTTCTGCTATTTATTGTATCGGTTCAGGCTCGTTCCGCGTGTATTGTCCGTGCTGGGCTTCATAGGTTATGCGGCTTTGTCGGCTAGCGCGATTACGGAACTGATGGGGCACGACGGAATGCTGCTGTACATTCCGGGAGCCGTGTTCGAGCTTGCGCTGCCGCTGTGGCTGATGATTAAAGGGGTCAAGCTTCCGGAAGGAGCGCGGTAACGACGAACATGCCATCGGCAGCGAGTTTGTACGATTTTCCCTACAAACGTCCGCTGTTTGAGCCTGATCCGAGCTACTTTGTACGATTTTCCCTACAAACGTCCGCCGTTTGAGCCTGATCCGAGTTACTTTGTACGATTTTCCCTACAAAACTTCCGCTGTTTGAGCCTGATTCGAGTTACTGTGGATCAATTATAGCTAGTAGACACTCCCTCATACGCTCCTGAAATCACTTTGGGTTTCCCCATTCCCATTTCAGGAGCGTATAGCATTGGAGGGAGATCTTCCCCGTCACTTTGAGTCCGACAACGGACAACGGGCATATTTACAACTGGGGAGCGGGATCGGAAACCTGTAGTTTCTTGAAGCTCGCTAAAAGTAACGCTCCGGTCAGTACCGTTACGACTCCCGACCAGAAGAACCACGACTGTATGCCATATTTATCGACGAGCGGACCAGCCAGCAGCAGCCCGATCGGGGAAGCCAAGAGCATGACGCTGGTGACCAGTGAAATGACCCGCCCTAGCATTTCCGGAGCGTACGCTTTTTGGATCATCGCCATATAAGGGCCGTTGAAGAACGGAGAGGCCGCCCCCATCAGGAACGATAGAGCGATAAAAACAACGAAAGCGCCGGGGCCGATCATACCGCTTGCCAAGCAAGTTAATCCGATAATGACCAAGCTCAAGCAAATATAGGTGATATCCTTCCATTTAGAAGCCATGACGGCCAGCAGTAAACCGCCGAGGATCATCCCGACGCTGAATACCGCTTCAATCAGGCTGGCGCTATATCCGCCGCGTCCGAAATGGGACAGCGTCATGAATGGAAACAACGTGGCCAAAGGCATGAAGACGAGGCTGAACACCGCGGTAGCTGCGGTGATGATGACGATGGGACGCGCTTGCACGAAGGTTTTCCATCCCAGCTTAAACTCGTTGAGAAAATGGGGAGCCTCCTGAACTTCGGGCTTCGGCTGACGAATAGGAACAAATAGGAGCATGAGATTCGCGATCAACGCGCCCACAACGTCCAAGAACAGCACAACGCCTAGAGAAGCGGCTGAGTATACGGCAATGCCGAGAGCCGGACCAATCACCGTCGATACCGAGAACACCATTTGGTGCCAGCCTGCGACCCTGGTCAGTTGATCTTCAGGGGCAAGCAACGGTATGGCCGCCTGCAGCGCAGGAGCGTGAAAGGCGGAAGCGACTGAACGAATCAGCAAAATGACATAGACAAACCCTAGGCTAGGGTCACCGAAATAGTAGTACAACCCCAGAATGAGGCTGAACAGGGCGATCGAGCTGTCGGCTGCGATCATGGTGAGCTTGCGGTTCCATCTGTCCAACCATACGCCGATGAAAGGACCGAGAATCGCTTGCGGCAGAAAACCGACCAATCCGGCCATCGTCAGCACAACGGCAGATTCCGTCGTGGCCGTTAAATGCCAGATGATCGCGAATTGCACCATGGAGCTGGTCAGTATAGAGAAAATCTGTCCGGAGAACAGAATCGTGAATGTCTTTTTCCAATTGGTCGCCATAAAAAACCATCCCTTCGTTTATACATTGCGCGAAAAATGAAACGCCAATAAACTCATGCCATTTTCACAAAAAAACGGCTGAGCTGCTCATTCATTCTTGCACTATCTTAAACGGATGGAATGGGTCAAAACCGGCACCTCCCAAGTTACTGCCAGTGTACCAATCGCGGCTTGTCATTGCAACAAACAAAGGGGTGGCGCCGGGTCATGTCAGCCGGATTATGTCCTCCTGAATCGAATCGTCCGGAAGTCCTCCTCCCCCATAACGACTTCACGTTCGTACGTTGCGCCGGATGCGTCCATCGAAATAGACCTGCACTATAAAACGGGCGAGGATCAATTGCGCAAGCATGGGGGCTGAGGTAGGCGGCCAATCATTTCAAGCGACGATAGACTTGGATGTAATGGACAGGTAGCTGCGGCCAATGTCCGTAACGTGATAAATGAATCAATCTAGCAGGCAGCGGCAGGAGCGCAATCAAAATGAAGGAAAGGAACATTGAATAGTTAGTAAGAGCCTGTACATCGGGCATGGCGATTGGGGGCGGACGGAATGAAGTCATGCTGCGGTAAAACGGGAAGCACCTCCGACTGCTGCTCCAGCTGCGAGAACGAGAGTGGTTTTGTTTACGGTGTTTCTCATAAAAAGCAATGCGCCCCCTGCTGTCCTCCATTATTTTGCGACGGTACGGACGAACCTATCGGCCCAACGGGTCCAACCGGGCCAACGGGTGCAACGGGTCCAACGGGTCCAACAGGCCCGACCGGCGCAACGGGTCCAACCGGCGTTGCAGGCCCAACGGGTCCAACAGGACCAACTGGTCCAACCGGCGTTACAGGTCCAACCGGCCCAACAGGTCCAACGGGCGCAACGGGCCCAACCGGCCCAACGGGTCCAACGGGGCCAACAGGCGCAACAGGCGCAACCGGCCCAAGGGGTCCAACGGGTCCAACGGGTCCAACGGGTCCAACAGGACCAACAGGCCCAACAGGCCCGACCGGCCCAACAGGTCCAACGGGGCCAACAGGCGCAACCGGCCCAACGGGTCCAACAGGCCCAACAGGCCCGACCGGCCCAACGGGCGCAACGGGGCCAACAGGCCCGACCGGCCCGAGAGGTGCGACCGGTCCAAGAGGTCCCACAGGTCCAACCGGTCCAAGAGGCCCGACCGGCTCCAGAGGCCCAACGGGTCCCAACTTTGCAACCAACGGTTTTTCCGCGAGAATCAACAATGTTAGCGTCAGTGCCAACGCTACTCTGACAAACTGGTCCACGGCCAGCCCTTACTATGGAAATGCGGCCTTTAACGCGACAACAGGTGTGTTCACCGTTCCAGCAACGGGTAGATATTCCGTGAAGGCCACGATTAACTACACTACCGTCGCCGCTCTGAGCGTCCAGTTGGGCACCGGCGTGTATCCTTCCTTTAGAGTGCGTAGAACCTCTCCCGTCGTCACGGAACTTATAACCGGCATTTTTCCAGTGTTGAACGTCAACATTGCGCTGCTTCTAACCCTCAGGGTAATTCTCGGGAGCGGCGAGATTACGCTGGCGGGAGACGTCGAGCTGAATGCGGGGGATACGGTCGTGTTGGTGTATGCGGCGGATACGCTAACGATCAACATATCACTGGGCGGCGCCGAGAACGAAGGCATTGTCTGGTCCATTCATCAGATCGCGTAGTCGCTTTTGAACTATACGTTGGGCAAGCGCCCTCTTTTGACTCTTCGACCCGAATAGGCTAACCAATTGCCCGCCTCCTTCATCTAATACAAGTAAGGTAGGAGAGCGAGGGGGGCGATTGAAATTGAAGCGGAGCCAATATAGACGAGGCAGATACAAAACGAGGAAAAACCAACTATACTCCATCTTACTGCGCTCTCTTCTGTGTCTCGCCAAACCCACCAAACCCACCAAACCCACCAGATCCGCCAAAACCGCAAAAACCGCAAAAGCCTCCGGAGCAACCGATCGCCAACCATGCTGCCTATTAAAGAGAAAGCCCCGCCGTCGTCGGAAATGCTGCCCTACCCGCATAAAGCCGCCCCACAAGAAACCTTGCAGATCAAGGAGGCCGACTTGCAGACCGAAGCGGCGGAGGAAGCTGCCGCTTCCTGTCGTGTGGCGCTCTACAGATAACTCTACCGTCCTGTGGGATCCAAGCACGCGAACTACGTCGGTCGAAAACATCTGGGACCCAGGCAAACGCTCCCCTCCTGTCGAGAATACCTCCCAACTGACGGAGAAGGAGTGCTGCGGAAATTTTCTTATTCAGGAAAACCAAACAAGCCCGCAGTTGCTGTGGACGATGTCCCCAGGCCTACAGGCAGAGTTGACTCAAGTTTCATTGTTTAACGATACCTCCAGCAGCGGCAGTGTCGAAATGACGATTGCCGGAGACCGATCCTCATTCGTCATGCAGATAGAACCCGGAACTACCGGAACCTATACTGATCGGAACATCGGATCGATCCACGTTGCCTTGACGGGCAGCAAGCCGGGAATCGCCGAAGGAAAATATATCGTGACCGCGTTCTTCAGACTGGGAGAGCGCAAATCAGGCTAGAGGGTAACGAACCGTGATGCAGAGCTCGCCAGAATACGTGCCGTCATTCGCCCCTGCGTCGGATTCCGGAAGGATGACCTGCAATTGAGCGAATCGGCGAAAAGTGAATGAGGTCGTTGTTCCCGGCGAGACTGCGATCGGGGCACCGATATTGTTCCCTCCCGAGTCGATGGGCTGGAGGGTGACGTTCGCAGGTCCGGATGCATATTGTAAGTAGCCTGTCGCATAAAGATTCTGACCCATGTTATTAACATAGACGACGATCGGGACGGGAGCATCATCATCTGCCGTAACCGTTCCCGTCCAAGGGATACACACTTTATCCTGCACGTATTCCTGGTCCGGACAGCAGCTTAGCGCCGAGGTCGCGCAGTTAGAGGCCAATTCTAATCAACACCTTTATCGAAAATAGTAGGACTAGCTCACGGGATATCGGGTGGTAATGCAGAACTCTCCTTCGTACTGACCGACTGTCGCGGCGGTGACCACCTGGATCGTAGCGAATCGGCGATAAGTAAACGAGATGCTTGTTCCTGCGGCAATGGCGGCGAAAGTAGCGATCGTTCCGCCTGCGCTGTCAAGGATATTGAGCGTAATCGTACCCGGGCCCGATTCGAACCGCAAATAACCGGTGCCGACAATATTTTGGCTTAGATTGTTCGTGTACACAGTCAAAGTTGTCGTATTCGCCCCGGCCCACGGACTGCATACTTTATCTTGGACGTATTCCTTTTCCGGGCAGCAAGATAAAGCGGAAGACGAGCAGTTGCACCCCATTAATGAAGCAGCTCCTTTGCGATTCGGTAGTGTAAGATAGCTAATGCGAATTGTCCTACTTTTGCGTGGATACATACCCAAAATTAGTGGAACCAAGGTGGAATTACAGAAAAAAGGAGAAGGGATAGGCTTGGCAGAATTATACGGAGAATAGAGGGAAGGAGTAGTACAGGTTTAATCGGTTTCATCTTTTCCGCAGGAAATGTTACATCGCCTATTTATCGCTTCAACCGCAGCTCCCTGTTTTGCGAGACCGTGGACCCGAGGCTCAAGACGAAATGCTAACGCTAAAAGTGGAGTTTTCCGTCATCGCCAAACATGTCATTTTACATGGCGCAACAAAGTGGGGTAATCAAGGTTTTACGAGGTGAAAACGAACCGGGCACCGCTCTAGGCAGCGCCCGGTTCGAATCCGAATTATGCCGCGTGAGCGGATTCTCCGCTTTTGCGCTTTTTGCCGGACAGGAGCCAGCCGCCGAGGGCGATCGCCAGCAATACGACGTAGAAAGTGATCTTCCAGCCCGTAGATTCCGCGAACTCGTGAGGAATGACGTGCAGGGAAGGATGCGCGAGCGTATGAACCGCGAGCTTGACGCCGACCCATCCGACGATGACGAAGGCCGCGACCTCCAACGATGGCCGGCTTTCCAGCAGCTTAACGAACAGATTGGCAGCGAAACGCATGATCAGAAGTCCGAGAAATCCGCCTAGGAAAATAACGATGAAGTGTCCGCCGTCCATTCCTCCGATCTTCGGCAGCGTTGTCGTCGGCAGCGCCACGGCCAGCGCGACGGCAGCCAGAATCGAGTCGATCGCGAAGGCGATATCCGCCACCTCGACCTTGAATACCGTCGTCCAGAACCCGGATTGCTTTTTTTCTTTTTTCTCCGCGGCTTCTTTTTCTCCCTTTTTTACGAGGACCTTACGGAAGATGTGGTTAGCGGCAATGAACAGTAGATAGATCGCTCCGACTGCCTGCACCTGCCATACGTCCACTAGGAACGAAATAGCGAACAAAGAAGCGAAGCGGAACACGAATGCGCCGGCCAGACCGTAGAACAACGCTTTTTTGCGCTGCTGCTCGGGCAGGTGCTTAACCATGATGGCGAGCACAAGCGCGTTGTCCGCAGCTAGCAATCCTTCCAATGCGATCAATACGAGCAGCACCCATCCGTACTCCAACAGTAATCCGAAATCCATTCCCAATCCCCCTTGTGCAAATAGAGACAAGCTTACCGCTTTATTCTTCCCAAGAACGCGAAGAGACCTTCGCCTTGTTGGACAAAGGTCTCGCTAACAGCACCGTTAAGGCAATGCCAATAAAGCCGGAGAGCCGCGGCTCTCGTATTGACGACTTTTATTGTCCAGCTACTCCCCTTTGGAGTCGAACTATTCAGTTGCGGCAAGCTTTCTAGAAAAATAATACGTGCTGCCTAATCCGAGGTTTCAGAGGATTTCGCTTTATTAAAACGTCCTGGATCGAGGTCGACTTTGGAGCTACAATCGGAGATTTTGCATAAAACGTACCTCTCGGAGGGGAGTGGGTCTGTTTTTGCTCCGAAAACTCCATTGTTGGCACCGAATAGTCTCCTTATAATAGGAGCATGATGAGAATCATTATCACTACAAAAAAGGGAGTCAAAATCATGTCTGTCATTCGCAAGCCTACAGCTATCGTTGCTTTGATGCTGCTTCTCGTTGTTTCCGCGCTGCTGGGCGCATGCGGGAACGATAAAGCCGCGGAGAGCGGCGGCGCCTCCAGTCCCGCCAATTCTCCAGCCGCATCTCCGACCTCTACCCCGTCGTCTTCTCCCTCGGCATCCGCATCCTCCGAAGCCGGCGGGGGAGAGACGAGAATCGTCAGTACGGTTAACGGCGACGTCGAGATTCCGGCGAATCCGCAGCGAATTGTGGCCCTGTACTATCACCACATTTTATATGCGCTTGGGGAGAAGCCGGTCGGCGCTAATCTGACCTGGTGGGGAGGCAGTCCGTTCCTGCAGGAGCAGGAAGCCGGTCTTACCGACGTTGGAGGACCGCCTTCTCTGGAAGCGGTAGCGGCTCTGGAGCCCGATCTGATTATTATGAACAGCAACAATGCAGAGGATTACGAGCAATTTGCCAAGATCGCTCCTTCCGTGCTTATTCCTTACGACGGCAACCGCAACGTATACGAAGATGCGGAAGAGGTCGCGAAGCTGCTGGGCAAGCCGGAAGCGGCAAGCCAGCTCAGGGCGGATTTCGAGAAGAAGGCGGAGGCCGCGCGAGTTAAGATCGAGAACGTAGTGAAGAGCGGCGCCAAGGCTGCGATTATCCGCATCGACGGCAATGGCGGTCAGTTCACCGTTTTTGGCGACAATTACGGCCGGGGCGGCTGGTCGATCTATAGGGGGCTGAAGCTGGGATTTCCCGCGAAGATCCAAGAAGCCGTCATCGACAGCGGGGCGCAGATCGTTCAGGAACTGCCGCTGGAGCAGCTTCCGGAATACGTTGAAGACGCCGACTATCTGTTCGTTTCGAACGAAGGGGTCGGGCTCGAGGTCGTCCAGGACAGCTCGATCTGGAAGGGACTTCCCGCAGTCAAGGGCAATCGCGTTATCGAACTGGACAAGAAGTTCTTCTATTTCGATCCGATCTCCATCTCCGCTCAGATTGACCTGATCGCGGATCTGTTAGCGAAAAAATAATCGATAAAGAATGTAGCGGACATCTATCTCAAGGAGATAGATGTCTTTATTTTTTCATGAATGCTTTACACAACCCCTGCTTATGGGGCGGACTCTTGTTGCGTACGGAGTTCTGTTCGGCTAGAATTAAGGCACTCTAGTCATTGATAACGATTATCAATCATAAAAAGGGGGATTCCCCGATGGGCCGCTTGTCTCTGCCTTTTAGCTCCTACTTATTCACACTGGTTGACATCTCGCAAATCAGCTGTTCTGCTTCCGACAATCCCGACAGATTGCATGCTCGTACTCACGTCTTCGTTGCGACCTTACAGGGCAGCGGCGGAGCAGTCATTGACGGAAGAAGGCGTCGGTTGACCCGGGCAAGCTGCTTCCTGCTCTCCCCGGATACGCTGTTCGACGTATTCTCCGACAACGCCTCCGAGCTGAAGCTGGTTTGGCTGTCCTTCCGCGCCGCCCCGGTCGCGGAAGAAGAGGGCGGGCATACGGCCGCTGCTCCGTTCGATTGCCCGCCGTACGAGGAATTGAACGCGCAGCCGTTCGCCCAGATCGCAGGCCGGTTGGAAGAGCTGCTGCGTCACCGCGACGAGGAAGAGGAGCTGGCCCGGTTTAAGCAGCATCTTCGGCTGCAGGAGCTGCTTTACGAGCTTTGCCGAAGCAGCTCCGACCCGGGGGGCCAACTCCAGTCCCGCGAAGCCGTTCGACGCTCGATAGATCGGCTGCATCGGCTGGACCTTGCCGACATGAGCGTGGACGCTTTGGCGCGGCAAGCGAATATCGGCGCGCGGCAATATACGCACTTGTTCAAGCAGCTGACCGGCAAGAGCCCCGTGGATTATATGACCGAGCTGCGGCTGAACCAGGCCAAGAAACAGCTGCTCACCTCCAACGAGAGCTTGCAACGGATCGCACAGCGGGCCGGCTTTAAGGACGTCTATTATTTCAGCAGAAGGTTTAAGCAGATGGTCGGACAATCCCCCAAGCAGTACGTGCGGAATACGCGGGAGGGGATGAGGATCGTTGCGCTGTATTACGCCAACGTTCTGCTGTCGATCGGCGTGAAGCCGATCGGGGCCAATCTGACGTGGTGGGGAGGCAGCACATTTCTGCAAGAGATGGAGCAAGGGATTGTGGATATCGGCTGCGAGCCTTCTCTGGAGGCCGTCTCCAGATTGGAGCCCGATCTTATCCTGATGAACGATGCCAACCTATCCAATTACGGGGCGATGTCCAAAATAGCGCCGACCGTTCTGCTGCCTTACGAGGGCCAGCGCAATATATTCGAGGACGTCAGGTTGATCGGCCGATTGATCAATCGGCCTCATGCCGCCGACGAACTGGAATCGCGATTCGAGCTTCGGGCGGCCGAAGTCCGCGAGAGGCTGTCCGGAATCGTAGGCCGTCAGCCTGTTGCCGCGATTGTCAGATTCGAGAGGGAAGGCCGGGAGTTCTCCGTATTCGGAGACAATTACGGTCGCAGCGGCTGGCCGATCTATCGCGGATTGCGGTTCGGAATCCCGGAGTACGTGCAGCGGCAAGCGATCGACAGCGGCCTGCAGATTGTACAGAATCTGCCGCTGGAGAAGCTTCCGCTCTATGCCGCGAACGCGGAGTACCTCTTCGTGTCGGACGAGGGCGAAGGCATTCGGCATGTGCAGGATAACCCGATCTGGAGAAGCCTGCCCGCCGTGGAGCAGGGCAGAGCGTATGTGCTGGATCGGGCCAGCTTCTCTTTTTTCGATCCGATCTCCATAGAAGGCCAATTGGAGCTGCTGGCGCAGCTATTGACGAAGGGGCGTACAGCTTCTTAGCTGCGCAGCAGGGAAGGAGCCCTGTAGGGGGTGACTCGATTGCGGCCATCGCGTTTGGATGCATACAGGGCCTCGTCGGCTTGGCGCAGCAGAGCGCTGAGCGCATCGTTCCGACCGCTCTCGGCTTCGGCTACTCCGAAGCTTGAAGTGACCGCAATCTCCTCTCCGGAAGCTGTCAACGGCTCGGATTCCAGGGCCTGCCTCAACCGTTCCGCAATCGCGAATCCCTCTTGAAGCGTAGAAGGAAGCGCGAGCACGAACTCCTCTCCTCCGTAACGCGCGAACAGCGTGTCCGGGGGAATTTTTCTTTTGCAGACGTCGACGACATGAACGAGAAGCTTGTCTCCCGTCTCGTGTCCGTAGTTGTCGTTCACCCGCTTGAAGTAATCGACGTCGAACAGCACGACGGTGAAGGGTTGTCCGTTCCGTCGGCATTCTTCCAGCATTGTCCGGCTGCGGCTAATGAATTGGGAGCGATTAAGAATTTGCGTCAGACCGTCATAGTAGGCCTGATGCTCCAATTCGCGCTGGAGCCGTTTCAGCTCGGTGACATTGATGAACATAAGCAGGCCGCCTGCGGCATCTCCGTTGCGGTGCAGAAGAGGGGAATAGCGGACTTGATAGATCTGCTCCGCTCCATCGGTCGTCCAGACCAGTTCTTCCGCCCGGCCGTCAGGCCGGTGGGCGAAAGGGTACGGGGACCCGGTCAGCACATTCCAGACCTCGTCCAGCGTTTTCCCGATCAGAGTCGGGCCGAGGGAGGGAATCATCCGCCCGACCGCGTGATTGTAGTCGCTCAGACGATTCGCTGCATCCAGGACGATAACGCCTTCCCTCATGCTGTCGAAGATCGTCTCTTTGGCGATGGGGATAACGGTTAACATCTTCGTGGACAGAATGGCCCAAATATACAGAGCAGAGGTCACGCACATGACCATCGGAACGGGATCGATGCCTGCGGGAGTCAGGCCGATAAGATACAGGAAAGCGGTAACCATCGGGAGAAGCTGCCCGAAAATCAGAGTCGCAAGCTGCGGTCTATAAGATTTGCGCGTCTGTCTCCATCTGCCGAGCAAGAGCACGGTGGCGGCAAGAAGGCTGCTGGACGTGAAAATACCGTGAACGATATACCATTCGCCGATTTCGATATCGAGGTAGGGGAGGGACATGCCTTCCTTGATCTGGATGACTTTATAGAACATATGGTGGTAGTCGTTGGTGGCGACCATCAGCAGCGTGATGGAGGGAATGACGAACAAGGCGGCGGTCTGCCACCGGGTCGTCTTCCAGCCGAGATAGCGGAGAATGATCATGAGCCCGAGCGGCGCGGAGAAAGGCATGCCGATATATTCGACGACCGTCCACAGCTTCACTTTCCACAGCGTATCGCTGGCTAAGCTGAAAGCGTAGGCGAAGCTGTAGATGGACAGAGCGGTCATATATAGAATAAAGGTGCGGGACCCTGGAATTTCCCGTCTTCTGTACAGAACGTAGAGGCCGAGGAAAACATTGAAAATGCCCGACACGCTTACCAAAGTAATGTACGCCGTCAACTGCGAATCCATTTCATCGTTCGACTCCATTCGCGGTGATCTATGCTGCTATCGTAACACATCCGCTCCCGGCGCTGGTCAGTATTATTGCAAACCGCGGCACTTTTTGCAGGGCTCAAGTGTTATAAGGATATACAAAGCTTCAGGAGGTGTCCAAATCGTTGCAACCCACACTCCATACAGATGAGCTGGAAATATGGATCGACGCTGTAAGGCAGGGGGAGACCGAGAAGTACGAGCTGATCGTCAGAGCGTTCCAGCAACCGATTTTTCGTTACTGCTACCGTCTGTTCGCCAATCGGCAGGATGCGGAGGATGCCGTGCAGGATATTCTGGTTAAAGCCTACCAATCGCTTGGTCAGTACAGAAGTACGGGCAGCTTCCAGGCTTGGCTGTATCGGATCGCTTATCGTCATTGCCTGAACGTGCTGAGGAGACGCCGTATTCACCGGCAGGTCATGAGAATCTTCCGACCGGAGACGGTGGCGGCCAGTCCGGAGCAGGAGCTTGACGATCGGTTGTATCATCCCTCGCTGGCGAAGGCGCTATCGGAGCTGACGCCCGAGGAGCGGAGCTTGCTTGTTTTGCGGGCGTTCGAAGAGAAGAGCTTTGCCGAGATCGGCGCGATTTTGCAGACAAGCCCGAACGCATTGGTGAAAAGGCTGCAGCGCATTAAGAAGAAGGTTCAGAAATCCATGAACATTAAGGAGGACATGCCATGGAAAGACTCGAAGCTGCCCATGAATACGAAAATTTGAATAATGCCGTCTACGCGAGGCGAATTCCGGAGATCGACGTTGCGGACAAGGTGATGTCCCGTATTTCCGGCCAGGCTCCTCGCCGAATTAAGTTTGGAGGAACGATGAGAAGCTCAACGGCGTTGGCAAGCCTGTTCGCCTTGCTGCTGGTCGTTTCCGTAACGGCCTATGGCGCCTCCGAATATATCCAGCTCCGAAATAAATCGGGAGATGTGAAGGTGCAATTCGTTCCGCCGGATACGGGGAGAATCACGGATAATCCGTATGAGAAGTACATCGCCAAAGCCCGGAAATTTGCGGAGCCTGGGGAGTTGATCGCCGTCTACGCGAAGGATGGGGCGAACCTTCCGTTAGGCCCGATGCAATTTCATTTTAAACCGAAGCGTTTGCAGTCCTATTCCGATTTTGTATTGGCGATCGAACGGATCGAATCGCGCGAATTTCCGCAAGCGATGGGCGGCTACGAATTCGAATACGGGGAAATAAGCCCGGCCGTGCCCGAAAAGGGAACGAAGCTATACCAAGACACGCTTAAGGAGCTCGAACGGCTAGCTTCCCAATCGTCCGACAAAGAGAATATGGTCATGAAGGCGATTCCCTGGTCGAGCGCATCCGGAGTCAGCGGGATTTATTCTAAAGCTGGCACCCGCATCGGCATATACGCGACCAATCTGAACGGAAAGGATGTCTATGCCGAGAAGCAGGAGGATCAGACGACCGAAAAAATCGAGATAGCCGGCACTGAAGTTGTTTATAATGAGGTTAAGAAAGAGATCGTGAAAGAAATGAACAACGACGGAGTTAAGACGGCGACGTTGAGCTACGGGTATCTGAACTGGTACGACGAAGATCAGGATGCCTATTATACGCTTACGAACTTTAAGGGCGCCAAGCTTTCCAGAGAGCAATTGCTGGAACTGGTCCGAGAATGGTTAGAGAAGAAAGGATGAACGACGGATGAAAAAAAACCGCCTGGGAGGCTCCGACTTGCTCGTCGGCGAGATCGGACTGGGGTGCATGTCTCTGGGGACGGAGGTGCGAAACGCTGTCGAGCTGATTCACGAGGCGCTGGAACGGGGCGTCAATCTGCTGGATACGGCGGATTTGTACGACGACGGGCGCAACGAGGAAATCGTCGGCCAAGCGATTCGGGGGCGTAGAGATCGCGTAGTGTTGGCCACCAAAGTCGGCAACCGACGGATTCCGGGCCAAGACGGATGGACCTGGGACCCCTCTCGGCAATACATTCTATCCGCGGTCAAAGAAAGCCTAAGAAGACTTGGTACGGACTACATCGATCTGTACCAGCTTCATGGGGGCACGCTTGACGATCCGATCGACGAGACGATCGAGGCGTTCGAGCAGTTGAAGCGGGAAGGAGTAATACGAGCGTACGGCATCTCTTCGATCCGTCCCAACGTTATCCGTGAATATGCTGCCAAATCCTCCATCGTCAGCGTGATGAATTCGTACAGCATCGTGGATCGGCGGGCAGAGGAAGCGGTCCTTCCTCATCTTCAGGAGCGAGGAATAAGCGTGATCGCCAGAGGTCCGTTGGCCAAAGGGACGTTGGCGGCGAAACGGGAGCCTTCCAGAAGCCTGCCCGACTATGACCTGGAGGAGATCAAGGCGCTTCGAGAACGACTGCAAGAGCTGGAGAGCCCGGATCGAAACCTCACGCAGTTGGCGATTCGATACGCGCTTGGTCATCCCGCGGTGGCAGTCGCCATTCCCGGAGCGAGCTCGAAGGAGCAACTGCTGCAGAACATCTCCGCGTCGCAGACCCCTGAGCTGTCCGCTGAGGAGCTTGCAGTCATTCGCTCGTTCAGTAAACCGAACATCTATAGCGATCATCGATAAAAAACGTTGCATTGTATAAGAAATAGCTAATCTGTTATCTCGTTTCGTTCCTCCGATACCGCTAGAATTGGAATATGCGGCATAGACGACCTGATTGGTACGGAGGAGTGAGCTATTGAAAATGAACGTTGGGAAGAAACTTTTATACTGCGCCCTCGCCTTGTTTCTGTTTCTGCAAGCGGCTTGCTCTTCGGGGAATCCGAAGGCGGTCGAGCAGGTCTACCAAATTAACGCCTCTACCCAAACCGTAGTCCCCCTGGATCCGGCAACAAGCAGTGCCAAGATCGTATTGCTCACGTTTGACGACGGCCCGAACGAAGCGCTGAATGCGAAAATCTTGGATGCGCTGGACAAACATAAGGCTAAGGCTATCTTCTTTATGAACGGTCCCCAAATCGAGAACAACAAAGAGCTGGTAAAGCGGGTATACGAGCGAGGCCATATGATCGGCAACCATTCCTGGGATCACATCGACCTTAGCGCGGAAAACAAGGAGACTGTCGCGAAGCAGCTCGGGGATGTCCAGAAAGCCGTGACGGACATTACGGGTACGGCTCCCGTGTTTTTTCGCCCGCCGTATCTCAGCGTTAACAATGAGATTTCCGGAATCGCGAGGAAGGCGGGGCTAGCGGTCGTCACCTGTTCGATTGACTCTCGGGATTGGGAGATGACGGCGGACAGCAACGATCCGAAGGCGCTGGCGCAGCACATCGTCGACCTGGCGCATCCCGGCGCCAACATCTTGATGCATGAGCTACCTTGGACGGTCGAGGCATTGGACAATTTGCTGACCGAGCTCAAGGACATGGAGTATGATTTTGTCGATCCTTATTCAATCTCTCTTTCCCAATAATGATTTTCATTCTCAATGAATTGTGATACAATAAGTCCGAGGCACTAGGACGGTCAGGAGAATGAGGGAGAGGATAAAGGATGAGTGACAAGGATATTTTTGACGTAACGATTATCGGAGGCGGCCCAGCAGGGTTGTTCTCTGCTTTCTATAGCGGATTGCGGGAGCTTAAAACAAAGATTATCGAGTTTCAGAACTTCCTTGGCGGTAAGGTTAATGTCTATCCGGAGAAATTGATTTGGGATGTCGGCGGTGTCACGCCGATCACCGGGGAGCAGCTGATCGAGCAGTTGATTGCACAGGGGAAAACGTTCGATCCGACGATCGTATTGGGAGAGAAGGTCGCCTCTATCTCTAAAGGAGAAGACGACATCTTTGTGCTACATACGGCATCGGGAGCGGAGCATTATTCCAGGACGGTTATTCTGGCGGTCGGAGGCGGCATTCTGAAGCCGACCAAGCTGAATCTGGAAGGCGCCGAAAAATATGAGGTTACAAACCTTCATTATACGGTCAAGTCGCTGACGCGTTTTAAAGACAAAATCGTACTGATCTCGGGCGGCGGCAACTCGGCAGTGGACTGGGCCAACGAGCTTGAACCGATCGCGAAGAAAGTGTATCTGACTTATCGCAATGAAACGCTGAAAGGACACGAAGCCGAAGTGTCCAAACTGTTTTCCAGCTCTGTCGTTTGTCTGCTCAATACCGAGATCGAGAAGCTGATTGCCGTTCCGGGCCAAGAAGCGATCGAGAAGGTGCTGCTGCGCAACAAAGACGACGGAGCGCAGGTTGAACTGGAGATAGAAGAAGTCATTATCAATCACGGGTACGAGAGGGATAAGGATTTGCTTTCGAACAGCCAGGTCAAAATCGAGATGAGGGACGAGTGGGCGATCGCGGGCACTCCGATGAGCGAGACGTCCGTGCCGGGATTGTATGCTGCCGGCGATATTCTCGGTCATGACGGCAAGCTCCATCTCATTGCCGGAGCCTTCCAGGATGCGGCCAACGCGGTTAACAAAGCGAAGCAATTCATTACTCCGGAGGCCTACGCCTGGGGTATGGTTTCCTCGCATAATGAAATCTTTATGGAACGCAACAAGGAACTGAAGAAGCAGCTGTTCGCGAATTAAGCTGAAATCATCGGACTGCCTGGGCGTAATTCCATAGCGAAAAAGCATTTGGTCAGCGACCAGGTGCTTTTTTTTATCAAAGTATCTGAGGTTGCTTTTCATTGCGCGGGGACGATTATTGATTAATAATGAAGATGTTGGACACGGGAAATATCTGTCGTGAAGCCAAGAAGGTAAAGAGAGGATGAGAAGCGATGTGCAGAAACATTAAGACGCTGTTCAACTTCGATCCCCCGGCTACGCCCGATGAAGTGCAGGCGGCTGCGCTTCAATTCGTGAGGAAGCTGTCCGGCTTTAACGAGCCGTCGAAAGCGAATGAGGAAGCTTTCTCTCTTGCAGTGAGAGAGGTAAGCGAAGCCGCGCAGAGGCTGCTCGAATCGCTTGTCACCCGAGCTCCTTCGCGCGATCGGACCATCGAAGTTGCGCGCGCTCGCGCCAAATCCGCCAAGCGCTTCGGGACTCCCGTCCGCATCGCTCCGACGGAATAGACAAGAGGCGATTCGGCTTAAAGCGCCTGAATCGCCTGAACATATTGCTCATATCTCGTTTTCCACTCGTCCTCGCGTGCTGGAATTGGCCTGCCGTCCATCAGAGCCTGCACGACATCCAGACAGACGTGCCAACCGGCCAGATCCTTCGGAGTATGCTCCGTAATCCGGCGAATCGTCTCGATCAACACAAGTCGACAGCCGTTCGGTCGAGGCTCGATCTCGAAACGGACACTATCCTCGCCCCATTCGTACTCCAGTACGGATCCCTCCGAGAAATCCGTGATCGTCATATTCTCGAACGTTCCGTCCCCCATATCGAAGCGCATTCTTCCGCCAGAGCGAAGATCGTCTGAGCTTAGCTCAGAAAACCATTGTGCGAGCTTCCCGTTGTCCGTCAGCCACGTCCACGCGTGATTTGCAGAATGCTCCAAATCCCGCTCGTAGCGTGCGACATACCCTTTTTCCGACTTGTATACATTGGCTAACATAAGATGTCCTCCAATCTTTTAACGAACCCGAACCGCATTTTCCACGATTGCCAGCAGCTCGTCTGTGTAGGTCTCCAGGTCGAGATGGGCCGCTGCATGCTGATTGAACAGAAACTCTCCAATCGCCCCGCGAATCACATTAACCATCACGCTGACGTTAAAGCTGCCAAACTGCCCGGCGGCTTGTCCTTCCTGCAATATCGAGCGCAGCTCGGCAGCCACGGGCTCCTCCTCGTCGTCATCGATTTTGTAGTAAGGAACATTATCCGGGGTACGGGAGTGGAAAACAATCTCCAGCAGCGCAGCATACTGCTTCGGGTGCGTCCCCTGATAGGCCAGACTGGCTGTTATATAGGCGCGCAGTCTATCCAGGGGCGAAGCAGACGTCTGCGTCCTGTTCAGTACATAGGCGGTAGATTCCTGGACTAAGGAGAACAGCGCATGATCCATGAGGTCGTTTTTGTCCTTAAAATGATACGAGATAAGCGCCGTGCTAATACCGGCTTTTTTCGCGATTTTAGCCAAGCTTACGTTGGAGAAGCCGATCTCGTCCAGCGTGTCGATGGCGGCTTTCAAAATCTGGGCGCGCCGCGCCTCGGCAATAAAAGACGTTTTCTCCTCCGGTTGATGGTCGGTCATAAATCGATCTCCTTATCGAATGGAAGACGGTTACTGACTGCTTTTCTTCTTTCCGATCTTAACGATTATGGCGATGAGGATGACGATGGCTAGAGGAGCAAAGCCGAGCGGGTTAATGTCGCCAATCCGAGTCAGAATCGATCCGTCCATGAACTCTGCGGCATGATCTCCGATCCAGTTCACCGCGTACCCGATCGCCCTGACGATCAGGATGATCAATCGTAGCGCCAGAATAAGCGGAATGATGCTCAAAGCCAGCTTAAGCAGCCGGATTCCCCGGAAGCTCCTCGTCATCATCAGACAGCCCGAGATGAACGCCAGCGTTCCGCCTCCAATCATAAGCAGCGGTTGTATTCCATAATAACTGATCAGCTCGCCGTGCCGCCACCTTTCCTCATAGAAAAACCATACCGACCAAAGAACCGCGATTCCCAGCACCATCACTGCTAGGCTGATTATACGGGCCGCGAATAGAGGCAGACGGGCAAAAAATGCCGTGAAACCGGTCTCGTTCGTCATTTTCTTTTCTCCTTTATCATTTATTGATTAAACGATCAAAATATTGATTGAATGATCAAATTATAGATCCGACATGAAGAAGTGTCAAGCGAAGGTGCAGTATATTTGTGCAATTTGCCGCGATTTTCGAATGACTGACCGTTTCTGTCAGGGATCAAAGCTTATACTGCTATTGAAATGAAGGAACGATAAAGGAGGAAGAAGAATGTTTGCGACAATTGAAGCTTTTGCGGCGGAGTGGGAGAGTGAGGCGAAACTGACCGATCGGGTGCTGAGCGCATTGACCGACGATTCCCTGCAGCAGGCGATCGTTGCAGATCGCCGGACCTTGGGAACTCTGGCATGGCATCTGGTGACTTCGCTTCGTTATATGACTGCGTTAGGGCTTGACTTCGAGGTTGGGGAGCAGGAACAACCGGATCGCGCCGTTGCGATCGCCGAGGAATACCGCCGCATCTGTTCGGCTATGCTTGAGGCTGTACGAACCCAATGGTGCGACGCCAGTCTGAAAGAGACGCAGACGATCATGGGAGAAGAGTGGGGGAACGGCGATTCCTTGCGGTTTACCTTGATGCATCAGGCACATCATCGGGGACAGATAACGGTGCTGATGAGGCAGGCCGGATTGCGGCCTCCGGAAATTTACGGCCCGACTTACGAGATCTGGATCGACAAAGGCATGGCGCCTCTCGCTTAAATTGACGTACAATGAAGGTGGTTTCCAGTCCCCATGTCGGGAAAGAAGGTTTGAGCCGTGACCAAAGCGGACAATATGTTATCGATCCTGTGGATGCTGCGTTCAGGAAAACGAATGACGGCGCAGCAGCTAGCGGAGAAGCTGGAGATACATGTGCGGACCGTTTATCGGTGCATCGATTCGCTATGCGCCAGCGGAGTTCCGATCATTGCCGATTCGGGCCCGAACGGAGGCTACCGCATTTTGGACGGCTTTTCCGAATCGCCGCTGCTGTTCGACTCGGATGAGCGGAAGGGGCTTATCCATGCCGCCGTGTTCGCTAGGGAAGCCGGCTATCCGCACTCGGAGGCGGTGGACAGGGCGGTGGACAAGCTTAAGCGCTACACGAACGAGAAACAGCTGGATCGACTTGAGCGCCATAGCGGCGGTTTATCGGTCATCTATCCGCCGTTGGCAGGCAAATATCGAACTTTCCTGCAGGTGCTCGAGGAAGCGGCCGGCCAGGGGCGAACGCTGGAGATGGAGTACGATCGCGGGAAGGGAGACAGCCCGTCGACCCGATCGTTCGACCCTTACGGCATCGTATATTGGAAAGGAAGCTGGTATGCCGTCGGACATTGCGGCTATCGCGGAGAGCCGCGAAGCTTCCGTGTAGACCGAATTATAGCGTTGCGGGAGACGGAAGGGCGCTTCGAACGTCCGGCCTCCTTCTCCGCCAAGGATTTTCTTCTTGGAAGCCTGCTTCCCGACGCCGGTTCCCAGGAGCTTGAGACCGTAAGGATCAAAGCCCCAGAGCAGGTGCTGAACGAGCTGTGCCAGCACTGGCTGTTCGGGCACGCACTGGCCGAACGCAGTCCGGAGGAGGCGGTGTTCCGACTGGAGCGATCCACTCTGCACACTTACGTGCCTTATTTTCTAATGCCATATAGCACCACGCTGACGATCGAGTCCGAGCCTCTCGTCCGCAGAATGGCGGAGGCGACGTCGCGAATGGCGAAATATTACGAAGCGATGTTAGCTCAACTTACTAATAGAGAGGGAGTTTGTGAATGAGTAAATTTTCCATGTTCGGACAGTTGATTGCTCACCCGGGTAAGCGAGACGAGCTGGCGGGCTTGATGCTGGAGTCGGCCGAGACTTTGCAAGGAATGGACGGCTGCATTTTCTACATCATCAACGAGTCGGTGGACGAGCCGGACGTTCTTTGGATTACGGAGTTGTGGGAGAGCGAGGAAGCTCATGCCGCATCCCTGAAAAACGAGGGCGTGCTGGCTGTCATCCAACGCTGCCGGCCGCTGATCGCCGGCGTGAAGCCGGTGAAGCTGCGTCCTTTGGGCGGCAAAGGAATGTAGCTTTCCTTGACCGGCAGCATGAGTGTCTGTTATTCGACCAAGTAACGGGACAACCGTTGCTGCAATGCTGACGTAATCTGACTCATCGGCAGCCGGACGGCATCGGCAGCAAGAAGATCTTGTCCCGCAAGCAGCCACTTGAGCGGCGCGGGATTCGGTTCGCGGAACAGATCGTCGATGAGCGGTCGCAGCCCGTCGAACACTCTACTTGCTGCCGGGTAATTGCCTGCCGCTGCCTGCCGGCAGACTTCGATGAAGTTCCTTGTACAGACGTTTGCCGAAGCCGAAATGCCTCCGCTGGCTCCTAGGCGGAGCATATCGTAGAGAAGGGCATCGTCTCCGCATAGTACAGGCTTAGTAGCAAAACTACCGAGCTCCTGCAGCAGAGTCAGGCTGCCGGAGCTGTCTTTTAGTCCAATGACGCCGTCAAGCTCGAGAATTGCTCGCATCGTCTCGGCAGACAGCCGAATGCCGGTTCGGGAAGGAATTTCGTAAGCGATCACCGGCACGCCCGTCCGGGATGCTCTTCGGTAGTGCTCCAGAATGCCGGCTTCCGACGGCCTGCTGTAGTACGGAGTGACGACAAGCGCGGCGTCCGCGCCGATCCGACCGGCCATTTCGGTTCTTTGTACGGTATCCGCTGTGCTATTCGTTCCCGTTCCGACGACAATCGGAACGCTTCGCGTTCCCAATGCGTCTCGAGTTATGTTTACTAGCTCTACGACTTCCTCCCATGAGATTGTCGGACTTTCCCCTGTCGTTCCCCCTACCACTAGCCCATCGATTTCAAACTCCAGCAAATGCTTGACGTACCTTTCGTAAGAGACCAGGTCCAATTCCCCGTCAGACAAAAAGGGCGTGACGACGGGGACGTAAATTCCTTTTAACTCCGCTTGGCTCAACATGGAATTGCCTCCTTAACAAACTATTTGAACCTACTGTATCACGCCATATTCCATCATAGTTATCTATAATATATAATAATCATTATCAATAATGTTGATGGGTGGTGCGAACAGCGTGGATCTCATCTATTATCAGACTTTCCGGGAGGTCGCCTTGCGGCAGAGCTTCACGAGAGCCGCCGAGCAGCTTGGGTATGCGCAGTCGAGCGTTACGACACAAATTCAGAAGCTTGAGAAAGAATTCGACGTTCAATTGTTCGAGAGGTACGGCCGAGGCTTGCGACTGACCTCTGCGGGCGAAGAGCTGCTGAAGACCGTCACTCAAATGCTGGAGCTGCACCAGCAGGCCAAGGAGAAGCTGGCGAGGCAAGGAGGGGGAAGCTTGACGATCGGCACGATCGATTCGCTTGCGGCCTACTATCTTCCGCCGTTCGTACAGCGGATTCGGCATAGCTATCCGGAGCTGAACATCCGGCTGCAGCCGGACCGCGAGGATCGAATCGTTCATCGGGTCAAGGAGGGGGAGCTCGATTTCGGCCTTATGCTCGTCGGCGAACCGACCGATCCCGCATTGGAATGGACGGAAATTCGCGAAGAGCCGCTCGTGCTTGTCTCCGCGCCGGATCATCCGCTTGCTCGGCTTGACGCCGTGGACTTGCGGCGGCTGAGCGGCGAAGAGTGGATCATGACGGAGGAGACTTGCAACTATCGGATGATGCTGGAGAAGCTGCTGAGGTCGGAAGGCATTCCGTACCGAATCAGCTTGGAGATCGGCAATCCGGAAGCGGTCAAAGGGTGCGTGGCCGCCGGAGGAGGAATTGCCATCCTGCCCCGGCTGGCCGCCGACGCCGAGCTTGGAAGAGGGGAACTGGTCGCGCTCCCGTTCTCCCATCCCGATCTCCGCTTGAGCTTGCAATCGTGCATTCATCCCCGCAAGTGGGTCTCGCATGCCTTGCGGACATTTCTGGATTCCCTTCAGCCGGACGAGGCCTCGTTTTGATTGAATCGGATGGCAATTTTACCGAAGTAGGACTCGTTCTGCAGATGGCGCAAGGCGTCGACCGCCTGCGAGAAAGGGAAGACCCGATCGACGACCGGACGCAGCGCGTGCTGGGAGATAGCTCGGTTCATCGCCTCGAACATTTCGCGGCTTCCGACGTTAATCGCCTGGAGCCGCGCTTTCCGGAGAATGGCCGGAACGATCGGGAAATCCTCGACCATCCCTCCGGACAATAGACCGACGAGGCTGATCCGGCCTCCGACTCTAAGCGAGGCAATGGAGCGCGCAAGCGTGGCCGCCCCGCCCAGATCGACGATATGATCGGCACCCTGTCCCCCAGTGTAAGAGAGCACAGCATCGTTCCAGTCGGGATTGTCCTTGTAGTTAATGCCGTGATCTGCTCCCAGAGCGATTGCGCGCTCCAGCTTTTCGTCGCTGCTCGACGTTACGATAACCCTCGCGCCCTGCAGCTTGGCGAATTGCAGGGCGAACAGCGAGACTCCGCCGGTTCCTTGCACGACAACGGTGTCTCCGGCTTTAACTTGGCCTTCTTCGACGATGGCGTGCCAGGCCGTAACGCCGGCGCAAGGCAGAGCGGCCGCCTCTTCGTCGGTCAGATGGCCTGGCGCGAGTACGAGCCTCTCCTCGTGAAATACCGCATACTCGGCAAGCAGTCCGTCAAGCGGGCTGCCGAGCGTCGAGGTCCAATTCGCCTGCGTCGCTTCGCCCGCGATCCAGCTTTGAGTGAAGATTGGGCTCACTCGGTCGCCCAAACCGAACCGGGTCGCTCCTTCCCCAAGCTTGACCACCTCTCCTACGCCGTCGGACACCGGAATCAGAGGACCCTTCAGATCGGGATTATAGAAGCCGCCGATGACTCCGAGATCGCGGGCGTTTAAGGAGGCGGCTTTTACGCGAATAAGCACTTCATTGGGGCCGGGAGCCGGAATCGGGCGGTCAACGCGAGCAAGTCGGTCCAATCCGAACTCGCCTGGAATAACGAATGCTTGCATGGTTCATCTCTCCTTCTGTCTGGGATAGACTTACCATAAGGCATTCGCTAAACTTTGGTAAGAAGGCACTTTGAGGTCGGTTACGAACCGGAAAGTGCGTAAAGGAGGCGGGAGCATGGCGGGAACGACGCCCGATATTTCCCTGGAAGCTTGCAGCTATAGCCGCGTTCTGGAGATCGTCTCGAGCAAATGGACCGCGCTCGTTTTGTATGCTCTGGAAGGCGGCACGATCCGCTATGGGGAGATCCAGCGCAGAATCGAAGGGATTTCACAGAAGATGCTGACTCAGACGCTGAAGCAGTTGGAGCGGGACGGTCTTGTTCGCAGGAAGGTCGTGCCTTCCGTCCCTCCCATCGTGGAATATTCTCTGACTCCCCTTGGCGAGACGCTTATTCCCTGCATGCTAATGCTGAAAAGCTGGGCTTCAGCCCATTACGGGGCCGTCAAGGCCGCGAGGGAAGAATACGACCGCGGAGCTTATTAATCGAGCTCGGAATCGTCGTCCGACTCCGTCTTAAGTACAGGGAAAGATTCACCTGAGGTCTGATTTTCCGTGAGGGGGAATTTGGTAAACTTGGTTTAACCGAGGGGTTGGAGGCAATCCCGTGAAGGGGGAACCAAAGTGGCGAGAACGGCGCAGCGAAGTAAAAGCGGGGGCAAAGGACTAGGCGTCATTGCTTTTCTGGCAATTGGGGTCAGTTTGTTTCTGGCGATTCAGTATTTCGGTTTCGGAACTGGCGCGTCGGCATTTGTGCAGGAAAAGCTGAAGATCATGGGATTAAGCGATCTATGGTATTCCGCACTGTATGTGCACATTGCGGGCGGTGTCGTTGCGCTGGGCGTCGGATGGGTGCAATTCGTCGGGAAGCTGCGGGCGAGATCGATCGGGCTGCACCGGACGCTGGGGCGAATCTACGGCGTAGCCGTGCTGCTGTCCGCTGTGGCGGGAGTATTTATGTCTTTCCGTGCAACGGGCGGCTGGGCATCAAGCCTGGGATTTCTGCTGCTTTCGCTGGCGTGGCTGTATACGCTGGGCCAAGGCCTGAATGCGATCCGCGCAGGTCGCGACCTTGCGAAGCACCGCAAGTGGATGACGCTGAATTACGCGTTGACTCTGGCTGCCGTGACGCTCAGAATCTATCTTCCGCTCGCAATCGTCCTATTCGGGATGGGACCGTATAACGTCTACTACAGCATCATTGCGTGGCTGTGTTGGGTCCCGAATCTGCTCCTTGCAAGCTGGCTGCTGTCGCGGAGAACTCGTCGGAGTCGTTAACCCAAATAGCCAGAGGTTGCTCTTAGGTCGAATGCGACCTTACGGGGCAGCCTCTTTTTTTGTGCGAGTTGCGTATTTTAGACGATGTTAGCGAATCGTAGGATTAAGTAATTGGAGAAGTCGAGCTAGAATGAAAGGGCATTCAAAAATAAATCCTCTACAGGAGCGAATACAAATGAAGAAACTTTCCATTCTATTGCTAGCGTTTACAATGCTGGCGGCAACGCTTAGCGCTTGCGGAGGCGGCTCGAAAGCTTCCAAAGAAAACAAGCTAGTCGTATATAGCCCGAATAGCGAAGAAATCGTCAAGACGATCATTCCGATGTTTGAGAAACAGACGGGCATTACCGTCGAACTGGTCACCGCCGGAACGGGAGAAATCATCAAGCGTATCCAATCCGAGAAATCGAACCCGTACGCGGACGTCATGTTCGGAGGATCGATGGCGGGCTATCTGGCCAACGCCGAGCTTTATGAGCCGTATGTGTCCCCGAACGATGAGTTTCTGATGGAAGGACATCGCAACAGAGACGGGTTCGCTACGGCTTACATTGCAGACGGAAGCGTGCTCCTCGTGAACACGAATCTGGTTGGCGACATCAAGATCGACAGCTACGCCGATTTGCTGAATCCGGCCTTGAAGGGCAAGATCGCTTCGGCCGACCCGGCCAGCTCCAGCTCGGCCTTCGCTCAACTGACGAACATGTTGAAGGCGATGGGCGGCGATTATGAGAGCGAAGCGGGATGGAACTACGTCGGCGAGCTGATCAAAAACCTCGACGGCAAAATCGCCAGCGGCTCCGGCGCGGTGCACAAGAGCGTAGCGGATGGAGAGTATGTCGTCGGCTTGACGTACGAAGATCCGTCCAGCACCTATGTTCGCAACGGCGCTCCGGTCAAAGTCGTCTATCCGAAAGAAGGAGCGGTATTCCTCGACGCGGCTTCGGGTATCATCAAGGGCGCTCCGCATCTGGACAACGCCAAGAAATTTATCGATTTCATCCTGTCGAAGGAAGCGCAGGACGCGTTCGGCAGCCAGCTCACGAACCGTCCGCTTCGCAAAGACGCACAGCTTGGCGATTATATGACTCCGTACAGCGACATTAACATGATCGACGAAGACACGAAGTATGTGAGCGAGCACAAGTCCAAGATCGTCGAAACCTATACCGATCTGTTCGCCAGCCTGCAATAAAACCGCATTTTCTGAAAGGGTGACAACGAGATGAGCGTGACGATATCCATTCAAGACCTTGTCAAAAAATATGGAGACGCCACCGTCATTCCGGAGTTGTCCGTGGAGATCAAGAAGGGTGAATTTTTCACCCTTCTCGGTCCCTCGGGATGCGGAAAAACGACGCTGCTGCGCATGATCGCAGGCTTCAACAGCATCGAAGGCGGGACGATTAAGTTTAACGACAAGACAATTAACAACGTCGAGCCGGGCAAGCGGAACATCGGCATGGTGTTTCAGAACTATGCGATTTTTCCGCATCTGTCCGTAACGGGCAATATTGCGTTCGGCTTGCAGAACCGCAAGCTGGCGAAGTCCGAGATTGCCAGCAAGGTCGAGGACATTTTGAAGGTCGTGCAGATTGAGCAGTACAAGGACCGGATGCCGAAAAATCTGTCCGGCGGCCAGCAGCAGCGCGTCGCGCTGGCGAGAGCCATCGTCATTCGACCGGATGTCCTGCTGATGGACGAACCGTTGTCCAATCTGGACGCCAAGCTCCGCATCGACATGCGCAATGCGATCAAAGCGCTGCAAAGAGACGTCGGCATTACGACCGTCTACGTGACCCACGACCAGGAAGAGGCGATGGCAGTCTCCGACCGGATCGCCGTCATGAAGTCGGGCGTCATTCAGCACCTGGGCACGCCGCAGGAAATTTACCAGCGTCCGGCCAATCTGTTCGTCGCGACGTTCATCGGACGTACGAACGTGCTGGAAGCGGCGCTGACGAACAATCAGGGAACGCGCACGCTCCGATTCGGGGAAAGCGGGTACCAGGAGCCGGTCGAGCGAGTGAATATTCCCGAAGAGGATGCCGCAAAGCCGCTGCTGGCGGTGAAGGTGTCGGTGCGTCCGGAGGAATTCGTCATCAGCGAGGACGGAACGGGAATCCGGGCGAAAATCGTACACAGCGTATTCCTCGGACAGATGACGCATTACTTCGTTTCGCTGGAATCGGGTCAGAGCGTAGAGATTACGCAAGAGTCTACGAGCGCCCGGCCGCTGGAGCCGAATCAGACGATTTTCCTGAAGGTGAAGACCGATAAGATCAACATTTACGACGCCCGGGGAGAATTGAACTATACGGGGAGCGATCGGCCATGATCCAAGCGCGCAAAAGATTCGACGTCTGGACCAACCTTTCCTTGCTCATATTTATTTTCTACATTTTGTTTCTGGCACTGCCCCTGTTCACGATGCTGTTCAAGAGCTTCTACAACGGAACGACAGGCGAGCTGTCGCTGGCTTATTTCACGAAGTTTTTCAGCAAGCCTTATTATTTGAACGCTTTGTGGAACAGTATGAAGGTGACAGTAAGCGTCACGCTGCTTGCCGCGTTGATCGCAACGCCGCTCGCGTATATTATGTCCACGGTCAAGATCAAAGGAAGCTCCGCGATTCAGATTCTCATTCTGATCTCGTCGATGTCGGCTCCTTTTATCGGGGCGTACTCCTGGATTCTGCTCCTGGGCAGAAGCGGCGTCATTACCCGTTTCATGAAGGATACGCTGGGAATCGCCATGCCCGACATCTACGGTTTTACAGGAATTCTGGTCGTACTGACGCTGCAGATGGTGCCATTAATTTTCATGTATGTGTCCGGCGCGCTCAAAAATGTGGACCAGTCGCTGATGGAAGCGGCGGAAAGCATGGGCTACAAGGGTCTAGCGAAAATGAGAAAGGTACTGCTGCCGCTCATTACGCCGACGCTGCTGGCGGGCGGATTGCTCGTCTTCATGCGAGCGCTCGCCGACTTCGGAACGCCGATGCTGATCGGCGAAGGCTACAAAACGGTTCCCGTCCTCATCTTCACCGAATTCATCAGCGAAGTCGGAGGAGACGACGGCTTTGCCGCCGCAATCAGCGTGATCGTCGTCCTGTTCGCGACCGCGATCTTCCTGCTGCAGAAGTTTGTCGCCAATCGTAAATCCTATACGATGAGTGCGCTGAACCCGATCGAAGCGAAGAAGAAAAAAGGGCTGGGCAATATTGCGGCCCACATCGTAATCTATGCGTATACGCTGCTCGCTTTGCTGCCGCAGCTCTACGTCATCTATACTTCGTTCCTGAAAACTTCCGGTCGCATCTTCGTCAAAGGCTACTCGCTGGACAGTTACCGGCAGGCCTTCGACAATATCGGCGACGTGATTCAGAACACATTCATGCTGGCGCTGAGCGCTATCGTCATTATTATTTTGCTTGCGGTGCTGATCGCTTATGTGACGGTACGACGACGTAACGCCTTGACGAATACCCTGGATATTTTCACGATGTTCCCTTACATCGTTCCCGGATCTATTCTGGGTATCGCGCTGCTGATCACCTTTAACGACAAGCCGCTTGTGCTGAGCGGAACGGCGGTCATTATGGTGGTGGCCTTCGTCATTCGCAGGCTGCCTTATACGATCCGGTCCAGCGCGGCGATTTTGCACCAGATTCATGGAGGCATCGAGGAGGCGGCCATCAGCCTTGGCGCGTCGCAGATGAAAACCTTCTTCAAGATTACGCTGCCGATGATGCTTGCCGGCGTCGTGTCCGGCGCGATTCTAAGTTGGGTGACGATCATTACCGAGCTGAGTACCTCGATCATTCTATACACGGGCAAAACCCGAACGATGACGGTGGCGATTTACACGGAAGTCGTGCGGGGCAACTACGGAGTTGCTGCGGCGCTCTCGGCGATTCTTACCGGGATTACGGTGATCTCGCTGCTCGTGTTCCTTCGGATGACAGGGAAGAAGGAATTTACGCTATAATAGTGGGGCAAGCAAGTCGGAACCCGTACGGGGACCGACTTGTTTTGGCATCGTAGCCGGTCGAGGGGGCATCATATCCCCACCAGGCCTGCGGCTGACAAGGGGGATTGTATGGGCCAGGAGAAGAAGCGCAACTTTCAGGAATCGACTCGCCGTCTGTTTCTGTTCTATACGATCATCCCTTTCGGTATATTGATCGTGCTGTTTTTTGCGTTTACGATCGTCAATACGAGATTGTCGGTGGAAAAGAAATCGGCGCAGGCGACGCAGACGATGAGTCAATCCATTGGCGAAGTGTACCGGCAATATGCGCTGGAAACGGTGCGAATGGCAGCTTCCCCGGCGGTAGTGGACTATGTGCGCACGCGTGTGGGGGGCGAGAAGGTATACGCCGAATTTTACGAGTTCAACAATCGTCAGCAGGTGAAGAGCATTTTTCATATCGTCAGCCCTGAAGGGGTGTTTCTGGCGACGTCCGCTCCGCCGGACTCGCTCGGCTCCGATCTTGCTTTCGGCAATCTGGTGCACCGGATTGCGGAGAAGCAGACGCTGCTGACCGAGACGAACAGCTTTCGGTACTCGCACGATCGCATGACGAGCTATACGTTCGGCAAAGCGATCATGGACGAGGGTCATGCGATCGGCTACCTGGTTTACCAGCTGTTCGAGACGGATTTGCAGAAGCTGATTTTTCTGCAAAATAACGAAGTGGCGGTTGTCACCGACGAGCATAATACGGTTGTAGCTACGACGAGCAACATTACTAAGGGAATTCTGAACAAGTTCCAGCTCGGCGCGGGCGGAAGCGGCAAGGCGCAGCTGAACGGAGGAGAATACGGGATGAATACGAGAGAAGTTCCCGGTACGCCTCTCAAGGTCCACGCGCTGAATTCGTTAAGATCGGAACGCGACACTCTCGTAACGTTGTCGATTTTCATTGCGGCGGCCAGTCTGCTGCTATGGATCGTGATTCATTTTCTGGCGAAAAAAATGTCGGCTCGCAACGCGGAATCGATCGACAAGCTGGTGCGCGCTTTCCGGCATTTGCGCGTGGGCAACCTGAACGAATACGTCGATATTCGGACGGGCGACGAGTTCGAGACGCTGGGCGAGAAATACAACTATATGCTGGACCGATTGCGGGAGCTGATGGATAAAAACCAGGAGCTGTCCCGGATCAGCAGCCTCGTGGAAATCAAACAATTGCAGTCGCAGTTTCATCCTCATTTTATTTTTAATGTGCTGGAAACTTTGCGTTATGCGATTAAGATGGACACGGGGAAGGCGCAGGAGATCGTAATGCTGCTGTCGCGGCTGCTGCGCTATAGCATCAGCCATGAGCGAAACGTAAAGCTTGAGGACGATCTGGGATATGTAAGGGATTATCTGAAGCTGCAGCAAATTCGGTTTAATGAGCGCCTGCAGTACAGCCTTTCCGTAACGGGAGAGGCGGGAAGCCAGTACGTGCCGAAGCTGATTTTGCAAGCGCTTATCGAAAACTCGATCAAATACGGCTACCGCAACCAAAGCAGTCTGCATATCGATATTCTCGTGTCTGCGGCTCAGGGGAAGCTGGAAATGGAAGTGCGCGACGATGGCCAGGGCATGAGCGAGGAACGGCTGGACGAGGTGAAGCGGATTTTGACGAACCGGGAAAATACGACGGAGCATATCGGACTGTACAACGTTCACCGCCGACTTGTATTGCAATATGGAGAAGAATACGGGATTCGGATCGAAAGCGGGCCGGGAGCGGGGACTCGGGTGATGTTAACCATTCCTTACGAGGAGGACGGGAATCATGTATAAGGTGCTGCTCGCGGAAGACGAGGATATGATTCGCAACGGGATCAAATACAGCATCGACTGGCTGGAAATCGATTGCGTGATCGTCGCGGAGGCGTGTAACGGTGAAGAAGGCTTGGAGAAAATTCGCGAGCTGCGGCCCGACATCGTGCTTACCGACATCAATATGCCGATTATGGACGGGATCGCCATGATCGAGCAGGGTCAGAAGCTGCACACGTTCAGCAGCATTATCATCTCCGGGTACAACGAATTCCATCTGGCGAAGCGGGCGCTTCATCTGGGCGTGACCGATTTTCTGGTGAAGCCGCTTGAGGAGGAGCAGCTGATCAAGGCGCTGGAATCGGCGAAAAGCAAAGTCAAGCTGATGCTGAAATACGAGGAAATCGCCAGCCGTCCGGAAGAGACCGTCGAGGCTTTCCCGAGCTTCGAAGCGCTGGACGACAAGCTGAAAACCTCCAAAAACGTCTCAAAAATGATCGAGTACGTCCAGGAAAACTACCATCGCAAAATCAGCATCCACCACTTGGTGAATCAGTTGGGCATAAGCGCCTCCTATTTGAATCAGAAGTTTAAGCAGGAGACGAGCTACACGTTTAACGACTTCTTGAACCGCTACCGCATTCACAAGGCGATGGAGAAGCTGAAGGCGGGCGACGGTAAAGTGTACACCATTGCACAGGAATGCGGGTTTAGCGACTACAAATATTTCATCGGTATTTTCAAAAAGTATGCCAATTGCACTCCGGGGCAATATCAGGAATTTTGCGAGCGGGAGGGGTAGGATAGGGGCTCGTCAAGGCACTTTTTTGGCCTCCGCTCCCCGGCTTGGGCCTCATCAAGGCACTTTTTTGGTCTCCTCTCCCCGGCTTGGGCCTCATCAGGGCACTTTTTTGGCCTCCGCTCCCCGGCTCGAGTCTCGTCAAGGCACTTTTTTGGCCTCCGCTCCCCGGCTCGGGCCTCGTCAAGGCACTTTTTTGGCCTCCGCTCCCCGGCTTGGGCCTCGTCAAGGCACTTTTTTGGCCTCCGCTCCCCGGCTTGGGCCTCGTCAAGGCACTTTTTTGGCCTCCGCTCCCCGGCTTGGGCCTCGTCAGGGCACTTTTTTGGCCTCCGCTCCCCGGCTCGGGTTCACTAAAGCACAATCTATTTGCCTGGACCCACTAATAATATCTTCTTTCGACAGCATTAATAAGTTAACGAGTTGGTTCCTCCGTTCCTCCGATTTTTGTTATCAATGTAAATACAACTACAACGATTGTAGTACAGAGTTAAATGATGATACGCTAAACTCTGTACGCCGAACGGCAATGAATTGCTTTTTCTCGGGGAACGGGGACGTGCGCGATATATTGGTGGTAAAATCTAGTATATTGTTATAGTCCTTATATCATTCGAGACGGTAAAGGAGATAAGCTTTATGCAACCTAATTTCAGCATTCAAGGAAAAGTCGCGATCGTGACCGGGGCGAGCAAGGGGATCGGTTACGGATTAGCGAAGGCGTTGGCGGCGGCTGGCGCAAAAGTAGCAGTTACGGCACGAAGCAGGTCGTCTTTGGACGCCCTTGTAGCAGAAATAGCGGCAGAGGGCGGGGAAGCGAGCGCATACGAGTTGGACGTACGGGACGTGGCGGCTATTCGGACCGTGTTCGAGCAAGTTGCGAGCGATTACGGCAGACTCGACATCGTCGTTAATAATGCCGGATTGGGCGAGGGCATGGCGGCGCTGGACGTGACGGAAGAGTATTGGGACGACATGATCGACGTCAATCTGAAGGGTGTCTTTTTCTGCTGCCAAGCGGCAGGAAGAATCATGCTGGAGCAGGGCTACGGCAAAATCGTCAATGTCAGCTCGCAGGTTAGCGTCGTCGGAATTCCGGACGGGGTCGCTTATTGCGCCTCTAAGGGAGGCGTTAACCAATTGACGAAGGTGCTGGCGCTGGAATGGTCTGGCCGGGGAATCTGCATCAATGCGGTTGGCCCAACGTTCATCTATACGCCGGGCACGGCGGAGAGGCTCGATACGCCGGAGTTTCGCGACCAAGTGCTGGCCCGCATTCCCGCCGGCCGCATCGGCACGATCAATGATGTGGCAGGAGCCGTCGTGTACCTGTCCTCCCCGGCATCGGACCTGGTAACGGGCACTTTGCTGTTGGTAGATGGAGGTTGGACGGCCCAATAGGGGAAAGCCCGACCTGCAAGCTTTGCATAATTACATGCTTATTCCTGAATTCGTTAACGTAAAGAAAATGCGGAGTGAACAAGATCGATATAGAAAAAAAGCCCTGTACCAATAAGCAGCCTAAGGCTCATCGGGACAAGGCTTTTTCTGTTCTAGTTCGCCGCGAAACGAATCGCCCGGCTGATCAATCCAGGCAGCAGAGAGACGTGGTTGTCATCCTCGAACGAACGGTACTCCACATGCAGACCGGCTCGGTCCAAGACGGACAGACGTGCTACAAGCTCCTTCGCATGGTCGACCATTCTGCTCTTATGGTTATCTTCCAACGAGCCGACAGCGACGAGCAAGTGAATTTCCGCGGTGTCGTCTCCGGCGGAGAAGACGGCCTCTTCCGCAAGGAGGGAATCCTTGTTCCAGTGGATGGAAGGGCTTCCGGCTACATAGGTACGGAAAGCTCCCGGAGAAGCGAACAACGCATAGAGCGTGAATAATCCTCCAAGCGAATGACCGAATAGCGTCTGCTTCGCAGGATTGATAGGGTAGCCGCGGGCAATTTCGGGCTTCAACCGATGCTCCAGGAACGCGAAAAACCGGCGGGCTCCTCCTTGAGGAGGCCAGGTTTTGCCCTCGGGATGGGCGGGCAGCTTTAGCGGATCGGAATCCAGCGTGAAATCGTAATGACGTTCGGACGGAAAAAGCTCCTCCGAAGGGTAACTGATGCCGACGACAATCGAGGGAACGACCCCCGTCTTGTCCGCCCGGCGCGATTGCACGCTGACTGCTTCCACGGCGGTTCCGAAAACGGCGTTGGCGTCCAGCAGGTAGAATACGGGATAACCGGCGGGAGGCGGAGATTGCGTCGGCCTGGCGATACGAATTCGATAGGTTCTACCGTCCTCGGAGGAGATCAGGCGCTCTTCGATGTACATAATTAAGCTCTTCCTTTCCGGCGATGGAGCAAAAAGACAAAGCTAGGCACGCCTAAAATAGCTACGATAATGCCGGCGGGCAGCTCGACCGGGCTAAACAACGTTTTGCCGATGAAGTCGGCCGCCAGCACGAGCAGAGCGCCAACGACGGCGCAAATTGGCAAGGAACGCTGATGAGCTTGGCCGACCAGCCTGCGGGCGATGTGCGGTGCGATTAGACCGATGAAGCCGATGCCGCCGGCGACCGATACGCAGGCGCTCACCAGGCCGATGCCGCTCAGCAGCAAAATCCCCTTCTGCTTCTCCAATTGCACGCCGACGCTGCGAGCGCTGTCGTCGTCCAGCTGAAGCAGATTCAGCGTATGCGACCTCGCATAGATAATGGGAATCAGCACAGCGAACCAGGGCAGGATGGACACGATATATTTCCAGTTTGCATTGTAGATGCTGCCTGACGTCCATACGGCGACCATCTCGAAGTCTTGGGAGTTCATTCGCAGCGTCAGAAACAACGAGATGGCGCTGAGGCCGGAAGCGATCGCAAGACCGGTCAACAGCAGTCTTTGCGGCTCCAGACGACCGTTCTTCCAGGCGAACAGATAGATCATTAACGCCGCCATCAGTCCTCCGAGCAAACCGAACAGAGGCATGGCCATTACGGAAAACCAGGTGATTTCCCTAATCTGCCCCTGATAGAAATAGAGAAAAACAACAATCGCGACACCCGCGCCAGCATTAATGCCGAGCATCCCCGGATCGGCGAGTCCGTTGCGGGTAACGCCTTGAATGACTGCGCCCGCGATGCCCAGGCCCATTCCGACGAGGACGGCAATGACGATGCGCGGCAGCCGGAACTCGAAAACGACGAGGTCGTAGTCGGGATTAGGGTTGATGCGCAGCAAAGTGCGGACGATGTCTTTGACGGTAATATCGAATTCTCCGTTGGTTAGACTGACATAGATCATCCCTGCGATCAGTCCCAATCCGACAAGGAGTAAAACGGCAAACGACCCTCTAGCTTTTACTTTCACGCATGCCGCCCCCCTTCGTACGGATCAAATAGAGGAAGAACGGAACGCCGAAGATGGCCGTCACTACGCCGACCGGCATTTCGAACGGGTAGTTCAGGAAACGGCTGCCGAGATCGCATAGCGTCAGGAATAACCCGCCGAAGGCTGCCGACAGCGGCACGATCCAGCGATAATCGACTACACGCGCGATCATACGGACGATGTGGGGCACGAGCAGGCCGACAAAGCCGATTTTCCCGGCAAGCGCCACGGCAATACCCGTCAACAGAACGACGCTGGCCATCGTTGCCAGCTTGATGGCAGCGGTTTTGACGCCCAAGCCTGTGGAGACGTCTTCTCCGAGCGAGAGCATCGTAACCGATTTGGCCACCAGCATCGCGATCAACAGTCCTGCGACGGCAAACGGAATGGCCAGCTTGATCATGTCCGGATCAAGCTGGTGCAGGCGGGCGTTGTACCAGAAGCTGATATTTTGCGAGACCTGAAAATATGTCGCCATCGCCGCGGACACGCTGCTTAGGAAAGTGCCGATTACGGTGCCGAGAATTGCCAGAGAGACTGGAGACAGTCGGCTGAATATCGAAGCGGCCAGTCCAAAGACGACGATAACGCTGAAAGCCGAGCCAAGCAGCGAGTAGATAATCATCGCCAGCATCGACGAGTTGGGGGCGATGATCATGCAGAGCGTGATGGCGAACACCGAGCCGTCGGATATTCCCAATATAGAAGGGGATGCAAGGTAATTCCTTGTCATCCCCTGCATGAGCGCTCCGGATACGGCCAGGAACGCTCCGATCAAGAACGAGCCGGCTGCCCTGGGCAGCCGGGAATGTCTGACGATCTGATGATCGACATTGTCGGGATCGAAGTTTAACAACGCATCGCGAATCGAATCGAACGGAATAGCTTTGGAACCGTAGATCACCGACAGCACGAGCGCAATAAGGATAGCGACCGGAGACAATGCGAGCAGCAGAGCCGGCAGAGTAGCTTTGAATTTCATGCGAATCTTCTCACTTATCTTTATAGAGCTTCGTTTGCTTCAAAGCTTGCAGGAAAGCGATTTTGCTGTAGGCTGTACCGCCTTGTGCAATCGGGTCAACGATGTTGACGTATACGTGGCCGTTTTTGACTGCTTTGAGGCTTTTCCAGATCGGATTCTTTTGCAGCTCCTCCAGCGCTTTCGGCTGGTCGGCATTTTCCTCCGGCGAGAACTGCACGAACAAGTAGTCCGGATTGATCTCGGCAAACTTCTCAAGCGAAATATTCTGCTGCGCTTTGGCCGCGGCGACTTCCGCCGGTACGGATGCGCCCAAATCTCTATACAGGGAAGGGTTGAAGAACACGTCCTTCGGATAGACGAACAGATTGCCGGCGCGAACGCGGACCGCCAAAACCGTCTTGTCTTTCAATTTCGGAGCTAGCGTCTTCTTGACGAGCGCCAATTCTCTTTGATACTGCAGAACGGCTTGGGTGGAGGCGTTCTTGTTGCCGATCAGATCGCCGAGCAGCTTCAAATTGTTGACCCAGTCGGTCGAGATATGCGAGACAGGAATCGTCACGGCGATTTTGCCCAGCTTTTCGTTCGTCTCGGCCGGGAATTTCGTGCTTGTAAGAATAACGTCGGGCTTCAGCTTCAGAATCGTTTCCAGATTCGGCTGAGTTTTTTCTCCGATTGTCGTAACGCCTTTCGTAATTCGCGAGAACAGAGGGGGAATTTTACCGCCGATGGACGGCACGCCCAGCGGTTTGAAGTTCAGGACAAGCGCGTCTTCCATCGACTCCATGGCTCCGACGATGACGATTTTATCCGTTTTGACCGGGACAGTATAAACCTGACCTTTGTATGTGATCTCCCTTTTGGCTGCGGGAGCAGCACTTGCAACGGAAAACAGACCGAAAACAAGCGCGCAAGACAAGACAAGCGCGGTAAATTTTTTAAACATTCTTTGTACACTCTCCATTCCCTTTGAATAGTAATGATAATCATTATCAATTAAGGATTATAGGCTGAAAAAGAGAATGTGAACATGGACAATTTCCTGATTTACAATGGATAATTTACGCATAGGCGATTTTCCAGATCGTCGATCATTCGACTAACGGCATGAGCGGAGTACTCGCGCCAAGGGTCGGAGGGCACGAAGTGGACCTTGCTTTGGCGCGTCGCCTTCAAGTCCTGCCATAGCAGTGTGGCTTGGTGCGCTTGCCAGAAGGAAAGCGTCTCGGGTTCTTGGCAAATGTTAAGCAATATCCGATCGGCGTCAAGCTCGGCGATCCTCTCGGCCGTAATCGGCACATTGTAGGTCCGCTTTAACAGATTGAGCTGCAACTCCTCGCACAGCAGCTCCTGCATTCCGCGCGTGGGACAGGAGTAAAATTGCCCCTTATAGTAGCTAAGAGCAAGCAAAGATTCGTCGCCCAGCTCTTGCCGGATATTCTCGCCAAGTCGGCGCAGCTTGCGTTCATATTGGACGAGCCAGGCCTCCGCATCGCTCTCGACCCCGATGAATCTGGCGGTCAAACGCAGCTGCTCCCGCCAACCGGTCTCCCGGGAGGGAAGCACAAGCACAGGAGCGATGTCTTCCAGCCGTTCGCGTTCTCCCGGATGCAGATGATCCAGCGTGACGATCGCGTCGGGCCTGCTATCGCTCAAGACGGCGAGATTGGCTTCCCAATCCTGGTTAAAGCGATAGGCGCTCAAGTGGAGCGGAATGTCCGCACGATAGGTTTTATAGTAGTGGAGCGTCCATTTCGGATGAAGGGGAGCGGCATAAGGCATCAGATTCAGCGCCAACAGGTGGCCGACGACCGGAGACATATAGGCTGCGACTTTGCGCTGCCGGCTCTTGGCATAGGCGGAAGGAGACAGGCCGATCGCCTGCTTGAACTTGCGGCTGAAGTAAAATTCATCCTGATAGCCGACCCGGCGGGCGATCTCGTTCAGCTTCATATCCGACTGTGCCATTAACCGCTTGGCTTGGCTCAGCCGCGTTTCGGTAACGTAGTCGATCGTGCTGAGGCCGTACGTTTTTTTGAACAGATCGACATAATATTTCGGACTGAACTCCGCAAGCCGCGCGAGCTGCTCGATCGTCAGATTTTCGTGATAGTGGGTATCGATATAGGCTTTTGTTCGTTCCAGAGCCAAGCGTGAATTGGCGACCGCATTGCGAGGCATCGGCTGCAGCAGCCGGTAGAGCCACTCCTGGAACAGAGCTTGCGCCCGAAGCCGATGCAGAGGCTCGCCTCCCGACCAATAGCGAAGCAGCGTTTCGGCAGTTGTGTCGCTCCCTGCGCGAGATGGGGCAGGCAGTTCTCCGCTTGCGGGAAAATCCCCGTCGGATCCGTTCTCTGTTCTCACACGAAAATGAATCAAATAAAAGGAGAACGTTTCGCCGTTAGCGGATCGAGCGGCAATCGTCTGTCCGGGCGATATGAAATAAACAAAATGCGAAGAGGCATGGAATTCTTGCAGCCCGATCGTCAAATCCCCTTCCCCCTGCGCGATGGCGAGGATGGCATGGGTGCCGACCAGTCGAGGCTCGAGCGGTCCGTGGGCCAGCCATTCGATGTCGACGAGTTTGAGCCAGAGATCGTTAAGCTCTCGAAAAAGGGGCAAGCCTGGAGAAAGTTGTTCGGACAATGGAGATCGTCCCTTCGGATTGACTTAAGTGAGAATCATTATCAATTAAGGTAGCATGAGGATAGGGAGAGGGTCAAGCTAAAGGTTGGCGGTTTCGCGGTCAACATGAACGGCCCGGCCCCAAACCATAAGGTTCAGAGCCGGGCCACTGGGCGCTTTGTTGATTTGTTCGAAGCCTTGGTATATGAATTCTAAGTCCGCTCTAGTTACCGTTTTTCTTCTCCATGGCCGCCTTTAACAAGTCGCCGAGACTATTGCCGAGAGGCTCCTGCTGCTTGGAGAATTGGCTGACGAGTCGCTGCTGCTCGCGCTTGTTCATGTGCGTGCTGTCCTTGTTCAACGTCTCCGTTAACCCGCACGGCAAGCATTGTACGTATTTTCCCGCTTTGCCTTCTTTAAGCACCATCTTCTTGTGGCACTGAGGACAGCGCCGGTTCGAGAGCTGCTGATCGCCGGAGCGCCGGTAGCCGCAGTCGTCGTTGGGGCAGGTGAGCAGCAGTCCGCGCTTCGTTTTCTTCTCCAGCATCCGCGTACCGCAATCCGGACAGTGGCTGGCAGACACATTATGGGGTACGTAGGAAGCGTTGCTGTTCTTGACTCCGCCGACTAATTCCCGAGCCATGTCGCGTATGCCTTTCAGGAACGGATCGGCTTTGCCTTGACCGCGCGCGATGCGTTCAAGCTCCGCCTCCCAGCGAGCTGTCAGGTCCGGCGAGCGCAGGTCGGCCGGGGCAAGCTCGATGAGCTGCTTGCCTTTGCCGGTCGGGTGGAGCGAATTGCCCTGCCGGTCGATCGTATCCGAACTGACCAGCTTCTCGATAATATCCGCACGTGTGGCGGGAGTGCCCAAGCCGTGCTTCTCCATCTGCGTCAGCAGGGCAGCCTCGGTATATCGCTTCGGAGGCGAGGTTCTTCCAGTCTGGATGCGGCACAGCTTCACCTCAAGCGCTTCGCCCTCCCTCAGCTCAGGCAGCAGCGTATCTTTATCGTCCGTCGACTCGTCGCTCTCCTCGTCCTCCATCGATTGACCGTCGTAGACGGCTCTCCAGCCGGCGTCCTTGATCGTTGTGCCCTTGGCGGACAGCGTCTCTCCGACCGCTTGAACGGTCACGGCCACCTGATCGAAGCGGGCCGGTCCGTAAAACAAACTAATGAACCGCCGCACGATCAGATCGTACAGCCTCCGTTCCTCGTTGCTCAGCGCGTTCAGCATAACGACCTGCTCCGTCGGAATAATGGCGTGGTGGTCGGTCACCTTGCTGTCGTCGACGATCCGTTTGCTTATCGGCAGCTGGCCGCGCAGCAGAGGCCGGGCTAATGGCGCATACGGGCCGACGGCAACGGCGGACAAACGTTCTCTCAACGTGCCTGTCATATCCGATGTGAGGTAGCGGGAGTCCGTACGCGGATAGGTGACCAGCTTATGCTGCTCGTACAGCCGCTGCAGTACGTTGGACGTCATTTTGGCCGAGAAGCCGAGCAGACGGTTCGCGTCTCGCTGTAGCTCCGTCAGATCGTAAGCGAGCGGGTGCGGCACCGATTTCTCGCTCTTTTTCAGAGAGATGATTTTGCCGGACTTCCCGGACAGCTTCTCCTGCAGTTCCTTGGCCTTCGCCGCATCGAAAATCCGCGAATCCCCGTTCGGCCCGCGCCACAACGCTTCGAACTTGCCGAGGTTCACCCGGAGTTGGCTGTATTCCTCCGAACGGAACGACAAAATCTCCTTCTCCCGCTGCATGATCATGCCGAGCGTAGGCGTCTGCACGCGTCCTGCAGAGAGCGGGGAGCCGAACTTGCATGTCAGGGCCCGCGTGACGTTCAGTCCGATCATCCAGTCCGCCTCGGCGCGGCAACGCGCGGATTGGTACAGCCGCTCGTACTGGCTGCCCGGTTTCAGCGACGCAAAGCCTTCCTTGATCGCCTTGTCGGTTTGCGATGAAATCCACAGCCGCTGGAACGGTTTTTTCCACTTCACCATGTCGATGATCCAACGAGCCAGCAGCTCACCCTCTCGCGCAGCATCGGTCGCTACGATCAGCTCTCCGATATCCGGCCGGCGCATCAATTGCTGTACCGCCTTGAACTGGTGGCTGCTTTCGCGCAGCACCTTCAGCTTCATGCTCTCGGGCAGAATCGGCAAGTCCTCCAACGCCCAGCTGCCGAGCTTCGAATCGTAGTCCTCCGGCTCGGCCAGACCTACGAGATGCCCCAGCGCCCAAGTGACGACATATTTCGGCCCTTCGATGTAACTCTTATTTTTATTATGGCTGCCCATCACCCGTGCGATTTCGCGCGCGACTGACGGCTTTTCCGCCAATACCAATGTTTTCATAATTTGTCGAGTCCCCTTCCTTTGTTCATTATACTATCGGGACGCGAAAATTGCAGGGCGGCTCGGGGAAGGGGAGTAACGTTTTATTGTGAGATGACGATATAACCAGTAAAGGGCAGTTGGCAATTAGGGCAAACAATCGATACAGGCTGGAGAACCATTGTCCATGTGTCAGATGAAATCAGAAGTAGGAGTATATTTGAAAATTACGTTTCCGGCCAAGTGCCTTGATGCTGCCCAAGCAGCGGAGTGAAGGCCAAGAATGTGCCTTGATGCTGCCCAAGCTGTGGAATGAAGGTCAAGAATGTGCCTTGATGCTGCCCAAGCTGTGGAATGAAGGCTAAGAAAGTGCCTTGATGCTGCCCAAGCTGCGGAGTGAAGGCCAAGAAAGTGCCTTGATGCTGCCCAAGCTGCGGAGTGAAGGCCAAGAAAGTGCCTTGATGCTGCCCAAGCAGCGGAGTGAAGGTCAAGAATATGCCTTGATGCTGCCTAAGCTGTGGAATGAAGGCCAAGAATGTGCCTTAATGCCCAATAGTCGCGGTCGCCCATAGTGTTGTTCGCTTAACCTGACAACATTAGGCGGAGACAAGCAAGCTGGCAGCGGAAGCCCTAGAGAAATTTGCTCTACCTCTGATTAACGATCCGTACGGTTACATTCGTCAGCTTCGTTCCGAAACCTCAACCCCCGATTGATCATTCCTAATTTGTTGTTCCTTCTTGCTCGGCAGGAATGGCAAATGGATCTGACAGGAGTGCAATAGCCAATTTTGCTCCGTCGCGCATTCCTTGTAAATATAACCTTTCATTTTCCAAGGCCCGACAGTAATGATGCTTGTCCTCCCATTCCATAAACTCGGGACATTGCGTTGTATCCACCCAGGAAAACAGTGCCTCAAACGCGTTTTTTTCCTCTGCTCGATGCTTACTCAATTCCGGATGAAATTGAATTCGTGCAGATACATCATCCAGTCGTTCCTGAATCGCGTTGTGGAACCATGATGGAAACTCCATGATTGCATTCCTCCCAGCAAACAAGTATTGTCACAATCTCTTTCTCTCGGAAACTCGCGTAGTTATTAATAAAACTGCACCTCAAGTTATAAATCATTAAATCAATGACTACTATTTGTATCAATTATTATATTTTGATGTTTTTAATGCTATTCAATGGACTGCCAATAAACTCTACACTCAAAATGAGGTGTAGACCATGTCTGAAATATTAATGAATGTCGGAAAACGAATTCGTGAAATTAGAAAGGCACAGGGATTATCTCAAAGCGCTCTGGCTGAAAAATGTGGATTTACTTTTTCATATATTGGCGGTGTGGAGAGGGCTGAGAAAAATATCTCGCTGCTTAATTTAGAAAAAATAGCTGAAGGTTTGGATGTAGGTGTACATCAATTTTTTACGTATTCGTACCAATATGAGCAACTCCCTACCAATGAGAAAGTAATCCAAGAAATCGTCTCCATGCTTGTCCGACATGACGTACAAACGATTGAAATGGCAAAAAATATATTGTCTGAAGTTTTGAAACATTCCCGTAAATAAGCCATGTCGATAAAATCGGCATGGCTTACGTTTTTTCTATAGCTGGCCTGATTCTAAAAAGTGGTGAAACACTCCAACCTATTCGCATAAGGGCCTGGCGGACCCTAAAAGGCACGCAAACATTCCAACCTATTCGCATAAGGGCCTGGCGGACCCTAAAAGGCACGCAAACACTCCAACCTATTCGCATAAGGGCCTGGCGGACCCTAAAAGGCACGCAAACACTCCAACCTATTCGCATAAGGGCCTGGCGGACCCTAAAAGGCACGCAAACACTC
>Ga0160454_100039_pt1 | contig 224560 bp, 189 predicted proteins | sample HID1971M_E6MG_FD_108218 | JGI IMG/M metagenome (GOLD analysis project Ga0160454, IMG submission 108218) | Enriched millipede-associated microbial communities from UW Madison campus, WI, USA - HID1971M_E6 MG | ecosystem: Host-associated > Arthropoda: Insects > Digestive system > Unclassified ...
ATGACCCACAACGTTTCCAATTTATTGGATATTAAACTTTTACGACGGATCTATTTGCACACATGAGCTTACGCAGGGAAGTTAGTCGAAAATTCGTACAACGCAGCTCGAACCAGGCTTAAACGGCGGACGTTTGTAGGAAAAACCGCACAAAGCAACTCGGCTCAGACTCAAACGACGAACGTTTGTAGGGAAAATCGTATAAATCAACCAGGATCGGGGATTGTATGCCACTAAAGCGTCTTCGATAAGTATACGAAAAACTTCTCGGAATTATCTGGAAGTGTTGTGGGTCAAATGTAGCCCGTAGACTGCCTCATACGCTCCTGAAACTACCTTGTAACGGGTTTACCCATTCAGATTTCAGGAGCGTATAGCATCGGAGGAAGGTATATACATCTTGCATCTTTAATATCGATAACTTTCAGAGCAACTTGACCTGTTTATGGGACAACCCCTTGCGTTCGTTCATGTTTATTTTGCCTGGATGTAGCCTTCCGCTTTAAGCAGTTCGGCGATCAGCACAGCGCCGCCGGCGGCGCCGCGAAGCGTATTGTGCGACAGTCCGACGAATTTGTAATCGTACAGGGAATCCTCGCGCAGACGTCCGGCGGACACGCCCATGCCGCGCTCGATGTCGCGATCCAGATTCGTCTGCGGCCTGTTCTCCTCTTCGAAATACGTAATGAACTGCTTCGGAGCGCTCGGCAAGCCAAGCTGCTGCGGACGGCCTGCGAACTCGCTCCAGCGCCGCAAAATCTCTTCCTTGGAAGGTTTGTTCTCGAACGAGACAAATACGGTTGCCAAGTGGCCGTCCGTGACCGGAACGCGGATACACTGCGTCGTAATGAGCGGAGCGTTCGCCTTCACGATCTCGCCGTCTTCGACGCTGCCCCAGATGCGCAGCGGCTCCTGTTCGCTCTTCTCTTCTTCGCCGCCAATGTACGGAATGACGTTGTCGAGCATTTCCGGCCAGTCGGTGAAGTTTTTGCCTGCGCCGGAAATCGCCTGATACGTCGAAGCGACAACCTTCGTCGGTTTAAACTCCTGCAGCGCGTGCAGCATCGGCACATAGCTCTGAATGGAACAGTTCGGCTTAACGGCGATAAAGCCGGTCTCTGTGCCGAGCCGTTTACGCTGCGCCGCGATCACGTCCAGATGACCCGGATTGATCTCCGGAATGACCATCGGAACGTCGGGCGTCCAGCGGTGCGCGGAGTTGTTGGAGACGACCGGCGTGCCCGTCTTGGCGTACGCTTCCTCCAGCGCCTGAATTTCATTTTTCTTCATATCGACCGCGCAGAAAATAAAATCGACCTGCGAAGCGACCTCTTCCACCTTGGATGCGTCCAACACGACGATATTTTTGACCGAATCGGGAATCTCTCCGGCCAGCTTCCATCTGCCTTGGACCGATTGCTCGTAAGTTTTTCCCGCCGAGTTCGCGCTTGCCGCGATCGTCGTTACTTCAAACCAAGGGTGACCGTCGAGCAGCTGCACGAACCGCTGCCCAACCATCCCCGTTCCTCCGACTATTCCGACTTTCAATTTGTTTGACATCGTTTATTCCAGTCCTTTCCATGCCGCATATTTTTACGGAGCCTCATACCTAATTACTATTCAAGCCGAATCCAATGGTGCGCAGCTTGCGCCGGCTTTGCGCTTCAACAAAAAAATCCCACCCCCAAGACTTCAGCCTTAGGGACGAGATTGTGTGCTCGCGGTACCACCCCGGATTCGCCGATATGTCGCCATATCCGCCTCTTCAAGTACGGCATTGCCCAGCAATGCTTATACTCTAGCTCTGTAACAGGAGCGCCTGTCGCGCCACCCCCTCGTAAGCGAGGTTCCGACGCGCTGCTCGGAGTCTTTTTTCAGTAAAGTATCCTCTGCCCCTTCCCAGCTGCCGGAGCTCTCTGCGAAAGAATGGCTTTACCTACTCTTCTCTTCATCGCATTTGTTATTGCGATTATATTATCAAATAACGCAACGGAGGTAAAGCTATTTTTCTTCCGAGCCTGCTCGAACAGCCTGCTATACCGTTGCCTTGAGCTCGTCGATCCGCTTCGCAGGCAGTCCGGTCATCTCCTCCACCATCGCCGGGTCGAGTCCCTTCGCCAGCATTTTGGCGGCGATTTCTTCTTTGCCCTTCAGCACTCCCGCTTCGATTCCTTTCTCTAAGCCTTCCTCTAGGCCTTTCTCTAGGCCTTTCTCCATGCCTTTCCTCTCCCAGGAAGTCAACCACTCCATGATCGCAGCCTCCTTTTTCAGATCCGTTTGCTCTATTTTCTTCGCCAATTGTTTGTTCTCCGCTTCCGTCAACGGCAAGTACGTTTCGAAAAATACGGTTAGCAGCTTCATCCTCGCCGGGTCCAGCTCCATCCGTGTAACCATCCGCAGAAACTCTAGCTTTACCGTTACGCGTTCCTTCTTATTATACCCCATACTGCTCAGCAGCGCAGCAGCCACCGGGTTCTTCGTGCGTATAAAACGACGCCAGTTCTTGTGACGCAATTGAACCACATAATACCGAAAGGTCAGCACTCTTAGAAACGGGAAAGCCCACTCGAACGAAGACGGCTCCTTGGACCGGCGTCTATGACTGAAAATTGCAATCGGAAGAATGCGATGACGATATTTCTCGTAAAGCTTACCCGAATAGAGAAACATCCGCTGCGGAAAATCGTCTTCATGGTAGGATTGAGGCTCCAGGTGAATGATGAACAAGGCATTTTTCCCCATCATGGCTTCCGCAGTTCCCTTCTTCTCCAACAACCTTGTCTCGACCACCAAATCGACGCGTTCCGTCGTTCCGCCAATTAGATCCGAGAATACCTCCTCAGACAGGAATTTCACATGAGAATAATCGATCAGCGCCGACACCTGCGGAAAAAACAGCTCCATAAACTCCTTGAAAAAGGTTTGCAGCAGCTCCTTGTACAGCCGATCATGATCCACGTTCATCGCCTTGCCCCTCCCTGCAGCCCGCCCGGTCGCCAATAAAATAGAAAAGCCGCCCGTTCCCCTGAATCCATCAGGAGAAAGAGCGGCGTGTGCTTCACGACCGAATTTTCTTTTTTACCATATTAGCATGTGAGCAGGGGCAAAGCAATGGATTTTCGCGATATGCACCTCTATGCCCGTTCATGACGTTTTAACAATAATTTTACGAATGCTGTCTCCAGACAGATGATATTTGCCCACAAGCTCGGATACGGTCATTCCGTCCGAGTGCAGACGGCGGATTTCCTTGTTGCGTTCCGCGAGCAGCTTTCTCGTCCCGCTGACTTCCCCCCAACGCGCGCGACACTCGTTCGGCTTGGGAATATAGATCAGCTCGCCTCCCACGTAGTTCTGTAACTCCTGCAACAAACTAGGGGGAAGCACATCTCTCCCGTTTTTGTAAATCAAGTTGGCCCTCCTTCAATTCTAACGCCCCGATAATGGATAACATTTCTTTCGCAGATCCTTTAGCCATGCTCGATTTCTCCTCCTTTATCCGAATGTAATGTGCCATATGGCGATCACGAACGCGAAGTTCGTATTTCCAGTATATTGAAAACCGCTTTGCCTTACAAGTGAAAAAGGAGGCCTTGCGGCCTCCTCCCTAATTGACGATCTCCGTCTAAGCGGAGATCACCTCAGGATGGTAGATCAATTCGATCATCTCCTTTCCGGCAAATTCGTCGGCCCGACAACTACATTGTACGACCGTTTACCGCCCTACATAAAGTGAATAAACGGCTATAATCAAACTTTACCGCCGTCCTTCGCTTTCCGGTAAGCGCGCTCGTGGTAGCGCGTGATAGCTTTGAACAGTTCCCTTCCGTCATCGGCGAGCGGTATAGCGGCATCAAAGCCAAGCGACATCGCCCGGTACGTCTCGGGAACCCATATGTAGACATGAACGTATTCGGTCAGCTTAAAACCCGCGCTTTGCCAAAAACGGATGCGCTTCGCGTTCTCGTCCGTCTCCTCCGCTTCAACTTCAATAACGATGCCGCGGCATTCCGGCTTCGCGCCGACGGCCCAGTCCCGAAGTTGCAAGACGCAGCTTCGACCGATTCCTCGACCCTGACGCGATCGCCGTACGGCTATGTAATCGACGATCAGCACAGCGGAGCGATCGTCGAATGCCGTCAGCGCCATCGCCGCGGCTTCACTCTGTATGCGCCACACATGCAGCGTACAGAGACCGCGTTCGAACATGCGTCTGACAATCGCTTCGCTCTTCCTTCCATGCTCGGGGAACGCTTCCCGATAGATGACGTCCGCCTCCGCCCACAGCGCTTCGTCCCAGCTATCCGTCGTTATGTGCTCCATGCGCAAGTCGTCTCCACCCGTCTTGATGTCGTCTTCCTTCAACTTCTCGGCGCCCACAACATGATCGAAACGCCGACGATACAGACCGCCGCTCCAAGCCAATCATACAGATCGGGCGTCTTCTTGTCGACGAGCCAGCCCCACAAAACGGCCAATACGACGAACACGCCTCCGTAAGCCGCGTACACGCGTCCGAAGGAAGGAAAGCTCTGCAGAGTCGGGATAATTCCGTACAGTACGAGAATCAATCCTCCTGCTATCCCGTACCAATAAGGCTTCGATTCCCGCAACCATAGCCACACCAAATACCCTCCGCCGATTTCGGCGAGACCGGCCAACACGAAGATCACAATCGCCCCAACCACGATGTCGCCCCTTCCTTATCCAGGCGGCAGCCCATTGGCAGCGCCGACATGCGAAGGCTGCTCCCCTTTCGGGAAACAGCCTTTGTTCTTCTTATTGTACCACTTCCGCAAGCTTGTTGTCCTGCGTATAAGCGTATATTCGGACACCGTCGCCTTGCTCCGTTGACGGAGTATACACTTCGAACAGCCCTGCAGCTTCATCGTAGACAAGCTGATCCTCGTTGCCGGCCCCCAGCGCTTCCCGCACGCTTGCCCACTGAAGCCGTCCCTGCTCCTCTTTAAAAATATAGATTTGATTTTGCTTGTGCGTCGCAACTATCGCTTCCTCCCGGCCGTCCCCGTCAAGATCCCGCTCGTAGGTCGCCGCATCGAATTCCGCGAAGGTGCTGACGCCTCCCTTGTCCTTCTTCACGTAGAAGGCGCACGCCTCCCCGTCGATTCTGCACTGCTGCCTGTCAATCTTGAGCACCTCTTGACCGAACAGCCGCGTCGCGCTAAAGTCGTCGCCGTCCAAATAACCGAAGCCGTAGTGGAAAAGCTGGCCGGGCTTGGAGAAGCCTTCGATGACAAAACCGAAATAGACGATTATTCCGTTTTTGTCGCTCTTCGGCAGATCTTCGTTATTTATTAGTGTATACCGCAGCGTTGTACCGAATCCCGGGATTTCCTGCTTATCGATCAACTCGATATCGGTCAGCGGAATCTGCTCGACGTACCCCGTGTTTCTTAGCGGACTATACTTGTTGGACAGTCCGGGCAAAATGTCCGGATCGCTTCCGTAGATCGTTTGCCCTTTCGTCAATATCCGCGCTTCCAGCGGCTGAAACGTCAGAGCTTTCTCTGCTCCGGCCGCCGCTCCCTGCGGGCGAGCTGTATCGACGCTCCCGCTCGGCCAGTAGACGACAAGAAGGAGCGCCGCCAGACAAGCCGCGACCGTTCCGGCCAGCCTCGGCCACAGCCCTGCAATCCGGCGCGGCCTTCGCTCAATCGCCTCCAGCACCTTCAGCTTCATCTCGTCCGTAAACCTTTCCTCTTGGAACAGGCCTTCCTTAACTCGTTTTTCCCAGGCAGACGAACCGTCGCTCATCGTTCCATCTCCTTCCGTTTTCTGTCCATCGCCTGGCGCGCCCGATGCAGTCTCGACTTGACCGTGCCCTCCGACACGCTCAGCAGTCCCGCGATCTCGGGCATCGTCAGCCCGTGCTCAAGCGTGAGCAGCAGCACCTCGCGCAGCTTAACCGACAGGCTCATCATTGCCGCTCTGATCTCGCGAACGGACTGCTCTTCCAAATAAGCCGTTTCGGCAGACTCCCCGACTCCCGTCGGCTTCACCCACTCGAACAGCACAATTCGCCGCACGTAGCTCGACTTCATCTCGTTGATCGCCAGATTTCTCGTTATCGAGAACAGCCAGGTTTTGACCGAGGAGCTGCCCCGGAACGAGCCGAAGCCGCGATATGCTCTAATAAACACTTCCTGCGCAATATCTTTGGCCTGCTCCCGGTTTTTCGTAATGGCATACGCGTAACGCCTGACGTCGTCGCCGTATTCGGTCATCAGATCGTCCAGCTCGCCTTTGTCCAGCTTGTCCTTGTATGCCAAGTATTGAAGCTCCATCTGGGAGTCCATCGTTTCACCTCCAACCTATTAGACAAGAGCGTCTTGCGAATCGTTCCCTTACTAATAAAATAGAACAATCGGCCCTCTCCCGATACGGAGACGAGCCGACTGACTTACGCGCGCGCGTTATTGTTTATTATTCAGCAGCAAGCCCACGATCGTATCCAGCTGCTGCTCCAGCGAATACGGGTCCTCCATCACAAATTCATCATAATACTCGTTGCCGAATACGTAAACCCGATTGTTCTGAACGGCGGGCAGCCCTTTCCACAGCTTGCTGTCCATCATTTTGTCGGTCGCTTCCTTCGCGCCGTAATAGACGAAAATATGATCGCCCATATATTCCGGCAGCATTTCCGCAGAGATCGACTCGAACCCTGCCTTCATGTTTTTGGCGATGTCGGTCGGCGGCAACTGCAGCATACCATAGATGGTAGAGGAGCCGTAATTGCCTCCCTCGGCAGCCAAGACGAAGGCGGCTTTGTCGGCGAATTGCACGACGGACACTGTCTCCCCTTCCTTGACGATGCCTTTGATTTGCTCCCGCGCCTCCGCGGCCTTCTTCTCGTAATCGGCGATCCATTGCTCCGCTTCTTCCCGCTTGCCGAATATATCGCTGACGCTCCTGAACTTCTCAAGCGGTCCCGCAGTGGACATTTCCGGCGTCCAATACGGCAGAAATACGGTCGTGCCGATTTTCTCGTATTGCTCGATGCTGTCCTCTACCGAACCGATAATCAAATCCGGCTCCAGAGAAGTCAGCTTCTCCAGGTTCATCGGAAATCCGCCCAAATCCTCGATTTTCGCCAGCGTCTCTTTCTCGATTCCCGCCCCCGCCATCCATCCTTCGTCGAGCATAAACGTTCGGACGCCGATCGGAACGATGCCTAGCTTGAGCAGATGTCCCATATATTGATCGGCGGCGACCCGCTGCGGATTGGCCGGCACAACGACATCCCCCTTGGGCGTCGATATCGTTCTCGTAGTCGGCTGCGCCTCCTGCTCCTGGCCGCCCGTCGCAGATGCGCTTGGCGAAGTCGCCTGTTCGCCGGACTTGGCGCTTGCGGACGGCTGCGCCGCGGAGTCGGCAGGACTGTTAGTTGAATTCGAGCAAGCCCCCATAAGCAGCGTTAATCCGAGTACAGTAGTCATTGCCGCGATTTTACTTCTCTTTTGCATGTCAAGCTCTCTCCCTGTCATCATCTGATAATGATTTTCAATATCAGTATACGGGAGCTCGGAAATTCGAGAAACGGCAATTCCTTGCATCGCGGTGGGCAAATCCTGATTTTCCGGAAGTCTGCCGCCGCACTGCCTGTAATAGGTAGGAGCGACTCCCGTATGCTTCTTGAAGCTTCTACTTAAAGAGTGCGCGTCCGGGAAACCGACAGCTTCGGCAATTTCCTGCAATGTCGCCTCCGTCTCCACGAGCAGTTGCATCGTTCGCAGCGCTCTGACTTGGCCCAGAAAATGAATAGGACTCGTGTGAAGTTTCAGCTTGAACAGGCGCGACAAGTGTCCCGAGCTGTAATCGAGCGCCTTCGCGATCGCGTCCAGCGTCAACGGACGGTTATAGTGCTCCTGAATGTAACGGACCGCCTCCGCCACCATATCGGGCTTCACAGGTTCGACCTGCTGCTGATGCAGCTGCCAGAGCAATTCGTAAATGAACTGGTAGAAGAGCGATTTGACTTGAACCTTGCTCAGCTCGGTAGCTTCCCGCCACTCTCGATACATCCTCTCGACTTTGTCGCTCAGCAGCATCGGATAACGCGGGGCGAAAACATATCTGAACTGAAACGGATTTCCTTCCTCCATCAGCCTGGCGATCTCCGAGCGGTCGGGTGCTGACGGAGAAGCCCGGTATAAGATCAGGCAGTACGCCAGCTCTTCCTCCGCCGTAATGGTCAGGCTTGTTCCCTTGCCGCAGTGTACCAGATGATGCGATTTGACTCTATGGCATACTCTATCCAGACAGATTTGTCCTATTCCCCGTTTGATATAGAGAAAAGAGCTGGCAGGCAGCCGGTAGTCCCGAAGCTCTTCCAACCGCTCCATTTCTTTGTCGCGAATATCGATTAACTCGATGTACACTTGATTCCACAACCGGATATGGTTGTCCAACTTCATGAAACCGCTCGCCCCCGAATCTGAGCTTCCGTTCGAAATACATTCGTTATTCTGCATATTCTCCATCTTAGATGATAAGTTTTCTCAATGGCAAGCGCAAAGCCCGATTCCTAGCCGAAAAAAATTGAAAAGACTGTCCCAAAGACAGCGCAGCTTGAGACGATCGATAAAAAAGAAGGTGCATGCACCTCCCGGAGACTGCCTCATACGTTCCTGAAATCGCCTTGCAACGGGTTTCCCCATGCAGATTTCGGGAGCGTATAGCATCAGAGGGAGATACATACACCTTCCGTCTTGTTCATCGATTAACTTTCACAGGAAATTACTGAGCCAAATGCTTCTCACGGGCAATTTGAGTCGCCGCAACCATGTTGCGCAAGGAAGCAACCGTCTCTTCCTGTCCGCGCGTCTTCAAACCGCAGTCCGGGTTGATCCAGAACAGCTGCGGATCAAGTACGCGCAACGCGCGGTCGATCATGCCGGACATCTCCTCGACATTTGGTACACGCGGGCTGTGGATGTCGTAGACACCCAGACCAATGCCCAGCTTGTAGGTGTTTTCCTCGAAGCTATGAATCAGCTCTCCATGGCTGCGCGAAGTCTCGATAGAGATAACGTCTGCATCCATCTCTTCGATCGAGCCGATCATGTCGTGGAATTCGCAATAGCACATATGCGTGTGAATTTGCGTCTCGTCCTGCACCGTGCAAGTCGTCATCCGGAACGCCTTAACCGCCCAATTCAGATATTCCGCCTGATCCTGCTCCTTGAGCGGCAGTCCTTCGCGCACGGCCGGCTCGTCGACCTGGATCATTCCGATACCGGCCTGCTCCAGCGCTTCTACTTCCTGTCTGAGCGCATAAGCGAGCTGGTACGCGATTTGCTCGCGCGGAATGTCGTCGCGAACGAACGACCAGTTCATAATCGTAATCGGTCCGGTGAGCATGCCTTTGACAGGACGCTCCGTTTGCGACTGAGCGTACTTCGTCTCTTCGACGGTCATCGCCTGTTCGAATGCCACGTCGCCATAGATAACCGGAGGCTTAACGCAGCGGGAGCCATAGGACTGTACCCAGCCGTTCTGCGTAAACGCAAAGCCGGCCAGCTTCTCGCCGAAAAATTCAACCATGTCCGTACGCTCGAACTCGCCGTGCACAAGCACGTCGATACCGATCTCTTCCTGCAGCTTAATCCACAGATCGATCTGTTCGCGAATGAAGGCGGCGTAGCGCTCCTCGTTCCATTCGCCTTTGCGCCAGAGCTGGCGAGCTTTGCGCACCTCGGCGGACTGCGGGAAGCTGCCGATCGTCGTCGTCGGGAACAGCGGCAGCTGCCACTTGTTCTGCTGCGCGATCCGGCGCTGCTCGAACGCGCTGGCGCGCGCCGGCTCTGCTCCGCTAATTCCCGCCACCGCTTGCTGGACGTCTGCGCGATTGCGCTCCGCCGATTGTCTCAGCGCCTCTACGGCACGCTGGCTGGCAGCCAGCTCAGCAGCGATCGCTTCTCTGCCTTCGTTCGCTGCTTTGGTCAGCAGCGCGATTTCCGTCAGCTTCTCATCGGCGAAAGCAAGCGCTCCTTTTAATTCCGCCGCCAGCTTCGTCTCGTTCTCCGTTGTGACCGGCACGTGAAGCAGGCTGCACGACGACTGCACGATCAGCCGATCGCCGTTGACGTATTTGCCAAGCTGCTCAAGCACTTCCAGCTTCTCGCCAAGCGCCGCTTTCCAGATGCCGCGTCCGTCGATAACGCCTGCGCCCAACACTTTGTCCTGCGGGAAGCCGAACTCACGGATCGCCGCCAGGTTGCCGGCCGCTCCGTGAACAAAATCGAGTCCGATGCCTTTAACCGGCAGCGAGACAATGTCCGCATAGCTTTCAACCGATTCAAAATACGTTTGCAGCAGGATGTTCAGCTCGGGAACCGCAGCCGCGAACGCTCCGTATATCGTCTGCAAGCGGCGAATGTCCTCCGCGTCGATTTTCGTCACCGCGATCGGCTCGTCGATCTGTACCCAACGGACGCCTTCCAGAGCCAGCTCTCGCAAAACTTGAACGTAAAGCGGCAGCAAGCGTTCCAGCCACGAATCCGTCTCCGCTTTGGCGTAGCCTTTGGACAGCTTCAGGAACGTCAGCGGCCCGAGCAGCACCGGTTTGCCTTCGATGCCCAGCTTCTCCTTCGCTTCGCGATAAGCCTGCAGCGGCTTGTTTTCGGTCAGCGCCGGCTGCGCACCGTCCAGTTCAGGAACAATATAATGGTAGTTCGTGTTGAACCATTTCGTCATTTCGCTAGCTGCCGCTTCCTTCGTGCCGCGTGCGATTCCGTAGTAGACCGACAGCGAAACCGCGCCGCCTTCGTATTTGAACCGTTGCGGAACGATGCCGAACATCGTTGCCGTATCGAGCACATGATCGTAGTAGCTGAAGTCGTTGACCGGAATCAGGTCAATGCCTTTGTCTTTCTGCTTGCGAAGATGAGCCAGACGGATGTCGCGCAGCTTTTCCACGAATTCCGCTTCTTCCAGCTTGCCTGCCCAGAACGCTTCCAGCGCTTTCTTCCATTCCCGATCCGCGCCGATTCGCGGGTATCCCAAAATACTGCTTTGCGCCATCTCGTAACACTCCTATATAAGTTGTTACGTAGAAGATAGCACGGATTTTTAGATATAGTGTAACTCTCAAATCCTATATCTGGATATAGCTATTCCCTATATCGCAAATCGCGTTAGGGCGTGTATGCATACTCCGAGGATAGTAGATATTGCCGAATTTTCGTTCCATGCAAGGAACTTTTGTGAAGGCGTACGGGGGGTACGTCAAGCAAAAGTGACGCAGCAGGGGGCGAAAAGGCGGTGAAAGATACCTCTGAGCGAGTTTGCATACACGCCCTAGGCCCCAACCCGCTGCTCGGGCTTATTTGGGGTCAGGCGCCGTCGCTCGCTCCAGCGCTTCAACATACGCCGCTCCAAGCTTCGTAAGCGCGGCATTGCGATGCGAAATCCAACCGACGTTGATCGTCTCGCTGCAGTCCAGCGGTACGGGAATAATCTCGTTGCCGTTCAAATCCTTACTCAGCACTCCCGTCGAAATCGTGTAGCCGTTTAAGCCGATCAGCAGATTAAACAGCGTCGCCCGGTCGCTGACGCGAATGCTCTTTTTACGGGACAACGTGCTCAAGATCTCTTCGGCGAAATGAAAGGAGTTGTATTCCCCCTGATCAAACGACAAGTACGGGTACTCCTGTAATTGATCAATCGTGACGATGGCGTGTTTGGCTAACGGATTGTGGATGCTGATGAAAATGTGCGGCTTAGCCGTAAACAGGCTCGTAAACTGCAGATTGGCGCTTCTCAGCAGCTTGTGGATGACTTTGCCGTTAAACTCGTTCACGTACAAAATGCCGATCTCGCTGCGCATCGTACTGACATCTTCGATGATCTCGTGCGTTTTCGTCTCGCGCAGCGTCAGCTCGTATTCATCGTGACCGTACTCCTTGACAAGACTGACGAAGGCGTTGACCGCGAACGCATAGTGCTGGGTCGAGACCGAGAAATGCTGTGGGGACGGCTTGGCGTTCAAATACCGGCTTTCCAGCAGCTCGGCCTGCTCGACGACCTGCCTAGCGTAGCTCAGAAATTCGACTCCTTCTTTGGACAACGAGATTCCTTTGTTCGATCGATCGAAGATGGCGATCTGCAGCTCCTCTTCCAAATCCTTAATTGCGTTGGACAGGCTGGGCTGGGAAATAAACAGTCGTTTGGCCGCTTCGTTGATGGAGCCGCGGTTCGCCACTTCGATCACGTATTTGAGTTGCTGCAAAGTCAAGACTATTCCTCCGTACTCCGTAATACCGAAATTCTATCACTGATTCGCAGGAAAGTCATGATTTCGGAGAGCCTGGGGCAAAAGAAAATCGAGGCGAAGCATGCCCGATCAAATGCCGAGTCTTTGCCCTTTCTCCAGGCGCCGGATCTGCTGTTCGCCCTGGTCGGCCAGTTCGCGGAATTGGCTGATCGTGTCCCGCATGCGGGGCAGCGCTTCTTGCTTGTATGCGCTGATCGAATCGAGCGCGGCCAGCACGTCCGTGAACGCCTGCTTCAGCGTCTCCACCGACACGCTCGTCTCGAGCGCCTGCTTATGGATTGTCGCTCCTTGCTCCTTCAGCATGCGGGAGGTGCCGGCGATCAGCTCGTTCGTCGTCTGGTTGAGCAGTTCGATCTTCTTGAGCACAATCCGCTGGTTAAAGAGGGCACTGGCTACCGTCACGGAGATGCGCAGCGCCGAGATGGTCACGTTTTTCGCCCGGTCGACGCCGCGAATCAGCTCCTTGTTGTTGCGGATGACGACCTCGATCGCCATAATTCCCTGCTGGTTGACGACGAGCATCTGCTGCAGGTCCATTACGCGCTGGCGAAGAGGAAACAGCACTTCCTCGGTAATGAAGCGGATTTTGTCCGGATCCTCGGCACGCTGCCGCGCCGCCTCGATTTGCCCCTCGATCGATTCGTCCATCAGCATGCCGAGCTGAATTTCCTTCTGCAGCTTCTTGGTCAGCTCGCGTAGCGTCTGCTGCTCCAGCTCCAGCGTCGTATTGTCGTTTTTGAGCGTTGCTTTGCCTTTGTCGAGCGAGACGACGATATCGGCAATCACGATGTCGGCCTTCTGATATTTCAGAAAATAGGCGCGCAGCGGATTGAACAGTTTGCCTAGCATGCCGCGCTTGGCGAAATCGACGGCGCTCGGGTCCAAATCCTTGAGCTGCGTATGCAGCTCGGCCAGCCCTTTGGCCACCTGGCCGCCCTCGTCCCCCGTACGCGCCAGATTGCCGACGGACACTTCCAGAAGCTTGTTTTTGTCCGCGGACGACTTCATCGTGCCGAGGCCGAAGCTTTCGATCGATTGCACGATCTCCTTGCGTTTGTCCAGCGACTCGACGTCAAGCGTCATAATCGCCGCCACGTTCGCGTCGGCCAGCTGCTTCAGCTTGGCTACCTCCTCGGGCACGGGCTTTACTTCCTGTTCAATAACCGCCTTGATCTGTTCCGGGCTGGCGACTTCCATCGAGAATGACATCCGGATCCCCCTCCGTATTCAAATCACATCTGTACGTTAAACAGGTTGCCGATCTTGTAGACGACGTCGTCCGTATCGGCATTGATGCTGGCCGCCTCGTTAATGCCGGAAATGCTCTGCAGCGCCTTGATGTTGGCATTGTAGCCGATGGTGTAGATCGGCACTTTGTACGCTTCGACGAGATCTTTAACGTCGTTAAGAGAATAGCCCTCGTTCGTCTCCCCGTCGCTCAGGACGAAAATAACCGGCTTGCCGTTGGGATTGACCCGCAGCTCGTCTTGCAGCATTTTGAGCGCCACGACGATCCCGTCGAACGTCGCCGTTCCGCCGCCGGACTGCAGGCTGTTCACCGCCCCGACGAACATCGACTGCTGGTTCGTATCGTACTTCCCGATCGGCAGATGGATCGTGACGTCGCTCGAGTAGGAAACGAAGCCGATGCTGTTGTCTCGGCCAAGATATTTCTGTCCCTTCAACAGCGACTCCTTAAGCCGATTTAACGGTTCGCCGTCCATGCTGCCGGACACGTCCGTGACGAATACCGCCACGATCGGCTTGCCGGCGTTTTTCTTCTCCTTCCACAGCTTCTGAGCGGCAGAGAGCAGCGCGCCATCCGGAACGGCCAGCTCCGGCGTATATTCCTCCAGCCCGTTAAAGCCCAGCTTTTCCGCCGCTTGCTGGTATTGCTCCTGCTGAACGAAATCGGCGAACCGCTTGATCAGCTCGACCTTTTCCGGCGGCAGATCGCCCAGCGCATAGAGCGGACTGTCATGCCGGATGCCAAACGGCGTAAACACATAACCTCCCTTGAGATCGGCGGCATTGATATAGGTTTGATACTCCAGTACGAAGCCGTCCAGCATGCCTGATTTGGCCGCGTCGCGCATCTGAATCGTCGTCGAAGCGATGAACGGCACGTTGGCCTGGAACTTCTCGAAGCCTGCGACCGCCTTCTCTCCGAGCAGGTTCGAGCTATCGAACGAATCCAGCGCCGTCAGCAGGAAGTTGAGGCCCGTAGAGCTGGCGAACGGGTCGGTATAGCCCATCGCAAACTCGTTGCCTGCGATCGCCTCCGTCACCGTCTTTACGTTCACCGCTCCGTATTTCTCCACGAGCGCGTCGTATTTCGCCTTGGCGATGACGATACCCGGCACGTTGCCGGCCAGCCTCTTCGCGACCAGCTCCGTTCTGACGCCGCTTGCCTTGACCATCTCTCCCCACAGCTCGTTGGAGGGGGTGAACGCGTCGGGTATGTACTTGCCGGACGCAATGTAGTCGGTGGCCGTCCCCGAAGCGATGTTTCTCACCTTGACCGATGCGGCTTGACCGTTCACCTCGATTCCCGCCCGGTTAAATTCGGCTGCGACTTCGGTCAGCCAGCCGTCGACGCCGGAGCCGGATTTCTCTGTCGAGGAAAAAATTTCGACATAAAAGCCGGTCGTGTTGTCTACCGTCACCGGAAACTTGGAGATGTCCGGCAACGCTTCGGCCACGTCCGCCGGATCGAGATCGATCTGCCCCTTCACCGGCTCTGCGCTTGACACGGAGAGGTCCGAAAACAGCCTGTCAAGCCGCTTCTCCGCGTTCTCCGAGCTTAGCTCCGCCTTCGTTTTACCCAGGTTGGAGGTCAGACTGATTCCCCAATAGACCAAAGCAAACACGATCGCCAGCAGGAAGACGGACACTAAAGCAAATTTGCGCGGTTTAGCCAACTCCCCCACCTCTTTTCATCTGTAGTGCTTCGTTGTCTTAATCAGCGCATCGATCTCCTGCATGCCGGGCATCGCCTCGATATCGCCCGGTTCGAAGGCGTCCAGACGCGAGATTTCCAGCAGCAGCCGATCCAGCTTCAGCAAAATTTCTTCGTTCATCGCGATCGAATATTTCACAAAATCGAGAAACTCGTTCAGCATTTCCGCCCGCATCTGCAGCAGCTCCCTCGGTATTCGCGACGCTTTGCGCGAGCCAAATCTCTCGAACTCGGCCTCGTCGAACGCCTGCAGCCGATTCAAGACGCTTCTGACGTTGCGGTAAAACAACGATTCGACCTCCGCGATGACGGAAGCAAACTTCGCATAGCTCAACTCGCCGGGCTGAAACCGTTGCGACAACGCCTCGAGCAGCGTTTCCTTCTTCTTGCGGATGCGATCCAACTGTTCGATTGCGTGATCCATGTCCTCCTCCAGCAGCCGAACCCGTTTGTAGCGAGACAATGCCGTCGCGAAGTCCTCCTGCGATTGAAGCTGTCGCAGAGGCGGCGGCTGCTCCTGGGGCTTCTGCAGGATGACGTAGCTTCCCAGCAGCAGCGCAATAACGCCGGCCAGCGGCAGCGTCACTCCGATCGCCGTCTCCAGTGCGCTCTCGCCGAAGCCGATTCCAAGCAAACCGGGTGAAAGCACAACGACGTTCACAATAGAGACGACGGCAATCAATCCGAGCAGCTTGATGAGCTTCGTAAGCCTCCGCCCCCTCTCCGGCCCGTGTCCGAGAACAAAAAAAGCCGCGGGGTTTCCGCGACAGATTAGGGACAATGAATGTTGTCTCCGGACCATTTACTTTATTTTTACGCGCTTGGACTTTGGTTTATGATGGCAAAAGGGGGCGTCTTATAAATAGGACATGCACGATTATAGATGGGAAATACGAAAGGGCTGTCCCGTAAGTAGAACAGCTTGAGATGAATCGATACGCAAAGTAAGGGGGATATACCTTCTGAAGACCTAAACATGACCCATAACACTTCCAAATAATCATCAGTAGTTATCCATACAATCATCGAAGACGCTTTAGTGACATACAACCTTTGATTCTGAGCGGTTTGTACGATTCTTCGAACAAACTTCCGTCATTTGAGCTTGAACCGCGCTGCTTTGTACGATTTTTCGGACAAACTTCCGTCATTTGAGCTTGAACCGCGCTGCTTTGTACGATTTTTCGACTCACTTCCCTGCGTAAACTCATATGTGCAATAGAGCCGTCATAAAAGCTATATTTCCAATAAACGGGGGAAATTGCGGGTCATGATTAGCACGGAGACTGCCTCATACGCCCCTGAAATCAACTTTTCACGGATCTCCCCGTTCAGATTTCAGGAGCGTATAGCAGCGAAAGGAGATCTATCCCCCTGTATTGATTCATCTTCTATAACAGCTTGATGCGCATATGGGACAGCTCCTACTTACTACTGGAGCAGCTTCAATCGGAGCGTACGAATCTCGAACGGAGCGAACGACAGCTTGGCCGTATCGGTATTTTCGCCGATCGTCGCCAAGTTGTTTTCCATCAGATCGACTTCGTCGATGGCCGCATACCCCTTGCCGAACGACAGAGTCGCCTCGGCTCGCATACCCGATGTCTCGTACAGACGCAAGATCAGATCGTCGGAATCCTCGGCCTTCTTGACCGCCTCCAGCATAACGTTCGGGGAATCGATGCCGACGAACGAATGCTGCAGCGCGGCCGCCGCTTGCTGCGCCTTAAACTCTCCCGCCTCGAATACGGTTAGCGGAGAATTTAGCTCGTAGCCTTTCCGGTACGTCTGCGCCGCGACATAATCGCCGGCATGCGGATACAGCGCATAGACGAACCGATGAACCGCCCTGTCGGCAAGCGGATCGGGATACGACGGGCTGCGCAGCAGATGGATGTCCAGAACGTGCCCCAGCGCGCTGTAGCCGTATTTGGAATCGTTCAACAGCGAGACGCCGTAGTCCGGCTGCGACAGATCGATGTACTGATGCGCGCAAATTTCGTCCTTGGCAAAATCTTGTCTCGTATTGCGATGCGTCTGGCGCTGCAGATTGCCGAACTGAATTTCGCAATTGACCTGGTCGGCGCGCACATCGACCGGGAACGAAGCCCGCAGCATTTTCTCCGATTCCCGCCAATCCGCTTCCGTCTCGAACCGAACGACTCGTTCGCCCGCATGCAGAACGATTTTCTGCGTCAGCGTCGACTCCCCGAAACGGAACCGCTGCTCTACGACCGCCTTGGCGCCGTCCGCATAGGCGGCGACCGACTCTCGCGTCATGGTGCCGGCAGCGGCTTGGCGATAATTGCGATCGAAATCCCAGGCGTCTCCGCGGTCGTAATAGACGGTCAGCACGTTGGCCCGTTCGCCCGCGGCCACTGTCTCCCGGCCGATCTGCTTGTCGTAAAGCGATACGATGCTACCGTCGGAATCGAGCTTAACGCAGACAAACTCGTTCTCCAGGCTACTCTCGGTCGCGGTCGGTTCGGCTGTATTCGCGTCCCGTGCCGCACGCTCCAGCGACGTCACGCTCATGGACGGAACCGTTACGCGATACTCCCGATCGTTCCAGACGACCCACTCCTGCCGCTCCCAAGGCAGCGAGTTGGCAACGAACGCTTCACCCGCCTTCAGGCCCGCGGCGGCGGCGGCCGCGGCATAAGCCTTTTCTGTCAGCTTCTGCGCTCGCTCGTACAGCGCCGCATAGCGCTCCAGCGATTCGTCGTACACTCTGCCGATCGACGAACCTGGCAGAATATCATGGAACTGATAGAGCAGCACTTCCTTCCAGATCGTCTCCAGCTCGGCCTGAGGATAGACGGACGGCGCTGCCCCGCACGAAATTGCCAGCGACGCCGCGAATTCGACTTCTCGCAGCGCTTTCTCCAGCTTGCGGTTGTACCACTTATTGCGTCCTTGCGACGTCAGCGTTCCTTGATGCTTCTCCAGATACAGCTCTCCGCGCCAAGTCTCGAACCGCTCCAGCTCGCGCTCCAGCTTGCGGAAGAAATCGATGGAAGGCTCCTGGACGACCGGCACGAGACTTTGCAGATTGCGCAGACGCTCCAACCGTTCCAGATGCTCCTCGCCCGGCCCGCCTCCGCCGTCGCCGATACCAAACAGCATGAGCGCATGCTCGGAGACGCCGCTATCCATATACTCCCGTTCGATTTTCGCCAGCGAGCGCGGCGCCGCCGGACTGTTGTACGTGTCTTCGGGCGGAAGATGAGTCAGCACCTTCGTACCGTCGATCCCCTCCCACAGGAAGCTGTGGTGCGGGTGATCGGTGTACACGCTCCAGCTCAGCTTCTGAGTCATTACATAATCGACGCCGGATTTCTTGAGCAGCTGCGGCAGACTGGCGCTGTAGCCGAAAATGTCCGGAACCCACAGCACGCGAACCTCCTCGCCGAATTCCTGCTTAAAGAACCGTTTGCCGTACAAAATTTGCCGTACAAGCGCCTCTCCGCCCGATACGTTGGAATCGGGTTCGACCCACATCGCTCCTTGAACTTCCCAGCGGCCTTCTGTGATTTTATCCTTGATCTGTCCGTACAGCTTCGGATAATGCTCCTTCATCCACTGGTACAGCTGCGGCTGGCTCGCCCCGAATACATAGTCCGGATATTTCTCCATATTTCTAAGCACTGTGGAAAATGTTCTGGCCCCTTTGCGAATCGTCTCCCGAATCGGCCACAGCCAAGCGAGGTCGATATGCGCATGTCCGACGGCGCTGACCGTCACGTCAGGATCTCCGCCCTTCTTATCAAGCTCGGGACGCAGCAGCTCCCGCGCGGCTTCAACGGTGCCGTCGTCGAATCGTTCCAGCACGTAAGAAGCCTCATACAGCTTGTGCAGCAGCCGGGAACGGCGCGCGCTTGCCTCCGGCAGCTGTTGGGCCAGCTCCAACAGCACCTCGTAATCGTAATAAAGACGGCGCGTCTCTTCGCGGCAGATCGCGATGTCCGCTTCCTTCAACGTACCGCTGCGGTAACGGCCGAACAGGTCGTTGCAGCCGGCGTCCGCCCACAGGTCCACCACTTCCCCGCCCTGAGCGCGATCGGCCACGTCGACCACCCTTTTGCCCGGCAGACCCAATGAATAATCGAACTCCGAGTTGATATTGGTCAACCCTTGAAACGGCGCTCCGTCCTCATCCACAAGACACAGCTCTCCGTTCACGTCGATCAGCAGCACGACTTTGCAGCCTGCTGCACTAGCGGGAACGGAGCCGACAAAGCGGAACCACGCGCAATCCCACAGGTCGCCCCACTTGTCTCCCGACCGAAGAGCCAGCGGCTCTCCGGATGTTCTCTCCTCATAAGGGACCGGCTCTTTCGTTCTCCATGCGTTAACTTCAAGGGAGGCAACCTTCAAGTAGATATGATCGCGAATCTTCTCCAGCGTGTGTTTGGCTCGGTCCAACATAATTGCCGATGTTTCGTAGGGCATCTGTTTCTCTCCTTCTCGTCATAGGGCTTTTGCAACGAATATACCATTGCGAAATGACATATTCAATATATGAATTATTTTTATGTCATTTATATCATTAACTTCAAAACCCTAATATAGCTATCGCTTAAACAACAGGATTTGATATAATAGCTATACACTTTGACTTACGGGAGAGCAGGAAAATGAACAACGAGCGGCAGCCGCTTTACGTGCAAATCCAAAATCATTTTAAGCGGCTAATTGGCGAAGGAGAGCTGCGTACAGGCGACAAAATTCCGACCGAGCAAGAGTTGATGGCGGCTTTCAACGTCAGCAGAATTACGGTGGCGAACGCGCTGTCGCAGTTGGCTAAGGAAGGCTGGATTCACCGGATTCCGGGGAAGGGCAGCTATGTTGGGCGCGATCTCTCCGGCTCCGCCAATACGGTTCAATCCGAGACGGTTCAATCCGAGACCGTTCAACACGAAAAAACGGGCAACGACGAACAACCCGTTTCTCCCCCATCCCAGCGTACGGAAGCCGTTGCAGCGTCCGGGAAAATGATCGGGTTCGTCGTACCTTCCATTAACGACTTCTTTGCACTGCGTCTCATTCGGGGAATAAACAGCGTGCTTGGCGGTACGCCTTACTACTTGAACATCGTGCTGACGAACGAGTCCGAGGAACGGGAAAGGGAGGCGATCTCCGAGCTGCTTCGGATGGGCGCGGTCGGGCTGATCATCTTCCCGATCGATGCGACGACGTATAACGAGGAAATTTTGGCGCTGAAGGTAAACCGGTTTCCGTTCGTGCTGATCGATCGCTACCTGCGCGGGGTGGAGACGCATTTCGTCTGCTCCGACAGCAGCCAGGGCGCGGAGCTTGCCGTCAGCCATCTGTGGGAGCTCGGGCATCGCGACATTGCCGTCTGCTCGGATTCTCCGCTGCAGACCGTTACGGTGCAGGACCGGATTGCCGGCTATATGGACGCGCTGAAGCGAAGGGGCGCCCTGATCAACCCCGCGCTGTTGCTGACCGATTTTACGCTCAATGCGCAAGACGTTGAGGATGGCGCGCACATGATTCACCGCTATATCGGCAGCCGTTTGGCGACCGCCTATATTACGCTCAACTCCACGCTTGGCACTCGCCTTGCCGCTGTCGCCGAATTTCTGAACATGAGCGTGCCGGGCGACCTCTCCATCGTTACCTTCGACGATCCGTCGCCAGGACTGGACAATCGGGCGCGTTTCACCCATATCGCACAATCCGAAGAAGAAATCGGCCGACAGGCGACGCGCATTCTGCTTGACGCCCTGAGCGAAAACTTCAACGATTACCGTCAGATTGTGTTGGAGCCCCGCCTCATCGCAGGCCGGACTACGGGACCGCTAGCCGAAAAAGAAACCCGATTGTAAGTCAGAGCGCGAACTCGACTTACAATCGGGTTTCCTTTAATTAAAACGATACGTCCAAAATCTCTCCGTGCCGAAGCGCTGCTGGATTTCCTCGTCGTCCAGCGCCTTCTTGCCTAACAGCTCCGCAGCTTGAAACTGCGAACGATGCGCTTGGATGGAAGCCAGTTTCGGTTCGAGATATTGTTTAATGTCATTAACAATGTCCGGCTTACCTATCGCTTGCTCGTGATTATTGGCGAAAGCGATGCAGCGAACCTCCGGCCTGCGCGCCTTGTCCAAACCGCCGATCGTGCGAACGACCGCCGCTCCGGTTGCATCATGATCGGGGTGTACGCTGTAGCCGGGATAAAACGTATAGACGAGCTCGGGCTGCAGTTCGTCTACCAGCGCCCGGATTTCCCGGTCCAACCGTTCCTGATCTTCGAACTCGATCGTTTTGTCATGAAAGCCGAGCAGACGCAGATCCTGAATGCCGATTACCCGGCACGATTGCTCCAGCTCCTTCTTCCGCACCTCCGGCAGCGTCACTCGATTGGCGAACGGCGGAACGCCCATATTTCTTCCCATTTCGCCCAGTGTCAGACAAGCGTAAGTGATCTGCGCGCCTTCCTGTACATGCTTTGCAAGAGTGCCTGACAGCCCGAACGCTTCATCGTCCGGATGCGGCAATATAACCAATATATGGCGAGTCATTTAGCTCTCTCATCTCCTCTTCCTTTTAAAAGGGCTCCAGGCTAAGCTGCAGCGCGACAACCAGCTTGCCTTGGCTGTCGTGTCCGGCAAGGATCAGCCGTTCCTGTTCCGTCTCTTCATAATGGGTCAGCCCTTCCGAATACACCCAGCCTTGAACTGTCTTGAGACCGACGCGGTACGGACCTTCGCCGGAGATCGATCCTTGGCTGTACCGCACGCCCGCATTCGTCACGAACGTCGCCGCCGGATGCTTGGAACTGTCAAAATGAGCCGCATATGCGCCGCTCGTCATCTCCAAATGAAGATATAGCTCCCGCTCCTTAAGCCGGTCAATCATCGTCTGAACAATCGATTTATCAATGAGTTGCATCTTCTACCTCCGCTAAAAGCGTCTTGGATGAACTCATTTTAACACACTCCCGTCCTCCATCAAGTATTCTGTTGTAAAATTTATTACAGTTAATTGCTTCGCATCAGCACAAAGCGCAAAAAACCGCCCACCGGTCATCCGAAGACGACGGGGACGGTTTCCGTACAGTTAGAACGGCTCCATGCCGAGCGTATTTACTTTCTCTCCGGTAATATCTACGCCCATCGCTTGCGCAATATCGCGATAGTGCCCTGCGCGGCGCTTGACCGAACTGCCTTCGGTTTCGCCTAAATTGGCTTCCAGGCCGTTAAGCACCATAATCGTAACGCCAAAGCCGCGCATCCCCAAGCCCTTGGCCATATCGGCTTTCGTCGGCTTCCATTTGTTCACGATCACGTCGTGAGCCGAAGGCTTCGGCGCTTGCGGCGTCATCCAGAACAGAATGGCTGTCATATAGCCGACCTTGCCGTCCTGGGCAACGATCTCCGGCTTGCTAAGCAACACGCTCTTGTCGCCGTAGATGATCGAGCTGAACAGCCCGTAGTTGAAGTTCCAGCTCAGCATGATCGGTCCGCGTCCGTAATACCGTTTATCCTTCGCTCCGGGGTACAGCTCGGCGCTGTTCTCGTCAACGAACGGATCCAGATTGACTCCCGTGCGGCCGGCGATATTTTCGTTCCAGAACAGCCCCCATTTCAGTTCGCCGCCCGGCGCGGTCGCCCAACCTCCTCCGGTCTCGTGCGACAGGTTAGCCAGGAACGCGGCCAGCTCGCGCTTGCGGTCCTTCTTGAAGCCCTCCTTCAAAAAGGTGCCGAAATCGACGATGACGGTTTCGATCTCCTTCTTCCGGTTGTCCACGGAATCGAAGTCTGCGGAACGCGAGACGAGCGTTTCGATCCGTGCGTCCTTGTCGAAGCGAATGACTTCCTGCGAACCTGGATTGCCTTTGCGGGAATGGATTTTCAGCTTTAGATTCGCGACCTCGACGACGGCCTCGATCAGATTATTGTAAGAGAAGTAGTCCGTTTGATCCTCTTTGAAGTATTCCTTGCCCTTGGCGACCTCAAACCATTGCTTCGACCCGAGGCGATACGGAAACAGCTCCTCGAACGCTTGCTCCGGAAGCAGCGTCTTCACCGCGTCAACCGCCTTCTCGGGGCTATATTCGGGATCGATGCCGTCCCACTGGACTTCGATTTCCTTGCGAGTCAGAAAACGATTTTCCCCGACGGACAGCGCACTGCCCGTGTAAACGCCTACATTTTTGCCGTTGGATTGCTTCTCGGCAGCAGGCGCAGCCGCTCCTTTGTCCCCCGCCGCCATGGCGAACGGCGAGGCCGCCAAAGTCAACGCCAACGTGAGCGCCAGCGTTCTGCAGAGCATGCTTCCGGATACTTTGCGTTTGGACACAAACATTTCCCCTCTCAAAATCGGATAACAACATTGGCGATTCTATCCGATAGAAAAAGCGGCGTCTATAGCTTTTTTACATGTCCAATACAGAGTATCAATAATCATTAAAAACTATAATAATTTGGCTTTCAGAATCGACTCGAACGTATAATCGAAGCTATGAGCCATACGAGCATAAACAGCGCGACACCCAACCCGATCTCGATCACCGGAATGCGCCATAGCACCGTCTTGGCATGATTCAGCGCAGCGCCGACGATCAGGCCGAGCATGACGATGCTAAGCGACAGGAGCACGATGCTGAGCGCCAACCGGCTGCCGATGCGATCCAGCTTCGCCATAATCGCCTCAATCTGCGGCACATCCGTCTCGATGTGCAGCTTGCCCTGTCGCAGCAGACGCGATATTTGCCGGATGCCGGCGGGAAGATCGCCGAGTATGCCGATGTATTCGGGAATGTCCTCCGCCCATTCGCTCAGCCAAGTCCGCGGATCGAGCCGCTTCAGCAGCAGACTTTTGCCGAACGGCTCGGCCACGTCGAAAACGCTGAACGTCGGGTCCAGCATCGTGACGACTCCCTCCATCGTCAGGAACGTTTTGCCGAGCAGGACCAGCTCTCTCGGTATTGCGATCCGGTGCTTCAAGGCAACGTCGAACAAGTCGTGCACCGCCTCCCCTAGCCGAAGCCGTTGGAACGGAACCTTATAATATTTGTCCCGCAGCTCCTCGATATCGGCCAGCAGCCGCTCGCGATCCGCTGCTTCGGGCACGACGCCCATACGGGAAATCGCGCGCAGCACGCCTTTGGAGTTCTGGTTGCGCAGCGCGATCACAAATGCGGCGAAGCTGGTTTTCGTTGCTGTCGACAGCCGGCCCATCATCCCGAAATCGAGCCAGGCGAGCGTGCCGTCCGGCAGCGCCAATACGTTGCCCGGATGCGGATCGCCGTGAAAAAAACCGTCCAGCAGCACCTGCCGGAAAATCGCCCGTGCGTAGCGCTCTGCCAAAGCCGCCCTGTCCAAGCCGGCGCGATCCAGATTCCCAAGCTCGGACAGCTTAATGCCCTCGATATAATCCATTGTAAGCACGCGTCTTGAGCTGTATTCGCGGTACACGGCAGGCACTCGCATTTTCTCCGTTCCGCCGTTGCGAAGCGCGAACTGCTCGGCGCTGCGCGCCTCCTTGTCGAAATCCAACTCCGCGCGCAACGCAACGCCGAGCTCCTCGACCATATCGGCCAGCCGGTAGTGCCTCGCCCACTCCATCCGGCTCTCAGCCAGCTTGGCCCAATCCGCCAAAATGCCGAGATCGGTTTCGATCAGCCGCAATATGTGCGGACGCTGTACCTTAACGACCACATCCCGGCCGTCGCGAAGTCGAGCGTGATACACCTGCCCGATTGACGCTGCCGCGATCGGCGTCTCGTACAAATGCATAAACAGCCGGTTGGCGGAATCCCCCAGCTCCTGCTCGATAATGGCCGCAGCTTGCTCGAAAGGGAACGCCGCAACCTGATCCTGAAGCCGTTCCAGCTCGCTTACGATATCCCCGGGAAGCAGATCCGGGCGCGAGCTGGCAAGCTGACCAAGCTTGACGAACGTAGGGCCAAGCTCTTCCAACAGCATGCGTATGCGCTCTCCGAGGCTTTTCCCCTTCTCTCCTCGCTGCGGAAAAACAGCAGCTTGTCGGTCAGGCCCATATCGTGCGCCACATAGCCAAGCCCGCTGCGGACAAGCGCTGTAGCGATCGAGCGGTAGCGTCTCAACCGTCGAATTCGTTGTCGCAGATTCATCCGCCGCTCCGCCCCCGTCAATCCGCGGCCAATCGCCGCTCAAGTGCTTCTAATCTCTGTTCGAGCCGTTCGATGTCCGCCTTGGTAGCCAATGCGTCGTCTCCCATAAGCGCCTGAACGCGAGCGCGTACGAGCTCCTCTACCCGAAGCTTCGCTTCCTCGCCTTTACGCACGAGTTCCTCGGTTAGCGAACCCGATTCCGCCTTGCTCAGCTCCCCTTTTTTCACCAGCTCTTCGATGGTCCTCTCCACCTGCTCCTTGCCGGCCACGGCCAGCCCCAACCCGAGAAATATCGCCTTGCCGATCGTATCCTTCAATGTTCCCGGCTCCTTCCATCATCATCCTGTCGTTAACAGGTTGCGACAAAAGAAGCTTTTTCATCCTTTGCAAAACCGAAAACGGTAAATAACGGCATTTAATTGTCCAACTCCTGGCGCCGTCAGCCTTCTCTTCTCTCGACCTTGCCGCACAGCTCCTCCACAAAATCATTTAGTCCAAGCTCCCGCTGTCCCTGCTCGCCGAACAAACGCGCCTGCACCGTGCCTGCTGCGATCTCCGCATCTCCGACAACCGCGACATACGGAGCCTTCATCAGCTGCCCCTCGCGAATGCGGTAGCCGAGCTTCTCGTTCCGGCAATCCGCCTCCGCGCGTATTCCCGCTTCCTTTAACCTCCGGCACACTTGCTCCGCATACGCCGCATGATTTTCCGAGACCGGGACGAGCACCGCTTGTACAGGCGCCAGCCACACCGGGAACGCCCCGGCATAATGCTCGATCAAAATGCCCATAAATCGGTCGATCGATCCGTATATCGCGCGATGAATAACGATTGGCGTGCGCTTTTCGTTCTTTTCGTCCACATACGCAAGCCCAAACTTCTCCGGCATCTGAAAATCCAGCTGCACCGTTGCGCATTGATGACTCCGGTTCAGCGCGTCCTTGATGTGGAAGTCGATTTTCGGACCGTAGAAGGCGCCGTCCCCGGGATTGATCCGGTAAGGAAGACCGCTGTTCTTCAACACTTGCGCCAGTGCCGCCTCCGCCTCGCCCCACTGTTCGTCGCTGCCCATCGAATCGTCCGGACGAGTCGACAGCTCCAGGCTGTATTCAAAGCCGAACAAGCCGTACATTTCCTGAATCATCGCGATCGCCCGCCCGATCTCCTCCTCGATCTGATCCGGCCGAACAAAAATATGCGCATCGTCCTGGCAGAATGTACGAACCCGGAACAAGCCGTTCAGCGCGCCGCTGAATTCGTGCCGATGCACCTGCCCGAACTCGGCCAACCGGATCGGCAAATCGCGGTACGAGCGCAGCTGGCTTTTGTAAATGAGCATATGACCCGGACAGTTCATCGGCTTAACGGCGAATTGGTGATTGTCCAGCTCGGAGAAGTACATATTGTCCCGATAATGCTCCCAATGGCCCGACTGTTCCCACATTTGCCTGTTCATAATGAGCGGAGTGCGGACTTCCTCGTAGTCGTATTTACGCAGGAACTGCCGCGACAGATTTTCCAGCTCCTGCCGCACAACCGCTCCCTTCGGCAGGTAGAACGGCATCCCAGGGGCTTCCTCCGAGAAATGAATGAGCTGAAGCTGCTTGCCAAGCTTGCGGTGATCGCGCCTTGCCGCCTCCTCCTGCCAGGAAAGAAATTGCTTCAGCTCCGCTTCGCTAGCGAACGCCGCGCCGTATATGCGCTGCAGCATTGGCCTGCTGTTGTCTCCGCGCCAATACGCTCCCGCTACGCTCAGAAGCTTAAAAGCCGCCGCGTCCTTTCCAACCTCCCTGGCGCACTCATCCGGATACACGTCGACGAACTCTTCCTGCCTGTAAATCTGCACCTCATCCGACTCCGCTTCCTCGCGCAGCCATTCCGCCTTCCAGCTTTCTCCTCTCGCCTCGAACAGCACGGCGGCTTCCATCCGCGAATATGGCTCAAGACTGCACGAGGAAATCTTTGCGGACAGCTTCCGCATCTCCTCTTCGACAACGGCCAAATCCGCCTCCGCGAACGCGCCGGGCACCTCAAAATCGTAGTAAAACCCTTGCTCCGTCACAAACGCGCCCCCCAGCTTCGCTCCGGAAAATTTTCTTTGCATCGCCCATGCCAACAGCATTGCCGCATTTGCTTTTACCTGATCCTGCTTGGATTGACACATGATCAACATCTCCTTTTGTTTTCTATGTGAACGAAAAAAAACGCCCTCATCCGCAAAGGGACGAGCGCGCTCGTGGTTCCACCCAAATTCAATTCGTCTCCTGCCATGCGGCATGACCGACGAATCCTCGGCGCTCTGTAACGGGAGCTCCCGGCAACCCATACTCCCGCACCGCATCGTTCGCGGCGCGATTTCCGAATCGCGGCTACAAGGGGGTAAACGCATGCCTCTCTCCGAAGGGGGTTTCAGCCCTGCCCCCTCTCTCTGGGCGGTGTCCGCATACGCTCATGTCCTTGATCCAAGCCGTTGTGAAAATAAAAAAGCGCCGTCCGCAAAGGGACGAGCGCGCTCGTGGTTCCACCCAAATTCAATTCGTCCCCTGCCTGCGGCATGACCGACGAATCCTTGGCGCTCTATAACGGGAGCTCCCGGCGACTCATACTCCCGCACCGCATCGTTCGCGGCGCGATTTCCGAATCGCGGCTACAAGGGGGTAAACGCGTGCTTCTCTCCGAAGGGGGTTTCAGCCTTGCCCCCTCTCTCTGGGCGGTGTCCGCATACGCTCATGTCCTTGATCGTCGCTGTCTTGAAACACATCTTAGGGGAAAAAAATCCGTCTGTCAAGCGCATCTTTTGGCAGTCATTTTCACTGTCCGTGTATCTCCGCCCTATTTCAGCTTGCGGCTCATTCCGTAATAATCGGGATAGATCAGCTCAAAACCGCTCTCCTGATACGTTTTTAGCATTTGCAGATCTGAAATGACGAAAAAGCTTGCGCCATCCGGAGCGTTCCGTTCCACATAAGCCGTCAACTCCTGCAAAATCTGCTGAGCGATAGGGCGTCCTTCGGAGTCAGGATGAACGATAAGATCCACAATCTGGTAATGGCAAGCTCCGTCTCCAAGCACTCTGCCCATCCCTTGCAAGTTTCCGCTTTCGTCTCTCGCGCATACGCCGAACAACGAACGGCTTAACGCCGTTTCGGCTGCCGAATCGGCGATCTTAGCAAGGCCGACCGCCTCTCTTAATTCCCCGTACTGCCGGGCGTCTGGCAATTCATGGACCAGGTTCACACGGAATCCCTTCTTTCTCGATGAATGGTTGTCTCCCTTACTTTACAACATTCATGCAAGTGCCAAAGTTTCCGTGTCCAATCCGTCTTCACCTACCATTCGATCGCTTAACCTTATCGTGCAGCTTTAAGCTTTTACTTACAGCTTGTCAAACGTTGAAGGATTGCGAAGCCTCATCGCATCTGCTATAGTAATTGTTCTCTCACTTGCTGTAAGGAGGGCCGGATATGAGCTCCTACAAACCGATCGAGATTGCGAGAATGCTGGGCATCAGTACGAGCGCTCTACGACACTACGAAAGCTGGGGAGTCGTACCTGCCCCGGCAAGAGCGCCTAACGGCTACAGATTATATACCGACATCCACCTTGCTTATTTCCGTTGTTTACGCGCCATGTTCCCCGGCTTTGGAGTGCAGCTTTCCTGCGAAGCGCTGCGCCGAGTTCAGCGCGGCGAGACGGATGACGCGTTCTGGATGGTCAACGAGGCACAGGCTAGACTGCGGCAAGAGAAGCTGGCCGCGGAGCAAACTTTAGAGCTGCTTCATCCGCTGGAGCATGAGCCGGCAGACCTTCCGCAAGCGCGCAAAAAGCGGATGACGATCGGCGAAGCCGCCAAGCTTGCCGGCGTCGCCGCTTCCGCGATTCGGCATTGGGAGAAAGAGGGACTGATCTCGCCCGACAGAGACCCGGATAGCGGCTATCGCGTGTTTACATCCGGCCATCTGCGTAAAATCCGGTTGATCCGCACGCTTCGAAGCACCGTTTATTTTCTGAACAGTATGAAGGAAATCGTACACGCCCTGGACCACCAAAGCCCCGAGCATGCCAGAAAGCTGACGGAAGACGCGATCCGCAACCTGGACGCGCGCCTTCGCCATCAACTGCAGGGCATTCGCAGATTGATCGAGCTGTGCGAGGCAGATGAAAAACAAGCGATCCCCTGCCGCCGATAAGGCCTGCAAGAGATCGCTTAGACTAGAGCTAAAACCGACGATTAGCGGAATTGCTCGACTTTCTTCTTCTTCCCGCGTTGGCGAACACGCCCAGAATCGGAACGAGCAGCGCGGCGGAAGCGAGCAACGACGCCCTGATGGATAGGCGACTGCCGATCCAGCCTACGAACGGCCCCCCGCCCGTCTGGCCGAGCGCATCCGATTGACTCAGCATAGAGAGCACGGTGGCGCGCGAACGGCTTTCCACGTTCATATTCAACCAAGTGTCGTAGATCGGACCGGTTAGCGCCGTTACGACCTCGATCAGCAGCACGGCGGCCAGAGCGTACGCGAAGTTCGGCGACAATGCAAGCCCCGCTATGCCCAGCACGCGTACAGCCGTAAGCACAACCAGGCTGCGACGAGCGAATTTCTCGCTGACGATATCCAGCCTTTTCTCCGCGGACCAGACCGCCGCCAGACTTAGCAATGTCGACGCGAGCGCAATCAGGCCGAACCATATGGCCATATTCCATCCAACCGCGGCTGGAAAGCCGATATCGTCGATGACGAATGCCTGCCACAGCCGGTCGTAGCCCTCCGAAGCCGCCCCGCTGAACAGGGTTACAACCAAGATCATCAACAGGACCCGGTTGCCTCTGACCGCTCGTGCTCCCGTCACCCACGTCGTCTTCATGCTGCGCCAGTGGGAGAAGCGCTCCGCCGTTTTCTCGGGTTTGGCAAAGCCCGTCTCCTTCATATAGACGATCAGAAACGCGCCCAAAACCAAATACATCAAGCCCCCGGCAATATAGGGCAGGTTGTAGCCGACTGTGGAAATCCCCACGCTAAGTCCGATGCCGAGCAGCGTCCCGATCAAGCCGACTCTCTTGGCCTTCAGAAATACGCCGCCTGCGCGTTCCTCGCCCACCTCGTCGACCATCCAAGCGGAATCCGCGCCGCTGACGAACGTAAATCCGATTCCGAAAATAACTTGAGCGATCAACAGCCACGCGAACGCAGACATCCCGGCTCCGCCGTCTCCGAGCCACATTGCGCTCCCCTCTAGCACGAACCCCGCTCCAAGCACGAACATGCCGATAATGACGGACAATTTTCGGCTGTAAGTATCGGCCACCACGCCTGTGATGCCTTCGAAGACCAGAACGGTGACCTCCAGCGCCATGCCTACCAGCAGAAGCTGGAGCGGGTTGAAGCCGAGCGCAACGACCTGATAGATCGCATAGGTCGTGAACATCGTCGCGTTAGCGAGCGATGTCATAAATCCCATAAACATATAAATACGCGATGCATTGAGTTTCATCATAAACGCCGAATCCGCCTCTCTATTAGCGGCAGATCAACGCGTCAATCCTAGCCGTGCCGACAATCGTCAACCGCGATCAGTTCGCGCGTTGTCTACCGTTTCTGTTTCTTTCGTGAAGTTTGGCTGTCGTCTTGACGGATTGTTGAGTTTTTTGCATATTTATACACCTCCGAATGAATTGAAACTATTATACACGATAGGCGCCTAATCGCCTACCTCGCTTTGTCTAATCTCCAACTTGCGGATACGGTGCTTGTCTCGCTCCCGAACGATAAATTGCAGCTCCCCGAAGGTCCAAGTCTCGCCTTTGGCGAGCTCCGGCTTCCTGTTGTACAGCCAGCCTCCGATCGAATCGATGCCGTCCTGTTCCAGCGTCGTACCCAGCAGCAAGTTAATCTCGTCTATCGGAGTCAGCCCGTTGACCATGTAGTGGCCAGCTCCCAGTTCCTCGATCGGCTTTTTCTCATCGTTGTCGAATTCGTCGCGGATTTCGCCTACGATCTCTTCCAAGATGTCTTCGATCGTCACCAGACCGGAGGTGCCTCCGTATTCGTCGAGCAGAATTGCCAAATGGACGCTTTCTTCCTGCATTTTAAGCAGCAGCGATTTGACGGGCATCGCCTCCGGCACGGTCATTGCCGGGTGAATGTGTTTGCGGAAATCGAAATCGGGATCGTTGTCGTAATTCAGAAACAACTGCTTCGTATTGATAAAGCCGACAATATGGTCCTTGTTGTCCTTAGCGACCGGGAACCTCGTATACTGCTCCTTCTTAACGACCGCTACCAGCTCTTCGAGCGACATATCCTCGTACAAGCAGACCATATCGGTGCGTGGAACCATAATTTCCTTGGCCATCAACTCGTCAAACTGGAAAATGCGGCTGACGTAACCGAACTCGGTATTGTTGATTTTTCCGCTCTCGTAGCTTTCCGACAAAATAATCCGGATTTCCTCTTCCGAATGCGCTTCCTCATGCTCGCTGGCCGGCTTCATTCCGAACACTCTAACGAGCGCGTTGGCCGAACCGTTCAAAACCCAAATAAACGGATACATCACTTTATGGAAAGCAATTATGAGCGGAGCGGTGAATACCGAGATCGCTTCCGCTTTATGGATGGCCATCGTCTTCGGCGCCAGCTCCCCAAGCACGACGTGCAGGAACGTAATGGAGACGAAGGCGATTCCGAAGGACAGAATGTGGCCGGCCTTATCACTGATTCCCAATTGCTCGAATACCGGGTACAGCATCTTCTCGACGGTCGGCTCTCCGAGCCATCCCAGTCCCAGGGCGGTAATCGTAATGCCGAGCTGACACGCGGACAAGTAACCGTCCAGATTGCTCGTCACCTTCTGAACCGCCAGCGCGTTTTTTCTCCCCTCAATCACCATCTGGTCGACGCGGCTGGGGCGAAGCTTAATGACGGCGAACTCGGTTGCAACGAAAAATGCGGTTAACACGATCAGAACAGCGACAAGAAACAGGTTGAGTATCATTTCAGCTTCCTTTCAAAATAGTTATCCTCTTTTCATACGGCGACAAAGCGGAATTGTAGCAAATTGTTGTGGAAAATGTGAGCGGATCATGAAACTTTTTGATAGCTTGTCCACTAAATCGTCAAATTTAACTTATTGACATCCGATCCCCTTCGTGCTTTTTCGTCGCTTAAGTTTTGCTTGAAGGGTCAGGCATGCTACAATTCGACTCGTATGGATTAATTCGAATGAGGGATGCGTATGGACATTATTAGCGCGATTATTATGGGAATCGTGGAAGGCTTGACGGAATTTCTGCCCGTCTCGTCGACCGGGCACATGATTATGACGGCTGAGCTGCTCAACTTGAGCGGCGACAAAATCAAAACATTCGAAATCGTCGTCCAGTTGGGAGCAGTGCTTGCAGTAGCTTTGATCTATTGGAAAAAATATATGCAAATTCTGCGCCATTGGCGCGACATCAAGACGGCCAACCGCCTCAACATGATTCATCTGATTCTGGCGATGATTCCGGCGGTCGTCATCGGGTTGGCTCTACATAGCGTCATCAAAGAGCATTTGTTCGGCTCCTCCACCGTGCTGGTCGGGCTAATAGTCGGCGGCATTCTGATTCTGATCGCCGACCGTCCGAAGCGGAAAGTAAACGCCGAAACGATGGACAATATCAGCTACAAGCAAGCGTTCGGCATCGGCTTGTTCCAATGTCTCGCGCTATGGCCGGGCTTCTCCCGTTCCGGCTCGACGATAGCGGGCGGCATGCTGCTCGGCACGAGCCAGAAAGCGGCCGCGGACTTCACCTTCCTAGTATCGGTACCGATTATGTTCGCGGCGTCCGCGCTGGATCTGTACAAGAGCCGGGAACTGCTAGTCGCCGAGGACATCGGCTTCTTCTTGACCGGCCTTGCAGCCTCGTTCATCGTGGGTCTGATTGCCGTCGTGACCTTCCTGAAGCTGATCAAACGATTGCGGCTGTCGTGGTTCGCCTACTATCGTTTTGCGATCGCGATTCTGTTCTTCTTCTTTGTCATTAAGTAGGTTTATAAGGGCGCGCATTCGATACCGAGAGGAATCAATGCGCGCCCTCCGCATGTACGGTCCGCGATTCGAACACGCTTGCCTCGCGATAATTGACGTCCGAGCGCAGGCAGCCCGCCAGATTGCGGTCGATGTCGCCCTGCTCGAACATCGCCTGAATCTCATTCCGCTCCGCTTGAATCGCCTTCAGCTCCAACTCGCCGCTCAATTCGGTCCTTCCGGTTTTTCCCGCATCCATGAACCAGTCGTGCTGCAACCGCAGCTCCATTTCCTTGTAATCGGCCAGTACGGCGCGTACGATGTCCCGTTCGGCCCCCCCTTCCGCCTCCAATTCCTTCAGACGTTCAATCGCCCCGCGTATACAAGCGAGCCGTGCCTCCTTAAACGTCTGCCAATTCGGATGATCCGGCGAAATGCGCGCAGCCCGTCCTTTGCCAAACAACAATCGCTTCGCCGCAAACCAAGTCAGGATCGCCGTCCGCTTTAAGATTAGACGTTTGGACAATATCAGCTCCATCTGGCTGATCGCCGTCAACATGCGGCTCCCCGTCGCCTCCGTAATCTTCTCTTCCCGCTGCAGCGACAACACAACCTCCCGCTCTGCCTTCATCGCCTCCAGACGAATAGCGATGGTCGTCCGCCATTCCTTCCGATAGTCCGCGCGACCTTCCAGCCTCGTCCGCTGTAAACGGCGGTTATATTCGGACATCATGTCGACGGCCTCGCGTTTGTTCTCCTCCGTCATTTCCTCGCGGATCGTCCTCAGCCCGGATTCCAGCATGCGGATTCTGGCTTCCCGCTCGTTTACTCCCGGCGCCTCCCGAGCTTCTCCGGCGGCTTTCTTCGCGCCGCGAGTCAGCAAGGGCAGAAAGACGCTTGCGGAGATGAGCGTCAACAGAATAACGCCGGCGCAGATGTAGAGCATAAGGCCCCGTTCCGGAAATGGCCGCCCGTTATTGAAGAAAGCCGGAATCGAAAAAGCGGCCGCAAGCGTCAGCGCGCCACGCACGCCGGAGAGCGTCATCAGCAGCGCCGTGCGGGAATGCCGCTTATTGGTCAGCCACACCCAAGCGAATCGGATCAACAGCAGCAGCGCCGTAACGGCAAATATATAGCCGATCGCTCTCGCGTTGTTGTAAGCCGGATCCTCCCATACGGCTGCAACTACTTCGGGAATTTCCAAACCGAGCAAAATGAACACCAGTCCGTTAAGCACGTAGAGAATGACCGACCAGGTGCTGTCGGAGACGACGCGCAGGCGCGAGGAAGACGATTCCAGGCGCTCCCTCTCAATCGAATGGACTAGCCCGGCCGCGACGACGGCCAAAATGCCGGATACGTGGCACTCTTCAGCCACGAGAAAAATAACGAATGGCGTTACGATGATCAGAAGCATGTGCAGCGTAACGTCCTCAATGCCCAACCGACGTAAAAACAAGCGCAGCCAGATGACGGCAAAACCTAACACGGCACCGAGAATCAGCCCGCCCGCGGCAATGACGATAAAGCTGCCAATCGCGGTCGGCAGCGAAAATTCGCCGCTAAGCGCGGCGGCGATCGCGAAATTGAAGGCGACGAGACCTGAAGCGTCGTTCATAAGCGCCTCGCCCTCCAGCAGCCGCATCATGCTGCCTGGCAGCTTGACTCGGCTGGATAACGAGCCGACCGCGACGGCGTCCGTAGGAGACAAAATGGCCGCAAGCGCGAAGGAAGCGGCCAGCGGGATGGCGGGAATGAGCCAATGAATGAAGGGGCCGGCAAGCAGCACGGTGGCGAATACGAGGCCAAGCGCCATGAGCAATATGTACTTTCTTAGACGCCACAGCTCGTCCCGGGGAATGACCTTGCCGTCATTGAACAGCAGCGGAGCGATAAACAGCACGAGAAATAGCTCGGGATCGAGCGGCACATGATGAAACCCTGGCATGTACGCCGCCGCGACGCCGAGCGCGATCTGGATGATCGGGACTGGGACGAACGGAATAAAACGATTGATGACGTTGGAAGCGCCGATGAGCATGAGCAGCATCAGCACCATTATAAGCAGTTCCATAGGGCGCACGCTCTCCTTGCGAACGTTCCGGCTTCAGTCGGAACTCCGTCTGCGAATCGAACATAGCTTACCCTATTTTTAACGCAAATTGTAGAAGCTTAATCGTCGATTTGAAGAAAAGCGTACAATTGACCGGCTTCGGTGATCTGTCCTAGACCCGCATGGCTGATCCGGCCTTCGGCATCGATCGCGAACGTCGCGGGAAGCGCCGATACGCGATACCGCCCGGCCGCCTTGCCCGCCGCGTCGATCAGCACCGGGAATGAAATGCCGTGCTCCTTCAAAAACTCGTTTACCGTCCCCTTCGTATCTCCGACGTTAACGGAGATCAGCTTAAACCGGCCGGAGGCGCTGCGATAAACCTCGTCGAGCAGCGGCATCTCCTTCACGCACGGCCCGCACCACGAAGCCCAGAAGTTGACGATAACCGGCTGTCCGCGATAGTCAAGCAGATCGATGCGATCGCCGGAGGTATCGAATCCTTCAATCGCCGGCGCCTTCATTCCCGCCGCCAGTCCGCCCTTGCCCGCCGAGTCGGAGCGCAAGACCTGCCAAGCGACGGCAAGCACGGCGGCAAGCGCCAGCAGGGCGATGATCGCTGTCGCCAGGCCCCGCTTGACGGCTCCCGCCCTCATTCTCCGAGCGCGGCCCGGAAGGCCGAGTGCAAAGGATGCTCTCCGTGAAGCTTCCGGTACGAATCGACAGAGCCTTCTCCGCATTTGCGCCCGTCGATCAGAAATACGACCCGATCTGCGATCTCTTCGGCCGTCTGAAGCTGGTGCGTACTGAAGACGACGGCATGGCCGCGATTTTTCAATTCTCCGAGCAGGCGCACGAACTCGTCCATCCAGTAAGGATCGAGGCCGTTGGTCGGCTCGTCCATCAGTAGCAGCGGCGGCTCGGCGAGAATTGCCTGGGCGAACAGCAGGCGCTGTCTCATGCCTTTGGAGAACGTCTGAACCTTGCCGCTGCGTTTGTCTTTCAGGCCGACTAGCTCCAGCGCCTCCAGCACGCGCGCTTGGCCGACACCGCGCAGTGCCGCCCAGAAGCTCAGCGCCTCCATCGCCGTCAGTCCCGGGCTGAACGAGTAGTCGTCAGGCATGTACCCGAGCTGCTTGGAATACTCGGCGCGGCTGCGAGTCCAATCACAGCCGTTCAAGCGCACGCTCCCGGAGCTGGGCCGCATAATGCCGGCGATCATGCGCAGAATCGTGCTTTTGCCAGCGCCGTTGCCCCCGCACAGGGCAAGCACCTCTCCCCGATCCAGCTTTATATCGATCGGTTCGACCAGGACGCTTTTCTTGATGGCTTTGGAAATTCCGTCCGCGACAAGCAGCGGCTCAGCCATGCGAGCGCCTCCTTTCCCAAATCCAGCAGACGAGCGTTCCAGCCAACGCGATCATCGCCGCGCAGCCTCCAAGAAACACGAGCGTTCCGCTTGGTCCTTGCGCCCACTGAACCCAGTTGTAATATTCCGGCCCGAGCACCGCTCCCCCGCCGAGCTTGATAACGACGAAGAGTCGAACCAATTCGGCCGGGTTGCAGAACGTCAGCGCGACGAGCAGCGGCTTGATCCATGGATAGGGCAGACTGTCCAAGAGCGAGATCAGAATCGTCGACCAGCCGATGACGAGGAAAAACCAGAGCGCGACGCAGATCGTCATCGCCTGCCATCGGTTGCGCGAGAGCGAACCGACGATCATCGCCAGCGCCAGAAACAGCAGCACAAGACCTGCGGAAAACGCCAGAAACAGAAGGTAGGTCTGCAAGGAGAAGCCGGCCCCCGCAACAAGTCCGACCGCTCCCATCAATCCGTAGCCGAAGGCGACGATCGTAAGCAGCACAACGGTCAAGCCCGCATATTTTCCGACGATATAAGAGAACGTCTTGAGCGGATAGGTCGAGAGCAGCTGCCAGCTGCCTTCCTCTTTCTCCGCCGTCAGCGAGAACGAGCCGAGAAACAACGTCATAAGCGGCAGCAAATAGAGGATCAGACTGATCATCGAACCGGTCGTTCCGGAATAGCCCTCCACGACGCCCCGGGCGTTCATCAGCAGCAGGCTGAGGCTGAACACCGAGAATAGCGCCATAAAGGAGTAGGACCACGGGTTGCGAAATCCGATTCGGATTTCTCTCATGGCGACGTGCAGCAGGTTAGCCATCGTTTACATCCCCGCGTGCTGCTCCGTCTCGGCAGCTCCCGACGCTCCGTGCCCTTCCGTGCCGCCTTCCGCATCGTGGCCTTCCATACCGCCTTCGGCATCGTGACTGTGCTCCATTCCTTCCATGCCTTGCTTATTTTGCTCCCAGCTATGAGCCTTCAAATCGATCGCGCTCATCAGTTGCCCTACGCCCTGCTCGGCGATAAACGCCTCGGCCGATTTCTTGTCCTTGAAGCTGACGATTCCGTAAGCCATCGGAGTCCGAATCGAAGCGTCGTAGACGAAGCTCGCTTTGGACAATTCAATCCATTCCTTGTCGTTGTAATCGCGCACGTAATCCATTCCAATGTTGTCCGTGCCGTTTTTTTGCTTCCATTCGTTCATGCATCCGAGATCGTCGAATTTGTACGTCTTGCCGTCCTTCGTCGTAAGCTGCGTTGCATAGGCGTCGTCCTTCACCTGCATTTTGCAAATCGCGCATACGTCGACCGCTTCGTCGATCGGAACCGCTTCGTATTTCGTTCCTCCGCATCCAGCGAGAATAGACAGCACTAGCGTAAGTACCCCGAGAATAATCCACTTTTTCATGATTTTCTTGCCCCCCAATAAATGATTGATGCAGCCGCAAGCAATAGCGCGAATCCGATCGCCCCGACAGCCGTATTCCGCCCGTCGGACGATTGCGCCCCGCCCCCTGCCCCTTCGGGCGGATTCATCAGCGGCGCGGCGTCGAACGACCACTCGTTATTGTTAGCTGTGAACAAACCGCTTAGGAACGTCATGCCCGGAGCTTGAAAAAACAGCTGGTAGGCCGGCGTACGATCGACCGCCGTTGCGAAAAAAGGATTGATGGCGTATGTCAAATCGCTTGTCCCGTCTCCGTCCCGATCCAGCGCCTGCGCCGCGTCCCAATAGTTGTTGGACAGCCGATTGCCGGCACTGTCCGTCGCCTGAGCTTCAATGACGTTGGACAGAAACGTATTTCTAGTAAACTCGTTGTCGGCGGATTCGAGAAACTGGACGCCGACAAAATTTCTGAGCACTTCGTTGGCCTCAAGCCGATTGTTCGAGGACAGCTCCATGTAAATGCCGACCCGATTGCCCTCGAAGGTGTTGCGCTCGATACGCGACGTCTGAACGTCGAACAGCAGCAGCCCTTGGGAATGGACGTTCTCGCTCTGCTTGCGGAACGAATTGTCCGTCACGACGGCGTCCCTGACCCCCATCACCATCGCGCCGGTCACGTTATACTCGCCTTCGTTGCCGACAATTAACGTGCCGTCCGTATACATGCAATGGATGCCGTATCGCGAACGATAGACTCGATTCGCTTCGACAGATGCGCGATGGCTTTTCTCCAAATAGATCCCGTCTTTCATGCCGTGGACCTCGTTGCCTTCGATTCGCGCATCGTGCGAGTCGTAGAGATCGATCCCGTTGCCTGTCCGCACGCCGCTCGTATACCCGTCCGCTCCTCCATTTTGCGAGGACGGATAAACCGTATTGCCGACGATAAGAGCCCGGTCGGCATCACGCAGCGAAATTCCGAGCCCCGACGATACGACGACCGTCTCCCGGATGACGGCGTCGTCGGCTTCGACGGCGATAGCGGCCAGCTTGTCCGATTCGGCGCTTACCACCTTGAAGCCGCTCAGTTCCACTCCGGGAGCGCGGACGATTATCGCCGCCGCCCCCTCCCCGCCGTAGATCGTCGCGCCGTCCTCTCCTCGAACCGCGAGCAGCTTGTCGATCACCGCCGGTCCGGAATAGCTTCCCGCCGCCAACACGATTTCGCTGCCGGGCTTCGCGGCGTCGATCAGCGATTGAAGCTCGGACGCCGACTCCGCCGCGGACGCCTGCCCGGGCGATGCGAAGGACGCAAGCAGACCGATCAGCAGCAGGCCGCCAATCGCTCCTGTGCCTGTGCCTTTCCGACGCTTCAGGATGCTCATGGCTTCACTTCCACCGGCTTTTTCTTCGTAATGTGCAGCTCGCCGTTGTAGATGTGAATGTACACGTCGTACGTCGCGCTTTCCGAGAAGGTGAAGCCTGCCGAATAGGTTGTCCCCTGCCGATCGACTTGCTCAATCAGCTCCGGCAGACCGCTGTGATCGGCCTTGCGAATTTCGTACTGCACGATCGTGTTCTTCTCGTCCACCAGTCCCGTCACGGTCGTAATCAGCTTAACTTCCGCTCCGGCCTTCGCTTCCGCGGGATCCGTTCTCAGCTCGACCTTCACGTCTTTCGGATCTTGATCGCCTGGTCGGGACGATGAGCACGCCGCCAGACTCAGCGCCGCAAGGACGACCATGATCAGCAATCCCAATGTTCTCTTTGTCATACGGATCGCTCCTTACTGTCGAATACTTCCTCCCTATTCTAGCCCTATATGGGGGTATTGGCATAACTCATTAGGGCTACATCCATTGACATAATTGTGACAACTGCGCATAAGCGTGAATAAATAAGAGCAGCTTGCGAAAGAAGGGGTAAAATGACCAAATGGCTCATCGCTTTAATCTGTTCGGCCGGCTTGCTCGTAGTCGGAGGCTGCGGAGAGTTTGGCGGAAAGTTATCTGACGAAGGCGAAACGGCGGCGTCTGCAAGCGGTGCGGGGCTGCGGCTGGACGTTCGGTCCGAGCCGGGCGGAGCTGCGGTTATGGAGGAAAATATCATCCGATTGACGGTGCAGGACGAGAGCGGAAATCCGGTGGAAACGATAACGATCGAAGCTTATCTCGTTATGCCCGGCATGTTCTGCGGTCGCATCCCGGCAGAGACGCGCGAGGTCGCGCCGGGTCAATACGAGCTGCTGGCCGTTCCTGTCATGCCGGGCAAATGGCAGGCAGAAATCGCCGTCTGCTCGGATGGAAACTCGCTGACGACGGCCTATGCTTTTAAAGCTGTATAGTTAATGACATTAACTACTACCATAGCCACGGGTGAACGCTGGGGATCCAGCCGTTGACGGCCAGCCCTTTCAGAATGGCCAGAATGCCCATCGTATAGGCAAGCGCCGTTCCCGCGACTCGCATCGCTTTCCTACCGGACCGGCTCAGCCGACCGGAGAAGAGCGCCAGCAGCGCGAACACCGGCACGGTGGCCAGCCCGAAGACGAGCAGATAGGCCGCTCCCTCCGCCCACGATCCGGAAGCGGCGGCGTTCATCTGCATGGCGTAGGTCAGTCCGCACGGAAGAAAGCCGAGCAGCAAGCCGGAGGAGTACGTACCCAGCCATTGTCCCCCGCGCTTGCCCGCGACTAACGCCTCATCCGCCCGCTTGCCCAACGGCATGAAGCGGTGCGGATATGGCAGCGTATAACGACTGTAGGTCCAAGCGATAATCAGGATACCGCCCAGAATGCTTGCGGCCCCTTGCAGCCCGACGAACGTCCCGGCCGCGTTCAGGAAAGAACCGATCAGCCCCATGAAGGCGCCGGTGATCGTATAGGTCGTAATTCTGCCCGCATGATAAGCGGCGGCAGCCTTCAGCGGATTACCCCGCGCATTAAGCGCGAACGACGAAGTAATGCCCCCGCACATGATCAGGCAGTGGGGAGCGCCCATCAGCCCCGCGGTCGCGGCGAGAAGCAGGCTCTGCGCCAGCATTATCCGCGCCCTCCCGCCGCCAAGCTCCGCAGACGGAGCGCGTTGGCGACGACGAGCAGCGAGCTGGCCGCCATGCCTGTGCAGGCGATTCTCGGGTCGAGGAAGCCGAGCGCGGCCAGCGGCACGGCGGCGGTATTGTACGCCACTGCGAAGCCGATGTTTTGCCTGATGTTGCGAAGCGTCGCCCGACTGATGACGACCGCGTCCGCGAGGCCGGACAAGCGATCTCGCGTCAGCACGACGTCGCCGGTCTGCATGGCGGCCCCCGCCCCGCCGCCCATCGCGACGCCGACGTCTGCCGTAGCCAGCGCCGCGGCGTCGTTGCTGCCGTCTCCGACAAAGACGACCACCCGGCCGCTGCGCCGCGCTTCCTCGACGATGGCCGCCTTGCGATCCGGCGTACAAGCGGCGTGAACGTCGCGGATACCCGCCTGACGGGCAATCTCGTTCGCCGGCTCTGGCTGGTCGCCCGTCACGATGCCCAGAGAAGCCGTCCGTTCCAGCTCGCGCGCTACGGCTGACGCTTCTTCTCTCAGCGTATCGGCGAACGTCAACGCTCCTTCCAGTCGACCGTCTACCGTGACGTACAGCACAGTTTCGCCCGGTCCCGCAGCTCCAAGCTTCATAGCCGTTTCCGCAAGCGCGCGGTCTCCGTCAAGCACCCAGCGAGGATGGCCGACGCGGATCAGCCGACTTTCCGCCACTCCTTGCATCCCACCTCCGGGTACCTCGCGCACATCCGCCGTCTCGGGGATCAGCACGCGCAGGCGCTCCGCCTCGCGCACGATCGCTTGGGCAAGCGGGTGCGCGGAATGACGTTCGATAGCGGCCGCCATTTTCAACAAATAGGCGTTGGGATGACGCGCGCTGCGAATCCCGATCAGTCGAGGCTTGCCTTCGGTTAGCGTGCCGGTTTTGTCGAACAAAATGCGATCGGCCTTCGCCAGCGTTTCCATCGCGCTTCCGTGCTTAAAGAGGATGCCGCGTTTGGCGGCCAGAGCGGTAGCGATCAGAATCGACACCGGAGCCGCCAGGCCAAGCGCGCACGGACAGGCGATAAGCAGCACGGCCAGCGCATAGCGGAGCGCCATATCCGCAGACGCCCCGTCGGCCAGCAGCGTCCAGCCCAAATAAGTCGCCGCGGCGCACAACGCCATCGCCGGCACGAACACCGCCGCCGCCCGATCCACTTTACGTGCGATCGTCGGCTTCAAGCTTTGCGCCTCCTCCACCATCGCGATCATGCGCGAAAGCCTCGTCTCTCCCGCGTCGCATTCGGCGCGAATCCGCAAGCTGCCGTTCAGGCAGCGAGTTCCGCTGTATGCATAGTCCCCCTTCTGCCTCAGTACTGGCACGCTCTCGCCGGTCAGCAGCGACTCGTCCACCTCGGCTGCGCCCGAGACGATGCGGCCGTCCGCGGAAATCCACTCTCCGGCCAATACGACAGCTTGCTCTCCCCGACGCAGCTCGCCTGCCGGAATCCATTCCTCTCCTTGCTCGCGCATCACGCGAACAAAGCGGATCTGCAAGCCGTAGAGCTCGTTCAAATCTTTGAGCGCCCGTCCTTTCGCTTTCGCTTCAAGCAGCTTGCCAAGCAGAACGACGGTCATAATCATCGCGATCGCATCGAAATAGAGTTGGTCGTGGGAGACCGTTCCGGGGAAGCTCAACAGCTTATAATGGCTGTAGAAGTAGGCGACGGAAGTGCTCAGCACGACAAGCGCGTCCATATTGGCGCTTCTCTGCTTCAACGCCTGGTAAGCGCCCCTGTAAAAGGAGTAGCCAACGTAAAATTGCAGCACCGTCGCCAATCCCAGCTGCAAATAAGGATTAAAAAAAATGGCCGGGATCCAGATCTGCGACGGCAAAAAAGCAAGATGGGCGAGCATCGCCCAAAAGAGGGGAACGGAGACGGCAACGGACACCGCAAGCTTGCCGCGCAGGGCGCGAACTTCCGATTCATGCGCCTTCTGCGGGGAATCGACCTGCTCGGCGGCGCCGTATCCCAGCTGTTCGATTTTGCGACGAATATCCGCTTCACCGGTCACCTGCGAGTCGTATTGCACGAAAGCTTGCGCCGTCGCCATGTTGACGCTCGCGCTACGAACGCCGCTCATGCGGCCAAGCCCCTTCTCAATGCGGGCCGAGCATGCGGCGCACGTCATTCCCGTCACTTGCAAACGCAGCGTATCCATCCCGCATCCCATCCTGTTCGAAGATTCGGCAGTTTGCCTGTCCTTCTACCCTATGAGAATGCTTCGCCGTTCAGAATAGCGCTTCCCCCGATCAGCCGCTTCAGCTTGTTTTCGGTCGTCGATTCCGGCGCCGGCGTATAGATGCTGCAGCGCAAATCGGCGCCCTGCACTTGAAGCGAAGTCAAATGAAACAGCATTTTGCCGACCTTGGCGTGCCTGAATTCGATCAGCACCTCCGGAGCGGATTGAACTTCGCTCTCCTCCCATAAAGCCTCGAACTCCGGATGAGCCGCCTTCATCTCTCCGAGAAAGCGATCGTACCATTTGTCGTCGACATACTGACCGTAGTAAGCGCGAAAGATTGCGAGAAAACCCTTCGTAAAGTGCTCCCAATTGACTGCCAATCTCCGCAGCTCCTTCCTCGCAAACAGCAGTCGAATCATGTTGCGATCCTGCACCGGAACTTGTTCGAAATCGAGAAAGACGTGCGACGCCGCCTCGTTCCAGCCGACGATCGTATGGCGCCGGTCCGTAATGAGGGTGGGGCAGTAGGTTAACTCCTGCAAAATTCGTCTGAGCGACGGACTGATCTCGGGCGTTTCCTCTTTGAGAGAGATTCCCGGGCTGACCTCCATCGCCAGCGAGACCAAATACTTGCGCTCGTCCACGCTAAGCTGAAGCGCCGAAGCGATGCAGTCGAGTACGGACGACGATACGCGAATGTCTCTTCCCTGCTCGAGCCACGTGTACCAGGTCAGGCTGACCCCGGCAAGCTGAGCTACCTCCTCTCGGCGCAGCCCGGGAGTTCTTCTGCGTGCGCCCGTACCGAAGCCTGCCGATTCCGGCGAGATTTTGGCCCGCTTCGCCTTGAGGAAAGCGGATAAGGCGAGCAGCCTCGCATCATGATTCATGCCCTATTCCTCCGGTTCTTCTATATAGGTTGGACTAATCGTCTTATCATAGTATTTATTATACTAGTATAAACGACAACTTGTAATAGGATAACAGGAATGAGATGCTGGATGTACTTTAATAGGTACAAGGAGTGGATCGGCATGAGGCAAGTCGAACAAGTCGTGATTACCGGAATGGGCGTCATCTCCCCGCTGGGCAATTCGGTGGACAGCTTCTGGGAGCGTTTGGCGGGCGGACAGTCCGGAGTGTCCCGCATCGAGAGCTTCGATACCGCCCGGTTCAAAACGAAAATTGCCGGAGCGGTTCACGGCTTCGATGCCGAGGCGCTGTTCGGACGCAAGGAGGCGCGGAGAATGGATCGCTTCTGCCAGTTCGCGATGGCCGCCGCCGGCGAGGCTTGGGAGGATGCCGGACTGCAGAAGGAACAGATCAACGGGGAACGGCTCGGCGTCTACGTCGGCTCCGGAGTCGGGGGCTTGCAGACGCTGATAGATCAAGCCGGAGTGCTGCGGGATCGCGGTCCGGAACGGGTCAGTCCGACGCTTGTGCCGATGATCATCTCAAATATGGCCGCAGCTCTGATCAGCATGAAGTTCGGAGCGCTTGGCCCGACGATGTCGCCGGTAACGGCTTGCTCGATCGGCAATACGTCGATCGGAGAAGCGTTCCGACTCATCCGCGGCGGCGGAGCGGACATCGTCATCGCGGGCGGCGCCGAGGCGGCCTTGTCGGAAATTTCGCTTGCCAGCTTCGGCAATGCGACCGCTCTCTCCTCGCGCAACGACGATCCGGCGGCGGCGAGCCGTCCGTTCGACGCCGGCCGGGACGGCTTTGTCATGGCCGAAGGGTCCGGCATCGTCATTCTGGAATCGCTGGCTCACGCTGAGCGCCGCGGGGCTCGCATCTACGCCGAGGTTCTCGGCTACGGCGCATCGTCTGACGCCTATCATATGGTGGCGACACACCCGGACGGGGACGGGGCTTATCGGGCGATGAAGCTGGCGCTGGCCGAAGCCGATCTTCATCCGGAGCAGGTCGACGTCATTAGCGCCCATGCAACGAGCACGGAAATCGGAGATCGCTCAGAGACGCTGGCGATCAAGCGGCTGTTCGGAGCCCACGCCTATCGCGTGCCGGTGACGGCCAACAAATCGATGACAGGGCATCTGCTTGGCGCCTCCAGCGCGGTCGAGGCGATCGCTCTGGTCAAGAGCCTGCAGAACGGGCTGATTCCGCCGACGATCAATTACGAGACGCCGGATCCCGACTGCGATCTGGACTGCGTGCCGAACGAGGCGCGGCGGGCCGAGCTGAATGTCGGCATGTCCAATTCGTTCGGCTTCGGCGGACATAATGCGGTCATTGCCCTGAAGAAATATTCCACGGAAGAACGGCGTTAACAAAAAAAGCCGTCGGCTGACATCCGGGTAATCCCGGATCGACTGCCGACGGCCTTCCTCTATCGTCTACTTCCACTCCTCTGCCAGAACGCCGTAGACATATTCATCCCACCATACGCCGTCGCCCCGCGGAATGCACTTTAGGAAACAGCCTTCCCTTCGCATGCCAATCCGTTCCATTACACGGCTCGAAGCGGCATTCTCGGGCTGACACGTCGCGATGACGCGATGCAGCCCCAGCTCGGCGAAGCCGAATTGCAGTACGGCTTGAGCCGCTTCCGTCGCATAGCCTCGCCCGCGAAAGCCCGGCGCGATCACCCATCCGATCTCGTAGGTGTGATCTCCGAACCACGGATGGAAAACGATATGCCCGATAAGCCGCTGAACTCCCTTCAGCACGACCGCATAATTGCGGGCGTCGGAGCCTCCGTTCTCGATAACGAAGCGCTTGGCGTCCTCTTCCCCGAACAGGCCGTCCGGCATATACGCCATCGTCTCCCGATCGGACGTATAGTCCAAAACATCCGGCCAATCTGCCGCTTCAAAGCGGCGAATAATCAATCTTTCTGTTACCATGCGCATCTATACTCACTCGCCTTTCGTAGTTTACGAAATCGGTCATCGATCCGAAACGACGAAGGGGAGAAAGGCGTACCGGCGCATTTTCTTTATAGCGTATCTAAAACCGAATCGCCCCCTTTCCGATAGAGTAAAGCCATCTCTTCCCGAATGAATCCGGACCTTCTCTTCCTTGCTTTAACCTGTATGTCTTAGACCAGGCTGGACCAAATAATCTGCTTCGTACCGAGCACGGACCGGGGAACCCACGAATGAACGGACGGCACAAGCAGCACGACGACCATACTCTCGACCGGATCGACGAACAGCCCGATCCGCCCCGCCCCCTCCAGTTGATACGTGCCCTGCGATTCGTAAGAGGTGGTATGAATCGCCAGGTCGAAGCCAAGCGCATGTCCTTTGTCTTGGATCTGTCCGCCCCAATGGTAAGCGGGCACCCGAAACAGATGCCGTTTTGTGAGCAGCTCGACCGACTTGCGGCCGAGAATGCGCCTGCCTTCGAACGTCCCTCCGTTCAGCAGCATCTGCCCCAGCTTCCATAGGTCGTACATCGTGGAATGCATCCCGCTGGCCGCGCGGGGAATGACCTTCCAGTTGTCAGCCGACTGGCCGAGCGAATCGATGTCGTACTGATCCACCACGCACACTTCGGCGTGCAGCTCCGCCGGAACGTCGAACCAAGTGCGCTCCAAACCGAGCGGGCGCACGATCCGGTTCATCACATATTCCTCGAACCGTTCGCCGGACACGCGCGATACGATCTCGCCAAGCAAAGCGTAACCCGTCGACGTATAATTGTACGCCTCGCCGGGCTTGCAGACGGGCAACCCCGTCAGCGCCTGGACGATCCAGCTCTTGTGACTGTCCGGATCGTACCATCGGCGTGGATAAGGCTCGTTGTAATAGCCGGGAACGGGCGGAATGCCGGAAGTATGCGTCAGCAGATGAAACAGCGTCACGTCCCGATATGTGCCATTGTCGAATTCTTCGAGGAGCGCTGCGACCGGCTGGTCCAGATCGAGCTTGCCATCCTCGATCAGCTTGACCAAGGCGATCGTTGTGAACGCTTTGGTCAGAGAGCTAAGCTTCCTGATGGAATCCGGTTGCAGACTTCCCTCGCCCTTTACTCCATTCAGTCTTCCTATCGCCGACCACGATGCGATTTTGCCGTTGCGGGCCACCAGATGCCCGCCCCCTTGCAGCAGCCCCTGCGCGATCAGCTCTGCGTAATGCGCGTCCAGCTTGCCCAACTGGCCGGAATCGAATCCGACCTGTTCGGGCGCGGCATGCGCGGCTCCTTCCGCCTTCGTCCAAAGTTGCGGCGTTGTCTCCAAAGTTATTCCCCCGACTTCTTCAAGTTGATCAACAACGGGGACATTGTATCCAATCCGCATGGACTCGTCTACGGTCGCGGCCGCACTCGGTGACTAAGTATCACAAATCGTGAAATAGTATCAAGTTACCGCCAAGCCGCCGATCCGTCCCAAATAATATAGCCTTCTGCCAGCTCGATTTCGCGAAGTCCGATCTCCCTGCTATCGAGGCCGTCGGACGCATCGCTGCCTACGAAAATCAGATTCCTTCTGTCGCGTTCCCGCGGCGCGGACAACGAATAGCACCGAACGTCGGCGAAAGCCCGGCGCAGCGTCGAGCGGATCGCCTCCGCCATGCTGTCGTCCTGCGGGCGGCCCATCATGTTCAGAAGGAGCGCCCCTCCAAGCCGAAGCTTCTTAGCGGCTAACCGGAAAAATTCCACCGTCGTGAGGTGCTGCGGAGTTCCCCTGCTAGTAAACGCATCAAGAACGATAAAGTCGAGCGACCGGTCGGCCTCCGCTTCAAGAAGCTGCCGCCCGTCTCCGATCTCGACGTTGTCGTCCGCGCAATCGAAATACCGTCGGCTCAGCTCCACAACCGCTTCGTCGATCTCCGCCGTTTTGATCCTTTTGCCGCGAAAATAGCCGGAAATCGACCCGATCCCGTGTCCGATAATAAAAGCGCTACGGAAATCGGGATCGCGATGCTCCATTAGAGCGGTCATCGCCTTCTGGTAACCGAGAACGAGGCGACGGCGATCTCTCAGGTCTATCGCGCCTTGCACATCCTCGTCCGCAAACCGAATGCACCTGAATTTGCTCGTCTCCCCGTCCAACTGCGACGTTTCATATACGGTAATCTCGTTGTATGCGGATCCGATCGCTGCCAGCTTCTGCATCCTTGCACTCCATTCCTGCTTATCTTCCTCTTAATCCTAACACGAAACGACATGCCCGGCTCGCGATGAATTGCTATTTTCTCTTCTGGAAATAATCAGTTAACGTATTACTGAGCGTCGACGGCTTCGCACTCGATCTTGACAGTTGCAATCGGGCCGATTTTGTCTATTCGACTTGTTTTGTCGTTTGCTTTAGATTATTATATGAACAAGTATTCATTTAATAATGGGAGAGGATTGAAATGATCGAATACCGGGTTAAAGGGCTGTCTTGCGGGAACTGCGCCCGGACGCTGGAGGAGGAAATCAAGCGGCTGGACTACGGGGATACGGCCTCGCTTAGCTTTGCCAGCGGCAAGCTTAAGCTCGATGAACGGGTTCCGCTCGATCGCGTCAGGCAAATTCTGAAGAGCGACCGCGCATATCTTGTCGAACAGCCTGCAGAACAAGGTTTCGGGTCCGGGCACGCATCGGCAATGGCTTTGACTGAAGCGGCGCACACGCACGATCACTCGAACGATCATAGCCAGCCGCATGCACACGAACATTCCGGCTTTCACGATCATAGGCAGCCTCATAGCCATGAGCACTCGCATGAGCACTCGCATGAGCACGACCATGCTCACTCTCACGGCAGCAAACGGATGATCGCGCTATTGGCCGTTTCGACCGCAATCTATGTCGCGGCTCTCATCATGGACGGACGACTCTCCTCTTCGCTCGCCGTCGTCTGTTATTTGCTAGCCGCCGCGCTTAGCGGATACTCTACTTTTTATAAGGGCGCGAAGAATCTGCTCCGGCTCAAGTTCAATATCGACACGTTGATGACAATCGCGCTGATCGGAGCCGTCGCAATCGGCGAATGGAAGGAAGCGACGCTGGTCGCCATTTTATTCGGCGTTAACGAGCTGCTCGAGGGGCTGGGGATGGAGAAAGCCCGGCGATCGATGGAACGGCTGCTCAGCGTCGCGCCGAAGCAAGCGAGCAAGCTTGAGGATGGCAAAGAGACGATCGTACCGATCGCGGCGCTGCAAGCGGGCGACACGGTTATCGTGAAGCCCGGGGAGAAAATTCCGTCCGACGGCGAGGTCGTCTTCGGACGAAGCTCGGTGAACGAAGCGGCCATTACCGGAGAATCGCTGCCGTTGGAGAAAGGCGAAGGCGATCCCGTATTCGGAGGAAGCATCAACAACGAAGGCGTTATTCGCGTACGCATCCGCAAAGCATATAAAGACTCCTCCCTCGCCCGAATTTTGCATCTTGTCGAAGAGGCGCAGGAGACGAAGACGCCGACCGAGCTATTCATTGATCGTTTCGCGAAATACTACACGCCGCTCATCATGCTCGTCGCGGCGCTCGTAGCGTTGGTCCCTCCGCTGCTGCTGGGCGGAGATTGGACGAAATGGCTATATCAAGGGTTGGCCGTCTTGATCGTGGGCTGCCCGTGCGCGCTTATTCTCTCGTCCCCGATCGCGATTCTGTCGGGCATCGCGCGCAGCGCTCGCCACGGCATTCTTGTCAAAGGCGGCATCCATCTTGAGCAGCTCGGCAAGCTGGATACGCTGGCCTTCGATAAAACCGGAACGTTGACCAAGGGCGAGCCGTACGTGGAGCAAATGACCGTATACGACGCAGAGCGTTTTCTCGCCGTCGCGGGAGCCATTGAACAATCCTCCTCCCATCCGCTGGCCAAAGCGATCATGAAGGAGGTCGGCCGAGCGGGCGTAACATTGCCTGAGGCCGTTGACATCCGCGCCGTCCCTGGCCGCGGAGCCGTGGCCGAATGCGACGGAGCCTCCTATTGGCTGGGCAACGAGAACATCGTCGAGCACTTCAACATTCCCGAGTCTATTCGTGCCGAGATTGAAGCCTATAAGCAGCAGGGGCTTACGATTGTTCTTGTCGCCGATTCCGCCGCGATTCTCGGGTTGTTCGGCATCGCCGACGAGATTCGCGAGGAAAGCGCGTCCGTGCTAGCAGCGCTGCGCCGTCAAGGAATTAGACGCACCGTCATGCTGACGGGCGACCATGCGAAAACCGCGGAGAAGGTCGCCCGAGCGGTAGGCGTAGACGAAGCGTTCGGCGGCCTGCTGCCCGAGGAGAAGGTTGCGAAGGTGCGGCGTCTCGCCGAGGAAGGAGTCGTGGGCATGGTCGGCGACGGCATCAACGACGCACCCGCTCTCGCTTCCGCTCACATCGGCATCGCGATGGGCAAAGGAACGGACAGCGCAATCGAAACCGCGGACGTCGTGCTCATGCAGGATCATCTTGGCAAATTGCCGGAAGCGATCCGCACGGCCAAACACGTCAACCGCACGATCCGCTTCAACATTGCAATCTCGCTCGGATTGAAGCTGGCCGCGCTGTTGCTTACGCTTCCGGGCTGGCTCACGTTATGGTTCGCGATTCTGTCCGACATGGGCGCAACCGTCTTCGTCACGCTCGTCAGCCTGACGATTCTGATTGAACGCAAATCATAGAAGAACACCCTGCGCTGCCGCCTTCGGGCGGACTGCTGCCGGGTGTTCTTTCTTTTTCGCCGCATTTGCGACTACGCTCTTCTCCATTTTTCTCTTGTCCAGCCAAAGGTACAAGCAATGCGTGCGGCTCCCTCATACACTCTAGTATTATCCAAAGAATCGAGGTGAGCCCTAATGAGTCGTGAATGTCAGGACAAGCACAAATCCCATGATAAACATAAGTCCTGCTGTAAACACAAATCTCCCCCTAAGAGCAAAGGCTGCGAGAAGGACAAATGCGGTGAGCACAGATCCCATGGCCATCACAAGTCCCATGGTCACCACAAGTCTCACGGTCACAAATCGTGCGGCATGCACAAGTCTGGCGGTATGCACAAGTCCGGCGAGCAGCATAAGAGCTGTGGCAAGCGCAGCGAAGGCCATCACAAAAGCGAAGGCAAGAAGGATTACAGCCACAAAGGCTTCTGCTGCTATCCGAGATCCTGGCTGTGAGCTCGATCCTCATTCGTTCCGGAGTCCGCATTCGTTGCGGGCTCTTTGCGTTGTGCCTTCATTTGACGACAAGCACCGGAATTTGCGCTTGCTGCACGACATGATGGCTGACGCTACCAAGCATCCACTCCCGAATCGGTCCGAGCCCTCTGTTGCCGATTACGATCAAGTCGCAGCAATATTCCTTGGCATATTGCAAGATTGCCGAGGAAGGAACGCCTTCGAGAACAGCGACTTTCGCGTAGGGCAGCTCTTTGATCGCATCCTCCGCTTGGCGAACTAGACTAACCTGATACTCTTTCATCCGTTCCTCGTAGCCGCTCGGCACAACCATGCCAAACCCGGCAAAAGCATAAGGCGGCCTCGCGGTGACGTGAGCGACGGTCAGCTTGCTACCCGGGCGGCTATCGACGAGCTTGACGGCGTGGGCGAGCGCTTTGGCCGACGCTTTGGAGCCATCGAATGCGGCCAATACGTGATGATAGGTCATCCGTTCCCCTCCCTTTCCGAATGCGTACTTATAGTATATACTCCTCGCCCCGAATTTCTGTAGCGTTTCTCACATTTGGGCATAAAGCCGAAATTTACGAGGAATTATGACTTTCTTTACAGTCGGAAAACCGGTTTTTATGTACAATAGAGGGAAACAGGACTAGGAGGAGCTTATATGCGCTACGATCTACTTCACCCCGCGGATCAAATACTTCTAATGATGGACCGGATTTACGGTTATGGTATGACGACGACGTCCGGCGGCAATCTGTCGATTCTTGACGAACAAAATCAAATTTGGATTACGCCCGCAGGCGTAGATAAAGGCACGTTGACGCGAAACGATATCGTATGCGTCAAACCCGACGGTACGGTCGTCGGCCATCATCGCCCGTCAAGCGAGTTTCCGTTCCACCGGCTCATCTACGCCGCTCGGCCGGACTTGCGGGCCGTCGTGCACGCCCATCCCCCCGCTCTCGTCTCGTTCAGCATCGTCAGGCGCATTCCCGACACGCGGTTGCTGCCTAACGAGCGGCAGATTTGCGGAGAAATCGGCATGGCGGAATACGCCCTCCCCGGCAGCAGCCAACTGGGCGAAAATATCGCCGCCGTGTTCCAACGCGGCAACGATTCGGTCATGTTGGAAAACCACGGCGTTGTCGTCGGCGGAGCGGATCTGTTCCAAGCGTTCCAACGCTTCGAGACGCTTGATTTCTGCGCGCGGCTGGAAATTAACGCTCGCAGGCTCGGAACGCCGACGCTGCTGTCGGACGATCAGTTCGGCGCGATGGCACACAGCGACGAGCCGGAGCTGGGCGAGTTCGTCCCGCAGTCGTACGGCACGGACGAGCTTGCCATTCGCCGGGATATGTGCACGCTGATCAAGCGAGCCTACGACCAGCGCCTGTTCACGAGCACGCAGGGAACGTTCTCGCATAGACTTGCGGACGGTTCCTTTGTCATCACGCCTTTCGGAGTCGACCGCAAATACTTGGAGCCGGAGGACCTTGTGCGCATCGAGGGCGGAGCGGTCGAAGCCGGCAAAACGCCGAGCCGTTCCGTCCACCTTCATAAGCGCATTTACGAGCTGCACCCACATATCGATAGCGTCATAATCGCGCATCCGCCGAACGTGATGGCCTTTGCCGTTACCGACCGCGAGCTCGACTCGCGTACGATTCCGGAGAGCTACATTCTGATGCGGCAGACGCCTAAGCTTCCCTTCGACGCCGTTTATCGCGACACGGAAGGCACTGCGGCCCGCTTTACGAAAGACACGCCGATCGCTATCGTGGACAACAACTGCGTCATCGTAACCGGCCAAAATCTGCTTAATGCGTTCGACCGGCTCGAAGTCGCCGAATACAGCGCCAAAGCGCTTCTGTCGGCCGGCTGCCTCGGAGACATCGTGCACATCGGCCCTGAGCAGATCCGCGACTTGGAGATTGCGTTTAAGCTATAATATGACAAAGCCCGCAGGAGTTTGGCCTCTTCACGCAGCCAAGCTCTCGCGGGCTTTTTTTCGGTGATCATTCGGGATATGTCACCTTTAGGAAATCGACGGACTGTCGGATCAACGTTTTCAGCGTCTCAATGTCGATGTCGTCCAGCTTGTTGATGTAGACGCACGCCTTGCCTGTCGTATGTTTGCCGAGCTTCTGCAGCAGTTCCTCTCGCTGAGAATCGCCGGGAGCGAAATAAAGGCTGATCTTCGCCTTCCTTGGCGAGAAGCCTACAAGCGGCGCGTCTCCCTCATGACCTGTCGCATACTTGTAATGGTACGATCCGAAGCCGATGATGCTCGGTCCCCACATTTTTCCCGGATAACCGGTCGTCTCGGCAAAAATGTCGAGCAGTTTATAGCCGTCTTCTCGCTTCTTAGGATGGTCCACGCTCTCGATAAACTCGATGACGCTGTTTTCGGTTTCCTTTGTTTTCTGTTCGTACACGGGATCACGGCTCCCTTGACTTGTTTGAGGATGAGAACAAGGTAGCACGGATGTGGACGACTTGTCAAAAGAAACGACCCAACAACCCCTCCCCCTACTTTAAGTAGCTATTCTCCTTCTTGCTGCTCCCTTATGATAATCGAAAAGCAACGTTTAGGAGGCGATTACGTGAGAGCGATTTTATGCAAGGAGTACGGCCCGCCGAACGTATTGGAGCTTACAGAAGTTCCCAAGCCGATGCCGAAAGCTGACGAGCTGCTGATCAAGGTTCGAGCAACTACCGTTACTTCGGGAGATTGTCGAATTCGCGGCTTTAGATGCCCGCCCATCTTCTGGCTTCCGATGAGACTAGCCCTTGGCCTGCGCAGGCCAAGAAACCCAATTCTCGGCGTCGAGTTGGCCGGTGAAGTCGCGGCGGTTGGCCGTGACGTCAAACGCTTCAAGGTCGGCGACGCGGTGTTCGCGATGCTCGGAATGAAAATGGGCGCTTACGCGGAATATGTGTGCATGCGGGAAAGCGGAACCCTCGCTCCCATGCCGGTCAACGCGACTTATGAAGAAGCGGCCTCCCTCCCCTTCGGAGGAACGACGTCTATGCAATTCTTGAGAAAAGGCAGCTTCCGGAGCGGACAAAATGTGCTGGTCTACGGCGCTTCCGGGGCGGTAGGGACGTTAACGGTGCAGTTGGCCAAAGCTTTCGGAGCGAAGGTTACGGGAGTATGCAGCGGGACTAATCGCGAGTTTGTGAAGTCTCTTGGAGCCGACAACGTCATCGATTATACCATAAGCGATTTTACCGATACGAGAGAGCGGTACAATCTGATTTTTGACGCGGTCGGCAAGACGTCCAAAACGATTTGCCGGAAACTGCTGACCAGGGAAAATTCGTCTCTGTTGAAGGGCAAGGCGTCGCCAAGGAGCTCGTCGCGGATTTGATGAAGCTGATGGAGCTTTACGAAACGGGTAAAATAAAATCGGTCATCGATCGGCGTTATCCGCTCGAACGAATGGCCGAGGCGCATAAATACGTGGATGAAGGACGCAAAAGAGGAACCGTAGTCCTTACCTTATGAAGTTGTTCCAAAGACCCGTTTGGATCGCGCACTTATAGGTTAAAACGGGCTTCAACCATAAAACCGTCGGGCGGCTTCGTTCGCCGACTCGACGGTTTTATGGCCTTACTCTTTAGTTGCGAGGGAAAGCTCCCGCTTTCTCTCCTCTATCCCCTTAGCAATCAGCCGGTTGGCTCGCGCCACCTCGTCGGCTCCCGGCTCCAGTACGCCCTCCAGCGGATACGCTTTGCCTAGCTGGTGCCACTTGTACACGCCCATCCGGTGGTACGGCAGCACCTCAAGCTTCTCCACGCCTTCCAGCCCGCCGATAAAACGCCCCAGCTCAAGCAGTTCCTCCTGCCCGTCCGTCCAGCCCGGGATCAGCACTCTTCTGATCCACATTTTCGTCCCGCGGTCCGATAGATGCCGTGCAAATCTCAAGATGCGATCGTTCGGCTGGCTCGTTAGCTCCCTGTGCCCTTCGCGATCCATGCGCTTCAAGTCTAGCAGCACGAGATCGGTCACTTCGAGCAATGCCTCGGCATGGCTAGGTTCGCAGAAGCCGGAGGAATCGAGCGCGGTGTGCAGCCCCCATCGTTCCTTGCACGCTCTGAACAGCTCGGCCACGAACGGCGCTTGCAGCGTCGGCTCTCCTCCCGTCACCGTAATGCCTCCGCCGGAACGGCGGTAGTATTCGACGTAAGGCTCGATCTCCCGCAATATATCGTCTACGCTCCGCAGCGCGCCGGTCTGCGTGTCCCACGAATCGGGGTTGTGGCAATAGCGACACTGCAGCGCGCAGCCTTGAAGGAACAGGACGAACCGGATTCCCGGCCCGTCCACCGTCCCGAACGTTTCAAGAGAGTGGATTCTCCCTGTATGCATGCTCTCCGCCTCCCTCTCTTGACTGTTGATCGACCGCCGCTCGCCCTTGCCCGATTAGACCGATCCGTGGAACGTCCGGTTCAGAACGTCGAGCTGCTGCTCGCGAGTCAGCTTGATAAAGTTGACCGCATAGCCCGAGACGCGGATCGTCAGCTGCGGATATTGCTCCGGATGCTCCATGGCATCGAGCAGCTGTTCCCGGTTAAAGACGTTGACGTTCAGGTGATGCCCTTTGCTGGCGGCGTAGCCGTCCAGCAGCGATACGAGGTTGCGAACACGCGTGTCGGCTTCGCGGCCAAGCGCCTTCGGAATGATCGAGAACGTGTTCGAAATACCGTCCAGACAGCTGGAGTAAGGCAGCTTGGCGACCGAGTTCAGAGAAGCGAGCGCGCCTTTGCGGTCGCGTCCGTGCATCGGGTTGGCGCCCGGAGCGAACGGCTCGCCGGCTTTGCGGCCGTCCGGCGTGCTGCCGGTTTTCTTGCCGTAGACGACGTTGGACGTAATCGTCAGCACCGACATCGTCGGCAATGCGTTGCGATAAGTCGGGTGCTTACGCAGCTTATTCATGAACGTCTCGGTCAAAGCGACGGCGATGTCGTCCACTCTGGCGTCGTTGTTGCCGTACTGCGGATATTCGCCTTCGATCTCGAAGTCGACGGCCAGTCCATGCTCATTGCGAATCGGCTTGACCTTGGCGTACTTGATTGCGCTAAGCGAGTCGGCGACGACCGACAAACCGGCGATGCCGCAAGCCATCGTGCGCAGAATTTCGCGGTCGTGCAGCGCCATCTCAATGCGCTCGTAACTGTATTTATCGTGCATATAGTGGATAACGTTCAGTGTGTTCATATACAGTCGGGCCAGCCAATCCATCACGCGGTCGAACCGTTCCGCAACCTCGGCGTAATCGAGCGTATCTCCCGCCAGCGGCGCCAGCGCCGGACCGACCTGAAGGCCGAGCTTCTCGTCCTTGCCGCCGTTGATCGCGTACAGCAGCGCCTTACCCAAGTTCGCCCGCGCTCCGAAGAACTGCATTTGCTTGCCGATCCGCATCGCCGATACGCAGCAGGCGATGCCGTAATCGTCGCCGAACTCCGGCCGCATCAGATCGTCGTTCTCGTACTGGATCGAGCTGGTGTCTACCGATACTTTGGCGCAGTAGTTTTTGAAGCCCTCCGGCAGACGAGTCGACCAGAGTACCGTTAGGTTCGGCTCCGGCGCCGGTCCCAGGTTGTACAGCGTATGCAGGAACCGGAACGAGTTGCGCGTCACCCTTGTGCTGCCGTCGTTGCCCATGCCGCCGATCGATTCGGTGACCCACGTCGGGTCGCCGCTGAACAGCTCGTTGTAGTCCGGCGTACGGAGGAACTTAACCATGCGCAGCTTCATGACGAGATGGTCGATCAGCTCCTGCGCCTCGGCTTCGGTCAGCTTGCCCTCCCGCTTGTCGCGCTCGATATAGATGTCGAGGAAGCTCGATACGCGGCCAAGGCTCATCGCCGCTCCGTTCTGTTCCTTGATCGCCGCCAAGTAAGCGAAGTACAGCCATTGCACCGCTTCGCGGGCGGTTGCCGCCGGGCGGGAAATATCGTAGCCGTAGGATGCAGCCATCTGCTTCAGCTCTCCAAGGCTGCGGATTTGCTCGGACAGCTCCTCCCTCGCCCGAATCACATCTTCGGAGATGACGTCGGTTTCCAATTGCAGCAGATCTTCCTTCTTGGCTTCGATCAGCCGGTCAACCCCATACAGAGCGACTCTGCGATAGTCTCCGATAATGCGTCCGCGACCGTAAGCGTCAGGCAGTCCGGTAATGATGCCCGCTTTGCGCGCTAGCTTCATCTCGGTCGTGTAAGCGTCGAATACGCCTTGGTTGTGCGTCTTGCGAATATCGGTAAATACTCGGCGCGTCGCTTCCGGCAGCTCGTAGCCGTACGCTTTGCAGGCGTCGTCCACCATGCGAATGCCGCCGAACGGCTGAACCGAACGTTTAAGCGGCGCGTCGGTCTGCAGCCCCACGATCTTCTCCAATTCCCGCTTAATGTAACCCGGCCCGTGCGACACGATCGTCGATATGGTCTCGGTATCGATATCGAGCACGCCCCCGTTTTGCCGCTCTTGCTTCATCAGCTCCAGCACGTTCTGCCACAGCTCCAGCGTCGCTTCCGTCGGCTCCGCCAGGAAGGACTCGTCTCCTTCGTAAGGCGTCAGGTTCAATCCGATAAATTCGTTCACGTCGACGTGACGCTGCCAGCGGCCGAGGCGGAAGCCCCGCCAGCCGTCGGACGAAGCGGCGGCGACCGCCGCTTCGTTCAGGTGCTTCTCTGTAGTCGCCATGTTGGTACCCTCCCAAGGTGATATAAGGTGTGTTCACAAAGCTCGTTCTATTAAGCGAATTTTCCGTAAAACGCGTTGCGGTACACGTCGGCCAGCTCAGTCACGAGCGGCATGCGCGGGTTGGCGGTCGTGCATTGATCCTCGAAGGCTCTGTCGGCCAAGTAGTCGACCTTACTTTCGAAATCGTTCGCTTCAAAGCCGAGGGCTTGGAACGATTCCGGTATACCGAGCGCGCTGTTCAGCTTGCGGATCGCGTCGATCAGGCTGTTCACGCCCTCCTCGGTCGTGCCGCAAGGCAAGCCGAGCAATCTGGCGATGTCCGCATAGCGCTTGTCGGCGACAAAGTGATCGTATTTCGGGAACGAGGCGAACTTCGTCGGCTTCTCCGCATTGTAGCGAATGACATGCGGCATCAGGATCGCGTTCGTACGACCGTGCGCCGTATGGTACTGTCCGCCCCACTTATGCGCCAAGCTGTGGTTGATGCCGAGGAACGCGTTGGCGAACGCCATGCCTGCGATTGTCGAAGCGTTGTGCATTTTCTCGCGGGCCTTCGGATCGGCCTTATGATACGAGTCTTCCAGGTTTTCGAATACAAGCTGAATCGCCTTAAGCGCCAAGCCGTCCGTGTAATCGTTGGCCATGACCGATACGTACGCTTCGATCGCATGCGTCAGCACGTCCATGCCGGTGTCGGCGACCGCCGTCTTCGGCAAGCTGTACACGTAATCCGGATCGATAATCGCGACGTCCGGCGTCAGCTCGTAATCGGCAAGCGGGTATTTCGTGTTCCCTTTATTTTTATCGGTAATAACGGCGAACGATGTAACCTCCGAGCCGGTTCCCGACGTCGTCGGAATCGCGACGAATTTCGCTTTGCGGCCTAGCCGCGGATATTTGTAAATCCGTTTGCGAATGTCCAGGAACTTCATCTTCAGCGAATCGAAGCTGGTGTCCGGATATTCGTAGAACAGCCACATCGCTTTCGCCGCATCCATCGGCGAACCGCCGCCGAGCGCGATGATGCAGTCCGGCTTGAATTGCGCCATCATCCTCGTGCCGCGTTCCACCGTATCCGTCGACGGGTCGGGCTCGACGTCCGAGAACACTTCGATGGCGACCGGCAGCTTCCGTTTGCGCAAATAGTACTCGACCTTCTCGACGTAGCCGAGGCTGACCATCGCGGCGTCGGTGACGATCATGACCCGTGTAATGTCCGGCATTTTCTCCAAATACTGCGTCGATCCGCGCTCGAAGTACACTTTCGGCGGCACCTTGAACCACTGCATGTTCAGCGTGCGATAAGCGACTCGCTTCAGGTTGATCAGGTTGACGGCCGTGACGTTCGAGGTCGTCGAGTTGTGGCCGTACGAGCCGCAGCCCAGGGTCAGCGAAGGCAGGTTCGTGTTGTAGAGATCCCCGATTGCGCCGTGCGTCGAAGGCGAGTTGACGATGATCCGGCCGGTTTGCAGGCGAGCGGCGAACGCTGCGATCACCGCTTGGTCGTTCGAATGAATGACCGACGAGTGGCCCATGCCGCCGAAGGCGACGACTTGCGCAGCGCGCTCGATGCCTTGCTCGGCGCTTTTGACTTTGTAGCAGGCCAGCACAGGGCTCAGCTTCTCCGCCGACAGCGGGTACTTGTCACCGACTCCGGCCAGCTCGGCTACCAAAATTTTCGTACCCTGCGGCACCGTAATTCCCGCCATCTCCGCGATTTTCACCGCCGGTTGGCCGACGATGACCGCGTTTACCGCGCATTTCTCCGAGTTGATGACCAGGCCCGATACTTTCTCGGTCTCTTCCTTGTTCAGGAAGTAACAGCCGAGCTGCGTCATTTTCTTCTTGGCCGCCGTATAGATCGCTTCGTCGAGAATGACTGCCTGCTCCGATGCGCAAATCATGCCGTTGTCGAAGGTCTTCGACAAAATCAGGTCGGTGACCGCTTGGTCGAGATCGGCCGTCCGCTCGATAAAGCACGGAACGTTGCCGGGACCGACGCCAAGCGCCGGTTTGCCGGTGCTGTACGCCGATTTAACCATTGCCGAACCGCCGGTTGCCAGCACAAGCGCCACGTCTTTGTGGTTCATAAGCTGCTGCGTCGCTTCGACCGAAGGATGATCGATCCACTGAATGCAGTGCTCCGGCGCGCCTGCCGCCACCGCCGCTTCCAGCAGCGTTTTTGCCGCCTCGCGGCTCGATTTCTGCGCCGACGGATGGAAGGCGAAAATGATCGGGTTGCGCGTCTTGGTCGCAATCAACGCCTTGAACATCGTCGTGGACGTCGGGTTGGTCACCGGCGTAATGCCGGCGATGACGCCGACCGGCTCGGCGACGACGCGGTAGTTCTCATACGGGTTGTCTTCGACGACGCCGACCGTCTTCTCGTTCTTGATGCTGTGGTAGATGTACTCGGTGGCAAAGATGTTTTTCGTTATTTTGTCCTCGTATACGCCCCGTCCGGTTTCCTCCACCGCCATTTTCGCCAGCAGCATGTGCTTATCCAGACCGGCCAGCGCCATTTTCTGAACAATTTGGTTTACGGCGTCTTGATCGAGCAGCATAAATTCTTCCTGAGCCTGCTTCGCTCTCTCCGTCAGCAGGTTGACTTCCTTCTGTGCGGTAACAAACGTTTCTTGAACTTTCTCATTGGCTGCCATATATGCGAGCCTCCCCTTGGTTGTTTAAGATCCGATATATTCGATTGAGTCCATCAACCGCTCTGCCGCCGGAACAATCGTCTCATTCTCCACTCTGAAATGCTCGGTGATAATCATAAGTACTTGAAGAAGGCGCGACAGACAATCCTCAGGGGACTCTCCGCCGGCGACAGCCGTCAGATACGCTTCGTAAAACTGCCGGGCGATGGCGTCCTCCTGCTCTAGCACGGCTGCCGGGCCGATTTTTCCGCCGCAGATGGCGGTTTTGGCAAACGGGTAAATGATCTGCTTTTCCTTAGAGAGATGCTTCTGCCAATCGTCCATAAAGGCGACGAACTTCTCATGCACGCCGCGATGATGGATTTCCCAGAACGGGTAATCGAAATTGCCGGGATTCCATCGCATTAACCTGCACAATTCCAACAACCTGTCGTAAAGCGCGTCGTGTCCTTCCTTCCACTGGTCGTACCTCATGTACAGCTCGTACAACGGGGAGTTGACCGCTTGGGGCATCTTAATCACTCCTTTCGCAAGAAAATGGATCGCTTCGGCTAAAAGCCGTAAGCATTGGAACGATCCGTCAGGTCAAGCATGATTTCGTCCTCTTCCCTGAACCGATTGTTCAGAACCGCATAAGCTTGAATCAGGTACGAGGCCATCTTGCTTGCCTCTTCATGCCCGATCGGATACCGGGCCTTCTCCAATGCTCGCATGAATGTGCGCAAATACTGATCGGCCAGCTCGTATTCCTGCTCCATCAGCAAGAACAAATCGGGCTCGGCTCCCAGAAAGGTCGCCGCCTGCGGGAACAATTCGGACTCTTCCCACTGGGTATGCGCGGCCCAGTGCTTCATGAACAGCTTGACGCAATCGTGAAGCTGCCTGATTTCGCGATTGAGCCGCTTCTCCTCGGGGTCGTTGCGAACAACGCAAGCTTGCTCGTAAATGCTTCTCAGCTCGTTTTTCAACGCTTCGTGCTCTTCTCTGGCGCGGGCGACGGACGTTTCCAATTGCAGATCATTCGTATTCTCGGTAACTGGGATGTCATGGATAGAAACATGTAGTTTCATTACGGGATCACTTCCCTTCCTCTTCTTGATCCCAGTATAATCTTGAACGCCGATCCAGTTTGTGAATTAAATCACATTTTGACAAACTGTTCTTATGCAAAGCCGCGTTTGACATAATTTCGTCGTAATTTAGAAAAAAAGATGCGTCTCCCGCAGAGAGTCGCATCCTTAATGTCATTAACTATCTAAATGCCATCATTCGCTCGCAAGCCGCACTAACGCGCTGTCCGGAGTCGTCGGCAGCTCGCTTCCGCCTTTCGGTTCGATTGTAAAGCGCAAGGACTCCAGCGCCGCCATTTCGCGAAAACGCGAGTACAAATGGCCTTGTCCGCTGTGAAACTCCAGCAAACCCAAGTTCGAAAGCCGGCTTCTGCTGTCCGCCCATGCCTGAACGTCGCTCGTATCCGATTCAAGCACACCCTCCATCAGCACGAACAGTTCCTCGGTATCGTCATTGACCCATACCGTCAAACTTTGACGCGGCCTGCCTGAGGAAGCTGAAGCCGTCCACTCGGCAATATCCGGAGACATGATGACGCGCGTACCGGGAAGCTCCATCAGCCTCGCCCCCTCAGGCTCGTGCAGTTGTGCATAATGCTGCGCCGCCAGGGGAGCTGCAGCTGCCGGCTCATTCGGCGCTGTCGAATACTTGAACAGCCCGATCAAAACAACGGCAAGCAGCGCCGCGATTACACTGGCCGCCGCTCTCCCCGGTCTTCGATTCGCTTTGCGGAACAGAGAACGCATCGCCATCCGTCGGCGCAACGAGCGGTACACTTGCGCTGACGGCAACTCCTCGTCCCTCGCAAACCCTTGATCCGTAGTCGCCATCGCGTTTGCATCCGTCGAGTCCCAATCGACACCGCGCATCGCTTTATCGCTGGCCGACGCCTTCCGGACAACATTTCTGCGCTCCGTCGACACTCCGAGCAGCTCGGCCCAGCGCAGACAGGCGCTGCGGCAGGCGGAGCAGCTCTCAGCATGTCTATCCAACGCCTCTAAGGAGGCTGCGCCCAATTGGCCGAGGTGGTAATCTACCCAGCGCTCGTCCGGTATGCCGCAATCTATGCCCAACATGTCAGCCCCCTCCTTTCGAGCCGTTCGACCATCCGAGGCGCTCCATGGCCTTGGAGAGATGATTCAGACCGTAGCGCACGCGCGACTTGATCGTTCCGACCGGGACCTGCCATGCTTCCGCCAGCTCCTTGCGGGTGCGGTGGCTGTAATACACTTCGGCCAGCGTCCGCCTCTGCACGCCGTCCAGCTCCGACAGCGCCTGCCGAAGCGCCTCCCCTTCCATTTTCGCCATTACGCGCTGCTCCGGAAGCGCTGTTTCTCCTGCCCAGGCATACCTTTGCTCGAACGGAGCTTCTCGCTGCTCCAGTACGATCCTCCTGCGTTTGCGCAATCGGTCCATACAGCGGCTTTTTGTCAGCACAGCCAGCCATGCTTCGACCGAGCCTCTCTCGGGCGAGTACTTTTCCGGCTGCGAAATGACGGTCAGCAGCACGTCGTGGCATACGTCCTCCATCTCCATCCGATCGCCGCCGAGCAGCTTCCCGGCAATTCCCATCACCAAAGGAGCCGCCTGCCCGTAGAAGCGATCGAACGCCTCCATCGAGCCGTCCCGCATGAGCGCAAACAGCTCGAACAGATCCTGGCACCCCGGTCTGCCAGAGTTTGTTCCCATGTTCATCGCACCTCCGCGCATGTTTAAGAAGTTGTTCAAAAAAGTGCGCTGCTCCCGCACAACCTCTTTTCGAAACTAAATTATCAAAAAGCCGCCCTCATGAAAACCGGTCGATTCGTTTTTTATCTTCCTTTAAGCTTCTGCTAAGCAATTTTTTAACTTTCGGCTAAATCCGTTCGCCAAGGCCGGACGTAATAGGGGTGAAAATCAATTTTTGGAATTGAGGGGGAATGGTTGTCATGAAGAAATCGACCAGATCATTATCCGGAGCGCTTGCCTTAATGCTGCTGCTAGGCGCGCTCATTGGCGGAGCGTCGCTCGCTGCGGCGGCGCCGCTTAAGCTGTTTACGCCGTATACGTACCTGTCCGTCTCTCCCGGCGAAACGATCTCTTACGCCATCGACGTCATCAACGACTCCGACGAAATCCGTTCGGCCGACGTCGCGTTCGATGTCGGAAGTCTCGGCTGGAAATACGAGCTGACGGCGGGCGGCAACCGCGTCCGGCAAATTTCCGTGAAGCCCGGGGAGTCGCAATCGCTCAGTCTTAGCCTGACCGTCCCGCTCGAGGTCAATAAGGGCGATTATGCGTTCAAGCTCAACGCCGGCGATTTCGGTACGCTTCCGCTTAAGGTTAACGTGGCTGAGCAAGGCTCCTACAAATCCGAGCTGTCGGTCGATCAGCCTAATCGCGAAGGCCATTCGGATTCCAAGTTCACCTACAGTCTGACGCTCGACAATCGAACAGCTTCCAAGCAGCAGTACGCATTAACTGCGGAAGCTCCGTCAGGCTGGGACGTGCGCTTCTCCGTAAGCGGCAGCAACGTTACTTCCGTCGACGTGGAGCCGGGCAGCTCCAAATCAGTCAGTCTCGACGTAACCCCTGCGGAAAATGCAGCCGCAGACACGTATCCGATCGTCGTTCATGCGGCAAGCGGAAGCTCTTCGGCGCAGGCTCAGGTGGAAGCCGCTATTACAGGATCTTACGGCCTCTCGCTTACGACCGTCGACGAGCGGCTCAGCGCCGACATTACCGCCGGCAAAACGCGCAATCTTGAGCTTGTCGTCCAAAACACGGGTTCTGCGGAGGTGACCGACGTCAGCCTTAGCGGACAGCTTCCCGCCAATTGGGAGGTGACGTTCGAGCCGAAGACGATCCGCTCCATTGCAGCCGGCCAATCCGTTCCGGTCACCGCTACCGTCAAAGCTTCCGACAAAGCGCTGTCCGGCGACTACGTCGCCAACCTGACCGCCAGCTCGCCCGAGAAAACGGCTTCCGCCACGTTCCGCATCACTGTCGAAACGTCCGTGTTGTGGGGCTGGATCGGCGTGCTGATCGTGCTTGTCGTGCTGGCCGGCATCTACGGACTGTTCCGGAAATATGGGAGGCGGTAAAAGTGACTACGATCGAAGCGGCGGAACCGGTCATTCAGCTTAAAAACCTGTCGAAAACGTACGGCGACTTTACCGCTGTCGACCGTCTGAATCTGAACATCTATCCGGGAGAAATTTACGGCCTGCTCGGCCCTAACGGCGCCGGTAAAACGACGACTATCCTGATGATGCTCGGCCTCACGGAGCCCGCCTCGGGAGAGGCGCTCGTATGCGGCCTTGACGCGACCCGAAATCCAATGCAGGTCAAGCGCAAAGTCGGATACATGCCGGACGACGTCGGATTTTACGAGGATCGGTCGGCTCTTGACAATCTCGTCTATACGGCGAGGTTGAATCGTATCCCCGAGGCCGAGGCGCGGAGCCGCGCGCTGCTGCTGCTTGAGCGGGTCGGATTGGCGGAGGTCGCGCACAAGCGGACCGGCACGTTCTCGCGCGGAATGCGTCAACGGCTCGGATTGGCCGACGTTCTGATCAAAAATCCGCAGGTGATCATCCTCGACGAGCCGACGCTCGGCATCGACCCCGAAGGGGTGCGCGAGCTGCTTGCGCTCATTCGCGAGCTGAGCCGCAACGAGGGGATAACCGTGCTGCTGTCGTCCCATCATCTGCATCAGGTGCAGCAAATTTGCGACCGCGTCGGCTTGTTCGTTCAGGGCAGGCTGATTGCCTCCGGAGACATCGATACGCTCTCCCGGCAGCTTGACGGTGCGCCGGCATACCGGATCGAGCTGGACGTCCTGCCGTGGAATGAATCGCTTGAGACCGCATTGCGAGGCGTAGACGGCGTAACGGACGTGCAGCTCACACCCGGCGGAGGTCTCTCGGACAGCAACAGCCCGAACGCAGAGCTGGCGACCGTTGTCGTCTCCGGAACGGAGGACACGACCGCCGGGCTGACGAAGGCTGTCATCGACGCCGGCGCATCCCTGTTCGGCGTGCGCCCTCTTCGCTACGGGCTGGACGACATTTATCATCGTTATTTCGAAGGAGGCGAGTCGCGTGAGCGTCTGGGTTAACAAATTGCGGGGAACGGCGGGCAAGACGGGCGCGGTGGAGGGCAAAACATCCGTCTCCTCCGGCGCGCCGCGCACCGCAAGCCCGTTCTGGGTCATGGTGCAGAAGGAGTTCGGAGACCATATTCGCAGCTGGCGGTTCGTCATCCTGCTCGGCATTGTCACCTTGGCCTGCATCGGCTCGCTCTACACGGCCGTCACGGCGCTGAAGGATGGAGCGCAGACGTCCGGCGGCGACGCCAATTTCCTGTTCCTGAGCATGTTCACGGTATCTTCAAGCGGCCTTCCGAACTTCCTGACGTTCCTCTCCTTCCTGGCCCCGCTGATCGGCATCGCCATCGGCTTTGACGCGGTCAATTCGGAGCGGAGCAAGGGAACGCTCAGCCGGGTGATGTCGCAGCCGGTTCATCGCGATGATTTCCTCGTCGCCAAGTTCGTTGCCGGTCTGCTGCTGATCGCCGTCGTCGTCTTCTCGCTCGGTTTTCTCGTCATGGGTACGGGCCTGTACACGATCGGCTATCCGCCGACTCCCGAGGAATTCGGCCGCGTTATCGTGATGCTGCTCATAACGACCGTCTACGTCGGTCTATGGCTGAACCTGTCGCTGCTGTTCTCGGTCAGGTTCAAGCAGGCGGCGACGTCCGCGCTTAGCGGCATCGCGGTATGGATTTTCTTTCTCGTGTTCTACGGCATGATCGTCAACCTGATCGGCAATGCGCTCACGCCGAGCGATCCGAACGACGTGCAAGGTTATATGGACGCACAAAATCTGCTCACGCTGCTGTCGCGGATTTCCCCGGCTCACCTGTTCCAGGAGGCAGCCTCGACGCTACTGCTGCCGGACGTGCGCACGCTGAATCCGTTCGTGACACAGGAGCAGGCATACCTCGCCATCTCGACGCCGCTGTCGTTCGGGCAGAGCACGCTGCTCGTCTGGCCGCATATCGTGGCGCTGATCGCCGAAACCTCGCTATCGTTCGCCGCGACCTATCTGCTGTTCATGCGGCAGGAGATTCGTTCGCGCTCTTGATACGATGTAAAAGGAAACAGCCCAAGTCGGCCGGCTTCCCCGCCGCCGTCTTGGGCTGTTCCTCATTTTAGCGAAGCGACTCGATGCCCCGCATAATAAAACCGACAACAAGATCCGCCTCCTCCTCGTCGCTGCCGGGCGGCTCCTCCGGGGCCAACGCAAAGCGCAGCACAAATCTGCTGAAAATAAAGGGGAAGATCAGTTGCAGCAGCCGTTCGTTCGGCAGCTCGGGCAACTCCCCCTTCGCCTTGAAATGATCGATCGCCTGAAACAGATAACCGACTAGCTCGCGGTTGATATGCCCCATCAGCTCGCTGCGCAGCTCATCACGGTAGACGAATTCCTTGACGACAACGCGAAATATCTCCTTGTTCTCCCTTAGAAAACGCAGCCGATTCAAAAACATGACGCGAAGAAATTGCTCCAAGCGGTCGTGTTTGGCCGGATGAACCTCCTCGAACACCTCCTGCGCGATCGCCGGAAGCGACTCCTTCAGAAACGGCACGATCATCGCCAGCAGCAGATTTTCCTTCGTGCCGTAATGGCGGAAAATCGTCCCTTCCGCAACTCCGGAATGCTTGGCGATCTCGCTTGTCGACGTATTGGCGTACCCCTTCTCCGCGAACAGCGCAATGGCGCTCTGCACAATGCGCTGCTGTTTGGCCGTCTCCTTCTTCGACTGCTTGGCGGAAGCGATCATTCGATCAAAAATACTGTTGGAAGACATACACTCATTCCTTTACTTACGGTATTTCTTCAGCGCAAATACGTTCAGGGCGATAAAGACGGCGGCGAATGCGGCCAACACAAGCAAATTGGACACGATGTCTCCGATGCCCTCGCCCCGATACATGACGCCCGTCAGCGCGTCTCCCGCGTAATAGAGCGGCATTACGACCGCCAGCGCCTGCAGCCAGTCCGCCATCCCGTCCAGCGGCAGGATACCCGCGAAAAAAACTTGCGGAATGACGACGACCGGAATAAACTGCACCATCTGAAATTCCGACGAAGCGAACGTGGACAGCAAAATGCCGAGCGACAGCGCAACGAGCGCGACGAGCAGATTCACGAGCAGAACGTTCCAGATCGAGCCCGCCAGTGGAATGTCGAGCACGTTCACCGCGTACACGACGACGATCACCGTCTGGATGACGGCGAAAATGCCGTATCCGGCCAAGTAACCGGTCAACACTTCTCCTCTGCGGATCGGCGTGGACAGCAGCCTCTCCAGCGTACCGGTCGTGCGCTCTCTGAGCAGTCCGATGCCAGAAATAAGAAAGACGAAAAAGAAAACGAAAAACCCGACAAGAATCGGACTAAGCACATCGAAAAACGACGACTCCGGACCTCCGAAAATATAGCTCGTTTCGATCTCCGACTGGCCGGCCGCCTCCATCGGAAGTCCGAGACCGGCCAGCGACTGCAGCGCAGCGATCTGTCCAATCTTCATCCGCAGTGCCTTCGCCTGCGTCGGATCCGCATTTTCCAGCGTCAGGGCGGGACGGCCGCCATCCACCGTCAACACGGCATCCAGATTGTGCTCCTCGATTGTTCCGGCGGAAGCGTCGGACACCGGCACAACGACGATTCCCGCCTTCTCCAGCATTCCCTGAAGAGCAGAGTCCCAATGAACGATCCCCAGTCTCGGCTCGTTCGCCTCTCCTCCGTTCAGTATATAATACATCAGCGTTAATACAAGCAGCGGCGCAACGAATAGTAGCGCCAGCGTTCGCTTGTCCCTGACCATCTGACGGCAAATTCTGGCGATCAGCGCTCTCGTTCTCATCGGCCCGAGCCTCCCGCCGCCAGAAATACGCCTTCTAAATTGTCCACCTTGTACTGCGCCAACAGCTCCTGCGGCGTTCCCGAAGCGAGAATGCGACCGTCGCGAACCAATGCAAGGTAATCGCATCTGGCCGCTTCGTCCATGACGTGCGTCGTAACGACGATCGTCTTCCCCTCTTCCCGCTTTAACCGCAGCAGCTCGTTCCAGATCGACACGCGAAGCTGGGGATCGATGCCAACCGTCGGTTCGTCCAGAATGAGCAGACGCGGGTTCTGAATAAGGGCGACGGCGAGCGACAGTCTCCGTTTCATTCCCCCGGAATAGGCGGACACTCGCTTGCCCAGCTCCCCCGCCAGGTTGACCAACCCCGCCGCATATTGGATCCTCTCTTTTCTTGCTTCCTTGCCCAGCTTGAACAAGGAGGCGAAAAACGTCAAATTCTCTTCACCCGTCAGCTCCGTGTAGAGCGCATCGGATTGCGCCATGTAGCCGATGTCCTGAAGCAGCTTCAGATTCGGCATGGCTTGGCCCAGTACGTTCACCGCTCCGGTATCGGCACGCTCCATGCCGACCAGCATTTTGACCAGCGTCGTCTTCCCCGCTCCCGACGGACCGATCAAACCGTAAATCTGGCCTTGCCGCATTTGCAGCGACACGTCCTGAAGCACCGTCTTCTTGCCGTAGCTTTTGCCGACTTGTTCCACCTGAACGGCAATCCCCATATGCTCAGCCTCCGCCCCTCAATAAAAGTGAGTGTTTACTCACATTTTAGAACCGGAATGAGCCGGTTGTCAATCAAAAGCTGCAACAATGCCGGACATTGGCACTGGCTAAGAACGCACTTCAACAACCGTTTTCTCTCCGAGAACCTCAATCCGCCACTCGCCCGGGGCGTCGAAGATCAGGCTGCCGGAATATTCGGTAACCGGAACGAGGCCATCCGACTGCACATATTCCTCTGTTTTGACGAAATGAAGTCTGCGCGCCTCGCCGGTTCGTCCGACAGGCTGAACGATAACGTCCAGCGTATCCGCCAGATCGTGCCCGTTAACGGTCAAAGTCGTCTCCGTCGAACCCGCCTTCGTATCGTCCTTTGACAAGAGGAAGCTGGAGGATTCCGTATGGATGTACTCATCCTTCACGTGAATGACGATTGAACCGTACGGCTCCCCGTCGATTTCAACGTCGATTCGCCACGTCCCTTTACTCGGGAATTTGTTGAACCGCGTGACCATATGAGCATCGGCGCCGTAGATCGGACCCGACAGCTTCGTTCTGTTGATCAGATATTGCTTTCCTGTGGAGAGATCGACTCCGGTGGCGACCAGCAATGCGCCGTTTAATCGCTGGGGATCGCCCCAGACGTACCAAAATATTTTGGACACTTCCCGTCCCGATTTCGCAACGAAGCCACCCGGATACTCGGAATACGCAATTTTCCCTTGTATCCCTCTTAGCCGGTCCGGATAAACGACGCTCCCATCCTTATCCAGCAAGTCGAACAGCGGGCTGAACTCTACGGTATGCATGACGGCGGGGCGCGACCCGAAGAGCCCGTCGGCCGCGCGATTAACAACCCCGGAGAGCAGCCCCCAGACGATCAACGCCGCGACAGCCGGAATGGCCAGCAGCGCATAGCGCCATGTCCGTCGCTTTCGCTTGACGGTCCCTCGCTTCTCCTCCTCTCTAAGAGCTTGTAAAATCGCTTGCTCCGCTGCCGGTTCGAGCGGTCTTCGCGGCAGTTCCTTGAGCAGCTCGATCCGGCTATCTCCGTTCGATCTTTTCTGCATGTTCAACGCCTCCTTCCAGCGCTCCGTGAATGCTTCTTGCTTTGCGGATCGCGCGATGCAGCGTCACGTCGACTTGCGCCGTCGTCCAGCCGAGCACCTCCGCCGTCTCGGCCGCGGACAGCTGCTGCATGATGCGCAGCAGCAATACGTCTCTGTACGTCCGCTTCAGCTTCATGACCGTTCGGTACATATCCGCGACGTCCTGACGATGGATCGCCAAATCCTCCGGAGTCGCTTCCGATGCCTTTCGTTCGCCGAGCAGCCGCAGCGGCAGCAGTCTGCTTCTTCGCCGTTTTCGGTACTCGTCGATTGCGACTCTCCGGGCGATCGAGATGAGCCATGTTTTCGGATTGGCCCGCTCCTGAAACTTTCGACTTCCTTTAAGCGCCTTGACGAAAACCTCCTGCACCAGATCCTCCGCTTGACTCCGTCCCGTGTAATACACGAGAAAATGATGAATGTCCGACCCGTATGTTGTAAACCACTGCTCGATTCGCGCTTTGTCGTCCATGGCTGCTCCTCCTCTCCCAAACGGCTCACTGCTCATAGATTAGACGACCGGGCGCCCGTTTCCTTACATTTCGATGAAAAAAAAGCGGCCGGATCGGCCGCTAAGGTTAGGATGATAGCTCGATAAGTTGATGGAGATCGCATTCGCGGAACAGCTCCACGAACGTGTCGACGATTTGCGGATCGAAGTGAACGCCACGCTGACGAACGATTTCCTCCAGCGTCTCCTGCGGCGTCCAAGCCCGTTTGTACGGACGCTCGTGCGTAAGCGCGTCGTAGAAGTCGGCTAAAGCGACGATTCGCGCCTCGATCGGAATTCCCTCTCCGGCCAAGCCCTCGGGATAGCCGGACCCGTCCCATTTCTCGTGGTGGGACAGCGCAATGACGCGAGCCAATTGCAAAATATTGAAATAGCTGCCTTCGAGAATGTCCGCGCCGATCGTCGTATGCGTCTTCATCCGCTCGAATTCGTGGGGCTCGAAGCGGCCGGGCTTAAGCAAAATATCGTCGGGAATGCCGATCTTGCCGATATCGTGCAGCGGCGCCGCCCTGCGGATCAGATCGACGTCCTTGTCCGGGAACCCCAGCCGCCTGGCGATTAGGGCCGATAGCTCGCCGACTCTCTGCGTATGCTGACCGGTCATATCGTCGCGATATTCCGCCGCCCGCCCGAGGAGCAAAATCATCTCCAGCCGGGCTTTGCTAAGCTCCATCGTCCGCTCTTCCACCTTCTCTTCCAGCGTTCGATTGTGCTCCTGCAGCTGCAGATGCAGCTGTCTCGTCTGAAGCAGGTTGCGTATGCGCAGCACAACTTCCGTCCGATCGTACGGCTTGGCGAGAAAATCGTTGACTCCGGCCTGGAGTCCCTGCTGCTTCACTTCGGACGTCGTGTCCGCGGTCAGCATGAGAACCGGCAAGTACTGGTCTTTGCCTACCTGCTCGCGGATTCGCCTCAGCACCTCCAGACCGTCCATGCCGGGCATGTGCAGATCAAGCAGGACGATGTCCGGCTCGACTTCTGCAACCATGCGCTGCACCTCAAGCGGATCGAGCGTACTATGTATGCGGCGAAACCCCGCACGGGTCAATATGCGCTCCAGCAAGCTTACATTATACTCTTGATCGTCAACGATCAATATTTTCGCGTCTGAGCTGGCCTCCATGGGCGCACGCACTCCATTCTATTCTGTCTTGATCAGGGCCGCTTCGATCTTGCCGAGCAGCCGCGGAAGTTCGACCGGCTTCGTATCGAAGTCGTCGCATCCGGCCTCGTAAGCTTTTTTCTCGTCTCCCGACATCGCATGGGCCGTCAGCGCGATGACCGGAATAGAGCGCGTCTTGGGGTTGCTCTTCAACGTCCGCGTCGCCTCCCAGCCGTCCATGACCGGCAGGCTCATGTCCATGAGCACGACATCCGGCAGCTCGGCGGTCGCAAGGTCGACGCCGACTTGTCCGTCTTCGGCCGTCAGGACGCGGTAGCCTTTGCGAACGAGTCTTCTGGATAACATATCCCGATTCAGTTCGTTGTCCTCCACCAGAAGAATCGTATGCATCAAACCACCTCCTGTTGATCGTTCATATACCGGCGAACTTCCGCAAGCAGCTGCTTGGGCTCGAACGAGCCTTTTTGCAGCACCCCTTTTACATAGCCGTTAAGTCTCATGCTATCTTCCGCCCCCATCGATTTCGCGGTCACGACAACGACGGGGATGGTAGACCACTCTTTATGTTTTCTAAGCTCGGCCAGAAATTGATAGCCGTCCATCTCGGGCATCATCAGGTCCAGCAAAATCAACCCCGGCATTTCGGCCGCCAACTGCTGCAGCGCAAGTCTGCCATTGCCTGCCGTTACGACGGAATAGCCGTCCTTGCCCAGCAGCTTGACCATCATCTCGCTTGTCGTCGCATCGTCTTCGACAACAAGCACGGATCTCCCTGCCGAATCCGATAAATATTTGTCGATTACGGTCACAAGCTGTTCCCGGTCCAGCGGCTTCGTCAGAAATTCCGAAGCGCCTAGCGAATAGCCAAGCGGCTTGTCGTCGGTCATCGACAGAATGATGACGGGGATGTCCCGCAGCTCGGGATCCCTCTTAAGTTCCGACAGCACGCTCCAGCCGTCCATGCTGGGCATCAGAATGTCGAGGCAGATCAGCTTCGGCTTCAGTTTCCTCGTCAGCCGCAAGCCCTCCGCACCGCTCTCGGCAAACACCAGCGACCAGCCTTCGTCGACAAGATATTTCTGCATCAGCTGCCCGTTGACCGGCTCGTCATCGATCAACAGAATGCTCGGCTGTTGATTGGCAATAAATTCGGCTTCGCCGCTCATCTCCTCCAGCTTATCCAACTGCAATGCCGCCTGTTGGCTTTCGCCGCCTGCCGAGAGCGGGAACCAGCAGATGAACGCGCTGCCTTCAGCGAGCTTGCTCTCCACCGCAATGTCGCCGCCAAGCAGCTCGCAGAAGCGCTGCGTGATCGCCAGACCAAGCCCCGTCCCTCCGTACTTGCGCGTCGTGGACGAGTCCGCCTGCATAAACGGCTGGAACAGCTTGGCCATCTGCTCCTCCGTCATCCCGATTCCGGAATCCGTCACGCGGATCGAATAGCCCTGAATCCCGTTTTTCTCCGTACAGCGGCCCTCGATCCGAATCGTACCTTCGCTGGTAAACTTGGCGGCGTTGCTAAGCAGATTAAGCAAGATTTGGCGCAGCTTTGTAACATCGGTCGTCATGGCTGCTTCTTCCCATTGCGTCTCAAGCCGGTTGCCGTTGCTTTCAACCAGCGGCTTAACCGTGGACAGCACCTCTTGGAGCACGCCGCCAATCTCGCACGTTTCCAGATAAACATCCATTTTGCCGGCTTCGATCTTGGAAATGTCGAGAACGTCGTTGATCAGCGCAAGCAAATGCTTGCCCGACTTGCCGATCTTGTCCAGATCCGCAGCGAAGGCCGGCTCTCCGAGCTCTTCCGCTTCCTCGACCAGCATCTCGCTGTAGCCGATAATCGCATTCAAAGGCGTTCTGAGCTCGTGGCTCATATTGGCCAGAAACTGGCTCTTGATCCGGTTCGCCTGTATCGCTTCGTCGTGCGCCTTCTCCAACTGCGCCGTACGTTCGCGGACAAGCTCTTCCAGGTGGTCGTTCAAGCGCTGCAGCTCCTGATTTTTAAGATGGATTTCGTGCGACTTCAGCTCAAGCTCCGAATCCTTGTGGGAAAAGCGTTTCGAGATATAGATGCCAAGCAGCGAAAGCCCGAGGGTAAACAGCGTGCCTCCCGATATGAAATAAGGAAGCCGCTTCTGATCGAGCAGCAGACCGGAGGCAAGCTCCGAATGGCTGCCGATATGGAACTGCGCGGCAAACATACCCGTATAGTGCATCCCCACGATGGCGCCGCCCATAATGAGTCCGCTGCCGATCTTTTTCCAGACCGCCCCTCTTTCGCCCCCTTTGCGAAAATAGAAAGCGAGCCATAAAGCCGCGATCGATGCGACCAGGGCGATGAGTATAGACGCCGCGAACCAGAGCGGATCGTAGGTAATATCGATCAGCATAGCCGCCATGCCGATATAATGCATAGCCGAAATGCCGGTTGCCAACAGCACCCCTCCGACTATCAGGCTTCCCGTCGTCAGTTGCTTTCGCCCTACGATCTTAAGAGCGATGTAGGAGGCAAGGATGGCAACGAGAACGGAAACGATGACAAGCGTGAGGTCGTAGGCTACGGGAACGTCTAGCGTAAACGCCAGCATCCCGACGAAGTGCATCGACCAGATGCCCATTCCCATCGCAGCGCCGCCGAACACAAGCCACACTGAACGGCTGAAGCCGGACGATTCGCTCACGCGTCCCGCCAAATCCAATACCGTATACGAAGCGACTACCGCAACGATGTAAGAAAAAACAACAAGGGCCGTGTCGTAAGAACCGTGAACATGCTGCATGCAACTACCTGCCTTTAATATGGAGTGTAAAAATGAATGCGAGACAGCTGCCGAACGGCTCTCTCCATCTCTCATCGGTAAAGCTCGGAAAAGATTGAATAGCTGATAAGGCAAAAATCCCCCATAATATTCTACAATGCAAATCTGAAAGATTTCTATACAAATCGCCAACGATAAAAAAGTAAAAGGGCAGCCCCTAGTCACTGAACATGACTATCGGGACTGCCCCGGCAACGGCGCAGGTCGTTTATTTAGCTTTTGGCTTTATCGATCTCGATAACGGCGGGCTTGTCCGCAAGGTCCTCGTCCACGATCCCTTTGGTGGAATTTCTGAATTCGCGCAGCGTGTCGCCGAAGGCTCTGCCAAGCTGCGGAAGCTTGGCCGGGCCGAACACGATCAAGGCGATGACCAGAATGATGATCAGCCCCGAGACGCCGATGTTGTTGAACATGGCTACACCTCCCTCCTGTGTAATCGAATAGAAACGATATGCGGTTAGACCTGACCGAGCGGGATAAGCGAGCTTCTTCGTCGGTAATATCGGACAGCGATAAACGCGCTGATCTCGAACAGTGCAATCAATGGAATCGTAACCGACAGATGCGAAGCAAAGTCCGGCGGTGAAATCAGCGAGCCGAGAATGGCCAGACCGACGTAAGAATATTTGCGCGCAGATTTGAGCTTATCCGGCGTCAATAAGCCGAGCCGCGTCAGGAACAGCATCGCCAGCGGCATCTCGAAAGCGATCCCCATCGGGAGCAGGAAGCTGACAAGAAAGCTGACGTAATGGTGAATGCCGTATACCTCCGTCGCTCCGATACTCTGGTTCAGCTTCATCATAAAGCGGATCATCATCGGAATCGCAACGGCGTATCCGAATCCGACTCCCGCCACGAACAGGGCGAACGATGCCGGAACGTAGAGGAGCGTGCCCTTCGCCTCCGATTCGGTCATGCCTGGGCGAGAGAACGCCCACAAATGGTAGAGCAGCATCGGCAGCGTCAGGACAACGCCGACGAGCAGCGCGCATTTCATGTACACGACCAGACCGTCGGTAAGCGAAAATACGCTCCAATCTACCTCTACGGACCCGACATGACCCTTCACGTAACCGAGCACGCGCGGAGAAACATACAGCCCCAGGCAGAGAGAAGCGACGAACCAGGCCGCGACATAGATGAGCCGCCTGCGCAGCTCAGTCAGATGCGCGACCCATTCGGCCCCGGCGCGCTCCCCCGTCTCCCCGCCCCGAGAGGCGCTCATACGAGAGAACCGCCTTTGTTCATGTACTTCTCGATGCCCTCCGCGACTCTGTAGGCGAGCGCGCCTACCGTTGACGTCGGATTGTAGCCGCCATTGTGCGGAAAGTTGGACGCTCCGCAAATAAACACGTTTTCCGCATCCCACATCTGCAAATAGCTGTTAACGACGGATGTATCCGGATCGGCGCCCATAATCGTTCCCCCGGTATTGTGCGTCGATTGGTACGGCACGATATTGTACTGTTTGATCGTATCGTTCACCGTCGTTTTCGTTCCGCCCATTTGATCGGCGATTTCCTTCGTTTTGCTCGCGATGAACTTCACCAGCTCGCGATCGTGATCGAGAAAATCGAAGGTCATTCTAATGAGAGGCAAGCCAAGCGAGTCCTTATACTCCGGATCGAGATCCAGATAGTGATAGCGGTTAGGCATACTTGCCCCTTGACCCGAAATGCCGAGGATGCGGTTGGCGTTATGGAGCGTTGCCTGTTTGAACGCCTGTCCCCATCTCGGTCCGTCCGCCGGAGCGGGTTGATACTGAATTGGGCGCAGTCCAGTCTGCGTAAACCGGATGTTCGCTCCGTGAAGGAACTTCAAGTCGCCGTGATCGAAGTTGTCGCCGTTATAATCGTCCAGACAGCTGCCTAGCGATCCGGCGCCCATCGCCAAATTGAACTCCCGGTCCTCATAATAGACGGAGCTGCCGGCCCCGTTCGTCTGATAGGCGTAGTTGCGGCCGACCGCGCCTTTTTGCGTCTTCGGATCGTACGGCTGCCCAAGCTTGGACATCAGCAATAGACGGACATTGGTAAATACGTAGCCGGCCAGCACCACGACGTCGGCTGGTTGCACCGATTCCTGGCCTGTCAGCGTATTGACGTATTTGACTCCCGTCGCCTTCTTCCCGTCATGCATAATCTCCGTCACGTTGCAATACGTGCGCAGCTCGAACTTACCGCTCTTCTGAGCAACTGGCAGCACGGTGACGACCGGGTCCGCCTTCGCGCCGTATTCGCAGCCGAAGCGCTCGCAGAAGCCGCAATATTGGCAGACCGTTCGTTCGATTCCGTCGGGATTCGTATAATCCTGCGACAGGTTGGCCGACGGGATGATGTACGGGTGCAGGCCGAGCTTTGTCGCCGCGTCCGTGAACAGCTTCATCGCCGGCGTCGTTTTCATTGGCGGGGTTGGAAACGGCTTGGACATTTTCCCAAGATGCTCGGGAAGCTCGGCAGGACCCGAAATTCCCGCCATCTGCTCATACTTGACAAAATACGGCTCAAGCTGGTCGTAAGTGACGCCCCAGTCCCGGATCGTCATGTCCTGCGGAATTTTATTTTTGCCGTAGCGTTCCGCCGTCTTCGTGTAAATTTCGAAGTCGTACGGCAGAAACCGGTAGGATTGACCGTTCCAGTGCACGCCCGCTCCGCCCACTCCATCTCCCATCAGAAACGAGCCGTAGGAACGCATCGGCAGCGCCCGCATTTTCTCCGTGTTGCGGAAAGTGACCGTCTCTTTGGACAAATCCTGCATCAGCTCATAGCGCGAGGCGTAGCGAAGCTCGTCGTGGACGTGGTAATAATCCTGCGTACTGCGGCTTTTGCCTCTTTCCAGGCCGACGACGGAAATACCCGCTTTGGTCAGCTCGGCCGCGATGATGCCGCCCACCCACCCCATGCCGACGATGACGACGGGGACTTTAGGAAGCTTGTTCGCCATAACTTCTCTCCTTAACTTGTTTGCAGATGATCGCGCAGACTGAGCGGTTCCATTTTGATAAACTCTTCCTTCTCGATCTCCTCCGTAAAGCTCATCTGGTTGCCGGGGTAATTGCGCATTCTCCAGCCGTCCATGTTGCGATTGCCGCCGTAAAGCGGATCGGCGTACGCGCCTTCGATGGTCAAATTGCGCAGCATCGCAAAAAAGGCGGAAGCCGGCACGTCCTTCAAATCGACCTCGTCCTTCTCAAAAGCGGTCAATACGGCATCCTGCTCCTCCGGCGACAGCTTGTAGAACTTCTTATTATGCTTCTGTTCGCTGTATTCGTTGAGCGCGTCCAGACCGAGGGCCAGAAGCTCCCGCCGTTTGAATGTCAGTTGGTAGCCCTGAGAAGCCTCGGCCTTGTAGAACGGGGGCGACATATACTCCCGTGCGTTAAAGCCGTATGCGCCGGCCATCTGGTGATCGATGAAGAAGGCGACGCCGAGCTCCTGAGCTCCCGGGCCGTTGTCGTCCTTCGGGTAAATGCGCTCGGCCGCGGCTTCCGTCGTCTGAAACTGCTCTTGCGAGAAAAACATAAGCGCATGATTGTAATCCTGATCCCGAGCGGCAGGAGTCTCCTCCGACTCTTGCGGGGTCGGCGCTTCCTTCGCGGATTTGTTCAGATTCGAGCCGACAAGACCGCCGATCACGCCGCCGACGACTGCTCCGCCAAGCGCCGCGCCCGAGTACTTGAGGAACTTGCGGCGCGACTCGTCCACCGGCTGCTTCGATTGTCGCTTGGTCAATGGAATCTTCCTCCTCATAAGGCAGGCTGTATCGAAATAACATACGCGAATTATTCCCTAGATCAGAAAATTCATCCATGCCACTTATTAAACGCATATGTTGACTAAGTGGCAGGGAACCGCTACGATAAATATACTAACGGCTAATTGCAATAGTCGACGGAAAGGTGTTAACCATGTCTACCAAAGCTTATCGCATTCTTTTGTTCTATAAATATGTTCAAATTCCGGACGCCGAAGCGTTCACTGCGGAGCATCTGCAATTTTGCAAAGAGCTCGGCATTAAAGGCCGGATTCTGATCGCGGATCAAGGAATCAACGGAACGCTCTCCGGCACGACGGAGCAGACCGACGCCTATATTGCCGCCATGCATGCCCACCCGCTCTTCTCCGATTTGCTGTTCAAGATCGACGAAGTCGACGAGCATGCGTTCCAGAAAATATTCGTTCGCTATAAAAAAGAGCTTGTCACCTTGCGTTACGACAAGGAGCTTGATCCAAACGTTGACGGAGGCGCGCGTCTTACGCCGAAGCAGTTCCATGAGAAAATGCAGCAGGACGACGTGATCATCCTTGACGGCCGCAGCAACTACGAATTCGATCTCGGCCACTTCCACGGCGCGATCAAGCCGGACCTAAAGACGTTCCGGGAATTTCCGGAATGGATTCGCAGCAATCTGACCGAGCACAAGGACAAGCCGATTCTCACCTATTGCACGGGTGGCATTCGCTGCGAGATGCTAACCGCCGTGCTCAAGAACGAAGGCTTTAACGACGTCTATCAGCTTGACGGCGGAATCGTGACCTACGGGAAGGACCCGGAAGTGCAAGGGCGCGGCTTCGACGGCAACTGTTACGTGTTCGATGAACGAATTTCGGTGCGCATCAATCAGACCGACGAGCATACGGTAGTCGGAGAATGCCATCACTGCGGAACGAAGACGGACCGTTATATCAACTGTGCGGACGATACCTGCCATCTGCAGCATCTCGTATGCGACAAGTGCGAAGAGGAGCATCGCGGATACTGCTCGCCGGCGTGCGCCGAGCATGATTTGACCACAGCCGGATCGGCCGGTTGATCCGGGAGGTGACGTATTGAAGGAAGATCTGGATCAGTCTACCCGCAACCGAATTATGCAAATGCTGAAAACGTCCGGAGAGCTGACCGCCAAAGAGCTGACCGATCAGCTCGGCATTACCGGCATGGCCGTAAGGCGGCATATTTCCAATCTCGAGCGGGACGATCTGATTGAATCGACGACGATCAGGCTGCCGATGGGCCGCCCTGCGGCCGTCTATCGTCTTACCGCTCGGGCGGACGACTATTTTCCGAAGAAATACCATACCGTTGCCCTCGACTTGCTCACGGAATTGGAAGACGAAGCCGGAGAGTCGATGGTGAACCTCCTCTTCGAGCGCCGCAAGGCGACTCTGTTGAAACGGTATGAAACGAAGATGGCGGGCAAAGAGCTCGATGCGAAGGTTGCCGCGTTGTCGGACATTCAGAACGAGAACGGATACATGGCAACCTGGGAGCAGGATTCGGAAGACGAGTTCAGGCTCACCGAGTACAATTGCCCGATTTCGCAGGTCGCGGGTAAATACAAGCAGGCTTGCGCCTGCGAGCTTAAGCTGTTCGAATCGCTGCTCGGTGCGGAAGTCACTCGCTCCGACTGCCTCGCCTCCGGCGACCGCAAATGCGTCTACCATATTCGCAAGCAATAAAACAAAAGAGACTGTCCCATAAGCAACTCTGCTTAGGGAACAGTCTCTTTTCTGCATTGGCGGGCTTTGGCCTCCGAGCCTTTTTGTACGATTCTTCGAATAAAAGTCCGGTTTCGAGCCCCCGTTTATGGCACTTTGTGCGATAAACCGTATAAAATCAACCCTTTGGCCGTCACTCTCGACCGATTTGTATGACTTATCGTACAAACTTCAGAAGTCCGCCGCTATTCGAATTACAGGCGCTATTCGAACCTCACTTTTATGAAAAATTCGTACAATATGCGCTCGTTCCTACAACATCCAAGTTACCGTTTATACAAACTATAAAGTTACTGCTCGGACGAACTATAAAGTTACCGTTAATACGAACTATTTCATACGAGCCATATTGTAAATTCATGAAATTTCCGGTAAATTTCCAAACGGTCGTTATTTGGCCTCGCGAAGCAGCTTCTCGCGCCTTACCGCAATCGCCGTGCTTATCGCCAGCCGGGCGAATTTCTCTCTCTGCGCCTCAGCTGGCAATTCGCTGATTTCTCGATCCGAGCCCGCCTGTAGGAGCGCTGCCCGGGTCGCTTCCTCGGCAAGCTCCTCGCAGCGCAGTACGTAGTAAGCGATCGAATAGCCGACCTCCTCCAGCCTTCTAAGCAGCGCGATCCTCTCTTCCCAACTCTGCGTGCCTCTCAGGTTACGAACGGTTCGCATAAATGTTGGTCAACCACAGTTTTTTGCGGAACTCTTCGGCTTTGTCTGCCGGCCCCTCGTATGCGGCTTCTCCTCTGTACAGCGTCTTTCCGCTGCCCGCATCCAGCACGACGGCCGTAATCTGTCTGCTGTCGGCAAGGCCAGCCTTGTTCGAGTCCTCCGAGGAAAGCAAAGCATACACGCGGTCTTGCGCCAAAGTTACGCTCTTAATCGACTGCCCGCCCGCCTGCTTCGCCGTCAACGTAAGCTCGCCTGGATCCAGCGTTTCTGTCGCGACATTATAGCGAGCAATCGCCAAGCTCCGATTGTCAAAATACATAACAGTGAGTATATCCCCGTTAAGCTCGCTCTGGCTGTGCGAATACGCACTAATATCGGTAGAAGACTCGGGCAGCGGAGTCAGCTTGCCTGTTCTGTAAGAGTATACTGCGTACTTGCGAACGAGCGTCGTCTTTTCTTTGACTCCTTCGCCGCCAGTTGTACTGCTTCGGCTCATCTGCAATACGACGTATTCCGAAGGCTGGGAGGTCCTCTGGATGGGGGCGATGGAGAGGCTGAGGTCGCTCCTGATCACGTTCGCCGCGGGCTCTGCCTCCGAGGTTCCAGAGGTGCCGGCAGTCGCTTTCAGTTGCTCCGACATTAATACGTCCCGACGAAGCAGCTTGCCGCTGCCGAGATCGACGACATAATCGCGAAATTCCTCAGAGAGACTTTTCCAGCCTCCTTCGGGGAGCTTGGCTCTTTGTCTCACCTGAGCCAGAATATGCACCTCGTCGCCGATACGCTGAACGTCGTTCACGCGGAACCATTCGATATTCGATTCGTCCAGATCGATCCGATGCTTGGCGACTTTGCCTGTGGCCTCTTCCAGGACGTCCATTCTTAGCTCCGACCGCCAATCATATTCGCTGCTGGGATCGTAAAGAACGGCGTCGGCATAGATGACCCAATCCGAATCCCTATAGAAGCTGTCGATGCTGCTTCTCCCTCGCATAAAATTCCGATGATCCTGCTTCAACGCCTTCATGTCCTCGTACTGCGTCGTCAAAAACCGGTTATCCTGCAAATATTTCTCGTAAAACGACGGCGCTAATTGGTATTTCGTTCCTGCGACGGTAAGCTCAAGAGCCTTTGATCCGACTCCGCCAATATAGTGGCCGCCCAGCTGCATATTGGCGGCTTCCTGAACATCGCCTTCCAGCGTAACCAGCTTGTATAGGGGCGCATCCCCTTCCGTGCCGGACGCGTAATACGTCCCGATCGCGCCGACAGCGAATACGCCAAGCGCCATCGACAAAATGTAACGTTTCATCGTTCGCCGTCTCCCCTTACACCGATACTTTTTTCTTCAACAGGTACAATCCCAACCAGACCGACACAATCGCTATCAATAGGTCAATCGCGATCTGAATCGCATAAATTTCTTCGGTATACAGATAACCTACAGAGTATTCCGCGCCAAGCGCCAGAGGCGGAAAAAACATTAACGCGGCGCATAGGCCGGCGTAGGCAAGCCCCAATGCGATGCCAAGCCAACGATAGCTTCGTTCCAGCAAAATCGACGCGAACAGAATAAGCAGCGCGATGATGCCCAAGCCATAGTTGGCGAAAAATTCCCCAAACGAACGCGGCAGCAAAATCTTAAACGCCTGATTGGCGAAAATCGCATCCGCGATAAAGGAAGGCTGTATTTGATCGGCCGGCGCGATCATCGTAAAGACCGCTCTGCAGATGGGCATAAGCAGAAGTTGAAAGCCGAGCATTGCGAATATAAATGTTAAAATAGCGGTCAGCTTCGCGAAATAAACATTCCTGCGTTCAGAAGGAAGCGCGAGAAGCCGAAACGCGAACGTGCTTCTTCCGAACCAATCGCGATACCAGATTAGAAACGCATAAATGACCAGAACGGCGATGCTGAGCCCGACAGGAACGGCAAACCAGAATTGCGTGTTTTGCACCATGCGGGTGAAGGACATAGCGGCGAAAAAAGTCTCGGCCGGTTTTCCCGTTTGCTGAAAATAGGCGTTTCTTTCATTTATCTCTCCAATGGTACTAAACGCGATCGCGCAGATCTGGACCAGCGCGGTCAACCCCATAAGAACAAACAATATAGATCGAAACCGATGAATTTCCATATGCAGAAGCTTCAGGTAGTTCCTCAACGCGAATACACCTCTCTCATCACGTCGACGATCGACTTGCCTTGTTCGCTGCGCATCGTTTCGCAGTCGAATTCCAAACCCGCTTTCCCGTCCTGCAAAATGACCGCTTTGTCGATCAGATACTCCACCTCGTCGATCTCGTGCGTCGTCAACAGAACGCCGCGTTCTTCAATCAACTCGCTGGAGAAAACATCAGCGATCATCTCCCGGCTGAATAAGTCGATTCCGGAAAACGGCTCATCCATCAATACATATTCCGAATTCAGCGCCAGTCCGAGCACAAGATTGTATTTCGCCGCCGTCCCTTTCGACAGATTGCCGATTTTCTCCTTGGGCTCGAGCCGGAAAAAACGCATCAATTCGGCAGCCCGCTCCGCGTTCCAGCTCTCGTAGAAATCCGCCATAAACGTCAGCCCTTCCGACATCTTCATACCCAGCGGCATCGTGAGATGATCCGGAACGAAGCTGACTTTCTCGTACATCCATTTTCCCCGCGGTTTGCCGTCTATGAGAATTTGGCCTTCCTTAATCGGAACAAGGCCCATAATCGCCTTCATGATCGTCGATTTGCCCGCTCCGTTCATGCCGATCAGGCAAGTGATGCTGCCCTTCTCCGCCGTAAAGCTAAGTCCGTTCAGCACGTTGCGCCCGCGATACCGTTTGCGGACCTCCTTCAGCTCGATCATAGCCGTTCTCCGCTCCCTTCCTTATCGGCATGCGCAGGATTGACGGACAACGCTTCTATGTATTTGCTCTTCACCAGATCAAGCAATTCGTCGACCGGAACGTCGACCTTGCGGACCGCCGCGACGAAGGCGTCAACCGCTTCTCCCAGCAACTCGGCGCGAATCGCCTGTAGCACGGAGTCGTCTCGCGTAATTCGGCTTGGCGAATTTCCTTCCGTTACGATCAATTTACGTTCCTCCATCTCCTTGTAGGATCTCTGCGCCGTATTCGGGTTGATTTTCAGCAGCGTTCCCAGTTCTCTCCGCGAAGGGATTACCTGACCGGCCCCCAGCTTCCCCGCGACGATCATCTCTTTGAAATGCCGTACTACCTGCAGATAGACCGGTTCCCGGCTGTTGAACTCGACTTCCTCCCAGCCTCCGCCTGTTCTCATTCCGCTACCTCGCAATCGCCTTAAGTGTGTGTACTAAGTAGTTCATACACCACATGCGTATTATGCCCTTAGTACACATTCGTTGTCAAGACTTTCTTGCCGCACTTTACTTTTGAAATTAAGCGGATATCCCGCCTTATTTTCAGATGATGGGCATATTCGGCACAATTAAAGGGGATTTTTCGCTTTATTTTTAGTAAAATCTGATTTTTCATAATTTAAGGCGGATAATCCTCTTTATTTTCCTCAAAATGACTGGATCTTCGAAATTAAGGGGGGTTTTCCGCTTAAGCGCATTGTCCGGTCCACCTGCCCCCTTCTTATCTTTTCCGTGACGCTACAGACGCAAAAGAAGCTGCCCCTAAGCAGCAGCGGCATCCGACAGTCCGATTGGGACCGGCATTCGGAATGTCTCGCTTTGCCTAGGCACAGCTTCCTTGATGAATTAGGCGTCGATTCCTGTGTAGATTCGGATGGCCTCACGCAGGAACTCTGCGACTCCCGGCTGATCTTTATCGTAGTAGGCTTTGAATCGCTCATCCTCTACGTACATTTGGGCTATTCCCGCATGCGCTTCCTTGGAATATCGATCCCAGTAGAAAGTCAGCCAGCGACGGTGCAGATCGGCTGCTTTTTGCGCCAATTCCCCCGCCGGATCGCCTGTCGCGAACGCTTGCGCGAGCGTTGCGTGAATGTCCTCCGACAGACGCTCGATTTCCTCGTATTGCTCTTTCGTCATGCCCTTGAGTTTGGCATTGGATTTGTCCACTTGCTCGTCGCCGTACTTCGCGCGGATTTCTTCGCCGTATTTGGCTTCGTTATCGTCAATGAGCTGCTGTTTAAAGCCCTCGAACTTCTGCTTATCGCTCATATCCGTCATCCCCTTTTGGTAGGCTAAGGTCAGATCGATATTGGCAATCAGCGCGTCGAGTTGCCGACGCTTAGCCAGAAGCTGTTCGCGATGCCTTGACAGCGCGCGCTGGGCGTCGAATTCCGGTGAATCGACGATCGCCTTGATCTCATCGAGGCCGACGTCAAGCTCTCGATAGAACAAAATTTGCTGCAGCCGATCCACCTCCCATTGCCCATAGATCCGATACCCGGATGAATTGATCCTCGCCGGCTTGAGCAGGCCGATCTCATCGTAGTAGCGGAGCGTGCGCGTACTGATTCCGGCCAGCTGGCCGAGCTTCTGAACCGTATATTCCATCTCGATCCCTCCTTGCAAACCGATCGTACACCTTTACGTAACGGCAATGTCAAGCGATTGTATCGAAGTTTTTATCAGCCGATATAGCCAAACAACCGCCGTGGAGAATTCCCCGGCGGTTGTTTCACGATCACTGAACGACGAGCTTCGAAGGATTGTTTACCTTGTACAATATTTCCTTGTTGAATTTCTTGTCCACGACTTTTCCTTCGAAGGTGATCACGTTGCCGACCTCAAGCCCGAAGCCCTTGAGCGTGTTGCTGTAGCCGCACCAAGCGTCGCCGATGGCAAGCGGGTTCTCACCTACGATGGCGACTTCCTCAAACAGGAGCACCTCGTCGTCGCGGTCGGAGAATGGATTTGGCTTGGTCGTAAACTCCTTCACCTTTGCGGTGAATTTCACCTTGTCGATCGGCAGCTCAAGCTTCTCCTTCTTTTCCTTCGGCTTTTTCTGGGCTTTAGCCGCCTTAGCCGGCTTGTCCCCGTCGCCGCCTTCTACAGCATCCGCATAGGCGGAAGGCGCAACGGAAGACTCGCCGCTCTCCGCGTCCTCCGCTTCTACGACAGTCGTCTCTTTGCCGAACGTACCGCTCTGCATTTCCTTCAGATAGGCCGGATGAATGCTCGTCTCCCGGCCGTCCTCGAATTCCACGATCAAGACGCTCATATTGCCGTATTCCTGGTAGCCCTTGATTGAGACCTGGTGCTGCGAGGTCTCGCCTTTGTACCAGAACTGCGTCTTGGGCGTCTTGGCGAACAGCCCCCAAGCGCGCCCTTTCTCCGCATAATCTTCCTCGTTGTCGAAGGCAATATAGTCTTCCTGCGGCGGATATAGCTTCAGGTTATTCCCTTTGGTCGCTTCCATCTTCGCGACTTCCCTCCTTATATCAAGCTTAGAAATTTGCGGATTCTCTCCAATGCTTCTTCTAATTGTACCTGGGACGAGGCGTAAGAACAACGGATAAATCCTTCTCCGCCCGAACCGAACACCTGGCCGGGCACGGTGACGACCTTCGCCTCCTGCAGCAGTCGGTGCGCGAACTGCTCCGAGGTAAGCCCCGTATGAGCGATCGAAGGGAAGGCATAGAACGCGCCCTGCGGCTCGTGGCACGGCAGCCCGATCTGCCGCAGCCCCTGCACGAATAGTCTGCGCCGCTGATCGTAGGACTCGATCATCCGGTCCTTCTCCTCCATCCCGACCTGCAGCGAAGCCAAAGCCGCCACCTGACCCATAATTGGCGCGCACATGACCGTATATTGATGGATTTTCAGCATAGCCGCGATCAACTCGCGCGGTCCGCACGCATAGCCGACGCGCCATCCGGTCATGGCGAACGCTTTGGAGAAGCCGTTAACGACGAGCGTCCTCTCCTTCATGCCCGGCAAGGACGCAAAGCTGACATGCTTATCCCCGTAAGTCAGTTCGGAATAGATTTCGTCCGAGATGACGACCAGATTGTGTTCCTCCGCCAGCCTGGCGATCGGCAGCCAATCCTCGTAAGTCATTATTCCGCCGGTCGGATTGTTCGGATAGCAGAGCACAAGCACCTTGGAACGAGGAGTCAGTTTCTCTCGCAACGCATCCGCCTTCAGCTTGAACTGGTGCTCGGCAAACGTCTCGACGCCAACCGGTCTGCCGCCGCCTAGAAATACGATAGGAGAATAGGAAATATAGCAAGGTTCCGGAATAACGATCTCATCGCCCTCGGTAATCAGCGCGCGCAGCGCAAGATCGATGGCTTCGCTGCTGCCGACCGTGACCAGCACTTCGCTTGCCGGATTGTAGTCGACTTTGCAGCTGTCGGACAAATAGCCGGAGATCGCCTCGCGCAGTTCAGGCATGCCCGAGTTGGAGGTATACGTCGTTCTCCCTTTATCCAGCGCGGCGACGCAAGCATCGCGAACGATCTGGGGCGTGACGAAGTCCGGCTCCCCGACTCCGAGCGAGATCACATCCTTCATGCCCGACGTGTAATCGAAAAATTTGCGTATGCCCGACGGCGGCATTTCCCGTACTTGCGGCGACAGCAGCCGTTCGATCGGCTTTAAAGTTTGATTTGGCATTTTTACAGTCCTCCTTGTGGATACCGACAAAAATTTAAAACAAAAAAACCCGTCCGCAAGGGACGAGTCTGCACCCGTGTTACCACCCTAGTTCCGCCTTTCGTTCGCACGAAATATAGCGGCACTCAACAACGTATCCATCAATACGTGTTCCCGTTAACGCTGGAAATGCGGCAGAGCTTACTCAAATTTCAGTCTGCGTCTCGGAGACGGCTTTCCGTTATCGCCCGAACGTTGGCTTTCACCCGACCCAACTCTCTGCGGAACTGACGAATAACGTACTCTTTCTCTTCATCGACTTTCGGCAAACCTATGAATTTGAGGTAATTATACGCACTAGTTCTGCAAAATGCAACCCGAAATTTAAATTGCCTCGGTCCGCTATCTCCGATCGTTGGGATGAACGGCGTCATTCCAGGCAATACTGCACCTATTCCTATCGCAAACGGAGGGGACCGATTCTTGAGCTCGGAAGAGAACGCGCTGTCGGTTGTCGCGCTGGGCGGCGTCAACGAAATCGGCAAAAATATGTACGTCATTCGCTACGCGAACGATATTCTCGTCATCGATTGCGGCTCCAAGTTCCCGGACGAAAGCCTGCTTGGCATCGATGTTATCGTGCCCGATATTACATATTTGCTTGAAAATAAGGACAAAATCCGCGCGCTCATCGTGACGCATGGACATGAGGATCATATTGGCGGCATCCCTTACGTATTGAAGCAGCTTAATATGCCGATCTATGCGACGCGACTGACGCTGGGCCTGATCGAGGTTAAGCTGCGCGAGCACGGACTGCTCGGCAGCTCGCGGCTAAAGACGATTACCGCCGATTCGGCACTCCGCTTCGGCAGCTTCAAGGTGAGCTTTTTCAGCACCAATCACAGCATCCCCGACTGCCTGGGCATCGCGCTGAACACGCCCGAAGGAACGGTCGTCCATACCGGGGACTTTAAGTTCGATCTTACGCCGGTCAACAACCATTATCCGGATATTCACAAAATGGCCGCGCTCGGCCGCAAAGGCGTGCTGCTGCTTCTCTCGGAGAGCACCAACGCAGAGCGGCCAGGCTTTACGCCCTCCGAGCGGGTCGTCGGCGAGCATATCGAGGAGGCGTTCTCCAAGGCGGAGCAAAAAATCTTCATCTCTACGTTCGCTTCCAACGTGCACCGGCTGCAGCAGATCGTCGACGCCTCTCTTCGCTTCGGCCGCAAGCTTGCGCTGCTCGGCAGGAGCATGGTTAACGTCGTTGACGTTGCGGTGGAGCTCGGCTATTTGCGACTGCCCGAAGGCATGCTGATTGAGCCGACCGATGTGAACCGTTATTCTCCGAACGAAGTCGTCGTGCTCTGCACGGGCTCGCAAGGGGAGCCGATGGCCGCGCTGTCCAGGCTTGCGAGCTCCAACCACCGTCAATTGGAGGTGCACCGCGGGGATACGGTTATTCTAGCCGCAACGCCAATTCCCGGCAATGAGCGCAACGTCGCGCGCATCGTCGACAATCTGTACGAGATCGGCGCCAAAGTCATTTACGGCTCAGGCTCCGTTACCGGCATGCATGTCTCCGGGCATGCCAGTCAGGAGGAGCTGAAGCTGATGCTCACGCTGATGAAGCCCAAGTATTTCATCCCGATCCACGGCGAGTATCGGATGCTGTACCAGCATCGCATGCTGGCGGAATCGGTCGGAGTCGAAGGGGATAACATCTTCATCGTCAAAAACGGAGACGTTGTCGATATCGAGCAAGGCGTCGCCAGTCAGCGCCGGAAAATTACGACCGGCAACACGCTCGTCGACGGCCTTGGCATCGGAGACGTCGGTCATGTCGTGCTGCGCGATCGCAAGCATATGTCCGAGGACGGAGTGCTGATCATTGTCATTACGCTAAGCCGCGCCGACAGCAAAATTTTGTCCGGTCCGGACACGATCTCGCGCGGCTTCGTCTACGTCCGCGAATCGGAGGGACTGCTGGAGCAAGTGAACCGCATCGCGGCCTCTTCTCTCGACAAGCTGCTGGAGGAAAAAGTGAACCAGTGGAGCACTTACAAAATGACGATCAAGGACGAGGTCGGCAAATTTCTGTGGAACCAGACGAAGCGCCGCCCGATGATTCTGCCCATTCTTATTCAAGTATGAGCGCCGATTTTTTCCTTAATCTGCCGAACAGCTCGGGCAGCGCGATGCCCAAAAGCACGATCACCACGCCGGCCCATTGCAAGGCGCTCACGTGTTCGTGCAACACGACCGCCGCCAGCAAAACCGCGACGGGGAGCTCTGAAGCGCCAAGAATGCCGGTCAAGCCCTCTCCGATCCGCGGAACGCCGATCGCGAACAGCACCGGCGGCAGGAACGCACCGAACAGGCCCAGCATCAGCCCGAATGGAAGCAAGCCGCTCCACAGCGTGCCGTCGAACAGAAAAGCGGGCGGGAACAGAACGAAGACGAGCAGCAGGCCGCCGGTAATCATCCATGCACTGCGCCGTGCGGGGTGAACGGACGGGACCGCTTTGCCGCTGAACAAAATAAACAGCGAATAGCTGAGCGCGGAGGCCAAGCCGAATGCGACGCCGAGCCAGTTCAGCTCGGCCACCCCTTGATCGATAATGCCTGCGGCCATTAATGTTCCGCCAAGCAGAACGGAGAGCGTGAGCAGCATACTTCTGCCGGGCTTCTGCCTGCGCGCGACCGCCTGCATCACGACTCCGATCCAGGTGAATTGGAACAGCAGCACGATTGCCAGCGAATTTGGAATGTAGCGAAGAGATTCGTAATACAGCAGCCCCGTGATGGCTGTCGGAGTGCCTGCCGCCATCAGCAGCAAACGCTGCTTCCAGCTAAGTTTTCGTTCATGAACGGATTTCGTCTCTGCCGCCGCGTCATGCTTATCTTGTCTGCGGGCCCGTCTGCCGACGAGCAGCGCAAGCATCCACGCGAGCACGAACCCCGTAAGCAGTTGACTGCCGACTACCTCGCCAAGCGAGTAGCCCTGAGCGTATGCCTTGGTGACTATGGTAGAAAGAATGCCGTAACAGATCGCTCCCATAAGAACGGATAATTTGTATTTCATCGAACGTTAGCTCCTTTATAAAAAAATAAAAACTTCCTTGCCGGAATATTGGCTCGCGCGAGGCGAACGAATATTCGTAGCAAGGAAGTTAAGGCTTCCCGTAGAGACCCCCACCCTGAACTATTGGGGTTATACGAATCTAAGAAATCTTACTGCGATCTCGGCCGATTGTCAATAGACGAAAGCCAGCGCGATAATAGGCCAGCGCTAGGGCGTGTCTGAATACTCCGAGGGCAGCAGATATTGCCGAATTTTCGTTTCCATGCAAGGAACTTTTGTGAAGGCGTACCGGGGTACGTCAAGCAAAAGTGACGAAGCAGGGGGCGAAAAGGCGGTGATAGATGCCCCTGAGCGGGTTTGCATACACGCCCTAATTCAACACAATAATTCTGCCGGTAATGACGCCGTTCTCGTCTTTATGAAACAGCAGCGCTTTGAAAGTATCACCATCTTTGCTAACGGAGAATGTCTCGGAAAATCCGCTCTGCCCTTCCTGGAAAAAGGAGTCTGGAGCCATTGTCACGCTCCGTCCGTCATGAGAGTATTGGAGGTTGCCGGCGTCGTCATAGGTCACTTCTTTAATCGAGTCGGGAAGAGTTTCACCGATCTCCTCTCCTTTTTTAATTTTGGTTTTAATTTCCGCGGCCCAGCGCCTTGCGTCAGCGACCAGCTTCTTATCCGACGGTGACTCGGGAGAGGACGTCGGCTTTAGCATAGACTCCAAATAGGCTTCCGCTTTGACCGGATCCGCTTTGGCGATATTGAGCGGGAGATCGAACAATGCCGAAGCGCCCGAGTATCCTTCCTTGGGCCGGATTTCTCCCGTGCTCTCGTCATACGAGAACGCCTCGTTCCTATAAAACGGACTGCCGCTGCTTACCGCCAAATACACGCCCCTGTCTGCAAAAATTTCTACTTGGTCGCATGAGATGAGTCTGTACATGACACCGTCGATGACATCTTCGCTATACCCGCCGTTCATCGTAACGATATTGACCTGCCACGGCTTCAGACCTTTGATTAGCGGCGAAATGAAAAACGGAACTTCGCCGTATTCGGGTTCGTTGACCGCCGGCATCGGTTTGCCGTCCTGTCTGACGATGGAAACAACCGCATAGGTTCTGTCGGGGTAGATTTCCTCCGAGGAGTGCTTAAATTGGCTGAGGCCGGCTCCCGACACGAGACCGTGAAGCGTAAAACTGTAATCTCCAGATGCGATGGACCGATTAATCTCCATAGCGTCCTTGCTGTCGAAAGCTTCCGCCAGCAGCCGGTCCCCGAAACTCTCGGCAACCTGCTTGGCGCTGAACAGCTGTGTCGCCGCATAGGCCGATACGGACACCAGCAGCAATAATACCGCGGCTAACAGCCCTATCGATAATCTTCTTCTATGTTTAGGTTTCACTAGATTACGCTCCTTTAATTGATGGATAAGGGCCTGATCCAAATCTTCCTCGGGCTCTGCTGCCGGAGCCAGAGCCTGTCCGAGCAAACGTTCCCAATCCGCATCCTTCACGGGACATCGACCTCCAAATCTTTTCTCACGGCCATGCGCGCTTTATGCAATCTGCTTTTCACAGTTCCCGACGGAATTTTCAACGCCGATGCGATCTCCTCCACTGTCATATCCGCTGTGTAATACATGTAGAGGGGAAGCTTCAGCTTGTCGTTCAACCGATGGGCGGCCTGCTGAATCATCGTTCGAAGCTCTAGCGACAGCACCGCGTCTTCCGGTGCCGATTCGCGAGAAAATAAGTCCGCCACCCCTGCCGCCGCCTCGTCAAGCTCGAACGTAGGGGCGATTCTTCGCCTCCACGCAAGCTTGCGACGATGATTGCGGTGAAGCTGCACGGCAACCGATATGAGATAAGCTTTCGGATTGCGGGCCGCGTCCATCTTGAGCCGCAGCTCCATAGCCTTAAGAAAAGTTTCCTGATATAAATCGTCCGTATCCTCTTTGTTCCCCGTCAGCTTGTAGCAAAAGCCGTAAATCGACTTGCCGTGCAGCTTCACGAGCTCAATCAACTCATCGATATCCAAGCAGCTTCTCCTTCCTGAATGGCCATTCCCCTATATATTGTCATAACTTCGAAATCGGTTCACCTGCGAAAAAACTATGAGGACAAATCTTGCTCGCCCTGCGTGCCACAATTCAGTCTAATAGGTCTGTGCTTTAACAGACCGAAGCATTGGGACTGAGGCCAAAAAAGTGCCCTGACGCTGCCTCAGCCGCGGAGTGAAGGCCAAAAAAGTGCCCTGATGTTGCCCCAGCCGCGGAGTGAAGGCCAAAAATGTGCCTTGACGTTACCTTAGCCGCGGAGTGAAGGCCAAAAATGTGCCCTGATGCTGTCCCAACCGCGGAGTGAAGGCCAAAAATGTGCCCTGACGCTGCCTCAGCCGCGGAGTGAAGGCCAAAAATGTGCCCTGATGCTGCCTCAGCCGCGGAGTGAAGGCCAAAAATGTGCCCTGATGCTGCCTCAGCCGCGGAGTGAAGGCCAGCCACAGAAAAGAAGCCCGATCTGTAAGCAGCTCTTACCCCCTGCTTTCAGATCAGGCCTCTTCGCATAGTCGATTCCCTATGGCACAATTTGATTAACGTTGCGGTCGGCCGGCACTTCCGCCGGCAGCTTCTTGGATGCGCTAGGCACTTCGCGCGGACGGTTGTGAATTTCCTCGGCCGAATAAATCAGTATGGTCGTCTGACCGCCTCCCGAGAATGCGCGAATGAGCACGGGATGGTCGTAAGGATTATTGAACACGAAATCCGGCCCGTACCAGCTAACCGTCGCATCCCTTCCCGGCGGCACGTACGGCACGTTGCGGCTGTGCGAATAGCGTTGAACGATTGTGAGCCCCGCTCGATCGACCGCATTGAACAACGTCGATGAGACTTGACAAATTCCGCCCCCGATTCCTTCCGCCACTTCGCCTCTTACGATCACCTTCGCTCGGCGATAGCCTTTACCCGCCGTCCGCTCTCCAAGGGTCTGATTAAACGAAAACGATTCCCCTGGAAACACATAGCGATTATTTAGCGCTTTAACCGCCAAATCGATATTGTGGGAGCGATTGCGGTTATTTGAATTGTAATAGGTCGTATAGTAGCCGATTCTCTTCTCCTTCAGCGTCGTCAGCAGCTCGCTGTCCACTCGCGGATAGACGGCTCTAAGCGGAGCTTCCATCGAGGCGCTCTTCCCCTCCGTCATATAACGATAGAACTCGTCCTCCCAGACTCTGAGGTCGAGCTTGTAGCCGAGCTTGTCCGGAACGATCGCCCCCGATGCGTCCAGCATGGCGTTAGTCGGCGGCTGATAGACCAGCCGCTCCATTTTCGCTGTCAGTTCCAACAATTTAATGTCATTAACAATCGGCAGCCCGGGTAAAGGAAATTCATAATCCGCACGGCGCACGACCGCGATTTCCCGTCCTTCGGAAGTTATCGCAAGCTGATCCGGCAATGATGCGGTATGCGCAAGCACCAACAGGCCGGCAATCCATGTCCAAGCCAAATCGATCCCCCGATTCGATAAATTTAACGTATCTCGATGCATGAGCACACTTGTCTCGTCCGATGCATCCCTGTTTACGTTGCGCGAAACGGACCGCGGTTATGCCGCATAATCGTTTATTCGTTAGCCGACAATAACGCCAACGATTCGTAACGGGAAGGAAGAAAAAAATGAGCCGACCACTGAGGCTGAATGCTTGGCGCTGGGCCGCATCAGTTGTACTTGCCCTTGGACTGGCTTCCGCTGTCGGCTCCGCTGCGCAAGCGAAGCCACCGACGACTCGAGAGCGGCAGCGCATAGAGATCGTCGTGCGCTCCAGCCGCACCGCCTCCATGTTTAGCAGGCTAACGATAGACAGCCCTACGCTAATTTTGCGCAATGCGCAAACGGGAAGCTTGCCGGAGCAACGCGCAGATTGCTATACCGACCTGGAGGTCGCGATTCGGGATGCCGACGGAAAAGAAACGCGGTATCGACTAGAACGTTCGGGCCATCTTTGGGACGAAGCCGCCGGGCGATTGCTGCGACTTTCAGCCGATGCGTCCAAACGTATGCTTGGCTATGCGGAGGCATTGAGACGGGAGCATTACGGAGCGCTGATGGATTGGAGCGAAGCCCGCCTTATCGTGAAGCGCAAAAGCACGTTCACGATTACCGATCTCGAAAGCGGACTCAGCTTTCGCGTCCAGCGTCGAGCTGGCAGCGATCACGCCGACGTGCAGCCAGTGACAAAGGAAGATTCGAAAACGATGAAGGAGATTTACGGGGGTGCGTGGAGCTGGGACCGTCGAGCGATCATCGTCTCCAAGGATCGCACACGAATAGCCGCTTCCATGAACGGCATGCCCCATGGGGGAGACGGCATTCCGGGCAACGGCTTTAAAGGGCATTTCTGCGTTCATTTTCTCGGCAGCTCGTCGCATCGCTCCGATACGCCCGATCCGGCGCATCAGTTGATGGTTTATCAAGCGGCCGGGCAATTGCGCAGCTATTTCGCTTCCGCCTCTCCCGGCGTGATGGCGATCAACTTCGCGGAGGCAGTCGCCAGAAAAGACATCGAGATGCTGCAATTGCTGTGGCCCGAAGCTTCCGCCGAACGTTTCGAAGAGCTGAATCGACTGCTTGAACGACTGGAATCGTTAACGATCAAGAGAACCCGCGTTACGAAAACCGAAGAGCTAGCGGATGAGCTGTCGGCCTCCGTAACGCTCCCTTTGCAAATTCGTTTGCGCGATCGGGGAACGCTTCAATCCGAGCTCCGTTTCGAGTTCGTCCGAAGCGCTCCTCGCTTACCTTGGCGAATCGCCGGAGTTTCCTCCGATCATTCCAGCTTAATCCCGTAAAGCTTGCCGCCGCGCGAAGCGACGACGGCATAGTTGCCGAATACCGCCGGAGAAGCTTCGATATTTGAGCCTACTGTCATGCTGCCTCGAACGCGGCCATCCCTGGCGGAGACGACGGAGACGACCCCGCCGGAATCGGCCTGTAGCAAATAACCGTTGCCCTTGGCATCGTAGATGTCGGTCGGAGACGACCAGGCATAGCGTTTCATCGGGAGCCGCCAAGTCTCCTTGCCTGTCTTTTTGTCCAAGGCGACCATCAGCCCCTCCCCAAGCTTGCCGTAGCGGGCAATCGTGAACACGACGAGATCGGAAATATTCCCCTTGCCGACGACCGGCGTCGCCAGTACGCCGCCGTTGACGGGATGATCTCCGCCGACGACGGACAAACATTCGTATTTCATCTGCCAGACGACCTGGCCGGTTAGCCCGTTGATTTTGCGCAAATAGGCGTAGCCCTTTCTTCCCTGCTTGTCGACTTCCGTTCCGGTGTACAAGTACGGAATTCCGTCCTCGGCTTCCACAACGATCGTCGCATCCGTATCGTCGAGCGCCGGGAGCGCCCATACCGCCTCGTTCGTCCGAACGTTCACCGCCAGCACGCTTCCCCCGTTATCGGCAAAATAAACGAGGTCGCCGAACGCCGCCAGCGAATTCTCGATGCCCTGATAATTGTTGCCGCTTATACGATAGCGGAATTTGCTCACGACCGGCTTGATCGAAAGCGTCTTCCGCTGCGGATCGAAAGCCGTATTCAGCTTGACGCGGTACAACAGCCCGTTCTCCCCGCCTACGGTAAGCGTATCGTCATAGCGGTTGAACAGAGCGGAGCCGTCGAACGCCCCCCACCGCCGATAAGCGAAGGAATCGATGCCGTTAACGCGCAGCAGCCGCTTCTGGTCGATCAGGCTATACAGGTTAAATCCGATCGTTCCGTTCTCGGGGATTCCCTCTCCGACGTACAGCAGCGGATAACCGCGCGCATCTACGGACACGCTGCCTTTAATCGGGTTGCCGACCCGGATCGGACTTCTCGTCTCCTCGCCCGTTTCCAGCTCCAGAAAATAGACGTATCCGTCCAACGAGGCATAGATGACCTCGGTAAAATTCGGCTTGGAACGAAACTTCGACTTAACGTTCATCGACGCCAGCACTTCCGGCTGCCATTGGACGATCGCCGGCTGTCCCGTCCAGCCCGCTCCGCCGCCCCATGAGCTGCTCTTCGTCTTCTTCTCCCAAGCGATTGCGGGGCGATACGTCTGCATCTCAACGGTCCCGTAAGACGGCGCGCTTCTGTCGCCTCCGCCCCGAAAACCGAGTACTCCCGCCACTTCGGTATATATCTCGGGAAATGCCTTCGCCTCCGCGGGCTTGCTGCCGCTCCATTGCCCGGACTGAACCCCCTTCGCTTGCGCAATGCCTTGCGCCGCCAGCAAAATGGCAAGCGCGAATAAGACCGTTTTGCTTCCCAACGCCATCCCTATCCATTCCTCCATATATTGGAATGAATAGATTTTACCTTCCTGCCGTCGAGAAGCTTGTCAAACGGTCAACGAGAAATCGCGGAACCTTTGTCGTATCCGGTAGCAATCAAGCGAAGCGCGCGAATAAGAGCCGCCTCGGCAACACGGAGAGCGACATCGTCGCCCTGCGCGTACACTGGAGGCGGCTCCTATGGAACCCTTATGGCTTTAACTCGGCACTTCCGCCCTCCGCTCGCGCTTGCGCGGAACATCAGGCAATTCGTTCACGGAGACGACTTCCTTCGTCCGTTTCTGCGGCTTTTTCCAATAGCGCTCGCTCCCCGGAAGATCGTCGAACCAGGCCGCGTCGTCGGGACAATCCAGCATCATGAATTTCCCGTAGTTGCCGTCGCGGGATTGATGATATTTCAGATAGGCTTTGCCGTTCTCGATCGCCAAAATTTCGATTTTGCCCGACGTATGGCTCATAGACAGGCGCACTCTCTTGCCTAAACCGGAGGTACGAGCTTTCGCCTTCTCGACGATATCGTACACTCTAGCTAACGGCAGCACGAAATCGTTGTTGCCCGCCACGGGTCGGTTGATGAAAAAATAGTAGGGCGTTACGCCAGCCCAGCTCAGCCGGTCCAGCAACTCGCCGAGCACCTCAGGATCGTCGTTGATGCCTCTAAGCACAGGCGTCTGGTTAACGACGATCGCTCCGGCGTCGTGCAGCGCTTGGAAGCCTCGTACCGCTTCCGGCGTAATTTCGCGAGGATGATTGATATGAGCCATCACGTAGATGCGCTTGTTCGCGTTGGAAAACTCGCGGATCGTCTCCAGAAGCTCCTCGTCCTCGTAAATCCTCATCGGATTAAAGACAGGAATTTTCGAGCCGAGTCGAATGATCTTCACATGTTCGATTTCGCGTAATCTATGCAAAATCGCACGCAGTTTAGGCGTGGCAAGGATGAGGCTGTCGCCTCCGGTCAGCAGCACGTTGCTAATCTCAGGATGGTTGGCGATATACTGCAGGCCCGGCTCGATGTCCGAGGTCGCTTCCTTGACGTCGTTGCGGAACAGTCGCTTGCGGAAGCAGTAGCGACAGTAGGCTCCGCACACCTCGGAGACAATCAGCAGCGCCGTCGACGAATACTTATGCTGGCAGCCTTTGACCACGTAATTCGTATCCTCGTCCGAAGCGTCCCAACGTCCGTATTCCTCCAGCTCCCCTTCATTCGGGATAACGAGCTTGCGAATCGGATCGTGCGGATCGTTCCAATCGATCAGATTCAAGTAATATTCGTTCACGCGAAACACGAACTTGTCGGTAATCTTCTTCAGCTTCTCACGTTGTTCCTCGGGGATGTGAGAGATCTTTCCGATATCGGTGATATACTTTGGCTGCGCCATGCGGCCTTCCTCCTCCATGTATATTCATTCGAATTCGAGAACGAATCCGTTCCAAGCCCCGCGATACCCCCTTTCGTCCGAACGTTAAATAGACCCTGCGCGCAGTAGACCATCCCTACTGCGGACAAGGGTCCGTAAAGACAGAAAAAGACCCTTAACGGGTCAAAAGAATGAGCAACTTATGACCCATCCAGTGCAAACGAGGTTAGCTGTCGGGCTCGGGATAGATGGTTCCCTACATGAGCAATCCATGATTCGCCCCAAAAGATTGGTTCCCCCGCTTTCCGGAAGTTTCCGGAAACTAAGCGTATCTAAACTATAATTTACAGTTGCCCGCCCTGTCAACCCTGAGAAATTTCATCCGTGAAATTCTGCAGCGGACATATTTGTCGGACGGCTTTCTCGTCGGTTACAATAGAACAAAGAAGGAGGAAGCCCCATGCAGAGCTCTAGCAAACTATCGGAAGGCATTAAAGGGCTGATCGACCGGAAATTTGTTCTGTTCCTCGTCGTCATCCTGTTGATTGGCTTGAATATTTTTATTTTGGACAAGATTTCTTATGTTTTTCATCCGCTGACCGTCGTGCTGGAAACCGTATTCCTTCCGTTCCTGTTAGCCGGAGTCGCGTACTACCTCCTTAATCCGATCGTCGACTATTTGGAGCATCGCAAAGTAAAACGCCTTTATTCCATCCTCGGGCTGTACCTTGTCATTGTTACGGTACTGACGCTCGTAGTTATGAAAGTCGTCCCCTTGCTCAGCGAGCAAATCGCCAGCCTGATCTCGCAGTTCCCGACCTACACGCAGAACGCGCAGGCCAAGTTCGAGGAACTGATTGGGAACAAGTATTTCAACGAGCTGCAAAGCATGATCGGAATTGATACGGCCAAGCTCACGGACGAGTTCTCCTCGCGCGCTTCGACCCTTCTCAGCAACGCTTGGTCGGGAATAGGCGGGTTGGTAGGCCGAATTACCGAGACGGTGCTGGCGATCATCACGGTTCCCTTCGTCCTGTTCTACCTGCTCAAAGACCGCAAGAAACTGGCCCCGTTCGTGCTCGGATTCGTGCCGACTAAGCTCAGAGGCCGCTCCTTCGGCGTCATGCTGGAGATGAACCATCAGATCAGCTCGTACATTCGCGGCCAGATCATCGTCAGCGCTTGTATCGGCGTGCTGCTGTACATCGGCTATCTCATTATCGGACTGGACTACTCCCTTGTGCTCGCCGTTATTGCCGCTTGTACGAGCATCGTCCCTTATTTGGGCCCGGCAATCGCCATTACTCCCGCGCTGATCGTCGCCATGATGACGTCCCCGATCATGCTCGTGAAAATGATCGTGATTTGGACAATCGTGCAATTGATCGAGGGCAAGTTTATCTCGCCGCAAATTATGGGCAAGACGATGCGGGTTCATCCGATTACGATCATCTTCGTCATTATCGCGGCCGGCAACCTGTTCGGCATGATCGGCATCATTCTCGCCGTTCCCGGGTATGCCATTCTAAAGGTGATCAGCACGCATCTGTTCCGCTGGTTTAAGCGTCGCACGGGACTGTACGAGGAAGCCGTTCCTGCCGCTGACGCCTCCCATGACGCGCCAACAGGCGAAGAAACTCCGCAAAACGCAGACTAGGTAACAAAATCAAGGGGCTGTCCTATAGGCAAAGGTTGCTTGAGATTATCGATACATAAGGTAAGGTGTATATACCTCCAGTAGACCTAATCATGACGCGCAACATTTCCAATTTATTGGATATTAAACTTTTACGACGGATCTATTTGCACACATGAGCTTACGCAGGGAAGTTAGTCGAAAATTCGTACAACGCAGCTCGAACCAGGCTTAAACAGCGGACGTTTGTAGGAAAAACAGCACAAAGCAACTTGGCTCAGACTCAAACGACGAACGTTTGTAGGGAAAATCGTATAAATTAACCAAGATCGGGGATTGTATGCCACTAAAGCGTCTTCGATAAGTATACGAATAGTTTCTGGGAATTATCTGGAAGTGTTGTGGGTCATGATTAGCCCGTAGACTGCCTCATACGCTCCTGAAATCACATTGCAACGGGTTTACCCATTCATATTTCAGGAGCGTATAGCAGCATCGGAGGGAGGTATATACACCTATCGATTATCCTCCAGAGCAACTTGAGGCGCCTATAAGACAGCCCCCCTTCGTCACATAGTGTCGATTTGTTGTTCCGCCTGCTGCAGTTCCTCGACAATATAACGGCAATTTAGCGCTTTCTCGCGCAAATCCTGAAGCGTATAGTAATAATGATTGCTCGCTTCAAAGCCGATGCGGGAATCTCGAATGACGAGTTCGTACAACTGCAAGGCGTTGCTTGCTTCCTTGTTCGCGATATCGATGAGCTTGCGGCAAGCTTTCGAACGGACGGATGAGCTTCTTGCCTTCAAGTATTTTTGCCGGGCTCTAACGAACTCGATCTGCAGGTATGTGCTGTAGAAATGAAGATAAGCCGCCGATGCGGAAGTCGTCAACTCGTCGAATTCCCGATGAGCCCCAGCAGACAGCCGCTTCCTTGCCGACTCCAGAAGACGCAGCCCTTTCTTCCACCCTGCGGCAAGTTTCTTGAACTGCCCGGCAAATGCGGCATGCGAATAGATTCCGCGCCATCGCTCCAGATCGTCGTAAGGATAACCGATCATGGTCGCCTCGAAGCCGGTCGGCTCCAGATGAAGAAGGTTGGCCGGTCCGAAATTTTGCGGTGCGAAGTACAGCACACTTAAATCGAAGGGAAACTCTCGGAACGCGCTACCGAACGCGGCCGAAGCATCTGCGATCGCTTGCCCCGCCTCGCTTCCGAACTTGGCTTGCATCCTTTCGCCAATGCCTGTCTTCTCGCCCGAATCGGTATCCCAATAGTATTCGGATGCAAGCTCCAGGTTAAGCGACGGGTATCCGCCCAATGTCCAACTCAGCATCAAGCCGCTGACCCCGGAATCGCTTAAGCGGATGAGATGCTCCTCGATTAACTGAAAAACGGGCAAGAATGGCACGGCCGAACATTCCCATGTGTTATTAAACTGAACCTTCGCCGCTGTGCGCAAGCCCCGCGCTTGAGCCACTTCCCAGGTCCGCCGCGATTTCTCGCCCGGCCCGACGACGGACATGGAATAGTCGATGACCTGTCCCGGAGAACCGGCAATATTCGTGGGAATCGCTTCCTCGCTCGTGGACATGACGATTACGTTGTCCGGCAATCCCTCAATCGCGGAGCGAATTTCCTGATCATCCCACCCCCAACTGTGCGACCATCCCCAGGTCCAGCATACAATTCGCGCTTCGGTTTTTTCTCGAAACGCGCCTCCGGCGATAAGCGCGTTCACTTCCGCAACGACTTCGCCCGGCGTTCGTCGGCTGCAGCGCGGACAATTCGTCTGGCCCCCCACTGCCCGCGAATAACAGTGCGTCCAATTTTCCGACATCGTGATCGTAAACAGGCCGGCCAAACCCGGGACTTCGCGGAAGAGGCGGGCAATCCCGTCGCTCAGCAATTGCTGTACTTCCGGATGCGATGTGCACAGCGTCGCATATCCGTCCTCCGTATGTCCCTGCCAATCCGGTTTGTCGGCAAAAAAGGACACAGGCATGGAACGGGGTTCATTGCAATACAAGTAAACGCCGATCCCGTACTTCGCAGCACGGTCCGCGAGAAAACGCAATCCGGCAATCCTTTGCTCCCAATTGAGAGACAGCTCCTCCGGCAACCCGGCTAGCGGAACTAGGTTATAGAGGACGCTTTGCAGCCAAATGCCGTTCACTCCCGCATCGGACAGCCGTTCCAGCAAAGCTTCCGGGAAAGGGTCCAATTCCGGCGTCAGAAGCGGATCTCCGTATACGGCGCCGTAGGAGTAGATGATGCGCATATCGAATTTCGTAGTCCGACGGTATTCGCCAGCCATGAGATAAGGCGCATGACCTTCGCACGCTTGCCCGGCCAGCCATTGCAGTCCTCGCATAATCCCGGTTTCGGCCGCTGCCCGAATCGTAAGCGTATCCGTCCCCACAACGATCAAGTGGTCTTCCGTCAATTGGGATGAATCCGGTACGATTTCGATTCGCATCACCGGATGGATCTCCTCGTTAGGCGATAAGGCGGAAGCTTGCCGGACGGTCCACTTCGCGCCCCAGGTCCGTTCGAGCTTAGTTACGAATCGTTCCAGCGCGGAATCCAAAACGGGATGGCCGCTCGGCGCTTCGATTGTCCAAGAAATATCCAGTCTGATTTCCCCGTGACCTGGCTCCCTAGCACGGACGTTCTCCCTCATAGCCGGCTTGCGATATTGATTGAGAAAATCGAAAGGCTTTTCGGCTTGCCGTCCATCGCTCAAGGCCGGCGTCGATTCCCTGATCATCCGCGTCCGCTCTTGTTCCGCCTCGTTCAAAACCCGATATTTGACCGGCTCCGTCCACGGCTTGAGGCTGCCTAGCTTGATCCATAGGAAATCGTCCTCTTTTAAAGTGAAGGCGAGTCGGTCTTCCGTCCATCCTAGCAGCTCGAGCAATTGCTCGACAGGGAGCAAATGCCAATTGGCGCGAATGATTGTAATGTATCCTCTTTCGAGCCATATCGCTTCATTCCCGGTCTGCGAGACCTCAAGCCCCAGGTCCGACGCGGCTTCCCTGATCTGCTCTTCGGAAGCGCCGAGCACCAGAGCCAGTCGCCCTAGCGGCACTAACCCCCAATTTCGCCAAATGACGGCCTGCATTCGCGTAGGAAAATGAGGTGTTGCCAGCGCCTTCTTATCCGGCTCCGTTCGCAAATCGAGAATCATAGCCGCTCACCCGCCCTGGCACGCATCCGATTTTCCAATCTGCCCAGCTTGTCGATTTCCATCGCGATCTCGTCCCCGTCCTTCAGCCATACGCGCTTCTCGGGCGGATAGCCGAAGATGACGCCTTGCGGCGTTCCCGTTAGAATGACGTCCCCCGGATTCAGGGTGATGTAATCGCTAATATAGCTGACCAATTCGTCGCAATAGAAAATCATATCCGACGTATTGGATTGTTGCCGAATCTCGCCGTTTAACCAGCAGCTCAATTCTAGGGAATTCGGATCTCCGACTTCATCGGCCGTGACCAAGTAAGGACCGATCGGGCAGAAGCGATCCAGACTCTTGCCGAGCAGCCATTGATTCGTTCTGAACTGCAAATCCCGGGAAGACAGGTCGTTGGCAATGCAATACCCGAATACGTGGTCCAGCGCTTTATCCTTGGCTACCCCGCTCGCCGTTCGGCCGATGACGATCGCGAGCTCGACTTCGTAATCCCCTTCCTTCACGTAAGAAGGCAGAGGGATCGTCTCGCCGTGAGCGGCTATCGAATTGTTGAATTTATTGAACAGGACGGGGTATTCCGGAATGCTCATCTGGGATTCCGCGGCATGCTCGCGATAATTCAAGCCGACGCAAATGATTTTCCCGGGGCTAGGAACGCAAGGTCCGAACGTCAACTCCTCTTCTCTCCTCAGTTCGCCGGCGTCAATCGCGCTGCGCACATACTCATCGATCCGATCGATCATCCGATCTCCTCCGGCGATCAACTCTTCCATCGTATGCGGCCAACTTTCCTCTGAGGGAATCTCCACGACCCCCGATTCAGATTTGACCCCCAGTTTAAGCCCTTCATCCGTTACAAACGTCAGCAGTTTCATTCTCCGCACCTCATCCTATTTATAACTCGATAGACTCCGCAAGTACGACTTCCCGTCCCGTCGCACAGGATTTCGCGATCGCATCGGCGACCTCCACGCCATGAACGGCATCGGCGAACGAGATAACGGCCGGGTCCTCGCCCCGGGAAATACAGCGACAAATATAGGTCAGCTGCTCCCGCAGGCATCCGACGGATTGTCCATGCAGCTTCGCATGAATATTCGTATCCGGAGTCAGCCTTCCTTGACCGTTCCAGAATTGCAGACCCGAGTTACTCGTCTCGAAGTGGGCAATTCCGCTCCTTCCGATCACTTCGATCGCGTCCGCGATTTCGACTCCGACTTCGTCCGGCGTCATCCAACTGCTTTGCAATACGGCCAGCGCTCCGTTCTCGAATTCGAGGTTCGCCCACAGCACTTCCGGGGAGGCGGAGGCTGCGCCGGAATCGGTTACGGATCTTCCGTAAGCTTTCACGCTTCTCACGCGACATCCGGCATACCAGATCGCCAAATCGATATCATGGATCATTAATTCGAATACCGTATGGACGCGCTGAAAGGTTTCGAATAAATAGTGCTCCCGGGAACGCTTTAAGTACATGCTGACTGGAGCGCCTACCTGGGCGGACAGCACGGCCTCCTTAATCGCGGCATAACGCGGATCGAACCGCAGCAGATGTCCGGGAAAGAGCAGCCTGCCGCTGGCGACGGCCGCTTCCTGCATCGCCTTGGCCTCGTCCGGGCGAGTCGTTACCGGTTTCTCCACGAGGACATGCTTGCCGGATTGCAAAGCTTTCAAAGTCGGCTCCAGGTGGTGGCTTTCAAAGGTCACCACGCTGATCAAATCGATATCGTCTCGCTGGATCAACTCGTCTGCACTTGAGATCAAGTTCGCGACGCCGTATTCCTTACCCGCTCGTTCCAGCCTTTCCGGCGAGCTGTCGCATATGGCTACTACTTCCGCCGTTCCAAGCGAACTGAAGGCTTCCAAATGACACAATCCCCATCGACCCAAGCCGAGAATGCCCACTCTCACTTTATTCATTCCGATCTCCCACTCCCTATCTATAAATTCGGAGGCACGTCCAGCCGTTCGAAGCAAGCTTGCGCCTTGGCAATATGCTGCCAGGCCCCGGTAAGCAGAAAAGGTCCGTGTCCGGGAAACAATCCGTCGATACGGAGTCCGTGGAGCTTGTCCACGGTGTCTGCATATTCGGATATGACGCAATCCCAGACATTCTGAATGACAACTTTTCCTCCGGCGAATACCGAATCGCCGCCGAACAACAGCTTCCTCCCCTTCCTCTCGATCAGGAAGGAAATATGCCCGCGCGCGTGTCCCGGCGTATCGATTATTTTCAGCGAGAGATTGCCGATAACGATCTCGTCGTTTTCTCGCAGCCCTCTCGCTACCGGACAAGGCGGAAACTCGTAATCCGCGGGATACACGCCCGCTCTTACCGCCGCGGTAATGCTAACCTTGTCACGGTCCCCCGTTTCGATCCAAGGCAAAATTTCCTGCGAGGTCATGACCTGCAGCCCGTAGGTCCGGTGAAAATAAGCGGCCCCTGCCGCATGGTCGCCATGCCCGTGGGTAAGCAGCATATATCGGATTTGCCCCGGCGATATCCCGATCCGTTCGATATTCGCCGCAATCCGCTCGGGCTCTATCCCACCGCCGGCATCGATCAAAGCGAATTGCCCGTCCCCGCCGTCCAACAGGTAGACGTTGCAATCCATCGGATCGCTCAGTTGAAAGCCGTACTTGCCGCTGCCGACCATATAGATGCCATCATCGATTCTGATCATGACGGGATGTAGGCGATGCATTCGATTTCCACGCGCATGCCGGGAGGAAACTTGACGATTTCAACCGTACTTCTGGCGGGCGGCTCAACGGTAAAATATTCAGCGTACGCCTCGTTGTATGCCGCAAAATCGTTCAGCTCGTCAATAAAAGAAGTGACTTTGACGACATGTTCAAGAGAGGTGCCCGCAGCCTGTAAAATTTGCTCCATATATTCGAGTACGACATGCGTTTGCCGGACAATATCTCCGGGGAACAGCACCTCTCCCGTCACAAGATCGAACGGGCACGTTCCCGCCACGTATACCATGTCGCCCAGCTTTACGGCCTGAGAATAAGAACCGCCTGGCTTCGGCGCTTTATCGGTACGGATGATTTCCTTCTTCATATCGGTCTCTCTCCTCTTAGTCGAGCTCTTAGTCGAGCTGATAATTGCAAGCCAAGCGATAATAGAACTCGGCTGCCTGAACGACCTCGGCGACCGGAACCCATTCTTCCGCGGAATGCGCCTGATCGATTGAACCCGGTCCGTACACGATGGACGGGATCCCTTGCCAAGCCTGCAGCTTGCTTGCATTGCTGCCGTAAGACACGCCCCGCAGCGACGGATTCAAACCGAGCGAACCGGCGACGCGTTGCGCCGCCTGGACAACGGCTGCGTCATGCGGCGTATTGAGCGCAGGATCCAGGAGCAGCGGTTCGACGGAAAGGTTCGCGTCGGGGAGCGATTCCCGCAATTGCCGCTCGAACCCGGCGAGAACTTGTTCGGGCGTCTCGCCGGGAACGATGCGCCGATCGATCCGGATCTCGCAAGCTTCCGGAACGATATTGATCTGGCTGCCTCCGTTAATTGTACTTACGACGATCGTCGGGCTTCCGCAAAGTTCGCTGCCGATTCGCGCCAAACCCGGTTCTACCGTATCTTTCACGTAGCGAACGACATCCATCATCGAATAGATTGCGTTGTCTCCTTTGTGCGGAACCGAGCTGTGAGCGGCTAAGCCCCTTGTCCGGACGGAAAACCGGGCGCAGCCTTTATGCTCCGCCACGATGCCAAGCTCGGTCGGCTCGCCGACTACTGCTCCCGTTAGAGGGATCTGGAGCGACATAAAAGCCGTGAGCCCCTGAAAGGCATACTCTTCATCGACCGAAGCGCAGAAGACAAGATCGGCGTTCAGAAGCTCCGGATGGGAAGCGCACCGCTCCATCATATGAATCATGCCGGCCAACGCGCCTTTTGTGTCGCAGGCTCCCCTACCGCATAGCCTTCCGTCGCGGTAAGTCGGCACAAGCGCATTCTCCATGCTTCCGATCGATACGGTATCCATATGCGCCTCGAACAGCAATGCGGATTCCGGCTTGCCAACCCGCAATTCGGCGATAATATTGTCGCGACCCTCGACTACGGGTTGCCGAGTAACCCGCAGACCCGCTTGGCGCATGCGCGCTTCGACGTAATCGGCAACGCCGCCCTCTCCCCGGGCGTCCTCGCCGTAATGCGGATTGACGCTTTGTATGCGTACCAAATCGTCCAATATCCGGACCGCGGGATGCTCCGCCTCTTGCGCCGCGCCTTCCCTACCCAGTAACCCCATCTTCCTCACTCCCACGACTCTGCTGCTTACTGTTTTACGAAATAGAGCTTATCTACGTAAACCGCGTACACGTTTGCCGGATTATCCGCAGGCCAGATATAGGCGTATTGATTATTCGTCTGAGAAGGAACGAACGATCCGATCTTGATCGTATGCCATAACATATTTTCCACGGCGGAAGCCTGCACGGTCGTCGTTCCGAACGGATACGAATTCGTAGTCGCATCGTATACTCCGTACGAGAACGCATTTCCAGAAGGAACAGAAAACGCGGGCTTCCCATTGGCATCAAAATACAAATCGTCGGCATATTTGATTTTCACGACCGCATACAGATCGTAAGTCGCGCCGGGAACAAGCCGGCTCTTATCCCAGGACCATTGAACGTCCCAGCCGTTCGCAGCCCCTACAAGCTTAATCGCCGTTTTTCCGTCCGAAGCCGATACGTCCGCGTTATTTTTTGTAGCTCCTCCAAACATGTTCAAATCGCTATCCTGCCCGACGTAGACAGACTGGGTCGTATCCTTCGTCAATTTGAGGATTTTCCCGTCCCCCGCCGCAAAAGCCAAACTGCTGATTTCATAGCGATCCGGATAGGTCGTATAGCTGATTGAGGCGTTGGTAAGCGAATCCCTGATCTCCGTAATATCCATGCCGAGCTTCGCCCGATCGATCTTAATCGTGACATTGGCGCTGCTTAAGCAATTATGATTCACGACGACCAAATATTTGTCCCCTGTCGCAAGATTCTCGTGCGTCGTCACGTCCGCGTTCGGATGAGCCGAGCTCGTCGTATTGCCGCCCCCGATCGTCGTCGCGACATTCGCAATTTTGGTCATGGACAGAATCGTCGGCTCCAACGTTTTGATTTCATTAAACAAGGTTTGAACGGTGTCGAACTTAGGCCCTCTATTATAATTTTCATCCACCATGCCTTCCCATAAGCTTTCCGTCTGATAGATAAAGTAAAGGAATCCTTTGGAGCCGTGCCCGATGTTGAGATAGGTCATGGCCCTTGTTTCGGCGGGGATCGGGTCTCTTAAGCCTGTGGGCTCATGCCCGTAATTTTGCACGACAGTCCACCATGGAGCGCGATTTTGAATATCCTTCTTGGTCAGCATGTGAAGGAAATCCAAATAAGGTTTGTAATCGATATTCGCATAATAGGGATGATTCATGTAATGGGTAAAATCCCCGATCGGGTAACCGATTGCCGCGCCGTAAGGATCGGTCAATAGCGTCTGCGTCTGTTGAATCCCGTAATGGAATTCCGTATATTCCGGAGTAACGTAATCTATTAACGCTTGATGATAAGGATCGATCGATTCCGTCATTCTTTTGGCGTTTCTCAAAAAATGAGCATGATCGATATCCAGGTTCATCGGTTCGTCCTTCAGAACATAGGCATACAGGGCCGGATGATCTTTAATCGGAGCGATTCTAGCGTTGATCTGATTGTATAACGCAATTTCGTCATTCTCCAGCGTTGGATTGCTGAACGTGGCATAGGCCATCGGGAAAGCCATGACCTGGATATCGTAAGCGGCTGCCCGATCCAGAGTGTCCGTATACAGCGCGGTAGATCCGTTCCAGTTGGCGATGCTGACCATGTTCATATTCGCGTCCTTCAGATCCTGGAAGCTATTATTTAAGTAAGAGATTCTAGCGGTGGATTGGAATGGAATTTCTCCTCCCTCAAACCATGTTCCTCTTGCTACGAGAGGGGCCGGAGCAATCGGATCGTTTAAGGCGACACCGGTTATAACCTGAATATTTTTCTTATACAACTCCCCGCTCGGATTGCTGATTACTACGGTATACATCCCGTTTGGTACGATCGCGTTTGCGTTATTTTTTCCGTCCCACGAAATTTTCGCCGTGCCGCTTTGACTAACGTTGTTAACCAATGTTTTAACCGGACTGCCGCTGCTATCGACGATTTTGGCGCTTATCGTTTGAGCCCCGGATAGCGAATACGTAATTCCGGCGGAATCGTTAAGATCGTCCTGATTGCCCGGCGAAATCTTATACGGCTTCACTTTAATTAGTTGTTCGGGATTGTCGTTGATTTCCGATTCGACTATCGATACCTGATCGACTTTGATCGAAGGAAATTGGGCGGCGTTGTTTACTTGATAAAAGCTGACATGATAAACATGAGTCGGATCGAGCGCTAAAGGCGCGGCGTTGATTTTGATTCCGATATAGAACTTAAACTTGTCTTGCGTCTCCAAGCTGGACGTACTGTAAACCTTGGGCGACACAGGGTAGGTTCCCGTCGTCGAATCGTACACGACAACTCCGAAAATATCGCCCGCAGAAGAATTCCAGTCCGCTCGATCGATCTGCACAATCGTATGGATATCATAGGTCTCGTCGGCCCTTAGCTTCGTGCCGTCGATAGGCGCTTGAATATTCCAGTTGCTGCCCGGTCCATTGTACAGGACGGCAGCGCTGTTATCGGAAGCGAGAGGGCTCGAAGTGAGAACCGAGCTGTTATGCAGAATAAAGCTGCTGTCTTCGATAACGATAGATTCGTGCGGTCTCAGAATGATTTCATCGATGTAGATTTCCGACACTTGACTCGAGTTATCGGTTCCCGCCACGAAAAATACAAGCTGGTTCACGCTTAAATTCGGCACGAACGTTCCTACCCGGTATTCCTTCCAAGTCATATCCTGCGTTTGGCTGGAAGGCACGGTTTTTAGCGGTAGGATATAATCCCCGTACGTGTTGTCCCAAACCCCGAATGCGAATGCGTTGCCCGTTGGATTTGCCGCAGTGTGATCAACCTTGATGCGCATAAAGACATCGTAAGATCTCCCCGGCTGCAGATCGCTGAAATCCGAACGAATATGAGAGATGTTCCAATCCTCGCTCGTATTCGACATTTTACCGGCAAAGCCATTGCGCGCGGTTGCATCGGTCAAGGTTGCGCCGTCATTGTAATATTGAAATTGATCCTCCTGGATGACGAAGTCCGTGCCGGATGCCGAGGTTTTATCGATGCCGATCATAATAGACAAGACTAGACAAATCGTTGCAAGGAGAGACGCTTTTTTGACTTTATTCATGTTCATAGCCCCTTTGACATGAAGTAGGTATCAAGCCTCAGACAAGCCATTCATCAGACGGTCAACGTCGGCGCTATCGTTAAAAGAATGAATGGAAGCGCGGAATCGGCCGTCGCCTCCCCACAGATAGATTCCTTGCTTTTGGAGATATTCGGATACCTCTTCCCCCCGGTCGGAAGCGACGCAAACGTTGCCCGCCCGACGCTGCCGTTCGCGTGGCGTAATAATCGTGAAGCCCTGCGCGTCCAGCTTTCCGATTAATTCGTCGCCTAGCTGCAAAATATGGTTTTCGATTCTGGCGATGCCGGTATCCAACAGCAACCGGGTTGAGTAATTGAGCGCATAGATCGTCGGGTAGCTAGGATATCCCGTCTCGAATCGCTTGGCGTCGTGATGGAATTCGTAGCTGCTATGACGAATCGGGCTGAACATATCGATTACGCTCCGCCATCCCACCGAGCGCGGCATGAAATCAGCCACTCTGGCCGGGTTGACGCCTAGAATGCCTAGACCGTGAATGCCGAGCAACCATTTATAGGAGCTGCACACCAGAAAATCGGTTTCGTTCATATCGACGGGGACCGCGCCCAGCGATTGCGTAGCGTCGAGCAGGAGCAGCGTATCCGTCTGTTTTAATTGCTTGTATAATTCCCGATAATCGAGCCTGGCTCCGGATAAATAACTGACATGGCTTGCGATGACGAGTCGGGTCCGATGATCGACCTTCTCGATAATATCTTCCGGCGTAACCTGCCAATTCGTATGCTCCACGAACCTTACTTCCACGCCTTTATCCCGCAGGACAAGCCAGGGCAGGACGCCTGCCGGAAATTCCAAGCGGTTGACGACGACGTTGTCGCCGGGGCGAAAGGAAATCGAGCCTGCGATCATCGAGATGATCTCCGAAGAGTTCGATAATAATCCGATATTTTCAGCCTTTCCCCCGAGCAGAAGCGCAATGTTCGATTTGCACGACGCCTCGATAGCCGCATTGTTTTCGCGACCTCCAGGGCCAACGCTGCGACGGTTCATATAGTCGGTAATCGCTTCCAAGCTCCCTCTAAGTGCCGGCGTTTCGGCACCGCTATAAAACCATGCGCAATCTTCCATGCCAATAAATAATTTCTTTGTCAGTAAGGCTTCCACAGTCTCTCACTCCTCGAATATCTTGGCTTATTTAATTTCGACCCAACTGCCTCCGGCATCGGCGGAGCTTTTCTCGGCTTCCACCAGACGAATCGACTCCGCGACGTCGTCGCCGAGCGAGACGGATGGCTTAACTCCGTTCCTTAAACAATCGGCCAAGTAGACGATTTCTCTATAAAAGCCCGTATCGGGAGACAATTCCGGCGTTAAGGACGGACCGTCCTTCGGATACACCGTTACCGTGCCGCCCGCAAATACGACCGCCGCTTCGTCGAAACCGACGCGGAAGGACATCTCGAAGCCAAGGCTTGGCGGCAGCGACCAGTCGGCTTCGGCGGATACGACTTTGCGGTCCGGGTAACGATATTGCGCGGATAGGATATCGTAGCCGCTGCCTGGGAACACATTGCGTCCAATGGCGGTGACGGCTTCGGGGTTTCCGAACAACCACCGGATCATGTCGGCATCATGGACGTGAAAATCCACTAGCGCGCCTCCGCTTCGCGTTTCGTCGAGCAGCCAGTTCTGATTCGACCAGATCGGTGCGCTGCTGGCCCTGTAGAAACGGGCGGACCTGACCGCTCCCCATGTATTTCGGTCCACGCATTCTTTTAAGTATTCATAGGCCGGCCAGAAACGGAGACATTGCCCGATCATCAAATACTTGCCGCTTTTCCTGGAAGCCGCCAGCATTTCCTCGCATCGTCTCGAATCCAGCGCCATCGGTTTTTCGCAAAGTACGTTAAACCCTTTCTCCAGCACCTGGATCGCTACCGAGTCATGCAAAAACGTAGGAAGCGCGATATCGATATAATCAAAAGCTTCCGAAGCCAGCATGTCGTTCAGATCCGTATATAAGTTGTATTTGCTAAAATCGTAGTCGGCGTTGCCTACCTCGATGTTCCCCTCCGTAAACACCCCTTCGAACTTCTTCGGATCCGTGTCGCAAATAGCCGTTACGCGAATCGGATAATTTTCCTGCTCAAGGCGTAAATATTGATCCAGATGAGCTCTCCCGATAAAACCTATGCCGATGAGTCCTACTTTCAACATTTCCTCGTCCCCTTTAGTCATGGTTCCGAATCTTCCGCAGCAGCCCAGCGGTTCAGATCGGCAATCGTTTGACGAATGTCCTTCTCCTGCTGCTCCCCGTGAATTTCCCGTTCAATGATCCAATCGCCCGTAAATCCCCGATCAAGCAGCTTACGTACGAGCTCTGGAAACTTTACTCTGCCAAGCCCCGGACGAACCTCCTCGCCGAGACTGTCGCCGCTTATCGGATACATCCCGTCCTTCACGTGGATGTTGCGTACGTAGTCTCCCACCGTATCCAGCGCATCGATCGGATTCCCCTTGCCGTACATAATCAAGTTAGCAGGATCAAAGTTAAGACCGATATTTCCCGTTCCGACGCGTTCAATGGTTCTTAGTAAGACAACCGGCGTTTCTTGCCCTGTCTCTAGCCAAAATTCCAGTCCGCGATCCGCGCAATATTGGGCGACTTCGCGAATGGCGTCGACGACCGGCGCATATTCGGGGTCCGTCATATTTTCCGGTATGAAACCGCAGTGCGTAATAATGGCAGGCGTTCCGATCCGGGCGGCGAAATCGGCCCATCTCTTAAGCGCGGCGACCCGTTCCGCTCTGAAAGCTTCAGGTACAATGCCCAAAGTCAGCGGCCCCTCAACGAAATTCCACACTTGCGGTCCCGGCACGCCCGCCCAGAATGCGGCAATACGCACGCCGGCTTTCGCGGCAGCGGCAGCAACGGTGTCCGCAATGACGTCCGTAGCTTGACTCACGTCCCAGCTTACCAGCTGGCATACCTTCAAACCGTATCGAAGGACGGGCTCGAAGCAATCGCCGCCATTTTCAAGCGGATTAATGATGCCGATTTTTGTTTCAAGCTCTTTCACTCTATCAACCTCCTAATAGATGGCACGCCGCAAGCTTACGCGCCTTGTCATTCCTTCACGCTGCCAAGGACGATGCCTTTCATGAAATATTTCTGCAAGAATGGATAGACGAGCAGAATAGGAAGCGCGCCAAGAAATATTTGAGCGGCTTTGACGGAACGGTTCGAGATCGATTTCAGCATTTGGAGCTCCTCCGCCGTCGTCGCCTTGAAGTCGTTATTGATAATAAGCGTCTGCAAGTAGCTTTGCAGCGGATAATTTTCCGGACGGTTCATATAGAGCAGTCCGTCGAACCAAGCGTTCCAATGACCCACCATGGAGAACAAGAGCAGCGTTGCGATCGCGGGCAGAGATAACGGCAGGATGATACTGAACAAGGTACGCAGATGATTGGCGCCGTCGATAAATGCGGCTTCCTCCAGCTCCTTCGGAAGTCCGCGATAGAAGTTAAGCAATAATACGACGCTGAACACCGGAACCGCAGACGGAATTAGGAGCGCCCAAATCGTGTCCAGCATCCCCATATCTTTAATGACCATATAGGTTGGGATTAATCCGCCGCCGAACAGAATTGTAATTAGAAAATACCAGGCATACGCCGTCCGCAATCGAAATCTAGTAACTTCCATGGACAACGGATAGGCCGTAATGACGATTAGCAGCATTTGAATGAGACTTCCTAGCACAACCCTCTGAACGGAAACGCCAACCGATCGTAGAAACTCCTCTTTTTGCAAGACGAATTCATAGGATTTGAGATTGAAACCGACCGGCCACAGCGATACCAGTCCTGCCGATGCCGCCGAATTGGAGCTGAACGATACGGCCAACACATGAATCAATGGGAACATGCATAGCAGCGCAAGCACAATCATGAACGAATAGTCGAAGCCAAGAAACAGCTTGCGGCCGAATGATGCCTTTACCAAGAGCTCGCCCCCTTCCGGCTAGAATATTCGATAATTGGCCAGCCTGTAAGCTAAGAAATACGCAATGGAGATTAAGACCAGCGATACGACCGACTTCATCAATCCGACGGCGGTAGCTGGACCGTACTGAGCGCTCAGCATCCCCATTCTATAGACCATCGTGTCGATAATATCTCCGCTTTCGTATACTTGCGGACTATATAAGACGAAAATTTGCTCGAAGCCGGCATTCAACACTTGCCCCAGACTTAACGTAACCAGCAGAATAATGACCGGCCTCATCCCTGGAAGCGTAATATGCCAGGTTTGCCGCCATCTCCCGGCGCCGTCCACGACGGCCGCTTCATAGAGGGCTGGTGAAATGCCCGTCAGAGCCGCTAAGTAGACGATGGTACTAAAGCCGAATTCCTTCCATTCGTTGGAGACGACAATCGTAAACGGAAACCAGGCGTTGTCCCCAAGGAAAAAGATCGGCTTCCCGCCCAGGGCGGTCAACGCTTGATTCACGATTCCCGATGAAGGCGATAAAATATCGATCATAATGCCGCCTAATATTGTCCATGAAAGAAAATGAGGCAAATAAATCAGCGTCTGAACGCCTCGTTTAATGAAGGCCGAGCGCATCTCGTTAAGCAAAAGAGCAATCGCGATCGGCGTAGCCTGACCGACGACAATCTTCATGCAAGCAATAAACAGGGTGTTCCATAACACGGTGTACGTATCCGGCAGAGAAAATACGTAGCTGAAGTTGTCGAAACCCACCCACTTGGAACCCAGTATTCCTTTGGTCGGAATATAGCGCTCGAAAGCCATGACAATGCCGGCCATCGGGATGTAATTAAAGATGAACACGATTGCGGTCGCCGGCAGCAGCAAGAGGTGAAGCGGCAGTTCAAGTTTCCACGATTTTCTGAACAAGGCGATCCCCCGTTTCCCTTCCCTTATGAAATGCCAGAAGAGAAAGACGATCTCCTCTGGCATTTCATCATTCTATTGATTAGCCGTATACCATTCGTTGATCGCTTCCGTAATCTCGTCTCCGCCCTGCTTCTTCCAATCGGTCACGAACTTATCGAAGGAGTCGATAGGTTGGTTGCCGGTAATGATCTTCGTGAAAGCATCCAGTTCCAATTTGGTTAGATTGGTGCCTCGATCGACCATAATTTGAAGCGGAGCCGTGATGAATTCGTTCTGAACGTAAAGATTGTTGTTGATATAGTAGTCCGCTACGCCCATGGAGCCGCCTTCGCCGTAAATCAAATTCTGGCCCCAGAACTGATTGTCGCCCGCTTTGTATTTTTCGATCATGCCCAGAATATCTCTCACCCCGGGAGGTACCGTCGACTGATCGGTCTTGCCCGCTAACACCTCGTTGACAAGCAGATAGAAATCGCGGTTCCTGGTCGGCATATACATTTTGGCCGGAGACTCCATCCAAATCGTATCGTTGTCCGCTCCGCTTACAAACTGCTTGTGAGCCTCGTCGCTGTTATTGAAATAGAATTTCGCCAGCCATTGCTCCAGGATTCTCAGCAACGCTTCCGGGTTCTTCGCACCTTTCTTCACGACCCAGAAACCGTGGAAGACATCAAGCTCCGTCTGGAATTTGCCCGGTTGATCGTCATAGGCCGGCAGCGGGAACATCTTCCATTCCACGTTCGGGTCATTGTCTTTGCTTCCTTGCAGGGGATACGCTCCGGCCGTACCGGCAGAGTAGAACATTCCGACTTTGTTAGCGGTTACATCCTCGAATAGCTTCGTCGGATCTTTAACCACGAATTCTCTATCCAGAATTCCTTTCTCGTACATCTCGTTCAGCTTCATCAGAGCCTCTTTCATAGCCGGCAGCGTGCTGCTGTAAACCAATTTCCCGTCCGCGTCTTTCGTCCAGATCGATTTATAGGCATGCATCGTATTCATGAACGGAGCCGTCATCGCCAGATCCTTATCCAGCCCCAGTCCGATGGTGTCCTTCTTGTTGTTCCCGTCGGGATCTTGGTTGGCGAAGGCGTCGGCGAGCGCCATGAAGTCTTCGAACGTCTTAGGCTCGGGCAGTCCAAGCTTCTTCACCCAGTCCATGCGTACCCATAAGCCGTTAACGCTTTCACGAAGAACTCCGGTAAACGGAATTCCCATCAATTTCCCTTCGATCGTGGCGGCTTTTCTTGGGTAATCGCCTGCGGCATCCTGTACCTTGCGAACCAATTCGGGCGCATAGTTGGCGTATATGTCGGTCAAATCCTCGATCATGTCGGCGTCGTACAACTGTCTGAGCTGCGTAGGGCTGGCGACGAAGAAATCCGGGATATCGCCGGAGGCGATCATCAAATCCGTTTTTTGCAGATATTGCGCGTACGGAACTTCCCAGAGATTGTTGGCAATGATACCGTATTCATCCTTTAACATTCGCGTCCAGACGTTATTGTTAACGTCGTCGCCCTTATCGTATTTCAACGTTGCGAACTGATAGCTGACATAGCTCATTTCGACCGGAGGGTCGAACTTGGCCGGCAAGCCTGTCGGGGCGGTTTCGCTCGCGCCGCTGCTTGCCGTTTCGCTAGCCGGATTCGTGCCTGTAGGAGACGCTTTGCCCGTTTCATTGGACGGAGAGTTGTTGTTACTGCAAGCCGCTAGCAAGACAGATCCGATAAGACCCAATAAAAGCGCTGTCAAAATACTCCGTTTCATGCTTCATCCTCCTCATAATAAACGCCTTCGATTTTCTTTCTTGGATAAGCCCCTTCAATCCATCTTCATTTTGTTAACAGTTTCCCAAAATACAGACCCATCCCCTGTCTATTAAATTTGAAATATAATAAATTATATATAATATTTAATGTATTTGTCAAACGATTATTTCGACTCTTTGTCTGCCTGAAAGCAATTTAATGTAAAATGTATTATATATTTGATTATGTATGAGTTGATCCCCTATTATTCGAATGGAAGGTCCGCAGCGGTATGCCTTAAGGCGCTACCGCTACGTTCTGGTATCTCTTGCTACCCATGCTTCTGTATGAATCCGTCTCCATCGTTCATGCAAGTCGCATTTCCCCCATTTAGCTTATCCATTGAACCCGGCTTACTCGTTCTCTTCCGGCCATAGCTTCGATATGTCGGTACGGTCTGCTGAACCGTTATCCTGCAAAGCTTTAATGCATTCCTTGAAGGAACGGTGAATATGCCTTCTCATGACCCTCTCCGATTCGTCCGGATTCCCCTTCCGAAGCGCGTCGATCAGTTCTTTGTGCTCGTCGAATTCCTTCTGCTTCGTCGATTTCATCCCGATGATTCTATTGACAAGCTCGATCTGGAACGAAATGGAGTCGTAAATCTGCATCAGTCTGGAGTGGCGGGAAAACTGGATAATGCTATGGTGCAGATACAGCGACTCTTTCAATAAGGAATCTACTTCGGGATTGTGCAGCTTTGATTCCATCTCCGCATACAGATCAACCAGAAGTTGAATCTGTTCCTTGGAGGCGTGCAAAGTCGTCAGCCTCATCGCCAAGCCTTCCAAAGAGGCGCGAAGCGAGTAGATTTCAAAAATATCTCTCTCTTCAATCTCTTTCACGATCGGCCCTCTGTTCGGAACAATGTTGATGATCCCTTCTCCGGACAGCATCCGCACGGCTTCGCGCACCGGCGTTTGGCTAATTCCGAGCTCCTTGGCCACCTTGGTCTCGACGATTCTGTCTCCCGGATTAAGTTCGCCGTTAAGGATCTGTTGCTTAATCAGCGTAACTAAATCCTGACTCATGCTTTTCTTTTCCATAAAGGATTGTTTGGTTATGTTATTCATTCTCGCGCCCTGCTCTCTGAATATAATATAAATTTTACATTATATATTATATCACAACTTCTCGTCTCTACTCATCTGTCAATTTGAATTCGGTCGACGTTGGCCGTCCTATCTTTACATTCCCTTCATAATAGCTGTGCTATCGTTGTTGATGCATTCACACTATTAGGTATGAGAGGAAGTGGCGTTGTGAAAGTTTTGAAAAGATGGAGTTTTACCGTACTTGCCGTTTGTCTTGCCGTCTCTTTGTTCGCAGTCTCTGCCAGCGCAAGCAATGGAAACGGTGACAGCCAAAAGAAGAAGGAAAATGCGGCCAGAACCTTCTTCAATGTTAAGGATTACGGGGCGAAAGGAGACGGAACGACCAACGACAGAGCTGCCGTTCAAGCTGCAATAACGGCTGCAGAAGAAAAAGGCGGAACCGTATACCTCCCTGGAGGCAACTACCTGCTGCAAGGCAGCGGATCCGAGCTTCTTCTGATTAAGCGTCCCATTCACATTTTAGGAGACGGTTTCTTAAGCCGCTTAGTCGTTGCTTCCAACGTTCCTAATACGACGGACGTCATCCGGATTTTGCCGGATCTTAGCATCGGCTGGCAGTTCGGCATCGACTCCATCAATATCATTCCGCAGGAAGGCAGCAAGCCGGCCAGGCACGCGCTGAACATCGACATTTCCACCTATCCGCAATTTTTGGCAAAGCTGCTTGTTCAGAATTGCTACTTCTGGCAATTGGGCGGCAACAGCGTGAAGCTGACGAATCCCAAGGGAGATCCCAGCTTGTTTACCTCCTCCTTCGAGAATAACGTCTTCTACGGAGGGTTATCGCTGCTTAACGCCGGCGATTCCATTAACATCCTCGGCAATACGATTACCGGAGACAACATCGGCGTAGAGTTGAGCCAGGTTGTCGGAGCCGCGAAAGTCGTCATCGCTTTTAACAATATTACGTCTGCCGGCGGGGCGATCAGAGTCACCGAAGGCAATCAGGTCAAAATTCTGTACAATCAGATCGAACAAAACGTTCCGCACACGAGCGCGCACCAAGCCGCGATTTCTTTGGACGGCGAGGTCAATCCTGTCGTGTTCAGCCAAATCGTAGGCAACAACGTTAACGGCTGGGGATATGCGGGACATGTAGATCATGCCATCAAAATCGGCAACGCCGCATATACGAAAATCAGCGGCAATACTTTGGCTACCGGTACTATAGGAATAATCAAAGTAGAACCGGAGGCCACGCTCACGGAAATCGGTTATGACAATTCCTTCTTAAGCAATACCGGTTTCGTACCACGCGCGAATGCGATCGACGACAGCGGGATCATAACGCTAGGCGTAGAGAAGCCGGCGACGCTGTCGAACGGCTGGGTCGATTATGATCAATCCGCATTCGGTAAAGCCTCCTTCAGCCGCGACATGAACGGCAAAGTCAGCTTGGACGGCTTGATTAAGGACGGCAGCTTAACGGCGGGAACCGCTATCCTTACTCTGCCTGAAGGCTTCCGCCCCGCGAAAGCCAAAAAATTCACGGTCAGCACGATCGAAAACGGCGTTGCGATCATAGGCGAGATTCAAGTGCTCGCTACGGGTCAAGTGCTGTTCATGAGAGGCGGCAACGATTATTTATCGCTGAACGGAATCAGCTTCCTTGCCGAATAAAATTAAAAAGGGATGTCCCCGAAGTCATTAACGATGACTGGGGACATCCCTTGTTTTTACGTTGTTCCGAGCTGTTCCGCCAAACCGATGAGAATTCCTTCTTTTCCACGAATGTAGCAGAGCCGATACGAGTTCTCGTACTGAACCACCTCGCCAACGAGCTGAGCGCCATGCTTAAGAAGTCTGGATACCATTTCGTCAATGTCTTCAACGGCGAACATGACGCGTAAATAACCGAGGGCATTTACAGGAGCAGTTCGGTGATCCGATATCGTGGGCGGAGTGATAAATCGCGAAAGTTCAAGTCGGCTGTGGCCATCCGGGGTCACCATCATAGCAATCTCAACACACTGTGAACCGAGCCCGGTTACACGACCGGCCCATTCCCCTTCGACAGTAGCTCGCCCTTCGAGCTTTAAGCCAATCTCCTCGAAGAAAGAGATTGCGTCATCAAGGGATTCTACAACGATGCCAACATTGTCCATTCTTAGCAGTTTGTTTTTTGCCATAGTTTTATCTCCTTATATGTACAAGTCTCTTACCTAATCATCTTCTTAAATTTATTCGATCAAGAGTTTCTAACTCCTTCCGAACGATTACTGCGATCGCTCCTAATGAACGGCGCTTTCGCCTACCCGATCTTTAGAGAGACCCATTTTATAGCCGCTTCCTCTCACGGTCAGCACAATTTCCGGTTCTCGCGGATTGGTTTCCAACTTTCGGCGAATATTCTTAATATGAACGTCTATCGACCGCGTATCCACTTCAATCCTGTAACCGAGAATGTTGCGCATTAACTCAGATCGAGTCAATGTTCGGTGGGTGCTCTCGCATATCGTCTTTAGGAGAGTATACTCCGTATTGGTGAGCATCACCTGCCGCCCATCGAATTGTACATCCTGATTGCGATAATCGATAACCAATCTTCCACGACCGTAACTGACCGAATGCGACACTTGATTGGTATATACCCAAGATCGCCTAAAAACCACATGCGCCTTTGCAACAAACTCTTCAGGATCAATTGGAGATACGACATAATCGTCCGCCCCATGATACAACGCATCGATTGGATTCCAGTCCGATTTCAGCGGAACTACGACAATAATCGGAACATGAGAGCGCTCTCTTATTTTTCGACACAAATACTCTGCACATACGGATTGCGTTCCCAGCTCGAGAATGGCTAGGTTTGGCGGGTCGTCTCCTAACATGCGCATAAACGATTGCCCCTCGCCCACGACTAGGGTACGCCAGCCATCCTTGCGTAAATAGGGTTCTACCAAAGAGCTCCGCAACTCATCTTCTTTAATGATCAACACCGTCTTTGTCCGTTTCACAGCATCGAATCCTTTGCTCGAAAATAGGGAAAAGCGATGAAGTCGACGGCTAGTCTCTGGAAAAGCTGCGAATCCCGAAATTCTTACTAAATAAAGTCTAATCCTATCGATTAGGCGATAGAGTTAGACTTAGCTTGTGAAAACGATTCAAGGCTTTAATACGATTTTACCGCTCGTGACCTCCCCGGCAACTAAATGGGCAAAGGCTTGGAACCCTTCCGCAAGCGGACGAATCTCCGTCCATCCCGTCTCCGTTATTTTGCCGGCGATCAATAAATCGACCGCATCCTGAAAATCCTGACGCGAGTAGCAGAAGGACCCTAATATTTCGATTTCCTGACGAATCGTATAATTGATCGGCAACAACGTTTCATCGATTCCAAGCCCGATATTCATCAACGTTCCGCCGGCATTCAGCAGCTTCACGGCAGCCTCTCTCGTAGGCTGAAAGCCCGCTGCGTCAATGACTACGTCGACCCCTTTGAACCCAAAAGTCTCTCTCGCCCGCTCCTCCAACCGATCCTCGCGTGCATGCGCCGTGTGCGTCAAGCCAATGCTCTTGCACATCTTTAGTCTTTCCGGGTTTGTATCGACGATCATAACCTTCGCGGCGCCTAGCAACTTAGCCGTCATCGCGCAGAGCAGTCCTATTCCGCCGGCACCGAAAACGACAACGTTGGCGAAAGGATGACGCTCCATCGCACGCCGCGTCGCGCGGAGCGAACACGCAAGCGGTTCTGCAAGCGCGGCTCTGACGGAATTCAGCCCAACGGGAACCTCAACGAGCGCTTCTACAGGCGCGACGGCCCAATCCGCGAAAGCGCCCGGTTGATGGATGCCGATAATCTTTCTTTGCTCGCATAATTGGGTCAAGCCTTTTTTGCAACGATCGCACTGTCCGCAGAAGAGCAGCGGGTTTACCACGATTTTTTTGTTCACCCACGATTCGTTCTTTACGTCTCCAACCTCTTCCACGATTCCGCAAAATTCATGACCCATGATCAATGGCGGCTTGCGCAGACTGTTATGGCCTAAATAACCCTCGATTTCAGATCCGCAAATGCCGACCGCTTCGATTCGGATAAGAGCCTCGTTGCCCTGAGGGGCAGGGCGATCCCTTTCTTCCCAGTCCATTTGTTCCGCCGCATTCCATACTAACGCTTTCATCGCACGCCTCCAAAAGACTTCTTTTTATCATCTTCAATAAAATAATTCATTAAATTTATTATATTATATATAATAATGAAGGGTCAATCGCTTTTTAGAGCATGCGAAAAAGGGGTTGCCCCTAAGCAGGATCATACAAAATGAACGATCAAGAAAAAAGAGTGCAGGCCTCTCCTGAAGATTGCCTCATACGGTTCGGAAATCATCTCGGGTTTTCCCGTCCGGATTTCGGATCGTATTGCAGCCTTAGGAGAGACATGCACAGCCACTGTCTCTATTGAACATTCTTTTGTACGACTCTTTTGCTATGCGGCAACTCCCTTTTTGATTGAACCTTGCTTTATTCGAAAACCGACTTTAACGTATCGAGCGAAGCCGCAACGATGAGATCCAACGCTTCCGGCACGAATTTGGACCAGTTGGCCGTCGTCGTCTCGTAACCGCCCCGAAGGAACGCTTCCTTCGGGGCGATATATCCATTGCCTAAGATGATCGATTTATAAAGTAAGGTGTATACATCTCCCGTAGACCTAATCATGACCCACAACGTTTCTAATTTATTGGATATTAAACTTTAACGACGAATCTATTTGCACACATGAGCTTACACAGGGAAGTTAGTCGGAAATTCGTACAACGCAGCTCGAACCAGGCTTAAACGGCGGACGTTTGTAGGGAAAACCGCACAAAGCAACTCGGCTCAGACTCCAACGACGAACGTTTGTAGGGAAAATCGTATAAATCAACCATGATCGGGGATTGTACGCCACTAAAGCGTCTTCGATAATTATACGAATAACTTCTGGGAATTATCTGGAAATTTTGCAGGTCAAGCGTAGCCCGTAGACTGCTTCATACGCTCCTGAAATCACATGGTAACGGGTTTACCCATTCGGATTTCAGGAGCGTACAGCATTGGAGAGAGATATATACACCTTGCACCTTGTTCATCGATTATCTTTCAGAGCAACTCGCAGTTCCTTAGAGACAGCTCTTTCGTTTATTACGCAAGCTGATATTGAGCTTGATGCAGCCGGCTGTAAATACCGCCGGACGCGAGCAGCTCTTGATGGCTGCCCTGCTCCGCAATGCCGTTCTCGTCGACAACGATGATCCGGTCCGCGTTCTTGATCGTCGCCAGTCTGTGGGCGATGACCAGCGTCGTCCGGCCGACTGCCAGCTCGGACAGCGATTGCTGGATTGCCGCCTCGGTCTCGGTGTCGAGCGCCGATGTGGCCTCATCCAGGATGAGAATAGGCGGGTTCTTCAGGAACATGCGGGCGATCGCCATTCTCTGCTTCTGACCGCCCGAAAGCTTAACGCCGCGCTCTCCGATGATCGTATTCATGCCTTCGGGAAGCTGCTTGATCATATCCTCGAGCGAGGCCCTTCTGGCAGCCTCCCAAATCTGCTCGTCGGTCGCCTTCAAGTCGCCGTAGGCGATATTCTCGCGGATCGATCCCGAAAACAAGAAGACGTCTTGCTGTACGATCCCGATATTGCGGCGCAACGATTTCAACGTTAGGTTGCGAATGTCCATGCCATCGACCGTAATGCGCCCGCCGGAAACCTCGTAAAATCTCGGCAGCAAGCTGCAAATCGTCGTCTTTCCTGCGCCGGAAGGCCCGACAAAAGCAATCGTCTCTCCCGCCCTGATCGACAGATCCACTCCCTTAAGTACGTCGCGGCCTTCCTCGTAGCCGAACGACACGTTCTCGAAGCGGATGTCTCCGCGCAGCGTATCGACCGCGACGGCGTCCTTGGCGTCCACAATGTCCGGCTCGGTGTCGATCACTTCCGCATAGCGCTTAAACCCCGCTATCCCTTTCGGATAGCTCTCGATAACGGCGTTGATCTTCTCGATCGGACGGAAGAAAATATTCGACAGCAGCAAGAATGCCATGAATTCTCCAAGCTCGATTCTGCCGTCGATGTAAAACCATGCCCCGCACACCATCACGAATATCGTAATCAAGCGCATCAGCATGTAAGAAACCGAGAAGCTCTTTGCCATCGTCTTGTAGGCAAGCAGCTTCGTCTCGCGGAAGTTCTGGTTGTCAACCGCAAACAGCTTCTTCTCGTGCTCTTCGTTGGCGAACGATTGCACGACGCGAATGCCACCCACGTTCTCTTCAATGCGGGCGTTAAAGCTGCCGACGTTGCCGAACAGCCGCTGATAGGTATTCGTCATGCGGCCACCGAAAATGATGATCAGCCAAGCCATGATCGGAATGATGATAAAGGTGATCAACGCCAGCTCCACATTAATGTATGCCATCAGCGTGAACGAGCCTGCCAACGTCATGATGGCAATAAAAATATCTTCCGGCCCGTGGTGGGCGATTTCTCCGATGTCGTTCAAATCGTTGGTTACCCGACCGACGAGATGGCCGGTTTTATGATTGTCGAAAAACCGGAACGACAGCTTCTGAATATGATCGAACATCTTCCGCCGCATGTCGGTCTCGATGTTGATGCCCAGCATATGGCCCCAGTAGGTGACGACGTAGTTCAATACGGTGTTAAGAACGTAAATCCCGAGCAGGCCGATGCTGGCCAGCACGATCATCTTCCAGTTGCCGCTTGGCAGCAGATCGTCAATAAATTGGCTAACCGCGAGCGGGAAGCCAAGCTCCAGCAGACCCGCGATCACCGCGCAAGTGAAATCGAGAATGAATAAGCCTTTATAAGGGCGGTAATACGAGAAAAACCTGCGAAGCATCGTTAATCGTTCCCCTCTCCTCCGTCAACCGGTCCTTGCGGCCCCGGCTCCTCTCCGATCTCCTGAAGATCGAACAGATGGACGTACTCATCGATGATCTGGTCCAGCGCCTTCAGCTCCCCGGACAGCGTTGGCCGAATCGCCTCGAATTCCGGCTGGACAAGCTGCTTGGCAAGCCTCGCGCGTTTCACCTGCAATTGCTCCAGAAACATAAGGACGCGGCCTCTTCTGAACGTCTGTGCGCCCCTCGGATCGCGGCCGCCTTCGCGACCTCCATGATGCTCTCGCGAACCGCGCTGAGCCTGAGGATCTCCCCTGCGGCCATGCCCGTGCCCGTGCCCATGTCCGCGACCGCGTCCTTCCCCGTCTAAATGTCCCATTCTCATGTTAACTCCTCCTTTGTATACAATCGTATACGTATCTTCATGTATACAAATGTATACCAAGAAGGAGCCGATGTCAACGATTTTAAAGGGCACGCCTCCCCCAAAAATGATGCCCTCGGGAGATGCATGCCCTTCCCCGCCATTCCGTCAGGGATTACTGCCCAAACTTTCCTTTTCTGACTTTATTCACATTGTACATATTGACTGTGGTACTGATGACATAGTCAGGAGGGGTTTGACCTTTGCTGTCGCGATGCCCCTGAATATGCTCAGGACTCTTTTCCCAGTTTTTCCAAGCTTCCTCGGATTCCCAGCGGATGATGACGACAACCTCTTCCGTTTCCTTGCTTCGCTTGTTCGTCATCACTGTAATATCGATCAGGCCTTCGCGCTCGTCGAGAATGCCTTCCCGGCTGAATCTCTCGACGACCTTGTCGACATTGCCCTTCTGCACGACGATCGTTCTCGTCTGGATAAGCATGGACAGTCCTCCTCTGATTTAAGTTACTGTACCGCTTGAGCGGCTTCTTTAACCATTTCCAGCTCGGTGTTCAAGCCGCCGCCGGACAGGTACCAGAAGTTGGCGTTGAGATACACGATTTTGCCGTTTTTGTAGGCGTTCGTTTTCTTTACGAGATCGTTCTCGATGACTTCTTTGGCCGGAACTGTGCCTTCGCCGCTGACCACCGCGTCGCGATCGATGACGAACAGAACGTCCGGATTTTTCTCCGCAATGTACTCGTTGGAAATGCTGTTGCCGTGATTATCGATTTTGATGTTCTCGTCGACGGCGGCAAAGCCGTATACGTCATGGATGCTGCCGAAGCGCGAGCCTGGTCCGTAAGCGCTGATTTTGCCGCCTGTCGTCAGAACGATCAGCGCTTTACCTGCGCCGGACGCTTTGCCGTTCAATTCGGCAACAGCCGCATTGTACTCTTCAAGAGCGGCGTTCACTTCCGCATCTTTGCCGAAAATTTGTCCGATAATCTTGGCGTTGTTAGAGAAAGATTCCGTATACTTGCTGTAATCGATCGACATTTGGATCGTCGGCGCGATTTTGTTCAGCTCTTCGTACGCCGGAGCCGTTCTGCCGCTAATGAAAATAACGTCGGGCTTAAGCTTGTTCAGCTTCTCGAAGTCCGGCTCGAACAGCGTGCCTGCGTCTTCGTATTTGGCATCGCCGTATTGGGACAGATTGCCCGGGATCGACGCTTTAGGCAGCGCCAGCACTTCGACGCCCAACTTGCTGAGCGTGTCGAGCGTACCGAAGTCGAACACGACGACCTTCTCCGGATTCGTCTTGACGGTAGCCGTGCCTAGAGCGTGCGTAATCGTGACTTCGGCTGGGGCAACGGACTCGGATGGGCTGGCGGATTCCGACGGAGCCGAGGACGCGCTTGGCGATGCGGACGGGCTGGCCGAAGGGCTTGCGGCGCCTTCGTTATTGTTTTTGGAGCCGCAGGCAGCGAGAATCGCGATCGCCATTACGGACATCAGAATGAGGGATAATGCCTTTTTCACAGTAGACCACTCCTAGTTATTTTTTTATATAGTCATTTGACTTCGCTCACGCGAATCCACACAACTCAAGAGAAATAGACGCATACTTTTTTCCCGTCGACGACATGGATCGGAATGTGCATATCGTATATGTCCCGCAGCACCGCCGTATCGATCATTTCGTCCGTCGGTCCCTCCCGCACGATTTCCCCTTCCCTCATCGCGACGATAAAGTCGGAATAAGCCGAGGCGAAATTGATGTCGTGAAGCACGAGCACGATCGTCTTGCCGAGTTCGTCCGTCAAGCGGCGCAGCACCCTCATAATCTGGACCGAATGCTTCATATCCAGATTGTTAAGCGGCTCGTCGAGCAAAATATACTCGGTATCCTGCGCAAGGACCATCGCGATGAACGCTCGCTGCTTCTGGCCTCCGCTGAGCTGATCCAAGTACTTGTCCTGGAGCGCTTCGAGCTCCATGTAGCGAATCGAGGCTTCGACATGCTTGAGATCGTCGGCATTCAGCCTGCCTTTGCTATAAGGAAAACGGCCGAATTGCACCAGATCGAGCACGGTCAGCCTGACGTTGATCGAATTGGCCTGCTTGAGAATCGATATTTTTTTGGCAAGCTCCGAGCTGTCCGTCTTGCTCACGTCCAGTCCGTCGATCAGCACTTGCCCGGCGTCGGGCGCAAACAGTCGGCTGATAACGGATAGCAGCGTGCTCTTGCCGGCGCCGTTGGGACCGATAAAGGACGTAATTTTGCCTTTGGCAATCGCTGTCGTAACGCCGTGTATGCCGTGTTTGTCTCCGTAGCGTTTCGTAATGCCTCTTGCTTCAATCACGATGACTTGCTCTCCTTCAACAACAAGTATAGGAAGTAGATTCCGCCGACGAAGTTCAGAATGACGCTAAGCGTCGTAGAGAAGGTGAACACCCTCTCGACGATCAGCTGACCGCCCACTAATGCGACGATGCTGATCAATACGGTGCCCGCGATCACGACTTTGTGGCGGAACGTGCTCATTAGCCGGTACGCGACGTTCGAGACGAGCAGCCCGAGAAAGGTAACCGGACCGACCAGCGCCGTCGATACGGCGACGAGCAGCGCCACCGCGACAAGCAGACGTTTTGTGATGCGTCCGTGCGGAACGCCCAGATTCACCGCGTGCTCCTTGCCCAGAGCCATGACGTCCAAATACTTGAAGTCTCTGTAGAAATACAACAGCACAAGCAGCACGAGAACGATGGATAGGATCAGTACATCGGTATTCATGTTGTTGAAGCTGGCGAACATTTTATCCTGGACGATCAGGAAATCGTTCGGGTCGAGCAGCATCTGCATAAAGCTGGAGATGCTCGAGAAGAACGTTCCGCAAATAATGCCGACGAGCAGCAGGAAGTAGAGATGATTCCCTTCCCGGTTAAAGAGAAATTTGTAGAGCATTCCTGCGAACAGGACCATCAAGCCTACCGCCAGCGCGAACTGCACGTTTTTCGCCATCGACGTAAGCGTTGCGGAGCCGAACAGGAACACGATCGCCGTCTGCAGCAGCACGTACATGGAGTCGAGACCGATCAGCGTCGGCGTTAATATTTTGTTGTTCGTCAGCGTCTGAAAAACGACGGTCGAGACCGAAATCGCCGTTCCGGTCAACAGAATCGCCAGAATCTTCTTGGACCGACGAGGCAGTATGTAATCCCAGTTGCCGCTGCCGTCGATCGTCATGAACACGGCGATCAGCGCCAGCGCCAAAGCTCCCAGCGCAATCAGCTTCCAAGAGTCACGCATAGCTCTTCCTCCTTAACAGCAGGTAGAGGAAGATGCCGCTGCCGATCACGCCGACCATCAGTCCGATCGAGATTTCGTACGGATAGATGATGATGCGGCCGAGAATGTCGCAGGCCAGTACGAATACGGCTCCCAGCAATGCGGTATGCGGAAGGCTGCTTCGCAAATTGTCGCCCTTGTACAAGGAAACGATGTTCGGGATGATCAGCCCGAGAAAGGGCAGCGAGCCGACCGTCAGCAGAATGACCGCAGCTACTAGCGCGACAATGCCAAGACCGAGATTGACGACCTGCCGATATTTCAAACCGAGATTGACTGCAAACTCCTCGCCCATGCCGGCGATCGTAAACCGATTGGCATACAAATATGCGAGCGCGATAAGCGGCAGGCTGACGTACAGCATCTCGTATTTCCCCTTCAGGATGGAAGAGAAGTCTCCGAACAGCCAGCTGTTCACGCTTTGCAGAAGATTGTACTTCAACGCAAGGAACGTCGTGATCGATCCGACGATCCCTCCGAACATCAAGCCTACGAGCGCGATCAGAATCGGATCGCGGAACTGAATGCGGTTCAGAATCCGCATAAACAGCATCGTGCCTCCAAGCGCGAACACGAATGCGACCGCGATCTTGAACAGCGGCGAAGCCGCGGGAAACACCAGAATGGCGACAAGCACGCCCAGGCTTGCGGAATCCGTCGTTCCCGCCGTCGTCGGCGAGACAAATTTATTCCGCGCCAGCTGCTGCATGATCAGACCGATCACACTCATCCCTACCCCGGCGATCAGAATGCTGATCAGTCGCGGAATTCGGCTGATCCACATAATTTCCCACTGATAATCCGTCATGCGGAACAAATCCAGCGGGCTCAAATTGGATACGCCGACAAACAACGAGGTAAAGGAAAATACGATAAGCGCGACCCATAAATAACCGATTTTCATTGCGACTCTCTCTTCGTGATAATGATTCTCATTTGCACAACACCATTATCATTTTACATAAAAAAAGAGAAACCGGAATGGACATTTCGATTTCTCTCATGGACATTTCTATTTTGCGCTCTCGGAAGCAAATAAGTAATCGACGATCTGGTCGACAAGCCGTTCATGCATTTCCGCGTTGTAGGCGAACGGCTCGCCGAGCCGAATGAACAAGCAGCGCCTCTCCTCTCCGGCAGAGCCGGACGCATCCTTCCATTGCCGCTCAAGCGAAGCGCAGTACGAGTCACTCGCCGCAAACTCGATCAGAAACAGCACATGATCAGCACCCAGCCCGATTACGTCCGCAATAGCCGACTGGTCGAGGAATCCGATCTCGTCCGCCGCAGGCGGCGACTGGAAATGGAGTTCGTCGTAGAGCAGATCGGTGAATTTGCGTCTCAGTTTGCCATAAACGCGGAAATTTCCTTCCCGTACGCCGACGATTAGAAACGGCGTCTTCTGCAGCCGCTCCTCGACATGCTGTCTGGCGTTGTCGGTTTTGCGATCGAAGTCGGCCAACCAGCGCTGCGCCACGCTCTCTAATTCGAGCAGCTGCGAGAAGTCCGCCAAGCGCTTCTTCCATGAATGCTCGTGCCAAGCATACACGGTCAACGGCGCGATTAGGCGCAGTTCGGCAATCAAATCGTCCGGCAGCGGCCCCGTTAACATCCGATCGGGCTTAGCCTCACGGATTTCGCGCAAATAGCCGTCCCTGTTTTCCATATCCAAATCCCAGTCTCTCGGCAGCGCGACACATGGGACAATGCCGAGCACGGCCAGGTCGCCGCGGAAAATCGGACTAAGAGCGGCGACCGATACTTGCGCCCGCGACGCGTAGTCTGTCGGCGTAAGCCCCATCTGCTTCTTGAACAGCCTGCTGAAATAATATTCGTCCGGATAGCCGACCGAATGAGCCGCTTCCGTCACGCTCACATTCGGATCGGACAGAAGGCGCAGCGATGCGTTCAGCCTTCTCGTTATCAAATACTTGAGCGGGCTTAATCCCGTCATCTTGCGAAACATTTTGTAAAAGCGGCTGGAGCCGACGCCCGAATTTCTCGCCAACTCTTCCATATCCAACGCCGCGTCGTAGTTGTCTCTGATTCTTTGCCTCGTTTGCTCCAAATAATCGTTTAGCGCGGATTCTTCGCCCGCCGGGCTGCGGCGAGCATTCGCATAGGCGGAGGCAAGAGCATACAGTCGCGCTTGAGCCAAGTAGTAGTCTGGCAAATCAAGCTCTTCCGCAGACGCCGCGGCGAATTCGGATACCCAGTTCTTCATCTGCGGGAAGCGAAAGCTCACAATGCCGCCCGAGCTCCTTTTACCGGTTGACTCCCTTTGCCGTACGAGTCCGCTGAAGGCCACCAGCAGCAAAGTCGCGCGCCCGGAAGCATTCGACGCAATCGCAACTGCGCGGCCTGCGGGAAGATGGAACAGCTCCCCGGCCGGAATGCGAAGTGCGCGACCATGAAGGTCGTCCAACGACGCCTGAAGATCGGAATAGAGACAGACGCCGAACCGATCGCAAGCATGAGCCGGCAGAAGCAGCTGTTCCCCTCCCGCAAGCGGAAGCTCGGCGGAGCCCTGGTATTGAAGCGGCGCGAAGCCTACCCTGTGCATGTCTGAATCTCCCCTGTACATCAGATTATGCCTTATTGTAGCCGACCGCTCTCTCCTTGAGCAATACGACGCACTGGATCGCTACGGAAACGAGAACAAGCCCGGCGGGAATGTAGAAGATGTCCGCAGAAATTCCGGGAACGACAAGCGGCAGCATGTAGCCGACAAGCGCTGCCGTCTGGGTGATAAACACGTACAGACTGGCTCCGAAACCCGCCCGGTGAATAAACATTCTCTGCACGTACCCCATCGCCACTCCGAGCAGAACGGAGACGAAGAAGGAGTAAATCGGCTGCATCGTAAAATAAACGGCCAGCGAGTCCGTCTGCGCGTAAACGATATAGGTAACGAAGGCGCCTGCGGCGGCGTAGAGAATCAACCGTTTGCTGCCGTACTTCGCCGCCCAGTAACCGGCCACCGTCATGAACAGCAGCTCGAACACCGCCTGAGCACTCCATAAATAAGAAGCGTAACGGGGGTCTCCGAACTTCCCGCTGACGACAAGCGGCAAGTACAGTCCGCGAATCGCATCGGCGCATGACAGCAAGAGCAGCGCAATGAGCATCGCTAGAGAATAAGGCTCTCCTCCCGCCGTTCGTTTCGTTCCAGGCTCCGTCTCCACCTCCCGATACAGCAGCAGAAGCGCGAACAGCGCGGCATAGCCGAGCAGATTGCCCCATAGCACACCGCGAAAGGACGCGAACAGATAGACGTTCGCGCCGACGAGCAGGCCGGTGAAAAAGCCGACGCTGAACGTCGCCCTTAGCCATAGCTGCGAGATCTCAACGATATTCGGAGCCCAGCGCGTGTAATGATTGCGGGCCATCGCGAACATTTGCCCCATGATCATGCCCGAAGGCGCGCTGGCTAGCGCCATGCCGAGCAGCGCCGGTACGAAGCTATCTGCGCGCATGTAGAGCAGCAGACCGCACGCGCATAAGGCCGCAGCGGTCATCGGAATCGCCTTGCGCCTTCTCAGCCGATCGCTGAACAAGCCTACCGCGACCGTAAGCAGCATGTTCAGCAGCAGCGAGCTGCTGAACACCCAGGTAATCTGCAGCTTGGTCAGTCCTATGCCGTCCTTCATATACACGGCGTTCATCGGCGCGAGTACGCCGACGCCGATGCCGTACAGAAACATGGCCGCAACAAGCGCCCATGCCCAACGGATTCTAATAAATTGCCTAAAATCGGATGCAATGCTCATTCTCTTGCGCGCTCCCCGTCCAAAATAAAAACGCTCTAACTTTCGCTCAACAAGAAGCCGCCTTAGAAAGCAAACGGCCTCTCCGGCTCAAGCTATTACCGGCAACCGAATTTCCACGCATGTTCCGATTCCCGGCTTGCTGCTGAAGCTCATCTTGCCTTTGTGATTCGCGATAATTCGCTGGCTGACCATCAAGCCAAGTCCGTTGCCGGAAGCTTTGCTGGTGAAGAAAGGCTCCCCGAGCCGGGTCAAATGCTCCTTCGCGATGCCCCGGCCTTGATCGGCTACCCGAATGACCGCGTTCGCCCCGTCGCATGACAGATCGATGGCAATTTCTCCGCCGTTTTCCTCCATCGCTTCCAGACTGTTCTTGATCACGTTCATAAATACCTGCTTTAGCTGATTGCCGTCGCAGACGATCGGAGGCACGTTATCCGCGAAGCTTGTCCGGAAGTGAACGTTCACGAGGCTCGCCTGCGGCTCCAGCAGCGAAATCAAGTCGCAGAGCAGCTCCGATAGCTCGGTCGGTCTGAATTGGCTGATCTGCGGCTTGGAGAGTACGAGAAATTCGCTGACGATCAAGTTGATCCGCTCAAGCTCGGGAAGCATGATGTCCAAATACGCGTTGGAAAGCGAGCCCTGCTTCTGCCCCAATTGCACGAAACCGCGCAGCGTTGTCAGCGGATTGCGGATTTCATGCGCCACGCCGGCGGCCAGTTGCCCGATGACCGACAGCTTCTCCGTGCGGCGGATCACTTCCTCCGTCTGCTTCCGCGCCGTTATGTTCCGCGAAATCTCCGCGATCGCCACCACCTCTCCGCGCTCGTTGCGAATCGGCGATACCGTGATGCTGACGTCGATGCGGCTCCCATCCCTCGCAAGTCGAACTGTCTCGAAGCCGGTAACCGATTCCCCTGTCGCTACGCGGACGCGGATCGCCTCGTTCTCCGGCTTCAGCTCTTCCGGAATAATCGAAGGCTCCCGGCCGAGTACGTCCTCCGGGTTCCAGCCATAGATCGCGTCGAACGCCTGGTTCGCCTGCTTAACCGCTCCATGCAGATCGGTGACGAGAATGGCGTCCGAGGTATGGTTGACGAACGACTCCAAGTACTCCTTCGTACTTCTGAGCTCCTCCGCCGAATCTTGCAGCTTGCCCATGTACGTCTGCAGGTTGTCCGCCATCGCATTCACCCGCAGCGACAGCGTGCCGAGCTCGTCGCGGGCGCGCGTCTCAATCTTTCTTCCGAAGCGCCCGACCGCGATCTCATTGACGTAATCGACGATATGCCGAAGCGGTTTGATCATCGCCCCGGAGATGAAATAGCTGGTTGTCCAGACCAGCACGAGCAAGCCTGCGGAAATAAACATAAGCAGAAACAGCTGGCGGTTCAAAGCTTCCTTGATCGACCCGTAATCGAAAATGACGCTGACGACGTAATGTTTCTCGTTCTCCAGCGGAATGAAGCTTTTGATGACTTCTTTGCCGTCTATTTTGAATCTGGCAGTGGATACTTCTCCGGTCCCCGCCGCTCGCAGGACGAATTCGACGTCCTGTTCCTTGTCCGCGTATGCGTATACGCCAAATGGCACGTCCCGAACGTCAAGATTGCGTACAGGCCTGCCTTTCTTCAGCTTAACAATTTCGGGTTTACCGAAAAACTTAGGATCGAAGCCCGTAATCGCCAAAATGTCCTCGTTGCCGGACATGACGCTGCGGATAAGCGCGTTTGTCCCGATTTTGTTCTCGTAGTCGAGAAATACCTGCGCATTTACATAGGGGTTAATAATGTAGTCGGTCGTTCCGTCGTAGTAATAGCCCCATTTGTGAACCCGATCGGGATCGGAGGAAGCGTACTGATACGGCCCGGACCAATAGTGATCCAGCTTCTGCCCCTGTTCGATCGTCACTTGGCTGTCGTCGAGCAGCTGGTTAAACGCCTTGTACCAGTAGTCCATCGTTTTCGAGCCCATATTCAGCTCCTTGGGATCGGATGAACGGAACACTTTGATATCGCCGTCCCTTCGCTTCCACAACGAAATATGATCTACTCCGAGCTTGCGGCTAAGCTCCGCCAACTGCTCGTTGCTAACGTTCTCGATCCGCGGATCTAGCGTACTCTGAGCGGATATGGCGACTGTCCTCAGCTTTTCCCCGATGATGGACTCCATCAGCCTCATCGATTTCTCGGCAGCGTCCAGACTCGTTCCGATCTGTTTGGCGATCGTCAGCATCTCCTGCCTCAAACTGTTCTCCATCTCGTTCTTGGACGAGTAATAGTAAATCGATATATTCAGCGCTAAAATAATCGTTGCGATCAAGGAGATCAGCAGCGAAAGCTTGACTTTAATCGACACGAGCCTTGCCTCCGGATCCGGTTATTCCTAATTACATTAGACATCGTGCGACGGATTCCTCTTTCTGAATGTAAAAATTCGCCTTCTGACATGACATTTGTCATGTTCGACTACTGACACTTATGACTAACGTCCGGCGAGCTTTCCCTCTACAATAAGATTATAAACTTGTATAAGGAGGATCATATGGCCACTTCAAACACTGCACATTTAAAGAAAAGCGTCTCTCCTTATGAAAAACCGATCACGAAAGCCAGTCTGCTGCAGTTGCTCAATACGATTCCACCGTTTATTCTACTCTGGGCGGCGGCCTATTGGAGCCTATCCGTATCCTATTGGCTTTCTGTGCCTTTTATTTTGCTGGCGTCCGGCTTCTTGATCCGCATATTCATCCTATTTCACGACTGCTGCCATCAATCGTTCTTCAGAAGCCGCAAGGCGAACGAGGTTCTCGGTACGCTCACGGGAATTATGACGCTTTTCCCTTACCATCAATGGAAGCACGATCATTCTATCCACCACTCCACGAGCAGCAACCTCGATAAGCGCGGGGTAGGCGACATGTGGCTGCTGACCACCGATGAATATCTTGAAGCGTCGAGATGGACGAGATTTTACTACCGCCTGTACCGCAACCCGATCGTCATGTTCGGAATCGGCCCGTTCGCCGTCTTCCTGATCGAATATCGTTTTAATCGCAAAGGGGCGCGACGCGCCGAACGAGTGAATACATGGATCACCAACCTTGGCATTGTAGCAGTGTACGGCGTTCTCATCTGGGCGCTCGGCTGGCAAGCATTCCTTCTGGTACAGCTTCCGATCTTCTGGCTGTCCGGCGCAGCGGGTATTTGGCTGTTCTATGTGCAGCATCAATTCGAGGAAACGTATTACGAGCACGATGCGGAATGGAGCTACGTCAAAGCCGCCGTCGAAGGCAGCTCGTATTACAAGCTTCCGAAGGCGCTGCAATGGTTGACCGGCAATATCGGGTTTCATCATGTTCACCATCTAAGCCCGAGAGTGCCTAACTATTTGCTGGAAAAAGCGCACGAGTCCGTCCCTCCGTTGCAGCACGCGACGACGGTCACGCTGAAGTCGAGCTTTGCCGCAGTGAAATTCAAGCTGTGGGACGAACAAAAGAAAGATTTCGTCACGTTCGGACAGATTAAACATCTGCTACAAGCTTCCCGGACCAGCGCCTCGGCCGCAGGACGGACGCCGAAAGCTGCGCCGGACAACGAAGTCGCATAACCGCCAACCTACGGCCTTCTTATGGTAAAATAACCGTGAGAAGGCCCTTGCCGATTAATGGAGCGTTATTGCCAATAGGAGCGTAACCACAGATGTACAGAAAACTTAGAAGATTTCAGATTTTCCCGAAAACGACCGGAATCAGCCCATACGTATGGCTGATGTTCTGCATATTGCCCTTCTATTTTATTTTCCGTTCATCGTCGAATCTGGAGATCGCCGCCGGCATTCTGATGATCGTACTGTTCTTCTTCTGCTATAGGCTGACCTTGAGTGCCAAAGGTTGGCCGGTTTACGTTGGGATAGGCGTGCAGATCGCCATCTCGATCGCGATGACGGTGCTGTTCAGCTATGCTTATTTTGCCTTCTTCCTGGCGTTCTTCATCGGCAACGTTCAGAACAAAGCCGGATTTATTACACTGTATACGATTCATATCGCCACGAGCCTGATCGCCGTTAACGTGGGTTTCATTATGCAGGACAAGTTCTTCATTACGCAGACGCCGTTTATTCTGATTAGTCTGCTCGGCGTCATTCTGCTCCCTCTCGGCAGCTACAACCGCAACAAGCAGGACGCTCTGCAGGAGCAGCTCAAAGACGCCAACCAGCGTATCGCCGAGCTGGTCAAGCTGGAGGAACGTCAGCGCATCGCTCGCGATCTGCACGATACGCTTGGGCAGAAGCTGTCGCTGATCGGTCTCAAGAGCGATCTCGCGCACAAATTGGTCTCCGCCAACCCCGAACGCGCGCGGGCTGAGATCAAAGACGTCCAGCATACGGCCAGAACCGCGCTTCAAGAAGTCCGCATGCTCGTCTCGGAGATGAGAGGCACACGTCTGGAGGACGAGTTGGAGCGAATCAAGCAAATTTTGCTCGCAGCGCAAATCGAATTTAAGCTGCAAGGCGATCCTGCGCTGCAAGGCGTTTCCTTGCTGACGGAAAATGTGCTGAGCATGTGCCTGAAGGAAGCGGTCAACAATGTTGTCAAACACAGCGGAGCGACAGAGTGCGCGGTCGGCTTCCGTCAGAGCGACACCGTAGTCGTTATGGAGGTTCGCGATAACGGCGCCAGTCGGCCGGAACGACTCAATTTCAGACAAGGCCACGGCCTTCAAGGCATGAAAGAAAGACTGGAATTCGTCAACGGAACATTGGAGATCGTGATCGGCGAAGGCACGGCCATCGTTGCGACGATCCCGCAAATTGTGCAGCGAACCATCAAGGAGGAATTGCCATGATTCGAATCGTTATCGCCGAAGACCAACGCATGCTGCTTGGAGCCCTCGGCTCCCTGCTCGACTTGGAGGACGACATGGAAGTCGTCGGCAAGGCGTCGAGCGGTGCGGCAGCGGTAGAGCTCGTGCGCCAGCTCCGGCCGGACGTCTGCATTATGGACATCGAGATGCCCGGTCTCAGCGGTCTGGAAGCCGCCGAGCAGCTAAAGGAATCGGACTGCAAAGTCATTATTCTGACGACGTTCGCCCGCACCGGCTATTTCGAACGCGCCATTAAAGCCGGAGTCGTAGGTTATCTGCTTAAGGACAGCCCCAGCGAGGAGCTTGCCAGCACGATCCGCAGCGTGCTAGCCGGCCGCCGCGTCTATGCGCCGGAGCTAGTCGACGAAGCTTACCGGGAACATCAGGGCAACCCGCTCACCGACCGCGAGAAGGAAGTGCTCGGACTGATCGCCGACGGTAAAAACACGAAGGAAATCGCGACTGAGCTGTTCCTGACGACCGGCACGATACGAAACTATATTTCCGTCATCCTCGACAAGCTAGCCGTCAGCAACCGGGTCGAGGCGATCAAAAAATTCACCGAGAAAGGCTGGTTCAAATGATGTTGAGCTTCTTGTAGTCCTTCTTCATAATCGTTTTGACCAGGCTCGGCCATTTGGAGTTCGCCGGGCAGTACTTAGTCGCGATTTTCTCGATCGTCGTATAGCCTTTGTCGACGTACTTGTCGGCTAACAGCTGTCCGAATTTTTTGACGCTGTCCCCCTTCGTTTCGAAGGCGAACGCCTTGCGATGGGGATCGGGACCCGTCGCGTTTAATCCGAACAGATTGTTTTTATTTTTGGCCAATCGGCTGCTGCCGTTGCCGCTCTCCAGTTTCATGACGGCAATCGTGAACAAAGCGTTGATCCCGTACATCTTCTCCACCTCTAATATTGCTTCCTCCAGCCCTTGCTCCGCCAGATCCGTGCCTTTAAAAATCCGCGCGATATCCTCTTCCGACAGTCCGGATTCCGTCTCTACTTTGGAGGTCGGCACCACAGGGACTTTGTTCTGCTCCTCCGCCTCCACCTCTGTCTGAACAGATTCCGTCGCTGGCGCTTCGAGCGCTGCCGGCTCCGTCGGGATCGTCTCCGTCCCCGCCTCCACCGCCTTCGGTTTGTCTTCAGAAACGGACGCATCCTCTACGAGGTTCGCATAATCTCCATGCACGTAACCCCCGCCCTTAATTCTAAGCCAGCCTTCCGGCGTCTTTCCGACGATTTCCAGCCGCGTTCCTTTCGCCACTACCGATTTGATTTTCGATTTCGGATAAGCATTCGTTCTGACGTTAAGAAAATAAGCCGTCACTTCGTAAACCTGCGTTTGCGGCTTTGCGGAGGCCGCGATATGTACTTCCTTGTCGGGATTTTTGGCGATGTCGGCGACGGTCGCGGAGACGACCGCGGACTGGAACCGATCCGAAGGGTTTGGCGCTTCGTATTCGAACGAAAGCTCCTCGGGAGCGGCTTGAATCTCGGTAGCTGTCACGGCAGGCGGTGCGAAATCGGTTTTCCATTGCGCTGCGGAAAAGCTTGATGCCGCCGGGGCGGCGAGATCCGTCGGAGCGCTTGCCGTTAGACAGCTGATTCCCACAATCATCGTCAATGCCGCGCCTAACATATACGCGACCCATTTACGAACGTTTTCCCTAATCATCCGGATACACCTCTTCCGTCAAATTGGTAATGGCAGCCGTCAGTTATTGGTTTGATTGTACATATATGCGGATGAAAAGCTTGTCATTCTTTATGTGAAGATTAATTGTTAATTTGTCGATTAGAAAATTTTCATATTCTAAGCCGTCAGGGCTTATCAGGAAAGGGCGGAAAGCTCTGACATAGAAAAGCGCGGTATCGCGCATAATAGCTTTGTTGCAAACATTACCAACTGTTTAGGTGGTCTCGACTTGAAGAGTTCGAACGGATCGATCAACTTTTTCCAAGCTTGCACGATTCTCATGCTGACGAACGGTTTAACCAACCACGTCATCGTAAATCCGATGCTTCTGGATGCATCCGGGCGCGACTCTTGGATCGCGGTTATTGCCGCCGGCTTGCTGTTCATCCCATGGTGCCTGCTGTTGGCGCTCTTTATGAGAAAATCGGGGAATATGGCACTTCATCCGTGGCTTGCAGAGAAAACGAACCCGATCCTCGCATGGGCGTTCACACTTCCGCTCTGCATCCAGATCTATATGATCGGTGCGATGACAGTCATCCATTCGGCGACCTGGACGATCACCAACTATCTTCCAGGCACGCCGAAAGTGATCCTGGCTTTGATTCTGACCGGATTCTGCGCTCTCTATGCAAGCTGGGGCCTGCGAGTAATTGCGATCATGTCCGGCATTCTGCTGCCGCTTGTGATTATTCTAGGCTCGTTCGCAGGAATATCGAACTATCCGCAGAAAGATTTCAACCTGCTCAAGCCGTATTTGGAATTCGGCGTCAACCCGGTTCTGCAAGGCATGATCTATGCGGGCGGCGGTTTTGTCGAGATTATAACGCTGATAGCCATGCAGCAGCATCTGCAAAAAAAAGTAAAACCGTGGGCCTTGATGCTATACGGAGCGGTTATGGTGTATATCATGATGGGCCCCTTGATCGGAGGCATTACAGAGTTTGGGCCGAGCGAAGCGGCAAAGCAGACGGTATCGCCATACGAGCAGTGGAGACTCGTCAAGCTCGGCTCATACGTGGAGCATGTCGACTTTTTCTCAATCTATCAATGGCTGGCCGGCGCATGCGTAAGGATCAGCTTGTCCATCTTCCTCGTGCTCGATCTGTTGAGAATTCGCCGGAACGAGCTGCGGAACCGATTCATTATGCTAATTGCGCTGAGCTATGTCGCGCTGTCCGTTTTTCCGATTAACGAGTACGCCTTCTATTTGTGGATGTATCGGTATTACTTTCCGATTTCTCTGATCGTAGCCCTGTCCGCTTCGTTTTGTTGGATGTCTATATCGTGGTTCGCCAAACCGACCAAAGGAGGAGCAGCATGAGACGGCAATCTTCAAAAAAAGGTTCCGAATGGGACGAAAAGAAGCTGCGTGATTTGTTCGCGAATTCTGCGGACGTGCAGATTATGCCTTGCAAGCTGACCGATCAGCCAGCCTCCGAGGTTGTGATGGTATATGCGGAAGGCCTATGCGACACCTCTCAATTCGGCCAAGTTCTCCTACCTCAGCTGAAGCAGTTCTATTTAGGGGAGGGCTCCTTCGCTATGAAGACGAAAGGTTACTCGGGAGGGCTGCCGCTCATCGCCGTGGAACCCGACGAGCCTGACGACGTTGTGGCCGAGTATTTGTTCCAAGGGGACGTGCTGCTCCTGTTTACGGATTGCGGACGCATGTACAAAATGAACATCTGCAATCGCCCGCAGCGGACGCCGGAAGAATCCAACACGGAAATCTCGATCAAAGGGCCTAAAGACGGATTTACGGAAGATCTTGTCGTGAACGTGGCGCTTATTCGCAAACGGATACGCAGCTCCAGCTTGAATTACGAAACATTTACACTGGGCAGAAGGACGAAAACGAAAGTCGGGTTAATCTATTTCAAGGACATTCTGTCTCCGGAAATTTTGCGGGAAGTGCACAAGAGGATCAGTCAAATCGATATCGACGGGTTGTACAGTATTAACCAGTTGGAGGAAAAGATGGCCGACTCCAAATATTCGGTCTTCCCTACGTTCGCGTTAACGGGAAGGCCGGATTACGTCGTCAGCAGTCTATTGGCCGGACGGTTCATTCTGATCGTAGACGGCATTCCGATGGTGCTGATCGGTCCGGCGGGCTTATCGCTGCTGATGAAGTCCCCGGAGGACGTACACTTCAACTATACCTACATTTCGTTCGCGCGCATCGTCCGGCATATCAGTCTGTTCCTATCCATCTCATTACCTGGTTTATGGGTGGCTCTCGTCGCGTTCCATCAGGACCAGATTCCGTTTCGGATGATGGCCACGATTGCCGGCGCGCGGCTTGGATTGCCAATGTCCGCGCAGATCGAAATGTTCATCCTGCTCACGCTGATGGAAATTTTTCGGGAAGCGGGCGTGCGGCTTCCGAGCTCGATCGGGCAGACGTTGACAGTCGTCGGGGGGCTTATTATCGGAGACGCCTCGATCCGAGCCGGTCTCGTGTCCCCCTCGGTCGTCGTCGTTGGCGCGATCACCGCGGTCACCTCGGTCACGCTCGTCAACCAGTCGCTTAGTACGATCGTCAGCGTCATTCGTTTCGGCATTTTTCTCGTCTCGTCGTTGATCGGCATGTACGGCTTGATTCTGTGTCTGATTTTGTTCGTTGCCTACCTTTCACGGCTGCATTCGTTCGGCGTACCTTACTTGACGCCGCTGTCGCCGCTTAATGTCAAGGATTTGGCCGATTCTTACTTGCGCTTGCCCTGGAGCCGAATGAGGAAGCGGCCGGGCGCGCTCCATCCGGTCGATCCAGATCATCACGGTGATGAGAAATGATTCATAGATTGGGCAAAGCCGTAATCGCTACGATCGTCCTTCTATCGCTGACTGCTTGCTGGAACTCCAAAGACATTCAGACGATGGACTACGCGACCGCGATCGGACTCGACTACGAGGACGGAAAGTACATTACTTACGTCCAATTTCTGAACTTCACCAACGTCGGGCGCAACGAGTCGATGCAAATCGGCAAACCGCTGCCGGTATGGATTGCTAAAGGTATAGGAGCAACGCTGAGCGAATCGCTTTCCTCTATCTATGCGACCTCGCAAATGCGCATTTTCTGGGGGCATGTCAAAACGATTGTGTGCTCGGAAAGATTGCTGCGCCACGGTGTCGAGGAAGCGTACAATGCGGCCAACCGTTTTGGAGAAATCCGCTACAACATTCTTGTTTTCGGTACGCGCGAGAAGCTGCCGGACCTGTTCGTACAGAAATCGATCTTCCATCTGTCTCCGCTGGATACGATCATGTTCACGCCGGAGCAAACGTTCGCGCAGCGTTCCTTCATCGTGCCGAAGACAAGCAACCGGATCATCGCGGAAATTACCGAACCGGCCGAAGCGGTCATGCTGCCGTCGATAGCGATCAACCGGGACGTTTGGCAGCAGGACCAGAAGCCTGAGACGATGCTGACGATCGAGGGAGCGTTTTTCTTCCGCAACAAGAAAGCGATCGCCTGGCTGTCAGAGGACGAGCTTGCCGGCACGCGCTGGACGCAGAAGGAACTGAAGCGCTCCTTGATCCGAGTTCCTGCCGAGGGCAAGCCGAAAGCGTCGCTTGTGCTCATCAATCCGACTTATCATGTCGAGTCCAAAGTAATAAACGGACAGCCGGTGTTCGACCTGAGTCTGAGGCTGGACGCGACGTTGGACGAATTGAATGAGAACATCAGCATCGAAAAGCTGGAGCGGCTCGGAGAGGAAACCGTACGCGATGAAATTATGCGGAGCTTTCGCAACGGTCTTGCCAAGCAGGTCGATGTTCTCAAATTACAAGAGACGCTTTATCGCAACCACCCCAAGCAATGGCACGAGCTGCGTAAAAACAATAAACTGCTGCTTAGCCAGGATAGCATTCGCAAAATCGTGATCAAAATCGATATTCGCAACACCGGAAAGTACAAGGGCAGATTCGACTGAGCGTAGCGAAAGGATCGGCGAGACTCAACGCGAGCAATCGTACGAGAACGTCGCGCCCGGATTTCTTCATCTCGCGCAGGTTGCCCCGTCTCTCATCAGCTTGTATAATAGTTAAGCAAACATATGTTTGCTTAAGCTTATTTGCGAGCGTGACGGCATAGGCTTACAACATGATCAGCCTGCGGAGGAATGAATGAAGGGCACGACACATTTGGCCATCGGCTGCGCGATCGGCGCGGTGGCCTGCGCTTATTATCCGTTTAGTCCAAACAACGCCGCACTGTTCTTCTCCGTCGCCGGACTGTCCGCCTTAAGCGCCGATCTCGACGGACCAAGCATACTCAGCCGTAAAATTACGAAGCTCTCGCAATGGCTGAGAAATGCGATGCTGGTCGCGGGGCTGCTGCTTATGGCGGGGCTGGCGTATGTAGTTGTCGTTCCCGGTCGCTTCGATCCCGTGTATGCCGCTTGCGCGATTTCCACGTTCCTGCTCGGCCTGGTCGCCAAGAAAGGGGTCATCCGCAATGCGATCGTCAGTCTGATCGGTGGCGCCCTGTTTGCTTGCGGCTGGGTGTACGGGTACGCCTGGCTCAGCGGCTTGGGCGTATTCGTCGCCTGGGCTCCATGGCTGAAGCATCGGGGAATGACGCATACGATTTGGGCTTTGATCGGCTGGGGTGCGATCGGCTGGGGGCTGGAGCAGCAATCGGGAGTCGAGGGAGTGACCGCCGTTGCGATCGCCGGCTATGCTTCGCATCTACTAACGGATACAATGACCCCAAGCGGCGTCAAGTGGCTGTATCCGCTCTACAAGAAGCCGATTAAGCTTCGTTGAGAGCTGTAGAGGCTGAACCTGAATTGACGGCACAATGCAAGAGGGGCTGCGCCTGATCATCGATCGCGATGATCTCGGCGCAGCCCCTTCCCGGTTTACTGCACTTGGATTTCCGTAAGCTCCTGAGCTCTGAACTTCAACCGCGCGGTCTCGGCGGCCTGCCCCAGCAAGTCCGATACGGTGACGCTGTCCCGTATATTGCGAAGCAAATAGCTTGGCGAGGTCGTATCGGTGGAGAGGACGGTAATATCCCCGATTTTCAGCATTCTTTCAAGCAGATTGCGCTTCAAGGTAATATCCCTGATGCGGTACAGCTGGATTTCTTCCCGGCGTTTCGTGAAAATCCCCTTCTCCACGACGATTCTGCGCTCGGTAATCCGGTAATGCGTGAAGCTAGGGAATCCGAAGTTGAAGGGCTTCCCTTCCCAAAGCACGTTCTCGTTCTGCAAGGCCATCTCTCCCATGAAATCGGATGAACTCTCCCCCTCATTGTACACGATGCGCGGCTTCTTGGCTTCCCCTATTTCGACCAGAATACGAGAGAACGCATGTCCTTCTCGCCACCAAGGCCGACCAGTCGCCGCCCCTGTCCCGTCTCCAGGATCGGCAGGCCGTTCCAGCTGTCGACCTTAATCTTAACGAGCTTGCGGCTGCGAATGATGGCATGAAGCGCATAGAGCAGCATCGCAGCCTGCCTATCCTCAGCCTGTTCGGTCTGCAACCCGTCCGCTCCCGGCGCTTCGAACACCCGCTTCCCGTTGTTTTCGATCCAGAACAGCCAGCGGTCTCCCTGCATGACCAGGAAGTTGCCCGGCTTGCGCGCATAGCTCGCCCCGCCCTTCCCTTGCGGCCAATCCACCAGCATGCCGAACGGTATGGCGGGGTCCGCCGAGGACAGCACCGATAAGGCGGGCTCTGCGGCATCCGGCAGCGGCTGGCGAATCGATTCGCTCTGTTCGCGCGTCGTGAATTGCAGCGTCGAAGCGCCTTTGACGAACGCTCCGCGCGTCAAAACGCCCCATTCCTCCAGCCTTTTGAGCGTCGGGTAAAAGAGATCCCAAGAATACGGGGCCGTTTTTGCCACCAGCTCTTTGTTAATCAGTCCATAGACGTTGAGGAGATGATGCGTCCATACGAGCACGGGCGATTGCTGCTCCGCACCGGACTTGTCCGGGTCAGGGGATCGCGCTTCTCCTGGGTCGAGCAGGGAGCTTGTCGCATACCATCTTCCCTGCCCCGATCCCGCCCGTTCCCATTGCTTCGGCTTGACCGTTCCGACCTGCAGCCGCAGCGGAGCGAACTGATCGTTGGACACGCGGCCTTCCCACGCCAGGTCCATCAGATCAGCCAGCAGCTCCGATGGCGTCTTGTCCAGTTCGCGGCTAAGACGCGTCAGGAAGCTGGCTCCGTCCGCCTCAATCCGCTTCAGCAGCTCTGGATGCTTGGAAGGCTTCGCCTCCTCGAGAAAGGCGGAATAGAGCGGCTTCGAGTCCGTCAGGAAGAAGGCGACTTTACCTTCCTTGTCTCCTTCTTCCTTACGGCCGATCCAGATCAGCTCGCCCGATGCGCACAGCAGATCGAGATGCTCCTTGCGATAGCCGGTCAAGCGCGTCGGCAGCACAATCGTCTCCCAATGAGAGAGCGGAAGAAATAAGCCCTGCAGCCGCTTCATCACCTCGAGCAGCCCCTCGCTGCCCTGAAGCTGCGTCCCGTTCCAGGCGTGCTGGCGCAGCGCGATCTGCCCGCACCAGCGAGCCGGCTCAATCGGCTCGGCTTTGCTGCGCGCATGGCGAATCGATAGCCGTACGAGCCTAGAAGCGACCTTTGCGCTCGTCCATAGCCGCTCGTCGGCGCTTGCCGCGTGCGGAGCTCGCTCGATCAGACCTTTGTCCAGCAGCTCTTCGACTGCCTCCTTGGCATTAGACAGCGTAAGCGCGGGATAGCGTTCGCACAGCTCCGCGTCCGTAAAGGAGACGACGTTATCCGCATACCTGCCCAGCACGAACATAACCGATTCCGGCGTCTCCGGAAAAGCCGCATAAGTCTCCGTCTCGTCGGAGGAAATCCAGCGGCTTTCCCCGTCTCCGGACAGGTCGACCGCCGATACGCGGCCCTGCTCCTGCAGTTGGCCGAGCCAGCGCAGTCCCGCTTCCCCCGTTATTCGCACGATCTCCGCGGAAGTCAAATCTCCTCTTTGCTTAAGCAGCGCCGCGAGTCCGGTCGCGTTAGCCGGCGCCTGTTCCGGATCGTTCAGCCTTACCCTCTCGGCTTCGATAACATCCGGGCTGACGGCCTGGCCAAGCGCGTTCTCGTCGAAAATTTGCGCCGCCATCTCCTTGCTGATGCTCAGCAGCTGCAGCCGCGTCGTCTCGTCGAGTCCGTCCCCTTCATATACCTGCATGTTGACGTAATCGGCGATGAACTGCGCCGCTAGAGTCGACGGATAGGCCGTCTCCTTGACGACGATTCCGATCTCGCCCGATACGAGCTTCGTCAGCAGCTCTTTAAGCTGATCGATACGCAAGTAGTCGCGTAGACACTCGGACATCGCTTCGCGCAAATACGGAAACCCTTCCGCATAAGGAAGCGCACTCCTCAGCAGTTCTTCGCTGCGAAGACGCTTCTGCCACAGCGGCGTACGGGTAAAGCTGCGCGACAGCAGCAGACTGTTCTCCGCGATGCGGCGAAAAGCGATGCCCAGCAGCGGAGAATCGCTGACGGCTTCCGTCAGCAGCAACTCGACGTTGCCCGGCGTCACCTGCCGAATCGCCTGCAGCCAGGACGCATCCCATTCCGGCAGCACGAATTCGATGCCGTTATCTTTGGCGTTGCCGTACAATCGATAGGGCAGCAACTGCTCGAACTGTCGTTTGATCGCAAGCAGCCATGCCCGGTTAACCGTTCTTCCGCACAGATTGTGAACGATGACATGCGTCTGGTTCATCACATCGCGATAATGCTCGATTACGATCTGCCGATCGGTCGGCAGCGCGCAGAAGCGGTGCTGCGAGGAAACGAGCTCGATCAGCTGTTCGGCCGAAGTGCGATCCATACAATAATGCTCGCCGAGCCAGGCGCAAGCGTTCTCCTTACGTTCCTGGCTGCGCTCGTCGACCTCGTCCGGCAGGGCAAGCACCTCGGCCAATTCTCGCAGAAAAGCGCCGACCTTCTGTCCAAGCTCGTAGGGACGGCTGCCCGCCTCGTTGCGCCAAAACGGAATTTCGCTGAACCGGTTGCCGGCTTCGGCAACGTACACGCGGTCGTTGCGAATTTCGCGAATCATCCAGGAGCTCGTCCCGAGCTGGAAGACGTCCCCGACCTGGCTTTCCTGGATAAACTCCTCGTCCAGCTCGCCGAGGTGGGCGCGACTCTCCAGATGGTGCACCGGATAGTTGCCGCTCTGCGGAATCGTCCCGACACCGGTTATCGCCGCCATCGCCGTATTGCTTCTCTTCGTTAACCGATTTGCGGCGCGATCCCAATCGATCAACGGCTTGGCGAACGGATAGTAGCCCGATAGAACCTGCAAAGCGCTTTCCAGTCGATGCAGCGAATACCCGCGATAGCTGTCGCTCCCGCGAATAACGGCAAGCAGATCGCGAAGCTGCCAATCCTCTGAGGCGACCATCGCAACGATATGCTGGGTGAGGACGTCCAACGGCGCTTCGGGAATGCGGATTTCCTCGATCTCGCGGCGTGCGATGAGCCGACCGAGTACGGCCAGCTCGGGCAGCGAGGCCTTCTGCCTCGCCAGCAGCAAGCCGCGGCTCGTCTCCCCGACGCCATGGCCGGCCCGGCCGATGCGCTGGATGCCCCTGGCCGCTTCCAGCGGCGAATCGAGCTGAATAACCAGGTCGATATGACCGACGTCGATGCCCAGCTCCAGCGATGACGTAGCGACGATACAGCGCAGGCTGCCTTCCTTGAGCAGTCGCTCCACTTCAAGCCGCCGCTCCCGCGAGATGCTGCCGTGATGCGATCGGGCCATCTCGTAGCCGACATGATCGTTCAGCCGCAAACAGAGCCGTTCGCACAGTCTGCGGCTGTTCACGAACAGCAGCACAGAGCGGCAGCCCTCCATCGCCTTCATGATGCGGTCGAGCAGCGGCAGCCACACCGCCTCGCGTGTCGTGGCAGGCAGGCTCTGGTCCGGCATCGTAATCGATACGCCCATGCTCTTGCGCATCCGGCTCTCTATGATCGCAACCGGACGAGGCGCCCTCTCCTCCTGGCGTTCCGCTACATAACCCGACTGTCCGTCGTTCGGGACGGTTGACGCCTCATTTTCCTCCCAACCGCCCAGAAACGCAGCGACCCGCTCCAGCGGATTCTGCGTCGCGGATACGCCGATCCGCTGGACCGACCGGCCTCCGCGGAGATGGACGAGCCGCTCCAGCGACAACGAGAGGTGAGCGCCGCGCTTGTCCGCAGCGACATCGTGGATCTCATCGACGATCACCTGCTCCACGGTGCCCAGAATGGCCCTACCTTTGTCGGACGTCAGCAGCAAATAGAGAGATTCGGGCGTCGTCACGAGCAAATCCGGCGGCCGCTTCAGGATGGCCGCCCTTTTGCTTGCGCTCGTATCGCCCGTGCGCACTTCGCTGCGAATTCCCGGCCACTGCGCCCCGCATGCTTCCGCCCGTGCCTGCAGCTGTTCAACAAAGCCTAGCGCATGATGATGAATGTCGTTGTTCAGCGCTTTAAGCGGTGTGATATAGAGCACTCGCACGCCTGATGCGGATGATGCGGAGTTTCTCGGCGACGGGGCGGATTTCGCGCTGACGATTCGATCCAGACAGGGAAGCAGCGCGGCTAGCGTCTTACCCGAGCCGGTCGGCGCCGCGATCAGGGTATGGCGGCCTTCCATAATCGCCTGCCAAGCTTGTTTCTGCACGTCGGTCGGCTCTCCGAACGTCTCGGAAAACCACTCAGACAACAAAGGGTGAAACGGTATAACATTCGCCTCCCTTCTCGGAGCTGGGCTGGACTGATTATATTTTGCGACTCCACCCCCGATGCGGGGAATTTTAACGCGGGTTTCCCGCTCTATTTAGCGTTTCCGCCACTTTCTGGCGAATTTAGCGCGGGTTTTCCGCTCTATTCGGCGTTTCCGCCAATTCTGGCGAATTTAGCGCGGGTTTTCCACTCTATTCGGCTACTCCGCCACTTTTTGGCGAATTTAACGCGGGTTTCCCGCTCTATTCGGCGTTTCCGCCACTTTCTGGCGAGTTTAACGCGGTTTCCCGCTCTATTCGGCGTTTCCGCCACTTTCTGGCGATTTAACGCGGGTTTCCCGCTCTATTCAGCGTTTCCGCCACTTTCTGGCGATTTAATGCGGGTTTCCCGCTCTATTCTACGATTCCGCCACTTCTGGCGAATTTAAAGCGGGTTTTCCGCTCTATTCGGCGTTTCCGCCACTTTCTGGCGAATTTAGCGCGGGTTTTCCACTCTATTCGGCGTTTCTGCCACTTCTGGCGATTTTAACGCGGGTTTCCCGCTCTATTCAGCGTTTCCGCCACTTCTGGCGAATTTAACGCGGGTTTCCCGCTCTATTCTACGATTCCGCCAATTCTGGGCCTGTTAAAGTCCGCTATAAATTTTGCAACGTTAAAAAACAACCCGCCGCATCTTACAGACGCGGTCGGGATTCTGCTCACCTATAGTTTTTTCTCGTACATGCTGTAGGTTCCCGAGGAATTGACGCCCTCTCCTACAAAATCATAATCCAGGTTACGGTAAAACTCGTTAAGCGCCGGGATGCTGGACAAGCAATCCAAGCGAATAATCCCTTTATGTAGCTGCTCCGGGACAAAGCTCTCGGTCCACTGCATAATCTGCTTGCCGACGTCCCTTCCCGCATATTTACGGTTAACAGCGAGACGATGCAAATAGATGGCGGCCCCATCCTCCGCTTTGCCGGCCCACAGATGGCGATCCCATGAGTTAGGCTGCTCCATTAGAATGACCATGCCCGCGATTTTGCCATCGTCCCTGAAAATGTAAACCTCTCCGCGATTAACCGCTTCAGGCGTATTGTGCGAGTCTTCGCCCCTCAATAGAGCGTTCCATTGCGTAGAGCCTTTGCGAAGCAGCCATTCCGCCGTGTTCGCCAGCAAACGCATAATTTCCGTCGTATCTTCCGGTTCCGCCCGTTCAACGCTTGTGAAAATGGACATATAACGCCTCCCGTTCCTCTAGAACTAGAATAAGATTAGAATTCCCGTGCAGCTGAAGAATTAACCCGTGCAAGCCTATTCAACGTCGAAATCGAAATATTTCTTCGGGTATGGCTCGTCCTTCAGCGTGTAATGCCACCACTCTTTATTATAAGGCTTAAAGCCGTGTCGCACCATAGCATTCTTAAGCAGTTCGCGATTGGCGGTCTGCTCCGCCGAAATCTTCTTCGTGCCATGACTGGAAATATCGCCGAAAAAATCGTACGGTCCGCCCATATCCAGCGGAACGCCGGTGTCCGCGTCCGCAACCGTCAAGTCGATGGTGCTTCCTCGCGAATGCCCCGATTTGGAGGCCACGTAGCCAAGCTTAAACACTTGCGATTTGTCGACGTCCGGGTAGAAAACGTCCTTCATCGCCGTGTCCTCCACGTCCGCCGCCCAGCGGATAAAATGAGCTACAGCCTTCGTCGGACGGTAGGCGTCGTAGATAAGGAGCGCATACCCGGACTGCTTAAGCTCCTCGTTCGCCCCAAGCAGCGCCTGAGCCGCCTCCTCTGTCGCGATCGCTACAGGCGCTTTATAGCCGTCGACTACCGCACCGACAAAATTGTAATCCGACGCGTAACGAATCTCGAACAAAGCATCCGGTATGTACTCGTCAAGATAGACGAACCCATCAGGCAATGCCCCTCTTGCAGGGGAAGAAACCGGGGTAGGCGAAGGCTGCTGTTGCGATTCCAAGCTCTGTTCCGTCTCCAAGCTAGGTTGCGTCCCTAGCTCCGGTTGCGATTCCAGGCTAGGTCGCGCTTCCGCCTCCGAATCCATCCCGCTATCTGTCGCCGAGCCGCTTTCTCCCGTCTCTTCGATGGAAGCTCCCTCTTCAACTCCCTGAGCCTCGGGGATATTGCTAGAAGCGGTAGGGATGGACACCGGAGAAGTCGAAGCGTCCGTCCCCGCCCCTTCCGCGTCATTGCCGCAAGCAGAGAGCGCCAACGCCAGAAGCAGCGCCGACATCTGAAGGTTTTTTCCTCGCTTGCGAAAATTCATCGCTCGTCCGCCTCTCTCGACCGTCGGCCGCCATGCAGTTATAATTGTAATAGATCAGTGAAAACGGAGGGAGAACGATGTCCGAAACCCGACGCGTCGACTGCATGAAATGCCGCCACTACTATATTACCTGGGATCCGAACTTCCCGAAGGGCTGCCGCTCGTTCGGCTTCAAATCCGCCGCGTAGCCCAGCCTGACGGTGCTGTCCTCCTCGGGCCAGCCCTGCATGAGCTTCGAGCCGAAGCCGGCCAGTAATCACGCCTAGCCTTTGTTACTTGAACTTCTTCCAATCGAGCGAAGACTCGTTCAGCAAATATCCGAAATCCTGCTCCCGCTTCTTCTGCTCGGCCTCCTTGGCCGCTTGGGCTTCCAGCCTTTTCGCCTCCTTAAGCTTAGCTTCATCCTGCTTAAGCGTCTCGGCCTGCAGCTTCAGTTTGGCCAATGTGTCCGCGCCCAGCCTATCCTTCAGCGTCGCGCCCTGCTGCTCGCTCCGCTCCCAAGAAGCGCCCGAATCATTCGCAGCAGCGGGGCTTGGACGCCTTTTGTTTCCTTTCGCCATCTGATATTCCTCCTTCGCGATGTCGATGTCGGGATCCGCTCGTCGTTCCTCTAAGCTCATTATGCCTCGGGATCGTCCAACTCCTCGATCACTTCAAGCAAACGGTCGGGAAAGTCCGTATGGACGCCGTCGACTCCCCATTTTACCGCATTCTCCATATTGACTTGGTAGTTGACCGTATAGGGGTAGATCAGCAAGCCGGACTGTTTGACTTTATCCACGTAATCCTCGTTGATCCGCAAGTAGTTCGCTCCGATCCCGTTCGCATATTCTCCAATCTCGCTTAACGTGCGCTCCGAAATCCGCGCCGGGCGATTGTACCATAGCAGTTGGAACAGCGGTACGTCCTTGTCCCACGTTCTGATCTTCAACAAGCTGGCCGGACTGAACGACTGGACCGCGACATATTTTCGCAAATCGTATTCTTCGACGAGAGCCCACATTTTCTCCTCCATGCCTGGGGAGTCCTCCGGGTCCTTCGTCTCCAGCATGTAACGGGTATCCTTGCCGAACGCCTCGAATATTTCTCTAAGCGTCGGAACTTTCTCGTTCGCATAGTCGTCCCTCGCATAAATCGGATGCTTCTCGTTGAACCACGAGCCGGCGTCGAGCGCCTTGATTTCCGCCAGCGTCATGTCCTTCACGGCGCCCTTGCCGTTTGTCGTGCGATTCACCGACGTATCGTGCATAGCGACTAGCTCTCCGTCCGCCGTCATCTGAACGTCAATCTCGATATAATCGGCCCCCATCTTGACCCCCAGACGATAGGAGGAGAGCGTGCTTTCCGGCGCGTATCCGGAAGCTCCGCGATGGGCGATCGTTACGATTTTCTTATCGGACAGAAACAGGCTCGGAAAATCGAGGAACGACGCGGACAAGGAATAGATCAGACCGACAAGAGCGGTAAGCAGCATCAAATGCAGCGCATACAAATACCCTCTGGAAATATTCACTGGCTCCTGCAGCTTCTTGAACATGTATGCCTCCCTGCGATGTCCGATTTCTTGATACTACCATGTTTGGACGTCGGCTGAAAAGGATATGCCAAAAAAGCGCATGTCCCCGCAAGATCGTCTCAAACGATCCATAGCGGGGACGTACGCTTTAGCAGATGCCGGCAAACCGCAACCCGAGAGGGCGGGCTGGAGCAAGAAACCAATGGCTGAATTGCAGCCCGATTGTTCCGACTATAGCGGGCAAAAGGCGGCGTTGGCTAGGCGGCAGCCCGACTTATCGGGCTGCTGCGGAGTGCGCGGGTCCGCGCTATGCTGTTAGTTCGTTTGTTTGCCGAGCTGCACGGAGGCGATCGGCTCTTGATGCGGCTTGACTTTGCGGATGAAGAAAGCAAGTACAAGCGCCGCGACCGTCATCCAAGTCGAGATAGCAAACGAATGGTTGATACCGTAGATCGTACCTTGTTGCGTCACCTCGAGCATAGCCGCTTGGTTCGCGGGATCGATGTTGTTCTGAACGACCAGTTCCTTAACGCGGCTAGTGGCTGCGTTCGTCATAAGCGTAACGAGGAACGCCGTTCCAAGCGCTCCCGCAACGTTCCGCAGCGTCTGGGACATCGCCGAGCCGTGCGCGTTCAGGCGCTGCGGCAGCTGGTTCATGCCCGCAGTCTGAATCGGCATCATGAGCATCGACATGCCGAACATGCGCAGCGAATACATAATAATGAGGTGCGTGTAGGTCGTGTCCACCGTCAGCTGGCTGAACTCGTAAGTCGTATACGTCGTGATGATCAGACCGACGACGGAAAGCCAGCGAGCACCGACTTTATCGAAAATGATACCGGTAATCGGCGACATAATGCCCATCAGAATGGCTCCGGGCAGCAGCAACAGTCCGGCATCCATCGGCGAGAAGCCGCGAATGCTCTGTAGATAAATCGGAAGCAAGATCATGCCGGAAAACATCGCCATCGTAATAATGACGTTAATAACGGTAGTCAGGGAGTACATATCGTACTTGAACACGCGGAATTCGAGAATCGGCTTGTCGATTGTCCACTCTCTCCAGAAGAACAATGCAAGCGCGACGATGCCAACGACCAAACTGACGATGACGCGCGTGCTGTCCCATCCGTCGTGGCCCGCATCGCTGAATCCGTACAGAAGACCTCCGAAGCCAAGCGTCGAGAACACGATACCGAGGGAGTCGAGCTTGGGCATCGTATTTTTGGTGACGTTCTTCATCGATACTGCGCCGAAAATAAGCGAGAACACCGAGATTGGCAGCACGATGTAGAACAGCACCCGCCAGTCGTAATGCTCGACGACCCATCCGGACAGCGTCGGACCTACGGCCGGAGCGAAGATCATCGCCAAGCCCATCATACCCATCGCTTTGCCGCGTTCTTCAATCGGGAAGATCGTCAGGAAGATGACCGACATCAGCGGCATTAGAATGCCCGCTCCCGCAGCTTGAATCAAGCGGCCGGTCAGTAGGAGCTCGAAATTAGGCGCTACCGCACAAATCACCGTACCGAACGTAAACAAACCGACGGCGGCCATGAACAGCTGCCTGGTCGTAAAACGATCGATCAAAAATGCGCTGACGGGGACGAGCACGCCGTTGACCAGCATGTAGCCTGTCGACAGCCATTGGATCGTATTCGCGTTAATGCCGAGATCCTCCATCATGACCGGCAAAGCCACGTTCAGCAGCGTCTGCGACAGAATCGCGACGAACGCGGCGATAATAAGCGCGGCGACGATCGGACCTCTTCTAAGATTACTTGTACTCATGGTTCTCTTCCTCTCTCTGTCTCTGTATGATGTTCACAATTTGCTTGTGTATGCGTTGCAGCTCCGCAACGTCTTCCGTTGAAATCTGGGAAATAATTGCTGTCAGCTGCGATTGCCGCAGCGCTTTGACTCGGCCCGCCAAGTCTCGACCCTCGGACGTAAGCGTTAGCGAGATCGACCTGCGGTTCGTCGGCGGACGTTCGCGAGATAGCCAGCCTGCCCGCACCATTCTGTCCACAATGCCGCTGGCCGTGCTGGTGACGGAAAAAATTTTGTCGGACAGTTCGTTAAGGCCGATGCCCGGATTCTCGCTGACGATCTTCAGTACGAAATATTGAATCGCGGTAATGCCCAAACGCTGAGTCGTCTGCGTCATCGACTGATGAAACGCTTGATTGACCTCGCGAAACGACTGAAAAATCATTTGGATGTCTTCATTCTCCTGCAGCGGGAATTCCCCCTTTCTCCTTTCCTCTGTACAGTTATCGTTCGCAAAGGAACATTTCGCATACGAAATAACATACGCTCTTTTCGTTCGTATGTCAATGTTTACATATGTAAAAATGATCATAAAGATTCTGGAGAAATAGAAAAAGGGGCTATCTCATAAGTAAAAGAGTCGTTCGAAAAGATGATCGACAGAGGTTGTCGTGCATGTATCCCCTGCGATGCTATCGATCATCTTCCACGATCCTACTTATGAGACAACCCCTTTGCCCGATGTCCCCTTATTGCTTGGCAAATTCGATAAATTTGTCTACGACGCGATCGATATGGCGCACCGTCGACTCGTCGACCAGCCGGCTCGTCGTTTCGTCGAACTTGAGCGCGGCAGAGCTGATGATGATCTCGTTGCCGGCTGGCGGCAGCAGCCTCGCCTGGATGCCGGGGCTTGCCAGGATTTCGCGCAGATGAAGCTGGGCGCGGATCGTTCCCATCACTCCGGGGGATACTCCCGCCGTCATAACCGGCTTGCCGATCAGCACCTTGTCGACGCGCGATAGCCAATCGATCGCGTTCTTCAGCACCCCGGGAACGGACCAGTTGTATTCCGGCGTCACGATCAGCACGCCGTCCGCGGCGGCGATTTTGCGCAGCAGCGCATGAACCTCCCGAGGAGGATTCAGCTCGATGTCTTGGTCGAAGAACGGAAGAGATCGAATGTCCGCGATTTCCAGATCCATTTTGTTAATATAGCGTTCCTTCATCGTGAGCGCCAACTGCATGTTGTAGGAACCCTGTCTCAGACTTCCGATTAGTACGGCGATTTTCAACATTCGATCGCAACCCCCTTTAATTGGATTTCTCTTTCCTTATATTAACACCGCTGTAACAAAAGACAAACCTTATTTTACACACGTCCTCAGCCGAAACGCAGCTCGACGCCCTCGGGCAACAGTCCGCTCACGAGCTCTGTCAGTTCCGGGTTTTCCTGCAGCTCCGACGCCACAAACGCAACCAGGCCCGAATCGTCCCTGGAGCGGATCAACCTGCCGATGCCCTGTTTGAGACGCAGTAGCATGTAAGGCAAATCCACCTCATGATACGGAGATGCGGCGTCAAGACGCTTGGCGGCGAATACCGGGTCGTTCGGGGGAAAAGGCAGAGACCAGACGATAACGTTGGATAAGGACGGTCCGGGAACGTCCAGTCCTTCCCATAACGTGACGGCGCACAGCACCATCGTCTCGTTCGCTTCGAATTCCGCGATCAGGCGGCTGATCTCGCCCTCTCCTTCGAAAACGAAATCGAGATGCGATAGCTCTTCGCAGCCGGAAACGGCCGCCTGGAACTCAGCAAGCTCCTCGCGGGACGGAAATAGCATCAGCGCCCTGCCTCCGGTCCGAAGCAGCATACGAGCAGCCGCCTTCAGTTTGCCGGAAAAGCCGGACTCGCCTTCCCTCAGCGGACAAAGCGCCTCCATTCTCCCTGCGTATTCATAAGGAGAAGCCACGCTGAACGACAAATACCGATCAATTCCGAGCGTGTCGGCCAAATAGTCAAAGCTGCCGTTGACGGACAGCGTCGCCGATGAGAAGACGATCGGCATCGAACGGGAGAATACGCCTTCGCGCAGCACCTCTTTGACCGCCTTAGGCATAATGACCAGCGTCAGTCCGGTCGGGCTTTCAGTGGCCCAGCATATGAGCGAGCCGGAGCTTTGGAACAGCCCTAGCGCCTTCTGCATCATCTCCAGATGCTCCTCGACGATTCGCAGCTGGTATCCGTCCAAGGTGTACAATTCGCTCTCGAACACCAGCTCTTCTTCTATCGCATCGAGCGTCCCGCGCAGACGGGCAACCGCCCCGTACAACTCGCCGTTCAACCGAACCTCTCGCCTGTCCGAACCGGGAACGACACGGCTATGACGATCCAGCAGCACGAACAGCTCTTCGCTTCTGTCGATCGCTTCGTCGATGAGCACGGCGAGTATCTCGCGAATATCGTTCTTCAGCAGCCGAGTGACAAGCTGCTCGAAGCTCTCGTGCTTGATTCGGTACGTAAGCGCCTTCTGCGCCGCCGATTCCAACAAATGGCCTTCGTCGAACACGACGGCGCAATGCTCGGGAAGCAGCGGAAGCTGTCCTTCTCTTCTTCTGCCTTCATAAGTCCAGATATGCTCCATATAAAAATCGTGGGAGCAAATGATCAGATCCGCCGATTGGCGGTAAAACTCGCGGGACAGCGTCTGTCCGCAGCGATGCCGCTTGTCGCACACGAAGCAGTCCTGGAACGGGTCCCAATTGACTTTGTCCCATTGGCGATCGTTCAGATGCGGGTACATTTTGCGATCCCCGTAAGCGTGAAACGACTGCATCCCCTCGCTCTTGTGCACGAACGCCGGAAGCTGCTCGTACAACTCGCGGTACAACTCCGGATCCTCATACTCTGTTCTGGCGCGATCAAGCTTGTTCAGGCACAGATAGCGGTCCTGAGACTTGGCTAGCCTGGCGTCGATCGAAAGCCCCAGATGCTTCGTCAGCTTGGCGATGTCGCCTTCCGGCTTGACTAGCTGCTCAATGAGCGATTCGTCGGCGCAGGCGATGATCGCAGGCTTGCGATGATAGCGGGCATAGCTGACCGCATACAGCAAATAGGCCAGCGTCTTACCCGTTCCGACGCCCGCCTCCGCGAAAATCGTCCGTTTGTCCGCGAACGCTTTTTCCAATTGAAACGCCATGTAAATCTGCTCGTCGCGAACTTCGAAGCCGGCCTCGGGCAGCGCGTCGTAGAAGACGTCCGCGACCCATTCTCCGACCTGCTGCACATAAGGTTTACCCGGCTCTACTGCAAAAGGATACCGATTCAAAGAATAATGCCTCCACAACCAGATTATCGAGTCATTATCACACTTTCGGATCGGAAATGCAAAGGTTGAATCGAGGTTTCGCTACCCGATGATGCAGCCCGCTTGCTCGTCTTGTCGTCATCCTCCTCTGTCCCCCGTTTGTCAAGCGCCTCCGGATGTGAAAAATCTCATCGTATTCTAAGAATGGGGCCGAGCCCCTTGGAAGACGCATTTTTCGCTTATTAGTAGAAAATGATGGGTCAAAATGATGTGGTAAAGTGGGTTGCAGAGGAAAGACGAAGGAAAAACAAAAGGAGGCATTTCAATATGAAATATCCGATTGCTAAATATAAATTCAACAAAGCCGTACTGGGCGCGACGCTCGGTCTGACGATCGCTTTCTCCGCAGGAACGATGTTCGCAAACGGCAGTATCGCCCATGCCGCGACAGGAACCGTTGAGGCAAAGGCGGCGAACAGCGCAACGAATTCGATTGCCGATAACGTCATCGCCGCAGGAAAGAAGTTTATGGGCGTCCGTTATTTGTACGGAGCCGAATCTGACCGAACCGACGCGTTCGACTGCTCTTCGCTTACCCAGTATATTTACAAGCAGAACGGAATTAGCATTCCCCGTTCTTCGAGACAGCAAGCGCAAGCCGGCGTCTACGTTCCGAAAAGCCAACTGCAGCCCGGAGACCTTATTTTCTCCGATACGAACCGGGACGGCGTCATTAACCACGTCAGCCTGTATATCGGGGACGGCAAAGTCCTTCACACGTACAGAGTCGGCATCGGCGTCACGATTTCCGATTTCGAGGGCAGCACTTGGGATAACACTTATGTAACGGCGCGCCGCGTCATTCCGACAGATTCTTCGTCCGGCAACGGCCAAAATCAGACGGAGCAGACGAGCAGCGGAGCAACGGACGATACGGCGGATGAAAACGATAATAATGGCAGCGGCACATTCGACAATGGCAAGGCCGATAATGGCAGCTCCAACAAAGGCAGCGACAGTCGTTATCCGCACAAGCGTCCTTCCTTTAATCTTTTCGGCTGGTAAGCCGTTTAAACCGTCAAAGGCTGTCCCATAAGCAGAGTCTACTTATGGGACAGCCTTTTTGCCATGCGGGGGATCCGGGCTCTATGCTATAATCGATGAAACTCCGTGGAAAAGAGGTTAAACGGATGACAACCGGGATTTCCCCCTCCTATCGTTTCGCATCTATCGTATCTTTCCTGCTTCATCCCTTTGTGCTCGTCGTCCCGTTATTCATGATCATTTCGATCCGTTTTGCGCCTACCGCCTACGAAGGAGTACTGTGCGGCATCGTCATTATTCTCGGATCGGCCGCCGCCCCGTTCGCGTTTATTCGCCGCGGCGTATCGCGCGGGCGCTGGAGCGACCATGACATCAGCCGCCGCGAGCAGCGCCTCGTTCCGTTCCTGTATACGATCGGCTGCATGGTTTGCGCCTTCGCATTTCTGCTCTTATTGGAAGCGCCGCTTGAGCTGCTAGCGACTTTCGCCGGTATGGTCTGCGCCGTCGCCGCCGCTCTGCTCGTCACGCAGCTGGCACGCTGGAAAATCAGCCTGCATCTGATCGGAGTGACCGGAACCGTCTTGACGCTAGCGCTGCTCCTAACACCCCTAGCTTATTGGCTTGCTCCGCTCATCGTCCTCGTCGGCTGGGCAAGGTGGCGCGTCGGTGCACATACCCTCTCACAAGCGCTCGCGGGAGTTGCATTGGCAGCGACCGTCACCTTTCTCGTCTATCAGGCGTTCGGCCTATAATCCTCTTGCGACGTACGGCTTCTACCGCCACCCAGCAGCGGGATGAGCGCGGCCGAGCCTGCCATAAACAAAATCGCGGAAATCGAATAGACGATTTGCAGCGACAGCGTCGCTTTTAATCCGCCCCCGAGCGACATTCCGACAACCATCATGCCCATAAACAGCGGAGTCATCACGCCCCCTACTCTGCCGATATAAGCCCCTTCCGTATTTCGCATAATCATCGTTTGGATTCCGATCATAATCAGCGGGTAGCACAGCCCGCTGGCGATTTGTAACGCGATAATGACCGCCAGGCTGTGCGACCATCCGATACCGACCGTTCCGGCCGCGCTAACCAGCAAGCCGAATGCCAGCAGTTGCTGCGGTTTGGCTTTCTTGACGGCGGTCATCACCAGCGCACCGCCAACCAGCGTCGCCGCTCCGTTGGTCATAAGCAGCCATTGGACAAAGGTCCGGTCCTGTCCCAGGTTTTCAATGGCGACAAACAGCAGCAGCGGCTGGATCAGACCGACGGCAAGTCCCGCCGCTACGAATGTGCCGCCAAGCGTACGAAGGGTCCGATTCGCAGCCACGTATCGCAGGCCATCCTTCAGCTCCTGTAGAAAATGCGCCTTGCCTCTCCCCGCAGTCGGCTCCTCGTCGTCCTTCGGAAGTCTCAGCAGAAGAAGTCCGGAGCCGACGATCAAGATTCCCATTGCGGTCAAAGAAGTCTCTATCCCGAACGTGGAATAGACAAACGCTCCGGCGACCGGGCCGATTACCATAAAGAGTGAAGAAAGCGACTGATGAGCGGCCATCACGCCCTGAAGCTGCTTGTCCGGGACGTGCCGCTTAAACAGCTTCATCGCCGACGGCTGCGAAAATTGCGACAGCACCGAAGAAACGAACGCCGCGAAAAACAGCGCGTGCCAGCTTCCGTATATAAGCGCCAGCAGTACGGCAAATACGGACGCCGCGGTAAGAAGATCGCTCCAAACCATCGTGCGGCGCGGCTTCCAGCGATCCGCCAGCGTTCCCCCGATCATGGAAAAAATGAAAATCGGCGCAAACTCGGCCACCGAGATCAACGAAACGTAATAAGAGTCGTTATCGGTCATTTCGCTCACATACAGCAAAACGGCAAAGTTTCTGATCCAGACGCCCAAATTGAGCAAAATTCTGGACGATAAGATGACGCGGACGTAACGATTGTTCCACATGCCATAATTCCCTCTCTTTAAAACAAACAAATTTAATTTACGTTTATTAATATACAAACAAATCATATTTTTGTCTATGTTTTTATTAAGGAACGGAAGCTCATTGCTCTTTCGCCGATTCGGCCTTACAATGGTAAGGTTGCTTCAAGATAAGGAAAGGATCTCAACCATGAATCACAAATCGTCATCTGCGCCTATTCCGGTTCTCCTTCCGTTAATCGTCGGAATGATCGCCATTTCCTTCGCTCCGATTCTCGTCCGTTACTCCGATGCTCCGGTATCTGTCCAAGGCATGTACCGCATGCTGTTCACAGTGCTGCTGATGCTGCCGTTCGGCCATCGCCAACTGCGATCGGTATCTTCGATTTCGCGCAAGGATTGGGGCTTGCTCGGGCTTGCCGGATTTTTTCTGGCGCTGCACTTCTTGCTCTGGATGGCTTCGCTTAATTACACGTCGATTGCAAGCTCCACGATTATTCTCACGCTGGAACCCGTCTTCGTTATGATCGGCGCCTACTTTGCGTTCAAGGATAAAATCGGCAAGCTGCCGCTGCTCGGACTCGCCCTCGCTTTGGCAGGGGCCTTCGTTGTCGGCTCCGGGGATTTCCGCATCTCTGGCGAAGCGTTTAAGGGCGATATGCTAAGCTTCACGGGCATGCTCGCGGTTGTCGTGAACATGCTGGTGGCCAAAGTCATTCTCAGGCGAGTTTCTTCTTATTTGTACAGCCTGATCGTGTTCGCCATCGCTTTCGTCTGCTTTGCGATTTATAATGCCGTTCTTGGAATTAACGTCATCGATTATGTGCCGACGGAGTGGCTCATTTTCATCCTGCTCGCCATCGTTCCTACCGTGCTCGGCCATATGATCTTCAACTGGCTGCTGCAATTCATTAGCCCGACGACCATCTCGATGACCGTGCTTGCAGAGCCGGTGGGGGCCAGTCTGCTGGGGCTGATGTTGTTCGGAGAAATGTTGACGACGTCCCAGCTTATCGGCGGGGTTTTGGTCATCGTTGGCCTGCTGCTCTATATGCGGACCGAATCGCTCGGCATCCCTGCTGCCTCCACTTCCGCAGAAGCCGCCTGAACTCCCTAAAGGGGCTGTACCATAAGCAAAAAGTCGTACAAAAAAAGATCGATAGAGAGTGTTCGTGCATGTGCACCTTCTCTTTATCGATCATCTTGTACGACCCTGCTTATGGTGCGGCCCCTTACTATCTGCGCCTTACTAGTTAAATTGTTTCGCTGGCCGATCCTTTGCGAACTGTTTGAGCAGCGGCGGCGTAACCAGCGTCGTCACGATCACGGCAATAATGATCGGGGTGTAGTCATTCGGAAGCACAAGACCGCCCTGCAGGCCCATCGTGGCAATGATCAGCGCGACCTCCCCCCGAGATACCATACCCGCTCCAATCAAGAGCGATGAACGTCCGTCGAAGCCGGTCACACGGGCGCCGAACCAGCCCCCCGCCAACTTCGTGATGCAGGCGACCACCGAGACGACAAGCAGGAATAGCCACTGTTCTCCGATTCCGGCGAAGGAGACGTTCAGCCCGATACTCACGAAAAAGACCGGAACGAACAGCGAGTACGCGATCGGCTCGATTTTCTCCTCCACCGTCTTCTTGAATTCGGTCTGAGCGATGGCGATTCCGGCGGCGAAAGCGCCGATAATGCCGGCCATTTGCAGTTCCTCCGCGAAGTAAGCGAAAGCGAAGCAGATCACCAATGCGGCGCTAACGACCGCCTCGGTTACCTTCAGCGGCGCCAGCCATTTCAGCACTCTCGGGACGACCAACCAGCCAACGGCGATCACTACGGCGAAAAACAGCGCCTTCTTGCCGATCAGCGCGCCAATCGAAATATCCGCTCCCGTTCCGAATGCGCTCATCATAACCGCCAGCAGAACGACAACGAGCACGTCGTCGAGCACGGCCGCGCCGAGAATCGTTGTCCCTTCGCGCGAATTCAGCCTGTTCATATCCTTGAGCACCTGCACGGAGATGCTGACGGAAGTCGCCGACAGCACGACTCCAAGAAATAACGAGGCGGTCGTGCTTAATCCAAAGGCGATTCCGGCAGCGTACCCGCCAGCGAATGGAACGATAATTCCGGCAACGGCCACTGCAAACGCCGATTGCCAATTTCGTCTCATCTGCTCCAGATCGGTCTCAAGCCCTGCGATAAACATTAGCAGCAGCACGCCGATTTCCGCCGCTTGATCGATAAAGCCTCCCTGGGAGACCCAACCGAGCACGGCGGGCCCAAGCGCGATTCCGGCTAGCAGCTTGCCCAGAACGGCAGGCTGTCCCAGACGGACGGACAGATCTCCCGCCAACTTCGTACATAGAATGATCAACATAAGCTCCAAAATGAATTCCACGCGTTTCCCCCCGTTGCATGCTTTCCACAGCCCTAAAAAAGACAAAAAGAAGCCTGCTGTGACAGGCTCCTCCGGATTGCTGCTTATTTTGTTCATGAATAAAGCTTATTATACCGTTTATTTAGCAGCTTCTCAATAGCGGCTTTGGCGCCATCTGCAGGTGGCGGCACTAATCTACAACTCCACCATCGCTTTAATGACCCCCGACGCCGGATCCATCCAGTCCGAGAAAGACTCGATCATGTCGCCGATCGGCGCTCTATGCGTAATGTATCGCTCTACGTCGATGGAGCCGCTTCTCACCGCTTCGTACACCGTCTCGAAATCCTCTCTCGTCGCATTGCGGCTGCCCATTAGCGTCAGCTCGCGGCTATGAAAAAGCGGATCGTGAAAAGCGATGTCGGTTTTGACGAGACCGACGTAGACCAGCGTTCCGCCATGCGCAGTCAGGCCGAAGGCGGAAGCCATCGAAGCCGCGTTCCCGGTCGCATCGAACACGACCGTCGGCAGTTCTCCGTTCGTCAACCTCGCCAGTTCGTCGAGCGCGTCCCCTCTCGCGTTCACCGTCTCGTCAACGCGCGCCCACGATCGGCAGAAAGCAAGCCGAGCTTCGTTCACATCCATAGCGACGACCCTGGCTCCGGCATGACGAGCAAACGCCATTACGCCGAGCCCGATCGGCCCGCCCCCGATCACAAGCGCCGTCTCTCCCGCCTGAAGCCCCGATCTTCTCACCGCATGCGCTCCGATACTGAGCGGCTCCAGCACGGCCGCTTGGTCAAGCGTCAGATCGTTCGCCCGAACGAGATGCGAGAGCGGCACGGCGATGCGCTCTCTCATGCCCCCGTCGATATGGACCCCCAGCACCTTCATAGAAACGCAGCAATTCGTTTTGCCGCGGCGACAGGCGCCGCATTGCCCGCAATGCATATACGGAATAATGCCGACCCGGTCGCCGACGGCCAAACCCGCTTTGTTCTCCCCTATGCGCTCAATAGTTCCCGCAAGCTCGTGGCCAAGCACCCGCGGATAGGTAAAGAACGGCTGATTGCCGCCAAAAGCATGAATGTCGGTGCCGCAAATGCCGACTCTCTTGATGCCGACAATCGCTTCGTCCTCCCCCAACACAGGCTCGGGCAGCTCAATCGGCTCAAAGCGCCCCACCTCCGCGCATACAATTCCGAACATCGTCCCGCCTCCTTATCCTGTAATGCCTTCGTTATATTCCGGTCGGCCGCTTGTCCAGGTCAGATCGCGCACGGGCGCCAAAATGTCCTTTACCTCCTGCAGCAGCGCCGCATCTATAGGCTCCTCCGCCCATTGAGCATTGTCGCGAATGTTGTCCGGGCTGGCCGTGCTGACAAGCGTCGTCGGAATGCGCTCGTCGGCCGTCGAGAACTGCACCGCCAGCTTGGCGATGTTCTCCCCCTGGTTCGCACAATGCTCTGCCGCACGCCGGCAAACGGCTTTCAGCTCGGGGCTCGCAGGATGCCAGTCCGGCGTTCCGCGCAGGCTAAGCAAGCCCATGGACAACGGCGAGGCGTTGACAAGACCGACGTCCCGGCTCTCCAGCAGCGGGAGCAGGCGAAGCAGAGAAGTATCGTTTAGCGAATAATGGCAGTACGAGATGATGGCATCCGCGTCGATCTGCGGGAGCAGTTGTTCAAACAGCGAAAGCGGCAATCCGCAAATGCCATAGTTGCGGATTTTGCCTTCCTGCTTTAGCTTGTGCAGCGTCGGCACGGCTTCCTCCAAAATGATGTCCGCCGGGACAAACTCGATGTCGTGCAAAAACAAGATATCGACGTAGTCGGTATGGAGTCTGGCGAAGCTCTCTTCTAGGCTCGCCCGGATGCGGCCGCCGCTGAAATCGAAGCTGTCCGGACCGTATCTGCCCGCTTTCGTGGACAGCAAATAGCGGTCGCGCGGAACGTCCTTAAGCGCCTTGCCCAGCACGGTCTCGGCTTTCGTCAGCCCGTAATACGGCGAGACGTCGATATAATTGATGCCGCTGTCCAGCGCGGCGTGAACGGCGCGGATCGCCTCGGCGTCGTCGGTCTCCCGGAAGACGGAGCCGAGCGAGGACGCCCCGAAGCTTAGCACCGATACGTCCAATCCCGTTCTGCCCAGCTTGCGTTTTTTCATCAGAGAATCACTCCATCTTTGAAAATCGCGATTTCGCGAAAACCGTTCTCTTCGTTCAGCGTGTGCGCCTCTCCGGAAGCGATGGCGAGCGTCCGCTCCCACAGCTCGTCGGTCAATTCCTCCATACTTTTATCCTTTAACAGGCGACCGGCGTCGAAATCGATCCAGTTTTTTTTGCGCTGGGCCAGTTCGCTGTTGGTCGATAGCTTCACGGTAGGCGCGGGTCCGCCGAACGGCGTTCCTCTCCCCGTCGTGAAGAAGACGATGTGAGCGCCTCCCGCGGTCAGCGCAGTGACGGATACGAGGTCGTTGCCGGGCGCTTCCAGCAGATTCAACCCGGCGCTGTGCACCCGTTCGCCGTACGGCACGACATCGGTTACGATCGAGTTGCCGCCCTTCTGCGTGCAGCCAAGAGATTTCTCCTCCAGCGTCGTAATGCCGCCGGCCTTGTTGCCCGGGGACGGATTCTCGTAAATTTCCTGATTGTGCCGGATAAAATATTGCTTAAAGTCATTGATCAGCGATACGATCCGCCCGAACACGCCTTCGTCCGCAGCGCGATTCATCAGAATCGTCTCCGCGCCGAACATTTCCGGAACCTCGGTTAAGATCGCCGTGCCTCCGAATTCAATCAGCCGATCCGACAGCGAGCCGACAAGCGGGTTGGCCGTGAGGCCGGAGAAGCCGTCCGAACCGCCGCACTTCAGGCCGATTTTCAGCTTGGAAACCGGTACCGGCTCCCGCTCGAACGTCTCCGCGTATTCCACCAATTGTTCGACCAGCACCAGTCCCTCTTCCAGCTCGTCCTCCAACTCCTGCGACTTCATAAATTTGATTCTGCGCGAGTCCGATTCTCCGATCGCTTGCTTGAACTGCTCGATCTGATTGTTCTCGCAGCCGAGTCCGACGACGAGCACGCCTGCCGCGTTGGGATGGTTGGCTAACGACGCCAACAGCTTCTGAGTGAAGCGCAGATCGTCGCCCAGCTGCGAGCAGCCGAACGGATGGGAGAAATGATAGACGCCGTCCACGCGCCCGCGATACATCGCGTTCGCGCGATTGGCAATGATTTCGCACGTCTTGTTGATACAGCCGACGGTATTGATCACCCAGATTTCGTTGCGAATGCCGACTTCTCCATTTGCTCTTACATAGCCTTGGAATGTTTGCCTCGGCGCAGCTTTGGCGCTTGCCGTCTGGGCAGAGGGCTCGTACTTATAATCGAGCAGCCCCTTTAGCCCCGTTCGCAAATTGTGCGTGTGCACCCAAACTCCCGGCCGCAGGTCGGCCTTCGCCTTCCCGATCGAATAGCCGAACTTGAGCACATCGTCGCCTTCCGCGACGGGTCTCGTCAATATTTTGTGCCCTGCGGGCACGTCCTCGGTTAACGTCAGCTGCGTTCCGTCCTCCAGAACGATTGTCTCTCCCGCCGCCATAGCTCTTAGCGCAATAACGACCTGGTCGCGCTCCGATACGCGAAGCCATTCCCTCATGCCTGCTCCTCCTTCGTCCATTCCGCCCACGCCTGCTCCACTTTTTCCGTCAAGCCCGGCCACTGCGCCAAATTCGTTCCCCACAGTTTCTCACAAGCGAGCAGCCGTTCCGCCGTCCGTCTCGGCGCTTCTCCCGTTCGCTGCGCCTCTTCCCATTCTGCTGCCATAACTTCCAATACCGCCGCATCGTCTCGCACCGTATAAGCGCGTCCGTCAAACGCCGCCCCTCTATACTCGTTCCCCTCGCGCCGAACGCGATAATAGCGAAGCAGCGCGGCCAATCCTTTGGCTAACCCGCTTGGTATCGACTGTCCGCTCTGTACATAATGCTCAAGCGAGGGAAGCAGTCGCGCCTTGAACTTGCTGACGCTGTTCATCGCAATATCCGCCAATCTGTGGCGGACGTACGGGTTCATATAGCGGTCGAACACCACCTCGGCGTACGCGTTCATCTCTTCCTGCGGATAAGGCAAAGACGGAATAATCTCTTCGCGTACGGTCGATCTGACGAATGCTCCGAGCTTCTTGTGTTCCATCAGCTCGCGAACATGCTCCGTTCCGCTGAGAATGCCTAGCGGCGTCATCAGCGTATGGGCTCCGTTCAGAATTCGCACCTTGCGCTCCCGATAGGGCTGTAAACTGTCCGTCCATACGACGTTCAGACCCGCACTGGCAAAGGGCAGCAGCTCGTCAAGCTCGGGCTCGCCCTCGATCGCCCATAGATGGTACGGCTCCGCTACGCAAAGAAGCTCGTCGCGATACCCCCACTCGGCGAACCAGGCTTCGGCCTGTTCCTCATCCGGATAGCCGGCCACGATTCGATCCACGAGCGAATTCAGAAAACGGTTAGCCGTTCGCACCCATTCCCGGAACGCTTCAGGCAATCCCCAATCGGCCGCATATTGCAGCACGCTTTCCTTAAGCGCGTCTCCGTTGCGCTCCAGCAGCTCGCAAGGAAGAAACAGCAGACCGCGATCGGCCGCCCCTTCATACTCCAAGTATCTGCGATAGAGAAGGTAGGCGATTTTCCCCGGGAAGGACACGATCGGTTCGCCCTCCGTCAGCGTCTCCGGTCGATAGACAAGCCCCGCCTCCGTCGTATTGGAGACGACAAGCTTCAGCTCCGGGCTGACTGCCAGCCGGATCATCCGCTGCCAATCGTCGTACGGATCGAACGCTTCCGCGAACACGGAGACGATCTCCCTGCGCTCTACCGGCTTCCCTTCGTCGATTCCGCGAAGCACCAGCGTATAGAGTCGATCCTGCTCGTTCAAGGCTTCGATTTTGGGCTTGCCCGACGGCCTTGGCTGCGTTACCGCAACCCCTCCGCGAAACAAACCTTGCTGGCGGCTCGTCTGCACCATCCAATCGAAGAAACCGCGCAAAAAGTTGCCTTCTCCAATTTGCAGCACCGTCACCGGCGCATTATCGGTTATCCGACCTGCCGCCATAGCGTCCACAATCTGCAATTGTTGTCGATTCAGCTTGTTCATCGTTTGTAAAACTCCTTTGCGTTAAGTCCATACAGACGGGCGCGCTCCGCCGCTCCCCAACGTTCGGGCAAGCTCCGCTCGATCACTTCGAACACTTCATCGTATTCTGCGGCAAGCAAGCACACCGGCCAATCGCTTCCGAAGAGAACGCGCTCTGGACCAAAAAGCTCCAGCGTATGGCGCACATATGGCCGGAACTGCTCATACTGCCATGCCGCGTGATCGGCCTCCGTCACCATGCCCGATAGCTTGCAATAGATGCCGGGATGTCCGGCAATCTCGCTCATCTGCGACAGCCACGGCTCCAGTCGTCCCTCGGCGATGGCGGGCTTGGCGATATGGTCGACCACTCCGCGCAAGTTCGGGACGAGGCGCAGCAGTCGGATCAAGGGCCCCAGTTGATCCGAGCGGAGGAGCAGATCGACCGGGACGTCCTCCTCGGCATAAGAGCGAAGCGCTTCCACGAACGCTGGCTCCAAAATGCGGGAAGCGTCCGGCATCTCCTGAATCATCACGCGGAAGCCGACGAATTTCGGATGGGCCGCCATCCGCCGATAATGCTCCCGATGGTTCGGATCGTGCAGGTCGAGCCATCCGACTACCCCTAATATGGAAGGTTCCCGCTCAGCAAGCACCAGCAAATATTCCGTCTCCTCCACTGTAGGAGCTGCCTGTACCGCAATCGTTCCATCTATGCGATGTCTGGAAAGGGACGGCCGAAGGTGCTCCGGCAACAGGTCGCGGTACAGCGTAGGCAGCTCCGGAGTAATCCAGCCGTAGTCGCCTCGTTCGATTTTCCAATAGTGCTGATGCGCGTCGATTCTCATGTAACATCTCCCTTGCATGCCTAAACCGCTCCCGATTCCGGGGGTTGTCGTCGTCCTATTGCTTTTATTTTATCAGCTATAATCGTTGTAAAAAGGTTTAATCCTTGCGAAAATATACTCAATTTTGATATGTTCTAAGCATAACGCATGTCAGGGAGACGCATCCGATGAAAATATACCGCAAACCGTTCGCGAGCGAGCCATTGTTTCCGTTCCAATTCGTCTATAGAGATAAGAAAAGCCCGGAGCGAGAGCTGCCGGACCATTTGCACGATCAATATGAGTTTTTTTACGTCTACACAGGCAAAGCGACGTTCTTCATCGATCAGAAGCTGTACGACATTAAAGCCGGCGATCTGCTGCTTGTGCCGGGCAATTCGATCCATCGCTCGTTTCAGGACGCTCAAGATCCGGTGACCTCGACTGCCGTTTTTTTCGCCCCGAGCTTCGTCTCCGTCGACGATATCGGCGAGTCGTACAGCAGCCTACGCTGCTTCGACCTCGCTCGCAAGCGCAAGCGTTATCGATTGGAGCTCGACAAGCCGCTCCGTTTGGCTACGGAGGAAGCGATGGAGCGCATGCGCGAAGAGCTTGAGAACAAAGCGGTCGGCTATCGCCATGCCGTCAACTTGCTGCTGCAGCAGTGGCTGCTGTTGATCAACCGCCATATGAACAGCCTATTGGAAGACGATGGCGACGAATCCGGCATCGGCCCGCAATGGATGAAGGACGTGCTCCACTATATCGCGGCGCACCCTGCATCCGATCTCGGCCTCGCCGCTCTGGCAAAGCAAGCTTCCGTCACGGGTGCGCATTTCTCGCGGGTGTTCAAGCAGATTACCGGCATGAATGTGACCGATTACGTCAACGCCAAACGCGTCGTGCTGGCCAAGGAGCAGTTGCTTGCCAGCGACGACAACGTCAGCTTGATCGCCGAGCGTTGCGGCTTCGAGAGTCTGCCCCATTTTCACCGCGTCTTCAAGAAGCTGACGGGTACGACTCCGGCGAGTTATCGGCGGGGCTAAGTCGCTTTCGATCCTCCTTCGCCTGGACCGCCACCCTTATTCCCTCGCAAGACCCTCGTTGGCCGAAGGCTTAGCCGAAGCTCTGCCTTTAACGAACAGCAGCACCGGGACTATCGCTGCGCTCAGCGCGATAATGAGCCAGAACGGCAGGCTCTTGTCCGCTTGGTAGAGCGTGGTAGTGAGGATCGGCGTCACGATGGCGGTTATGCCCTGGACGGAGGCGATCAGGCCGGCCACGCCGCCCTGCTGCTCCTTCGATACGGAGAGCGAGGCCGCCGCCATAAAGCCCGGCATAGACATGCCCGCGCCTATCCCGAACAGGAAAAACGCGAAATAGTAATAAGCTTTGCCCCCCGAATAGAGAAAGATCAGCATACCGAGCAAAATAAACAACGAGCCGACCAACATCATCGCCTTGGGCTGAAGCTTCATCCACTTCATCTGAACGACCTGTACAAGCAGCATGGCAACCCCCGCCAGCATCAGTCCGACGGACAGCATTCGCGCCGTTTCCTGTCCGGTCAGATGCAGCATGTCCTGAAAATAAAATCCGCCGACGACCTGGATGCCGATCACCGCGGTCATCGTCACGAAACCCGCTAGCAAATAAATGCGCAGTCCGGATTGGAACGGGTTAACCTTTGGCGGCCTTTCTTGCATGATCGGCTTCGCCGGAGGAATGAACAGCAGCGCCGCGGCGAACGCCACGAACGACAGCACCGTGCCGAAATAAAGCGGCCACAGCAGCCCGATTCCGGTGAACGCCCCCGCGATGGCCGGACCGAACACCAGGCCCATGCCGTTCGCCGCGCTAATGATCGCCATGCCGGCCGTACGCTCCTGCCCTTCGGTCACGTCGCCCATATAAGCCTGCGCCGAAGAAAGCACTGCCGGGATAAACAGACCGATCATGCTGCGCGTAACGATAAGCAGCGCGACCAGCATCCCGCCGGCGATCCAGCCCTTAAGACCGGAGTACAGCGCCAGCGCAAACAACAGGCAGCTTACGCCCATTCCGATAAATCCCGTTAAAATGATCGGCTTCCGCCCTCTCGTATCGCTCCGACGGCCCCAGATCGGAGCCATGATCGCCATCCATACGGAGCCAAGCGAAATGATCCAGCCGGAATGGCTTTCGCTTAAGCCAAGCTCGCGAATAAGCGGCGGCATGATCGGCGAGATCAGCATCAGGCTGAGCATGGCTACGAATACGCTGAAAAAAATACTGGCTTTGATTCTGAACATCTTATGCTTCTCCTCTCCTTCTCTCGTCTGGACTAAACGATACAGGAGAGGTCGGCGTTTCGCCGCCTCTGTACGGATTTTCTTGCCGCTCCACGGATTATTCGTGCGCGCCGTCCCCGCGCTAATAGATCCGTTTGACCGCCGAAGGCTTGATGCCGAACGTTTTGCCGAATTGCTCGGAGAAGGCGCTGATATTGCTGTAGCCGGTCTCGATCCCCGCCTGCGTGACGTTGCAATGTCCGCTGCGCAGCAGCTTCATCGCATGGTCCATCCGGATTTGCCGCAAGTAATCGAACACGGTGGATTGAAAAATGGCCTTAAACCCTTTTTTTAGCTTGAAATCGTTGATGCCCACCCGCTTCGCCAGCGCAAGCAACGACGGTGGGTGCCGCATCTCCGCTTCGAGAATTTCCGCCGCCCGGCGCACCCGGCGCAGGTCTTCCCTCGACAGTCCCTCGCAGACGGGCACCGGATCGAACAGCTGCATAAAGTACAAGTTCAGCAGCTCGTAAGCGGCTGCTTCCATCAGCAGCGGAGATCGTCCCGTCCCTCGCAGCTCGCCGATCAGCTGATTCGCCAGATTCAAGCCGCGCTCGTCGGGCACGAAGTCAAGCTGCTTAAAGACGGCTCCCTCCGTCAGCCGCTCGAAATGCCGGTTGACCGGACGCGTAAGCGCGGACATCGCATATTCGAACAGCTCGACCGGAATGCCAAGCGCGAACGAACAGATCGGCTCCTCGCAGCCGAAATCGAATTTGACGTCGAAATCCTGCATCAGCAGCAAAGCCCCCTTGCCGCTCTCCAACGTAAAATCCAGCCCGGATATGCTTGCGGAGCGTCGTCCCGACATGGCGAACTGCAGCTCGACCATTCGCTCCCGCGTCGCAAAGCGATTCGTCTGCCGCGAATGCAGCCGATACTCCGAATAAACGATTTCAATCCCGCTGTAGGTGCTTAATCGATGGATCGTCCCTTCCCCTACGGACGGAGAGAGGGAATAAGTCGTCGGGCCGATGCGGGAAAAAGGAGCGGTATCGAAATAAAGCTGATAGATGGTATCCAAGGAGGCGTTCATACCTGCTCCCTCCCTAATTAATTAATGAGAATTATTCTCAATTAAGTGTAGCCGACATTTTGATTATTTTCCACTATAAAAATTGTGTACCAGGATTGGCGATTTGCGGATTGCCGCTAATCTGTCTGTCATGTTGTAAAAATTCTTGAGCAGAAAGACGAAACCTAATTGAGGCGGGGCAAGGTCTGAGAGGTAGGAGAAAATAAAGTGAAATGTTTCGATATCAACCCTAGGGCGTGTATGCAGACTCCGAGGATAGCAGATATGGCCGAATTTTCGTTCCATGCAAGGAACTTTTTTAAAGGCGTACCGGGGGTACGTCAAGCAAAAGTGACGAAGCAGGCGCGAAAAGGCGGTGATATATGCCCCTGAGCGGGTTTGCATACACGCCCTAGTTACGGACGGGGGGAGAGTCGGTTGGACAGCATACGATAAAGCGGAAAAGCAGGCTTATATATGGGGAAAGAGACATTTTGCGGGAAATAGAGCGGTTTCTCCGTCTTAAATTCGAGAAAAGTGGATTTATTGAAATTTAAAGCGGGAAAACCGCTTTATTCATGCCGAATCCGCCCGGTAGCCGGAAATAAAGCGGAAAAACCGCCTTATCTCCAACTATAGAATCGGGGCTTGAGGGCTGCGCCGCTTAACTCCATTCAACTCAACAACTGAATGCCTGATAACACTAAGCCGATCAGAAAGCCGCACAGAGCGCCGTTGACGCGAATCCATTGGAGATCGCCGCCAATTTTCTCTTCCAGCATCTCGACGAGCTGCTTGTCGTTCATCTTGTCGATGTTGTCTTTAATCAGCAGCCCGATGCGATAATGGTTCGCTTCCACGGCGTCGGCGACGAAAGCGAGCACTTTGCGTTCCGCCTCTTCCACGGTCTCGGGTTCGGCTTGAAGCCTGCGCACGACATAGCGGAGCGCGGAGACGACTTTGCGCCCGCCCCGTTCCATCTCCTGCTCCAGCGCCGAAAGTATCGATTGGCGCAGCGACTCCAGACGGTCCAGCAAAAACTGACCGCTGTCCGGATGCTCGATTTTGTCCAAGACCCAAGATTTGCCCTGCGACAGTAGCGACCCGTTGTCTGCAGCCTCTCTCAACTGACGGCGAATTTCCGTCAACAGCTTGTCCCTGTTCGCGTTTCCGGGCATGAGCAAATCCCGGATGCTCGACAGCAGTAGCTGCTGAATCATCCCACCCAGCTTGTCCTCGCTCATAAATCCGGCGAAAGCCTGCACCGCAAAGCCCATAAACCCGCCGACCTTCGCTTCGGACACCTTCTGCATGGCGATTGAGCCGAGCATGTAAGCCGTTTCCGGCTTGCTTACCCATAGTCCTCCCTGTCTAAGCGCGTAATCGAGCGCGCGCTCGTCCATCCGCTCCCGAATGACGGCTTCTACCGCCTTGTCCGCCATAGGCTTCAAATCGATCCGACTAACTGCCTCCGCAATTGCGCGCTGCATGTAAGGCGCGAATGTCTCCAAAGGCAGCCGGGCGACGAAAGCGTGCGCCAGCTTCAGGACGCCGACCCGATTGCTGCGTTTGGCGACCAGTCGAACGAGCCCCGTGCCCGCCGTTTTCATCAATTGAAACTGCTTCAGCTTTTCCTTAATGCTTTCTTTGTTCAACAGCTCGTTTTCCAGCGCGGATATGAGCGATCGGGAAATTTTGTCCCGGCTTTTGAGCAGCAGCGACGTGTGCGGGATCGGAATGCCGAGCGGATGACGAAACAGCGCCGTTACCGCGAACCAATCCGCGAACCCTCCGACGAGCCCCGCTTCGAAGCCGCCCTTCAGCAGCTCCGTCACCGGATGATAGGGCAGCAGCAGCGTGACGACAAAACCGACTCCCATCGCAACTAACGACAGCGCGGCGATGTACCTTGTTCTCATTGTTTTCATGGATGATGACCTCGTATGGAAAGATTAGGCGTCAATCTCTAGTATAACCTAAACGGGTCCTCAATCCGAAATGGAAAAGGCGGCATAGCCTCTTAACGATAGGGCAGTCGAACTGTAAACGCGCTTCCTTCGCCCGGATTGCTGCTTACCGAGACGCTTCCTCCGTGAAGCTCGACGATTCGGCGCACGATGGCCAGCCCCAGTCCGCTGCCGGAACGGGCCGGAGTCCTTGACTTGTCCGCCTTGTAAAAACGCTCGAAAATATGGGGAAGCTCCTCCTCCCCGATCCCGATGCCGGTGTCGGTTACAGTTACTGTGACCTCCCGTTCAACCGCCGTTTCGATCCGAATCGTCCCGCCGGGACGGGAAAATTTAATGGCATTAACAATTAAATTAAACCACACCTGGTACAGAAGCTGCGGATCGGCGGACACGACGATTTCGGCCAGCTCCGGTTCGACGTTTAAACGCTTCTCGCTCCACTGCCATTCCGTTACGATCAGCGCCTGGCGAATTTGCTCATCCAGACGGAACGGGGTTTTGCGGATTAACCCGGCTTCCTTGTCCAACGCCGCCAGCGTCAAAAGCTGCTTGCTTAAGGAGGATAGTCGGTTGCTTTCCTTGGCGATAATGGTCAGATAGCGCTCCGCTTCCTCCGGAGTCGCTTCCCGGTCCAGTATCGTCTGCGCGAAGCCCTGAATGGACGTCAGCGGAGACTGAATTTCGTGAGAGACGTTGGCGACGAACTCCTGCCTCATCTCGTCAAGCTGCTTCAGCGATTGCGCCATTGCCGTAAAGTCGCGGGCCAGGTTGCCGATCTCGTCCCGCCGCGATACGTTCAAAGCCACATCGTAATGGCCGACGACGATTTGATGCGTTGCCCGCGTCAAATGCTTGACGGGTCTGACGATGGATCGGGAGAAAATGACGATCAGCGCCACGCTGCTCACAAAAGCGACTCCCATCAATACGGCCATAAATAGACGAATTTCGCCGATCTGCTGCTCCAGGTCCGGCCGGATGAACAGAGCGTAGCTCTGTTCTCCGACCTGGATCGGCAATCCGACGCTATTGCGCAGACTGTTCTCGAAAAAGCCGAGCAGAAGTCCGCGCTCCTTCCGAATGCCGTCGTAGGTCCCCCCTGCCAGCACGTTTAGAATTTGTTCGGGCTCAAGCTTCTCGTGCTTGAAGGGCCTGCCGTAATAAGCGCCCTCAAGCCGCTCGTTCACCGCATAAATTTGGAACCCCGTATTGGCGATATGCTTGAGGTAGACGTCAAAGTCCAGCCCCGAAGTCTGCTCGTATAAAGCTCGGATCTCTTCGCCGATACGCATCACTTTCCGCTCGTTCTCGTCCTTTAATTGAGATTGATAATAAAAACCCGCGATCCATAACGCAAACAAGCTGCTGACCAAGGAGATAAGCACAAATGTAACGACGATCCGCAAATACAGTGTTTTCATTCCGCCTTAACCTCGACTTTATAGCCGATGCCGCGTACCGTCGTAATGACGAAATCGTCCGCTTGCTCGGCAAACCGCTCTCGCAGCCGTTTGATATGCACGTCGACCGTTCGGCTATCTCCTTCGTAATCGGCTCCCCAGATCAACTGAACCAGCTGCTCTCTCGTAAAAATCCGTCCCGGATGGCTTGCCAGCTGAGCCAGCAGCTCAAACTCCTTTAGCGGAATAGCGACGACTTCGCCGCCTATCTTGACCTCATAGCTGTTGCGGTCGATGACTGTGCGGTTTAAGCGAATCAGCTCGGCGGACACGACCTGGTATCGGCGCAGCAGAGCTTTGACGCGAAAGAGCAGCTCCTTCGGCTCGAACGGCTTCACGAGATAGTCGTCGGTTCCGGACAAGTAGCCCTTTTCCTTGTCGTCGAGCCCGCCCTTGGCCGTCAACAGCAGCACCGGAATATCGTAGTCTCTGCGGATCTCCTCGCACAGCTCCCAGCCGTTTTTGACCGGCATCATAATGTCGACGATTGCTGCGTGAATCGTTTCTTTATCCAGAATAGCGGAAGCTTGCTCGCCGTTCTCGGCCTCGTGAACCGTATAGCCCTCTTTTCTGAACAGCAGCCTTAGCAGTTCCCGAATGTACGGGTCGTCGTCGGCAACCAGCAGTTGCACTCTCATCTTCCCGCCCTCCTCCTGATGTAAATTCGCTTGCTTCTAAGCCCCTATATCGCCTTTGGACATAGCGTTTGCAGTTTGTTTCGTTTTTCTTCCGATCCAAGCCAGAATCGAGGGAAGCAAAATTCCGCGCACGACGAACGTATCCAGCACAATGCCCATCGCCATCGTAATGCCGAACAGGAACAACTCCTGCATCGGTTGCGTGATTAATACCGCGAATGTCGCGGCCAGGATAATGCCTGCCGAGGAAATAACGCTCCCCGTATGCGCAACCCCGTGACGGATGGCCTCCCTCCATTCTCTCTTTGCCGCCTCCTCGCGTATTCTGGATACGAGCATAATGTTGTAATCTACGCCTAGCGCGACCAGAAACACAAACGTATACATCGGAATCCGATAGCTGATCGCCTCGTACCCGAGCGCTCCGCTAAAGAGCATCCAGCCCAGTCCGAGAGAGGCAGCATAAGACAGCATTATCGTGCCGAGCATCAGCAGCGCCATCCACAACGAGCGGGTTTGAAGTAGCAGCATGATCAAGATCAAAACGGCGATTAGCGAAAACACGACAACGGTATCCCGTTTGTTCAGGAGGCTGACATCGAGCTGCTCGGCCGTTTGTCCCGCAAAATGAATACTATACTTCCCGTTGCCCAGTCCATTCTCCTGCAACAGCCGTGCGGAATTTTGCCGCAGGCCGTCCATGACGCGGAGCGCTTCAGCATCGTAGGGATTATCCGCCAACGTGACTTCCCATTTGATCGCCCGCTTGTCCTCCGACAGGAAATTCCGAGGGAGCCTGGAATCCGGACCGGCCATCTCCGACGTTACCTCCGGCGTTAAAGTATCGATGCCGACGGTCTGTCGCATCGCATTCGTTAATGCCATTAATTTTTGCAATAATTCGTCGTTAAGCGCTTGCTCTTCGGTCGATTCCAATACGACCGAAACCGGAGCCAGCTTGCCTTTCGGAAAATGCCGTTCCAACAGCTCGAAGCCTTGGCGCGACGATAGCTCCTCTGGAAACGACTTTAGCAAATTGTACGAATAGTGCAAGCTTCCGACGTTAGCGGAGGCGAGCAGCAGCAGGACAAGCAGTCCCCCGGCATAGGCAGCGGGGCGCTTGACGACAGAGGCTGCGATTCTCGCCCACAGCCCTTGGCGCCCAATCTTCTCCCCGGCCTCCAAACGCGGCGCGAACGGCCAAAACGCTCTGCGTCCAAGCAAGGAGAAAACGGCGGGAATCAGCGTCAGCCCACCAAGCAGAATGACCGCCATCGCAATGGCGAACACAGGGGCGAAGTTGTGATACGGCTTAAACAATGCTGCAAGCAGAGCCAGCATCGCAACGAGCACGGTACCGCCGCTGAACAGGATCGGCTCGCCTACGCGGGACATCGCCAGCTTCATCGCTTCAAACTGGCCGCCAACCTTGCGCAGCTCCTCTCTGTATCGAGAAAATACAAATAAACAATAATCCGTCAGTACGGCAAACAGCAAAATAAGCATAATGGATAACGCCTGACTGTCGATGACAAACCAACCGTTCTTGCCGCCCAGACCGATTAAACGATCTGCCGCTTGATAGACGACGCCTGCAATGACAAGCGGCATCAGAGCCAGCAGCGGAGAACGATAAATGACGACAAGCAGTACCAGAATCAAGCCAATCGTGGCGAAGAGCAGCACCAAATCGGTGTTTCTGAACAGGGACAACGTATCGGCAGCGATTCCGGCAGGCCCGGTAATTTCCGCTCGCAGGCTCGGAAGAGAATGCCCATCCAGCCATTCCCGCACTTGACCGAGCGCTTCATAGACTTGATCGGAGGCTAGTCCCTGCTTGAAAGAAAAGCTATATACCATCGTCGTGCCATCCTGGGAAAACATTCGCTCTTGAACTTCGGCAGACAGCTCATGGAAAGGAAGCGCGCTAGTCATATCGGCCGGCTTGTCGCCCGATGCAAGCCAGCGACTAAACTCGCCGATGCGGGATCGGCCGTCCGCGTCGATTCCGTCAGGCTGGTGAAAAACGACCAGCGCCGGCAGCCCGTCCTCGGAAGGAAAACGTTCCTCCATAACCCGCTTAGCCTCTGCGGACAGCGTATCGTCCCTCACGCTGCCTTCCCCCGCGCTTACGGAATACATTTTTGCCGAAGGGGCCGCCCCCGTAAGCGCGACAATTGCGATCAGCCATGCCAGCAAAACCGTTATCGCTCCTTTGCGACTGCTTGCCCAACCTGTCACTCGATTCAATACGTTCAACATTAGGTTCATCTTCCTTCCTGTTTCGCCAGTCGATATGCCGAAATTGTAGGAAAGCAATATGAACATCGGGTGAACGCAGCTTTACAAGTTGCTTCAATCGTGCAGCACAAGAAAAAACTGTACCCCCGAATCCGGGAGTACAGCTCCTTCAATCGTATTCGCTTAACCTTTGCTCGGGTTCAAAGCGGCCTTCTGCTGAACTTCCGCTTCAGGCGCTTTCGTCTTCTTGATGAACAGTGAGAGAACGACCGCAACGACTGCGAACACCATGCCGATCTTAAACGCGTTGTGAATACCCGCGTTAAGCGCAAGCGTTGGCAATTGCTCCAAGTTGACATCGACAGGCGGGTTGGTGATATAATCCTTAGTTCCGTTGGTCATAATGCTAATGAAGAACGCAACGCCAATCGCGCCGGATACCTGCTGCAGCGTATTAAGAATCGCCGTTCCGTGCGGGTAATAAGCCCGTGGCAGCTGGTTCAGACCGTTCGTCTGCACCGGCATCATAATCATCGAGATGGCAACCATCATGATGCAGTGGTAAAGGATAAGCGTTCCCTTCGTTGTCTCCAGATCGATCGTCGTGAACAGATACATGACGCCGACAAGAATGAGCGCGCCCGGAATGGCCAGCACGCGCGGGCCGAACTTGTCGAACAGCTTGCCGGTTACAGGCGACAGGAAGCCGTTCAGAATGCCGCCCGGAAGCAAGATGATTCCCGCCGCGAAGGCAGTCATCAACAATCCTTGCTGCAGGAAAATAGGCAGCAGCATCAACGTCGAGAACAACGACATCATGACGATGATGAGAAGCACTGTGCTGAGCGAGAACATCGGCGACAGGAAGGCGCGAAGGTTAAGCATCGGCTGCTTTGACACCAGCTGTCTCCATATGAACAAGATAAGAGCAATACCGCCAACGATCAAGGTCCAATACACTTTAGGCTCGGACCAACCCGCTCCTTCGGGATCGCCCACATTGCTGAAGCCGTAGACGATGCCGCCGAAACCGACCGTGGACAGAATAATCGACAGAACGTCGACTTTGGGCTTGGTCACATCGGACACGTTCTTCAGATAGACAGTAGCGATAAGAACGGATAAAATGGCGAACGGCAGCACCAGGTAGAACAGCCAACGCCAGTTAAGCGACTCGAGAATAAGGCCGGACAGCGTAGGTCCGATCGCCGGGGCGAACATAATGACAAGACCCATGCTTCCCATCGCCGCGCCGCGTTTCTCCGGCGGATACAGCACGAGAATCGTGTTCATCATAACCGGCAGCATCAGGCCGGTGCCGAACGCTTGAATGATTCGGCCGACGAGCAGTACCGGAAAACCCGGCGCAATCGCGCACACCAGCGTTCCGATGGAGAAGAGCACCATCGCGCCAATGAACATTTGCCTAGTCGTAAACCATTGTACCAACAATGCGGATACCGGAATTAGGATGCCTACAACGAGCATATAGCTAGTGGACAGCCATTGAATCGTCGTATAGGGTACTTCAAGATCTTTCACCAAGTCTACAAATGCGATATTGAGCAGAGTTTCATTCAAGATCGAGAAGAACGCGCCAATGATCAACGTGATCAATATCGGCAATCGCTTGACGTTCTCCAACTCCTTAAACTGTGGCCCCGCTGCGTTGTCTGCGGTGTTCACTTTAGTTGTTTCCTCCATCCAAAAATGAGTTTGTATGTCTAGCCTACATACTATACCATCCGGTTAATAAATCTTCAAACGTTGATTTCAGGCTTTTTTTGACTTGACAAGGAAAATAAAGGCTGATTATAATAGCACCATATTACACGCAAGGAGGCTGAGGAATATGCGGAACATCATTCACACATGGGTTGCCACGTCGGTTGTTCGCGAGCATAGCTCTCGGTCTCTACGGAATGTTGCGCTGTAATGCCATTCGCTTAGGCAGACGGATTTTAACGTATGCTTAACCGCATTGCAGATGCAGGCCGTTCGGAGACCATCCGGTTTCCGAGCGGTTTTTTTGTGCGCCGATTCGTTCGTCGCGCAGACCAGCCGCAGGGATTCCCTGCGGTTATTTTGCTTCGTTAAGGCGTGTCTGAATACTCCGAGGGCAGCAAATTTTACCGAATTTTTGTTCCATGCAAGGAACTTTTTGTGAAGGCGTACCGGAGGTACGTCAAGCAAAAGTGACGCAGCAGGCGGTGAAAGGTGCCCCTGAGCGGGTTTTCAGACACGCCCCAGGCCAAATTCAAATCACAAGGAGAAATTTACAATATGAACGTTACAAGCAATGATCAACTGACAGCTTACGGCTGGAACGAGGAATGGCAGCAAACGCTGGCGGCGCAGGAGAAGCCGCATCGCGAATGTTCGCCTGCAAGAGTTGTCGCCCAGTTCTCGCACTCGTACAATATTATGACCCCAAGCGGGATTCACAGCGCCGCCGTCACCGGGAAGTTCGAGTTTCTTGCGGCCAAACGGGGCGATTACCCTGCCGTCGGCGATTGGGTGCTCGCCGAGCCGCTGCCCGGCGAGAATCGCTCGGTCATCCATGCAGTGCTTCCGCGACGTTCGGCGATGGTTCGCAAAGTTGCCGGAGCCGTAATCGAAGACCAGATCGTGGGAGCCAACCTCGATTACCTGTTTATCGTGACCGCGCTGAATCAAGATTTTAACCTGAGGAAAATTGAGCGCTATATGATCGCCGCCTGGGAAAGCGGAGCCTCCCCCGTCGTGTTGCTCACCAAGTCGGATCTATGTCCGGAACCGGACGATTTCGCCACGCAAGTCGAAGATGCCGCTCCTGGCGTGCCGGTTCACTGTGTCAGCGCATTAACCGGCTTAGGCAAAGAAGCACTTGAAGCTTATATGCGGCCCGGTGTCACGATCGCAGTCACTGGCTCGTCCGGTGTCGGCAAATCTACGCTTCTGAACTGGCTTGCCGGGCAAAGCTTGCAGCTTACGCAAGGAATCCGCGAAGACGATGCGCGCGGCCGTCACACGACGACTCACCGCGAGCTGTTTCTGCTCGACAACGGCGCGCTTGTCATGGACACGCCGGGTATGCGGGAGCTACAGCTGTGGGACGCCCAAGAGGGCTGGCAGCAAGCTTTCTCGGACATCGAGCAGTTTGCCGAAAGTTGCCGTTTCAGGGACTGCCGACATGAGGGCGAGGCCGGCTGCGCTGTGCTTAATGCGCTGAACAGCGGCGAGCTTGACGCCAAGCGGTTCGCCAATTACCGCAAGACGGAGAAGGAGCTGGCGCATCTGGCTCGCAAAGAACGGTCGTCCGCCGCCAAAGCCGGCTCCAAAGGAAAACGGCCGCGCTCCGCAGGCAAGGCGGAACGGCGGCCGATCAAGTTGCTGGACGATATGGATTACGAATGAAGAGCCGATTGGACGACGGATAGCGATAGAGCCGGAAATAACACGGATTATCCGTCTTAAATTTGAGGCTACGACCATTCCTAGGAAAATAAAGCGGATTACCCGTCTTAAATTCCGGAAAAGCAGCTTTTTGGGAAAATAAGCCGGAAAACCCGCTTTATTCGTGCCGAATTAGTCCGGTAGCCGGAAATAAAGCGGAAAATCCGCTTTAAGCCAAGTATTTGTCCTTCACGATCTGAATATGATGAATGCCGTGACCGGCAATCACGTACGCAAGCGCCTTGACGCTCATGACGCTATTGCTGGCCGTTCCTTTCCTGCCCCATGCTTCGTCCGCCAGCGAATGAACGAGCGTTAACGTCGCTTTGCGAACAGCGATATAATCCGCGATCAGATCGGCCAAGGAGCTGGCATTGAAGTTGACGTGCTTCATGTACTCGTCTTGATCGAAGCCTGGAAGCGGCGTACTGTCTCCGCGTGCAATGCGAAGCAGGCGGTAGCTCATAATTCGCTCGGTGTCGGCAATGTGTCCGATGACTTCTTTAATGGTCCATTTGTCCGCCGCATAGCGGTATTCCGCCTTTTCCAGCGGAAGATCGGACAAAAATTCGGAGGTCGATTTCAAATCCTCCGCCAGAATATCGACGATGTTGCCTTCCGGTACAGCGTTAATATACGTATCGAAATGTCCACCGTATTCTTCCTTAGACGGTCGTTCAGTCAGGTTGCTCATCTGTCATCTTCTCCTTTGTCCATTATATAGGCAATCAGCAGTGCGGCGGTGTTCGCTACGGCGTCCGCATGCGTTCGCTCCATTCCGTGCGAAGCATGCACGCCGGGGCCGATCAACGCCGCGCGAATGTTGCTGCCTCCGCGCAAAGCGGCGGAGGCGTCGGATCCGTAGAAGGGATAGATATCTACGGCGTGCGGAAGCTTCTCGCGGCGGGCCAGCTCAATCAGCCTGGACGTCATCCCGTAATCGTACGGGCCTGACGAATCCTTGGCGCAGATCGAGACGTCCCGCTCCGTCGTCGACAGGTCGTCGCCGATTGCGCCCATATCGACGGCAATCAGCTCCGTAATGTCCGGCGGGATGTAGGAGCTGCCATGTCCGACCTCCTCATAGGTCGATAGAACGATTTTGACGGTTCTGGCCGGTTGAACGCCTTCGCGCTTCAGCCATTCCATCACACCGAACAGAGCGGCGACGCTCGCCTTGTCGTCCAGATGCCGAGATTTGATCCAGCCGTTCGGCAAAATCCTGGTCCGAGGATCCCAGGAAACGAAATCTCCCGGAGCGATGCCCAGCTTCTCCGTCTCTTCCTTCGTGGCAACCAGTTCGTCAATTCGGATCTCCATGTTCGCTTCTTCCCGCTTCTGGTCGCGCACGTCGGCATAAACGTGGACGGAGGGCTGCGTCGACAGCACCGTACCTTCGAAAGTTCGCCCGTCGCGGGTATGCACGAGGCAATACTCGCCTTCTACCGTCTGCATCGCGTAGCCGCCTACAGATGTAAATCGCAGCATCCCGTTCGGCTTGATCGAACGCACCATCGCTCCGAGCGTGTCGACATGCGCAGTCAACGCAAGCGTGCCGCCGGCTTCGAGGTCCGCTCCAGGCAACGTAATGACGACATTGCCTTTGGGCGTCGTCTCCAGCGCAAAGCCTAGCTTCTCCGTCTCGGCTCGCACACGTTTCACGACCTCCATACAAAACCCGCTTGGGCTCGGCGTCGCCAATAAGGCTTCGAGTATTTTCATTATATATGTCCTGTCGAGCGCAGGCTGTAGTGCTTTTGTCATGTTTTCCCACTCCTTCTATATGTAAAAAGCCGCGGCTTCCGCGACTTTTGGTTTAGCTGCTGAATCTTTGGCGATACCCGCATTTGCGGCACAGCTCCTCGACAACCTCTCTGCGCGAGAAGCCGTCATGCAACCGAGTGGCGCGTTCGCCTTCAATAATTTCCGCAAAAGGCTTGGCATGGAGGTTGCCCAGATTGATCACGCCCTCGCCGTCGAGACAGCAAGGAATAACCGTGCCGTCCACCAAAACGCCCGCCTGATTACGAAGCGCGTGGCAGAAGCCTTTTCCCTCGTCCTCTTTTTCTTTCAAGTCGGGCCACTTAAACTCTTCCTCATGGTTTAAGTACACACGATCGGCGATTTTGATGCCCTGTCCTCTTACGAAACGTTCCTCGATTCGGAAATCCAAATTAAACGCTTGCTGAATCTGCTCCAAAATTTCGCGATTGCGGTCGTTCTTCAAATTCGTATCATTGTCAGACGTCAAGTTCCACAGCCGCAAAGACACGATCATGTTGGACGTAGCGACCGCTTCCTTGGCAAAATCGAGCACGCTTCCGACATAGCCTTCCTTATCGACCGAGCCTTCATGCCCGTCGAAGCTATGCAGCGAGAAATTCATCTGCCGAAGCGCCGGCTTGCCAAGCAGCTTATGCTTGTTTTTGCCCAGCAGCGTTCCGTTCGTCGTCAGATTAACCTTAAACCCTTTCTCGTGGCTGATGTCGAGCAGCTCGTCAATTTTCGGATGCAGCAGCGGCTCGCCCTTCACGTGAAAATAAATATATTCGGCGTGCCCTTGGATCTGGTCGAGCGTATGCTTAAAAGCATCGACTTTAATAAAATTCGCTTGCCGCTTCGTCGGAGGACAGAAGCTGCAGGCCAAATTGCAGATGCTCGTAATTTCAATGTAGAATTTTTTAAATTTCTTCAAGTCCGGTGCTCCAATCTGGTTTGCCCATTCGATCATCCCTATTATAGCATACGACGGCTATCGCTTTTATCCTTATATGCGTTCAGGCTTTATCTTCATAGAAGATATGCCTCGCCCTTAGCTCGCTGCCGGCAATGTCGAACAGACCGAACGAATATAGCGGCTGTCTCCTTTTATCCGTGGGAGAACCGGGATTAAACACAAGCATTCCCGCTTCCATTCTGCGAACGGGAATATGCGAATGTCCGTAGACAAGCGCATCCAGCTTCGTCCGCTTAAACGCTTCAATCGCATGCGCCTCCGTCGACGAGCGCTTGACCGCGCCGTGGCCGTGCACGACTCCGATTCGACAGTCTTCAAGCTTGAGCAGCTTCCTTAGCCCAAATTTAGCCTGAAGCTCGGCGCCATCGTTATTGCCCGTCACTCCGTAGGTCGGCGCAAACGCAGCAAGCTGCTCATACACCGATTGCTTCGTCCAGTCTCCGGCGTGAATAATCGCGTCCGCCTTCTCCAGCTCCTCCAGCAATCTGCCTGGCAGCTTCTTCGCCATTCTCGGCATATGCGTATCGGCTACGACGACAACCCTCATCCGCTCCGACCTCTCTTCTCGCTTATTACTTCTATTATATAGTGTACCCTCGAGAAAAAAGCAAAGCCCGCAATAAGCGGGCCGAATTATTTGCAGGCATATTTGTTTGTCGGCTGTCGGACAAATCGTACCTACAGGGCGCCGACCACCCGATGCGGCACATACGGCTCTTCCAGCGCAGCGATCTCCTCCGGCATCAGCTTAAGCGACAAGGCGGCTGCGGCATTCTTCAGGTGCCCGATTGTGGTCGCGCCGATAATCGGCGCCGTAACCGGCTCCTTCTGAAGCAGCCAGGCTAGCGCGACATGCACGCGCGGAACGCCGCGACGCTGCGCAATGGCCGCGAGCCGCTCCACAATGATTCGATCCGCGTCTGCAGAAGGGTCGTATTTGGACTTCTGGGTCTGGTCCGTTTCCGAACGATGCGTCTTCTCCGCCCAGTCGCGCGTCAGCCTGCCCGATGCCAGCGGACTGTAGGGGATAACGCCGATTTTCTCCGCTTTGCACAGCGGCATCATCTCTCGTTCTTCCTCGCGATAAATGAGGTTGTAATGATTTTGCATCGATACAAATCTGGTCCAGCCGTGCTTTTCGGCAACATGCAGCGCTTTTAGAAACTGCCAGGCGTACATGGCGGAAGCCCCAATATACCTGGCCTTCCCGGCCTTCACTACATCGTGCAGCGCCTCCATCGTCTCTTCTATTGGCGTGTTGTAATCCCAACGATGAATTTGATACAGATCGACGTAGTCCGTACCTAGACGTTTAAGACTTTTATCGATCTCGCTCATAATCGCCTTGCGGGACAATCCCATACCATTCGGACCTTCATGCATGCGAAAATGCACCTTCGTCGCCAGAACGATCTCGTCCCGGTTCGCATAATCTTTCAGCGCGCGGCCGACAATCTCCTCGCTCGTGCCGTCCGAGTACACATTCGCCGTATCGAAAAAGTTAATACCCAGCTCCAAGGCTTTCTTGATAATCGGCCGGCTGTTCTCTTCATTCAGCACCCATTCGTGTATCCAACGCCCCGCTTCACCAAAGCCCATGCAGCCGAGACAAAGCTTCGACACATCCAGACCGGTATTTCCGAGTTTTACATATTCCATTGTTCCCTGCACTCCTTTGCGCGATTGAGTCAAATCAAGATTGCAAACGGCTTTCTGACAACCGTCTGACGAATACCGTGAATAGCAGAAATGAAACCATTACCGACACCGCGCTTACCGTAAACAAGACTTGATAGCTGGTATATTGGAAAACCCATCCTAATGCAATTGCGCCCAATCCGATACCAAGATCGGTCGCAGTCGACACGGTGGCATTGGCCGCTCCGATGCGGTCCGCCCGCGCCAAACGCAAGGCCGACGCTTGCAGCGCCGGCTGCGCAGAGCCGAAACCGATGCCAAACAGCGTCGCCGACACGAGCACACCAACCAAACCATTCGCAAACCCCAGCGTAAGCAATGCGCCAACCGTCACAATCAGGGACGGCACAATGACGAATGCCTCGCCTCGCCGATCGGAGAGCTTGCCCGCAATGGGACGGATCAAGGCAAGCGTAGCGGCATAGGTCAGAAAGAATGAGCCGGAGTTCACCCGAATCGAGTCAGCGAACAGCGGCACAAAAGTCGTAATGCCTCCGTAAGCGATGAAGAGGAAAAACACGACAGCCGCAACCGGCAATACCGGCTTTTCCAGCAGCTTGATTTTTCTTCTGCCCGATTGAGGCATGAAAGGCATCGGCACCCCCACGATGAGCAGCAGCGCCGCAGCGGACAGCGCAACGGCCACCCAGAACAATGCGCTGAACGATTGATTTTGCGAGACCCATACGCCCAGCATTGGCCCAACCGCCATCGCGACGGTCATCGACATGCTGAACCAGCCTACGCCTTCCCCTCGCCGCGGGGGCGGAATCAGATCCGTAACCGCGGTCATCGTGGAAGTAGTGGAGACGGCCCAAGTCATTCCGTGCAGCACCCGAAGTCCCAACAGCATGAGTATGCCTCCGACCCAGCCGTACAAATACATCGTCACCATAAACAGCAGCAGTCCTCCGATGACGAACGGCCGTCGCCCGAACCGATCCAGCAGCCCTCCGACAACGGGGCGAAAGGCAACGGCGGATAGCATAAACGCTCCCATCGCCAAGCCAGCCTGCGATTCATTGCCCCCAATTTGTTTGATGAATAACGGCAAAGTGGGGTAAAGCATATAAAATGCGACGAACAGGAACAGATTTCCTGCTGTCAGTAGAATAAACGACTTTGTCCATAAACGTTGCAAGTGCGATAACTCCCCCTTTGACCCGTCGTTTTGCTTTGTCGTCATGGCCGGCATGTCTTTATTATGCAGCATTCAGAGACTCGCTGTTATCTCATTTATCTCAAATGCTTGCCTAATCCTCTCCTTGCCATTAACAGGAGTAGAGAAAATCTTTATAATGAAACGAAAAAGATTACGAGGAGGAGCCTATGTCGGAAGATTTGCAGATGCGCCAAGAGGAGCTTTCGAGGCTGATCAAACGTCATACAAACGAAGAAGGCATCAACCAGACGGCCATCCCTTCTCTGTCATTAATTCATCGCATTCGGTTAACCGAACCTGCGTACAGAGTATACAATCTCTCGTTCTGTTTTATCGTTCACGGCAGGAAAGAGATTTTTCTTGCGGATGAACGCTTCGAGTACGGCCCCGCCAATTATTTGATTTCGTCCATGAGACTGCCGATTATCGGTCAAATCGTCAAAGCTTCTCCGGAAGCTCCCTACTTGAGCTTAAAGCTGGAATTCACGCAGAATGAAGTGTTGGACGTGCTGAACGAATCGCAGATTCAATTCCGTTATAACGAACAGGCCAAACGCGCGCTGTTTGTAGGGCAGATAGAAGCTTCGATTTTGGATGCGGTACTGCGTTTCGTTCGCTTGCTCGATCATCCGGCAGACATTTCTTTCCTTGCTCCCTACTATAAAAAAGAAATCATCTACCGGCTGCTGCAGGATCAGTATGGCGATTCGCTGGCGCAGATTGCGGTTGAAGGCAGCAACGCCTATCGGATTAGAGACGTCATTGAGCAGGTTATTGCGAACTACGACAAGCCGATGCGTGTGGAGGAGCTCGCTATGTCCACTGGCATGAGCGTTTCCTCGTTTCATAAGCATTTCAAAGAAATAACGGCAATGAGCCCGCTGCAGTTCCAGAAGCAGTTGCGCTTGCAGGAGGCTCGGCGCTTTATGCTTGCGGAATCGGCCGACGCTTCGGAAATTGCCTATCGCGTCGGCTACGAAAGCGCCTCGCAATTCAGCCGCGAATACGCTCGCATGTTCGGCGCCCCGCCCAAAGCGGATGTCAAGCGTCTGAAGGAGCAACTGGCCCAGTAATGCGCTTTACTGCTTCGCGGTATCGTAATTCCTCGTTTACGTACTCGTACTGACGATAAAACGGATGATTGTCGTATGTCGAATCAAGCTGCCCCCGCCCGCACAAATGCACAAGCTGAAACGTTTGCGTCAAGTCCGCTATATTTTCCCGCACAGCCTGATTGATTTTATGAGAGCCAAGACTCCCGCCCATAATTAAAATGACCGGCTTATCCGCGGTAAATCCCGTAAGCTTCCGTCCGCGCTGCGCATTCCCGTTCTTTAGGCTTTCCCGAATAACCGGGCCTACATAACGGCACTTGTCTCCTAGCCTTTCGCTCGTTTCCGGAAAGGTCGTACAGATCATTCTGGCAAACGGCGCCGTTATTTGATTGGCCATTCCGGACGTCAGATCGGATTCGTGAATGATGATCGGCACTTTGTTCAGCCACGCCCCGATCACAACGGGCACAGAAACGAACCCGCCTTTGGAAAACAGCAGATTCGGCTTTTCCTTTTTGATGATGCGGTAGGCCTGATACAGCCCTTTGACCACTCTAAAGGGGTCTTTGACATTTTGCCAATCCAGATATCTGCGCAGCTTTCCCGTGGCAATCGAATAATAGCGAACATCGTCTAGCTGGCTGACAAGCTGATTTTCTATGCCTTTAATAGAGCCGATATACACGGTTGACCAGCCTTCGCGAACAAAATGCGGTATTAATGCCAGATTAACCGTCACATGCCCTGCTGAGCCGCCGCCGGTAAACATAATTTTTTTTCATTCGTCACCTTGGAATAGAGTTTTTTACCGGAATGCCTATCGTCCCATTAGAGCCGCTTATTGGTCGTGAGTCGCAAGGAACCCTTCCAGCCTCGCTTTAGCGGCCGGCCATTCCTCTCTGACAATACTGTAGATGACGTAATCGAGGCCGTAATACTTTTTGCGTAGAATGCCTTCTCTGACGGCTCCTAATCTCTCGATCGCCCGCTGCGAGCGGGTATTGTCTGTGCTCGTAATGATTTCCACGCGAACGGCCTCCGCCTTCTCGAACGCGTGACTAAGCATCAGATATTTGGTTTCGGTATTCACTCTCGTGCGCCACACCTCTGAGCTATACCAAGTGGAGCCGATATTGAGGTTGCGATGCTCTTTGGCAATACGAAGAAACCTCGTCGATCCCACATACGCGTCAAGCGCCTTATCGTATACCGCATACGGATACTGTTCGCCACGGTCGCGTCCGTCCAGCGCCTTCCGCACGAATTGCTCCATCTCTTCGACGCGCTCGATCCGAATGGGATACGCGGCCCAAATCGCCGGATCGCGGGAGCAATCAAACAAAGGCTGAACATGCTCCAGCGTTAGCGGCGCCAATTTTACCCGTTCGCCCTCCAAGGCTTCAAACGCTTCTATATTAATCCCTCCCGTTCAAATAAACTTCAATCTGAGCGCGATGATGTCGATTGTGCCAAACGAACCTCTGCATAGCTACGTCCAGCGTTACGCTGCCCAGCACTTGCGTGCGAAGCTTGCGCCGGAAAGCCGCAGGCTCCAAATCAGCCAGCAACGTAGCGAATCGGGCATGAAGTATCTCCAATAGCAACAGCGAATGCTCGGGCGGAAGCTTCCTGTAATCCGGCAGTTCCGCCCACAGATCCTCGCGATAGGAGCTGGCCAACGGCTCTTCCTCCGTCAATGCCCGCTTGAAGCGAAGATAGGCGTTCATGTCGTTGTCCGCGAGATGATGAACGATTTGGGCGATCGTCCATCCGCCTTCCCGGTATGGAATCAACAGCCGCTCCGGCGGCAGTCCGGCGATCAGCTTGCGAAGCCGGTTCGCCAGGCCGGGAATTTCTTCGATCAGGGCAAGGCGTCTTTCGCCGGTCTGATCGTCAATCGGTTCGAAACGTCCTATCGGGTACCGAATCGATTCTTTCATCCGCAACTTCCTCTCTTAAATCCACTTCACTACAACGCCGATAAAGTAAGCGGCCGGAATCAGCACAAGCTGCGCCAGCATCGTGCCGAAAAATCGGGTGGTCATCATCAGCACGTAAATTTTGCCGAGTTGATCCCGCTGACGCGTATCGTTTAACGCCTTGTCCGTAATCAAACCAAGCTGCGGATCGATAAATACAGTGAGCAATATGGTCGCAATCCCGTTTATGATGCCCGAAGCCTGCGAAGCGGTCGTGCTGAACTGCGGCAACAAATGGGCGGCATAAAGCGATGCGAGTACGCCAACCGTATAAAAAGCGGTAACGACGATATTGAGCAAAATAAACTTCTTCGATATGCCCAAATACCGATACTGGCTGATTTTCAGCCGCGGAACCCGCAAATAGCGCTTCGTGTTGCGCAGCTGGCCAAGCGTCACACTGGAAATCAGCTTCGGAATCGAGCCGGTCACTTCCAAGCGTCTGATGACTCTCTCGAACAAGCCGACAAAGCTGGGAAAAAGAACGATAGCGACTAGCGTTCCCACCGACGAGGCCAGCAAAATAAAGCGCAAGTAACGAAGCAGATCAAACGAAGCATGCTCTCTCGCGAAGTCGACAAACTTGGCGGTCAACGGCGCTTGAATCAGATTGGCCGTTCGGGATACAAGCACGATAATGCCGGTGAGGGACAGCGCGACTGCGATTTTATTCAATCTCACGCCCGCCAATCTGACGGAGTAAGATAATGTCTCGGCGGCGTGAATAATCATCGTCATCGCAAACACGATCAGCAGCTGTTGTTCCATGCGCTTAGTCAACTCCGAATCGAGGATCTCTTTCTGCTCTCACCAGTGGAGCTTATAAGAAGCAACGACACCTACAATTGCTTCACCATATACAGCAGTAAATCGTCGTCCACCGTCACCGTTCGCCCCGGGTGAACAGCTTCATTCGCGTACATCAAACCCCTGCCGTCCGGAATGTAGCCGCGTTTGCCGTAAAGGCGCTGCGCGTTCCCGTAATCCGCATACAGCCCCACGCCAAGACCGACCGTACCCGAAGTGCGTGCGGCAATCCCCTCCAACTCGTCCAGCAGCGCTCCGGCGACTCCCTTGGCCCGGTAATCGGGAAATACGTTCAGATCGTTAATTTCGGGAATACCTTTGTTCTGAAAATAGGGATAATAGGAACGCTGCAGCAGATGACAGCAGCCTGCCAGGTCCTCTCCGTATAACGCAAGCAGCGTTACCCTGCCGCCTTCCCGATTCTCTTCGAGGCATTGAGCATAGTAATTTCCGGGCTTATACCACGCATAGTGTTGAGCAAACTGCTCGTCCAGCCATTTTGTTTCTTCTATAGTAGATAGCCTTCTTACTGTAATCTCTCTTGACAAAGGGCTACATCCTTCCAAACATTGGTATTACTATGATTATATCAAAACCGTTATCTGTCTAGTACTCAAAAAAAACACTTACCTGCCGAATAAAAGGGCTCCTTCCGTCCCCTTCTCCGTGCAAATAAGTGTTTTCGTATTATTCCAACCGGACGGTTTCAGGCTCGCACCCCGGATTTCTTACGTAGAAATCGCTTTTCCGACACCATAAGCCCGATCAGCGTAAGGATCGCTCCCGACAAGGCGGCAGCGGTGAGCGTTTCATCCAACCATACATATGCGGCAATGACCGTAATGACGGGCACTAGAAGTTATTCATATAATCATCGAAGATGCTTTAGTGACATATAACCCCTGATCTTGGTTGATTTATACGATTTTTCCTACAAACGTTCGTCGTTTGAGTCTGAGCCGAGTTGCTTTGTGCGGTTTTTCCTACAAACGTCCGCCATCTAAGCCTGATTAGAGCTGCGTTGTACGATTTTTCGACTAACTTCCCTTCGTAAACTCTTGTGTGCAAATTGATCCGCCGTAAAAGTTTAATATCCAATAAATTGTAAACGTAGTGGGTCAATCATAGGTCGGAAGGAGAGATACATCCCCCTTAAACCTTACTCATCGATTATTAATTGCCGTATTCGCAAGCCGTGCCGTAGGATTTGCCTACGACCGGGGCCAACTGTGTCAAGTCGCGTCCCAGCACGCTCCATTGGCCAGGGGACAAGGCCACGCCCTTGGCGTCGCCGCATTCCTCATCCAAGTCCAGCTCGATAAAGATTCCGCTGGCTCCCGCCGCGATTACCGCTTTGCTGAGCGGGTTGACCAGCTCCCGTCTTCCCGGCGCATGCGAAGGGTCCGCGAATACGGGAAGGTGGCTAAGCCGCTGGAGCGCCGGAATGGCGGTAATGTCGAGTGTGTTGCGCGTATAGGATTCGAAGGTGCGAATGCCCCGTTCCAGCAAAATCACGTTGGGATTGCCCCGACTGAGAATAAAATCGGCCGCCCCGAGCAAATCCCGGTAGGTCGCGCTCAAGCCTCATATGATCGAAGCAATCAAGCCTAAGCCACGGGACGGTTACAATCGGAGCAATATCTCCCATGTACATCCTCGTTTCGGCCAAAATATGCTCCTTGCAGATGAGGACGTCCGGTTTCATGGCGAGCAGTTCCCGCCTTCTCAGCTCCCAGCTTGCCAGGCCGTCCTTCTTCGCGGCGATCCACTTCCTCTCGGAAACCAGCTCTTCCCTGGTATCCTCACGGTAAGGCTGAACTCCCAGCGCAAGCAGATGATCGGTATAGGGGGAGGATAGAGAAACGATGCGGCTCGGTTGATGGTTTTTCAAATAAAACGTGGGAGGAATACCGAAACCGGCTTTAAACCTGCGGCTGAAATAAAACTCGTCGCTGAAGCCGCTGAGCCGGGCGATATCCTTCATCTTGTCGTGCGCGGAGAGCATTAGCTCCTTGGCGCGATTGAGGCGCAAGCGATTCAAATAATCGATGGGGCTTGTGCCCAGCCTGCGCTTAAACTGCGCCGAATAATAGGTGGGATGCGAGCCGGCGATGGCCGCCAAGTCCTGCAGCGTAAGGCTGCCCGCATAATGGCGCTGCATGTGCCGGATCGTCCTTTGGATCGGTTCGTCCGCATAGGGTACAGGCCCGGCTTGCATCAACGCATCGAACAGCTCCTGAACGATATGCTGATACTGCGCCGGATCCCCGTCCTCCTCTGAATGACGTCCCATCGCCTCAAGCTTGCGCAGGGATGCCGCCATCGAGCCGGGGTCTCCGATATGAAGCCTCCCTTCCAGCGGAAAAGACAACTCCCGTTCCAGTATCATCTGTCGCTCGTTCTGCTTGCCCATGCGGTAGAGATCGAAGGAAAGCCAATAAGCCGCCAGAGGATTGCCGCTGTCGCTGTGAATCTTCGTGATCGTGCCCGCTGGAATGACGAACGCTTTATTTCGACTGAGCTGTGAAGGACGATTGTTGATATAAATATCTCCCTTGCCTTTAAGCGCCAGTAAAAGGCTATGGCCGGGCTGCTCTATCGTCTCCTGTCCCTGCTCCGAGTCAAATGTAACTATGACACACTCTCTGATCACCGTCAGAGTCCGATGGAAAAACGGATGTCGCTTGTCCTCCAGCTTCATTATCCTCCCCCTCCTAGCTCCTCGCTCCATCTATGTGAATCACACGGAATTTCGTTGTGCCCTATGCAGCATCCGCCTAATCTCCCGATCCTCATCGTTAAGCAGCGGACACTTATAACAATACACGCCGCTCTCTGTTCGATAATACATACAGCAAGCCGATCTAAGCTGTACTTGCAAATCCGGGAACTCGATATGCGGAACCATTTTTACTTGATGGTCGAACGGGTTGCAGGGAAGATGGAATACGGAGGGCGGAAGCTTCTGACGCAGAAAATAGAAGTCGTGCTCCAATCTCCTTCTATATTCCAGCTTGTTCGTCTCCCTGCTTAACGTCTTAAGGCGGCACAAGAACATGGTCGGCAATTGGCCCCACAGTTCTTCCTCGCACATCTGACTCAGAGCGGACAAGCTTTGGATCAGCGGACGCGCTACTTCGCCAAACATAAAGCTCTGCGTCCGCAGCAGCCAAAGATCGCGTTTGTCCTCTTCGACCGGCCCCGTCTCCTCCCGCCAAACCTGGGGTTGAAACACGACAAGCGCATGATCGGTCAAGTAGACTTTGAGATTGGAAAGGGAGAAATCTACTATCGTATTATGTATCGATATAAAATATTGCTGCGCCAACAGCACGCCTGCCAAGCGTCGGACAAAATAGGCGGCAGCGGCCGCACGGTCCAATGCTCCTATTTGAAGCGCATATACGGCCAAAAACGTCTGCATATCGCTTACATTTAACAATTGCGCTACAGAGATCGAGTAGATGCTGCCTTTAGGCTCCACCATCATCAAATGAAAGCTCTTCTCCATCCTGTTAAAGTCCAGTTTGGCCAATATGCGCCCTCCTCGCGATATAACGAAATGTTCAGCATCAAAATCGATCGGCTCTCTTGTTCAACAGGAAAGAGCTCCACATTCGTCATTGTAAATGATAATCATTCTCAATGTCAATTTCTGCAATACAATTGTAATAGAGATGAAAGAAACCCCGGAGGAACCTCGCCGCAAGGCGCTGTTCCCATCCGGGGTTCGCTCTCTTCCTCTTTATTTATTCATGGCCTTGTCAATCACATCGATGCCATACAAAATATTGACGGGAGACATGATGGCCATGGAGAAGTTGGCGAAAAACACTTGATCGTTCTTGACCGCCTTTAGACCGTTCCAGACTTTGTCGTTTTTCATTTCTTCAAGCTCTTGGGCGACAGAGCCGTTCGTCTCTAAAACAAAGATATAATCCGGGTCCAGGTCCACCAAGCCTTCCATGGACACCGTCTCGAACGCCTCGTTCCGAAGGGCCGGAGTTAAGCCGAGACCTTCGTAATACACCTTCAGCGCCGTGTAGGATTGCATCGTAAAGCCGCCGCGGGCTTTGGAGTAGAGGAAGAAGGCAACGGTTTTCCCCTCATGGGCGGTAAACTCTTTTTTCTTCTCCGCCATGGCCTGCTCGGTGTCCGCAATGACTTGTTCGGCTTTCTCCTCCTGCGCAATGACCTTGGCCAGCTCCCGAACGCCCCATTTCCAGTCCGTCTCGGTGTTGCCCATTTTGACCGGGTCGTAGAAGAGCACCGGAGCGATGGCGTTAAGCTGTTCGTATACTTTATCCGCATCCGAGGTACTCGACAAAATCAGATCGGGCGACAGCGATGCCGTCTTTTCCAGGTTGATTGCATCCCATTCTCCCAGGTTTTCGATAGTCTTGCCCTGCAGACGAGACTTCATCGATTCCATGATAGAAATGTAGGAGTCGTACATGTTGGCCGCCATCGGGAAGTAATCGAGAGAAACGAGATGGCTGAAAATCACGTAGTCGGTTACGGCAATGCGTTGAGGCTCGGTGTTCAGTTCGACGCTGTTGTTCTTGAAATCGACGATCGTTCTCGGATAAGGAGCGATCTCTGCCGGCTGCGAGGCTGGGGCAGTTTCGGTGGCGGGTGCGGGCGCAGACGTTGTTGGCGAAGGCGAAGCGTTATTCGCCTTGCCCCCGCAAGCGGCGACAAGAGCAGTCAGCAGCAGGATGATGATCATAACGGATAATCGGTTAGCGGTTCTCATGATTGTATGTGCTCCTTGATTGATAAGGTGTGTGTATGCTCGTTCCATGTACGAGTCTCGGCCCGCAGCCGTTCGTTCCAGAAGCGGCGGTAAAGCTCGTTGCGACCCATCAGCTCTTCGTGTGCCCCGAGATCGGCGACACGTCCTTGATCCATGACGACAATCTGGTCGGCATTGCGAATCGTATGCAGCCGATGGGCGATCATGACGACTGTCTTGCCTAGCGCAAGCTCCTGCAAAGCGCGAGTCACCAGCAGCTCGTTATCCGGGTCCATGCTGGCCGTCGCTTCGTCCAGCAGCAGAATCGGAGCGTCCTTCAGCAGAGCGCGGGCGATGGCGATCCGCTGCCGCTCGCCGCCCGACAGATTTCCGCCCCCTTCTCCGGCCATCGTGCCGTATCCTTGCGGAAGCTCGCGGATAAAGCCGTCGCAGCATGCCGCTCGGGCGGCGGCATACACCTGCTCATCGGTAGCGCCGGGACGTCCGAAGCGAATGTTGTTCATCAGCGTATCGTTAAATAAATAAACGTCCTGGAACACCATAGACAGCTGCGACATCAGCGTGTCCGAGCGCATCTGCCGTACGTCCGCGCCGCCGATCGCAACGCTGCCCTGCCCGACGTCCCAAAAGCGGGCGATCAGATTAAGCAAGGTCGTCTTGCCGCTCCCCGACGGCCCGACCAGCGCAGTAACTTGGCGCTCGGGAATGCGCAGCGTAACCTCCTGCAAAATCTGCCGCTCCCCGTAGGCAAAGCCCACCCGGTCCAGCGCGATGGCGCTGTCTAGCGGAAGCTCTTCCTCGTCGGCCGCAGGTTCGCGAAGCGGGGGTGCGCCGAAAATCTCCCGCAGATTGCGCAAAGCCCGTTGCAGCAAGCGGCGGAAGCCGGCCAGCTCAAGCAGTGGCAGCGGCTCGTACAGTCCAAGCGTCAGCAGCAGCACCAGCGACAGCGTGAGCGGTTCGACCGCTCCTTGCGCATACAAGCCCGCGCCGGCCGCCAGTACGGCGGCAAAGCCCAGTTCGAACGCTACGCCGTCCAGCGCGATATAACCGGCCAGCTTCCGATTGAAGGCGATGCTGCGGTCGCGGTACTCTTCCATTGCCTTCATAAAGGGCCGAAGCTGGGCACTCTTCAGGCCGAACGCCCGAATCAGCGGTACGCCGCGAATATATTCGGTAATCCGCTTGTTCGCCTCCTTGCGCGGTTCGTCCTGGCTTTCGAGCAGCGCCGCGAATTTGCGGTTGACCGTCGCGGTCACGGCCAGAGACAGCGGCACGCCGGCCAAGGCGATGCAGGCAAGCCTCCAATCCAGCGCCAGCAGCAGGCCGGATACGAGAAGCGCGACCAGCAGTCCGCGGACGGACGAAATCGCAATCGTGTGGAACAGCGCGCTGTTATGCGCATCCATGCGCATTCGGCTCTCCACGGTTGAAGCCGGGTACTTGTCATAAAAACCAAGCGGCAGCCGACGCAGATGAACGCCGAGCTGCGTGCGCAGACGGACGCGAATATCTCCTTCGAGACGCAATGCGTGGCGGTGACCGAGAAAAAACAGCACGCCCTGCCCGACGAACGACGCAAGCAGAAGGCCGATACCCGACCAGGCGAGCGTAAGTTTTTCCGTCCATAAGCCATAGAAGGCAAGCGCAGAGGATAGCGGTGCGGTTGCGATAAAAGGACTTTCCAAAGCGGCGCAGCGCAAGCTGCCGAGAAATTGCGGGAAGGAGCCGGCAGCCAGCCGTTTGATCGCTTTCCAGAGCGCGACTGGGCTCCTGCCGAGCGTAAGCTCGTTCGAGTCGAAGGCGAACGCATCTTCGTCGGACCGCTCCGTCCCGGAGCCCCCTCGGGGAGGCGTCTGAACCGTCGATTTCGCTGCCCGCTCCTCGCTCCGGTTACCGATCGCAGGACTCGTATTATACGCCTGCCACATATTCCGATAGAGCTCGCAGATTTCCAGAAGCTCCGCATGCGTACCTGCTGCACGCACCGTTCCTTCGGACATGACGACAATCTGGTCGGCATGAACGATGCTTGACAGACGGTGCGCGATCATGAGCATCGTCTTGCCTCTGCCGTCCTTCCCGCGCATGAGCGCGGACAGGGCGTCGCGGAGCCGCCCTTCGTTCTCCGGATCGACGAAGGCGGTCGCCTCGTCCAATATGACGATCGGAGCATCCTTGACGATCGCGCGGGCGATGGCGATCAGTTGGCGCTGCCCGCCGCTCAGCGTCCCTCCCTGCCCGCCGACGACGGTGTCGTATTGACGCGGCAGCTGCATGATAAAGTCGTGACAGCCCGTTTGCTCCGCCGCGGCGATCACCTCCGCATCGGTCGCTTCCTCGCGGCCTTTGCGGATATTTTCCATAATCGACTCTTCGAACAGAAATTCATCCTGAAGCACGAAGGAGAGCTTAGCCATTCGCACCTCCGACGTCATCTCCCGCACATCGGCGCCGCCGATAGATACCCCGCCCTCGTCCACGTCCCAGAAACGGGCAATCAGCTTGGCAACCGTCGATTTGCCCGCGCCGGAAGGTCCGACAAGCGCCGTCAGTTTGCCTTCCGGCACGTACAGACGGACATCGCTGAGCACCTTCCTGTCCCCGTAGCCGAACGATACTCTGTCCATACGAATCGAGCAGCCCTCGGGCAGCTTCGGGTTCTCCGGCTCTTGAAGCTCCTCCTCGTCCAGCAGCTCGCCAACCTCGCGAACGGCGGCGGCAATCCGGAAGGACACCATTCCTCCCGTTCCCATCAGCTTAAGCAGCGGCTTGCCGATTCCCATCGTAACGAGCATAAAGAATACAAGCGTCGCCAGAGTCAGCTCGCTGCGGACATACAGCAACGTGCCAAGCGGCAGGACAAGAAGCAGCGGAGCGCGCGACAGGATGACCGTCGCCGACTTGAGCGGCAAGCTCCGCAGATGAAGCCCGGTCGTCATTCGTTCGCTTTCTCTCACCGCTTCGGCGAATTGTCCGTAAGCGTGCTCGGAGCGCGCGAACGCCTTAATGACTTTCATGCCGTGCACATAGCGAAGCAGTGCCGACGAGAGCTGTGCCTGCGCCTCCCCGTACCGATGACGATAGCCGTTCATTTTGCGCTGCACTGTCCGGTACATGAAGAACAGCAGCGGCGCAGCTGCCGATGCGGCCAGAGCCAGGCGCCAATCGATCGCGAACATCGCGGCGTAAGCGACCAGCGGTACCGCAATCGATGCGGCGAAATCGGGAATCAGATGCGCCACGCCTTCCTCGATTCGCTCGACCTGCTCGTGCATCGTATGCTTGAGCTGCCCGGTGTCCCGCTTCTGGAAATAGCCGAGCGGCAGCCGGCCAAGCTTGCGCGCCAGCTCCAACCGAAGATCGTACAGCAGCTCGTAAGCGGTGCGATGCGCCAAATTGTGCGAGCCGATCATCGTCCACGTCTTGAGCAGGATGGCGGCGACCGCTGCCCCGCCCAGCAAGGCGACCGTAGAAGCCCCTTCATATTCGGGCCGCTCAAGCATAAGACCAATGGCTGCGTACACCAGCAAAAAAGGCGCCAGCCCGAACGCGGCCGATAGGACGGCGAGCGCGGCCGAGCCTGCGATCAGCAGCCGCCGGTCCCGCAAATAAAACGCGAGCCGCCGCACAGCATAAAGCCCGCCGCTGTAGGGATCAGTCGGCGGGCCGGATCGTTTGTCGCGAATATGCGCCACCTCCAAAAGAAAATGAGATTCATTCTCACTAGAAGTGTAACAAAGTTTGTTGTCGAAAGGAGTACACGATTATTCAATAAAAGATGGATGATTATTTACGCCGGTCTCCGGTTGCGTCATCATACGCGCTTCTCTTGGAGACAGCCCCGTGTGACGTTTGAAGATGCGGCTGAAATATTGCGGATCGTCGTATCCGACCTGCGCGGCGATTTCCCCGATCGGCTTCCGGCTCATCGCCAATATTTCCTTCGCGCGGCCGATGCGATATTGAATCACGTAATCGATTGGCCGAATTCCGATATTTTTGTGAAACAGATACGAAAATTGCCTGACGCTCATCCCCTGCAAGCGGGCCAGTTCCTCAAGCGTTAACGGCTCGGCATAGTGAACGTGAATGTAGCCGATCGCGCGTTCGATCGCTTCCAGTTGATCCGGGCCATACCGAACGGACTGGCAAGCTGCGAAGGTTTCGCCGAGTATGGCCAGGAACAGTTCCTTCTTCCGGAAGCTCGTCAGCTTGCCCGGCATCACCGCAGTGTAATGCAATCGCTCGAGAAGTTCGATCAAACGAGGCTGGGGACCGGGACGCAGCGTAAAGTGACCGGGCAATTCCTCCTCTACCGCTTCATGCCGCTCGCAGAAACGATAATGAACGACATAGTATTCGAAGCTCTCCGCACCGACCGGAACAAGGCTCATGCGCTCCCCATCGGAGCCATGACAGAGCACTCCCGGCTCCAATCGGTAGTCCCGCTCCGGAAACGACATTCTTGCCTCTCCCCGTACGGCGAACAGAAAGCCGCATTTCGGCAGACGGTAACGCTCAAGCTGTTGGCCGGGCGGTATGGACATACGCATGACGTCCTCCACCACAAACGCCGTTTTGTTAAACAGGTCGGCCAGCGCATCGATCGTGACGTCCCCTCGCCGACGTCTATCGTCCCTGACTTCGCTTGGGTTCTTCGGTTCGAGCCGCGATAGTCGGAACGTCCGGTTCATGACGCGCTGCGTTATCTCGCCAATCTTCAACGCAGTCGTCGGAACCGGCTGCCTGGATATCAAGCACAGCTTACGCAGCAATTCGAACAGCTCCTCGTCCGCTCCCGGCTCCAATTCGAAAGGGACCGACATGCAGCGCAAGCCGGCCAGCGCACCCGTCCCCTCATCCGGCAAATATTGAATAAGCACACCTTCGAATTCCTCGGCATCCACCCTGATTTCCAGCATCCGTCCGTATGCGCAATGAACCATTTTCCCCGGCTTCATCTCGTAATAAGCGTCATCGATCCGGATTCCCGCTTGTCCGCGCAGCGTAAAGAGCAGCCCGCAATGCTGCGTCGGCCGCTCTTTATGCTCCTTCGTCACCGTGCCGGCTTGCAAAATCAACAGATGTACTCCGTATATCGTTATCGGAACGCGGGTAAATTCCCCGGCAATTCCGTCCACAGCTGCTCCCAATTTCCGTCCCTCTCTTCGTTTGCCGCCAAACTCGGACAAATCGGCGTTACAACGCCGTTCCCGCATTCTCGGTCTGTAACGTCCATTGGGATTATTTTAATGATAATCATTCTCATCGTCAACCGATTTCGTCTTCGCGCTGCTTTTCTAGGAGTTCGCGTGTTTGACAATGTCGTCGACCAGCTGTGCGATCATGGCCTTTTTCCCAAGTGCGAAGAACGCTTCATTGTAATTCTGGAGACTCGTCATCCGATATACATTGCCCGCTTTCACCGCTTGCAGCTTGCTCCAGAAGCCGCTCTGCTCCAATATGTTGTCGCTGCCGTCGGCGAGCAGAATGAGGTGATCGGGATCGAGATCGATAAAGCCTTCCAACGAAGTCACTTTGCCTCCCCAAGCGTCCGGCTCGGGAACTCCGGGGGCCTGCGGCAGCTTGAGATCGTGATAGACAAGATCGGCAATACCGGTACGCGAATAGATGCGAACCTCCTTCGCCGTCGCCTCGACCACTGCGAACGTTTCGTCCTTCGTAACGGCCGTAATTCGGTCGTGCCCTTCCCGGGCTTGAGCTTCGTATTCCGTCATCCAGGCCTCCATGTCCCCGGTTTTGCCGAGCGTCTCGGCAACAAACGCAAAGCGTTCGCGGAATGCGTTAAAGCCGTACGGAATTCTAACGGTTGGCGCGATTTTCGTCAATTGCTCGTAGATGCCGTCCTGCGTCGGACCGGCCAGGATTAAATCCGGCTTCGCCTGCAAAATCGCCTCCACGTTCACTTCCGTCTGAAACCATCCCGCTATGCTTACGTCGTCTTGCAGCTTCTGCTTCAGAATCGGCGTCACCTCGGTCGGATTGCCCATATCGGTATTGCCCGTCAGAACGGGCTGGAAGCCAAGCACCAGAAGCTCCTCCGTGGAACCGGATATATCGGCGATACGCTGCGGATTGGCGGGGATCGCGACCTCTTCCCCTTTGGCGTCTTTCACCGTTCGCGTCTGTTCTTCAGACTCCTTCGTACCGGAAGCTCCGCTGACCGTCGCAGAGGGCGACGCTCCTCCTCCGTTCTCCGCTGTCTCATTCTGAGCTGCACACCCGAATAACACTACCATGGACAACAAACATGCGCATACCCCTGCCGCTTTTCTCAAACCATTCATGAACTTCGTTTCCTCCCTTGTCGTTACGCAACCTTTTGTGATAATGAGATTCATTATCACTGAGGAAGATCATACCGCATGGCTTTCTGCGGCTCTACCACTGCGCGGAATAATTTCGCGGTTGCAGGGAGGTTATTCGGCTAGAAAAACCGTCAATGCGGGTGAATGGCGGGTTTGCGGCGCTGCAACTCGAGCAGATCGGCTTTAGCTTTATTTCAGGCGGGAGCGTCGATTGAGGCTTCCGGGATTCACACCGTATTTCGCCCGAAACGCTTCCGAGAAGTAACTGGGATTGGAATAGCCTATTGCAAGCGAGGTTTCGTTGACGTTCAGCTCGCCTTGCTGCAGCAGCAGCAGAGCTTTCTCCAACCGTTTTTCCCGCAAGTAACCGTATACGGTCGTCCCGTACATTTCTTTAAACCCGATTTTTAACTTGAAGTCGTTCAAACCGACCATTCGAGACAGCTGGACCAGGGACGGCGGATCGGCCATTCGTTCCAAAACGATGTCGCGCGCCTGTCTGATTTTCGGCATATCTCTTGCCGATAGCTTCAAAGGCTTCTCGCCGATCAGGAACGACTGAAACGAAGACAACAGAAGCTCCAGCGCGCAGCACTCCACCTCAAGCTTCCTTGTACCGGGTGTCTGCAACGCTTGACGCAATCGGTTCAGGACGATGGTTGCCGCGGGATCGATCGCCTCCTGAAAAAGTCGAAAAGGCTTACGGCCAAGTAGCGAGAAAAAATCGACTTTCCTCGTTCCGGACAGGTCTTCCATGAAGTGATGGAAGGACGCAACGGGGAGCCCGATTGCCAACATCAAATAAGACTGATTGCCGCCGAACTCGAATCGCGTCTTCGCTTCCCGGATCAGCTGCAGCGAACACATGTCCGGAACAAACTCGTACTGCTTATTCTCGATGCGAACCTGTCTTGAGCCTTGCAATCCGTAATGAATTTCCACCATAGGCGTCTTGGTCTCTATCGGCAACGTAAAGTCTCTAGCAAATCTGAGATCGGACAGCACGACTTCGAGATCGGGGCGAGGAATAAATCTCCGGATCCCCCCTCCTCCAAGCTGTGGACCAAGCGTCATATGCTCGGGCCCGTTCCCGCTTTGCGGGGGCAATCCGAGTCCGTCGAAAAAGAGATGAAAATTATGATGAAAATTTGAGCTCTGCATAGGTAACCTCGATGTATTTTAGCTATTTGATAATGATTATCATTTTTATCTTATCATATTTCTGCCTCTGTGTTCGCAGCGCAAAAAGAGCGATCCGCAGTGGTGCGTCGGCCGCTCTTTTTGTTTCATAACCAGCTTAGCGATGAGCCAGAATGTTGACCAGCTTGTTAAATGGATCGCGCACGTAGAACCGACGCACGCCCCATGGTTCGTCGGCCGGCCCGTACTCGATCGGAAAACCGGCTTTCCTCATTCGTTCCAACGCCTCGTCCACATCATCGACCTCGATCGATAGATCGGGCGTCTCCGTCTGCGATCCGCCCTCGGACGCAAAGCTGATCTGCACAGCCATGTTCTCTTCCGAGCCGTACGTCGCGATCCAGCCATGATCCATCAGCATTTCCAAACCAAGCGCTTCCTCATAGAAGCTTCGCGCCGCCTCTATCCGCTGCGTGTTAATATTTGCTACGATTCGTTTAACCTTCATCGTTGCTGCTCTACCTCCGTTTCTCGCGATATTCCGAAGGAATCTCGCCCGTATACTTTTGAAAAACCTTTGTAAAATAGCGCCGATTCACGTAGCCGACGGCCGCTCCGATTTCGGTGATGCTTCTGTCGCTGGTAAGCAGCATGGACTGGGCCGTTTCGATCCGCTGCTTCGACAAATATTCGATGAAGGTTTCCCCGTAATGCTGCTTGAACAGCAAGCTGAAGTAGCTGCAGCTGATCTCCAAATGGCCGGAGATATCCTCTACTCCAAAGCAAGAGCCTAGATTGCGGGAAATATAGTCCTGCGCGGCCTGCATCAGCACTTCGCTGTTCTTTTTCTTCAGCGCCGCGTTAATGCTACTCTCGATGAGCTCTTGAATAAGCGCAATAATGCCCTGAACGCCCAGCTTCCTATCCATCCTTTTCCATACCGCTTCCTCTTGATGGATCGTGATCATATATATTTCCCGCATCTCCCGCAACAAGTGCAGGACGACGAAATGCAAGATCTGTTCGGCGGGCATGAAAGATTGCTCCGAGACGGCGGCCAGCTGTACGGTCAATTTATGAAAGGCGTCTTCCGTTGCCGTTTTATCCAACATCTTGAGTCCCGCGATCATCTTCTCAATCGAATTCCATAAGGAGTCGTTCTGATTAGCTACAGGATTATAGATGAGCAGCGCTTCTTCTTCCTTGCCGGGACTGAGCTGGAGCGTATGCTGCAGCTTCTTGTACACCCGCGAAAGCTCGTTTACGGCCACAGAGTTCGGATAAACCACGATGCTGACCTTTAGATGAAGATGGTTGCTCACTTCGGTTTGCATCGATTCGGTCCATTTTCTCGCCTCGGCGATGTCGATTTCGGGCTTGCGTTTGTCCTGCTCGATGATCGCGCACCATTCGCCTTCGCGCAGCTGCAGTACAACATATTTTAAGCCGTAAGCGGCCAGCGCGTCCTGGAGCACGTTGCGAATGGCGAAGTTCCACAGCTTGCGCTCCTGTTCGTTCCAGCTTAACGACTTCTGCGAATAATTATCCGAATCGATCAGCATGAAGGTATACGCATACTCTTCTAAATCGAGCGCCTCTTCCAATAGCTGATACTTGGTGTTCACCGCCGTGTAATCCATGATGAGATCATATAAAATTTTCTCGTAAGCGAGCGTGACGACTTTGCCCCATTGTTTCTTCTGCATCATTTGCTCAAGTTTTTTGGCGCGAATTTTCAGAGCGATTTTTTCCGTCTGTTTGATTAGCTCTTTGTAGTTAACGGGTTTGATAATATAGTCGCTGACGCCGAACTTTAGCAAGGATCGCGCATATTCGAAATCCTGGTACCCGGTGATGACCATCACTTCGGCATAGGCGTTAAACTCTCGAAGGTGCTCAAGGAAGGTGATCCCGTCCATCATCGGCATACGAATGTCGCTAAAAACAATATCCGGGCTTAGCTGCCTCGCGATGTCCAAAGCTTGCTGTCCATTTTTCGCCAGACGAATCTGGTTGATCCCCATCGATTCCCAAGGAATGATATTTTTCAAGTTGCGTAAAATATTCGGTTCATCATCCACCAGCAGCGCGGTTAAATGCACCCCACTCACCCCTATATTTAGGAATCACACATTTAATGGTCGTCCCGGAATCGGGATGGCTGCAAATATAGACGCCGTAATCTTTGCCGTAGCCGATGCGAATGCGATCCGCCACGTTACCCAACCCTAGCCCCCTTCTTTCTCCGCGGATCGCGTCGCGGCTGTCGAAGGAGCGGTCGGTTTCCAGGCTATAGTGAAAACGGGCAAGCTGTTCGTTCGATAGTCCGATCCCGTTATCCGCGATATAGAAAGCGATACCGTCTCGTTCCTCCTCCGCGTAGATGCGAATCAAGCCGATATACTCTATTCCCTCGAAGCCGTGCTGAATGCAGTTTTCGACGAACGGCTGCAGCGTCAGCTTCTGAATGGAGTATTCCAAGAGATGCTCAGGGACGTCGATCTCATAGCGAAAGCTGTCCTCGAAGCGGAATTCCTGAATTTCCAAATAGCTCTGCAAGTGCTCCAGTTCGTCTCTGATTCTTATTTCCTCTTTGTCGTACATACTAATCCGCAGCATATTTCCAAGCTGATACACCATTTGACTGATTTTTTCGCCTTGATTCTGCACGGCAAGAACGTTGATCGACTCCAGCGTGTTGAACAGAAAATGCGGCTTGATCTGCGCCTGGAGCAGCATAAGCTCCGCTTTATTTTTACGATTCTGCTGCAGCTTGACCTCTTCGAGCAAATCCGTAATGCGCCCGACCAGACTGTTGAAGCCGCGTGCCAGAATCGTCGTCTCATCCTTGCCTTTCACGTGAACGCGAGTGCTCAACTCCCCGCGCTCAACGCGCTTCATCGAGTTGACGACCCGCAGCAGGAAATGAATGATTCGATTGACGAACACAAAATTGAAAATCAAAGCGAGACTGAGAATTAAGCTTAACAAGGCCGCAATCCAAATCATTATCGTCTGCATTTGTCCCGCCACATACCGCCAAGGCGTAATGGAGACAAGAATCCAATCGCTTGCTCCCAAATCCTTAAGCTGCAACGGATAGAAACTCACCATATTCTTCTCGTCCTGGAAGATGACCGATTCGCTGGAAAACGGCCGATTCAGCTCCACTTGTTCGGAGATTTCGGTAAGAAATTGATGGCCGAGCAACTCCTGATTGCGATTGTCGAAAATAACAAGGCCGTTCTTGTTCATAATCATTAATCGATGGTTTTGCAGCCGGTTAGGGGTATCCAACTGAAAGGTATTTTCCAATTCCTTCAATTGCAGCTGGGCAATCGAGATTCCGATTTCCTCCGTACTGTACAGCTCGCGAATGACCCGAATTTGATAAAAGTAGTTGTCGTTCAGTTGCAGCTCTTGGTGCTCCTTGGGTCCGATCCATTTCGGAATGCCGTTGAGCTCTTTCACTTCCTGGAAAACGGAGCTGCCCATTAATTGTTCATAAGAGATGAACGTGCTGCTGCTATTCGTCGCGGTAGCTACAATGCCCGACTTCGCATACAGCGCCGCCGATACGATCGGAGAATAGGAAAGCAGGCTGCTGCGTATCTCCGACTCGTAATCCGGCATTTTTTTGCCATTGTCGCGATACGTGTTCAGCTCTTTGAATACCCGACTAATTTCGGGCTTCATAATCGAGTAATAATCGGAGAAATAGTTCGCTTCGCTGATGATATTGCGAATATTTCTCGCGACCGATTTCATCGTTAGCTCTGTTTGCTCATTAAATTTGGATTCGATTAAGTTTTGCGACAGCGTATAACTGATCCAGCCTAAAATTAATAAAGGAAATATGATGAGAATTAGAAATGCGACGAGTATCTTCTTGTATAGGCTCATTCACCATACTCCCCCGTGACTATCCTTTAACGCTGCCGGCCATTACCCCTTCGATAATTTTCTTCTGAAGCACGCTGTAGATCAGAATAATCGGCGTAATGCTAATCATGACGGACGAGCATAGCGCACCGTAATTCGTATTGTATTTGTTAAAGAAGGAGACGACCGCCACCGGCAGCGTACGTAAATTATCGTTGGACAAAAACAGGTTGGCAAGCACGTATTCGTTCCAGTTCCCTAAATAATTCAGGATGAATACGGTTACAAGCGTAGGAAGCGTTAACGGCAAAATAATTCTGCCCAGCAGCCCGTAAACGGACAGCCCCTCCATCACTCCCGCCTCTTCCAGCTCCTTTGGGACCGATTTCAGAAAAGCGGAAATGACGAATACCGTGAGCGGTATTCCGAACGTCGTGTACGGAATAATCAAGCCTAACGGCGTATTGTAGATGCCCAGCCAGTTCACCATTCGATATAACGGTATTAATAAGGAAGGCGAAGGAATCAGTAGGGATAACAAGAGTATAGCATAGACATACTTGCTAAGAAATGGATACTTCATGCGCGTGATCGCATACGCGATACAGATGGACAACCCCAATGTCGCTAGTGTAGATACGATACTGATAAATAAACTGTTGGAGAAGTAGATTCCAATTTTGCTATTGGATAGAGAGTAGGTGTAGTTGTTAAGCGTAAACGGCTCGGGCAGCCCCCATGGATCGCTATCGATCTGCATATTTTTCTTGAACGAAGTGTTTAGCAGGAAAAATAGCGGATATAAAACGATAAACACATAAGCAAGCAGAAACAGATGAGGGATTCCTTTGCTCAGCTTCACGTTCATCTTATTGCTCGACCTCCTCTGTCCGTTTCGCTATCTGCTGAAAAATGAGCGTGACTAACACGGTAAATACGAAAATGATGATGGAAATCGCACTGGCGTAGCCAAATTCGTTAAACTTGTAAGCTTGTTTGTATAAGTAGGTTCCCATAACCTCGGAGCTTCCGAACGGTTCCCCATACGTCATAATTAAGACGATGTCGAGCGCATTCATCGCGCCGGTAATCGAGAGCAGCAAAATGACCAGAATTACGGGCCGAATCATCGGAATGGTAATGTACCAGGACTTCTTGAAGCCGACGGCTCCGTCCATTTCGGCCGATTCGAGCAGCTCGCGCGGCACGGCGAAAATCGCCGACAGCAAAAGCACGATATAAAAACCGAACCACTGCCACGAGTTGGTGATCAGAATCGCCAGAAACGCCGTTCCTTCCTCGCCGAGCCAGGCATGCGTCCAGCTTTCCAATCCGACCGCGCGCAGGAGCTGGTTGATCAATCCGACGTCCGGATGGTAGATGAACTGCCATAACGTCCCGATAACGGCGGTCGAAAGAATGCTGGGCAGAAACACGGTCGTCTTGTAGAAATTCAAAAACTTCCTGACGCCGCTAATAACAATTGAGATGAAGATGATAATCGGCACCTGCACGAAGGAGGAGAACAATACAAACGTAATGTTATTCTTAAATGCGATCCAAAACCGCTCGTCCGAAAACGCCGTTCTGAAATTGTCCAAGCCGTTAAAGGTTGCTTCGTTAATGCCATTCCAGCTTGTAAAAGAGTTCCTCAAGGAACTGAACAGCGGCAAAATGTAAATGGCAATATACATAATAAGCGCGGGCAGTATGAACAGGGCATAAGCCAGCGGGTTTCTGAGTACTTTGTTCATAAAGTTTACCTCCATCTAGGTGAAAATCGGGCACCCGCGAATGCGAGGTGCCCGACCTCTTCTCCGGTCAGCTTTATTTTTCCGCGTTAGCTTCGTCCTGTACCTTTTGCATTTTCTCCGCTGCCTTCTCCGGAGTCGTTTTGCCGCCGATCAGCTCTTGCATCGTCGTTTCCAGCGTCACTTTAACTTTCGGCTGAACGATGGAATCGAATGCCGGGAATATGCCTTTCGCGTCCTTGGAGACGGATAGAACCTCGTTAATAACGCCCGTCGTGCCGCTCGTATCCGCGATTTTCATGGCTGGGAAATCGTTGGAGGTCAACAAGGCTTCTTTTTGCAACGCTTCCGTGTAAAATTGTTTGATGAACTCTTTAACTCCCTTTAACTCGTCCTCGTTCACATGACTGGAAAATCCGTAGCCGTTCGAGAATCCGCCGTTGATGTAGCCGTCGCCCGGTCCGCCCACTTGCGGGAAGTTAAAGAACCCGACATTTCCGGCAATCTTGGATTTCTCCGCATCCTCGAAAGCGTTGATGGCCCAGCTGCCGTCCATGAGCATCGCGGCTCCGCCTTGGTAAAACTTCGCTTGTCCCTCTGCGTATTTCAACGCCAATGCGCTCGAATCGAGATAGCCCTTCGTTTTCAGATCTTCAAGCTTCTTGAAGGCGTTCACGACCGCGGCATCCGTCCATTTGTGCGAGCCTTTGACGAAGCCTTCTTGAACTTCCATGCCCGCTTCTCGCACGAACAGCGAGTTGGCGATCATGTTCACGACCCATCCGTCCGGTCCGCCCGTACCCGCCGCAACCGGCACCATGCCCTTCGCTTTCAAAGCTTCGCACACCGCCATGAATTCATCCCACGTCGTCGGAGGCGTTACGCCCGCATCGGCGAACATCGTTTTGTTATAGAAAACGCCTTCGATGTAGCCGGATCTTGGAAGTCCGTATACTTTTCCGTCAATCGTAAACTCGCCCAGATCAAGGAACTTATCCGACAAGCCCAATTCGGCGAGAATCGGGGTCAAATCCAGCAAATGGCCGGCTTTGGAGTAATTTTGCGTATCGGCTCCACCGAAGAGATCGAAGATTTTCGGCGGGTTGCCGGCAGCCATCTCGGCTTTCAGCTTCGTATCGCGGTTAACCGTATCCTCTACTCCGTCCAGCTCAAACTTCAGTCCGGGAATCGCCGTTTCCGCCGCTTTGACCGCTTTGAGCAGAATATCCTGCGTAGCCTTGGACGTATCCCTTACGTTCGTATGACGGAGGGACAATTTTACATCCTTGCCTTTCGAATCGCCTGACCCCGAACCCTTGTCTGAGCCACAGCCTGCCGCAACTGCCGTCATCGCCATAATCGCAGCGAGTGATAGCGCTTTAACATTCTTCATCAGATAACCTCCCATGGAAATTTTTATCTACAAGCTCATTATACGGAGGAATGAAATTGGCTCATAGACATCCATTTCACGTATATGGGGGCTAAATTTCTCTTATTTGGGTCGGTGGGGATGATTCTAAGATCCACTGCCCTATCTATAGAACCGCCACACGTGCTTAATGGTCACTCTCTTCTCGATTTGCGCATCTTATATTCACTAACCGCTTCTATTAATAATTCCTTGGTGAAATCAGGCCATGAGGTTCCAGTAAACCACAGCTCGGCACTGAAGACTGCCACAGCAAAAAATTGCTAAGCCTATGCTCTCCGCTTATAAGATCCGGAGCCGGTTGTCCCTTAGTGTATAAATAACTCTCAAATAACCCCAAAGTTATCGTGTTCGGATCAATTCACTACGTATTGCAAAAGAGGATTAGGCAAAGTCAATTGTCATCACCGAAATCCCCTTCAAATTGATTCTCTTGATTTTGCTTATAAGTCTTTCCGTGTTTGTCTATCCATTCAACAGGCCCGGCTGCTTGTCGACCTAAAACGATCGCGGCAGCAGCGCTGATACTTGAAAAAATAGCATTTTCCTTAAATGTGTAATTTCCTCCAGTATCGAGAAGAACACCTGTCTCAATTAATTTGTTCCTTAGTTTCACCCAACCCTCTGAGATAGAACTAGATGTTTGTTTGCTACATTCGGAGCCTGATAAGACCACATATCCTTTATCCGTTTCAATCATCTGTGCATCTAGTTTCTTTGTCTTGATTTGATAAACTTCGGACCATCCGAATGATTCGGATTCTTTCTCAGCATTTCGGGTTACCACTGATGGAACAAGGGACATAAAATTCACAACGGGAAGGATCAGCTTTATCTGCTCTAGGAAGTATTCCATATCCGATATATCTGCTTCTGGTAGCAAAGACAACTCTGGTTGTGTTGAATTGTCTAACTCAGCGTTCTTAGCTTCCTTTACAAGAGAAATTATTCTGGATTCTAAGTATTTTATATGTGATTTTGTCAACATTTCATCCTTGCTAATAAATGCAACAAGTTCCGTAAAATCTTTATCAGAATCTGCGAGATGTTGTTTTAACCTATTTCTTAGCTTCTCTGCTTCGCCTATGTATATCCGTTCATTAAAGTTACTATTGTTGGGCATTGATTTTAAGAAATAAACACCAGGGCGATTAAACTCCGCTCTTTCTAGAATCTTTCCAAGCGATGAACGCGAACAATAAACCGCTTTACCTGACCAGTTTCCAATTTCTATGGTTCTTGGGCCTATTTCAGTTCCATCAACAAGAAATATTGTTAGTTTCTTTCCCATAATTATCGCTCCTCAGCTGATTACGCCTATTCTCATGTAACACAACTTCGATTTCCTCAGGTTGTTCCTTCTTGAAGCTTCCAACGCGTTCTATTGAGCTGTTTTTCTGCGTCCGACATCCTAATAAATAATAGGTCCAAATATTATGCAACCCATAAATACATAAAAAGGAAGTGTGACTAATGCCATTATTAAAACCAAAAATGTAAACCAAATAGAACGTATCTTTAACTTTGTTTGAATCAAAAAAGATATTTTCAAGTCTGAAAATCTGGAATATCTCACTGTTTTGATAAAAACGTAGAACCAATATGTAGTAATAAAAAGATGTAGAACTCTCCATAAAAGGGGAGCATTCCATAAAGCAATAAACGGGGAAAGGATGTAAGTGAATGTATATAGGAATGGAATTACTGCATAGATTGTTGCTTTACGATAATTCTTCAGATAAAGATGACCTAATCCAGGATAGATGAGAGATAGACACCCAGAGATTTGGGTTATATACAATTAACTCTCCCCTTTTCCAAGTCTGAAAAAAGTAGCTTGGATGACGACCTCAGCTACTCCATTTTCCACTCGTTCAATGATGGCTCTTGAATTTACATAAAACATCCGATCAGTCCTTTCGCTAGTTTGGGAGATTCGCGTACAAAAAAATCTAAAATATTCATTGCAGACGTTATCCGAATTACGGTTTGTCAGGCTCTTCTAATTTGCCAAATTCGATTTTGTTCGGAAGAGTGTCTATGTTCATGGAACGATAGGCATCCGCGATGTCCGGTACATTGTTTAATGTCAGTTTGATGCCTTGTTGTATTTTAGGATCTAGTTCCTCTATTTCAAGTATCTCGCTGGATTTCACAATATGAATTCCTGTGTTTTTCTTAAGGTCTCTATTCTTTTCGGTAAGTTTTCCTAAACGCATATTTCTGTCTTTACTAGAAGAAATGATATTAAACTCAAATTCGATATGGCTATCGTCACCATCTGTTGTAGCTGCAAGCAGTTCGCCGACAAACCATTCCTGATCTTGGGTGACGACTCTTATGTATTGTCCAATATAAGGATTAAGATTCATTATCTCTGCCTCCTGAATTCCTACTCACAGTAAACCTTTTAAGAAAGTATGGGAAAAGCGTGCAAAAAGCTCTTTCCTTTTGTCTTTATCCGCCTTATAGGTGAATAGAATGAGGCCCGTTACTGTGGCGGCCGCAATTTGACTCGTTGTTTCGATATCCTCAAGATTCCACTCGTCCGTTTCATTCCCGGCTTTAAATATTTCGTAATATTGGTTAATATAGCGCTGGTCCAATTCATCAATTTTCTCTTGAACGAGCTTAGACTCATGGTCTTTGGAATAAAACTCGATCATGGCCATTTGCAGCGGATAATAGAAATCGGTTATTGCCGATAGTTCGTTGAAACGGTGAAACCTTTCCGTGTTGTTCGAACATTTCTTTTCTTCGTCTCTCCATACTTGCAGCCATCTATCTTCTTCTCTATTAAGAATCTCCAGGAATAAGTTCTCTTTCGTCTCAAAGTGATAATATAGCGTGCCTTTACTGCTGCCCGAACGTTTAACAATGTCTGCAGTCGTCGTGGCGTTATATCCATTTTTAACAAATAGATCTCTCGCCACCTCCAGCATACGTTCTCTCACTTTTCCACCTCCTGCTCTTTCGCATTTATCGCAAGTATACTACAAGTTTGTTAGGGGTTCATAGTGAATAACAATACTGGAAATATGTAAATTCTTATGTTAGAATTCCAATAGACCGTACGGTCGGTCTATAATCCGGACAAATTCATGCAAGCTTCGTCTGACCCTGAGCAACTTAGATAAAAAGGAGAGAAACTATGCTTAAATCATCATTCGCTATTTCGGCGGAAAACATGACGCCCAAACAACGCTGGACGGCATTAACCGTGCTATCCGTTAGTTTGCTCGTCGTTATGATGGATATGACGATTTTGATTATGGCCCTGCCCGACCTGGTGAAGGACCTAGGCACGACATCGGTTCAGCAGCTGTGGATTGTCGATATTTATTCGCTGATTTTGGCGGGCATGCTTATTCCCATGAGTGCTCTAGCCGATCGGTGGGGACGAAAAAAGGTTTTGTTAACCGGTTTTGCCCTATTCGGTCTGATTTCTATGCTGGTCACTATGGTTGATAGCTCCGAACAGGTTATTGCACTTCGCGCAGTTCTTGGAGCCGCCGGAGCCATGATCATGCCGACTACGCTTTCCATGATTCGAACCATTTTCCAGGATCCCAAAGAACGGGCAACGGCGCTTGCCGTATGGTCCGCCGTTTCGGCGGCCGGTGCGATCATCGGACCCATCGTCGGAGGCGCGCTGCTCGAATACTTTTCTTGGCAATCCACGTTTTTAATTAATGTGCCGTTTGCATTGTTAGCTGTCCTCGCCGGAGTGTTCCTACTGCCCGAAGCACGCAATGCAAACGCGCCGCGCTGGGATCTATTCGCTACCGGATTATCTATGGCGGGTATGGTTGCGTTGGTTTGGAGCATTAAGGAGTTCGCCAAGGAGGGATTGGATGACGTCGCTTCTTGGATGGTTTTTGCTTTCGCTATCCTCATGCTTGTAGGGTTTGTGATCCGCTGCCTCAGGAGCCCCGATCCGTTGCTTGACGTTCGACTCTTCCAAAATAACGCGTTCACGGCAGGAACGATCGCAGCGCTGATCTCCATGTTTGCTATGAATGCCCTGTTGCTATTGGTCGTTCAGTGGCTTCAGGTTGTCGAGGGACTTTCGCCGTTTAAGGCGGGCGTTTACCTGCTTCCCATGGCTCTTGGCTCGTTATTCATTGCTCCGCTTGCTCCGATGCTAGCGGCTCGAATCGGCGCCCGAACGGTTCTTGCCGGAGGATTAGCGATTGCAGGAGTCGGATTCCTGATTATGTTTTTCTTCGGACACCCGCTCGGCTACCCGGCATTAGCAGCATCTTTGCTTTTGATCGGCGCCGGTTCGAGTTCACTAGCCATTGCTTCGGCAATTATCATGTTAAGCGCACCCCAAGAAAAATCCGGCAATGCCGCTGCCATAGAGGAATCCATGTACGATCTCGGCGGCGTATTGGGCATCGCTATTTTAGGCAGCATAGCTGCGCAGCTTTATCGTAATCACTTGAACATCGAGACATTTATTAACCAAGGCATTGCAGGGCCATTGGCGGAATTGGCCAAGGAATCGGTGGTGGGCGCGCTTGAAGTTTCGGCTCAGCTTGGCGTTGCCGAGCTTGCTGCAGCAGCTGTCTCCGCCTTCAATGACTCCCTGGCGATGGCCGGTCTGATCGGCGGCATCATTATGATGGCTGTAGCTGTCGTAGTGTACGTGCTGGTGCCCAGAACTCTTGATATTACAAAATCTCAGTCTCACTGAGCAGAAATAGGGGCTGTCTCATAAAGCCATCCAAGTTGCTCTACAAGATAATCGATGATAAAGGGGCAAGGTATATGTACCTCCCTCCGATGCGATACGCTCCTGAAATCTGAATAGGCAAACCCGTTACAAGGTCATTTCAGGAGCGTATGAGGCAGTCTCCGGGAGATACATCCCCCCCTCTTTGTCTATCGATCGTCTTGAGCAACTTTGCTTATGAGGCCCCTCAGATTTTTGTTTCAAGATGTCTTCATCGTTTCATTGCTCATATTCTTTTGTATTCGGTAGGAGTTACGTTGGTCGCTTTCTTGAACAACTTACTGAAGTAATAGGGGTCGGAGTAGCCCACCAACTCCGCGATATCCTTAAACAACAATCTGGGCTGCTCCTTAATCAACCTTTTCGCTTCATCGATACGAAGTCCGATTACATATTCCCATGGCGTTACGGACGTTTCCCGTTTGAAGGCACGGATCATATATTTGGGATTCAGATCGAATTGCTCGGCGATTTCCGATAAGGACAACTCGGTCCTGTAGTTGTTCTGCAAAAATCTTTTCAACTGATCGATCCAAGGGTCCTTCTTTTCACCCTGATCTGCAGAAGCTTCGAAAAGCTGGGCCAGCACCTCTTTAATGTTTGTCTCAAGGCTGGCGAGACGATCCGACTGCCAGACGGCTTCTTCTAGCTCCCGGTCCATAACGGGAATATTGACTTGCATCAAGTCGGAGTCATGCCATCTGGCAATCGCTCTCGCCAAAAATTGCAAAGCTCGTACCCATTGATTGCGGGAAGCCGATTTCATATCCTCTGTCGCGAAGAACGCCTGCAGCTGTCTCCAAAATTCCTGTTCGTTCTTCATTTTGACGCAGCGTGAAAGAGCTTGCTCGATTTGCAGAGGGAGGGTCATGCCGGGGAATTCGGGAATTCTCTGCTCATCCAGATAGAAAAAATTGCTGTCTTCCACCAGATTGGCCTCCCGGAACACATTCCTGGCGATAAGGAGGCAGCGATTCAGCTCGGATTTCAGCCTCTGTACGCGAATGACAACCGAAGTCGTCATACGATTATTGTCTCCGGCGGCCATTGTCGCTTTCAGACGCTGGATCCGCTCTTCATTGCAACGATGAATGCCGATGACCCAGATCGACTCAGTTCCCTCAACTGCCGGGATCGAATAGATTTCCTCTCCGGACTCCAGAAACGGCAACAGATCCGACTCTTCCATCGCTTGGGGCGCATTCACGACAGCACAAGCGGAATAAACCAGCAAATACTCCGCATGGTAGAACAGTTCCTGTCCCAATCGTTCTGCATTCTCCCGCTCATCTAAACCCGCCCGGATCGGATAAGCCCACTGCTGCAAAACCTCCGATTGAATCAGCTTGTCGTTATTCAGCAGCTTGTCGCGCAGGTTGTCGAGCAGTTTTCCGATATTTTCATGCGTGGCCGGTTTCAGCAAGTAGTCCTCGACCTGCAACGCGATAGCTTCCCGAGCGTACTCGAAATCCGGATAGCCGCTGAGCAAGACGGTCAGGAGCCCGGGATACCGCTCCTTCACTTTCTTCAACAATGTTAGACCGTCCATAATGGGCATGCGAATATCCGACAACACGACATGAGGCTTCAATAGCTCGATTTCCAACAAGGCGTCCGATCCGTTCTCATACTCTCCGACGACTTTGAAAGCTTTGTCGGACCGATTTATTTTTTCGACGATACTGCGGCGCATCCGAGATTCATCCTCAACAACCATGATGCGGAACATCGCATTAACCTCCAGTGTAATCGATCGAAATCGTGATTTCGCTGCCTTCGGAACTGCTGTCGATCCGGAAGCGAACGCGACCGTTCCAGAACAACCAAAGCCGATGGAACGTGTTAACCAGCCCCAGTCCACCCATCGCCTGCATGAGGAGCTCGTCCGGATTGACGGGCGTACCGGCGTGAAGATCGCCCGTTATGCGCCTAACCTCTTCCAGCGCCTGCGGAGAGAACCCGCAGCCATTATCTTGAATGCGAATGACCATGCCGGCTCCGTTATCCGCCCTCTGTATGTCGACTAACATTCGCCAAGGGGGCTGCACGAACTGAAATCCATGTTTATAGGCGTTTTCAACAAAGGGCTGCAAGCTGAATTTGGGAACCGGTATCTGTTCCAGAGCCGGGTCGAGCCGGATTTCGAAAGCAAAGTCGTCTTCATAGCGCAGCTTCAGCAGCTCCAGATACGAAACGATGTAATCCGCTTCCTGTTTAAGCGCGACTCCCTCGGATACGGGCAACCCTACATAACGCATCATGCCCGTAAGCTTATAGCACATCTGCGACAAGCGTTCGGCCCCATCTTCTTCGGCAAGGTACCCGATCGAGGATAACGTATTGTACAGAAAATGAGGATTCATCTGCGCTTGCATCGACTGGAATTGGGCCATAGCTTCCCTCTGTTGGGACTCGACAAGCCGGTTTAAGGAGTGGTTAAGCCGATCCTTCATATGGAGAACCGCTTCGAGCAGCTCGCGCATTTCCCCCGAGAACTTCGGCTGGCTCCCTCCCCAGGATACGTTCAAATTGGAGAAATCAAGACTCCGGATAACTCGCTGCACCTTTTTGATCGGTCGTGTGATCGTTGCCGAAACCCAATAGGACAGGAGCAAAGCAAGAACAAAGGTCAGCGATGCAACGGACAGAGAAGTCGCGCGCAAACGCTTAACCGGCTGAAGCACAATCGCTTCGGGAAGAACCAACCCATACGTTAAATTCGAATAGGAAGACTGATAGAGACTAATAAAATTGCGACCCGATTGAACGTCGGCGATTTGATCCGTAAGGCTGGGCGTAAAGCGTTTCCAATCGTACGGAGGCTCTTGAAGAACCTGCCGATCTTCCTGAGCGGGATAGAACAGACGTCCCGACGAGTCGTAAATATAGACATGGCCCCCAAGCGTATCGCCCACCCACTTCTCTAATAGGGAATACGGCTGCTGCAGTTCGATCAAGGCCGGGCTTTCATTTTTTGGAACCGGGAACGCGCGGGTTAAAGAAAAGACGAAATGTTCATCGATATCCCATTCGCTGCGGTGAGGCGGAACAAGCATCTTCTCGCCGGCCAGCTGCAAGGTCGGCTCAATCCAATCGGCTATCGGGTACCTGGCTTTCCTGTCGGTATATCCATTGCTCGACAGACTGTAGGAAATAAAATCCCCCTGCAGATTAAACACGTTCACTTGCCTGGCTACAAGATTCGGGCTATTCATCGCCGCTAGCGTATTCTCGAAGCTTCTTCTGATCTCGAAGGCCTGATAGTCGCTGCTATCGTTAAGCGGTACAGGATCGTTAAAATACTGTTGAAATTGCGGATTAAAAATAACCTGTGCGGAAAATCGGTCCATCGTTTTGACCGTCTCTTCCATCGACTGATTCAAGCGGTACAGAATTTGATGAGAAGATTCAAGGGATCTCTTCAACGCCAGATCGGCTGCCTGCTTGTAGTTTAAATAGCTCAACAAGCCGACCATGAACAGAATAATGGCCGTAAAGGACAAAAAAATACGATAATGAATACCTAACCGCTTCATCGTCATCACCTTGCAAGTGATTATAGCAGAACTGCGAAACGGTTGACTAGGTAAACATAATACAAAGAGAAAGGTGGATTTTCACCATTTGTATGCGCTTCATTTCACGATATAGTGGAAAAGTGCAATACCATTTCGCAAGGGGGAAAGGATATGAAATTGTCTGTTAATGGAGTAACGGCGACGGTCTTGTGCAGTACGCTGCTGTTTTTGTCGGCATGCGGCTCCAACGCCAAAAATGACTCTGCCGGGGAGCAAACAAGCCCGCAACCGAGCGCATCGCAGGTGGCCAGCCCAGTCACGCTCAAGGTTCTGATTACCGGAGATTGGATGAATGAGACGTGGAAAGGAATTTTTTTGGATTACGAGAAAAGCTCGGGAAACAAGCTGGACGTTCAGACGCTGCCGGGCGGGGCGCAATTCGAACAATTGGTGCAGACGAAAATCGCCACCAAGGATGTGCCCGATATCCTTTTCTATTACAGCGACCAGGGCCATTTGAACAAAATCATGCCCGAAACGAATCTGATTGATTTAAGCGGCGAGCCCTATATGTCGCGGATCAATCCGGTGGTCAAAAAATACTATTTGCAGTCGAACGGCAAAATGTACGGCATCCCCACCAGCGGCATGAACGTCGGCGGGGTCCTGTACAACAAGGAAGTGTTTAAGCGGTTGAACCTGGCCGTGCCGAAGACGTACGACGAATTTCTGGCTCTGTGCGAGCAACTGAAAGCTGCTGGCGTCACGCCCTTGTACGAAGCGGCAAAAGACGCATGGCCTTTGCAAATATATACCTTTAACGGATTCGGCGAAATTATCAACGCCCAACCGGACATTATCGACAAATTGAATACGCACCAAACCACCTTCGATCAAACGGAAGCTTATCTTGAACTGCTGCAACGACAAGCGGATCTGAAGGCGAAAGGTTACTTAAACAGCGATTTATTCTCGGGTACTTACGATATGTCCTTGGATCAGCTTGCCGCAGGCAAAGTCGGTATGGTTATTCAGGCGGACTGGGCATTCCCGGTCATCGAAGAAAAATACCCGGATGCCGAAATCGCCATGTTTCCGCAACCGTTCGTGAACGGAGAGGCATATGTTCCCCTGTCCGATCCGCGTGGCGCTTACGCCTTCAAAGCCACGAAGAACGAGGCGGCAGCCAAGCAATTTCTCGAATATCTGGCCGATCCGCAGACGCTTTCCGTGCTGTACGAGGCGGAGAAGTCGATCCCTTCCTGGACGGGCGTAGACGCGCCGGTTAATCCCGGCATCGCGGAAATCAAAGCCATCGTGGACACGGGCAAAGGCATTCCGTTCTTCAACGGCCTGCTAAACGTCGCCATCGGGGATACCTACCCGGCTCTGCTGCAGGATCTGTATGGTGAGAAGAAAACGCCGGCAGAGATGGCGCGAGCGATGCAGGAAAACTACGATAAGTCCGCCAAAGCCGCCGGCTTAAGCGGCTGGTAATTTGCAAGAAGGCAGGAGTGGTAAAGTTGCGGAAAGCGTTGCAGTATCCTTGGTGGTTTCTCATTCCGGCCTTAGCTCTCTATTTGACTCTCTATGTTTATCCTGTGCTTTCGGGATTCTACTACTCGTTCACCGATTGGAACGTCTATCGGGAGCAGATTTCCTTCGTCGGTTTGGAACAGTATCGCAGCTTGCTGGCAAGCAACGATCTGGTTACGGCTTTCGGGCACACCTTGATCTATGCGTTCGTCGTCACCGTCTTTCAGAACGGGCTGGGCTTCCTCCTGGCCCTCGTTCTGAACGCCCGACTTAAAGGAAGAAATCTGCTGCGGATGATTTACTTTTTCCCCTGCACGTTAAGCGCGCTTGTGGTCGGTTTCATGTTCTCTGCCATCCTCCACCCCGACGGTATGGTGAATCAGTTTTTGGGAGCGCTGAATATGCCGTTTCTGAAACAGGAGTGGTTGGGCGATGGAAACATTAATCTGTACGTCCTCGCGTTCATTAACGTCTGGCAGTGGGCCGGCTTCTCCATGGCCATCTATCTGGCCGGGCTGCAAAATGTGCCGAAGGAAATGACCGAGGCGGCCAGAATCGACGGATGCAGCTATTTTCAAAGCATCCGCAAGGTCATCTTCCCTTTGATCGCTCCGGCCTTTACCGTGAACGTCATTATGACCTTGATCGGCTCTTTGAAAACATTCGAATTGGTATACGTCATTACCGGCGGCGGTCCGGGTACGGCAACCGAGGTGGCGAATACGCTGATTTTCAAGCAGTTCTCTCAAGGCCAATACGCTTATGGTACCGCAGTAAGCGTCTGTCTGTTTCTGTTCATCGCCGCTGTCTCCTTTCCGATTTTGCACAAGCTCAGACAAAGGGAGGTGGAGGCGTGAATAACGGCAAGTACCGAGAATGGCTTGTTACCTCGTTTGCAGCCGCCGCAAGCTTGTTCGTCCTCGTCCCGATCGCTTTTATCGTGTTCGGATCGTTCAAGACGCCGGCCGAAGTCACGAAGCTGGAACTCAGTCTCCCTTCGCTTTGGCAATGGGAAAACTACAGCATCGTGTTCGAGGAAGGGAAAATGCTGTCCGGTTTGCTGAACAGCGCTTTCGTGACCAGCTCCACCGTTCTGCTTGTTTTGCTGGCCGGATCGATGGCTTCGTTCATTATAGCCAGAAGCAGGGCCAGATGGGTTGCGGGCATTTACTTGCTGTTCGTCGCCGGTCTGATCGCCCCTCCTTCGTTGATTCCGACGATTAAGATCATGCAGGTTCTGGGCTTGGCCAACGAATACGTCGGCATCATCCTCTATTACGCCGCCAACTATTTCCCTTTTGTCATTTTTCTAATGACGGGATTTGTTCGAGCCATTCCGCGTGCGTTGGATGAAGCGGCTTTCGTGGACGGGGCTAAAGGGCAGCGGCTGTTCTTTCGTGTAATTTTTCCCTTGATGACGCCGATTCTGGCTACCGCAGCCATATTCGTGTTCATGCTCGTATGGAACGATTTTCAAGGCCCTTTGTATTTGCTGAACGACAGCTCGAAATGGACGATTCCGTTATCGGTATTCAACTTCGTCTCCCGGTACGGAACGCAGTGGCAGTACGTATTCAGCGACTTGATCATCGCGATGCTGCCGGTTCTGCTCGTCTATCTGGCTGCGCAACGGTTTATCATTGAAGGAATGACGGCAGGATCCGTGAAAGGCTAAGGCAACTCACCAATAGGGAGGCATGTCGATGTTGGCGAAAATGAATCGGATGATTTGGAGTACGATCGTGTTGGCGTTATTGACTTGGAGCGGGATAGGTTTGCTGCCTTTTGGACAAACCGCATATGCCAGCTCCCCCACCTTCTCGTTCTCGGGCAGTTCCTCTTTGACCGACCTCACCAATGCCAACGGCGTTCACCAGGATGGCGGCATTGCCATGTACCGGGCGCCGAACGGCGAGCTGTATGCTTTGCTGGGCCAGTTGAAGGTGTGGAAAGGAACTAGCGTAAATGATCTGACCTATCAATACGACATGAATTTGAATTTTAGCTTGGGGGCGGCAGGAACGGCATTTAACGGCTCCTACTACCCCGATGAAGGCGGCAACAAGATCAGATCGCGGGGCATCATATGGCCAATGGGCCTCTACATCGATTCGACCGGGAAGTTTTATGCGTACATTCATAATGAAACGGGCTGGTACGCGGGCGGCACGGGTTATAATACGACAACCGGAGGGGACCCCGGCGAGCCCGATTTCCGGCACATCGGTCTGATGACTTCCACGGATCAGGGACAGAATTGGGACTTTGAAGGCTGGGTCATTACAGGCTCCCAACCGGCCTATACGACCGCCTATCGCCCTGACGGGTTGACTACCGGCGGGCAACCCGGACCTTCTTACCGTCTAGGGGCGGGAGATTTCAGTTTGTTCGACAACCCGAACGACAATTACCTGTATATCGCTTACGCAGAGATTACCGTTACCGGTTCCGACCATGCCGACCACATCTATATCGCGCGAGCTTCCAAGAGCAACCCGTCCGTTTGGTACAAGTATTACAACGGCGCTTGGACCGAGCCGGGCAATTCCGGGCTTGAAACGCCTATCATAGCCGGAGGCAACGTACCGAGCTTGGGCTGGAGCACCCATCTGAACCAATACATCATGACCTCTTACAACCGTCCTGCGTGGGGAGCGGGCTTGACGACGCTTCAAATCTCCACGAGCCCGGATTTGGTGAATTGGAGCGTCCCGCAATTGCTCAGCTCTTCGGATTCAACCTTTAATAAACCTTATTGGACCCTGGTCAATTCGGGCACTACCGGCAATCTGAAAGTGGTGGGTCAAACCTTTGAAATGCTCTATCACGCATTCGCCGACGATATCCGGAAAGTAAGTATCACGACCGCTTTGTCCGGGCCCAGCTATCAACCCTCGATCGGCTTCGGAAGCGTTCAGGGCGCCAACCAGTGGTCCTATCAATACTGGAACGGCAGCACATATACGGATATGAGTTGGGATTCCGGCAACGGCCGCTGGGCCAAAAGCGGATCGTTCAGCATCGTAGGCAACAACTGGCAGCATCCGGACACGAATGCCGATTCGGTCAGAAAATTCACTTCGCCCCGAGCAGGCATCCTGAACATTTCAGGAGTTGTCGGTAAGGGAGATGTTGGCGGAGACGGCGTCAAAGTCAAGATTGTGAAGAACGGCACGCAAATATGGCCGACCAGCGGTTGGCAGTCGATTGGGCCTAACGATACGACGGGCTACAGCATGAATGTCGATACTACGGTTGCGGCCAATGACGCCATCTACTTCATCGTCAATAGCAACAACGATATTTCTTATGACAAGACAGTTTGGGATCCGGTACTGTCCTATAAGGACTACCAAGCCTCGATCGGCTTCGGCAACATTCAGGGCGCCGACCAATGGGCCTATCAATACTGGAACGGCAGCGCGTATACGGATATGAGTTGGGATTCCGGCAACGGCCGCTGGGCCAAAAGCGGATCGTTCAGCATC